>Ga0099364_10000003_pt1 | contig 531458 bp, 473 predicted proteins | sample TergutTh196P3_FD_73070 | JGI IMG/M metagenome (GOLD analysis project Ga0099364, IMG submission 73070) | Microcerotermes parvus P3 segment gut microbial communities from Pointe-Noire, Republic of the Congo - Th196 P3 | ecosystem: Host-associated > Arthropoda: Insects > Digestive system > Gut ... | reverse complement strand
CGCAACGTACTACGAAGACCAATGGAACCAAATTTACCAAGAGTTTCAAGAACTAATGGCAAACCCCCACATCCCCGACCACGTAAAACAAGAGTATCAGGCGTTTATTAATCAGATTAGACCGTAAGGAAAAAAATAAAAGGGTTGTTTTGTTTTTAGCAAGACAGCCCTTTTATTTTAAAGTTCATCACGTGCGCCGTGTCGGATATGAGTAATTTCAATTCTATGGGTTTCTTCGTTGATAGTGTAGAAAATTTTATAAGGTTTTTTACTTATGTAGCGTTCGTTTTTTGTAATTTCATTTCCTGTATACGGAAAATCCTCTAACGAAGATATTCGTGCAAGTATTTCATCGGTGAATTCTTTTGCTTTAAACGGGTTATCTAATGCAATGTAATCAAAAATAAAATTATAATTGTCGGTTGCTTCGTTCGATAAAATCACTTGAAATTTCATTTATTTTTCTGCTCCGCGATTTTATTTTCCGCATGCTGCCGAAAGGCTTCTAACGTAATAAAGCGTCCTGCCGCTATATCCGCTTTGCCGCGCTGAACCGCTCTTGCCACATCAAGTTTTTCATATTCTTCTGCGCTTAAAAGCACAGCTTCGCCGCGTTCGGTATGAACCGTTACGGTGTTTTTTGAGGTGATTGCCTCGTTTAAATATTTGTTAGGGTCTTTTAAAAAACTTTCTGCACTGATTATCATGGTTGTTACCTCTTAGCTTAGTAAGCTTATTATAACATAGATTTTTTACTTTGTCAAGGCGCATTTTATTCGGCGGGGTCGGGTTTTAAAATTAGGGTTAGTTCGTATAGACGCTGTGCGATAAGTTCTAGCGTTTGTTCGACGCCCATTTTGCGCTGCGCAATTTTTTCTTCTTCGGTTTCCCAAAATTCGCAACATTCGTAAGGATATTTTTTCTGCGGTTTATTAAGTAAACAGCTGCCGCAATTTACGGTGCGGATGCGGGTTTTTTGCTTAGAGTAATGCTGTGCGTAGTGCGCACAATTGGCACACGATTTTTGGAGGGTTTGGGTTTGGTTCATAAAGGTCTCCTTTTTTCACGACTTTTTCTTTCCACCCCGTCAACTTCGTTGCCACCCCTCAAGAGGGGAATTTTTTAACGGCTAATAAACCATGGAAAAATTCCTTTAAGGAGTGGCGTGGCGGCGGTAGGGGCTAATGGGATAAGTATATCTAAAAGAAAAATTTTTTGCTTGACATGGTGAGATTCTCACTATTTCTTTCCACCTCTTTTCTTTCCACCCCGTCCGCTACGCGTCCACCCCTCAAGAGGGGAATTTTTTAACGGCTAATATTTTTAACAACAAAGAATGAGGTTAAATATAATCACCGTAGAAAAATTCCCCTCTTGTAGGCGCGACGCGGCGGCTTTAGCCGCAAAAACACAACGTGTTTTTAGCCAAAGCGGGGAGTGAGGAACGAACGACCCATTGCAGGCGCAAGCCTGACGGGGTGGAAAGAAAAAAAGGGTAGCCCAAATTCGGCTATGTTAACTGTTTCAATCTGCTTTCGTGTATAATGGTTGTATGGATAAAATATTTGCTATACGGTTAAGAGAGTTACGACAAGAAAAAGGATTAACACAAGCGCAGCTAGGTGTTTTAATGAATGTTGCAGGTTCAACAGTTAGAGGTTGGGAGATTTATCAACGCGAACCTAATCATCAAGACTTGTGCAAGTTAGCAAAAATTTTTGATGTAACAGTAGGTCAGCTTTTAGGCGTAGAGGATTAAATCCTTAACCGAAATTCTCCATTCTCCATTTTCCATTCTCCATTACATAACACTTGCCTTTTCTAATAAAATATAGTATCATATATCCTATGAAGCGCGTAGCACAAAGAGCCGACGCTATAGAGCCGTCGAAAACGCTTACCATTACGGCAAAAGCACAAGCCTTAAAAGAGCAAGGCGTTAGTGTAGTTTCGTTTGGGGCGGGAGAGCCCGATTTTAACACGCCCGACTTTATTTGCGGTGCGGCCGTAGAGGCGTTAGGTAAGGGCTTAACGCGCTATACGGACTCTTCTGGTACGGACGCTTTGCGCCGTGCAATCGCTGAAAAGCTGCACAGAGAAAACGGCGTAGTGTATGAACCTAACGAAATAGTGGTTTCTAACGGCGCAAAGCATTCGCTATACAACGCGCTTATGGCGGTGATAGACCCCTTAGACGAGGTAATTCTGCCCGCGCCGTATTGGCTGACGTATCCCGAACTGGTAAAGCTTTGCGGCGGCGTTTCGGTTGTGCTGCAAACGCGCGCCGAAGACGGCTTTAAAATTACGGCGCAGCAGCTAAAAGCGGCTGTAACGAATAAAACTAAGGCAATCATTTTAAACAGTCCCTCTAATCCTACGGGCGCGGTGTATACGCACAGCGAACTAGCCGCGCTTGCCAAAGTAATAGAGGAAAAAGATTTATACGTGATTTCGGACGAAATTTACGAAAAATTGGTTTACGACCATACAAAGCACATTTCGATCGCCGCGTATTCGGAAAAGCTAAAAACTAATACCATAGTTGTAAACGGATTTTCTAAAAGCTTTGCTATGACGGGCTGGCGTGTGGGGTATACCGCGTCAAATGCCGCGCTGGCACAGGCGATGGGCGGCATTCAAAGCCATACTACCTCTAACGCAAATTCGATTGCGCAGTATGCCGCCGCCGCCGCGCTGACAAACCCCTTAGGAGAGGCGTTTTTGTGCGAAACGAAAAGCTTGTTTAGCCGCCGCCGCGACCTTATGTGTACGTTGCTAGATAGTTTAAAGCCGCTTTCGTACTATAAGCCGCAGGGCGCGTTTTATGTAATGGTTAATATAGCGGGCTTTATAGGAAAAGTTTGTGCGGGCAAAAAAATAGCGTCGGCGGCGGATTTTGCGGACGCGCTGTTAAATCAACAGCATGTGGTGGTTATTCCGTGTGAGTCGTTCGGTGCGCCCGATTATATCCGTCTAAGCTACGCAACCAGCGAGGAGCAAATCAAAAAAGGCATTTTGCGCATACAAGCCTTTTTAGACAGCTTTAAATAAAAAGCGAAAAATAAAATTTAGGTTAAGGAGGCGGTATATATGAATAAACATCCGCTTACAAGAAATAAAAAAACGGGCTTATTAGAGCTAAGCGAGCATACATACGAGCTACGGGATGTTAAAGAGCCGGAGCTGTATCGCGGCATTTTTGATTTTGGCAAAGTTCCCAAAGTGATTTTTAACAAGCGGCAGGTTCCGATGAACACGCCGGAGGAGTTTTGGATTACCGATACTACTTTCCGCGACGGTCAGCAATCCGCCGCGCCGTACACCGTAGAGCAAATTGTTACGCTGTATAAGCTGCTTGCGCGCTTAGGCGGCAAAAAGGGCATAGTTCGGCAATCCGAGTTTTTTTTGTACTCCGAAAAAGACCGCAAGGCGGTAGAGGCGTGCAAGCAGGAAAATCTTAAATTTCCTGAAATTACGGCATGGATTCGCGCAAACCCCGCCGATTTTGAGTTGGTTAAGCAAATGGAAATTAAAGAAACAGGTATTTTGGTTTCGTGTTCGGACTATCATATCTTTAACAAGATGAAGCTAACGCGCAAACAAGCGGTAGAGAAGTATTTGGCGGTGGTTAAGGCCGCGCTGGCGCAAAATATTATTCCGCGCTGTCATTTTGAGGATATTACGCGCGCGGACTTTTACGGCTTTGTAGTGCCCTTTGCATACGAATTGATGAAGCTTGCGCGCGAGGCGAAAATCCCTATTAAAATACGCGCCTGCGACACGCTGGGCTACGGGGTATCGTATATAGGTTCTGCACTGCCGCGTTCGGTGCCCGGCATAATCTACGGGCTGAATTATTTTGCCGAAGTTCCGTCCGCGCAGCTGGAATGGCACGGGCATAACGATTTTTACAAGGTGGTTACTAACGCTGCCACTGCGTGGCTGTACGGGTGCAGCAGCGTGAATTGTTCGCTTTTGGGTATAGGCGAGCGCACGGGCAATTGTCCGACAGAGGCGATGTGCTTAGAATATGCACAGCTAAAAGGTACGACAAACGGCATGGATTTTAAAGCTATTTCGGAAATAGCCGATTATTTTGAAAAAGAGATGGGCTATACCATTCCGCCGCAGACGCCGTTTGCGGGGCGCAATTTTAACTCTACCCGCGCAGGTATTCATGCGGACGGCATGTTAAAAAACCCCGAAATCTACAACATATTCGACACCGAAAAAATATTAGGGCGCGCCCCGACCGTTGCGGTGAGCGATACGTCGGGCTTAGCGGGCATTACGTTTTGGCTGAATCAGTATTACCGCTTAGGCGAGGAAAGCCCTATTCAAAAGACCGACCCGATAGTGGCTAAGGTTAAGGATGCGGTAGATAAAGCGTATGCAAGCGGCAGAACTACCGTAATGACGGATGCGGAGTTGGACGAAATGGTAAAATCGGCCGATAAAAAACAGCATAAAATGCTGCGTACAGGAGTTTGGGCAACGTGAAAAAAATGCACTATCTATCTACACGCGATGCGTCCGTTTCAGTTTCGGGCAGCGAGGCTATTGTAAAGGGCTTATCGGACGAGGGCGGGCTTTTTGTGCCCGTTGAGTTTCCGCACATAAGCAAGGCGGATTTTGAAGTATTTGCAGAACTTGATTATCCGCAGCGCGCCGCGTTTATTTTAGAGCGGTTTCTGCCCGAATTAAAGGACGGTTTGGCTGAGTTTTGCGAAAAGGCTTATGCGCGTTTTGACGGCGACCCCGCGCCGTTGGTGCGCATAGACGAGGGGCAGTATTTGCTGGAATTGTGGCACGGGCCGACTCATGCGTTTAAGGATATCGCGCTTACGCTGCTGCCGCACCTGTTGCAGAGCAGTAAGGAAAAAACGGGTGCGCGCGCGCATACGTTAATTCTTACCGCCACAAGCGGCGATACGGGCAAGGCGGCGTTAGAGGGCTTTGCCGACGCGCAGGGCGTTTCGGTAGTGGTGTTTTATCCGCAAGACGGCGTTTCGCAGTTGCAAAAGCTGCAAATGCAAACGGCTAAGGGGCGCAACGTAAAGGCGATTGCCCTAAGCGGCAATTTTGACGACGCGCAAACGGCGGTTAAAGAAATTTTTACCGATACGGCAGCCGTAGAGGCGTTAGAAAAACACGGCATTGTGTTATCTAGCGCAAATTCTATAAATTTCGGGCGGTTGGTTCCGCAAATTGTTTACTATTTTTCTGCCTATGCCGATTTGGTAAACGGCGGACAGCTTGTATATGGTCAGCCTGTTAATTTTTGTGTGCCTACGGGCAATTTCGGCAATATTTTGGCGGGCTATTATGCCGTGCGCATGGGCTTGCCCGTTAATAAGCTGATTTGCGCCTCTAACCGCAACAACGTGCTTACCGACTTTTTTGCGGGCGGCGCGTACACGGTTCAGAACCGCGAATTTTATAAAACCGCAAGCCCGTCTATGGATATTTTAATCAGTTCTAACTTAGAGCGGTTGATTTTTGAGTTGTCGGGGCGCGATGCACAGCTTACTGCCTTGCGTATGCGGCAGCTTAAAGAGGAGGGCGCGTACAAGGTAACGGGCGCGGAGCATGACGCTATGCGGGCGTTATTCAGCGCGGGCTGGGCAAGCGAGGAGGCGGTTAGCGAAACGATTGCCGAAATTTTTGACGAATACGGTTATATTTCCGACCCGCACACGGCGGTGGCACTGCGCGTTTATGCCGATTACAAGGCTAAAACCGCCGACAAAACGCCGTGCGTAACGGTTTCTACGGCAAGCCCGTACAAATTTACTTCTGATGTGTTAAAGGCTTTGGGCGAAACGCCGCTAGCAAACGAGCAGAAAAATCTAAGCTTGTTAGAGGATTTAACCGCGCTGCCTATTCCTGAAAGCATCGGAGAGCTGTTCGGGCTTAAAAAGATTCATACCGATACGGTAGAAAAAAGCTTTGCTAAGCAAGCCGTACTGGATTACGGCGGCAAACTTAAAAAAGGCGTACAATAATATGGAAACACAGCAAGAACAAAAAATAATTTTCAGCGCGATTAAGCCGACGGGCGAATTGACTTTGGGCAATTACATCGGCGCGGTAAAAAACTGGCTTGCCTTGCAAGAGCAGTACTTTTGCTATTATGCGGCGGCGGATTTGCACGCGATTACCGTAGATATTGCCGCTGCCGACCTGCGCAGCCGAACGCTTGATTTATTTGCTATGCTGGTTGCGCTGGGCATAAATCCCGATAAAAGCGTGTTGTTTGTGCAGTCGCACGTTTCGGCGCACGCAGAGCTTGCGTGGGTGTTAAACTGCTGCACGCAGTTCGGCGAGGCGCGCCGCATGACGCAATTTAAGGATAAAAGCCTTAAAGGGGACGACAAGCTTAATGTAGGGCTGTTTAGTTATCCGATTTTAATGGCGGCGGATATTTTGTTGTACAACGCGCAGTATGTTCCTATCGGCAAAGATCAGCAGCAGCATTTAGAGCTTGCGCGCACGGTTGCCGAGCGGTTTAACAGCCGTTACAGCCCCACCTTTACCGTTCCGCAGGGCTTTTATCCGCAGTTCGGCGCAAAAATTTATTCGCTGTCTAACCCTAAGGTTAAAATGGCAAAATCGGAGGACGATGTAAACGCGTGCGTATTTTTAACCGATGACGCGGACGTGATTCGCCGCAAGCTTCGCCGCGCCGTAACCGATTCTGAAACGGAGATTCGCTACGATACGGAATTAAAGGCGGGCGTTTCTAATCTTTTAACCATTTACGCAAGCGTAACGGATACGGACGTTTTGGCGGCGGAGGCAGAATTTCGCGGAAAAACGTATGCGCAGCTTAAAGAAAAAACGGCAGAAGCTGTGATTGAAAGGCTGCGCCCCGTTACCGAAAGGTTTAAAAAAATCAGAACCGACAAAGCTTATCTTGCCGCCTGTATGAAAGCGGGCGCGGAAAGGGCGGCGCAAACGGCGCGAAAGACGTTAGGTAAGGTTTATAGAAAGATAGGATTAAGCGGCGGTTAGCGGCGAAAAGCGTTAGCTGATCCGCGCTACGCTTTGCTTTTTTACGCGCTTGCGTACACTTGGGTACGCGGCACGCGCAAAAAAGCAAACTGTTGCACGGCTGAGCTACGCTTTTCGCCGCTAACCGCCGCTTAATTAGCGGAAATAATTTCTAGCAGTAAGGAGTTTGTAATTGTACGGATATGTAATCCCTGTTAAAGCCGAACTGACGTGTGCCGATTTTACGCTGTACCGTTCTTTTTACTGCGGCATGTGTAAGCTTACGGGGCGTTTTTACGGGCAAAAGGCGCGCTTTACCACCAATTACGATATCACCTTTTTAAGCGTACTGTTGCACGAATATCAAAAGGTCGAGGTTACTTTTGAAAACAAGGGCTGTATTTTAAATCCGTTTAAAAAAAAGATTTCGGTTTGCGGCGGCGAACTCTTAGAAAAAATCGCGGCGGCAAATATTATACTTTCGTACTATAAGGCGCACGACGGCGTACTGGACAAAGAGGGCTTTAAGTACCGCATGGCGCGGCGCATGCTAAAAAAACCGTTTAAAAAAGCTTCTTTAAGGCTTAGTTGCGTTGACGGGGCGGTTAAAATGTGGTACGATAAGCTTAGAGTGTTGGAAAAAGAGAGCTGCACTTCTGTCGACCGCGCCGCAGACTGCTTTGCAAACATGTTAAAATCCGTCGCCGAGTGCATTTTATCGCCCGAAACACCGCATGCGGATTTATCCGCGCTGTGCTACAACGTAGGCAAATTTGTCTACTTAGCCGATGCGTTAGACGATGTGGACGAGGATTTTAAGAAAAAACGCTACAATCCGTTTTTGGCGGCGTACGGCGCGTATGCGGGGCGCAAGGCGTTTATAGAAAAAAACCGCGAGCCGCTTGAATTTATTTTGGCCTCTTGCGTAAACCGCGCCATCGAAAGCTTTAACAACATTCGGCATGAGTTTGACGGCGGCGGTCCGCTATTGCAAAACATCTTGTATTTAGGGCTGCGGGAAAAATGTGCCGAACTTTTGCAAAGCGAGCGCAAGCTGAAAAAGCCCAGAGTGTAAGGAGAAAGGAATTTGCCATGAAAGACCCTTATGTAATTATCGGTGTATCCAAAGACGCAGACGAACAAGAACTCACGCTGCGCTACAACTACTTGCGCAATCAGTATGCGGAGGCGCGTTTTTTGCCAGGCGAGCAAGGAAACGAGGCGGCGCAGAAATTATCCGAGTTAGAGGATGCGTGGATGCAAATTCAGTCGGATTTGGCAAAAAAACAAGCCGAAACACAATTCGGCGGCGATTTCGGGCATATTGACGCGCTGATACGCGGCGGCAGCTACGACGAGGCGCAGCGGCTGTTAGACGCGATGAGTACGCGCCCTGCCGAGTGGCATTATTTGCAATCGATTATCTTTTATAAAAAGGAATGGATGGCGGACTCTAAGGCGCAGTTAGAAATGGCGGTTAGTCAAGACCCCTACAATCAAAAATACCGCGTGGCGTTAGACCGCATGAAAATGATAGACGGCAATCCGCGCATAGACCCTACTACCTTAGGCGGGGGCGGACCGATTCCGCAAGGGCAGCCGCGCCGCAGCCCAACCTGCGGCGAGTGCTGTATGGCGTATTTGTGCGCGGATTGTTTATGCGGTATGGGCAGAGGCTGCTGTTAGGAGTTTAAAATTTGGGTGATACGGGCTACGCTTGGCTTTTTTACGCGCTTGCGTACATTTGGGTACGCGGCGCGCGCAAAAAACCCAACTGTTGCCCGTCTGACCCGAAATTTTAAACTCCTATGGTAATTGCTATAATTAAAAGGAGAGGCTATACGGTTGTATTCAAAGTCGCGGCAAATTGCGGTTAGTGCGGTAGGCGTTGCGTTGGCCGCGCCGTGCATTGTGCTAACTAATTATCTGCCGCTTTCGGTTTCGCTATTGATTATTGCGGCGGCGGCGTATTTTATTGTTTTTGAAAAAGCGGGGATAGGCTTTGGTATTTTGTGTATGTGCGCGGCTACTGCGCTATCGTTTATCGGCGGGGTAGGCACGGGGCAAATTTTAAATCTTATTTTATTTGTGCCGTATACGGGGCTTGCCTACGGCATGCGCAAGCTTACCTTTGGCAACGTAAAGCATATGGCTTTGCGTGCGGGAATTGTGCTTGTTTTTGCCAACGTTGTGTTTTTAGGGGTGTTTTATCTTATCCGCGCCGCGTTTTTATCGGAATTTATATCGCCCGATTTTGTAGGTTCGGCTGGCTATTTTGCGGTTGCCGCGCTGTTTAGTGCCGTAACGGTGCTAACGGATATTTTATTTGAGCGGCTGTGCAGTCAGCTATGCAGACGCATAAAAATTCGCGGCCTTAAAAACAGTGTGGATAAAAAGCCCGACACGGAGGATGCGGAGGAGGCAGAGGATACGGAGGATATTTTTAAAGACCCGCCTGAGGAAGGGGATAATACTGACGACTGACAACTGACAATTTACAAATTTCGGCTAAGGATTTAAAAGATTAACCGAAAACATAGCACACTACTCCGTCCCCCTGTGTTGCGTCCCCCTGTGTTGAGATTTCATTGTGGTTCCGTGTTAAGCACATATAAAATTTTTTCTAATGCGTCATGTACTTTTTCTAATACAGCTATTAAAGAATTTCTTTGAGCGTCTTGATTGGCTTTATTAGTAAACAATAAAAAATGTTTACAAGCAGGATGTGCTGGCGGCTTATTTTTGGTACGCACATATTTATTACTGCAATGACCACAGCTTGTTGCACTGAAACGATTGCAACGACTTACCGCACAATGTTGCACGTAAAAGGTGCAATCTTTACAGGTGAAAGCTCCCATAGGTATATTATATGGTACCATGTGGTACCATGTCAAGTAAATTTTCAAATAAAATGCGATAATTTTATAATGAAAGGATTTAGCGAAAGATTTAAAGAACTAAGAGAAAAGACTGGCATGAGCCAAAGAGAGCTTGCCAAAGAGTTAAACGTCAGTCATGCCGCGATAGGACGCTGGGAAAGCGGGGCGCGCAAGCCCGACGCGGAGAGCCTTTATAAGCTTTCGCAGTATTTTGAAGTGTCTATTGAATATTTAATGGGATATTAAAAACTAATCCGCGTAGAGGGCCAACTGTACTAGTTTGCCGTGTTTGCGGGCTAGGGCGATGACGTCTTCGGTAATTTGTGCGTTTTCTTTAATGAGTATTGCGCCTTGTTCGTCCTTTATGGGGCGGGAGATTTTTTTGCCTAATAAAAAATAGTATACGCCGCTTTCTGAGCTTTCTTTTTGCGGAGAGCGGATTACTTGCGTAGCTTCAGGAGGTACGCGGGAGGGGCGCGAAACGGCTGTTTCGGCGGCGGAGGGCGTGTCGGCGTGAACCGAAACCGTTTGTTGGGTAAGTTCGGCAGCGCGTTTAAGCGGAACGGCAGATTTTTTGCGCGTTAGCTTAACGGGTTTTCCCGTATCGTTAAACACCACCACTTTTTCTGAATACGATAATATTTGCGCGGGCGTAAATTCGCCGCGGCAGGTTTGTATGTACTGTACTAGGTTAGCGGATAATACGATGTCGCGTACATGCCCTAAAAAAACGCCGTCTTGGTTATAGCAAACCGCGTTCATAACGCCCGTATTTTCGGGCTGTGCGGTGTTCCACTCATACGATAAAACGCCGCGTCCGTCTATTACGCAAGCGTCAGAGGATAGATTTTTAACGCGCCTAAACTCTACATAGCAAAATTCAGGTTCGGTGTCTGAGTCGCAAAAAATTTTTAAAAACCGCGCCGTGCGCATTTTTGCGTCAAAAAGTACGCCGCCTACTGTGCCTGCAATTTCGGCGGTTTCTAACGCCAAAAGCGGTTTGCCCGCCAACTCGCTTAATTTTGTCATTAAAATATCTCCCAAAAGCTACCTATTTTGCCTATCAGCGGATAGTTTGTCCGTTAATGTTTACCTATATAATTGCTGTATACTATACTATGCTTTTGCCGCGCGGAAGTTGACAAACTATATAAAATAATGGTATGCTAATTGCATGAAAATTGTTTTGGGCTTAGGAAATCCCGGTGTCGGGTATGCGCACACCTACCACAACATGGGTTTTTTGGCAGCGGAGTGCTTGGCGGAAATGCTTAGCGCGCAGTTTAGCAAAAAGCGGGCAGGCGCGCTGTGTGCGCACGCTGAGTATAACGGTAAGGCGGTGCTGATTGCAAAGCCTCAAAACTTTATGAACCGTTCGGGTGAGGCGGCGCAAAAGCTGCTTAATTTTTATAAGCTGCCGTCTAGCGATTTAATTGTGCTGTACGACGATATCGACATCGAAAAAGGAAAAATCCGCTTTCGTATGTCGGGTTCGGCAGGCACGCATAACGGCATGCGCGATATTGTATGGCGGTTAGGAGAGGATTTTAAGCGCGTGCGCATCGGGGTGGGGCGTCCGCCTGAGGGGCGCGATTTAGCGTCGTATGTGTTGGGGGTTGTGCCGAAGGCTGAGCGCGGCTTATTGGCAGAGGCGGTTAAATCCGCCGCCGAAAAGGTATTGGAACTTATCTAATGGCAGTGGACATTTTTTTTACAGGCAAGGCTAAAAGATTTTTAGATGCGGCGCGGCAAAAAAACGTGTCGGCGTTCGGGCTGCGTTTAGGCGAGCGTGTATTGCTTTCAAGCCGTTTAGAGGGTGCGCCGCTTGTCTATATTTGCGCCGATTCGTTTTCGGCCAAACAAGCATACGCGCAGTTTTTATGTACGGGGCGGCCGTGTATTTTGTTAGAGCCGCGCGATGATGTATTGGGTTACCGCCGCATGATAGCGGGCGAAAATGCGGCGGCGCGGCTTTTTGCGCTTACCCAAAGCGTTTTAAACAGCGAGGCGGCTATTATAACGTGCGTAGAGGCGGTTTTGCAGATTTTTCCGCGCCGCGGGGATTTTATCAAGCATATTCTGCATGTTGAAACGGGAAAAGAATACGCGCCGCAGGAATTAGCCAAAAGCTTGGTTATGGCGGGGTATCGGCGCAGCGGCGCGGCGCAAGGCGGCGGAGAGTTTTCGCTGCGCGGCGATATTTTGGATATTTTGCCGCACGGGTGCGAAAACGGCTATCGATTAGAATTTTTCGGCGATACGCTGGAAAGCATCCGCGCCTACGACCCGTTTGATTTAAAGCCTGCCGCCGCGCAAAAAAGCCTTTTTGTCGGCCCTGCTACGGAGGTGTTTTATAACGAAGAGGACGCGGACGCGCTGTTAAAACGCGTTGTATCCGAAATTCCTGTGCCTCAATCCGATGCGGATAAAGAGGGCCGCAGCGCGCTGATAGCCGCGCTTTCTTCCGATATAGCTGTTCTTTCGCGGGATATGCGGCTTGCGTTTTTACTGCCGCTGCTGCCGCACACGGATTTTAACGCGTTTTTTATGCCAAAGCAGGTGGTGTTCGATGATGCCAAAGCGGTTTTTGACCAAATCGGGCATGTGTATTCCGAGCATGAGGCGCGCTATAAGGAGGGTTTACTGCGCGGCGCGCTTTTGAGAGCGAGCTTAGAACAGCTTGTGCCGCAAAAAAACGCCGCCGTTTTTTCGTGTCCGCAAACCGCGTTTCATGCGCACGACAGCCAAAACCGTCTGTTCAGCTCCGAAGCGGCATTTCATTTCCGCAGTACCGCTTTGCCTGCCTATCACCGCAACTACGACGCGCTGTACGACGATGTTAAAGCGTGGTTGGGCAACGGTTATTTGGTTACGGTTTTTTGCGGAAATGAAACCGTTAAGGATAATGTAACAGACTTTTTCGCGCGGCAAAATCCGCTGTTCGGTGCGGGAAGCTTTTTTATATCGGCTGAATATCTTGCCGAAAACGCGGTGTTCCATGAGGAAAAAATTATTCTGATTGCTACGCCCGCGTTGGTTGCGGGCGGTAAAAAGACGGTAATTAAGCGGCGCAAGAGCGATGTGTTTACGCAGCCCGCGATAGGGGCGTATGTGGTGCATCAGTATCACGGCATAGGCTTTTGCGAATCGGTTACGTGCCTTAGCTTAAACGGCGTGGAGCGCGACTACGCGGTAATTTTATATGAGGGCGGCGATAAGCTGTATGTGCCTGTGGAAAATATGGATTCGCTTTCGCGGTACGGCTGCGAGGGCGATGCGCCGCCGCGTCTATCGCGCATAGGCGGTGCGGAGTTTGCGCGTGTAAAGGCGCGTGTGCGCGAGGCTGTTTCTAAAATGGCGGTGGATTTGGCGGCACTGTACGCGGAGCGCGCCGAGTTAAAGGGGCACGCGTATTCGGAAAACAACGAGCTTTTAGACGCGTTTGCCGCAGATTTTCCGCACAACGAAACCGAAGACCAGCTTACGGCGGCAGAGGAGTGCATAGCCGATTTAACAAGCGGTAAAATCATGGATAGGCTGCTGTGCGGAGATGTGGGGTACGGCAAAACGGAGGTTGCGCTGCGCGCCGCGTTTAAGGTAGCGTGTGAAGACAAGCAAACCGCGTTTTTATCTCCCACCACCATTTTGGCGCGTCAGCACTACGAAACGGCCAAAAAGCGTTTCGAGCCGTTTGGCGTTACGGTAGCCAGCTTAACGCGTTTCGACCCTCCTAAAAAAGTTGCCGAAACCTTGCAAGCGGTTGCGGCGGGCAAGATAGACGTAGTGTGCGGCACGCACCGCTTACTTTCCCGCGATGTGGTTTTTAAGGATTTAGGCTTGCTTATTTTAGATGAGGAGCAGCGGTTCGGCGTAGCGGATAAGGAAAAAATCAAGGCGTTAAAGCCCGGAGTAAATGTACTGACGCTTTCGGCAACGCCTATTCCGCGCACGCTGCATCTTTCGTTGTCGGGGATACGCGATATCAGCTTGTTGGACACGCCGCCCGAAAACCGTCTGCCCGTAAAAACGTATGTTACGGAATATTCGGACGGATTGCTATACGATGCGGTTTCGCGCGAGTTAAACCGCGGCGGGCAGGTTTTTATTGTGTATAACCGCGTGGCGGATATAGACCGCTTTGCCGCGCGGGTAAAATCGATTATAGACCCTGGCGCAAGCATAGCCGTTGCGCACGGGCAAATGGGCGCGGAGGCGTTAGAAAACACGGTGGCAGCTTTCAGCGAGGGCAAGAAAAACATTTTAATCGCGTCTGCAATCATCGAAAACGGCATAGACATGCCTAACGCAAATACGATGTTGGTGTTACATGCGGATTGCTTTGGGCTTTCGCAGCTATATCAATTGCGGGGGCGGGTGGGGCGGTCTAACCGTTTGGCGCATGTGTATTTTACGTATGATTCGCAAAAAAAGCTAACCGACGACGCGTATAAGCGGTTAGACGCGATTACACAGTTTACCGAGTTTGGCAGCGGGTTTAAAATAGCGATGCGCGATTTAGAAATTCGCGGCGCGGGCAATATATTAGGGCGCGCACAGCACGGTCATATCGAGCGCGTGGGCTACGACATGTACCAAAAAATTCTTTCCGAAGCGGTTGCAAAATCGTCTAACAAGGCGGCGGCGGGCGATACGCCCGATGTGTTGGTTACTACCGATTTTAACGCGTTTATTCCGGAGGAATATATTCCCGATAAGGATTTGCGGCTTGCCGCGTATGTGCGCATTAGCCGCGTAGACAGTATTGCCGCCAAAAAAAGCTTAACGGACGAAATAATGCAAATCTACGGCGCGCTGCCTGCGGCCGTAGATAATTTAATCCTTATTGCGTTGTATAAAAATCTTGCCGCGCGCATCGGCGCGCAAAGCGTGGTGCTTAAAAAGGCGGAATGCGGCGTAAAGTTTAACAAAACCGCGCAAATACCTAAGTCGGTTTTAGCGTTTCCTTCTGCTAAAATCGACCCGTCCGCCGCCACCGTGTGGTTTGGGGCAGACCGTGCCGCGCTGTTAAAGTTTTTAGGTTCCTAACACTGCTAGGCTGTTTCTAATTTAGGAATAGCCTATCCGCGGAAGCGTAAATCTAATTTGGGCGTGCCTAAGCCTAAAAGGCCGCTGGGTACCACCGTAAGCGAGAAGGTGCAGCGCGAATTGTTAGACGGTATGCTTTCGGTGTTGCTGCGTACTTCGACAGACCAGTTGGTTCCGCGCGGCATAACCGCGTAGATGGTTCTTGCGTTCATCGGTACGCTAAAATCGGATGAACTGTTGTTGGCTACTCTGCCTACTAACTGATTATCTGCCCAAATTTCGGCAATAACCTGTTGGCCGTGCGCCAGCCTGCCGCGCGTAACGGATATCATGCGCATGCCGCCCATGCCCATGTTGTTATTGCCCATCGCGTTTGCCAGCTTGTTTAACAATCCGCCGCCGGGACGCGCGTTGTTGGTTTGCTGCGCGTTGGCTAAATTGTTTCCGCATTTAGAACAAAACCGCATATTGGGTGCGTTGCTTGTGCCGCAACTCCCGCAAAAGGTTTGCTGCTGCTGCGCCGCTAATACGTTGCCGCACTTCGAGCAAAACTGTGCATTCGAACCGTTTTTGGTTCCACATTTACTACAAAACATTTTCTTGCCTCCAATTAAAGTTGATTTTTTAAAACTTTGTATAGCTATTGTACTATAAAGCATTTTAAAAATCAAGCAAAAAAACATAGTACAAAGGGATTTTTTTAATGGAGAATGGAAAATGGAAAATGGAAAGTTTACTTTTTTGGAGCGCCCCAAAAAAGTAACAAAAAAGGGCGGTTAGGGGGACACTTTCGGTTGTGTCCCCCTTAACAACTCCTGCGCAACTCGTTACTTTTTGAAAAAGTAACCAAAACACAATTAAGGCTATAAGTTCATAAATAGAGTTTGTAATATAATTATAAAATAACCTTTAAAAAATTCCCCTCTTGTAGGCGCGACGCGGCGGCGATAGCCGCAAAAACACACCGTGTTTTTAGCCAAAGCGGGGAGTGAGGAACGAACGACCCATTGTAGGCGCAAGCCTGACGGGGTGGAAAGAATAATTACTTTTTTTGCTGTTTTGCAGGCGTGATTTTGCAAAGCCTAAAATTTGGCTTTTGTCGTCTGTACTAAGCAAACGGCAAATCTGACGGGAAACTAAAAAGCTGATTTGATAGAGTTGCTTTTCTTTCCACCCCGTCAGGCTTGCGCCTGCCACCCCTACAAGAGGGGAATTTTTTAGCGGCTAATACTTTAACAACAAAGAATGCGGCGTTTTTGTTAATGGAAAATGGAGAATTCGGCTAAGGATTTTAAAATAAATAGCCGTTAAAAAATTCCCCTCTTGAGGGGTGGAGGCGTCAGCGGACGGGGTGGAAAGAAAAGCATATTCACAAAATCTGACGGGGTGGAAAAGCGTTTTTCTTTTCTATCCGTCTGATTGTTTTATTAAGAAAAACGTGGATTTTTGCTTGACAGGAGTGGCGGGGGTGTTGTATGATTGTATACGGAGGAAGCATGGAAACCCGAATAAAGTTTAAACAACAAAATAGTGATTTTGCGGATTTGCCGTTTTTGTCTTTTTAGCATTAAAGACAAAAACGGCATTTTTTTAGAACCTGTATTTGCAAAATGCTAATAGCGTCTTTTCGGTTCTTTTTGCGCCTATCTGCGCTAATTTTCCTTGCCGTACCGCCAGTACGGCTGCGTCAAAATCGCTTAATAGGTGCAAAAATCTTCCGAAAATCCGCTATTATCCTTTCACAAATACAGGTTCTTAGAAGAGGGTTTGAAAAATTTTTGAAACCCGCCTAGCCGCGCGTGAACCGCTTAGAAGAGGTGCAAAAGCAAACGTTTGGGTGGGGCGTCAAGTTTAAAAGAGTTAGTACAAGGAGAAGTTAAGTAAATGGAAAAAGCGTATTTGATAATGTCGGACGGGTCGGTGTACGAGGGCGCGCGTTTGGGTGCAAAAAGCAGTTCGGTAATCGGCGAGATTGTGTTTGAACCGTCTATGGCGGGTTATATGCAAACGTTGGGCAATGCTGCGCATGCGGGTAAGCTTGCGGTGCAGACGTTTCCTATTATCGGCACGTACGGCGCGATTAACTTAGAGGCGGGCGGCGCGCCTGTTTTGTCGGGGTATATTGTGCGCGAGGCGTGCGCTAATCCCTCTAACGTGCGTATGCAGAGTACGCTGTGCGAATATCTTTCTGCGCACGGCACGGCGGGTATTAGCGGCGTGGATACGCGCAGTATTCGGCGTAAAGGGCGCGGTGCGGTGCTGTACGGCATGATTGCGCCCGACAAAAGTAATCTTGACGCAAAGGTCAAGCTGCTGCGCGAGGCGGCTAAAGCAGCGTCTAAAAAGAAATAAGCAACTTACGGTTTAGCCAAAATTACAAAACGTGCTTTTACTTTAAGGGTAAAGCCGACAGCCGAACATAAGGAAACGCTGATTGAGGTACAGCACAAAGTGCGGTGGACATCAATCAGCGCATAAAGGAGAAACGTTAACATGCCTAAAAATCCGTCGATTAAGAAAGTAATGGTAATAGGGTCTGGGCCTATCGTAATAGGACAAGCCGCCGAATTTGATTATGCGGGCACGCAAGCCTGCCGTGCGTTAAAGGCGCAGGGTTTAGAGGTGGTGTTGGTTAATTCTAACCCTGCTACGATTATGACCGATAACGTCATGGCGGACCAAATTTACATCGAGCCGCTTACCGTTACCACCTTAGAGCGCATTATAGAACTAGAAAAGCCCGACAGCATTTTGCCGTCGTTGGGCGGGCAGACGGGCTTGACGCTTTCGATGCAGTTATCTAAATCGGGCTTTTTAGATAAGCACGGCGTAAAGCTTTTAGGCATGCGCGTAGACACCATCGAAAAGGCGGAAGACCGTCAGCTGTTTAAGGATTTAATGCAAGAAATCCGTCAGCCGTGCATACCGTCTAAGGTGGTTACCGATTTAGACGATGCGGTAAGCTTTGCGGCAAAAATCGGTTATCCCGTAGTCGTGCGTCCTGCGTACACGTTAGGCGGCGCGGGCGGCGGCATTGCAGACAGCGAGGCAGACCTGCGCGAAATTGCGGCGGGCGGCTTAGAGCTTTCGCCGATAGGACAGGTTTTAATAGAAAAGGGCATTTACGGCTGGAAGGAAATCGAGTTTGAGGTAATCCGCGACAGCGCGGGCAACGCGATATCGGTTTGTTCGATGGAAAATCTTGACCCCGTTGGGATTCATACGGGCGACAGCATTGTTATCGCGCCTACGGTTACGCTTTCTAGCGAGGAGTTTAACATGCTGCGCACCGCCGCGTTGGATATTATCCACGCGCTTAAAATCGAGGGCGGCTGTAATTGTCAGTTTGCGCTGCGTCCCGACGGAAAGGAGTACGCCGTAATTGAGGTTAATCCGCGCGTAAGCCGTTCGTCCGCGTTGGCAAGTAAGGCTACGGGCTATCCGATTGCAAAGGTTGCCGCGCTAATTGCGCTGGGGTATCATTTAAACGAAATTCCTAACGCGCTTACTAAAAAGACGTTTGCCGACCGTGAGCCGCTATTAGATTATGTAGTAATTAAAATGCCGAAATGGCCGTTTGATAAGTTTGTGTACGCAAAGCGCGCGCTGGGCACGCAAATGAAAGCGACGGGCGAGGTTATGGCGATTGCGCCGTCGTTTGAAATGGGTTTATTAAAGGCTATTCGCGGCGCGGAGGGACTGGAAACGCTTTCAAATCCTAAATTTGCCGAATTTACGGATAAGCAAATCCGCGATAATTTAATGCCTGCGACCGACTACCGCATATATATTTTGTACGAGGCGTTAAAGCGCGGCATCAGCGTAGAAGAAGTTAGCCGCATCACGCAAATAGACGCATGGTTTTTACACCGTATTAAGGGTTTGGCGGATTTTGAAAGTTCTATTGCGGGCAAGGAGCTTTCCAAAGACGAATACCTTACGGGCAAAAAGCTGGGCTATACCGACCGCGCGCTGGAAAAGCTTTCGGGAAATCCTTTAAAATTCCGCCGCAACGCCGTATATAAAACCGTAGATACTTGTGCTGCCGAGTTTAAGGCCGTTACGCCGTATTTTTATTCTACCTACGACGACGAGAACGAGGCGGCAGAATTTATTAAAGAACGGGCATCGGGCAAAAAGCGCGTAATTGTTTTTGGGTCTGGGCCTATTCGTATCGGGCAGGGCATAGAGTTTGATTACGCGTCGGTGCATTGCGTGTGGGCGTTAAAAGAGGCAGGGTACGAGGTTATTATTGTAAACAACAATCCCGAAACCGTTTCTACCGATTTTGACACCGCCGACAGGCTGTACTTTGAGCCGTTGACGGCGGAGGACGTAGACAACATTATCGCTACCGAAAAGCCTTACGCGGCGGTAGTGGCGTTCGGCGGACAAACCGCGATTAAGCTGACTAAGCATTTAGACGCAAAGGGTATCCGCATATTGGGCACGGGGGCGGACAGCATAGACTGCGCCGAAGACCGTGAACGTTTTGACGCGTTGTTAGAGGAAATCGGCATAGAGCGTCCCAAAGGCGTAACGGTAAAAACGCCTATGGAGGCGTTGGCGGCGGGCAAGCAGTTGGGGTATCCTGTTTTATTGCGCCCTAGCTACGTGTTGGGCGGACAAAACATGATTATCGCGTTTTCGGACGACGACATCACCGAGTACATGGAAATCATTTTAAAGGAGCATCCCGACAACACGATTTTAATAGACAAGTACGTTTTAGGCAAGGAAATCGAGGTAGACGCGATTTGCGACGGCGAGGACATTTTAATTCCTGGTATTATGGAGCATATCGAGCGCGCGGGTATTCATTCGGGCGACAGCATAGCCGTGTATCCCGCGCAGACGCTTACCGACGCCGAGCGCGAAAAAATTGTAGAGTACACCGAAAAGCTTGCAAAGTCGTTAAACACGAAGGGGCTGATAAATATTCAGTACATTATATCCGACCGCATTTATGTAATCGAGGTAAACCCGCGTTCGTCGCGCACGATTCCGTATATTTCTAAGGTTACGTCTGTGCCGATGATAAAGCTTGCTACCGACTGCATGCTGGGTAAAAAGCTGCGCAAGTCGGGCTACGGGACGGGGCTGTATCCGTTGGTGCCGTACACGGCGGTAAAAGTGCCGATTTTCAGCTTTGAAAAGCTGACGGATTTAGATACGCATTTAGGGCCTGAAATGAAGTCTACGGGCGAGGTACTGGGTATCGGCAAAACTACGGAGGAGGCGTTATTTAAGGGGCTTGCGGCGGCGGGCTATAAAATGTGCGCGGACGGCGGCATACTGATTTCGGTGCGCGACTCCGATAAGCACGACGCGGGGGGTTTAGCTAAAAAGTATCACGAGTTAGGCTATACCGTGTACGCTACACAGGGTACGGCGCAAAGCATTTCTAAAAGCGGCGTGCCGTGTACAACGGTAGATAAAATCTTTGCAAACGCATCTCAAAACACGATGACGCTGTTAAACAGCGGCAGCATTAACTTGTTGGTGTCGACGTCTACGCGCGGCAGAATTCCTACGCAAGACGATGTTAAGCTGCGCCGCCGCGCCGTGAGTTTGGGGATACCGTGCCTTACGTCGGTGGATACGGCTAACGCGCTGGCGGATTCGATTAAGTCGCGTTATTCGCAATATAACACAGAGCTTGTAAATATCAATAAGCTGCGCACCGAGCGGCAAAAGCTGCAATTTGTTAAAATGCAGGGTACGGGCAACGATTTTATTGTGATTGACTGCTTTAATACCGAAATCCGCAATATGGAGTCTATTGCCGTAAGCTTAGCGCACCGTAACTTCGGGGTGGGGGGCGACAGCGCGGTATTTGTGCTGCCCTCCGACAAGGCGGACGCGCACATGCGTATTTTTAACGCGGACGGCAGTGAGGGCATGATGGGCGGCAACGCTATCCGCTGTGTGGCGAAATATCTTTTTGAAACGGGCAAAATTGCTAAAAACCGCCGCGAGGTACTAATCGAAACGAAAAGCGGCGTAAAAAAATTGCAGCTGTTTGCGCGCGGCGGCGAGGTTAATTCGGCAAGCGTGGATATGGGCGCGCCGATTTTATCTCCGAAAAAAATCCCTGTAAAGGCAGACGGCAGCGAGGTAGTGGGGCGCGAGGTTAAGTTAGCGGGAGAAAAACGCAGCATTACGTGCGTTTCGATGGGGAATCCGCACTGCGTGCTGTTTTGCGATAATCTTGCCGCGCAGGATGTTGCGCATATCGGTAAGAGTATCGAAAACGACCCGATGTTTCCTCAGCGCGTAAATGTAGAGTTTGTGCAGGTTTTAAGTCCCGTGCATTTGCGTATGCGCGTGTGGGAGCGCGGTTCGGGCGAAACGATGGCGTGCGGAACGGGCGCGTGCGCGGGCGTGGTTGCTGCCGTACTGAACGGCTTTTCGCCTAAAAACACCGATATTTCGGTGCGTCTGCCTGGCGGCGAATTGATAGTACACGTTTCAGACGAAACCGTTACCATGACGGGCGAGGCGTGCGAGGTATTTAAAGGCGAGGTAAAATTGTAATTAAGGCACTTCATTAGACAGACGGCGTCAAGGATTTCCTTGACGCCGTCTGTCTATGGCTTAACAAGATGAATAGTCAATCATTTCCGTTCAAAGAGTAAGAGACAAGATAAAAAGGAAAACGAATAAATAGAACCCCGCCGCAGGGGCAAAGACCTTTTGATTTCGCGCCAAAAATCAACAATTAGTCAATATAAAGCGTATATCGCTCGTTTTTTGACATAATTTCTTTTAGTTTATCAAACGACAGATAAGCACGGTTTATTTTAATTATTTTCCACGTGCCAAATTCTTTTTCAAAATTTTCGTCAAACAAAATCTCAGACATTCCATATTTGCAATCCTTGCGTTCGTCATCAGACATAAAAACAATGCCGATATTTCTATTTTGTTCGTCGTAAATCAAAAACCCGGTTTTTCTACGACCTGTCGTTGAGTAAGTGAATACACCTTTTCTTCCGTCGCGGCTTGCCAACTTGTTTTCAATTATTATTTTCATGTTAGTTATTTTCCTTTGCGGTATTTATGCTTGCAATTAGCATTCTGCGTTATAGTTGAAATCTTGTGAAAAGTAAAGTAAAATTGCCTGCGGCAGTGAAATTCTCACTTGCGTTCGAGTGAAATTGATTGCCTTGACGGCAATCAGTGAAATTAAATTTTTCCTAAATCTATCCGTAACTGTGCCGCAAGGCACAATTTCATTGCCATAGGCAATTTCACTTGTGCCAACGGCACAAATTTCACTTTTCCTGCAAGGAAAAATTTAGTTGAAAACACGGACGGACGGAAAACATTTTGTTTTCCGTCCGTCCGTGTTTTCATGGAGCGGAAGACGAGATTCGAACTCGCGACATTCGCCTTGGCAAGGCGACGCTCTACCACTGAGCCACTTCCGCACACCGCGCGCATTTCGGCGCGTTTTTAAATTATACTACATTCTTTTTTGTCTGTCAAACAGTTTTTACCTTGTTTTTTGTATCGGTGCAGAGTTTGGGCAAAAAACACAACACCAAAAAGGTAGGTTAAAGACCCTTTGAATTTGCGACGAATTAGTTCAAAGAGGCTTTGAATTGCGAATTTGTATTTAGTTTTCGTTTATTTTTTATTTTTCTATTACATCTTTTATTTGACTTTAATCTCTCGATTTGATATAATAAATATTAGGAGGCGAACATGAGTTCTAAGGTATACTACGAAGCAAGTGGCATAAGAATACTTTGCGACGATACACTGACGACTGAGCAGATACCGCAGAATTCAATCGATTTAGTAGTCACATCACCTCCTTACAATTTAGACGTTTCATACGAGTCTCATAATGACGGCATAGACTACGACGAATATTTAGAGTTTTCAAAACGCTGGATGACTAAGTGCCTGACACTCCTAAAACCCGACGGACGGATGTGTCTAAACATACCGCTAGACAAATTCAAAGGCGGACATCATAGCGTCGGGGCGGATTTGACCTTGATTGCGAAAGAAGCAGGCTTTAAGTATCATTCAACTGTCATTTGGAATGAGGGCAACATTTCTCGCCGCTCGGCTTGGGGCTCGTGGCTAAGCGCATCGTGTCCTTATGTAATTGCCCCGGTTGAATTGATAGTGATACTTTATAAAGGTACTTGGAAAAAGCAAGGCGGCTCTAAAAAAAACGATATTATAAAAGACGAGTTCACTTCGTGGACAAGCGGGGTTTGGACATTTCAAGGCGAACGTAAATCAAAAATCGGACACCCTTCGCCCTTTCCGATAGAATTGCCAAAGAGGTGTATAAAACTTTTTTCTTTTGTCGGTGACATAATACTCGACCCTTTCATGGGTAGCGGCTCAACCTTGATCGCCGCAAAGCAAAATGGACGGAAAGCCGTTGGCATAGATATTGAGCCAAATTATTGTGAAATAGCACGAAAAAGACTTGTGCAGGAGGCCACGTCATGAGTGTAATGAAAATCACATATATAGACTTATTTTCAGGTCCCGGCGGGCTTTGTACGGGTTTTAAGAGCGAGGGATTGATTCCGAGAATTGCCGTTGATTTTAGCGAACACACGGTTAGGACTTACGCCGCATCGCATAACGCTGAAATATACGAGCTAGCCAATCTAATAGCCAATCAAGGCAGGCTTGAAACGATACTCAAAAAAACAGATAGAACCTGCATCATTCATGGCGACATAAACTTGGTAAGCGACGAAATAATACTCGAAATACTGCTGAAAAAATTTAACGAAACAAGGGTCGACATCGTGACAGGTGGCGCACCCTGCGAAAGTTTTTCAATGGCAGGCAAAAGGCTTGAGGATGACCAAAGGAACGATTTGTTTTCAAACATAGTTCGCATTGCACACGCAACGGATGCAAAATTTATTTTGTTTGAAAATGTACCTGGGTTGCTAACAAAAAAGCGTGACGGAAAGACTGGCGGACAAATCGACTATGTATTTGAGGAATTCGAGAGAGTACACCCAAACACTGGTCACTGCTACATTGTCGCTAACAAAAACTCAAGCGTATATAAGTGTATGTCTGCCGACTACGGCATACCGCAAAAAAGAGAACGGTTATTCATTGTAGGTTGCAGTAGCAAATACGGCAAATGCGCCTTTGTTTATCCCGAAAAAACGCATGGGAACGGCAGGACATACCCCTACATAACCGTAGAGGATGCTTTTAGATACTTGCCTACAATTCACTCGGGCGGCGGAGCAGAGGTTATGCCGTACAGCTTAGATTACGAAAGCGATTATAAAAACGGGAAAATAAGCCAAGCCGTCTATGTGTTTTTTAGGTTCATGGGCGGAGCGGACTATTGCGAAAACGATAGATATAATACAAGCACAATAACCTATCACCAGTCGCTAAACCACCGTCCTTACATGATAGAACGATTTAAGAATATACAACAAGGCGAGGGAATGCAGTCCGCCATGGATAGGCTTGCGGTTGAGGGCAGATTAGACGCAGTTAGAAAATTTTTTCCCAATAAAATATATTCGTCACGAAACCGCAGGTTGAAAAGTGGCGAACCAAGTTTCACGGTTACAAGCCATTGCCTAGACGAAATGACACACCCTACCGAGGATAGACAACTGACTCCTCGTGAGGTTGCACGGCTTCAAGGCTTCCCCGATTGGTATTGTTTTGAGGGACCCTATGTAAAATTCCACAGCGACCCCGAGCAAGACAAATACGAGCAAATCGGTGACGCTATACCCGTTTTAATGGCAAAAGCCTTAGCAAAAAGTTTCATTGAAGCAATAAAAAAATTGAACAATTGAAGGAGAAAATTATGGCAAGTCAACAAGAACTTATTTTAGAGTATTTCTTAAATAATCCAGGACGGGATATTTCTCATCCTGAAGTTGTGGATTGGGTTGTTGCAGAGCATAAAAAGAGAACTGGTCAAGTATTCAGAGACCCAGACAGAGGAATAAGGAAGCTGGCACAAGAAGGAGTTTTGATTAAAGTTGGAAAAGGTGTTTATCGTTATGACCCTGACTTTGTCGTTCGTAGAAATTTAGAAGATTTCACAGCAGAGCAGAAAAGACAAATTCTTGAAAGAGATGGACATAAGTGTGTTATATGCGGTAAAGGAATTAGAGAAGGCATTGAACTACAAGTTGACCATATAAAGCCAAAAGATTTAGGGGGAAGAGCCACAATCGAAAATGGTCAAACACTATGTGCGGCACATAACTTTAGGAAGAAAAATTTAGGACAAACGGAAACGGGAAAAAAGATGTTCATTCGTCTATATGAATTATCAAAAAACATTGGCGATGCTGAAACAATGAGTTTTTGTGCAGAAGTGCTGGAAGTTTTTGAAAAAAACAATATAAACGGTCATATAGTCTGGAAAAGATAGAAAAGAGAAGAGCAAATTTAGGGCGACAGTGGAATAACGCCGAGGTCGCCCTTTTTTGTTGCCATTGAATTCCATTGATTAAAAACATTGATTTTGCGACGGCGGTTTTTTTCAATGGAATTCAATGCGTTTTTTCTATGGTTCAAATCCTAAAACCAATAACCCCATAAGAGAGGTTGAACGAATAGAACAACAAAAGAGGAAAAACAAGCAAAAAGCCCTCATTCATAACGGAATAAGGGGCTTAAAAGCATATAAAAGGATAAAAAGAAACACGGTCAAACATATCCTGTTTAACCGTGTGTCTTTGGTACGTCTTTAGGGACTTGAACCCTAGACCCGCTGATTAAGAGTCAGCTGCTCTACCAACTGAGCTAAAGACGCGAAAGCTTTACTAGTATACAATATAAGGTTAGATTTGACAAGCAAAAAAGTTTAAAAATTTTGCAAAACATTTTTACAAAAGATATTGACAGAGTTAAAATGGTGCGGTATACTATCATTAATACAGTTGGTACAGACGGTACAGTTGATACAGTTGGTACACGGCTGCGGAGAAAGCATGATTTTAGGGCATTTAGGGAGATGGGCATGGGTTTTAGGTTAAAGGGCATTAAAAATATTTATGAGGAAATTGCCGAGCAGTATAAAAGCTATATTCGGGCAGGCGTAATGCGCGACGGCGAAAAGCTGCCGTCTTGCCGCGAGTTGGCAATTGAAATGGGCATAAATCCTAACACGGTAGAGCGGGCGTATGCGCAGTTAGAGCAAGAGGGCTTTGTGTATACCGTGCCTAAAAAAGGTGTTTTTGTGCGCTTTGAAAACCAAAACACCCAAAGCCTTGCCCGTGATGCGCGGGCGCAAATTGCGGGCTTCCGCGCGGCGGGGCTAACGGCTAAACAGCTTAATCAAATTGTAAAAGAAGTTTTTGCCGAAGATATACGCAAGGAGGAAAGAAATGATAGAGATTAAAAACGTAACCAAACGCTACGGAAAAATTGCCGCGCTTTCGGACTTTAACCTTTCTGTAAAAAGCGGCAGTATTTTTGGGCTTGTGGGGATAAACGGCGCGGGCAAATCTACATTGCTGCGGCTGCTTGCGGGCGTGTTCCGCGCGGAAGAGGGCGAAATATTCGTAGACGGCGAGCCGATTTTTGAAAATGAAAAAAAGAAAAAAGAGATTTTCTTTTTGCCCGACGAGCCTTTTTATCTGCCTGGAATGAACGGCGAGCGCATGGCAGACCTATACAAAGCGTTTTATAATTTTGACCAAACCGTATTTAATACCTGTATTGCCGCATACGGGTTAAGCTTAAAAGCCCCCTTGCGCACGTTCAGCAAGGGCATGAAGCGTCAGTTATTTGTAAGCTTAGCGTTTGCGGCGCAGCCAAAATACCTGCTTTTAGACGAGGTGTTTGACGGCTTAGACCCTGCGGCGCGTTTGGTGTTTAAGCGCGGCTTAGTAGATTTGTTGGCTAAAAACGGCGGCACTGCCGTAATATCTAGCCACTCACTGCGCGAATTAGAGGATATTTGCGACAGCTACGGCGTGATAGACGGCAAAAAAATCATGAGTTCGGGCGTGTTGGCAGATTTATTAGAGGATATGTATAAGTTTCAAATCGCGTTTAATAAGCCTGTTTTAAAAGAGGATTTAGGCTTTGAGTGCGTTTCGTTTGAAAGCAGCGGCAGAATTATAAAAATTGTGGTGCGGGGTAAAAGGGAGGAATATTTAGCTAAAATTGACAAGCTAAAACCGCTGATTGTAGACGAAGTTCCCGTAGACTTTGAGGAGTTTTTTATCAGCGAAATGCAAGGGAGGTACGGCGCGATATGAAAAAGTATTTACTGTACGAGTTAAAAAAGAATCTTTTGCCGCTGATTATACTAACCGTTATGGCGGTGTGCATCTATCTTATTCCTGTGTTCACTACTACGTTTTACTTGCGTGGTTATTCCCGTAGCGGACCGTTGCTTGCTATTCCGATTGCTATGCTGCTTTTGCTAACCTTTATTGTGCCTATTATTATGTTTTATTTTAAAATGAGTGCGCGCCAAACCGACTGCTTTTATTCTATGCCGCTACGGCGCGAAAAGGTTTATCTGATAAAAAGCGTGGTAGGGCTTATTTTGGTGCTTGCACCGTATACCGTGTCGTACTGGCTGGGCTTTATTGCAACCATTACAAAGCCTAATTTATTTATTATCGCGCAGTTTATTCCGCCGTTTTTTATAGGCGTTGTTATGGCGGTTTGCTTATTCGGGTTTAATGCGTTTATCTTTACGCGCGCAAACCATGTGGTAGACGGTATATTCTTTATGCTGCTGTATTCGTTTGCTACTATGCTGTTTATGGCGTATTTAGGCAGACATAATTTTATGCAGATTGACGGCCGTATTTTCTTAGGTGCGCGGTTCGGTATGCTGCATGATTATTACTGGTGGTTTTCTGGCGGACCGCTTGCATTGACAGCCTTTGAGTATACGTTTCTCACGCAGGGACACGGTAGCGCCTATTTTATAACGTCACGGTTTGCAGGACTGTATTACGCGGTTTTTGCCGTTTTAGGCGTTGCGGCGTGGGCAGGCTTGTTTTTAACCGCGCGCAAAGAAAAGGCCGAAAATGCGGGCAGAGTTTCGGATAGCTGGTTCGGCTACCGCGCCCTCATGCCGTATTATTTAACCTTTGGCTTGGCGTTAGTTAATTTTAGATTAACAGAACATGTGGGAGCTTTAATCTGTATACCTATATTTTTAGTTGCGGCGTTAATTTTATACTTTATTTTCCGCCGTTCGGTTAAACTGAAACGCTTAGATTTAATATGCTTAGCCGCCGCGCTGCTTGTAGGGGTGGCGTTATCGTTTACGCCCTTGCCGTATCGGCCTCCTCCTTTTTACGGCTAGCACTGCTACCGTGCGTTAAAATAGTTGCGTTTTTAATTATTCTTCGTTTTTGCTTTTGGGCAGTGCAAGCAGCTTATCGGTGTCAATTCTTGCAGACAAGATTGTTTCAAGTTGCTTTTGTGCAGTTTTGTTTAGTAATACAATGCGTTCCGATTGCGGCAAGCTTTGTTCTATCAAAATAGCGTTATAGCTTTCTAAATTTGCAAGTACTAGCAGCTGCTCGACAGAGGCATAATCACGCATATTACCTTTTAAGTCGGGATTTTCGATTTTCCATTCGTTTGCGGTTTTTCCGAATAATGCGACATTTAACATATCTGCCTCATTTGCATAAACAAACGAAACCTGCTTTACAGATAATAGCGGCACAACGAGGTGTTCTTTTATCGCATCGGTTTGCAAACGGTAGTTAATTTTTGCAAGCTCTCTTTTTGCTGTCCATGCTAAGGCTATTTGCTCGGTTTCTTTCAGCCGCTGAAACTCTTTTATGATATATAACTCAAACTCAACGGAAATCCAGCTTGCAAATTTAAAAGCAATATCCCGATGTGCAAAGGTGCCGCCGCCTTTACCCGCTTTTGATACAATGCCGATTGCGTCCGTAGCGGATACCCATTTTTGCGGGGATAGCAAAAATGCGTTTAATCCCGCTTCCTTTTTAAACCCCTCGAATTCGAGGGGTTTAAAAAGGGGATTATTCAGCGTTTCCCAAAGACCCAAATATTCAACCGTAACGCGGTTGCGCAGCCAGTTTTCGATAACCTTGCTTGGCTCGGACGATTTAAAGCGCGCAATAGCAGTGCGGTAGCGAATTGAACACGGTTTCTACGGCGAAAAAGCCGAATTACGTGCGTCAACTCTCTCTTGCAATACATCCAGTATTGCTGTGTTCGGTTTCCTTCGTAATTCGGCTTTTTCGCCGTAGAAACTGCGTGCATCTTTAAGCCTAAGATATTTGACGGAAAAGCCGCAAATAGATAGGCTTAAAGACGTGTTCAATTCGCTACCGCACTGCTAAGCGAAATGTAGTCGTCCTCATTTATTTTTTTATAGGCAACCTCAATGCCTTTTACAATTAGTTTATCCATTTTGTTTCTCCGTATGGTGAAATTTGATGTAAGCTTAAAAACATTATAGCGAAAAAAATTTTTAAAAGCAACTAGTTTCAGCATGCTTTCACCGTGCGTTAAAATAGTTGCGTTTTTGGGTTTTATAGCGTATACTAAGTGCATAATTTATGCAAAAGGTAAAGACGGACAAAACTAAAGCTTTATATGATTTTGACGGCGCGTTTGGGGACGGCTTAATTTGCGGTGCGGACGAGGCGGGCAGAGGTCCGTTGGCGGGCCCCGTAGTGTGCGCCGCTTGCATTCTGCCGCGCGGTGCGGGGTATATTAGCGGCATAAATGATTCTAAGCAGGTATCCGAAGCTGAAAGGGCGCGGCTGTATACGCAAATTACGGCTGCCGCCGTTGCGTACCGCGTGGCGGTGATAGATAACACTACGGTGGACAGGCTTAATATTTTAGGCGCGACAAAGGCGGGGTTGACGGAGGCTATTTTAGGCTTATCCGTGCGCCCCGATGTAATTTTGGTAGACGCGGTAAAGAATTTGGCGTTGGGCAGAGAATACCACGCGATTATAAAAGGCGACGAAAAAAGCTACGCAATCGCGGCGGCGTCGATTTTGGCTAAGGTTACGCGCGACGAAATTATGCGTAAAGCGGCGCAGCAATACCCCGAATACGGATTTCAGCATCATAAAGGCTACGCGACACGCGCGCATATTGAGGCGTTTAAAAGCTTTGGAAAAACGCCGCTGCACCGCGAAACCTTTATACGCAAGCTGCTTGCACGCATGGCGGAGGAGGGCGGCGATGAACAATCTGTATAAAGGCAGAAAAGGCGAGGACATCGCGGCAGAGTTTTTTATTAGCAAGCAGTACCGCATATTATGCCGCAACTACAAAACTGCCGTAGGCGAGTTGGATTTGGTGGCGCAGGATAAGGATACGCTGGTATTTATAGAGGTTAAAAGCCGCATGAGCGATAAGTACGGCGCGCCCGGCGAGGCGTTAACAAGCTTTAAACGGCGCAAAATCAGTCAGGTCGCCGCGCAGTACATCAAGCGTAAAAAAGCAGCGCCCGCCGCCGTCCGCTTTGATGTGTTAGAAATTTTTTTATCGGAGGGCAGAGTAAACCATATAGAGGATGCTTTTGAGAGTTGTGTCCGTTTCAGCTTCTAAGACGGGCGCAAATAGCACCGTTGATGCAGACTACGCTTTACTTTTTTACGCGCTTGCGTACATCTAGGTACGCGGCGCGCGCAAAAAAGTAAACTGTTGTCCACCTGAACGGCACTCTTTGCGCCCTTGCATGAGTAAGACAATATTAAGACGTATGAAAAACTTAGATTTTAAAAATTTTAATATAGACGCAAAGGGCATATACGAAAAGTATGCGTCCGCAACGCAAGGCTTTTTAGGCTGGGAGTACAGCTTTGCGATGACGTTTTTGTGGAACGCTCTGTTTAAAAAAACTAAAATTTGCGATGCGGGCGATTTCGCGCTTATCTACACCGAATATAACAACAAAACGGTGTTTTATCCGCCGCTTTTAAAAAACGCCGATTTGCTTACGGAGGCGGTAAAACGGATAGAGGGGCTGTGCGCCGATTTTGGCTGTGCGTTAGACCTGCGCGGCTTAACGCAAGAGCAGACCGCGCAGCTTTCGCCCGATGCCTACGCATTTTCGTCTTGCCGCAACGATTCGGACTACATTTATTTAGCAAGCGACCTTATCGGGCTTTCGGGCAAAAAGTTTCATGCTAAGCGCAATTTTGTTTCGCGCTTTGTGCAAAAGTACGACTACGGTTTTCGCGTTTACGCGCCGTCCGACCGCGAGGGGGTGCTTAACCTATATAACGCGTGGCGCAACGGCGGCCACGAAAACGCGGGTTCGGAAGAAAAGGTGCTTTTGTGCGCGTTGGATAATTACCGCAGTCTTAACTTGGATATCGGCGTTTTAACGGTAAGCGGTAAAATTGCCGCGTTTAACATAAGCTGTGCAGAAAATCCGCTGTTGGCGCATACGTTTTTTGAAAAAGCCGATACAAGTTTCGACGGCGCGTATCAAGCGGTAAATCAGTTTTCGGCGCGTATGTTTTTTAAAAACGTGCAATACGTAAACCGTCAAGAGGATATGGGGATAGAGGGGCTGCGCAAGGCAAAGCTTTCGTATCACCCCGCCATTATTTTAGATAAATATCGGGTAAAGAGAAAATGAAAGCAGCCGTGCTACATCAACTTAAACAGCTGTACCGCGAGGGCTTTCCCGAAGATAATGAGCAAGCGGTAGAATGGTTTTTTTCGCGCGTTACCGAAGAGAATACGGCTTTTATTGAGGCGGATAACCAAATCGTTTCGGCAGGCTATATTATAGAAAAGCCCGCGCGGCTGTTTGGTAAGGATACGGTGCTGCCGTTTTTAAGCGCGCTTTCTACGCGCAGAGAATACCGCCGTCAAGGAAAAATTCAAGCCGTATTAGAGGAGTTGTTTGCGCGGCTTATTCGACGCGGGCATAGCTTTTGCGCACTGCATCCGTTTAATTATACGTTTTATAAACGATTCGGCTTTTTTGACGTATCGTTTTGCGCCGAAAAAAGCATTGCGGGCGGACAAGCTTACAGCGAAACGGTTTTTGCCGTACACGATAATTTGCCCGCCGAAGTGCTAAGCCGTCTTGTGCAAATAGAAAAGGCTTTTACCGCAGGCTTTGATAACTATCTGATTTTCGGCGAAAAAGAAATTTTAGCCAAACGCGCCGAGTTTGCTTTTGATACGATTCCGCTGCGCGTGTTTTCCGACAGCAACGGGATTTTTGCGTACTGCTTTGCGTACAACGGCAAAATAGAGCATTACGCAACTTCGGATAGAGAAAAATTTGAACGCTGCGAGCCGTTAAAGGGCTTAACATATTACGACTTTACCCAAAACACACGCCCCTTCGCGCAAGGCTATCTATTAACCCCCGCCGCCCAAAGCATAAAGCTTAACCGCAATTTAATTACGGATAGGTATTGAAAAAATATTACTTGACATTTGCCTTGTTTTTTGATAAAATAGGGTTATAAAGTTGAGAGGGAACGTTTATGATAATCAATACAGAAAGTTTTTTAAAAGACCCTAGTAAATACAAAGGCGCGGTTATTTTAAGCGCGGATGAGTACGAGGATTATGAAACTATGAAAGCCTTGCAAGAATCCGAGGCGGATTTTTTAGCGGGAAGGGTTCATACGCATGAAGAGGTTTTTGGCGAGTTGCACAAAAAAATCAAGGATTTAAGGGATAATGGTAAATTATAAAATACGCTATTCGACCCGCGCAAAAATAGATTTAGCTAATATTTTTGATTATATCGCACTGGACAATCCAAAGAAAGCCGAAGAATTTACAAAAAGCATAGAGCAATATATTATAGACTTAGCGCATTTTCCGTATATAGGCAATGAGGATAGCAAAACAAAAAGGCGCAAGCTTGTAAAACATCCGTACATAATTTATTATGCTGTTATGGAGCACGCCCAAATAATAAAAATTGAAACTATTCGACATGGAGCGCGTCGACCGTTATAAACTAACCGTTTGCTAGTAGAGCAGGCGGTTTTTTTAAAAGCTTTCCGCGCACTAAAATTCTTCTACGCCTAAAAGCTGCCTTTTAGAAATGGAGAATGGAGAATGGAAAATGGCAAATGGAGAATTTCGGCTAAGATTTAATCCTCTAAGCCTAAAAGACAATCCGCAATTGTGGATAACCTCTTTAAAAATCCGCACATTTTAAAAATTTCCCCGCCAAAGCACCCCAAAATCGCTTGACATAGACGACGACGACGACGACGTATACTTTTTTTAATGCAAGTATTGTGGATAACTCTATATTTGCAAACAAAAAAGGAGATTTCAAGAATGAAAAAAATCAAAAAACTAACAGTTTTACTTATTATTGCATTGAGTACATTGCTTTTTGCTATAACCGCGTGTGAACGCATCAATGAGGGAGGTGACGGGATGGGCAATGAGGGAGAGGTGAAAGATGGCACTACCACATACACCGTTAGATTCAATTCTAACGGAGGCAGTGCAATAGCACCAATTACGCAAGAAGAAGGCACGCAAATCGCAAAACCCTCAGAACCTACAAAGGCAAATAGCTTTTTTAATGGCTGGTATTATAATTCTGCGCTAACTAATGGTGTAAATTTCCCTTTTGTATTAGATAAAAACTATACGTTGTTTGCAAGCTGGATAACACATGACATAGCTGCTAATGTAGCGAAAATTGATTTTAACAGTCTTGATTTTGGAGATATAGTGCCTATCGGCATTAACCTTTTGCCGCTATCAGAGCGAGAAAATTATGAAATTGTTATTGATACACCAGACTTTTTAGAATATACGGATTATCAGCTAAAAGTAGTTGGGATAGGTTATGGGGAACTAAAAATTAAAGACCTTGCAAAAGACATATATTTGTATAGTGGCGATTATCAAATAATGCTTACGCCGCTTACTATTGAAATTAAGCAGCAGCTAATTCGTCAAAACGAAATGATAGACGATGATGTCAAGATACCTAAAAATTTAATTAAAGAAGTAAGCTCTCTTAACATCGAAAGGCGATTGAATGAAATGCCGGAACTCGCAACCGGAATTGGACAGCTTACGGGTTTGACAGAATTAAATCTTTCAAATAATAATCTTAGTGATATATCGTTTGTAAGTAATTTAACAAATCTTAAAAGCCTTAATGTTTATCGCAATAATATAACAGACATTTCCGCAGTTAATCGTTTGCCCCTTCAAACATTTATCTTTGACAATAATCAAGTATCAAACATTATGCCGCTTAATTCAGTTCCGCTTAGAGAATTGCGCGTATTGAGTATGAGAAACAACAAAATTCCCAGCACAGGACTTAGCGGAGCAGTTAATAATTTAACAGGACTACGTGAGTTGTATATTGGCGGAAATGATATTACGGCGATTAATGCGATTGCTAATCTTACAAATATAAGGAAACTGGATTTGTCGTATACATTGTTAAATCTTAACAATGTAATATCTCTAAATTATTTTAAACAGCTTGAAATGTTAAATTTAAGCGGCATAGATTTAGATGTTACAACGCTTGCGACCGATATGACAAATCTTGTTGATTTACGCCTCGCCGATTGTTCTGGAACTTCGATAATGAATGTCGCACATCTTTTAAAATATCCAAAACTTGAATATTTGGATATTTCTGGAAACAATCTTGACCATGTTGAATTTGATATAATAGTTCGAGGTGCTTCAGCTTTGACAGGGCTTAAAGGCTTAGCTATTGGAAAAAACAAATTTGTCGGATTGCCTGATTTAGGACAAATGATTTCGCTTGAAACACTTGATTTAAGCAATAGTAAAAGTTTGTTAGATATTGAAGATATACGCACTTTGCCGAATAGCGGAGTAAATCTCAAAGAGTTATATCTTGATAATTGTTCGTCATTATACGGCGGAGAGGCTTTTGTTGATCAAATGGCGATGTTTAGGAGTGTAATAACCGAACTGACAGGATTAGAAGTTTTGAGTTTGGTTGACGGTTTCCAATATCTTGACAGGATGACTTTTGATTATTTGACGGATAAAGTCAATAACTCTTTAAGTTCTTTTCGTATGCGTGTATTTGAAGATGAATGGGTGGAAAAAGACCGTGTTGTAAATTTAAGGTCAGCTTTTTTCTTTTCTCTTAGTGAATTAACAAATAACACAAATGCAAGTACGGTTAGTGAAAATAGTATAAGATTTAAGTTTTATGGCGGGAATCGAAAAATAGTTTTAAATCTTATTCCTGATTTACAGGGCATTACGACTAAATCAATAAATACAAAATTCATTATCCCGCAGGATATTTTTGAGGTTTGTTTTGTTGGCTACTATTCAAAGACATTTACCAATATGTCTATTGAGGTTGAGGATAGAAAAGAAAGCCGTTTGACGATTTCACTCTACAATATGAACTTCATTGCTCCAAGCGAAACAACCGCAATATATTCGCCTTTCGATAATCCTATTTATATTCGTTCTTTAGGTCGTGAAAATAGCATAGCAGGCGGAAATGGAACGAACGGTTTGTCGTCTTCCGTTAGCCGCCAAAATGGCGGTAATGCAAGTAACGGTGGAACGGGGGTATTTTGTGCAAATTATTTTGTACTTGCGGCAAATGCACCTATTATTATTAGAGGCGGCAACGGCGGCAACGGCGGACAGGGTGGTCCGGGTGGGGGCGGACTTCAATTTGGGAATAGCAGTTTTATGCGTGGCGGCACAGGTGGTAACGGAGGCTTTGCGATTATAAGCACAGACAATGTAACAATAAATGGTTTCGGTATAGATGTTTTGATTCAAGCGGGAAACGGCGGCAACGGTGGTGACGGTAGAAACGGAGCATACGGACAGCTAGCAGCATCGGGTGGACATGGTGGCAACGGCGGGGTAGGAATTTCTGCATCTGGCATTGTTACATTAACTTTAACTCAGGTTATAGGCGGCAACGGCGGAAATGGGATGAATGGAGGCAATGGTCATAGCGATCAAACAAGTATTGGACATCATGACGGTAATGCGGCACATGGTGGCAACGGCGGCAACGGCGGCAACGCATTAGTCGCAAAAGTATTTACTGGCACAAATGGCCAAAACGGCATTGTGTTAACCGGCGGAGCAAGCGGCAGTCGTGGAACGGGCGGCAACGGCGGTATATATAATTGGTTTGGTGCAAGAGGTTCAAGCGGCAGTATTGGCAATGCAGGCATACCCGGCGCGGTTTTTTCAGTTGCATAGTCAAAAATCCGGCTTATGGAAAAGCGTTGTAAAATTTGCGTGCGCAATTATTTCCCCTTGGGTAATTCCGTTAACGATATTTTTATTGATTTTTACCTAAAATTTGCGGACGTATTATTTTATGCGGGGGATTTTTGCGCGTAATTTAGGGGGTTTTTTGGTTTTGGATTTGGGTTGCGGGCTAGAATTTTCGTTTTCGGGTTGAGGCGGGGGAGCGTCCTTTTTAAAAAGGTTAAATACTGCCGAGCATGCTGCAAGCCCTGCGCACAGCCCTAACAGCATAAATGCTTCAAATTTGCCGTCGTGCAGCCATAGCGTGAGGGCAATAAAAGAAACAAACGCGGCGGCGCACCATACGGCGTCTAAAATATAGTGCATAGCTTTAAGGCGCGAAAGCTTTGCGGGCAGTTTACACAAAAAGTATGCAGCCCGCAGCACAATTCCTAGCGCAAGCGCGGATAAAAACAATAAAAATTGCGTCATATAAATTTATTTAAAAAGCCTTTTAAGCAGCGGCACTTTGGCGGCCGAGTAGCGAATGCTGCTTACCGCGCCCTCAAATACCAACGCGCCCGAATCGGTGTCGAACTTATTGATTTTTAAGTCTGTTCCGCTTATTTGCAGGCCGCCCGCGCTGGTTTGCAGCACAAGTGCGGCGTCGTTAGAACTGGTTACTTTTTCGACTCCCGTTAAAAAACCTTTGGCGCAGTTTTCTATATTGAGGGTGTGCGGGCGTTTAGGTTTTTCGGGGGCGGCTGAATTTTCTTTCATAATAATTTATGTATATGTCAGGTTGTGCGCCGATATCCCTTTAAATTATACTGACCATTTACCATTTACAATTTACAAATTTCGGCTAAAATATTTTATAACTTAAATAACAATAATTTAAACTTCGCGATTTTGAAACACTGCGGAAACGGTTGCTTTTTGTGCGGAAGTATATTAAAATAAACGTGTAGCTATATAAAAGGAGTTTAAGCCCGAAAATGGACATTAAAGCAAAACTGGCAGAAGAATTTAAGTTAAAGCCCGAATACAGCGCGAACATCGTAGACCTGATAGCTGAGGGCAGTACGATTCCGTTTATTGCGCGTTACCGTAAGGAAATGCACGGCGAGTGCGACGACCAAGTACTGCGCGAGTTTGCAGACCGCTTGCAATACCTGCAAAATTTGGTTAAGCGTAAAGAAGAGGTGCGCAATTCGATTGAAGAGCAAGGCAAGTGGACGGACGAGCTAGCCGCCGCTTTAGAGACCGCCATGAAAATGACGGAGGTAGAGGATATTTACCGTCCGTACAAGCAAAAAAAGAAAACGCGCGCAAGCGTGGCGATTGAGCGCGGCTTAGAGCCGCTTGCCGATATTATTCAGGCACAAGAGCTTAAAGAGGGCGAGGTGTTGGCAATCTGCGAGCCGTACATTAACGAAGAAAAAGGCGTGCCCACCGCCGCTGATGCGCTGGCGGGCGCAAAGGATATTATTGCCGAGCGCATTTCCGACGACGCAAACGTGCGCAAGGTCTTGCGTGCTATGTTGTATGAAATCGGCTTAATCGAATGCAAGCTAGAACCCAAAGACGAAAAAAATCCTAAAAAACAAATTTACGAGATGTACGCCGAGTTTTCGGAGGCGGTTGCAAAAATTCCGCCGCACCGCATTTTAGCCATTAACCGCGGCGAGGCGGACGAATGCTTAAAGGTCGGCATTAAAGCGGACGAGGAAACGGCGCACAACAAAATCAAGGCAATCTATAAAAAAGACAGCATTTTTAACACGGTGCTGGACGAAACAATTGCGGATTCGTACAAGCGGCTGATTTTTCCGTCCGTAGAAAACGAGGTGCGCGGCGAGTTAACCGACAACGCCGCCGAGCAAGCCATTAAGATGTTTGAGGCTAATTTAAAGCCGCTATTGCTGCAGCCCCCGCTTAAAGGAAAGGTTATTTTAGGCTTAGACCCCGGCTACCGCACGGGCTGCAAATTAGCCGTAGTGGACGAGAGCGGCAACGTATTAGACCACGGCGTAATCTATGTAACCATGAGTGAAGACCGCACGCGCGAGGCGGGGCAAAAGGTTTTGTCGCTTATTAAAAAGCATGGCATCAGCGTTATCGGCATAGGCAACGGCACGGCAAGCAAGGAAACCGAGATTTTTGCTGCGGGCTTAATTAAAGAGCATAGCCTTGCGGTAAGCTACGCGATAGTCAACGAGGCGGGCGCGTCTGTGTATTCGGCGTCTAAGGTAGGCGCGGAGGAATTCCCCGATTTAGACGTTACGATTCGCGGGGCAATCTCTATTGCACGGCGGCTGTTAGACCCGTTGGCGGAACTGATTAAAATAGACGTTAAAAGCATCGGGGTGGGGCAATATCAGCACGACATGCCGCAAAAGCGTCTTACAGAGGTTTTAACGGGCGTGGTAGAGGATTGCGTAAACAGCGTAGGGGTAGATTTAAACACGGCGTCGTACAGCTTGCTGGCATACGTTTCGGGCTTAAATACTCCCATTGCTAAAAATATTGTAGAATACAGAAAATCTAAGCCGTTTAAAAGCCGCCGCGAATTGTTAAAGGTGGCAAAGCTAGGGCCTAAGGCGTTTGAGCAGTGCGCGGGCTTTTTGCGCATTCCCGACGGCGAGGAGGTGCTGGATAATACGTCCGTTCACCCCGAAAGCTACGGTGCGGCGCAAAAGCTTATGGATAAGTTCGGTTACGGCGCACAAGACCTTAAAGGCGGAAAGCTTACGGACATCAAACAAAAAGTAAAAGAGTTCGGCGCGGGCAAATTAGCTGGGGAAGTGGGCGTGGGCGAGCCCACCTTGCACGACATTGTAGAAGAAATTTTAAAGCCCGGCCGCGATATCCGCGACAGCCTGCCGCCTCCTGTACTGCGCGCCGACCTTATGGACATGAAGGATTTAAAAGAGGGCATGGAGCTTTCGGGCACGGTGCGCAACGTTATAGACTTCGGCGCGTTTGTGGATATCGGGGTACACCACGACGGTTTAGTGCATATCTCCGAAATTTCAGACCGCTATATTAAGCATCCCGGCGAGGTGTTAAAGGTGGGCGATGCGGTAAAGGTGCGCGTAATCGGCGTAGACCCGCAAAAACAGCGCATCAATCTATCTATGCGTACACCGGGATTAGAAAAGCCGCCTAAGCGGGAGCAAGGGCAGCCGCGCGATAACCGCAACCAACCGCGCGGAGATAACCGTAATCAGCCCCCGCGTCCGTTTACGCCCGCGCCCCCTAAAAAAGAGCAGACGTTAGAAGAAATGCTGCAAGCCTTGCAAAACAAATTTAAACGATAACGGATTTTATGTTTCCGACACTAATTCTAAATCTTTTTCTAATATATCACAATCTACATCGGTTGTATACCAAACACCGTTAGGGGCTTGTAAAAATTCGCCTGAAAAGCTAACAAGCCTTTTGCCGTCAACACAGCGCGGGTCCATAATATACCCCGTCATGCCTTTGTGTACGCCGTGTTTAGCATAACGTTCTCTATCGCGTATTACTTTTACTTGGTCGCAATCGTTCATAATAAATCTCCTATTTTAAACTTAAATTTGTGGCAGGTGTGGTGTTTTGGATTTTTCCGTATGGATAAACCATCCAACCGGTTTCAAATCTTAACGGACTTGTATGATTTTCGGTACGTCTTGGCAGTTCGATTATAATTGTAATTCGTTGACCAAAGCCATTTAAAGCACCTAATTCATAATCGCCGTTTGCATATTTTTCTGCCGCTTGCCTTTCGTACTCCGCTTGTATTTCCAGTGCATCTAGTATACCATATCCGTTGCTTTCAAAAAAGCGTTTTTTAGCAGGGTCTACAAAAGCCCATTTTGTGATTTTCTCAATCGGACAAATTGCTTTCGCGGTTGAACCTGCAATCGGCGGCGGGATTTCTTGCAAACTGCAATGGCATGAATCCATTCTACCCAGTTGCCCGACATGCGTCCGCTTTGAAACATTGCTAAAACCTGTTGTCTAGCGTCTTCTAATTCTTTCAATTTTTACCTCCAAAAGAAAAAAGACTCCGTTTCCGAAATCTATTTTTCCGAATTTTTTATCCCCCTAATTCTATTATACCATGCTTGTCAAGGGGGGTGGGCTAGTTTTTTGCGTCGTCTTGTAAAATTAGGACTATTTGGCTTAGCTGTTCACACATAGTTCTAAGTACATATTGAATGCTGCGATTGCGTTCTTCTTTTTCTGTTGGGTTTTCTTCCCAGTACGCGCAAAGTGTAAACGGCGATTTTGTACGGGCTTTAATCTTACGGTGTAAACATATCCCGCAGCCTGTTTTTATTAGCTTTGCGTTTCGCTTAGCAAAATGTTGCAAATAGTAGCGGCAGTTTCCGCAAGTTTTTTCGGACGATATGATGTTATCCATAGAAGTATCTCCTTTTATGCGACCATGCGGTCAAAACAATTATACTGCGACCATGTGGTCTCTGTCAACCATTTGGTTGCGATTTATGCTAAAATATAAATATGTCTGCAATATCTACACGCATAAAAGAATTAAGAGAAGAAAAAGGCCTTAGCGCACGGCAACTGGCAAAGCTTTTAAATATCAGCGGCCGTGCGGTTCATAGGTGGGAAAAAGAAGAACGCGTTCCGAACGCGGATTCAATAATTTTGCTTGCTAAGTTTTTTGAGGTTACGGCGGGTTATTTGTTAGGTTTAGAGGATTAAATTCTTTTTAAATTAGATTTCATAACAAAACACTTGCATAAAGGGCGTCAATAGGGTATACTTATGGTTAATAAATAGCCGAAATTTTAACTTTTGGATTTTTTTGCTTAAACGGTACGGGAGGATTAACCTTTAATGCAGTATAAGAAAAAATTTATCAACGACAGGATTTTAGAGGCAGGCCTTAACGAGTATCTGGAAAAAGGGTACCGCGGCGGCAACATCTCTACGATTGCGCAAAACGCGGGCGTTCCGGTAGGCAACCTGTACCGTTATTTCGACGGAAAATCCGGGCTTTTGGACGCGCTGGTTAAAAAGCCGTATCAAGAGTTTCCTAAAATTGTAGACCAGCTTGCGCGCATCGACGTAGAAACCAGTCTGCCGCTTAAAGACGTTATGGTGCGTCTTACTCAAATGCTGTTAAATATTTTTGAACAGTACGGCAAGGAGATTATTATATTGGCCGATAAGTGTGCCACCACGCGCTACGAGGACTTTATAGAAAAGGTTGCCGCGCAGATTGCCGATTTGGTGTACAAAAAGATTTACAACGACGATTCGGATTTAAGCCGTATGATGAGCAACCTTGCCACCACCGCATTTATAGACTCTATTTTGCAGCTTTTGCGCCTGGATTTAGAGCGGTCGGTTTTAGAGGCTATGATACTGCGCGTAATGAACTTTTACTTTTACGCCATAGATGTGAGGAAATAACATGAACGCCGCCAAAGAACTCTGGCAAAAAATGCTTACCGCACTGGAAACGGAGGTTAGCGCCGTTAATTTTGATGTGTGGATAAAAACGCTTGAACCGATTAACATTTTAGACGGCAAGCTTATTTTGTGCGCCTCTAATGCGCAGGTACGCAATTTTGTGTGCGATAAATTCCGTCCGATGATTATGTCGGCGATGTCTGCCCTAAACCCTTATATGACGGATGTGGTTTTGATAGACCCGTCCGAGCGTGAAAGCGTAGCCGCCGCCGAGGAAACCTTTGTAATAGACGAGCCTGAGCCGCCTGCCCGCATAGAGGCTAATGTGTTAAGTCCGCGCTATAATTTTGAAAGCTTTGTAGTAGGAAAATCTAACCGTCATATGTACGAGGCGGCGCGCGCGGTTGCCGAGCAGCCGGGCGTTCAGTACAATCCGCTGTTTATCTACGGCGGCACGGGCTTAGGCAAAACGCACATCATGCACGCGATAGGCAATTATGTGCGCATTAAGCATCCGCATTTAAAGGTGCTGTACGCGGGCAGTGAAAAGTTTGTAAACGAATACATCGAGTCGGTGCGCACCACGAAGGGCAAAAGTTCTAACTTCCGCGAAAAGTATCGCGGGGTAGATGTTTTAATGATAGACGATATTCAGTTTATTGTAGGAAAGCAAGGTTCGCAGGAGGAAATGTTTAACACGTTTAACGAGCTGCACCAAGCGGGCAAGCAATTGATTTTCACCTCCGACCGTCCGCCGCAGGAAATGGATATAGAGGAGCGGCTGATATCGCGCTTTCAGTGGGGCTTGCTTACCGACGTTGTGCCGCCCGATTTTGAGCTGCGCGTGGCAATTCTGCATAAAAAGGCGCAGCTAGAAAAATTTAATATTCCCGGCGAGGTTTTAAGCTATATTGCCGAGCGCGTGCAAAGCAACGTGCGCGCTATGGAAAGCATTTTAAACAAGGTTAATTTTTTATCGCGTCTGAACGAGCAAGAGCCTAGTATAGAAACCGTTACGGAGGCGTTAAAGGATTACAGCGACAAAAATGAAGAGTTTGTTACCGCCGAGCGCGTGATTTACTGCACCTGCAAATACTATAACGTGCGCAGCGAGGATTTAACGGGCAAAAAGAAAAACCGCGAAATCGTAGAACCGCGTCAGGTGTGCATTTATTTAATTACCGAGCTTTTGTCGCTGCCGCTTGCCTCTATCGGCAGCTTATTCGGCGGACGCGACCATACCACCGTTATGCACGCGCGCGACAAAATCGCGGGCTTAGTACAATCTAACATTAAAATTAAAGTAGCCGTAAGTGATATTAAAGAAATGGTTTTAAAGCGGGATTAGTATAGGAAACACTGTTTAGGTTCGCCGCGCTTTGCGCTTCGCTGTTTTGCACGGCACTTTTTGGCAAATTATAAAAAGAGGAATAATGGATAGCTTACAAATAAAAAAAGCAATATTTAGTCTTACGGAAATAACGCTTTTGAGAAAAAAAGAAAGCATTATTATTGATGTTGACAATATATCTTGGATAGATTATAGAAAGCCTAATTTACTTAACTGGCTATTTTCAACTACTATCCCCGGTTTTATGTGGATACATTTAAAACAAACGGTAGGCAATAAAAAAATGTTTATAGTGAGAATAAAATATAAAGATTATGTCAAATTGCCAGCGATTTATCAAACTTTGGTTAATCAAAGCTCACTTTTCCCCCAATGATAGGAAAACCATGTTAATTCATTATTAGCTCATGAGCATAGTACAAATTTAAAGTTTTTTTGGAGAGGAATGATTTGTGCCAAAAATAAAATTTCTCTGTTTCCTTTAAAAACACCGATTTTGGTTCACAGTATTTTGCACTTCGCTATTTTAAAAATTTTAAAATTAACCCCTAAAAATCCTTGCGTTAATAGCATAATTTTGTTATACTGTTAGTCGATTGTAGTTTGGCGGCGTAGCTCAGCTGGCTAGAGTACGCGGTTCATACCCGCTTGGTCGCCGGTTCGAATCCGGCCGCCGCTACCAATCATAAAAAACGCGGCCCCATGGTCAAGCGGTCAAGACACCGCCCTTTCACGGCGGTAACCAGGGTTCGATTCCCTGTGGGGTCACCAGAAAAGCACACATTTCATAAAGGAAATGTGTGCTTTTCAATTATATTTGCCGTTTGCACGGCAAGTGATATTACTTCGTAATGATATTGCCTGCGGCAATGATATTCGCTACGCGAATGTCGGCAAATATAATATCATTCGAGCATAGCGAGAATATCATTGAAACGAAGTTTCAATATCATTGCCGTAGGCAATATCATCATTCGCCGCGAAATTTTACAAAACTGTCTTAATTTAAATAAACCAAAAATCACCGTGCAGGCAATTTTTCATGTATAGCGGGAAGAAATGCAGTATGACAATCCTGTATTATTTTGCATTATTGTCGCAGTAGGTGCGACAATTCTGTTGACAAGGTGTTTAATAGCTGTTATACTGTCCATAATCCATAAAGTGTCAAAGGAGTGTTATAATGGGTAAAACTATTGAGAGAAAAGCATATACAGAAAATATCAAGGGTTTTATTGATAAAGAACTTATCAAAATAATAACGGGTATTCGCAGGTGCGGAAAAAGCGAAATTTTAAAGCTTATAAAAGAAGAAATTTTAAAACGGACGAATGAAGAGCATATCGTCTTTATTAACTTTGAGGATGTAGAGTTTGATAATCTTTTAACCTATAAAAAGCTTTATAGCTATATTGTAGAGAAAATGAAAGACGAAAAAAAGTATTATTTGTTTTTCGACGAAATACAGATGGTTGAGGATTGGGAAAAAGCGGTTAATTCGTTGCGTTTGAAAAACACGGACATTTATATAACGGGTTCAAATTCTAAATTGTTGTCTGGTGAGCTTGCAACTCTTCTTGCAGGCAGGTATGTACAATTTGAAATCAAGCCTTTGTCATTTAAGGAATTTGTAGAGTTTAGAGAAAAATTGGATGTTGGTTTTTTTGGAACTGCCCCGCAAGCAAAAATAACCAAATTAAATCAAAAGGCAGCCATATACGATTACAGCCCGATTAGAGAATACATAGAAATGGGAGGATTTCCGCTAATTTCAACGCAGCATTTTGATGTTTCGCAAGCTGTTCAGATTGTTAAGGATATTCATTTATCTATTGTTTTTAAAGATGTCGTTGTGAGAAACAAGGTAAAAAATGTTGCGTTGCTTGAAAAACTAATTGCATATTTTTATGACAACGTAGGAAGTCCAACCTCGCTACGTAATATTGCCGAATGGATAAGCGGCGGCGACAAAAACAAAATAGCCTCTAACCTAGATACACTTAGCAATTATATTAGCTATTTAGAAACCGCATATGTGATTCAAAAAGTGCAGCCTTACGATATTAGCGGCAAACAAATTATTTTGGCAAACAGCAAGTATTATCTTGCAGACCATAGTCTTTCTTATGCAATTAAAGATATTAAAAAAGTTAATAAAGGCAGTATTCTTGAAAACATAGTATATAACGAATTAGTGTCGCGGGGTTATAAAGTGAGTTTTGGCAGAATGTCTGCAAGAGATAACCGAGAAATAGATTTTATTGCCGAAAAGAACGGCGAGAAAATTTATGTGCAAGTTTGTTTAGAGTTCACAACGGAAGAAACGTATAACCGAGAATTTGCACCGCTTAAAGACATAAAAGATAACTATCCAAAATATGTTGTTTCTTTGGATAGTTACGCAAATCGAAACGATGAAGGCATTATAGGAATTTCGCTAAACGACTTTTTACTAAATGAAATGTTTTAGCAGATTTGGTTATGTAACGCCGCGAACACCGTCCTCTTTTATGAGGACTTTTATTTCGGCTTACACTAATTCATTTGTTTTTTATTTGCAAAGGTTTCGATTAAATAGTTTGCCCACTTAGCTGCGGCTTCACCATGCAGCACATAATCTTGGCCGCGTCCTTTTATTGACGGGAGATTTTTTTTTAAGCAATCGTGCTTATATTCGCCCTTGTTATCTAAAAGCTCAAGCTCTGGATTATATTTAAACACGCCACAACAATTTTTCTTTGCAATATATACAGCATTTCCTGTTTCATGCTCGTAGTTTTGATTTATTAAATGCGGATTACCCGTTATTCTAAGTAACTCTATTCTATCGCTTTCTTGCAAATCATTCATTTTTTCAGGGCATAATGCTTTACCAACCTCTAAATATCCCCATATTGAATAGTGGATAGTTTTTTCCTCAACATCTTTGAAAATTCCAAAAAACAGAAAGATGTCATCGATTTCTATTTTTCCGCCTTTCAAATAAGCTGGCGTCCTAGTAAGACCTATTGAACCTTGAAATTCTTCTCCTAAATTAAAGTAGTCTGTTATATTTGGGTCTGGATGGCAATATGATAATTCCATTTGACCTAAAAATTGCCTATCTTCATTGTTTAATTTTTTGCCCTTAAAAGCGTTAAGTACGCTTTTAACAAATCCACCATTATTCAACGTTTTATATGGAACTTTGTCTATAAAATCGGGAATTGGTATTGATATTAGACAATCACCATTCTTAATGCTCGGTCGCCCGCCACTAGAATAATCAAATCCTTTTCTGCTCAATATAATCTTCATGTAGTGAGTATATCATTTTTTTGTTAGAAAGCAAAGGAAAAATGTCGGTTGGGGGCGAATATTTATCTTACTGTATAGTCGGTTTTTGTTTATGCAGTTGGTGGATGAAGAGGGCGGTTACGGTGGTGAAGAGGGTTAAGCAAAGCATGGAAACCGTGTAAAAAGAGGCATAGTATATCCCGCTGCTGCGCATGGTTTGTATATATGCAGTAAAAAATTTGAGTAGATAAACAATCAGCCCAAACCAAAAAGTTATGCCGATTGCGCCTAGCGACGCGCTCAGTGCAATGCCGCCGCGCCTTAGCCCTTTACGGGGGAAGTTTTTGGTTAGCACATAAAACAGTACGTTTACCATACATAGGATTAGCAAGGTAATAAAAAATAATAAAACCCAAAAGATTACGTCAAAAAGCATACGCGAAAGTTCGGCAACTAAGTCTTCGTATACGATATAGTTTGTCATTTGGCGGTGCTGTTCGGCGGCATACAGCGGCAGAAAAATGATAGAAAATATGCCGAATGCCATAGCGGGGCTTAGTAAAAGTACTAGGGTAAGGTTCAGCTTTTTACGGGTTTTGGTAGGTTTTTTGTGGACGGGTGTTTCGGGGAGTGTTTCGGGAGGGTTTTCGTCGGCGGGGATTTCGGGGGTTTCGTCGGCGTGGGTTTCGGGGGGTGCTTCGGGGGCTTCGTCGGTGTTTTCTTGAATTTCCTCAGCCGCTGTTTCAGCTTTTGCGGCGATTTTTTCCTCAGCTTTTTTGCGCAAGCGCGATAAGATGTCGGCAAAGTCAAGGGTAAAATAGGCAAAAAAGGCGGTTACGCAGATAAATATCAAAAAAGCAGTCCCTGTTAGTGCTTGTGCAATGAATAAAACATTAAAGAATAGATATAGGCTTATGTTTACCGCCAGCAGGCAAAACCACACGATAAACAACCATATTTTTTGTTTGATTTCGGCGATGAAGTAAACGATTGCGCATAAAAGCATCGGGAATACAAGTATAAGGCTGAATATCCATACTTCGGGTTCTGATGAGAATACAAGTATCAGCATAAAACAAAACGCAGGTAAAAACAGCAATGCGGTTTTTAATAGCAGCTTTATAAAAAGCTTATTTATTTTTTCTTTTTCCATCCTTTGTCCCTCCTTTTTTATACAACCGTAAGCGGCAGGCTTTCGTAATACGCGCCGTCTTGTTGTGCAAGCAGCGGCCAGCAATTTGCGGCGGTTTGGTTTACGCGCCGTATATAGGCGGCGTCCGCACAGGTTTTAAAAACCTTTAAAAAATCCTTATTTTGCACGAATACAGTCTGCGGCAGGCGTGCCAAAACCGCGCTTTTAGCCGCCTCTTTTACGCCGATAAGCCGTGCGGGAATATTGAAGTCGGTTATATCGGGGTAGTGCGTAATACCTAATAACGCTTGCAAACAAAGCCGCCGTATCCGCGCATGCGTGTACCGTTTAGATTTTGCCGCCGCTATAATACCGTCTAAGCGTATAAAGCGCGCGGAGGCTTTTTTAAGGCGCGCTGTTAGCCCCTCTTGACCCGCGTCCGCAAGGCCCGACAAATCGCGGTTGCGCAACGCCTCAACAATCAACAAATCAAAGTTGTTTTTTAACGTGCGGATACATATTTTATTTTTTGTAAAAAACGCATCAAACGCGCTTGTCGGCATGGCTTGCCGAAGCGCGCTGAGATTATTTTCGCGCAAGCTTTCGCGCAGTGCGGCGGCGGAGGAGAACGCGCCCGAAAAGGCAGCGTCATGAAAAGCCGCGCCTTTGCGCTGTACGGCAACGGGCGTAACGGGAGAGGAGGTTTTAATCAGCTGTTTGAGATATTCTACCGCTAATAAATCGTTGGGCAGTTCGGGTGCGGACGCGCCGTTTAAGTGTAAGGCGGTAGCATGGGCATACGCCGCCGCGTAAGCTTTGCCTGCGTCTAAGCCTTCTTGCAAGGCTTTTTTAAAGCTTTCTGTTTCGTGCGCTTGAATGCGGGCAACGCTATATAAATACGCTAAATCGCCGCTTTCGCTTCCGAATACCAAAGCGTCCGCAAAGGAGTTTAATATATTTACCGCGCCCTCGCTAAAACGTTCTCCGCATGCCGTTGCGTATAAGGCGGGTAGTTCGATTACGGCGTCTGCGCCGTTTAACAGCGCGGCGCGCGCGCGCACGTGCATGTCGGCGATTGCGGGTTCGGCACGCTGCACAAAATTGCCGCTTTGCACACAAACAAGCAAGTCGCATTCCGTCCGTTTCCGCGCCTCGTCTAATAAATACGCGTGCCCCAAATGAAACGGGTTAAATTCGCAAATTACGGCGGCAATTTTCATAGACAAATTTTTTAAGAAGTAGTATACTTAACAGTAATCATACCATAGGAGAATAAAAGTGTCAAGTTTATTAAGCGAAATCAGACAAAAGGCTATTAAGGCAGCTAAGCACATCGTATTGCCCGAAGGCAATGATGCCCGCATTATCTTAGCGGCAGAAATTATTACGCGCGAAAAAATCGCTAAGGTTACGCTGCTGGGCGACAAGGCCGAAATGCAAAAGCTTTGCCCCGCTGTTAATTTAGACGGCGTGCGCGTGGTAAACCCTAAGTCGGTAGATATTACCCCCTATGCAGAGGTTTTGTACGAACTGCGTAAAGCTAAGGGTATGCAGCGCGACGAGGCGGAACGGCTTGCCCGCGACGAAATGTATTTGGGCGTACTCATGGTTAAAATGGGTGAGGCGGACGGCATGGTAGGCGGCGCGTGTCATGCAACGGGCGATATGCTGCGTCCCGGCTTACAAATTATAAAAACCGCGCCGGGCATAGGCACGGTGTCTAGCTGCTTTATTATGGTACTGGCAAAAAACAGTCCGTATACGCAAAGCGGCGTTTTAGTGTTTGGCGATTGCGCGGTAATCCCTAACCCTACCGCTGCTCAGCTTGCCGATATTGCGATAGCATCGGCTAAAAGTGCGCAGGCGATTGCGCAAATCGCGCAGCCGCGTGTTGCATTGCTGTCGTTTTCTACTAAGGGTTCGGCAAAAGACCCGCAGGTGGATAAGGTGCAAGAGGCATTTAGTTTGGTAAAGCTTGCCGCCCCCGACTTGTTAGTAGACGGCGAATTGCAAGCGGACGCCGCTTTGGTGGAGGCTGTCGGCGCATTAAAAGCAAAGGGCAGCCCCGTAGCAGGCAAGGCAAACGTTTTGATTTTCCCCGACCTTTCTTCGGGCAACATCGGCTACAAGCTGGTTGAAAGGCTTGCAGGCGCAGAGGCGGTAGGCCCGATTTGTCAAGGCTTTAATAAGCCGCTTAACGATTTATCCAGAGGGTGCAGTGTGGAGGATGTGGTAAATGTAACCGCAATCACGGTATTGCAGGCAACGGTTAAATAAGCCATTCAGACGGACAAAAAATTAAAATTCAAGCAGATTTTAAAAAACAAATAATAGTACAATTTAAAGGCGGTAGATTATGAAGGTTTTGGTTATCAATGCGGGAAGTTCGTCGCTGAAATATCAGTTGATAGAAACGCAAAGCGAAACGGCACTGGCAAAGGGCGTGGTAGAACGCATCGGTCAAAAGGTTTCGGGTATTGTGCATAAGGGCGCAAAGGAGTATAGAAACGACGCGCTTAATATTCCTACGCATACGGAGGCGGTTAAGGCGGTGTTAGACGCGCTTGTTTTGCCCGCGCACGGCGTTATAGACAACATTAACCGCATTGCGGCGGTCGGGCACAGGGTGGTTCACGGCGGCGAAGACTTTTTTGAAAGCGCGCTGATTGACGATGCGGCTATGCAAAAAATCAGCGGCAACACAGACCTTGCGCCGCTGCATCAGCCCGCAAACATCATTGGCATACGCGCGTGTCAAAGCGTTTTGCCCGCAGCCCCGCAGGTTGCCGTTTTTGATACTACCTTTCACTCTACCATTCCTGCGTATGCGTACATGTATGCGGTAGCGTATGAGGATTATAAAAAATACCGTCTGCGCCGCTACGGCTTTCACGGCACCAGCCACATGTTTATAACGGGCGAAGTTAAAAACATTTATAAAAAGGACGTTAATTTAATTGTGTGCCACTTAGGCAACGGCGCGTCTGTTTCGGTTGTAAAAAACGGAAAGTGCATAGACAGTTCTATGGGCTTAACGCCGTTGGAGGGGCTTATTATGGGTACGCGCAGCGGCGATATAGACGCGGCGGCGGTAGATTATTTATGCGACAAAACAGGCATGGATGTTAAAGGCGTTACGGATTATCTTAACAAAAAATGCGGTGTTTTGGGTGTGTCGGGCGTAGGGTCGGATTTTCGCGATTTACACGCCGCTATCGAAAGCGGCAATCAACGCGCGCAATTGGCGGTAGAGATGTTTGCGTACCGCGTTAAAAAATACATCGGCGCGTATGCGGCGGCGGCGGGCGGCGTACAGTGCATAGCGTTTACGGGCGGCATCGGCGAGCATAATCCTACTGTGCGCAAAATGATTGTAGAGGGCTTAGAGTTTTTGGGCGTAAGCTTAGACGAAAATAAAAATAACACCGCGCCGCGCGGCGAAACCGCTAAAATATCAAACGGCAAAACCGACGTGTACGTAATTCCTACCAACGAAGAATTGGTAATTGCGCGCGAAACGGTGCGCTTGGCCGCAAAGTAGGGCAGCCGTTTTAGTATGGCGGGCTTTAAGGATTTTGTTAAATCGGTGTCTGACGGCTTTTCGCAAATGCTGTTTCCACAAGGTATAACCTGTTTTTCGTGCGGCGGCGAGTTGTGCGGAAACGAACAGAATAACCTCTGCGCAAAATGCCCCGTAGTGTACAACAAAAACTTTTGTACGCGCTGCGGCCGCGCTATCGGCAATATGGCGCAGTATTGTCAGCAATGCTTTGCGCACGGAACGTACCACTTTGAATATGCGCGTTCGGCGGTAGAGTTTAACGAAACGGCAAAAAGGCTGATACATTGGTTTAAATACGGCGGCGCAAAATACTTAAACAGCTTTTTAGCCGAATTTATGAACGAAACGCTTAACACGTGCTTTGAACCTCCCGATATACTCACCTTTGTGCCGCTGCATAAAAAACGCTTGCGCAAGCGCGGCTACAATCAAGCGGAGTTATTGGCAAATGCCTTATCCGTTTCAACCGCTATTCAAGTCTTGCCCCTATTGCAAAAAACGGCGCATACTAAAAACTTAGCTAAGTTAGACCGAAAAGGGCGCGCCGCCGCTATACAAGACACTTTCAGCTTTTGCGGCGAAAAATCTCTTATAAAGAATAAATCCGTATTGCTTATAGACGATGTGCTAACTACCTCCGCTACGACGGACGAATGTGCAAGAGTGCTAAAAGCCGCAGGCGCGCAGCAAGTTACCGTATTGACGTTTGCATCGGTGCAGTATAAGGCGAAAATTAACTGACAAATGACAACTGACGATTTTATTGAAAATCACGAAGTACAAATTTCGGTATAAAGGAGAAAACATTTATGAACAATTCATTAAAAAACGCAGAGGTGTTTTGGCACACGGCATCGCACATATTAGCGCAAGCGGTTACTAACTTGTATGCGGATGTTAAGCTTGCTATCGGCCCCGCCATTAAAACGGGCTTTTATTACGATTTTGATTTTCCCACCCCGATTAGTATGGACGATTTAAAAAAAATCGAGGATGAGATGCAGCGCATTGTAGAGGCAGATTATCCTATTACCTGCGCCGTGCTGTCTAAAAAGGCGGCTATCGAAAAAATGAAAGAACAGCCCTACAAGCTAGAATTGATTGAGGGCATAGAAAAAGGCGTAAAGCCCTCCTTTTACACGCAAGGCAATTTTACCGACTTGTGCGCAGGGCCTCATTTGCCCTCTACGGGTTATGTTAAGTTTTTTAAGCTGACGGGCCTTGCGGGCGCGTACTGGCGCGGCAACGAAAAAAACAAAGTGCTTACGCGCATTTACGGAACGGCGTTTCAAAAAAAGGCGGAGCTTACCGAGTATCTAACCCTATTAGAAGAAGCTAAAAAGCGCGACCATAACAAGTTAGGGCGCGAGTTAGGCTATTTTATGACGGACGAAAAAATCGGGCAGGGCTTGCCGCTATTAATGCCCAAAGGGGCAAAACTCATGCAAATATTGCAGCGGTTTGTGGAGGATGAAGAGCAAAAGCGCGGCTATTTGCTTACTAAAACGCCGTACATGGCAAAAAGCGATTTATATAAAATCAGCGGTCACTGGCAGCACTACAAGGATAAGATGTTTGTAATCGGGGACGAGAAAGATAAAGACGCAGAAATTTTGGCGTTGCGCCCTATGACGTGTCCGTATCAGTACATGATTTACAAAAACGGCTTAAAAAGCTACCGTGATTTGCCCGTCCGATACAACGAAACCTCTACGCTGTTCCGCAACGAGGCAAGCGGCGAAATGCACGGCTTAATCCGCGTGCGGCAGTTCACGCTTAGCGAGGGGCATATTATTTGCACGCCCGCGCAGTTAGCGCAGGAGTTTAAGGATTGCTTAGCGTTAAGCTACTATATGTTAGACTGCTTAGGCTTGCGCGGCGATGTTACGTTCCGCTTTTCTAAGTACGACCCCGCCGACAACGAAAAGTATGTAGGTTCGGCAGAGGAGTGGAACAGTGCCGAAGCCTTAATGAAGCAAATTTTAGACGAGCTGGGCTTAGCGTACGAAACCGCCGTAGGCGAGGCGGCGTTTTACGGGCCTAAGCTAGACATTCAAGCCAAAAACGTTTTCGGCAAAGAGGATACGGTTATCACCATTCAAGTGGATATGTTTTTGGCAGAAAAATTTGAAATGCTGTACACCGACGCGGACGGCGTTAAAAAGCACCCCTACATTATTCACCGCAGTTCGATAGGCTGTTACGAGCGCACAATGGCAATGCTGCTGGAAAAATACGCGGGTGCGCTGCCGCTGTGGCTTGCGCCCGAACAGGTGCGCGTATTGTCGCTAACCGAGCGTACCGCAGAGCTAGTTACGCAAACGGCGCAAAAGCTGAACGCGGCGGGCTTTCGCGCCCAGACGGACAACCGCAACGAAAAAATCGGCTATAAAATCCGTGAGGCGGCAGCCGATAAAATTCCGTATATGTTAATTATCGGGGATAGAGATGCCGAAGCAGGCGTGGTATCTGTGCGCGCGCGCGGCGAAAACGGCGACTTAGGGCAAATGACGCTAAACGATTTTATACAGCGGATTAGTCAAGAGGCGGATAGCGCGCTTAAAAAATAACGGCAATGAAAGAGTTTAAAAAACAAATTTTACAGTGGTATCTTATCGGCGGTATTGCGGTGGCGGTTGCCGTGCTTGCTATTGGAATAGGGATATACTTTGGTTCCTTTGGCGTGTATATGTTTGCGCTCCTTGCCGCACTGATAGGAGTGCCTTTTCTTACCTACGCGGTGTATTTTCAAATAAGTGTTGCCGCGTATAACTCCGCGCTTAAAAAGGGCAAGTCGGCAAAGGCGGCAGTTTTTAAAATCTGGAGCTTTCACGGAACAATGCTGTATAGACTGCATTACGATTTTCCGTTTAACAACGGGCGGAAAGCCGCAAAAAGCCCCTATATTTTTAATAAATTTGAGGCGGAATTTATGTTAAAAAATGGCGAGGCGGATATTAAGGTTACGGCTAACGGCAAAAGCGCGGTAGTGCCGCTTGCGTCCGCCGTTAAGCGCGGGCTTTACGAGAGCCGCCCCGTTCATCCTGTGCCGTCGTTTAGCCCGAAGTTAAGGGAACTTTCACCCTACGGTATATTTGTGCAGCAGTTTTTTGACGACGACACCAAATACGAGCCCAAAAACGAAGAAGAAGAAAAGCTGATAGACCGTATCTACGATGTAATAGATGATTTTGACGATATCGAAACCGCCGCACAGCTAGAGGAATTTTTAGACGGTTTAGCCATTCGCGAGCTTCCCGAAAGCTGGGTAAAAATGCTTTTAGAGGAGGCAGAGCGGCGCATACAGGAGATACTAAAAAATTAGTCAGGCAGGTTTAACTCATCCGCCTCTTCCTTTTCGGCTTCGCGTTCTAAAATCTCCTCTAATTCCTCATAGCTTAAATCGCGCCCCGCATATTCGTACAAAAACGTACCCGTTCCGCGAAACAGGTCAAGTAGTTCGGGTTGAGACATAATATGTAAAACCTCCTTTGGAACAACCCAAAACGCAGTTGATTCGCGCTACGCTTGTCTTTTTTGCGCGCTTGCGTACATCTAGGTACGCGGCACGCACAAAAAAGCCAACTGTTGCGCGACTGAACAGCGTTTTGGGTTGTTCCACCTTAGTATGAGGAGGTTTGTACGGTTTTATGCGGTTTTATTGCTAGACTTTTAGCTGTAAAAATACTATAATAAAGTTATAGGGATTAACATAATGACAGAAAGTAAAGAAAATCAAACCTTTGAACAAATAAAACACCTAAACGAAAACGGTGCTGAGTTTTGGCTTGCAAGAGAATTGCAAACAATTTTGCAATACAAAGAGTGGCGGAATTTTGAAAGAATAATCAGCACGGCAAAAATCGCTTGCAAAATAAGTCGGCATGAGGTTGCAGACCATTTTGTTGAAACCGACAAAATGGTTGAAATGGCTTTGGGCGGCAAGGCAAAATTGGGAATTGTTGAACTCAACAATTCCGAAAGCAAAAAGCTGCGTAAAATTAAAGATTACAAGCTTACCCGCTATGCTTGTTATTTAATCGTTATGAACGGCGACCCACGCAAAGAGGTTATTGCACTGGGGCAAACATATTTTGCGGTAAAAACAAGGCAGCAAGAGTTTAATGAATTATACGCACAATTAACAGAGGATGATAAACGTCTTTTCTTGCGCGGCGATATAAAGCAAAAAAATATGCTGCTTGCGGAGGCCGCCCAAAAAGCGGGAATAATAACCTCGCAGGAGTACGCGGTATTTCAAGACTACGGATATAAAGGGTTGTATAACGGTGAAACCGCTTTTGATATTGCACAGCGTAAAGGGCTGGATTACGAAAAACAAAGTATTTTAGATTATATGGGCAGCTTAGAATTAGCCGCTAATTTATTCCGTATCGCGCAAACCGAAGATGTTATGCGTAAAAACGGCGTTGAAAATCCGCAAGAAGCAAACGCGACACATTATCGCATAGGTAAAATTGTTCGCGGTGCGATAGAACAAGCAGGCGGTACCATGCCCGAAAATTTACCGTTGCCTGATAAAAGCATTAAAGAAATCGAATACGAAAAGAAAAAACTGCTTACAGAAAAAAAGGACGGCTAAAAAACCGTCCTTTTTGCGTTTTATGCAAACAGCTTGCGCATTAGGGTAAAGAAGTTGTCTACTTCGGATTCGTCTAACGAGGCGATGTAGTCGGTTAGCTTTTTGTAGTTGTCGTCTTGCGATGCGCCGTCGGTTACTACGGTTTTAGAGTAGGGGTTAAAGTAGGGGATGTTTTGTTGCGCTAGGTTATTCATAACGTTATTTACGCGGCTTTTGTGGTGCGTAATCATAGAACGGTATTTATTTTGTAGGCGCAACGCTTGCTTTTGGTCGCCGCCGCTTAAATGGGCAATCGTAGCGCGTACCGAAACGCCGCTTGCCTTTCCGATGAGGATTTTTTCTATTAAATCACAAATTTCCTCAGTTTTAAAAAGTTCAAACTGCCCGCGTTCTTTGGTAACCAGCGTAATGCCTAAATCTTGTGCCAGTTTAGGCACTAACTCAAACATTTTAAGCTGACTGTAATAGTAATTGCGCACGCTGTTTACGCTGCGGCCGCTTTCTCCCGATGTTTTTAAAAACGCCCACATTAAGCCTTTACCCAGTTTGGCCGCCTCGTGCGCGTACCCGAACAGTTTTTTAGTTTGTTCGATGTTCCAGTTGTTTTCCATTTTTTCTTAAATGCCTCCGTAAAATTTTTCTACTAAAACAATGGTTGCCGCATTTTTGGCTTTTTATACACGGTTACACCTTATTTTTAAGTGCGGCTTTCGTACAGGCACAAGAGTGAAAGTAGGACATAATCGGCATGGCAGAACATATATATAAGGTATGGAAACCCGAATACGCGTTAAAACCGATTTTGCAACCGTGTTTTTATTAAACGGCACATTCAGCGAAAATGCCGAATTTTTTTTGTACGATACCTCAAACCCTATCTACATAACCGTTTTGCCGCTTTCGGCGCACCTATTGCCGTATACCGTAAAAATTGCGGGCGGCAAGCCTGTGTCTAACGAAAAGCTTTGCGCGGCGTTTAGCGCGGGGGACGCGCTGCACGTTAAGCTGCATCCGCGCTATAACTACATCTACACGGCGGACGCGGTGTCGGCGTCGGCGTCCGCAACGCATGCCGAAAGATTATTCCGCGCGGTAAAGCAAAAAAACTACGCCGCCGCGCGTCAATTTTTAAGCCCCGCGCTTTCGCAGTCCGTAGACGATGAGGGTCTTTGGGCGTTTTTTGCCGACTATACCGAAATTGTTGCGGACGATTTTTCTTCGCCTAAAAAGCGCGGTGCTTTCTATTTAATAGACGAACTGGGCAAAGGCACGGCGTATCTGTTTGAAACGGCAGAGGGGCTGATTGATAATATAGTAGAAAACGATAAGTAAATTAATACTTGACAAAAAGCGTTTTTGGATATAAAATACATATAAGCATAAGATATTTGCGGAGGCTTTTATTATGGATTTCGCTGCGTTTTGGATGTCGTTGGACAACTACGAAAAATTTTACATCATTATTATATTTTCGTACATTCCTATTTTAATTTTCGGGCTTGCGGCTAGCGGCGCGATACATTCTGCATTTAAAAAGTATGCTAACGTGTCGGCGGGCTTAGGGCAAACCGCCGCGCAAATGTGCAAGCAAATGCTAATCGAAAATCAGTTGCAGCATATTCCTATCAGTCAGGTGGCGGGCAAGCTTACCGACCATTACGACCCGCGCAGCCAGTCTATCGGGCTAAGCCAAACGGTGTTTAATTCGCCGTCGGTAGGGGCGATTGCGGTGGCGTGCCACGAGGCGGGGCACGCGGTTCAGCACGATAAAAAGTATGTGTTTTCGTCGGTGCGCAGTGCGCTTGTTCCTATTGTCAACTTTACCAACCGCTTAATTTTTCCTATTTTGCTAATAGGCATGCTGCTAGGATTTTTATCTACGGGGCTGCCCGACAACGTAGCGTTTATCTTTGTTTTATTAGGCGTAGGGCTTTTTGGTATATCCATGATTTTTTCATTAGTAACGCTGCCGGTAGAATTTAACGCCTCTAAACGGGCGCGCCGCTATTTGCAAACTACCTCTATGGGCGCGCAGCAACTTAAAGGCGCACGCAAAGTATTAACCGCCGCCGCCCTAACCTACGTAGCCGCATTTTTAATGTCCGCCGTACAATTCCTACGCTTTCTGCTGTTGCTGCTTATGATGTTTAACAGGAGAAGATAGGGGGGTTAAACGCTAACCAAAGGTTAGATTTTACAGCTATTGTTTATTATTAATTAACGCAGGAACAAGAATTTACAAGTTCATTAAAACTATAACTATACCATTGCAATATACAGCCACCTGCACAATATGTAAACTTATCACAATCTTTGCATTTGTTCGATGGTGCAAGTAAAAGCTTTTTATAAATATTTGTGATTTTTTCTGATTTTAAAAAGCTATCTAGTTCGGATGCATTGTTAAAATCCACACCAAACTTTCCGATAGGATAATCAAATAAACTATTGCAAATTATGACTTGTAGCTTAGAATCAAAAACTAAGCCGCATTTTTTGTGTACTTGACAAGCAGAAACTAATCTGTTTTTATCAATAAGATTTTGCAAAACACCCTCAGGCCAAATACATTCAGGCAATGTTTGATGAAATCTGTAATTTATATCCAGTCCCTCAATATACTCATATAAATTTATAAATTTATTTATTAAATTTTTAATATTTTTACAATCGTGCTTAAATTTGTTTTCTGAATAATAAGGGTTGCAAAAAGATAGATAATAACTTTTTGCACCTGCGTTTTTAGCAACGGTAAGCCCATTAAGTAAGTTATCAATATTTTCATGAGTTAAAACGTAGGAAACTGTGTGGTTAATTTTTAAATCACTCACATTTTTAATAGCTTCAATTGTATTTTCAAATGCATCGACTTCGGTAGTTTCAATATAGCCCTTTTTGGTATCTGCTTTCATCGAAATATTGACACTAGAAAGCCCTGCGTTTTTCAATTTTTGCAAATAGCTTTTATCTGCTAATAAGACACCATTAGTTATTAGTCCACAACTCATTCCTTTGTTTTTTATAAAGCTTATTAAAGGAATTATATTAGGCCAGCATAGCGGCTCACCGCCAATTAAAGCTACACGCTTAAAGCCGTAGTCGCACGCTAATGTTACTGCTCTGCAAGCATCGTCAAAAGATAAATCGTCAGTTTCTGAAAACTTAGTATTTTGTGCATAACACCATTTGCATCTTAGGTTGCATTTTCTGTTTAAGGTTAACCAAAAACAATTAAGCTTTTCGGAAAATCTCATAAGCTATTTGCAATCCCAACAAGCGCAAGCACAATCTCTATCGCAATCGTAATCACAATTCCATTCAGCTTTTATTTCACTATTGTTTATGCGTCCAATCACTTCGTAATCTATAAAATCACCTTCGGCCTTACATTGCGAAAAAAGCGCTTCAATTGTCATTGTGAGGAACCTCCGTATTGTTATCTTCATTGCCCCAAATTTTCGCATACTTTCGGAAATATTTAAAAGCACTAGGGGAGTTTTTTTCAGTATTCTTTGAATTGATATAACCCTTTGCAGCATTGAATGTTTTGATAAGAGGCCCTTTCAAATGATTTTTAATTATATGGAGGTTATAATAATCCTCTTCTAACCCATTTCCTATACTTTCAAAAAAATTAATAAGTTCGAAAAAAAGTGCCTCTTGAACGGAATTATGTAATATGGAATTAAGCAAAGAATCTTTTTTATCTGATAATTCTTTATCTTTTTCAGAGAGAGTTTGAGAAAAAGTTTCTGCTTTAATGCGTTCAGCTTTCACTTGTTCATATTCTGTATTTGCACAAGACAGTTTCTCCAATTTATCAGGCAAAGTTGGGTCGGAAGTTATTTCTTTTATAATTATCCGATACTCTCTAACTGCGGCAAAAGACACATTGAGTTTTTGCCAATCTGAATCTGCTTTTGTTTTTTTAGAATTTTTTATGAACTGTCGTAGTAAGATAAATGATTGCACGAAAACGCATACCAGGGCTATAGCACTTATTATTGAGCTTGCTAAGTTTACTTCATACATTATAATATACTCCTTTATTTTATTAAAGTACTATAAAATCTTAAAATAGTAAAGAAACTTGATATGGGGAATTCGTTATTTTTCATTGCAAAGTAACAAATTACGATAAAAATAGCGTTTTATCGAATACTTTTTTTGTTTATCTTTATGGACTGCACTTTTAAGCAGATAATCATATATGCATATCAAATCGAGGCTGGGTTTAGCTGGGCTAGTTTACCTTGATTTTCATATAACGAAAGATAACACTTTAAGCATTGTTTGGGAAAAACTTTAAATTATAATATTATTCTACTAACTGATTCTTTCAGTTTCTCAATCATTACATCAAGATTTACTTCTATGTTTGCTCTATGTTTTACCGATTTTTCGTTAAAATATTTTAGAGAATGTCCATAATTCATTGCATTTGAATAATAAGCGCAAGTCGTTCTACGAGTTCTCATATTATGAAAAAGACATTTAACCTGAAAAGCACTTCGAATTTCATTTAGGCCTTTGTCTCGGCTTATCAAAATCGGAATCAATATAACATCTGGACCACATTCAGAAATTCCAGCGGACATTTCTAAATTTTTCAAATGAAATATGTCCCATGCCATATTCTTAATATCTTTTATTATCGTCTTGTTATTCTTTTGAATTTTTTTAAAAAAGCGCAATGAAGTATTTTCGTAAAATAGCTTTGCTAAATTAGACGCACTTATATTAAACGCAAATATTTCGTTATTGCAAAACTCTAAAAATTTTTCGAATTTATTTTGAGGCGATAGAGTAGTAAATTTAAAATGAATATAGATGATTGCTAACAAATATAATAACTCGGCTTTGTATATTGTATAAAAATATTCCATGAGTTGCCGAGATTCATGGCGTTGTTGAAAAGCTAAGAAAGATTCCATATATTCGTCAATATTAGATGAAGTATTATCATAATTAGGGAATAAAGTCTCAAATGCTCTTATATCTTCTAAATCTTGTGCCGTAAAATTGATGCCGTCCTCTCTTTTAAAACTGTTTTCAATAATGAACGGCATTATATCAAATGTACACCTGCCCGATTTGCATAATTTAATTATTTTTGTTAAATCTGGGTCTTGAAAATGGTTATCAGTATACCGTTTCAATTGACTAACAATCTGTACATCAAATGAAACACAAACTTGGTTTTTTAAATAAGTGGAACGACCTCTGTTTTTGTCACGCAAAACAGTTTCATTGATGCATAAAAGTTTGTTTGAATAATATAAGGAATTAACATCGTAGTTTAAATTGGCAATCTCATTTAGATACTCGGTTTTATCCAACCCAAAAATCGTATCAACAAAAATCATATTATAATCAATCAAATGTTTTTGATTTAGTTCATAATATTCAATTCTTTCGTTGTTGTCGTCCAAATTTCCAATGGCAGATATTAAATATTTTATATCATTCGTAAACATATACAAATTATATCATAGTTTTAATAAATTGACATGCTTTTTCGTGCCAATTATTAGTATCGCTTGCGGATTATTATTTACTCTAATCAATTACGCTACAAAGCAAAATCAGGTATACTGAATAAAGTTATATCGCAAAGAGCAGGGCACGCAAACGAAAGTAACACATTAAAGATTTATACGCACTTCTCAAAAAAAGACGATGATAGAAAAGCCTCAGATAAATTTACTGAGTTCTTGAAAGTTTAGTAAAGAGTATTAAAATATAGAAATTAAGAAAGCACCTTGTTAATAGATACTTTCTTTTTTTACAGTTCGTTATATTATTAAAATCTAGATAAGGAAATATATCTCTAAAGCAGTTAATTCTCTGGGTTTATCCAGAAAAACTTTATCTAAGAGAATATCTGAATTCGTTTCCGTCGTATATTTCTGCAATTTTAATCTCTAAAGTTTCCTTGTTGACATCAATAACACAGTTGATACTATCTTCTATTTCTGTGTCGAAATCAATATATTGAGGCATAATATATTGCTTTTCTTCTGAATCCCAAACAGAATCTTCCTCGCTTAAATAATGCACGGAAACGTCAAATGTAACATCTAGCTGTAAATAAACTCTTACTACATCACCGTTATCTTCGCAACCATTATCACATATATCAGTAATCTGCACATCGTTTATACCAATTTCCCCCTCGTCATCAATCAGCCAAATCATAGTGTCAAGTAATTTGTCCTTTACTTTTTCACGAATTTTTTCATAGTTAAGATACGCGCTTAACCTTTCTTGCTCTTCTCTAAATTTCTTATTATGCAATTCAATCTCTGTATTGTACTTATTGAGAAAATCATGCACATTATCGCAAACAACAACTGTACTATCGCAAAAAACCGACCTCCAATCAGGGTCTTGGCTTATAATGTAAAACTTTTGAATGCCGCTATCTTCAATGTACTTTTTGATACTTTCTATACAAATCGCATCAGGAAATTCGTCTTTCTTTTTTTCTGAAAACGGCGCTTCCATTGAAAAAAACTTCTTAATTATGTTATCTATACCGACAATGCCGAAGTCATTTTTCAAGGATTTGCTTTTGCATCTATTAAGAAATGTGCGAAACTCTTCAACTTTTTTTACAAAAGAATCTTTTTTATATTGCTTTAATAAACCTCTAAATAGTTGTTTCTCATTTTTAGGTAACCAATCTAAAAACAATTCAAAAGCCTTGGAACGCTTCTCTATCGCCGATTCTGTTTCTTTGATAATAATATCGTGAGTATGTAATATGACATCTTCCTTTGCACAAAGATTTTGCAATCTTTGATAACTGATATTCTCAAAATTAAAATGATTTCTTATAAATTCCGAAGTATCTATAAATAAATGTAGTTTTTTCATCATAGGCAGATTATAGCACAATACGAAGACAAAATAAACAAAAAAAGTACCGACTTAACGATACTTTTTGTTTTTGGAGCTCCCGAGCGGATTCGAACCGCTGACCTAGGCATTACGAATGCCTCGCTCTACCAGCTGAGCCACGGAAGCAAAAAGGGGGAGAATACAGACAGTATACCAAAACAAAAATTAATTGGCAAGTATTTTTTTAGTATAATGGAGAATTTCGGCTTTCAGCAATGGAAAAAGGGAAATGGAGAATTTCGGCTTTCAGTAATGGAGAATGGAAAATGGAAAATGGAGAATTTCGGCTAAGGATTTAGAATAAAATGCAGTAGGTGGGGCGGATAAAGGGAAAGGTACGGGACGGGAAAAGGGAGAGACATATACTGGAAAACTAGCAAGGTTTAAAAGGTTGACAGGGGCGGGGGTTTTGGTATACAATAAGCTGTACGAATTCGGCTTTTTTGCGCTAAGGCTAGTTTATTAGGTGCGCAAGCTATAAGCTTTTTGGGTACTACTAAAACCATAAAACTCGGAGCACACATGACATTTGACGATTTTGGATTTGACAAAAGAATAGCCGACGCGATTAACTTGATTGGCTATACTACGCCCTCGCCGATTCAGGCGCAAGCTATTCCTCCCGCCTTGCTAGGGCGCGACATTTTAGGCTGTGCGCAAACAGGAACGGGCAAAACGTGCGCGTTTGCCGTACCGATTTTGCACCGTCTTGCCCTTAATCCTCCTGCGGAGGCGAACACGGCGCAGCGTATCCGCGCACTCATTTTAACCCCCACGCGGGAGCTTGCTATGCAAATAGACGAATCGTTTATGAATTACGGTCAATTTTTGCCGCTTAAAACAGGCCTTGTAATGGGCGGAGTAGGGGCGGACAGCCAAATCCGTCAGCTAAAAAAAGGTGTGGATATTCTTACCGCTACGCCCGGCCGCTTTATAGACCTTGTTTGGCAGGGCTACATCGACCCGTGCCGCGTAGAAATTTTTGTTTTAGACGAGGCAGACCGCATGTTGGATATGGGCTTTTTGCCCGATGTATACCGCATTATAGAAATGCTGCCTAAAGTTAAACAGACGCTGTTTTTTTCTGCCACCATGCCGCCCGAAGTAAAAAAGCTTACCGAAACGCTGCTAAACGACCCCGTACAAGTAACGGTTACGCCTGTTTCTAGCACGGTAGAGCGCATAGAGCAATGGATTTGCCTTACCGATAAAGCTTCTAAGCCCGATTTAGCGGTATGGCTGTTAAAGCAGGTTCCCGATATGTCCAGTGTGCTAATCTTTACGCGCACTAAGCACGGGGCAGACCGTTTATCGGATAAACTGCGCAAAGCGGGCATTCGTTCTAAGGCGATTCACGGCGATAAGTCGCAAGGCGCGCGCGTAGACGCTTTGGCGGATTTTAAAAGCGGAAAGTGCCGCGTTTTAGTAGCAACCGACATCGCCGCGCGGGGCTTAGATATAGACGACATTTCGCACGTGATTAACTACGAGCTGCCGCACGAGCCCGAAACGTATGTACACCGTATCGGACGCACGGGGCGCGCAGGCAAGGACGGCATTGCCGTATCGCTGTGCGACTTTGACGAAAAAAAGCTGCTTGCCGACATTGAAAAGCTGATAAAGAAAAAAATCGATATCGAGGAAAGCCACCCCTATCCGATGAAGGTTTTTGAAAAATCCGTAAAGCAGCCGCGCCCGCCCCGAAGAGGCCCCCGCGCACCGCAAGCGCACACGCCGCGCAGCAAGCCCAAATAACCCCTTATAAGGAGATAATAAAAAATGTCAAATCTTTTAAACGTATCCCCAAAGGCGCAATCCGTTTTAAAAACGCTATGCAGCAATTATCGCGGCAGCATGCGCGTAAAGGCGCAGTTTAGGTGTTCGGTGCATTACGGGCTGAAAAGCTTTATAGCCGAAACGGGCGCGTATCTTTCGGAGTTAAAGGCTGCGGGCTTGATTGCAAGCTATCGCATTTCGGAGGACGAAAAAGACGACGAGGGAGATTTATGCTATTTCAGCGTTACTGCCGACCTTAACCTGTCGGTAGAGGAAATGGCCGAAATCAGTGCGAATTCGCAAACAATTTTTCAGCCCACGCGTGAAAAAAATGATTGACAAGCAACCGCTTTTTATATAAAATAAACGGGTAATACATACACTAGTATCCTAAATAGTTGTTTTTAATTATACATGGAGGAAATTACAGTTGGCAAATTGGCACAGCATGGAGTCGGACGCGGTACTGCGCGAGCAGGCAACCGACGCTAAAAACGGCTTAACCGCCGCCGAAGCAGAAAAGCGGCGCGCACAATACGGCTTAAATAAGTTCGCCGAGAAAAAAAAGGAAAAGCTGATTTTTCAAATTTTACGGCAGATTAAGGATATCGCGGTAATTATCTTGTTAATCGCGGTAGGTTTAAGCTTAGCACTGGCGATTGTAGAATGGCACGAATACGGCGCGATGGGGCTGGTGGAGCCGGTAGTAATCTTTATTATCGTCGCAATGAACACAACACTGGCTATCACGCAGGAGCGCGGCGCAGAGCGCGCGTTAGAGGCTTTGGCGGTTTTAAACAGTCCGCACTGCTACGTAATCCGCGACGGCGTTAAAATGCAAGTCGATACCACCGAAATTGTACCCGGCGATTTAATTGTACTTAAAACGGGCGATTTAGTTCCTGCCGATGCACGCGTAATCGAATGCGAATCGTTTGCGGTAGACGAGGCGTCCCTTACGGGCGAAAGCGAGCCTTCTTCTAAAAATCCCGATTTACTGCTGCAACCCGACGCGCCGTTGGGCGACAGAAAAAACATGGTGTTTTCGGGCTGTTTGGTAGTTTCGGGGCATGCGCGGGTAATTGCCGCCTCTACGGGTATGAACACCCAAATGGGCAAAATTGCAAGCTATCTGCAAACCACCAAAAAAAGAAAAACGCCGCTGCAAATGCGTCTTGACAAGCTAGGCAAGGCTATCAGCGCAATCGCGGTTGCGTCGGCAATTGTATTGTTTGGTATAGGCTTATTGCAGCGGCAAGAGGTATTGCATTTGATGCTGCTTACGGTAACGCTGGCGGTTGCGGCTGTTCCTGAGGCGCTTATGCTGATTGTAACGCTTATGCTTACGCACGGCGTTAAAAAGATGGTTAAGAAAAACGCGCTTATCCGAAAGCTGCAAGCGGTGGAAACGTTGGGCAGCACCTCTATTATCTGTTCGGATAAAACGGGAACCTTAACGCAAAATAAAATGTCTATCCGCCGTCTATGGTTGAGCGGCGACGAAAAGCCGATTACCGATACAGAGGCAACCTCAGATGAGCACTTGTGGTTTTTAAAGGAATTTTTGTTGTGTTCTAACGCGACTTTCGAGCACGACGGCGACAAAGAAGTGCTAATCGGCGACCCTACCGAAAAAGCTATCATGCGGATAAACCTAGAAAAAGGCGCAGACAGAAAAGAGTTGGATACGCAGTACGGGCGGGTAGCCGAAATTCCTTTTTCTAGTGCGCGCAAGATGATGACGGTAGTGGTTAAAAAGCCCGACGGAAAATACTTAGTCATTACCAAAGGCGCGTTTGACCGCATTCCGTTTAATAAAAAAGACGCCAACTTTGTACAGCGGCTAGAAGAGGTGCATAACACGTTTGCAGAGGACGCGCTGCGCGTACTGACGTTAGCCTCTAAGGAAATCGACAAGCTGCCCGCACAGGGCAACCGCGAGGCGTTTGAAAAGGCGTTAGAATCCGATTTAACCTTTCAAGGCTTTATCGGCATAATCGACCCGCCGCGCCCCGAAGCCGCCGCGTCGATTGCACGGGCGAAATCCGCAGGCATCCGCACGATTATGATTACGGGCGACCATGCCGCCACCGCTACCGCTATCGCGCGCGAATTAGGCATTATAGCCGCCAAAGAGGGCGTTATAACGGGGCAAGAGCTAGAAAAGCTTACCGATGTAGAGCTTGCCAACAGCATAGAGTTTTATTCGGTTTATGCGCGTGTTACGCCGGAGGATAAAATCCGTATCGTACAGGCATGGCAGATGAAGGGTGCGATTTGCGCCATGACGGGCGACGGGGTAAACGATGCGCCCGCACTAAAAGCGGCGGACGTCGGCGTGGCGATGGGCATTAACGGCACAGAGGTGGCAAAGTCGGCGTCTGACATGGTGCTTACGGACGATAACTTTACCACCATTGTAGACGCCGTTACGGAAGGGCGCAACGTATTTTCTAACATCCGCAAGCTGATTTACTTTTTGTTGGTGTGCAACATCTCCGAAATTTTGATTATGCTGTTTGGTCAGGTTAGCGGCTGGGGTATTCCCGTAACGCCGATGATGCTGCTTTTAGTTAATGTTATTGCAGACGGTATACCCGGTATGGCACTGGCGCGCGAACAGTCCGACAAGCGCATTATGAACCGAAAGCCGTTTGACCGAAACGAAAGCTTTTTCTCCGGCGGGCTGATGCAGGTAATTATCCGCCAAACCATTGTGTGCAGTATTGTAGTGTTGGTTGCATTTTTTATCGGTAAGTTTGTAGACATACAAACCGGAGAGGTTGCGCATATAGCGGCTGACAGCGGCAACCAAACCTTAGGGCAAACTATGGCGTTTTTAGTTTTGGCGTGGACGTCTATCCTGCACGTCTTTACCGTGCGCAGCCGCCGTTCTATATTCCGCCGTTCACTTAAAGACAACCACTTTTTATGGATTGGCACATTAGCTATGTTTGTGCTTATGGCGTTGCTGGTAGCGATTCCCGGCATAAACACCGCGTTAAAAATGACCGACATGAGCATTTACCACTGGCTGATTGCGCTTGGACTAACGCTTGTGCCTACGCTGTTTGCAGAATACAACAAGCTATGGGACAACTACAAACTTAAATCCATAGAGAAAAACCGAGTAGAACAGCAAAAAATTTCGTAAGAGAAAGTAGGTTAATAAAATAATTAAAAAACGGCAAGGTTTTATAGCTTTGCCGTTTTTTTAATGCCATGCCTGTTCCGTAGGAATGCAGGAAAAAATCCGCAATTAATTTCTTCAACTTTCAAAAACATAGTGCTATCATTGGACTTAAAGACGATAAAATGCTATAATACTTTATATATGATTTTTGACATATTATCATAAAGGAAATTTATGTGCAAAAGCGTTGCCAAGCCGTTCTTAAAATGGGCTGGCGGAAAAAGTCAATTACTTGATAAACTTAACGGACTATATCCCGACGAGTTGATAAACGGCAAGATGGATGTTTACATTGAGCCGTTTGTTGGAGGTGGTGCCGTTCTTTTTGATGTGCTGCAAAAGTTTGATATAAAAAAAGCTGTAATAATTGACTTAAACAAAGAACTAATAAATTGCTACCGCTGTATCAAAACTGATGTAAGTGAAATGCTAAAACAACTACAAGCCCTGCAAGAACAGTTTTATGCGCTAACCTTTGACGAGCAAAGTAATTTTTATTTAGATGTTCGCAAAAAATACAATGCTATTAGATTAAACGGTCATTTTGATTATGAAAAAGCCGCCGATTTTATTTTCCTAAATAAAACTTGTTTTAACGGTCTTTACCGTGTCAACAGTAAAGGCGGATTTAATGTGCCCTTTGGCAAATATAAAAATCCGCTTATTTGCGACAAAGATAATTTGATTTTGATACATAACCTATTGCAAAAAGTAACGATATGTCACGGCGATTACAGACAATGCGAAGCCTATGTTAAAGGAAAAACTTTTGTTTACTTCGATCCGCCGTATCGCCCTATTACGGCAACACAATCGTTTGTCGGTTATTCGAAAAACGGTTTTGACGATAACAATCAAAAAGAATTAGCGGAATTTGTTCGGGTATTAAAAGCATTGGGCGCAAAAGTTTTATTAAGTAATTCCGATCCAAAAAATTCGAATCCGCATGACAATTTTTTTGACGATTTGTATAACGGGTTTACAATCGAGAGAATAAACGCAAAACGAATGATAAACTGCCAAGCGGACAAGCGAGGCGATATTACCGAAATTATCGTTCGGAATTATTAAGAAGTTTTTATGATTGCAAAAGGTAAAGGCGGCGGAAACACAAGGACAGGTTTAGTTTTTGAGGGTAAGACGGATTTGGCGACTTTCTTAAACTCAAAGACGGGCTACAAAGTCGAAAAAGACGAAGTATTTTTCGAGAATGAGATTGTTGCAAGGGTGTTCAAAAAACACTCCTTTTACAGCGTGTTTTTGAAAGAGTTAAAGGTTGAGTGGCAAAATTATTTATCAAAGCGGCTATTCCCCGACGACTGCATTTTTGTTTTAATGAACAACACGCTTTTTGTAATTGAGTGTAAATTTCAGCAAGTTGAAGGCAGCGTTGACGAAAAACTGCAAACTTGCGATTTTAAGAAAAAACAGTACCAGAAATTATTATCGCAAGCAAATATAGATGTTGAGTATATTTATCTTTTAAGCGATTGGTTTCGGAATCCGAAATATCAGGATGTTTTAGATTATATCCATAGCGTTCATTGTCATTATTATTTTGAGTATATTCCGCTTGTCAAATTAGGGCTGCCCGTCCCAAAGGACGAAATTGATGACTGATAAAAAATTTTACGATTTAATAATTTGTGTTTCTTTTAATGAATAAACATTTACTTTTGTAAAAATTCTATATTTGCGGCATCTAACAATAAAAGCTAGTTCGTTTCGGGATAAGCCGCTTTGCTTAATCGCTTTTGCTTGTAACGTATGCAAGCTTGATAGTTGGTCTTGGGTTGCATGGTCTATACAGATACCGCTAATTTCCCATTCAGATAGTAGATTATAATATTGTGTTAAGTAAGGCGTTTTATTTTTCATATAAACTATTATAAACTAATTAGTTTATTTTGTCAAGCATTTGGTTTAGAGTTTTTAAATATTTAATTATTGTATTTACAAGCTAAATTATTTAGTTTATACTTTTAAATAAGGAGCTATTATGAGCAATACGCAAAAAGTTAATATGGCTATTGCCTACAAAGGAATTAGCTTATCTGATTTAGCAAAAGCAATAGGTACAAGCGTACAAAATTTAAGTCAAAAGATGAAAAGAGATAGTTTATCAACCGCAGAGCTTCAACAAATTGCCGTTGCGCTTGGCGGCACTTATGTATTCGGCTTTGAGTTTCCCGACGGAACAAAGGTATAGTCGGCGGCAAAAGAGATTTTATGTGGTAAATATATTATATATGATAAAAACACGAATAAAAGAGTTAAGAGAAGAAAAAGGTTTATCTCAAACCAAGCTTGCCGCAGAATTAGGTTTAAACCAAAGAACCGTAAGCAATTATGAAACAGGTTCGTTAGAGCCGAACATTCAAACAATAAAAAAGCTATGCGAATATTTTGGCGTATCAGCGGACTATCTTTTGGGTTTAGAGGAATTTTAAAGATAGCGATATAAAAAATGAATTAATAATATTATGGAGTGATATATGGAAGAACTTACTACAAATCAATATAGCAAAAATGTAAAGCATCATATTAAAGTGCTACATAGTTTAATTCAGTCAATTATGTGGTCTTTGTTTTTAACAGGTGCATTCTTTTTGATAGCACCTTCTTTAAGAGAGTATGGGGTTGGAATACTAAGTTCGTCAATTGTTTCCATCACTTTTTATTATGTTATTGTTTTAGAAAAACGTATTGATGCCAAAAAGAAAAGAGCAAATTTCTTTGATAAGTTTATTATAGGTTTATACAACCAAATATTAGATTTTGATACATATACAAGCTTTAATGAGCAAATAACATTAAATGATTTTTTGAGAAAAGAACATAGATGTTATCATGAATGCTACAAGCGCATAATAGCAAAAAATAGTGATTCAAATGAAGTTAAAGAATTAATGTCAAAGATTATCGAAAATGTGCATTTAACAAAATTTTACTTTATTGAATGTGAAAATAACAAAATAATTGAAACAGAACGTATTTCAAGTTTTTTTACACTTCGGAAAAAAATAGAATATTATTCTGATAAGCAAGATATTGAAGCGATAGGTTTCATGGCAGATTATATTACGGATATTCGACATCTAATAGAGTATATTCCTGAATTAAAGCATTTTGCGTCAATTAAATATGTATTTACTGAGGGTGAGCTGGAAATACATAGAGACACCTTTTTTAAAGAAGAAAAATTCATTAAATTTGCTAATGATTTTAATAACATTCGGCGCAAAAATATTATAAAAAAATATGGCAAAGAAAAAAATGATATTGAAACATAGTTTCAATGATATTACTTCGTAATGATATTTTTCTACGAAAAGTGATATTATATTTGCCCCAAGCCGACATTCGCGCAGCGAATATCATTGCGGCAGCAATATCATTAGCGCAGCTAATATCACTTGCCCGTAAGGGCAAATATAATTGCAAAAGAGTTGCTTTTTCAAGCAACTCTTTTGCGTGGCGGAGAGAGGGGGATTCGAACCCCCGGTACGTTGCCGTACTCTCGCTTTCCAAGCGAGTGCCTTAGACCGCTCAACCATCTCTCCAAAGTTTAAGGGGGCTGACTTGTATTATAGGCTGTGGACGCAGCCCATGTTGTATTATATATGCTTATGCGGGGTTTGTCAAGCAACCGCTGTAAAGTTTTTATTTTATAAAAACGGCGCAAAAGTATTTAACAAAAAGCTGCTGATAGTTTAAAAAATATTTATAAAAAAAACGCAGAAACACTAATAAAATATAATAAAAATAGTTGACAGGGCAATAAAGCGGTGGTATACTCAGTTTACGTATGATTAATTCGCTAGCGTTTATCGATATTTTTGCGGGCTTTATCTTAGGTGATAAGGTTAATTTGCATTATGCCGATTAGGATTTAATTACGCTTACTAAGTAATCTTCCCTGCGGTATATTGCCGCAGGGTTTTTTTAAGGAGTAAAATTTATGACCAACAGTAAAAGAGGCATTGTAACGGTAATCTGCGTGGTTGCCATTCAGCTGACGATAGGCATAGCCTACGTGTGGAGTGTGTTTCAGTCGGGCGTTGCGGAAAGTTTGTTCGGGGCTTATAAAAATCCGAACGCGTCTGCCGCGCTCACGTTTTCGCTGCTTTTAGCGGCTATGACGATTGGCAGCGTAATCGGCGGAAAGCTAACCGCTAAAATCCCCGTGCGCATCGTGGTGCTAATCGGTGGGCTTATGGTGGCGGCGGGCTTTTTCTTGGCAGGCTTTGTTACCTCGCCCAAAGCTGCGTGGGTATTGTGGCTTACCTACGGCGTTTTAGGAGGTTTTGGAATGGGCTTTACTTATACGCCCTCTATCGGATGCGCGCAAAGGTGGTATCCGCACAAAAAAGGCTTGATAACCGGTATAATCGTAGCCGCGTTAGGCTTTGGTACGGTAATCTTTACGCCGATAATCCGCTATCTTTTACAGCCTGCGCTGGGATATTCGTACACCTTTATGGTGCTAAGCGCAATCTTTTTGGTGGTATGCACCGCATGCAGTATTTTTATTGTAAACCCTCCGCAAGGGCATATGGCGGATAAGGTGGCGCAATTAACCGCTAATAAAAAGCTGTCTACGCTTAAAGGTTCAGACCATACGGCGGTACAAATGCTTAAAAGGCCGCAATTTTATTTAATCATTTTTACGTTTATGTTGGCGTGCATGGGCGGTCTCATGATGATAGGCTTTGCAGACCCTATCGCGCAGGCTAAGGGCATAAACGCAAACACCGCCGCTATCGGCGTTATGATAATAGGCTTATTTAACTCGTTAGGGCGATTAGTATGGGGTATCATTTCGGATAAGCTGGGGCGCACAAATACGCTAATGGTGCTGCTTTCGGGGCTGACCCTATTGCCGCTGTTTGTAAATTTGGCGGCAGGCTACTGGATATTTGTGGTGATTGCGCTGATAGGATTTTTCTACGGCGGGCTGCTTAGCAATATCCCTTCGCTTACCGCCGACCTTTTCGGAACTAAAAACGTAGGCACAAATTACGGAATTGTGCTGCTGGGCTTTGGCGCGGGCGCAATCATTGCCCCGCAAATCGCAGGCTATTACCGCGACGTCGCCAACGCGGGCGGTAATATAGATTTAATGTTTCCCGCGTTTATCATTGCATCGGTTATGGCGGCAGGCGGCTTAATTATGATGATAGTTTTAAAGCTTTTAGCGCGCAGAAAAAATCAAGCCGCGCCGCCGCAAGCCGAACAAGCCGAACAAACCGCGCAAGAAACGGTGCAGGACACTGCGCAAGAAGTGCAAGAGGGTATGCCGCAGGAAACCGTGCAAGAAGTTCCGCAAGAAACCTAGCCATAAAAATTTAAAATCTTATGGGTTGACTTTTTTAGATGCTTGTGTTATACTGTATGTGCAATTAAAGGCAGACACAAGGAAAACAGCTATGCACTGCGTTAAAAAAATTACAAACGATTTAATTTGGGTGGGCGCAAACGACAGACGGCTTGCGATGTTTGAGGGCGTGTATTCGGTTCCTAACGGCGTTTCGTATAATGCGTATCTTTTATGCGATAAAAAAACCGTTTTATTCGACACCGTAGACAACGCGGTGCGGCAGCGTTTTTTTGAAAATCTCAGTTACGCGCTTAACGGCCGCAAACTAGATTACTTAGTGGTGCAGCATATCGAGCCCGACCATTCCGCCGCGTTAGCGGAATTAGCGGATAAATATCCCGAAATGCGCATCGTGTGCAACGCCAAAACCGCCGCGCTTATAAGGCAGTTTTTTAATATCGATGTTTCCGCGCGGACGCTTTTGGTAAAAGAAAACGACACGTTAGACACAGGCAAGCATAAGTTGCGGTTTATGTTTGCGCCTATGGTGCACTGGCCTGAGGTTATGGTAACCTACGACGCAACCGATAAAATACTGTTCTCTGCCGACGCCTTTGGCAGCTTCGGCGCATTAAACGGCGCGATTTTTGCCGACGAGGTAGATTTTTTAAAAGACTATATGGACGAAACCCGACGCTACTACGCCAACATTGTGGGCAAGTACGGCGCGCAAACCAAAGCCCTGCTGCAAAAAGCCGCCGCGCTGCCTATTAGCATGATATGTCCGCTGCACGGCTTTGTGTGGCGCAAAAATTTAGAACAAATAATTGCTAAATACGCGCTTTGGGCAGAGTATCAGCCCGAAGAAAAGGGCGTTTTAATTGCCTACGCGTCCGTGTACGGCAATACCGAAAACGCGGCAGAAATTTTGGCTTGCCGGGTGCGCGAACGCGGCGTTAAAGCCGTGATGTTTGATGTTTCGGTAACGCCCGCATCGGATATTGTTTCGGCGGCGTTTAGGTACAGCCATTTGGTGTTTGCCTCTACCACCTACAACGCGGGTATTTTTGTATCTATGGAGGCTTTAATCCACGATTTAACGGCGCACAACATTCAAAACCGCACGGTTGCGGTTATCGAAAACGGTTCGTGGGCAGCAACAAGCGGCGCGCTTATCCGCGAAAAGCTGCAAAAATGTAAAAACATAACCTTTGCCGAAAATTTAATTTCTATTAAATCAAGCGTGTCGGAGGCGCAGCTTGCCGAGTTAGACGCTTTGGCGGACTTTTTAGCAAAAGACATCAAAAAATAAAATAAACCATTTATAAAGGAGAGAAAATTATGAAGTACATTTGCAACGTATGCGGCTACGTGTATGACGAGGCGCAAGGAGACGCGGACAGCGGGGTAGCGGCTAACACGGCGTGGGAAAATGTTCCCGCCGATTATGTTTGCCCGATTTGCAGCGTAGGCAAGGACGAGTTCAGCAAGGAGGACGCATGAGCGGCACAGTGCCGCCGTCCAAAGAAAAGCAATGCGGTGATTTTGTTTATGCGGACATGGAAAAGGGCGTGGAGATTGTCGGGTTTAAAGGCGGGGCATTAGCGGATACGCTGGTAATTCCCGAAACCTTAGACGGAAAAAAGGTTATCCGAATCGGCAAGAATGCGTTTAGCCACCGCAAATTTATTTCTGTTAAAATTCCCAACACGGTGATTAGAATTTGCGAGAGCGCGTTTAGAAGCAATGAGCTTTTGCGCCACATAGACTTTCCTAACAGCGTGGTGTCGGTTAGAAAGCAAGCGTTTGCCAGTTGCGGGCTTGTAAGCTTGACGTTTGGCAGAAAAATCAAAATTATCGAATCGGGCGCGTTTTGCCGCAACAAGCTTACCAAACTAGACCTTCCCGACACGGTGGAAACGTTGGGCGCGGAGGCGTTTCAATACAACAGCCTTGAAAGCCTTACTATCGGCAAAGGGCTTAAAATTATTCCCAAAGCCGCCTTTCAGCACAACAAAATTAAAAAGGTAATCATTCCCGACAACGTAACAGAGGTGGGCGAGGGTGCGTTTGAGTGCAACGGCTTAGAAATCGCGGTTTTGCCCGATACTACAATTAAGATAGGCAAGGACGCTTTTAGATTAGCCAAAACGGTTAAAGCGTCCGAGTATCATGCCGCCGCTGCCAAAGGTGCGCCGATAAAAACCTCTACGGATAAGCTGCCCGTGTTTACGCCCGCGCTTGCGGCGTATGCGGGCAATACGCATACGTTATCGGATGCGCGGCGCGAAAAGCTGATAGAGGCAAAAAATCTAACCAACGTCATAGATTTAAGCCAAAAAACCCCCGCGCCGTTTGGCAGAGGGTGGACGTATGCGGACGGTGTTTATCGGATTTTGCATAAGGCTAATGTAGTGATTACGGGCAACGGAAAAGGCCTTAACCGCCGCGTGATTGTAGAGCGCGACGCGTTAAAGGTGCATATTACGCTGGATAACGCGGTACTGGAATTCGGCAAGATTGCGCGCGATAAAAAAATAGAAGCAAGTGCTGCGGACAGCGCGCTTTCGTTAGGCAGAGAAACCACGCTTTGGCTAAAAGGCGAAAGCACCGTAAACTATATGGACGACATGCCCAATATTACCAGTGAAAAGTTTTACGCCGTTAAAGCGGAGGGGATTTTAGATATTGCAGGAGAGGGAAGCTTAACCGCTAACTGCGGCATTCGCAGCATAGATTATCGGCCGGTAAGCGGCGACAGAGCAGGCGGCTTTATAGGGGGCTGTTTAACCGTGTACAGCGGCGCAAGACTTAATTTGGGCAGGTATGTCAATAAAAAAGGGCGAACCCTGTACGGAACGCTGCGCGCTGAAAATTTAGTGCTAAACGGCGGCGCGGTTTCAATTTTGGGCAGTATGCTGTGCGAAAATTCTGTAACCGTACATACCGGCACGCTTACGGGAGAGCATAGCGGCGGCAATACCTTAATCAGCGAATTTATTACCCTTAACGGCGGTGCGCTTACGGTATTAAACACCGCCACCAAGGATATATTCAGCGGACAGGTTACGCACCCGCATTCGTTTGCCATAGGCACTAAAAAATTTACTAATGTGTTAGACGGCCATAAACGCACGGTTCTTACCGTAAACGGCGGCACGCTAACGGCTATCAATAACGCCGACAACGACGCCGCAGCGATAGGGCCGGGCTACTTCGAGCGCGGCACATTTTTCCAAAACGGCGGCGTAGTGTTTTGTACGCGCACCTGGGGCTTAGAAAAAGAGCGCGGGTATATGATGGAGGATACCAAAGATAACCCGCGCGAAAAATTCCCTGCCGTGCATTTAGATATGTCTAATGTTAAGGGCGGAATTTTCTTTGATTCAAAGGCAGGCAAGCTGTACTCAACCCGCGTAAAACTTCTTTCTGACGTAACCGTTCCGTCGGGCTATTCGTTAGAGTTGCCCGCAAAGGCGGAAATTGTGGTGTTAAAGGGCGTAAATTTTGAGCGCGGCGCAAGGCTTATCCCTGCCGCCGCCGTTATCAATAGCCCCGAGCCGCCGCCTGCGGCCGCAGAGTTTACGCCCGATATGTATACCCCGACCTTTGAACTGGCCGACTATAAAGAAATTGACGGTTTTGAGCTGATGCGCGTTGCGGCAGGAACTTTTAGAATGGGCGCAACAGCGGAGCAAGCCGAAAAGGCAGAGCAAAACGAGCGTCCTGCGCATAACGTAACGCTTACGCGCGATTACTACATCGGCATATATCCCGTAACGCAGCGGCAGTGGGTGCAGGTTATGGGCAATAATCCGTCGGCGGTGCAAGGGGACGATTTACGCCCCGTAGAGTGCGTAAGCTGGGTAGACGCGCAAGACTTTATCGCTAAGCTTAATCAAAAAACGGGCAAAAAGTTTAGGCTTTTAACAGAGGCCGAATGGGAGTTTGCCGCGCGCGGCGGTCAATATAGCGAGGGCTATATGTTTTCGGGCGGTAATAACGATGCAGATATTCCGCGCAACTGTAACGAATTAGGCCTATACGACATGGGCGCGAAGGGCGTAGGCGAGTGGGTGCAGGATTTATTCGACCCCTACACCGCACTAGATAAACAAGACCCTGTTGGCCCAGCAGAAGAAAGTAAATCGGCTGGCAATTCCAGTGTGTCTTTCGGGGCGAATGTTGTGTTTAGCGGCAAGCTGCACATCGGCGGGCAAAGCACAACTTACGAGCCAAACCGTGTGATTCGCGGCGGCTACCATTACAGCGGACGCGTGTCGAGGCGCGTATCACGCAGTGCTAATGCAACCAAAGCGCAAGATATCGGCCTGCGCCTTGCCCTTACGGCAGAGATTAACCAACCGCTTTCTGCGCGCGTAAATACGCAAAGCGCGGTTGCGCAGGTGTTGGTAAAGGCTAAAAAGGATTTACCGCAAACGGTTGCCGCGCCCCAAATCCCCGTTGCCGTCCAAAAATCCGTTCCGTTTAACGCAAACGCCGCGCCGAGCTTTGCCATGCAGTTGGTTACAGCGGGCACGTTTACAATGGGCACCAACGACTTTACGGCAAACAGCGAGGAAACGCCCGCGTGCAGCGTAACGCTCACGTGCGATTATTATATAGGCGTTTACCCCGTAACGCAGCAGCAGTGGATAGATATTATGGGCAGTAATCCGTCTAAATACGGCCCTAAGTTTAGCGGCGAATTTGCCTCTCACCCCGTAGAAAACGTAAGCTATTTGGAGGTGCAGGAATTTATTGCTAAGCTAAACGCGCAAACGGGATTAAGTTTTAGATTGCCCACAGAGGCCGAATGGGAATACGCCGCACGCGGCGGTTCGCTTAGCAAGGGCTATAAGTATGCGGGCAGCGATGAAGAAAACGATGTATTGTGGCATACTTCAAACAGCCGCAGCGGAACAAAGCCCGTCGGCAGAAAGCTTGCTAACGAGATAGACTTATATGATTGTAACGGAAACGTATACGAATGGATAAACGATTATTATTCCGATTATACAGCAGAATCTAAAACCGACCCGCGCGGACCCGAAATTCCGCCCGACGGCGATTTGCGCGTAATTCGCGGCGGAAGCGTTTATGTATCCTCGCGCAATTGCCGCTTAACGTGCAGAGACAGCAAAAGCCAAAGCAGTAAAAAGTCGGACATAGGGTTTAGATTAGCACATTCATAAAGCGGACCGCTTTATTTTTTAGGCGTAATTCTTATGGTTTTCATAAGCTCTTGCGTAAGCTGTTTCCGTTGCGTTCTGATTTCGGCGGCGGCAGGTAATTCGGCTACAAATAAACGCGCCGCGTCTAAAATCTTGTAAACCGCGCCTTTATTTGCAAAGGCAGAGTCGATAGGTATGCTGTACCAGTTAAAATATTCGGGTGCTTCGCGTTTAATTTTGGGGTGTGTTTTTCTAAGCTCGTCGGCGTACGAATCCTTTATGCGTACCAGCATTTTTAAATCCGTATCGTCGCCGCGCACCTGCGCATAGGCAACGTCTTTGATTTTTAAAAACATAGGCGCACGCGGTATTTTGGTCGCCAGCACCGTAACCCCGACATATTTCCGCTGACGGATATAGTCGGCAATTTCGGTTTTTGTAATACTAGAAATATCCGAAGAATCCTCGGCACCGCTTTCCTCGTCGTCAAAATCAAAATCAAAGTCGTCCTCGTCGGCAGACTCAGCAGGCAATTCTTGTGTCGGTTCGGGTTTAACCTCGGGCTGTATCTCGGGCTTGATTTCCGTTACGGGTTCGGGTTTAACCTCAGGTATGATTTCGGGCTTTACCTCTGCTTTTACAGGCTCGGATTTAGCTTCGGGTTTTATTTCGGGTATAGCGTCCTTTACTGCTTCGGGCTTTACCTCGGGCTTAAACTCAGGCTTAGTTTCAGCCTTGATTTCCTTTACGGGCTTAATCTCGGGCTTAATCTCCGTTTTTACTGGCTCGGGCTTAACTTCCTTTACGGGTTCGGGTTTAGCCGTTTTGGTTATGCCTACTTTTTCTAAAACCTCGGCACGCTCGCGCTCGACGCTTTCTTTAATTTTATCTAATAAATCCTTATCCAGCACTACCTCCGGCCGTGCGGTGGCTTTTCTTAAATCCTCCGCTACCTTTTCCAGCACCGAAAAATCGGGCGCAGGCGCGGGCAAAGCAGGCACAGCGTTCATTTTTTCTAAGGCGGCGGTCAGCTTTTCAAAGGCGGCGGCATTTAAAGCGGACTCGGCAGTTTTTGCGTTTATACTTTCAAGCGTTTCGGCAAGCTTTTCTAAAATAGCGGAGTTTTGCGGCGGCTCGGCCAGTTGAGGACGCGGGTTTTCTATAATAGCGGTCAGCTTTTCTAAAATAGCGGCGTTTGCAGGCTCGCTTTGGCTTATGCTTTGCAAAATGTTGGTCAGCTTTTCCAATACAACAGGGGTGAGTGCGGCATCGGGGTTTTCTGCAACCGCAGGCAAAGCAGGCTCTTTTTTGCCGCGCTTTACAATTAGCAAAATCAATACCAGTGTTAAGCTAAGCATGGCAAAGCCGACTAATACCCAAGGCAGCCAATCCATCAATTCAACAGGAGGTTTGCCGCCGCCGTTACCGTCATCACCGCCGTTTCCGTTGTCGCCGCCGTTATCGTTTCCGTTATCGCCACCGTTACCATTGTCGCCGCCGTTTCCGTTGTCGCCGCTGTTAGTATCTGCGACAAAACGCGCGGATAATTCTAAGCCGTAGGGAATACCGTCGTTTTCAAAATCCCATAGCTGTTCGCCGTAAAACCAGCCTACAAAAACAAGATTTACCTCCGGCGGCTCTGGCGGCGCAAACATTTCGGCAACGTCCACCGCCTCATTTTTATTAAGCGTTAATTCTTTTACCACGTTGCCCTCGTCGTCGGTTAAAACAACGGTAAACACTACCTGCTCGTACAGCGCGCGAAACGTGTGATTCGCGCTTACCGTCATGCCGTTTGTATAGCCCTGCCACGATAAAAATTCGTAGCCCTCAACCGTCGGCGCGGCGGGCAAAAGCCCTTGCACGGGCGTGTCTTGCTCTATATCTTCAAGAGTAGCTAATACGTCGCCGTCCTTATTTTCAAACGTTACAGTAAACAGCATAGGGTTTACCGTAACGACTACCAAAGCGGTTTCCGAATCAGGGGCAAGCACATAATTGTCGGGGTCGTCTAAGGTAAATACAGCCGCGTAGCCGTCGTTATTTAAAGACGGTCTAGCCGCGTCGTTTTGCCATTCCCAAACGCCCATGCCGTCCGCGCTTAACGTCCAGTCGCTTAACGCCGCGCCAAAGGTAAACGCACCCGTTGCCGTAGGAGGGGCGGGGGTGTATTCGGTTTTGGCAATCGTATAGGTGTCTAAGTAAAAAAATGTTGCCGCGTACCGTGTGCCTGCGGTAGTTTCGGCATGAACCGAATAACTGCCCGCGTTTTGCGGAACATCGCCGCTTCTGGCGTACACGGTTCCGTTAATGCCTGTATAGAATACAGAAATCGCGCCCAGTTCGCCTGCGCCTACATGGTTCGCCTGCGTTACGCTAACGCCCTTAACGGCGGTTTCAAAGTGGTGGTTTTTAGGAATGGTGTAGGATAGCTGTGCCAAGCTAGGCACGGCGACCAGTAAATCAAGCTGTGCGGTGGTGGTAAGGCGCGTGCTTCCTCTAAAATCCGCGCCGTTTGCCGTTGCTAAAAAATGCGCCTCACCTATCGCGGGCAGGTAAAAGTTTAGTTCTGAAACGTTGTTGGTGTATACCCCGCTAATGCCGTACGGAACTAATTCGTTTGTGCTGTTGCGCAGTTCAAACGCCGTTAACGGTGCGTTTGCCGCATCGGGCGGCGCGGTTAGCACTAAGCGCACCCGATATAAGGTTGCACCCGCGCTGTTGCGCAGCGTTCCGCTGGGCATCCATCCGTATCCTTTTCCTATGCTTTCCGCATTGGTGCCGCCCGCCGTTGCGGTAACCGAGCCGCCGTTGATTACAACAGTTCCGCCGCCGCCGCCTTCGCCGCCGCCGATTCCTGCGCCGTCGGTACCGCCTGTTGCGGTAACCGTGCCGCCGTTGATGGTAACAGTTCCGCCGAAACCCGAGCGGCCGCCGCCGATTCCTGCGCCGCCGAGTACCCCGCCTGTTGCGGTAACCGAGCCGCCGCTAATAGTTATACTTCCTGCGGCAAATGATTGATTACCGCCGATTCCTGCCGCCCTTTCGCCGCCTGTTGCGGTAACCGTGCCGCCGCTAATAGTTAAGCTTCCGCCGCCGATAATCGCAATACCGGCTTTGGACGAATCGCCGACAGCCGTAACAACCCCGCCGCTGATTTGGATTCTCGTATTTTCGCCGCTGCCTAAGCCTGCGCCGTCGGTACCGCCTGTTGCGGTAACCGTACCGCCCGTAACGGTGATGATGCCGCCTGTAGAATAATTGAGCATCAGGTCATGGATATGTGCGCCGATTCCCGGTGCCCTTACGCCGCCTGTTGCGGTAACCGTGCCTCCGTGTATTTCGGTAATGCCGTGCGTAGGGTCAATCCATCCGTCGCCGCCGCCGCTGCCGATTCCTGCGCCGCCCGAATCGTCTGCGGAAAATATGCCGCCCGCCGTTGCGGTAACCGTACCGCCGTTAATAATAACCGTGCCGCTACCCGTGTTGAAGCCGCCGCCGATTCCTGCGCCACCCTCGCCGCCCGTTGCGTTTAAGCTGCCCGTGCTGTCTGCGCTGATAACAACCGTCGAGCTATCGTCGGGTCTAAGCTGTCCGCCTGCTGTAACACCGGATACGTGCAGCCCCGCGCGACCTCGTCCGCTTTTAAGCGTATTTTCGCCTAGCAGCGTTAGGGTTACGTGTGCGCGTACCGATATCCAAAACGCCGTTTCGTTGATTGGTGCCTCAATGTGTACATTGTTTAGCGTAACCGAAACGGTTATATCGGGCGATACGGAAATTCTGTTAGCTACTGCTGTTCCGTTGCCGTTAATCACGTAATCACCGTCTGTGGTTATGCTTACATTGCCGTCTGCAATATCGTATACGGTAGCCGCGTGCGCAGTTGTGCGCAGCAGCATGCCGCAAACAGCCGCTAATAAAAGTGCGGATAAAATACACAACAGCGCGATTTTTTTAACGCTGCGGTGTATAGTGCCAAAGTCTTGCTTAGTTGCATTTTCCATTTTTCTAGTCCTTTAAATAGTGTTAAAGTATAAGTTAGTATGTAGTATCTTATTTAATTATATCGTGATATAATGCAAAAGTCAAATAATTATAGTAAATTAATAAAGGCGGTTGATTTAATTTAGCAGCAAAAATTCATCACTACCGCCTCAACATTTCTAAACTTTTATATACTTTGTTAGGATTTTTTTGTGCTAAATATTTTGCGAAAAATTCAGTCGGTTTGTAAAAGTCTACAATCTCACCGACAGTAGCAAATAAATCTTTAAGCAATTTTGCTGATTTCCATTGCTCTGTAAATACTGCAAGGTCTATATAGTATTCTCCGTTTTTAATTTGCAAAATCCATGTTGCTTTACCGCCGCTGATTTTTGCAATCGCATTTGGCTTTGAATACAAAAGACTGATTAAACAGTCAACGGTCATTTTTTCATCAACTTCAAGCGACACGGCATGAGATTTGCAATCGTCCCCCATACAAACGCTATCACGGTCAAATTTTATAGAAATCATAAAATGCTCTCCTTTGCCGATTGTATTATAGCGTAAAATTGCGCTTTGGTCAAGAAATCGAGCACTTGGCAAATTCTTCCGAAATGAAAATGCCCCATGTTACCATAGGGCATTTTCGGGACGTGTTAACGTTTGGTTGCGGGAGGCGGACTCGAACCACCAACCTTTGGGTTATGAGCCCAACGAGCTACCGATTGCTCCATCCCGCGTTATATAGGGTTTAGGCTAGGAAATTGAATTGCGGATAATTTTTGGGTTATACTTCGCTTGCGCTTCGTGGCGGCGCGTCGGCTACGCCTCCGCTGGCTAGGAGCCCTTAACGAGCTACCGATTGCTCCATCCCGCGTTACATAGGGTTTAGGCTAAGAAATTGAATTGAGGATAATTTTTGGGTTATACTTCGCTTGCGCTTCGTGGCGGCGCGTCGGCTACGCCTCCGCTGGCTAGGAGCCCAACGCGTTGCAGTAAGAATTGTATTGTACCACGTTAAAAGCGGGCTGTCAAGTCGAAAACCTGCAATTATTAAAAAAAGATTAAAAATTGCCGTGCGCGGTAAATCATTTGCGTATTTGCTTAAACTATGCTATACTTTTTACATGAAGGCATGGAGAATAATAGAGTCTGGCGCGGTAAGACTGGAAGAAATCGCCGCACGCCCCGCTGAGGCGGACTATGTTAAAGTTAAGCTTTTATATTCCGCGCTGTCCTCGACAGACCGTCTTTTGTATTCGGGCAGCATTAAGCCTAAAAAATTTCCGTTCACCTTAGGGAGGCAGGGAGTAGGCTTAGTAACCGAAACGGGCGAAAACGTAACGGGCGTTGTGCGCGGAGACCGCGTAGCCATAGACCCGTTTATCTTTTGCGATAACTGCGATTCGTGTAAAGGCGGGCGCGCAACAGACTGCATCGAACCTAAATCCTACGGGTTAAGTGAAGACGGCTTGCTGTCCGACTTTGCTATTATCCGCGCCGAAGATGTCTTTAAGCTGCCCGACCGCGTACAGAACACAGAGGCGGTTTTTGCAGGGCACGCCGCGCTTGCCCTTACCATTGTATCTAAACTGGGGCTGCAAAAGGGCGAACATTTAGTTATTATGGGCGCAAGCGTTATCGGCGTGATTTTAGCGCAGGCCGCCATGTATTATCAGGCCGTCCCTATTTTAGTGGATACGCGCAGCGACCGCTTAAAATTGGCCGAAGAGTTGGGCGTGTACTACTGCATAAACGGGGTAGAGGAGGACGTGCAGAAAAAAATATATTCGCTTACGGGCGGCAATATGGCAGAAACGCTTTGCCATAACTCCGCAGACTCCGTTCCGTTAGGACGCTGTTTCGATTACGTCGCACCTAACGGACGCGTGGCAGTAGCAGGCTGGTGCGGCACAAAGCCCGATTTTTCCTCTACTACCCTGCATCAGATTTTTAACCGACAGCTTACCGTGCGCGGAGTGTGCAGCGGCGCAAAGCAAATTCCGTCCGCTATCAATATGCTGGCAAATAAAATGATAACCCCTACGCCGCTGATTAGCAAAGAAATCCCTTTCGATGCGGCGGGCGCAATGTTAAAAGAACAAGTAGAACACCCTAACAAGTATATAAAAGTATTAGTTAAAATGTAAAAAATTTTTTAAATACATCTTGACAGCCGCACTCAAAGGGGCTATACTGAAAGATAAGAACTTTTTTAAGGAGTACGGCGGTGATGAAACCTATAAAAAAATATGCGATAGCCATAATAGTAGTACTGTTTGCGTTTTCTTTTGCGGCGTGTAACGGCCTTTTATCTACGCAAGAGTTGGACGATTGGGTTTTAACTACCGCGCCTACGTGCGAAACAGAGGGCATAGAGGTAAGGTTTGATAAAAACGGCGCGGTTATAGAAACGCGCGCGGTTGCCCTTCTTCCGCACGATTGGAACGATTGGGTAGAAACCACCGCGCCGACTTGCTTAGTCGCGGGCGTAGAAACCCGAACCTGCAACGATTGCTTAAATGTAGACGTGCGCCCGATTTCCGCCTTAGGGCATGATTGGGGCGATTGGCAAATCTTAAACGCGCCTACCTGTCATACAGACGGCGCAGGCATTAGATTTTGTAAGCACGACAGCACGCACACCGAAACGATACGTATAGACGCACTAGGGCACGATTGGAGTGATTGGATTACCGATACCGCGCCTACCTGTACCGCTACGGGCGTAGAAATTAAAATTTGTATACACGATAACCTCCATACGGATATACGTTCAGTACCTGCACTAGGGCACGATTTTAACGATTGGGTAGTAACTGCCGCGCCTACGTGCGATACAGAAGGCGTAGAAACGCGGGTCTGCAAAAACTGCGGGCTTACCCAAACACGCACCGTGATTCCCGCCTTAGGACACGATTGGAGTGAGTGGGTGGCTACCACTCCGCCTACCGAAACAGACGACGGTATCGAAACTAGAATTTGCAGAAATAATAGCGCGCATAAAGAAACGCGCACCGCATACGCGCTAGGTTCGGTGGGGTTGTTTTATAAACTTAATGACAACGGTACAGAATATCAGGTAAGCTTGTCAGATAGTTGGCTTACCCATGCAGTAATTCCCGCTTATTATAACCGCTTGCCCGTAACCACAATTAGTAGTATGAGTAGTATGTTCCTTGAAAGCGTATTCGTTGTAGGCAATAATTTGACGCATATCGACGACTCGGCTTTCATACTAAGTACCGCTTTAACCGACATAACCATTCCCGCAAGCGTTACCTACATCGGTGAATATGCGTTTGTTATGTGTACCGCGTTAGAAAGCATGGATTTTATTTTTGACTCAAGCATAACGGTGATTAGTGAGGGTTTGTTTTCGCATAGCGGTCTTACAAGCGTAACTATCCCTGCGCATATTACCGCCATAGGTTACGATGCATTTAGTTTCTGTGAAAATCTTGAAACCGTAATTTTTGAAAGCGGCAGCACGTTAGAGTATATCGGCAGAGACGCGTTTTCGTTTTGTTACGCTTTAACCGACATAACCATTCCCGCAAGCGTAAAGACTATCGAAGCATTTGCATTCGCGGATTGCATTAATTTGGAAACCGTAGCTTTTGAAATCGGCAGTCAGCTTGAAACTATTGAGCGCGGCTTGTTTCATCGTTGTGTTAAGCTAACCAACATTGAGATTCCCTCAAGCGTTACGGCTATACAAGGAAGTGCTTTTTGGAATTGTGTAAGTCTTACTATTGAAATTCCCTCAAGCGTTACGTTTATAGGCACTACTGCGGTTTCACCGCATCGGGCGGTATTCGGCAATTGGACATCCGACCAAACCATTTACATTATGGGCTTTGCCTCCGAAGCCGATGCAGACTTAGCATGGGGAAGTGAATGGAGATTACAATGCGACGCAGAAATAGTTTATTTGGGTTAGCCTAAAACTTTTGCATAAAAAAATCTATTGCGTTTACCACCCTTATGCCGTTATGCGTGAGGTTTGCCGTGTAGTTGTCCAAACTAAGGATATATTTAGGAAAATGGTCTTTTATGCCGTTAAGCGGTTCTATTTCTCTTGCAAGCGTTGCAGGGTCTAATACGCTTGCGGCTACTTGATAATATTCGATGCCGTTTTCGTTTTCGGCAATAAAATCAATTTCTTTTGTATCCACCTTACCTACGGATATTTTGTATCCGCGACGCAAAAGTTCTAAAAAAACCGTGTTTTCTAAAAGATGCCCTATGTCGGTGTCTTTGTTGGCAAGCAGCATATTTCTAAGCCCTGTATCTACGGCGTAATATTTTGCGTTTTGTTTAAGGTGCTGTTTGCCCTTTACGTCGTAACGTCCGACTTCGTATATAATGTAGCTGTCCTTTAAAAAGTTAAGATATTTTTCTACCGTATTGTAGCTTGTTTTTCGGTTGTTTGAGGTTAGCGTGTTTGCAATGGTCGTAGACGAAACAAGACTGCCTATGTTGTGGAATATAAATTTTGTAAGGCTTGTTAAAACTCCTACGTCAACCGTTTTTTCTCTGCCGCAAATATCCTTAACGATTACCGTGTTGTATAAGCTGTCTAAATATTCATACGATGTCTGTTGAGAATCAAATTCTACGATTTGCGGAAACGAACCGAGTTTTAAATAATCGCTGAACAGCTGTTGGGGATTGATAATCAGATTTTTATTACTGTTTCCGCTGATGTCGTTTGCGATAGAATAAGGATTTGATAAAGTAACTCTATTATGCTTTAATAAAAATGCGTCCGCATATTCGCTAAACGACAGCGGCAGTATATGGATAGGAATATACCGTCCGCTGAGCAGGGTTGCTAATTCGCCCGATAGCAAATAAGAGTTTGAGCCTGTAATATAGATATCTACATTTTCTTTTGTATAGAGGCTGTCTACGGTTTTTTGAAAGCCTTGCACCATTTGAATTTCGTCTAAAAAGATGTACGAGTAGCCGTCAGGGTTTAAACGCTGACAAATATAGTCATGCAATTTTTTGTAATCTAACAATTCCTCATTTTCTAATTTTTCAAAATTGAGCGATAGTATTTGTTTAGCCTTAACGCCGCTGTTTATCAGTTCGTTTTGATATTGCTGCATCAATACAGACTTTCCGCTGCGGCGCACCCCCGTAATAACTTTGATTACGTTTTTTTCTTTAAGCGCGGACAGCTTTTTTAAATAGTGGTTACGCAAAATATAGTGTTTCATAAAAACACCTCCGTAGCCTTTATTATAGGTGCATAGCTAGTTGCTGTCAAGTAATTTTTTCAACGAAATGAAAAAATCTACGATTATTCATAGATTTTTTCAAAGTATTTAAAAAATATTTAGCCCTTTAATGCGGCCTTAAACAGCGGCGGCATATCCTTGGGCATAGTTTTTTTGTAAATTTTTAAAATGCCTTTTACGTATTTAATTGCGGGCTTGGTTTTGGGAATGTAGCGCAGCAGGATTTCTACCATTTTACTGCTTTTGTCTTTAACGGCGCGTGAAAGCGCGCTGTCTATCGGGCTGCCCATGTCTTTGCTTATCAGTAAAACGTCTGCGCCGTTTTGACATAAAAAATCCGCCATTTCGTATTCGTCGTACCAAATCGCCATTTTAAAATTTACGATGCCCGTTTCTTCGGTTTCTGCGTTGGGGTCGAAAAGCTTTCTTTCTAGTAATAACTTTGCCGCGCCGATTTCGCCCTTTGCAATAATAGCTTGTGCGGGCGTAACTCCGTAAGTCGTATCCTCTTGATACATCGAATTCATAGTCGTGCCGATAATATTAACGTCTGCGCCTGCGTCTAATAAGGCGATAAACATTTCCTCCTCGTGCAAGGGGTCGGGGGTTTCGCCTTTTTCTTTACAGCCGTCCGAATAGCCGAAATACGATTCTGCTAACAGGCCCATCGGGGTTTGGTTGCTTGCTATTACGTTAGGGTCTGCGCCGCAGTCTAACAGCATTTGCACAATTGGAGTTTTATAAAACATCACCGCGTTTTGCAGCGGGGTATATCCGTTGTAGTAGGTCGGTTCGCCCTCGTGCGCGCGGTCTAAGATATACACGGCGTCGATTTCGGTTAAAACGGATATCAAAAACTGCATATGTTCCGCTAAGCCCGATTTGGCAAAAACACAGGCAAATAAGTTGGATAAATCTTTATGCTTTTTAAGTACGTTTTTTTCGACGTCCGTCAGCGCGCCCTCTTGCAACATTTCTACATAGGCTTGATTGGTAGAGGCGTTTCCCGTAATAACCTTGCCTAATAGCGCAAGTCTGCATTCGTGGTAGATGTCTACCGCCTCGTCAAACTTTTGGTCGGCCTTTTCGATGTCGCCCGTTCGGAGTGCTAAAAAGCCCGACTCCGCTAAGCTTGCGGCTTTGGATAGCTGAGAGCCTCCGCCTGCCGTTTTAAGGTGCGTCTTTAACTCTTCTAATTTTTCTAAATCCTCCACCTTGTGCGTTACTTCGCCCTTGTGCGTATGTTCAATCTTTTGCACACCGTCGTCTACGGCAAGCTTACTTCCGCATTGGCTGCAAAAAACAAATTTCTGTTCTTCGTTTTTGATGTCTACATTGTTGCCGCAGTTGGGGCAGTCCAGCGATTTTAGTTTCATAAAAATTCTCCTTTTAGCTAAAAGCAAAAATATGTTATATATAACAGTATACAATACCGCCAAACTTTTAGTAAAGCAGTTTTGCAAGGATTTTTAAAAATCGCAAAAATTCCTTCGCGCTGTGTCAGCCGCAAAAACCGAGAAAGGCAAAAGCCTTTAAAAAATTGACTTGCAAAAAGGCAAAAAGTGTAGTATACTAAAAATATGCAATTATTCCATGGCAGTGATGTAGAGGTTAAAGAGCCCAAAATTTTAACTACCGTAGGACGGGCAATGGATTTTGGTTATGGGTTTTATACTACCTCTTCTAAGGAGCAGGCGGGCGGATTTACCGCGATTGTCAACAGGCGCAATAAATCCAAAGACAGGATTGTAAGCGTATATGATTTTGATATAGAAAAAGCAAACACCTTAAAAACATTGGTGTTTGACTCCGCAAACGAAGCGTGGTTGGATTTTGTAATTGCAAATCGAAAAAAGGCTTATTTTAAAGAGCAATACGATTTAATTATCGGGCCCGTTGCAAACGACGATGTTTTTGGCACGCTGCAAATTTACGAGGGCGGTTTTATAACCAAGCAAGAAACCATAGCGCGGTTGTTAACAAAAAGGCTGCACGACCAATATGTTTTTACAAATCCCCAAGCGTTATCATTATTAAAATATAAGCAAACCGTGCTTTTATAAAAGGGGGCTTATGGAGCAGAAAAAATTACCTTCTATATTAACGATTATTGGCGGAAAGGTTTTAACCATGCTAATAAACAAAAAAAACCTTTCTTACGAGGATGCGGCAAAAACATTTTACACGTCCAGGGTTTATGATATTTTGTCGGACGAGGGGTCAAAGCTTTGGCATATGAGTGCGGATATGATATATGACCTTTTAGATGAAGAGCTTACAAGCGGAATGATTACATTCCCACAGGAGCAATAGTATGGAAAAAATATTAAAATTTATGGCATATTGCGTAGAGATATACCGAGAAAACAAAGGGCTGTCTGGCAAACAAATTGCAGCATTATTTACCCAGCATAAAATTTGGGACTTTATTTACGATTGCTACGATGCGCTGCACTGCACAGGCCCATTATATACGATAGGCGAAATTGATGACTACATTGCCGCCGCTTAAAGTTTTAAAGCCCGCAAAAAAACCCTTGTAAAAAAACTTGCTTTTTAGTTTATGATAGAGTATAATAACTAAGCCGTCCCAAAATATGGGGCGGCAATCCTTACCCTTTTAATGCGCCTAAGCTTTTAAGGGTCGTTAGTCCATAAGGAGGTAGTAGAAAAATGAATCGATACGAAGTGCTGTATATCCTTTCTTCTAAACTCGAAGACGAAGCGCGCGAAGCCGAAATTAACAAATATTCGGCGGCAGTAGCAGAAAACGGCGGCGAGACGGAAAAAGTAGACAAATGGGGCGTTAAAAAGTTCGCCTATCCGATTGACTACAAAAAAGACGGATATTACGTACTCATGACGTTTAAAGCAAAGCCCGAATTCCCGGCCGAGCTAGAACGCCGCATGAGGATAGCCGACCACGTGATTCGTTTTAAAACCCAGCGTTTAGGCTAGGCTTTAAAGCGTTATTTTTGTGCGGCAAAAGAAAAATAAATAAGGAATACGGAAAAAATGAATAAATGTATTTTAGTAGGAAATTTAACGCGCGACCCCGAAACCTCAACTACGGGGACGGGCATTACGGTTTGCAAGTTCGGCGTAGCGGTAAACCGCAGCTTTACCAACGCCTCAGGAGAGCGTGAAGCGGATTTTTTTAACATCGTTGCATGGCGCAACTTAGGCGAAAATTGCGGCAAGTACTTAACTAAGGGTTCAAAGGTAGCGATAAGCGGCCGCATTGAAACGCGCACGTACGAAAAAGACGGCGTTAAACACCACGCAACCGACATCGTAGCCGACGACGTAGAATTTTTATCCCGCGCAGGCGGTGAGGGACAAGCCTCTGGCGGGCAATCGTTCGGCGGCGGCAGCGGCGGCGCGAAAAAGCAAAACAGCGAGTTAAAGCCTATCGAGGACGACGGCTTGCCTTTTTAGAAGCTGAATTATGAAAGGCTAATAGCGTCTTTTCGGTTCTTTTTGCGCCTATCTGCGCTAATTCTCCTTGCCGTAGCGCTGCTACGGCTGCGTCAAAATCGCTTAATAGACACAAAAATCTTCCGAAAATCCGCTATTATCCTTTCATAATTCAGCTTCTTAGGAAGCTTACAAGCTTAGGTTATGTTTGAAAATCAAATAGACTTTTTAATTTTATAGGAGTAAAGTATAATGGAAAATAAAAAACCGCCTGCCGCAGATGCGGCGGACGATAAGGTAAAACGCCCCAAAACCCGCGCGCCCAAACGTAAGGTTTGCGTGTTTTGCGTAGAAAAACCCGAATTTATCGACTACAAGGACGTTTCAAAATTAAAGCGTTACATTACCGAAAAGGGTAAAATAATTCCGCGCCGCACCTCAGGCACGTGCGCTAAGCACCAACGCGAGCTAGCTATGGCTATTAAGAATGCGCGGGTGATGGCGTTGTTACCCTTCAAAGCCGAATAAACTGTCCGCAAAATTGGCGCGATTTGCGCTACGCTTTATTTTTTTGCGCGCTTGCGTACCGAGTGGTACGCGGCACGCGCAAAAAATAAACTGTTGCACAACTTGCACTCAATTTTGCGGACAGTTTGCCGACGGCTGTGCATTTTCGCAACGGCGCGCCTAAGGCTTTTTATTCAATAGCGCAAAAATCCTTTTTTAGGGCTTTATTTTTTAAGGGATATTTATGGTTTCGGTTAATAATTTAACCTTGCAATTCGGAAGCAGGGTGTTGTTTGAAAGTGTAAGCTTAAAGTTTACAAAGGGCAACTGCTACGGCGTTATCGGCGCGAACGGGGCGGGCAAGTCTACGTTTTTAAAAATTTTAACGGGCGAATTAGAGCCTAATAAAGGCGATGTGCATATCGATAAAAATCAGCGCGTTTCGGTGTTAGAGCAAAACCAAAACCTCTACGATGCGCATACCGTGCTGCAAACCGTTATGTTAGGGCATAAAAAGCTTGCCGAATTAGCGGAGCAGCGCGATGCCTTATACGCAAAGCCCGATTTTTCCGATGCAGACGGCGTCCGCGCGGCGGAGTTAGAAACCGAATTTGCAGAATTAGGCGGCTACGAAGCCGAAAGCAGTGCGGAGTCGCTGTTAAATTCATTAAAAGTAGACGCCGCGCTTTTTAACGAAAAGATGGACGGCATAGACGCCAAAGTCAAGGTTAAGGTATTGCTAGCGCAAAGCCTGTTCGGCAGCCCCGATGTACTCATCTTAGACGAGCCTACCAACAACCTAGACCCTAAATCCGTCAAATGGTTCGAGGATTATTTATTCAGCTTAGAGGATACGATTATTATTATCGTATCGCACAACCGCCATTTTTTAAACCGCGTCTGCACGCATATTTGCGATGTGGATTTTAAGCAAATCAACATTTATGTAGGCAACTACGATTTTTGGTACGAAACTACGCAGCTATTAGCCCGTCAAGCCAAAGAGCTAAACAAAAAAAATGAGCAGCGCGCTAAGGAACTGCAAGAGTTTATTCAGCGGTTTTCGGCAAACGCGTCTAAAAGCCGCCAAGCAACCAGCCGTAAAAAAGAATTAGAAAAGCTAAAATTAGAGGATATAAAGCCCTCTAACCGCCGCTATCCGTTTATAGATTTTAAGTACGACCGCGAAATCGGCAACGAAATCTTAGAGGTAGAGGGGCTTACCAAAAAGGGCTTTTTCGAAAATGTTTCCTTCAAGCTGAAAAAAGACGATAAAATCGCGCTGATTACCTCTAAAAGCCCCACCGTTTCTATGCTGTTTGATATTATTATGGGCTTAGAAAAACCCGACGCGGGCTACGTTAAATGGGGCCAAACCATAACTAGCGCGTATCTGCCGCAAAACTACGACAGCTTTTTTGACGGAGTAGACTTAAATTTGGTAGAGTGGCTTGCCCAATACTCTAAGGAAAAGTACGAAGAATACCTGCGCGGCTTTTTAGGGCGCATGCTGTTTTCGGGGCAGGAGGCGTTAAAAAAAGCTAAGGTGCTTTCGGGCGGCGAAAAGGTGCGCTGTATGCTTTCGCGCATGATGTTAGCAAACGCAAATTTTTTAATTTTCGACGAGCCTACCAACCACCTAGATTTAGAAAGCATCACCGCCCTCAACAAAGGCATGACCAACTTTAAAGGCGGCATGCTGTTTATCACGCACGACGAAGAAATTATTTCCACCGTCGCCAACCGCATGATAGAAATAGAAACCACCAAAACCTTTGATAAAGATATAACCTACGACGCCTATTTAGAGTTATAATTAAACTGTTGCACAACTTGCCCTCAAATTTGCGGGATTATGGGGTTACTAAAAAACGTGCTTGCGGGTGTTGTAGTCGCGCACTTTTTCTAATGCTTCGCCGAAACGCTGAAAGTGTACAATTTCACGCGCGCGCAAAAATTTAAGGGGTTCTATTACGTCGGGGTCGTCTAGCATATCAATCAGATATTCGTAGGTAGAGCGCGCCTTTTGTTCGGCCGCCATGTCTTCGTATAAATCGGTTACGGCATCGCCCTTGCTTTGCATAGCCGCCGCTGTAAACGGTGCGCCGCCCGCGTTTTGCGGAAAAACGCCTAAGCCGTGTTCTACATAAAAATCGGCGTAGCCGCCGCGCTTGATTTCCTCGTAGCTAAGCCCCTTAGTAAGCTGCCGAACCATTGCGCCGATAATCTCAAAGTGTCCTAACTCTTCCGTTCCGATGTCGGTTAAAGCGGCGACGGCTTCGTTTACGGGCATTATGTAACGCTGGCTTAAATAGCGCAATGCCGCGCCCAGTTCTCCGTCTGGACCGCCGTACTGCGTGATAATCAGCTTTGCGGCGGCAGGGTCTTTGCGTTTAATGTTTACGGGGTACTGTAATTTTTTTTCATAAATCCACATACGGGTATACTCCTAAAAAATTTGATATTTAATCGTTTTCCCACGGCCACGCGGTATCTACCCACGTAAAGCGCGTATCCGCACTGGGGCTTACAAACGAATACAGCGGACCGATTGTTTTTTCGTACTCAGCCTGTAAGCGGCTTAAAGCGCGCACAGACTCGTTATAGCGGGCAATCGCCGCCGCATCGTCGGGATGCGTGTCTATGTATAGCTGTAAATCCAGCGCGGCAAAGCTTTTTTCCGCAAGTTCCTTTAAAAATTGATGTTCCATAAAATTCTCCTTAATAACTTTCAAACGCCTATTTTTTGTAAGGCTGATGCAATTCTTTAAAAACCGTTCCAAAGCGCAATGCGTCCGTATCGGAATACAATTCGCGAAACGCCTGCGTCGGCACATAAGCCTGCGCCAGTCTTTTGCCGTCTGTGCTGTGCGTCCGCGCGTAGCGGCAGCTATGGCAATACTGTGTCATTACTAAACCCTCCTTTTTTACAGAGTATGAAAAAAAGTCGGCAAGGTTACAAAAACCTTGCCGCATATTTGGGATAAATTTATTATAGTAAGCTAATAGCTAACTGTTAAGTAATTTGTTGTGCTATAATATATAATAAAACACATGAAAGACATTTGGGAAAGAATAGCCGAAAATCTGCGCACTGAAATTATGTATGCGCCCAAAACTAAAACGCAAATTGCAAAAGAAGCAGGAATAACAAAAATTTCTAATTATTTGTCGGGCAAAAAATTTCCTAGCCTTGCTACCTTGATAAAGCTATGCAAGGTGTTAGATTGCACCTATGAGGATATTTTAGGAAAAATCGAATAAAGCAAAAAAATTTTGTTCTGCCCCCTTAGTTTCCTTGCAAAAAAAGTCGGCAAGGTTACAAAAATAATGGATTTTCGGTTGCACGTTTTTATACTATATGATAATATAAAAAATGCCAAACACACGGTCTGTCTATAAAGCCGCAACTATTTCCATTTTGGAAATAGTTCAAAGCGAGGGTGTTACAATACTGCTACGCTGAAATATCGGCAAATTAAACAAATTTTTAAATTGTCAAATATTGACACTTTCGGGCTGTTATCCTGTGATATACTGTATTAGAAATGATGTGATAACCAAAATTTCAATTTCAATCTATATGCCGTCCGCAGATTTATTGACGGCTTAAAATAGATAAAAATTTTTTTGGAGGATAGTTTTATGAAAAAGAAATTAGTTGTGTTGGTACTGTCGGCGGTGCTGTGTTTTGCCGCATTTGCCTCATTGGCGGGCTGTTCTGATTCGTCTGAGTTGGAAAGCCGTATTGCACAGTTAGAACAGGAGTTAGAGGAACTGCGACAAAACAATTCGTCTGGCGGCGGCTTTGACGGCACGCTTAAAATTTATGAGCTTGGCGATACGGCGGTTGTATATAATGGTACTGTACCGATATATCAATTTACATATGTTTCTAAAACCGCAGCGCAAGCAGCGTTTACAATCAAAAACATTTCGATTCATGAAGAAACCGCAACTAAGATAGGCTGCTATGTATTAAATATGGAAATGCAATTTATAGATGAAGGTATGTTTTTGGAAGATTTAATTGAATCTTCGCTAGATAATCCACAGTATTGGCCAATTGGCGAACAAGTACAAATTAAGATGCCGATTAATTCGGATTATTCATATATGGTTTTTACTAATTTTGCAGCATGGGGATTCCCGCTAGCGGTTTTTAAATTTTAAAAAAAATCAACTTCAATCTACAAGCCGTCCGCAGATTTAGTAATTTTACAAAGCCGCGCAAAAATAAGCAAAATAATTTTTGTACGCCCCCTTAGTTTCCTTGCAAAAAAAAAGCAAATTTGTTACAATACTGCTATGCGATAATTTTGTACAAAGGAGCTTTTTTATTTTGAAACCGCAAAGAAAACTGCCGCCGTTTTTGGACAAGCCGCACGAGGAGTGCGGAGTTTTAGGTATTTACGAAAAAGAGGGCAACGACGTTGCCAAAAGCCTGTACTACGGCTTATTCGCGTTGCAGCACAGAGGGCAGGCAAGCGCGGGAATTGCCGTAAACAATAACGCCGAAATCCGCCAAATAAAGGATAAAGGCTTGGTGGGAGAGATTTTTAATGTTGAAAATCTGGCAAGCTTAAAGGGCAACATCGGCGTGGGGCATGTGCGCTACGCAAAAGAGGCAGACGAACCGCGCGAAAACGCGCAGCCGATAGTTACGCGGTATTGTAAGGGCAGCTTAACGCTGGCGCACAACGGCAATATTTTAAATTCCTCCGCATTAAAGGACGAGCTTTTAGCTAAGGGCGCGGTGTTTCAATCCACTAGCGAAATAGAGGTAATTATGCACCTTTTGGCGGTTGCGCGCATACATTCGCATTCGGTAGAAAACGCGGTTAAAAAGGTTATGACGCAAATCGAAGGCGCGTATTCGATGGTTATTATGTCGCCCCGAAAGCTGTTGGCAGTGCGCGACCCTAAGGGTTTTAGGCCTTTATGTATCGGAAAAACGCAAGGCGGCGGCTACGCCATTTCGTCCGAAAGCGCGGGGCTAGACGCTATGAATGCCGAATTTGTACGCGACGTAGAGCCTGGCGAAATTGTAGTAATCGAACAAGACAAGCTTACCTCACACAAGGATTTTTGCGGCAAAAAACCGTCGCTGTGCATTTTTGAATACATCTACTTTGCGCGCCCCGATTCTATTATAGACGGCGTGGGCGTGTACAATACGCGCATAGAAATAGGCAAAAGTTTAGCGCGCGCGTACCCAGTTGACGCGGACATCGTAATCGGCGTGCCCGACTCAGGGCTTAACTTTGCGCACGGATTTTCCGAAGAAAGCCGTATTCCGTTTGGCGACGGCTTAGTGCGCAACCGCTACACGGGGCGCACGTTTATCCGCCAAACGCAGGCAGAACGCGATTTAGCGGTTAATTTAAAGCTTAACGCATTGCGCCCTAATTTAGAGGGCAAGCGCGTAGTTTTGATAGACGACTCTATTGTGCGCGGCACTACTACGGCTAATTTGATACGCCTGTTAAAACGCAACGGCGCAAAAGAGGTGCATATCCGCATAGGTTCGCCGCCGTTTATGTGGCCGTGCCATTTTGGTACGGATATCCCCGATAAAAAGCATTTATTCGCCGTTAAGTATCCGCAAGAAAAAATGTGCGCGCAGCTAGGCGCAGACAGCTTAGGCTTTTTAAGCGCGGACGAAATAAAAAACATAGGCCTACGCAATAATTTCGGCTACTGCGACGCATGCTTTTCGGGCAAATACCCCGTAAAGGTTTAAGTTAATGGAAAATGGAAAATCCGTCCCTACGACCACCCACGACCAAAAGAAATGAGAGGAGGCAGTCAATGGACATTATAAGTTTTGAAAAAACAATAATAAAGCATCCTGTTGCTTTTGGATTGGTGGGTGCAAGAATACTGATAAACGGCGAGTGCTTACAAGAGAAAATTGAAAACACGCAAAAGCGTTCATATAATTATCAGTTCGCAGAAAGCCTATATGAGTATTTGACATATGGCGACATCTTTGTCGAAAACGATGCGGCAGCAGTTTTAACTGGAGCTTGCACAGTAGACGAGTGCTGCGGGTTATATTGCAAGATAGAGGAAACGGATAACGAGGTAATATGGAAAGAGTTCCACGAATACGCAGGAACTGAAATCCCACTCGACGAGTTTCGATTTGACAAAGAGCAATACAAAAAAGAAGTCGAAAGACTAAAAAACTTTGTTTAACAAGCGGAGGAAAAACATTACCCCTAAACCGAAAATAATAATTCGGAATAGGTGGGGAAGGGCCAGTGCTTTTTACTGACCAGCGTTTCCAGTGCGTCGCAGCATTCGCGCAAATTGTGCATATACGTAAACGCTACGCCGTAAAACGCTTTGGACGCCGCGTGCAAGCTTTTTTCGCACTTTGCTTTTTCTAAGGCTTTTTCTAAGGCTATTTTGCGCTTATACGCTTTATCCGACAGCGCGGCTATCTTTTTAAGCAAGGCTTTTTCCGCCTCCGCCGAAACGTCTAATTCGGCTTTTTGTTCTATAACGGTGCACAACTCATTTTGATAGTAAAACGACGCGGGCAAAACCTCTTTTACCGTCATGGACAACAGCGTCAACGCCTCAATCGAAATTACCTTGCAGTAGTTTTCGGTTAAAATTTCGCGGCGCGATTCTAACTCACGCAACGAATATACGCCCAAGCGTTCCATTAACGCGGCGTTTTTTTCGTTTGTGCCGTAGGGCAGCGCGTCGGGCGTGGCGGCTAAATTTAACAGTCCGCGCCTATTAGCCTCCTCAATCCAATCAGCCGAATAGTTGTTGCCGTTAAACACAATGCGCTTATGCCGCGTATACAATTCGGCAATCAGCTTTTTAACAGAAGTTTCGTCCGCGCCCTCTTTTTCTAAACGCGCGCAAATATATTCTAACGCGTCCGCAACGGCTGCGTTTAACATTACGTTAGGTTCGGCTACGTTTACGCTTGCGCCCAGCATTCTAAACTCAAACTTATTGCCCGTAAACGCCAGCGGAGACGTGCGGTTGCGGTCTGCGGTATCTTGCAAAAATTCAGGAACGGGCGTAGCATTGCCCAAAACAATCCTTTCGGCCTTTTTGCGCTGATAACATTTTCCCGCGCACATATTTTCTAAAATATCGGTTAATTCACTGCCCAAATACACCGACAAAATCGCAGGCGGCGCCTCGCCGCTGCCTAAACGGTGGTCGTTGCCTGCCGTAGCCGTACACAGGCGCAATAAATCCTGATGTTCGTCCGCCGCCCTTAACACGGCAGCAAGCAGCAGCAAAAACGGCAAATTGTTTTCGGGATTTTTGCCTGGCTCTAATAAGTTTTCGCCGTCGGCGGTAAGCGACCAGTTGTTGTGCTTGCCGCTGCCGTTTACGCCCGCAAAAGGCTTTTCGTGCAATAAGCACGCCAAACCGTGCCTGTCGGCAACCTTTTTCATAAACTCCATAGTCAGCTGATTATGGTCGGCGGCAGTGCTTACTTCGGTATGAATGGGCGCAAGTTCATGCTGTGCGGGCGCGGCCTCATTATGACGCGTCTTTGCTAAAATTCCTAACTTCCATAATTCGGCGTCTAACTCTTGCATGTACGCCAAAACGCGCGGCCTAATCGTGCCGAAATAATGGTCTTCTAATTCCTGACCCTTTACAGGCCTTGCGCCCAACAGCGTGCGGCCGCAGCTGATTAAATCCTTGCGCTTATCAAAAAGCTTTTTATCAATTAAAAAATATTCCTGTTCTACGCCCGCCGTAATCCCTATGCTTTTTGCGGACTTGCCGATAAGCGTTAAAAAACGCAGTACGCGGCTTTTTAATGCACTCATCGAACGCAGCAGCGGCGTTTTTTTATCTAATACCTGTCCGCCGTACGATATAAACGCGGTAGGAATACACAACGTGCCGTCTTTTATAAAGGCACAGCCGGAGGTATCCCACGCGGTGTAGCCGCGCGCCTCAAACGTACTGCGCAAACCGCCGCTAGGAAAACTAGACGCATCGGGTTCGCCTTGAATAAGCTGCTTGCCCGAAAACTGCATAATGGCACCGCCCGCCGCGTTTTCGTCGGGCGCGATAAAGCTGTCGTGCTTTTCGGCAGTAATGCCCGTCATGGGCTGAAACCAATGCGTATAGTGCGTTGCGCCGCGTTCTACCGCCCACGTTTTCATAGCACACGCAATCTCATCGGCGCACGCCTTGCTAAGCGTTCCGCCGTTTTCTGCCACCGCCTTAAACGCCTTATACGTTTCGGGCTTTAAAGCCTTTTGCATGGTCTTATCGTTAAAAACCAAGCTTCCAAATATTTCAGGCACGTTCATTAGTTTTTCCTTTTACAAAGTTAATTAAAAACCCTCTTTACATTGTACCAAAATTAGACAAGTCCGTCAACGAAAAGCGCATTAAATAATATATTGAAATATATCGATAACTATCAAAAAATTATATATACCGATTAAAAACCTAGATAAATTTCGACAAATATCGACAACCGTATTTGATTTGATTTTGTGTGTATGTTATACTAATATCATGCAATGGTATGAATTTTTAATAAATGCAGTGGTAAGTCTTTTTTCAACGTTAGTCGGCGTGTTTGTGGGTTATCACATTAGTATTACGGCAATGATAAAAAAAGAAACCTATAAAGACAATAAAAAACATATTAACGAATTGCTATATTTAATTGAAGAATTAAAGATAGATATTACGTCAAATCAAATTGTTCCTGTTCTTGATATAGAAAAATTTATAAAGAAATTTAATTCTAAGGATAACATAGAATTAAAAGTATTTTTAGAACTAAAAAACGTTTTACCTGAGATAGAAAAATTTATTAGCGACATTAAAAGCATTGAACTTACTATTGATAAAGAACTAGCAAAAGAAAAAGCCCTAGATAGCATTAGAGATATTAAAAAATACATCATAGAAAATCAGGAGTTAAAAAATGGCAAAAAGTAATAAGCAGCTAGAAGAAGAAAAAACATTATTCATAGATTATCTAAAAACTTTAAACAATAAAGATAAAGTTAATTTTATAAGTGAAGCAGAGTATTATTTACTTTCAGGCTTAGCAAATAAAAAAAATTATGACGGAAAGCTGACTTCTGAAATATTTAAGGAATCTTTTCTTATACCCTATGAAAACAGCGAAGAGATAGAAAAAAAACTCAAAGGTTTTTTTAATTATGATGAAAAGATGGTGTGCATTACCGGCGATAAAGGAAACGGAAAAAGCATTTTTGCCCATACCTTGCATTTAAATTCAGAAAATGAAGACTACAATTACGAAGTAATCGTGTTAGATTGTGATAAAGGAGAAATAAGTCATAGTTTTCCGATTCAAGATTTAGAGCAAAGATTTAGAAAAAGATTTGCAAAGCATTTGCAAGGCAATAACGCGCTGATTGCAGATTATATTAACTTAATTGAAACATTATCAAAAAAACCTGTTTCGGAGCATGCCGAATATTTTACTACTGAAATGCAAAGCGAGTTTAAAGACATACTTGAAAATATTTTGAAAAAAGAAGATTTTGAAAAGAATATTAAAGCCTACCGCTATACACCTAAAAAGATATATGAACATTTAAGCAAAGAAGCTGACGATATTGAAAGGCATTTTATAGTATTTGCTTTATTTTTATTGTTATTAATTTGTGAGCAAAAATATAAAAATAATAAAAAATATATTATCGTATTTGACAATTTAGATGTTTATGCTGATGAAAAGTTAAAAATACTAGGGACATTGTTCGGCGATTTAAATGCAAGAATAAAAGAACTTTTTAATAATTTAGATAATGACGTTAAAAATGATTTTATTTATTTGTTTGACATACGTGTAACTACGCGAATCGAGCTAAAAACCGAGCATAGCGTACAAATTCCTAATTCCCACACTTTCTTTTTGCGAAATAGTAATGTATTCATTCCTGCCGTTATGAAAAAGTTAGCATTTTTGCACGAAAAGAATATATTCGGAGATTTTTATAATGAAGTAAAAAATATTATAAAAATATTTGTTCCGACAACACTAATAGAAGAATATTTAGCAAATCATAATGCTGAATTTGATAAACACGATGTACGCGTGTACTTTAAAGAAAAGTTCTTTCCTTTTTTCGGAAACGATTTTAGAGAGGCAATAAAACTGATTATTCGATATTATAAACATTTAGATGAAAAAGGTAGAGAAAGGCTTTCAAAAGCTTCCCACGAAGATGTTCAAATGTATGATTCAATAATTAATGGAATGAGAATGCAATTTTTTAACTATGTATTTGATTATTTTATTGAAGAAGAGGTTTTTCCTGCCTTTGGTATAGACAAATTAAGCGGAAAAGAAGATTTTAGTTTAGTTAGATTAATATTAAGTTATATTTACTGGAACAATCATTATAAGAAAGAGAAAGAAGGCAAAGGGATAACGCTTTGGAGATTGTGGCGTGCTTTGAAAGGGCATCGGTATCAAAAAATAGCAGAAACGCTTTATAATTTAAGCGTATATTGTGAAGACAATGCGGCGAAATGCGAAGCAAGAGAAAAATGGTCTTATCTTGTGTTCTACAAAAAATTGAAAAAAGATATTACAATAGATAGCATATATAATTTATTGAAAAATAAAAAACAAAAAGATTTAGAAAAAATCCGCATATCGTTATCAAATGCAGGAATTAATTATTTTAAATTTGTTTCAAAGCAATTTGAGTTTTTTAATGCAAGATTAGATAAGGAAACAAAGAATCAGGCATTATTTCTATACGATAACACCAAAAATAATGACAGTTATGAATTTCTTACTCCGATTCAAGAGGTGCGGAGTGCGTTATCGGACTTTATTTCAGGAAAAATAAATAAAGGTAAAAGTTGTTGCATAAAATGCAATAATTGTGTTAAGAATAAAGCCTTATTAAATGACGAAAAAACATTGCTTTCGGATTGTTCTATGTTTTTAAGAATTCAAGAGTGCTATAAGGTAGTAGAGGAATGCGTTAATTATATAAACAGATATAGATATTACATGGTGCAGGAGTATCCGTCAGAAAGCGGGTTAATTAACAATGTTTTAGCAGAAGAAATCAAAAATTATTTAGAATTACTTGCAATGCCACAAGCTATTCTTTTTGAAACAGAAACATTAGACAAACATAAAAAATTAATAAAGCACATTAATGGTATTAAGCCTGCATTAGAATTAAAAAATGGACGTTATGGCTATAGCACAAATCATGAAGAGCTAATAGCCGAAATAAAGCAAGACCCTACTATCTATGATATATTCTCTATTAATAAATAATAAATAAAATTTCATTTTTTATTAAACGGCGCGAACTAAATTGTTTCCCGCCGTTTTTTTCTTGTAAAAATAATACAAAAAACTTTAGCAATTTGTATTGAAAAATAAATAAATTTGTAGTATACTTAAATAAACCATAGCTGATTTTAAATAAAAATATAAAAGCATGAGTTGAAAAGGAAAGGTAAGAATGGAATTTAACGGCGAAAAAAGAGAGCGGTTTTATCGCGGAGAATTGTACGATGCGTACCGTTATTTCGGGTGCGTCTACAAGCGCGGCGACAAAAGCGCGGGTTTCAGGGTGTGGGCACCGCGCGCGGCAAGCGTATCGGTGGTGGGCGACTTTAACAAATGGAACGCCGACGCAAACCCCCTAAAAAACGACGGCGGCATTTGGGAATGCACCGTTAAGGGCGTAAAAGAATTCGATGGCTACAAATACCGCATCGTTACGCACGACGGCCGCGTTCTATTTAAGTCAGACCCTTACGCCTTGCATACCGAAACGCGCGACGGCACAAATTCTAAGGTTTACGATTCCACCCAATTTACATGGACAGACGCAGACTGGCGCAAGAAAAATACTGCGCCCTACGCGCAACCCGTAAACATTTACGAGGCGCATATCGGTTCGTGGCGCAAGTACATAGACGGCAACTTTTTTTCGTACAGGCTGTTTGCCGAAGAAATTGCCGCGTACCTTACCGAAATGGGCTACACGCACATAGAGCTTATCGGCGTAGCCGAATATCCTTTCGACGCAAGCTGGGGCTATCAAGTAACGGGCTATTACGCCCCCACCTCACGCTACGGATTGCCAGAGGATTTCGCCTACCTTATCAACAAGCTGCACGAGCACGGCATCGGCGTAATTTTAGACTGGGTGCCGGGACATTTCCCTAAAGACGAAAACGGCTTATACGAGTTTGACGGCGGCCCGCTGTACGAGCCCGAAGACGAATTAAAGCGCGAGCATTACGAGTGGGGTACGCGCTGTTTCGACTACACACGGGGCGAGGTAGTCAGCTTTTTAATCTCTAACGCGCTGTACTGGCTAGACGTATTTCATGCGGACGGCTTGCGCGTGGACGCGGTTGCCAGTATGCTGTATCTAGATTACAACCGTTCCGAATACCGCCCCAACCGCTACGGCGGCAAAGAAAGCATAGAGGCCATCGATTTTTTACAAAAGCTTAACACCGAAGTTTTTGCGCGTTTCCCTCAAACCATGATGATAGCCGAAGAATCCACCGCATGGCCGCTGGTTACCAAGCCCGTAGACGCAGGCGGCTTAGGCTTTAATTTTAAATGGAACATGGGTTGGATGAACGATTCGCTTTCCTACGCGGCTACCGACCCGTATTTCCGTTCGGGCGCGCACGATAAATTAACCTTTTCTATGACATACGCATTTTCAGAAAACTATGTTTTGGCGGTTTCGCACGACGAGGTGGTGCACGGCAAGGGTTCGCTGATTAACAAAATGCCCGGCGATTACGCACAGCAATTCGCTGGCTGGCGCAACTACCTGATGTACATGTTTTCGCATCCCGGCAAAAAGCTTACCATGATGGGCACCGAATTTGCGCAGTTCTCCGAGTGGGACTACGCGCGCGAATTAGACTGGCTGCTATTAGATTATCCCGCGCACGCAGACGCAAAACAATTTTTCCGCACGTTAAGCAGCCTGTACAAGGCGACCCCCGCGCTATGGCAAATAGAAGACGGTTGGGACGGCTTTGCATGGCGCGTAGTAGACGACCACATGCAAAACGTAGTCGTGTACGAGCGCGCCGACTTAGCAGGCAACCGTATGCTGTGCGTACTAAACTTTGCCAACGCCGAATGGAAAGGCTATACCTTCGGCGCGGCGGCAGGCAGCTACGAAACCGTACTTTATTCCGACGTTTCGGGGTGGAACACCCAAAAGAAAACCTACAAAACCAAAAACATTCAAAGCCACGGCATGTCGGACAGCATTACGTTGGATATCGCGCCGCTGTCGGGCATATACATGATACTGGCTTCGGATAAGCCCGAAAAAAAGTCCGCATTAAAAGTGGATAAAAAAGCGGATAAAAAAGCGGTTCAATCGGTTCAAGAAAAGTCCGCCGCAAAACCTAAAACGGCCCTCCCAAAAAAACCTGCAACTAAAAAGCCGATTGCCAAGCCCAAAACAGAGGCCGCCAAAAAAGCAGCGGCTAAAAAAACTACGGCAAAAAAATCTGCAAGCACCAAAAACTCCGCTGCTAAAAAACCTGCCGTAAGTTCCGCCGCTAAAAAATCCGCCGCTAAGAAAAAATAAAAAATCCGCAAGGAGTTATGTTTTATGAAGAAAAAACGCTGTATCGCAATGCTGTTAGCAGGAGGGCAGGGAACACGACTGTACGCCTTAACCAGTATGGTTGCAAAGCCTGCCGTGTCGTTCGGGTCTAAGTACCGCATTATCGACTTTCCGCTGTCAAACTGCACCTACTCTAACATCGACACCGTAGGCGTACTCACGCAGTACCAACCGCTTATTCTTAACGAATATATCGGCACCGGCGAGCCGTGGGATTTAGACCGCACCTACGGCGGGGTACATACGCTGCCCCCCTATCAAGCAAAATCGGGCGGCGAGTGGTACAAAGGCACGGCAAACGCGATTTATCAAAATCTGCATTTTCTGCACGCCTACGACTCCGAGCACGTGCTTATTTTGTCGGGCGACCACATTTATAAAATGGATTATTCGGCGATGATTACCGAGCACGAGCACAACAACGCCGATTGCACGATTGCCGTAATCGATGTGCCCAAAGAAGAGGCAAACCGTTTCGGCATTATGGATTACGACGCGGACAAGCGCGTTACAAGCTTCGAAGAAAAGCCCAAAAAGCCTAAAAGCAACCACGCCAGTATGGGCGTGTACGTCTTTAAAAAAGACGTGTTAGTGCGCGAATTAGAAGCAGACGAGCGCGACCCCGCCTCCGCAAAGGATTTCGGCAAAAACATCATCCCCAATATGTTAAAAAGCGGCATGCGGTTATTCGCGCACGAGTTTAGCGGCTACTGGAAAGACGTCGGCACCGTTACCTCATTGTGGGAGGCTAATATGGACCTATTGGGCGAAAATCCTCCCGTCAACCTGTCCGACCCCAACTTTAAGGTATATTCGCGCAACCGCCCGCTGCCGCCTTGCTTTATCGACGGCGGCGGCAGCGCAGAAAATTCGCTGCTTACGGCAGGCTGTGAGATTTACGGCAAAGTGGTTAATTCTATCCTTAGCGAGGGCGTGTATGTAGGCAAGGGTTCGGTAATCGAAAACAGCATTATCATGCGCGGCACGCGGATAGGCAACCATGTAAGCGTAAAGTTCGGCATCATAGACGAATACGTCAGCGTAGAGGATAAGGTAAAAATCGGAGATGCCAAATCTAATAAAGACAACATCGCGCTAATCGGGCGCGGCATTACGGTTAAAAAAGGCGGCTTAATTGCGGCGGGCGAAATCGTAGAGGAGGGCAGATAATGAAAGCGGTAGGCGTAATATTTTCTAATATTCACGAAAAAGAAATTAAAGAACTTACGGCAAACCGAACCTTAGCGTCGGTGCCGTTCGGCGGCAGATTTCGGCTGATTGATTTTGTATTGTCTAACATGGTAAACAGCGGCATTACCAAAGTGGGCATCATCACCAAAGAAAACTACCAAAGCCTTATGGACCATGTAGGCAGCGGCAGGCACTGGGATTTAAGCCGCAAAAACGGCGGGCTGATATTACTGCCTCCCTACGGCGAAAGCGGCACCATGCTGTACCAAAGCCGTTTCGAGGCCATATCCAACATCGAACAATTTCTGCGCCGCAGCGAGGAGGATTTTGTAGTAATGTCCGATTGCGACAACGTGTGCAACATGGACTTTACCCCCGTATTAAAATACCACGTGCGTCAAAACGCCGACATCACCGCGCTGTACCGCACCAAAATGGTAGACGGCCGCAAAATGCGCACACTGTTCGAGCTAGACGCCGACAGCCGCGTAGCTAAGGTTATCAATTCCGAAAAAACGTACGGCGAGCAAAGCTTGTTTACCAACATTTTAGTAGCGGGACGCAAGTTTTTATTAAGCATTATCGATAATGCCGCCGCACGCGGTTTTAAAAGCTTTAGCAAAGACATACTAACACGGACGGGCGAGTTCCGCATTTTCGGCTATCCGCTAAACGGCTACTTTGCCAACATAGACGATATATCGTCTTACTACAACGTCAGCATGGAGCTGTTAAGTAAAGAACACCGCGACAGCCTGTTTTTCCAAAACGGCATGCACATCTACACAAAAGTGCGCGACTCCGCGCCGCTTAAAGTAGAGCAGGGCGGCAGCGTATCTAACTCACTTATCGCAGACGGCTGTATCATAGAGGGCGAGGTTAAAAACTCTATTTTATTTCGCGGCGTGCGCGTAGCAAAGGGCGCAAGCGTAACCAACTCTATCCTCTTTCAAGATAGCAGCGTAGGCGCGTTCAGCCGCCTAAACTGCGTAATTGCCGACAAGCAAGCCGTAATACTAGAAAAACGCACCCTGTCGGGGCACGAAACGCACCCGTACTTCATCGCCAAAAACACGGTGATATAAAACACGATACATTAGGAGGTTTAAAAACATATGAGTGAAGAAAGTAAAACTAAGGCTTTGGTAAAGCATACTACAACCGAAGTGGCTTTGCGTCCGCAAATGCCAAAAGCCGTTAGCGTAAAGGCGCAAGCCAAAAAGGAGGTATCTGTAAAGATGGAAGACCCTACCAAAAAGGTTCGGGAAAAAATTGCAGAAAATAAACGCAAATCCGAAAACCCCGACCCCGTAATCATTGTGCCGCAGCAAAAAGCGGCAACGGCAAAGCCTTCCGCCAAGCCTTCTGCCAAAACAGCCGCCGCGCCGTTAAGAGGCCGCGCAGACAAAAAGTCTGCCGCCGCGCCGCGTGCAGAAAAAACCAAAACCACCTCTAAGGGCTTAACGGGTGTAGGCGCGGCAAAGAAAAACACGTCTGCGGGCGCGGTTAAAAAAACCGCAACAAAGGCTGCCCCCGTCAAAACGGGCGCGCCTAAAAAATCCACCTCTCAAAAAAAGGCAGAGGCTGCGGCGCAATCTTCCCTTGCACAAAAAAACGTGCTGTTTGTCGGTTCGGAATGCGCGCCGTTTTTTGGTACGGGCGGCTTAGGCGAGGTATTAGGTTCGCTGCCCCAAGCCATAAACGGCTTAAATTCGGGCATAACTGCCTCCGTAATTTTACCGCTTTACGAAATGCTAGAAGACGAGTTTCGCGACAAGTTAGAATTTATGTGCCATATCAACGTACCGCTTGCGTGGCGTAATCAATACTGCGGTCTGTTCCGTCTTAACCACGAGGGCACCGTATACTATTTTGTAGATAACGAGTATTATTTTAAACGCCATAACCTATACGGCTATTACGACGACGGCGAGCGTTACGCGTTTTTCTGCCGCGCCGTAAACGAGTTAATCCCTCAATTGGGATTTAAGCCCGATATCCTGCACTGCCACGACTGGCAAACCGCGTTAGTGCCGATTTATTACAAGCTGTTTTACATGTACTATCCTGGATACGAAAATATCCATACCGTTTTCACCGTTCACAACATAGAATATCAAGGGAAGTACGGCAAAAACATTATCGAGGACGTTTTCGGAATCGGCAATAAAGAGTACCTCTCCTTAGAACACGGTGGCTGTATCAACTTAGTTAAAGGCGCAATGGATTATGCGGACGCGCTAAGCACCGTAAGCCCCACCTACGCGCGCGAGCTAGAAGACGCCTTTTACGCGCACGGCTTAGAAAACATTGTGCGCAAAAACCGTTCTAAAATGCGCGGCATTCTAAACGGCGTAGACACGGCGGTGTATAACCCCGAAAAAAACCCCGCGCTGTTTGTAAATTACGGTGCGTCCAACCCGACGGCGGGCAAGGCTAAAAACAAGGCCGAGCTGCAAAAAATGCTGTCGCTGCCCGTAAACCCCGATGTTCCGCTAATCGCCATAATTTCGCGGCTGGTTTCGCACAAGGGCTTAGATTTGGTGCGCTTTGCGTTAGACGAAATTTTAAAGCAAAACATTCAGCTGGTGGTACTGGGCAAGGGCGACCCCGATTACGAGGGCTACTTTACTTACACACAAACGATGTACGAAAACAAGGTTGCGTCCGTAATCGCGTTTAACAAAGACCTTTCGCATAAAATTTACGCCGCCGCCGACATTTTCTTAATGCCCTCCAAATCCGAGCCGTGCGGACTTTCGCAAATGATGGCTTGCCGTTACGGAACCGTTCCCGTAGTGCGCGCAACGGGCGGGCTGAACGATTCTATCCAAGATTGTGGCACGGGCGACAAGGGCAACGGCTTTGTGTTTGACCATTACGACGCGGCGGAAATGCTGCACGCGGTTGCACGCGCGGCAGGCTTATACACCGATTACCGCGAAAAATGGAACGGATTAGTAAAACGCTGTATGGAAACCGACTTTTCGTGGCAGAATTCTGCGGGGGCGTATGTAAAGTTTTATAACGAACTCTTATAACTGAATAAAACGGGAACCGCCGTAAAATTTTAGGGCAAGTTGTGCAACAGTTTATTTTTTTGCGCGTGCCGCGTACCTAAATGTACGCTGGGCGCGCAAAAAAATAAAGCGTAGCGCAAATCGTCCAAAATTTTACGGCGGGATGATGAAATAACAAAATTAAAGAGGACATAAATGAATTACCGTAAAGACGAAGTACAAGTATTACTGGAAGACAAACTGACAAAATATTTTGCCTGTGCCCCTAAGTCCGCCAACATCGAACAGATGTATAAGGCACTGGCACTGGTAACAAGAGATATTCTACTGCGCAAAAAGCAAGCGTTTAACAAACAGGTTATCGACACAAAGGGAAAGCGCGTGTACTATTTGTGCATGGAATTTTTATTGGGGCGCAATTTGCGCAACAGCTTGTTTAATTTGGGCTTAGAAGAATCTGCCCGCGCCGCGCTTTCGGGCTACGGCTTTAATTTAGACGAGCTGTACGAAATAGAAAAAGACCCAGGTCTTGGCAACGGCGGCTTAGGGCGGCTTGCGGCCTGCTTTATGGATAGCTTAGCCACGTGCGATTATCCCGCCATGGGCTTTTCTATCCGCTACGATTACGGCTTATTTAAACAGCGGATTGTAGAAAATCAGCAAGTAGAATTACCCGACGTGTGGTTGGATACGGGCGAGGTATGGATGATGCCGCGTTCGGATAAAACATTCCGTATCCGCTTAGGCGGCCGTATAGAACAGCATTTCGACGGCGAAAACTTTACCTTTCAGCACGTCGACGCCGACGTGGTAGAGGCCGTTCCGTTTGACCTTATGATACCTGGCTACAAGTCCGACGCCGTTTCGGTGCTGCGGCTTTGGCGCGCCTCTATGGCATCCGATTTTGATATGAAATCGTTTACGCAAGGCGACTACATGCAGGCAATGCGTTCTAAAACCTCTGCCGAAATTATTTCTAAGGTGCTGTATCCGTCGGACGAACACGACAGCGGCAAGCAGTTAAGGCTTTCGCAGCAGTACTTTTTAGTAAGCGCAAGCCTGCAAAGTATTTTAAAAGACCATATGCGTAATTTTGGCAGCCTAGATACGCTTGCGCAGTTTGCTGCCATTCATATCAACGATACGCACCCTGCTTTGGCCGTACCCGAACTTATGCGCCTATTAATGGACGAACACGGCTACGGTTGGGATTTTGCGTGGGACACCGTACAGCAATGTATGGCGTACACCAACCACACCGTTTTAGCGGAGGCGTTAGAAACTTGGGGAGAGCCGCTAGTGGGCACGCTGCTGCCGCGTATCCATATGATAATCAAAGAAATAGACCGCCGTTTCTGCGAATCGTTAAACGACTGGCAAAAGGCCGAGCGTTTGCGCGTACTGCATCACGGGCGCGTGCGCATGGCAAACCTCAGCGTAATCGGTTCGCATTCGGTAAACGGGGTTTCCGCGCTGCACAGCGACATTATCAAAGAAACCATTTTTAACGATTTTTATGTAGAAACGCCCCAAAAATTTACCAACGTTACCAACGGCATCGCGTACCGCCGCTGGCTGTGCCAAAGCAATCCGCGCTTAACAACGTTTTTACACGAGCTGTTGGGCGGCAACTTTTTAAAGGACGCGTCCGCGTTAGAGAAATTGTTAAAGCACCAAACGGATAAATCGGTTTTGTCCGCACTGGGCGAAATTAAACTGCAAAACAAAAAGGATTTTTCGGATTTTTATGCAAACCTCAGCGGCGTGCGCATTAACCCCGAAAGCCGTTTCGATGTACAGGTTAAACGTCTGCACGAGTATAAACGGCAGCTATTAAATATTTTAAACATAATCCACCGTTATTTAGACATTACGGCGCACCCGAATAAATCCGTTACGCCCGAAACCTTTATTTTCGGCGCGAAAGCGGCAGGCGGCTATTTTCATGCCAAGCGCATTATTCAGCTAATCAACTGTATTTCCGCCGAAATCCGCAAACGCCCTTCCGTGCGCCAAAAGCTGGACGTTATTTTTGTAGAAAACTACAACGTTTCCAAAGCCGAACGCATTTTCCCCGCCTCAGAGGTTTCGCAGCAAATCAGCCTTGCAGGCAAAGAAGCCTCCGGCACGGGCAACATGAAGTTTATGTTAAACGGCGCGGTTACGCTAGGCACGGTAGACGGCGCAAACGTCGAAATTGCCGAAGCGGTAGGGCAAGACAATATCTTTACCTTCGGCTTAAAAGCGGACGAGGTAGACCACCTATGGCGGCACGGCTATTACGCAACCAACTACTTTACCGAAAATAAAGAAATCCGCCGCGTAACCGAAGCCTTAAAGCACGGTTTTAACGGCGAAAGTTTCGAGGACATCGCACATTACTTAATTTTAGGCGAGCGCAGCGTTGCCGACCCGTATATGTGTTTGGCAGACTTTGCCGACTATATTGCCGCCGCCGACCGATTAGACGCCGCGTATCAAGACCCCCTTGTATGGAACCGCAAGGCACTGGTCAATATCGCCAAATCAGGCATATTTTCTTCTGACCGCAGCATCCGCGATTACGCCAAAGGCATTTGGGGCGTAAAACCCGTAAGCATTTAACGGCGCGGCAGTTATTTGTTTCACTAAAAAAGCTTACACGTTATTTATTTGGAGGACTTTATATATGCAACCTACTGTTCGATATTTCCCGCTGTGCAAAAACTGCAAATCCCCGCAAGGCGCTGTGCCGTCTAATCAGCCCGCATTTTTCAGAATAGAATTTTCGCGGCCGTCTAATCCCGACTATGTGTACTTAGTGCTAACCAAAGATGGCGAAACGCCTATCCGCTACGAAATGGAGCGAAAGGACGTTTCGGTAGAGGGCTTTGCCGAATATACCTGCAATCTAACGGTAACGTCGAGCGGGCTGTATTTTTATCATTTTCTTATCCAAACGCCCCACGAAGACTTTTTTGTCGGCTGTGATAACACCTTAAACGCCATGATGGGCAAGGGCAGCGAGTGGCAGCTTACGGTGTTTCAAAAAAGCCTTCCCGCACCGTCGTGGCAAAAGGGCGGCATATTTTATCAAATTTTGCCCGACCGCTTTTTTACAGGCGGCGAACGGCTAATGACTAAGCAACATGCGGTATACCGCAACGACTGGAACGGCATACCCGAATATCGTCCTAACGCGGAAGGAAAAATCTTAAACAACGACTTTTTCGGCGGCAATTTGCGCGGCATTATTAAAAAACTGGGCTACTTAAAATCTTTGGGCGTTACCTGCGTGTATCTTAACCCGATTTTCGAGGCGCGCAGCAATCATAAATACGATACGGGCAGCTACCGCCGCATAGACTCCGATTTCGGCACGGCGGCGGATTTGGCAGAGTTGATTAAAAAGGCTGCCAAAAAGGGCATTAAAATCATGTTAGACGGCGTGTTTTCGCATACAGGCGACGACAGCGTGTACTTTAACAAAAACGGTACATACGACAGCGTAGGCGCGTTTCAATCCCAAGACAGCCCCTACGCAGAATGGTACAGCTTTAACGATTTCCCTAACGGCTACGCAAGTTGGTGGGGCATAGACACTTTGCCCAACACGGTAGAAGAAAATAAGGCGTTCAGCGAATTTATAAACGGCGAAGACGGCGTAATCCGCACATGGACGCAGCTGGGCTTAGGCGGATGGCGGCTGGACGTAGTAGACGAATTGCCCGATAGCTTTTTATATAGGGCGGCAGCGGCTGCCAAAGCGCGCGACTCAGAGGTTATGATTTTAGGCGAGGTTTGGGAGGACGCGTCTAACAAAATTTCATACGGAAACCGCCGCAAGTATTTAGGCGGCGAACAATTAGATTCGGTAACCAACTACCCGTTTAAAGAGGACATTTTGTATTTTATCAAAACGGGCGACGCCAAAAGGCTTGCCGAAACGGTGCATGTTTTAATAAACAATTACCCCAAAGATGTTTTAGACAATCTTATGAACCTTTTGGGCACGCACGACACGGTGCGCATTTTAACGGCGTTAGGCGATAGCGGCAACGCGGACACGCGCGAAAAACGCGCCAAAGCAAAGCTTAAAAACCGCGATGCGGCGTTTGACAAGTTAAAGCTTGCTACCGTTTTGCAATATACCTTGCCTGGCAACCCGTGCGTCTATTACGGCGACGAGGCAGGGTTAGAAGGCTTTGAAGACCCGTTTAACCGCCGCTGTTACCCGTGGGAAAACCAAGACAAAAAGATTTTAAGCCGATACAGACGCTTAGGCAAAATCCGCACGCAAAACAAGCACGTATACGGCACGGGACGCTTTAAGCTGATTACCGCCGAAAACGGCGTATTCGCGTTTAAACGCATCGGTCAAGACGAAACCATGCTTACCGTTGTAAACAACGGCGCAGACGTATACGAATTAAAGCTATCCACCCCGCACACCGACCTACTAACCAACAAACCGTTCAACAACAAAGTCCCCCCCACCACCGCCGTAATTTTAAAAGAAACCGCAATATATAATAGTATACTTATCAAAAAATAGGCTTATTTTACGGAGAGGGAGAAAATCATGAAGAAAAAAATAGGTTTTTTAGTAATTACAGCTATGCTATTTGCTTGCACGGCGGGTATATTTTCGGCGTGCAGTCCAACGCAAGTTCCGCCCGTAAAATTAGCTATGCCGTCAAATATAGTGTATAATGCCGAAACGCTAACCTTATCGTGGGATCCCGTAGAGGGCGCACAACTGTATTATGTTAGCGTTAATGTTTCAGAAACGTCAAACCCTACGCATAGATATGAAACGGAAACGGCAAGCTTTTCTTTAAGACGCATGACTCCCGGTTTTTATTGGGTTTTAATCGCGGCATTCAGCGAGGAGCGGAAAAACGATTATCTTGTGTACACCCAATCCGATTGGACGGAAGCAAAAAGCTACCCTGTTTATGCAGAGTTCGAGGGTGCTTATTCTGTGTTAAATAATTTACATGTAAAAATTGACGGAGTGAGTAATCATTTTAACGGCGGCCGTTTAGTCATTCCCGATTTCATAAGTGCTCCAAGCAACTATGTTCCTAATTTTGAATATGAAAATCCAAATGATGTGGGGCTTAACCCGATTGAGCAAATCGGAGTAAATGCCTTTAAGGGTAACTCTGCTATCACCTCTGTTGAAATCGGCGCAAATGTTTGGAACATTTTGGACGGAGCCTTTGAAAATTGCGAAAATTTAAGTACGCTTGATTTATCAAGAGCCAAAAATTTGCGTTCAATAGGCAGCAAAGCGTTTGCAGGAACTAAAATAACCGAAATAATATTACCCCCAAGCATTATAGCGATAGACAATGAAGCATTTAAAAATACGCTTTTAGAAACGGTTACACTGGAAACGGGGGAGGATTTAACTTTTGTCGGCGCCGATGTTTTTGACGGAACGCCTTGGCTAAATGCACAAACGGGGCTTGTAATGCTTGGAAGGGTGCTTATAAAATACAAGGTTACCGAGGGCGCTTTATTAGATTTAGTTTTATCGGAAACCGACATTAAATATTTTGCCTTAAAGAGCTTTGAGGGTTCTTTAATAAAGAGTATTGATTTAACGGATTTTACGTTTAATTATCTCGGCTACGGTGTGGCTGTGGGAAATGCTATGCAGCCGTATTTTTTATATGACGCGGCACATTTAACAAACGTTACGCTTCCCGCAAATATATCCCACATTAGAGACTATGCTTTCGCGGGTTGCAGCAGCTTAGAAACCATAGATATTTTAAGCACGTCAATAATAGACGACGGAGCATTTCAAAATTCAGGGCTTAAATATTTATACACAAGCGGTTATTGGTATCCGTTGGGGCAAGATGCGTTTAAAGACGCACCGTTAGAAACTATTTTTGTCGGAGTCGATAATTTAATCAGCGGTATTTCAAGAATCGAAATTCTAGCTGAAACATGGAATTTGCCGATAGAAATGTTTAAAATTTTTATTATTGGTCCATAAACGCATTATGCTTGCGCATTAGCCGCAACCGCCCACGAAACGGTGATTTCTGTACCTGTCCCTTCGGTGCTGTGTATTTTTATCGGTGCGTTATAATGATTACAAATATGCTTTACAATAGCTAAGCCTAACCCCAGCCCGCCCTCTTTTTTGGCGCGGCCTTTATCTACGCGGTAAAACCGTTCAAACACGCGCCTTAAATCGGCTTGCGGAATGCCTAACCCCGTGTCTTTGACGGTTAAATGCGCACGGCCGTTTTCGGTTTGCAAACTTACGCTTACCGTGCCGCCCGCATCGGTATATTTAATCGCATTATCTATTAAATTAACTGCAACCTCCGTGATTTTTTCGGCGTTTGCTAAAATCGCGCAAGCCTCTAAATCCGCCGTAAGCGTAAGGGATTTGGCTTGTGCTTTGGGCTGCATCGCGGTAACGGCATTTTGCACAACCGCCGCTAAATCCATTTTTTCGTCGTGGATTTCCTTATGTTCGGAAAGTTCGGATATTTTTAACATATCGGTAATCAATAGCTTCATGCGCGACGCTTCGCGGTGTATGGTTTCGGCAAAATTTTTATTATATTTTTTTTCTTTCAGCAGCATTTCGCTGTAACCGATTATAGAGGACAGCGGGGTATTCAGTTCATGACCCGCATTAGTAAAAAACTCTTGCTTTTCAATATCGGTTTTCCGCACATCGGTAACGTTTTGCGCGGTAATAATAACGCTGAATTCCGGGGCGTTTACCGGAAAAAACCGCACCTCATAAACCTGCCCGTTTTGCCGCATATGGTCGTAACAGATGTACTCATTTTTTAAAACCGCTTGATTGATGTTGTTTAAAATGGCGGTATTTTTAAACACATACGCCGCAGGAACGGGGGCAGAAAACGTGAAGCAAAAATAATCTTCCGCCGTTTTGTTGCAAGAAATAATTTGCATTTTTTCATCCAACGCAATAATCGCTTGGTCAATGTTGTCTACGATTAAATCTAATTTATGCTTTTCCGCTTGATAATCCGCAAGCGTTGCATGCAGCTTTTCGCTGATATCGTCAATTTCCGTCAATACGCTGTTAATTTCGTCGTATTTGGTTAAAACAATTTTACTGCTTTGCGCCGTGCCCGCCGTTTGCAGCTTTTCGTTAATCATAGCAATCGGCTGCGTGATATTGCGTATCAGCTTAGGCATAAGCAGCAGCAACACCAACAAAACTAAGGCAAACAAGGCAGCCATAATGCCGATTAAGGGCCAAAGATAGGCGTTGATGCTTTTAATCGGAATGGCTACGCGCAGTATGATTTCCGCGCCGTCCGCCCCCGCTTTTTTTGCCATATATAAATAGCTTACGCCAAAGCTGTCAGACTTTCGTACATCCTCTCCGATTCCGCCCTCCAACGCCCGCGCAACTTCGCGGCGGTGCAGATGATTTTCCAGTAAAGAGGGGATATCCGTTAAGGTATCGGCGATAACCGTTCCGTCCAAATTGATAACGGATATGCGCAAATCGCCGTTTGCAAGCTTTACAAGGCTTTCGTAATCGTCGTTGACGGCGGCATACTTTTCAAAAATCTGCAAATAGCTTAACGCATGGTCTTTGGCGGTGCGTCGGTTAATTTGAGGAATAGCAATAAGCATAGCCGCGATAAATAAAAGCAGCGCGGCCGAAACAATTAAGGTAATCCGTAAAATATAGGCTTTTTTCATGGTTGCTTCCTTACAAAAATATAGCCGACGCCCCGCACGGATTGAATGGCATCCGCCTCACCGCCCAGCTTTTCTCTTAAATTTTTAATATGAATATCCACCGTGCGCGTTTCTCCAAAATATTCATAGCCCCAAACTTCCTTTAACAGCTTTTCTCTTTCTACTACAACGCCCGCGTTAAGCATTAAAAAATTAAGCAATTCAAATTCTTTAAGCGTTAAGCTTATCTCTGCACCGCGCACCGTAACGGTGCGGGAATCCTGATGCAAAACAACGGCGTTTACGCTAAGCTGCCCGCCTAGCGGGCTGATTGCTTTTTTGCGCAAAGCCGCCCTGACGCGCGCACAGAGTTCCAGCACCGAAAACGGTTTGGTTATATAATCGTCCGCACCCGCGTCTAAGCCCGTTACCTTGTTTATTTCGCTGGCCTTTGCCGTCAGCATAACAATGCGCGTATCGGCGGATTTATAATCGTCGCGAAATTTTTTTAACGCCGTAATGCCGTCCATGCCCGGCAGCATAATGTCTAGCAGCACTAAATCGGGGATAGTTTTAGCGCACTGCGCAAGCAGTTCTTCGGCGCAGGTAAACGCCTTTACGGAATAGTCCTCCGCAGTTAACGCGTAGGTAACCAAATCACGGATGGCATCGTCATCCTCTGTTACGTAAATGAGTTGCTTGTTCATACTATAAATTATACCACATCCATACTGATTTGCAAATAATTTTCGCCGTAGAAACTGCACGCATCTTTAAGCCTAAGATACACATCTTTACCCAAACTTACCCGTTATATAACGTTCACATTTTTCATTTTCGGGCTTAGAAAAAACCTTTTGCGTTTCGCCGAATTCCAACATTTCACCCAGCAGAAAAAAGGCGGTTTTATCCGAAATTCTAGCCGCTTGCTGCATGTTGTGCGTAACGATTACTATGGTAAACTGTTCTTTTAGCTCCTGACACAATTCCTCAATTACGCCCGTCGAAATCGGGTCAAGCGCACTAGTCGGTTCGTCCATTAACAAAATTTTAGGTTCTACCGCCAAAGCGCGCGCAATACAAATCCGCTGCTGCTGCCCGCCCGAAACCGATAGGGCAGACTTAAACAGATTATTTTTTACTTCGTTCCAAATGCCTGCGCGTTGCAGACTTTGCGTAACAATAGGGTCTAAGTCTTTACGCTTGCGAATGCCGTGCGTGCGCGGCCCGAAAGCAATATTATCGTAGATACTCATCGGAAAAGGATTAGGCTTTTGAAACACCATGCCAACATCCTTGCGCAGCAAATTTACATCTACGCTTTTATCAAAAACGTCTTGCCCGTCAATCGTAATCGTGCCGTTTACCTTACAGCCCTCTACTAAATCCGTCATGCGGTTAAAGCATTTAAGCAGCGTAGTTTTTCCGCAGCCTGACGGGCCGATAAACGCCGTAATCTCATTTTCGGCAATGCTTAAATTGATGTCTTTTAACGCTTGAAAATCCGAATAAAACAAATTTACATTTGCTACGTTTATTAAAGGTTGTTCACTCATTTTTCAACTCCTGATTTTAACATAGGTATGGTGCGCGCGGGACGCTTTTTCTTAGAACCCTTATTTTTAGAAAGCAGTCTGCCTAAGCCCATAGCCAACAGGTTTAAGCCTACTACCAGTATTACCAGCACCACCGAAGTTGCCGCCGCCGCTTCGGGGCTTACTAAGCCAAAAAAGTAAACGTTCAGCGCAAGGGAAGTACCAGGCGACATAAACCCCGTAGGCATGTTGCGCACCACAAGCCCCAACGTTAAAATTAAGGCGGCACTTTCGCTGATAATGCGTCCCACCGCTAAAATTAAGCCCGAAACAATCCCGCCTGCCGCATTAGGCAGCACCACGCGGAAAATGGTGCGCACGCGCCCTGCACCCAACGCCATAGCCCCCTCACGGTAGCTTTGCGGAACGGCCAACAAGCTTTCCTCTGTCGAACGGATAATAACGGGCAGTATCATAATGGATAAGGTTAAGCCCGCACCCATAAACGAATGCCCCCAGCCAAACAATACGCCGAAAACCAGCATACCGAATAAGCCGTAAACAATGCTAGGTATTGCCGCAAGCGTTTCTACGGCAAGACGTATGATATTTACAAATTTGCCTTTCTTTGCGTATTCGGTTAAAAAAACCGCCGCCATAATGCCTATCGGACCGCCGATAATCAATGCCAAAAACACCAGCATCAGCGTACCCACTAGCGCAGTAGAAACCGAAGGATTGGCACTGCTGTACTTGCCGAATAAAAAATGAAAGCTTAAATGCGGTAAGCCGCGAATCAGCACAAACAACAAAATTCCCGCCAAAGCGGCAATAGCCAACCCCGCACAAGCATAGCCTGCCCATTTTAATAGGGTATACCGCGTAATGCGGCGACGCTTTTTAGTAACCGTATCAGCCGACTTCATCTGTTGCTTCCTCCTCCTTATCGGGCTTTTTCTTTTTGTTCGGTTTCTTTTTCTTGTTTTTAATTAAATTAAAGCCCACGTTAATAAACAGCGTAAATACAAACAAAATAACGCCCGTTGCAATCATAGCGTCCAGTATGCTGCCCGTAGCCTCCATAGCGCCCAGCGCGATGTTTGCCGTTAGCGTGCGTATGCTTTGAAACAAGCTGCCGTTAGGCATTTCGGGACTTCCGCCGATTACCATAATAACGGCCATCGTTTCGCCGATAGCGCGCCCCACCGCCAACACAACGGCAGCAAAAACACCGCTTTTAGCACTAGGCAGCATAACACCGAAAACCGCGCGTTCTTTACTTGCACCCAACGCCAGCGCGCCCTCATAGTAGTGTTCGGGCGCGGCGTGCAGCGCGTCTAGGGTAATGCTTACAATAGTAGGCAAAATCATAATCGCCAAAATGATAGACGCCGCCAAAACCCCGTGCCCCATGCCGTTAGAGGATACATTGTTGCGTAAAAACGGAACAATCACCATAACCCCGAACAGCCCGTACACCACCGAAGGAATACCCGCTAGCAGGTTAATCAGCTGACGTACCCCCTTAGCAATTTTTTTCGGACAGAATTTATACAAAAACACCGCCGTAAACAAGCCTATGGTAACGCCGATTAGGGTAGCAAGCGCGGTAACGTAAATAGAACCCACAATCATAGGCAGTATGCCGAATGACTGATTATTAGGGTCGGAAACACTCCACCGCGTACCAAACACAAATCTAAAAAATCCGATGTTGGCAATAGACGGTATGCCGCGCATCATTAAAAATAAAAAGATTACCAACAGCGCAAGAACCGCAAAAACTGATGAAAGTAAAAATAATACCTTCATCAGCTTTTCGCGTGCGCGTATAAACCTATAAAACGGTCGTATCACGGTTTAATTCCTCATGCAAGGTCGGCCCATTTGGTAATCCGATTTTCTGCATCTCTGTCGTAAATGTTTTTTAACTGAGCTAAGGTTAAGTTGTCATACGTATTTTTGGTGTTTACAATAACCGCTATACCGTCGCCGCCTACCATAGTAAATTCTAACCCTTCGGTAGTGCCGCCTGTTTCAAACTCATTGCTTATCATGCCAAAATTGCTAGTGCCGTTTTGTGCTTGCGTGCGTCCTGTTCCACTGCCGCCGCCGGCTACAACAACGGTTACGCCGCTGTGAAGGTCTTCAAACATTTCAGCCAGCACATCCATAAGCGGTTGAACGGTAGTAGAACCGCTGATATTGATAGTGCCTCCCGAAAGCGGAGGTTTTGCATACGCTGTGGCGTTTGCGTTGTTTACGTCTACATAACCCATGTCGCGGATAACTACTTGCGCCTCGCTAGACAACAAAAACGTATGAAACGCAGCGAACAAAGGATTATCCAGCGTCGCGGGCAGATACACTACGCTAAGCGGACGCGCAATAGGGTAGGTGTTGTTAATAATGTTGGCAACCGTCGCCTCAACGCCGTTGATTTTCAGCTTTTTAACTTCGCTGGTTACATAACCTAAGCTTTCATAAGCGATAGCTTGAGGATTTCCTCTAACCTCAGCCAATACCTGCGGCGTTCCAGGAGCGGTAATAACGCCCGTAGGGTCGTCTTTGCCGGTAAGCCCGATTATTTCCATAAACGCGCCTCTTGTACCGCTTGCGGTTTCTCTTACCACTACCGCTATCGGCTTTTCAGGGTCAAAGCCCGCGCCGCAGCCCGTTAGCACTACTGCGCCCAGCACAACGGCTAAGCATAACGATAATAAACCTGCAATCTTCTTTTTCATGTTTCTTTCTCCTTGTTTTTTGTTTTTTTGTTTTTTAATGCTTTTTTTAGAAGCTGTAAGCGTGAGTGGAAAGCATTCGCACTTACAGCTTCATTATAACAAAAAAAAGCCTTACTGTTCAGTAAGGCTTTGTAAAGGGAGTGTAAAGTTTTGTAAAGCTTTTTTTCACCACCACCAATCGCAGCAGTCCCAAAAGCCGCGCGGACGGTTTAAAAAAAAGCCGTAGCACGGCCGCCGTTCACATTCGCGCCGTTCCTCTTTATGGCAGTGCTTATGCCCAAACCCAAAATCAACCCCAAAATGACAGCGGCATTCGCAATGCGGACGGCAATACTGTTCAATCCGCCTTCCGCAATCGTGTCCGTGTCCGTGTGTTTGCACCTCTTGTCTTTCTTCCGCACTCATAAATTCCATTCTCCTTTGTTTTACCATTCACGGCAACCGTGTCTTTATTTCGTACTTAATATAACCCGCAGAAAAATTCCCCTCTTTGAGGGGTGGCTGCGCAGCAGACGGGGTGGAAAGAAAAGCCTATCCCCCACAGCAGACGGGGTGAAAATTTCGAAACGCCCCATGCCAACACTACCATTCTATGCCCGCCCCTTAAAACAGGTGCAAAGCAAATTTATCCACTATTAAAAACAGCGTTAAAATACAAAGATAAGCGGCAAAGCCCGTCATATTGCCTTTGGCAATAAAACGCAGCATAAACACCGCGCAAAAAAAGCCGACAATAAATGCGGTAAAAAATCCGATAACTAAGGGGAGAGGTGCAACGTTGCCAAAAGAACCGCCGCCGAACAACTCCCACAAAAAAGAACCCAGTATAATCGGAATGCCCAACAAAAACGAAAACTCCGCCGATTCCTTTTTGTCCGTACCCGTAAGGCGCGCCGTGCAAATCGTCGCGCCGCTGCGCGAAATCCCCGGAAAGCCCGCAAGCCCTTGCGCTACGCCTATCAGTGCCGCATCTAAAAAGCCAGGCAGAGTTTTGGGATTTTTACGGCGCACCGCACTTGCCGCAATAATCAATAAGGCGGTAAACCCAAAGCAGTACAACAAGTAACGCCCGTCAAACGAGGCCTTAAAAACCGACTGAAACAATAAAAAGATTAACACGGTAGGCACCGTAGCCGTCAGCAGCAGCGCAGTTTTTTTCTGAAACGGCCTCTTTATTAGCGCAAAAAGCGGCTTGCGCAGCACCATAACTACCGCCAAAAGCGTAGCCAAATGCGTAACCAACTCAAACGCCAACGGCATATGCGCCACACCCAACAGCTTGCCCGTTAAAATTAAATGCCCGCTAGAACTTATCGGCAAAAATTCGGTAAGCCCTTGCACAATTCCCAAAATAAAAGCATCCAAGCCACTCATAGTTTATTACTATGACCCTTCCCCCCAAATAATGATATTATATTTGCCTCAAACCGCCACTGCGACGACTGTCGCAATATCATTCGGGCTTGCCCGAATATCATTGACGCCAGTCAATCTCACTTTTCCGTAGGAAAAATATAATTGAAAAGTGTATAGATTTCTCTGAAATCTATACACTTTTCTGGCTCCCCGAGCTGGATTTGAACCAGCGACCTATCGGTTAACAGCCGAGTGCTCTACCGCTGAGCTATCGGGGAACGCTTAAATATAATAACACAGCTAAAAATCTTTTGCAAGCGTTTTACTGAAATTTGTTTGCATTAAAGCCCAGCTTTTTCTATTACGGAACGAAGCAGGGCAATAGTTTCGGTATCCGAAAGACTGGCATTTAAAACAGATACCGTATCTTGAACAATAGTCAACAAAAAAGAAAGCATTTCGTCTTTTATAGCCGTTGCGTCTACTAATTTAGGATACGGATAAGTTTCGGGGTTTTTGTCAAACTCCTCCGTATCATATGAAAGCATTAAAAAGGGACGGGTTTTGCGTATCATGTTTAAAATTGTGTCGATAATATCCATTTTCAATATTCCGTAAATTCTGAATTATATTCAGAATAATACCCATCATACTGAATTTCTGTCAGAATGTCAAGTATATATGAGTATGAAATCAACAGCACTCAATTTATCTATTTCAACGCGTATAAAAGAATTACGCGGCGAAAAAGGGCTGACGCAGATACAAGCGGCAGCGTTATTAAACATAGATAAGTCTACAATTGCAAAATATGAAACGGGCGCGGCGACTCCTAGCGTGCATGTTTTGATATCGTTAGCAGATTTTTTTGATGTATCGCTAGATTATCTTACGGGGAGAGAAGACTAAGGCGCAAAGATTGTGCTTGTAAGTTATACGAATTGTTTGTTTAAATATTTGACATACGGGTAAAAATCTTATATACTTATAATTCCGAATTGCAATTTCGGAAATTTTTTGCTATTTTCTAAGCTTTGGAGAAACAGTTACATGAAGAAAAAGATTATTTGCGCAATTTGTCTAGTCTTAGCCGCCGTAGTATTTTTGGCGGGCTGTTCGGGCTTGCCGCGCGTAAACATAAACAACCCGCAAACGGATTTTGATTTTGCGGTTCAAAACAACGGCAGCATGGCAGTGCAGTACGGAAACTACGTATACTTTATTAACGGTACGCGCGGCTACTTAGACGAAGACGGCCGCCAAAACCGTTTCGGCGAAGTAGTAAAGGGCGGCATTTACCGCGCCGAGCTTTTCGGACAAAAATCTCCCGGTGCAAACGGCGCGTTATCTACATGGACAAAAGAGCGCGACCTGCCCACTCCCAACCTTGCTAAAATGACGTCTAGTAATTCCGAACTTCTGTACGACTTCACCTTTGAGGTGCAAAACAGATTTAACGACCCCGAAGTAGACGAAGAAATCGACTGGGTGTTAAACGAAAAAATCGTTCCGGTAACAGCGGGCACAAGCGGCTATGCACAAGGCGGCATATTCATCTACGACGATTACATTTATTTTGCCTCACCCAACAACGAGCGCAACCGTCAAGGCGCCGTGCAAACCGAGCGCACCGACTTTATCCAAATGCGCTTAGACGGACGCAACGCGCGCCGCATATTCACTACGCGCGGGGCGTCGGCGCACCTGCCGTACAGCTTTTACAAAATGGGCGACAGCGTATTTTTGGTTTGCGCCTACGAAAACGAAAACGGCACACTAGATTTAGTTTCGGTGCGCACACGCGACAGAAAGATTTTTAACCCCGTTTACCTCACCCAAGAGGCCGAGCAAGTCTATCTGCCCGCACGCCCCGTCTACGATAAAACCTCTACGCGCGTCGGCTTAGAGGATTACGTATTTTATACACGTTCTACCGCCGAGGATAACCGCGCAGGCAACACCATCGAAATCTGCCGCCCCGACGGTTCGGAGGGTTTTAGCTTTCACGATACCAACAACGAAACGCGTATCGAAGACGTGCGCGACGGCTTATTGTTTTACACCGCCTCCGGCAGCGGCGGCGAAACCATTGCACGCTTTACCAACCTGCACGATTTACTAATGGTAGTTCCGCACGCAACACAAGCGCGCAACGCCTCACGCCAAACCCGTATCCAAAAAGTCCCCGACAGCCTTACCTACCGCGAATACGAAGACCGTCAAAGTGCCGCCAACCGCCCCGTCCGCGCACAGTTCAGCGGCGACGCATACACCTTGCTTAATTACGACGATTACTCCGCGCGTTACTTCTTCGGAGACGAACGGCACAACGGCGCGTACATGCTGGGCATTTCGGGCGACGGCGTATATTTGCATTCGGCAATAGACACCGCATACCGCGACGGCGTACTGATTTATGATTCCACCGTCGAGATGCTGTTTGTCGAGGAAGGCTACTTATACTTTTTAGAGGGTTCGGCCATTTACCGCACGCACATCTTTACGCCCTTCGAAGATAAAGAAGACGGCGGCCGCCAACTGCTTACCGACGAAAAAATGGTAGTCCGCGCAGGCATCACGGCGGCGGTTGTTGCAGACCATTTAGTATTCTTTGCAATCTTTGACGAGTTCACCCGCGACGGCGGCTACGCACACTTTGTAAACTTACGCCGCGCAGGCTCACTACCGTTTATGGTAGGCACGCTTTCAGAAGACGACCAGCCCGACGAGGAAGAGCTAGAAGCCTTCAAAGACGGCAGAGAACTCATCCGCGACGAAGAAAACCACGATCACGGCTAATTATCTCAGGGGCTTCCCTTTAAAAAAAGGGCAGCCCCTTTTTTAATGGATAATGGAGAATGGATAATGGAGAATTACGGCGAATTCAATTAAACAGCCGCAAAAAATTCCCCTCTTGCAGGCGCGACGCGGCGGCTTTAGCCGCAAAAACACACCGTGTTTTTAGCCAAAGCGGGGAGTGAGGAACGAACGACCCATTGACGCGTCAGCAGACGGGGTGGAAAGAAAAGCATATACCCAAAATCAGAAAGAATTAAAACAAACCCCATAAAAAATTTCCCCCAAACATATTGACAAGCAGGTCTTTTTTTGTTACCCTTAAAAAGGAGGTGTAGGCGCATGAAAAAATTTTTACTGGGATTAGCAATTTTAATAATGCTTGTAACAACGCTTTTCGTGTCGGTTTTTGCAGATTTTGATACAAGCCAAAACAGTGCGCAGCCCTCCGCCGATTTAGAAATACCGCAAGGGCTGTTTTCAGCAGGCAAAAACAACGTTTATTTTGATTTTGATTTAAGCGGCGCACCCGATTTTTCCGCCTACATATCTGACGAAAACGAGTTAATTTTAGAGCGGATTTTAAGCGGCGAATACAACGCCGTTGATTATTTGGACTGGTTTCTTTTTAACCCTTACTACTCTTACCGATACGATGTAGCGGCTTTACAATGTATGCAGGCCGTATTGCAAGAAGGAAGCTTTACCGAAGCTTTACGGGCACAGTACTTAGGGCTGTATATAAATGCCACTCCTTCTTATCTTGCGGCAATAGGAATAAAAGGGCAATCTTATCAAATTTACTTTAATGAGGACTGGTCTGTAAATTATATATGGGAATTCTTTATCTTCGATGGCAGGCTGGATAATTTTTGCTTGTGGTATTTTTCATCGTCGGAATATCAATTCGGCACATGGCAGTACGGCATTTGGAATAAAAAGGTTAGCGAGGTACGGCAGCTTGACAATCATTATTCCCCGATGTATGACAACAAAAATTTAGCGGGCTATTATTTGAGTTTTAGCAGTTTGTATATCGTGGCGGATATGGGAAACGGAAAAACTGCGGCTTGTTCGGTATATGTAAGCTACACGCAAGAAATGGCTATTAATTCGGTATGGCATGGAGAACAACAAAGCCATAAAGAGGTTAGCTTTGTGTCGATGTGCACAATTACGGTTGATTTTAACGGCGTATATGCACAAGGCGTGGGCGGAATGTTTAACCGCATTTTATTATTTACCCAACAAGAAGGCGTGTGGGATTTAGAAAAAGTTTGGACGGAATACAGCGCGCAGGCCTTAACTCCCAACGAAAACATCTTACCGTACAACATGGATAAAATTCTTGATTTCGGCTAGACTGCCTTTACTATAAACCCCATAAAAAACTTTGCGTTAATCGCTTGACAGCGCGCCTATAATGATGTAAAATTATAAGGCTGTAATTTTTCGGCACAAACATGCAACAAGGAAATATAAACTATGACAAAAACCTATATGGCAAATAATCAAACCATTCAGCGCGACTGGTACGTAGTAGACGCGGCGGGTATGCCGCTAGGGCGTCTGGCAAGCCAAGTGGCGTCTGTATTGCGCGGCAAAAACAAACCCGCCTTTACCCCGCACGTTGATACGGGAGATTTTGTAATCGTTCTAAACACCGATAAGGTTATCCTAACAGGCAAAAAGCTGGAACAAAAATTTAAACGCCGCCACACGCTGTGGATGGGCGGCCTTAAAGAAGTGCAATACAAAAAATACATGGCAGAAAAATCAGACGACGCGGTATACGAAGCTATTCGCGGAATGCTGCCCAAAAACTCATTAGGGCGCAAAATGATTAAAAAACTGCGCGTATATAAAGACGGTCAACATAACCACCAAGCGCAGCAGCCCAAAGAACTGCAAATAATAAGGAAATATTAAACTATGTCAGCAAAAACAGCAAGTAAGAAAAAACTCCAATTTTGGGGAACAGGACGCCGCAAAAAGGCTATCGCGCGGGTAAGATTACTGCCCGGCAGCGGTACGATTACCGTAAACAAGCGCACACTAGACGAATATTTTGGTTTAGACACCATGAAACTTATCGTAAATCAGCCGCTTGCTTTAACCGAAGCAACCGCAAAGTTTGATATTTTTGTCAACGTCAAGGGCGGCGGCTTTACAGGACAAGCAGGCGCAATTCGGCACGGCATCGCGCGCGCCTTATGCGAGGCAGACCCTCAATACAGAGGCGCGTTAAAAAAAGAGGGCTTTTTAACCCGCGACCCGCGTATGAAAGAGCGCAAAAAATACGGCCTTAAAAAAGCCCGCAAAGCATCGCAATTTTCTAAAAGATAACGCGCATAATGCAAACGCTTACGTCTTGCTTTGTAGAAAATCCGCAATTTCATTAACCCGTTTTGCCATTTGCCGCAACACCCCGCAAATGGCAATTTCTTTTGTTTCGGCTGTGTGCGCAGCTTTTTCCCAAGCCGCGCAAGCTTTGTCAGAATTCTTAAACGGTTTAAAAGTTTTTGCTTTTAAACAAAACCCGACACGTTCTACTTTGATAAAGCGCGCACCCTTTTCAAAATAGTACTGCCTAAAATGTGCGCAATCAGCGCAAGTAAACGTTTGCAAATCATTTAGCTTATTAGTATCCATTATTCCATTATACAGTATAATTACGCAAAATACTTGACATGAGTTAAATTAACTCACATAATTATTAGGCAGAGAAAATAACCTGTAAACTAAATTACTTAGGCGTTCACTTCAAGAGAATGTCGCGTGGAGGAAAACCGCATGAACGAAAAAATGATTGTAAACGGAATGGAAGTTTCTGTAAAGGGCAAAAATGCGGTTACATATATTTCTCTTACCGACATAGCAAAACTTAAAAATCCAAGCGACCCTAGATTTGTAGTAAAAAATTGGATGCGTTCCAAAGAAACCATTGCGCTTTTGGGTCTTTGGGAAATTTTGAATAATCCGAATTTTAACCGAGTCGAATTCGACTCGGTTAGCGACAAGGAAGCGGGCTATAATGCCTTTTCAATTTCTCCGAGTCAATGGATAGAGCGTACCAACGCAATCGGAATAATAACTAGTGCGGGCAAATACAACAGCGGAACGTTCGCGCATCCAGATTTAGCTTTTGAGTTTGCAAGTTGGGTTTCCGTTGAATTTAAATTGTATTTAATAAAAGAGTTCCAGCGATTAAAACAAGTCGAACAACAGGCTTTGGAATGGTCGGCACGGCGGGAATTTGCAAAAATAAATTATCGCATTCATACGGACGCTATAAAAGGCAATCTAATTGTTCCGACATTGCTGCATAAACAAATTTCGTTTGTTTATGCAAACGAAGCGGATATGCTAAATGTTGCTTTATTCGGAAAAACCGCAAGCGAATGGAAAACCGAAAACCCTGCCGTTAAAGGAAATATGCGCGATTATGCAAGCGTTGAGCAATTACTGGTGCTTGCAAATTTAGAAAGTTATAACGCTATCTTAATCCGACAAAATATTCCGCAAGCAGAGCGCATTGTTTTGCTTAACCAAACGGCGGCATCGCAGTTGGATACTTTACTGACAGTAAAAATTGGGCAGGAGCGTTTGCTTGCCTTGCCTAAGCGTGAAGAAGAGGAAGAGTAAACGTGCAAATAAGATTTAATTTGGTGCAACCCCTATGAACGAGCTTACCCTTTTACAGCAAAGCGGCTTTAAGTTTACCAAAAGCTTAGGCCAAAACTTTATAACGGACGTAAATCTTTTGCGGGCAATAGTGTCCGATGCGCGCATTACCCCGTCTGATTTTGTAATCGAGGTAGGGGCGGGGGCAGGTACGCTTACGCGGCAGTTAGCCGCCGCCGCGCACAGCGTTACCGCGTTTGAAATTGATAAAAGCCTTGCGCCCGCCTTAGACGCGCTTGCGGCACAGCATAAAAACCTTACCGTACTCTACGGCGATGTTTTAAAGCAAGACTTATCCGCCGTTATACAAAACCGCCCCTTTAAGCTGACGGCCAATTTGCCCTACTACATCACTACGCCCGTAATCTTCCGCTTTTTAGAACTGCCCGAATTAGTTTCGCTTACCGTAATGGTGCAAAAAGAAGTTGCCTTGCGCTTTACGGCAAAACCCGATACACCCGCTTACGGAGCGGTTACGGCGCAGTTAGCCGCCTTTGGCACGCCCGTATTGACGCGCACCGTTCCGCGCACGCTGTTTACGCCGCCTCCTAACGTAGACAGCGCGGTAGTGCATCTAGAAATTAACAAACGGGCAGGCGTAGACGATTTTGCTATGCTTAAAAGAGTTATTTCCGCCGCGTTCGCCATGCGCCGCAAAACGCTGCTTAACAACATAATCAGCGGCTTTTCGCTAGACCGCGCGCGCGCCGCCGACGTATTAGCGTCCGCCAATCTCCCCCTAAACATACGCGGTGAGGCGTTAGGCATAGAAAGCTTTATAAGCATAGCTAATATACTGGCTAAGAATTAGTTATGGGGCAGGGCGTAAACCAGTTTGCTTTTTTGCGCGTAATATGATATACTAAGTGCAATAAAAAAAGGAGTTAGAAAATGAAAGACATTCAAAAGTTCAGTTTTAATGAGGAAATCAACAGTCTGCTAAAAGGCTGTAAATCCGTAACCGTGCCCAAAACGCGCCCCGAGCTGATTAAACTTGCATTCGGCGGAGGCGATGCAAACAGCTTTGACGTTTGCTACGACGTAAACGGAAAATCCTACACGGAGGCAACGGTGGTGCGCTGCAAAAACGGTGCCGCGCTTAATTATACCGAAGACTACATGCGCCGCCGCGACCCCGACTGCATGGTAATCGCAGACGATTTGCCCACCGACAAGCCTAAATTTAACCAAACCTACGGCCAAGAATTTTCCGCCTTGCGTAAAGATACGTTTGACTGGCTGATTCAGCAGGATTTAATGGTGGTGCCCGTTATGTCGGGCGGAGTGGAATACGGCTACGAAACCGTACTAATCGCGCCCAAAAACGCCGCATTTTTTGCCTGCGGATTAGCAGACCTGCAATTTTTTATCAACATAGACGAGTATAAAGGCAAGTTTAAGCCGAAGGTGGTTTTATATCTTGCCCCCCCGTTCAGACACACATTTTTTAAAGGAAAGCAAATGGTGGTGCATAACCGCACCGAAGATTTGTACGAAATGTTCTCCTACAACCTCTATCCCGGCCCCAGCGCAAAAAAAGGTATTTACGGATTTTTATTACATATCGGCGAGCAAGAGGGCTGGCTGACGGCGCACGCGTCGGCAGTTAAAGTAGTTACCCCCTACGAAAACGAAATTGTCATCATGCACGAGGGCGCGTCCGGCGGCGGCAAAAGCGAAATGGGCGAAAATATCCACCGCGAGCCCGACGGCAAAATTTTAATCGGTACAGACCGTGCCACCACCGAAAAATATTTTCTTAATCTAAGCGAATCGTGCGAGCTTCGACCTATTGCCGACGATATGGCGCTGTGCCACCCCAAGATGCAAAACGACAGCAAAAAGCTGGTTATTCAAGACGCCGAGCACGGTTGGTTTTTGCGCTTAGACCATATTAAACGCTACGGCACCGAGCCCGTGCGCGAGGCTATCAGCATTCATCCGCCCGAACCGTTGGTGTTTATCAACATTCAAGGCAAGCCCGAATCAACCTGCTTAATTTGGGAGCATACCGTAGACTCCAACAATTTGCCTTGCCCGAACCCCCGCGTAGTAATGCCCAGAAAGCACACGCCCGGCATTGTAGACGGCACGGTAGAGGTAGACCTGCGAAGCTTTGGCGTACGCACGCCGCCCTGCACCGCCAAAAAGCCCACCTACGGAATATTGGGCATGATGCAAATCGTTCCGCCCGCCGTTGCATGGCTGTGGCGTTTAGTCGCGCCCAGAGGGCATAACAACCCCAGTATCACCGACACCGTAGGCATGACTAGCGAGGGCATCGGTTCATACGGGCCGTTTCTAACGGGTAAAAGGGTAACGCACGCCAACATATTGTTAGAACAAATTGTAGCCTCATCCTCTACGCGCTACATGGTAATTCCTAATCAGTATATCGGCAACTACCACGTAGGCTTTATGCCGCAATGGATTATGCGCGAATATATTGCACGGCGCGGCAGCGCAAAGTTTAAGCCCGAACAACTTAAACCCGCGCGTTCCAGCTTGTTAGGGTACAGCCTAGACAGCCTTAAAGTAGACGGACAATATATTCGCAAAGCATTTTTACGCCCCGAAACACAATCCGAAATAGGCACTAAGGGCTACGACGCAGGCAACAAAATATTAACCGCCTTTTTCAAAAAAGAATTAGAAAAATTCAACACCCCCGATTTAAGCCCGTTAGGCAAAGAAATTTTATCCGCCTGCTTAAAGGACGCGACGTTGGAGGATTACCTAGCCTTTATCCCCATGCGCTATTAGAAAGTTTTAAAAATGGGTTGATACGGGCTACGCTTTAATTTTCGGCTTCGTCGCGTACATATAAGGTACAGCTCCTTGCCGAAAATTAAACTGTTGCCCGTCTGAACCCATTTTTAAAACTTTCTAATCTTGCGCGGGAATACTTTAATTTGACTTTTTTCTTACATATATTTAAAAAGCCGTGAAAGATTTTGCGGCTTTTTTTACAGATTTAAAAATAATTTTAAAAACCTTAGTAAAAACAGTTTACAAAACATTTTATAATGAATATAATAACGCAAGAAAACACGGCAAAAGCATTTGGGCAGTATGCACAGCTTTTTGCCGAAAAGGACAGGGAGAGGTACGGTTATGAAAAAAGCACCGAAAAGCGAAGTAAAAAAAGAAGAAAAGCCCGTGTACATGATGTGCCCGCGCTGCGAGCTGAATTACATTGCAAAAAAAGATAAGCTGTGCAAGGTTTGCAAGGCGGAAGTGGGGCTAATCGACGCAAGTATTTTAATTCCCGCAGAGGAAGAAGTAGAAAAGCTTTGTCCCGTTTGTTCGGTTAATTATATCGGCGAGGACGAAACCATTTGTTTCTTGTGCCAAAAAGAGCGCGAAAAGAAAAGTGTCGTAGAGGACGAGTGGGAAGAATTAGAACAAGAGCCCGAAGTAGAAGAAGAGCCCGAAGAAGAATTAGATATGATTGTTCCGGAGGGCGTACTGGACGAAGAAGAAGAGGAAGAAGAGGAGGAGGATTTCTCCGAGCAGTATAAAGAGCCCGACGACTTCGTGTACGACGATATCGACGAAAACGACTTTCTGCGCGAGGACGAAGACTTCGACGAAGACGAAGACGAAGATGACGACGACGATTTTGTCATTCCCCCCAAAAAATAAGCCATACGCACAATTTATCTTACGCATTTTTAGGCCTGCATAAAATTCTAAACTTTGGGCATAATAAAACTATGCGTAAAAGTTCTATGAGTATCGAAGAGGCGAAAAGGCACATCAACGGCCTTAAAGGAACCGCCTTAAAAATATCCGTAAATAAAGGACGGAAAAAAATCAACCACTACAACGGTCTTATCGGGGACGTGTATCCTTCTGTATTTACCTTGCAAATCACGGGCGATAAAAACATTCAGATGCTGTCGTGTTCGTATTCGGATTTAATTTGCGGAGATATCGAACTAGCCCCGTCTATCGGCTAAAAATACGCGTATATAAATTCTTAAAAATTTTTGTCATATTTACAGCTTTCTCCCTATAAAATATAGTGTTACATTTTTTTTGGGACAAATACTATATTTTTTGGAGGAACTTATGGATTTTCAACCGGTTTTCGAGGCGGCAAAGCTAGACAGCCACAAAAGGGTGTGCGTACACCAAGCGGTTGTGGAGGCGCGCCTGCTAAGTCAAGGCGGCGTTAAGATTGCTAAGGTGCTGTCTATTGTAACCGAATGCAGGGTTACGCCCAGCGAGGTTTTTAACGGCGAGGCACGGTATAACGGGCGCGCGGGCTTTCGGGTTATTTTTGTAGATACCGAAGGCAAAAACCACAGCATGGAGTATAACGCGGACTTTACCGACAAGCTTAGCAGCGATTGCATTAAAGCAGGCTTAAAGCCCGCATTAAGCGCAAACATCCTAGACACCGATATTGTTAGCGTAGACGAGCGCGAATTAAAGCTTGCCTGCGTAGTAGAGGTTGCCCTAGACGCCGTTCTCAGCGAAAACTTAAACGTCTTAACCAAAGGCGGCGAAAACGTCTACACGCACGAGGGCAGCTTAGAGTTTTCGCGCCTTGTAGCCGAAAATACGCTAAACTTCACGCTTACCGACCAAATGGATGCTTTAAACGGAGAAATTTTATTATGCGAGGCAAAAGCGGTAACCTTAAAGCGCACCGCACACCTAGACAGCATTTTATTAGAGGGCAATGTCATTTGCGACGTGGTATGTGAGGACGAAGAAGGTATGCTTTCGCAGTTGCGCCGCGTAGTGCCGTTTGCCGAAGAAATTTCCGCACCCGACACACGCGAAGACCACGCGGTGTTAGGCACGGTTTCGGTACACGCACATTCTGCCACCTACGAAACCGACGGCGATAAGCGCGCCGCCGCCCTAGAATTTGTGCTTACCGCTCACGTTAAATCGTTTGCGCAAGAATCCGCCGAAGCGGTTACGGACGCATTTTCGGTTACCAACGAGTTGCAGCAAACCAGCCAATCGTTTACCGTTCATGCGTGCAAGCATAACGCAACCTATCAAGAGCGCGTAGAGGGCGCAGTAACCTTGGACGTTAATATGCCCATTGCCGACAGCGTTTTAGCGGTTACGGCGTCTAAGCTTAACATAGCCTCCGCAGCGGCGCACGAGGGCAGAATCGTTTGCGACGGCATAGTGTCGGCAAATGTACTCTATTACAGCGCAGAACAAAACCTAAAAAATTCGGTTGCGGTAGAATTACCGTTTTCGCTGCCGCTAATGTTTGCAGAGGCCGCTGCAAGCGACACCGTTACGGCAAAGGGTATAGTAAGCAGCTTAGCGGCAAAAATTCAGCGCGGCAACGAAATCGTAATTAAAGCCGAAATCGAAATCGAAGCGGCAGTCAGCGGCGTACATACCTATTCGGTGATTACCGAGCTTGCTTTGGGCGAAGAGCGTGTACTGCCTACCGCCGCATTTTCGGTGCACATTGCAAAAGGCGGCGAAACGCTTTGGGACGTCGCCAAAGCCTTAGGCTTAACCCCCGAACTGGTACTCACGCAAAATCCCGGCCTTAGCCTGCCCCTTGCAGGCGGCGAAAGAGTACTAGGCTACCGCCACCTAAAACGCTAATACATTATAAATAAAAAAACCCCCTAGCCGGCAAACAAGCCCGCTAGGGTTTTTTATGTAACAGAAAAACAAGCCAATTCGGGGCACTCTATTTTTATCTAATAAATGCAAGCCTAAAATTATACAAACTTTTTGGATATAGCATACCGTTTGACTTATCCACCAAAAACCGCTATAATAAAGATATGGAGGAGTTTTTTTGGTAAAAAGAGATTTTGCAGATATAAAAGCAGTCGATATTCACAATGCGGCGGCTCACATCGAAAAGAGTAGTGGCGGCGTTCCGTCCGGCAACAGAGCAAATATATATTTTGTGTCTGTGCCTAGTTTTGCAACGGAATATCCTCCGAAATGGCTGTTAGCAGTAGCAAAATGTATTTTTGAAGGCAACGCAACGCCGCACGATGATGATGTTTTGCAACTAACACAGCAATTTAACATCGCTCTTGCGGTAGATGTTCTTAGGAAGTTGGGATTTGCTGTTCGAGAAGAACGGACAGAGGTCGAAGTTGCCAGTTTGACAAAAGAACAAAAAATTGCGGCGATAGAAAGTTTTTTATTAGATATTGATTGTTTAAATAGATTGAACAATTATTATAATCCAGTTAATTTTTTTGAAGCTTCTGGAATGGTAAGCAAAGAAGTGAAACATTCACGGGTTTTATCGTGGATTTTGAACGCAAATGCTCCACATGGTTTAAGTGATAGCATAATAAGACCGTTATTGCAAAGAATTGCAAAAGAAAATAGAATAATAAGCGGTACAGGCATAATTGATATATCGTTATTTGATTACAGCAGTTTCATTGTCAAGAACGAGTGGAATGATATTGATGTTTTGTTGGTTTCAGACAAAGAACAAGCCGTTATAGTAATCGAAAATAAGGTTTATGCTGGCGAAAGAAAAAGCGGCGAAGACGGCGGACAACTTAATAAATATAGGCAAATAGTAGAATACCAATACAAGCATTTTAAGCATAAGATGTATATATTTTTAACCCGCGAGGGCGAAATGCCATCTGACACGGATAATTGGGCGATTGCCGATTATTCAATGGTAATTGATACAATCAAAGAAGTTTTGGCAACCGCTGATTTTGTAAACAGCGATGCCAAAACAATACTAAATCATTATATTTCAATGGTAAGGAGACATTTGATAATGGATATTGAATTACAAGAATTGTGCAAGAAAATATATGCAAAGCACAAAACTGCACTTGACATCATATACGATAATCGACCCGATACGGTTATGGAGATTTCTGACTTCATAAAAAATGTGCTTGCCGAAATGGCTCGTGATAGAAAAATTGATATTGATGTGGATAACAATACAAAGTCGTGCATTAGATTTACGACACCTTTCATTGAGAGAATACTGCCGAGAACTGACGAAAGAGATTATGGGTGGAATAATGGATTTCGCTTTATGTATGAAATTAAGGTTGGCACTTATGGCGTATATGGTGACGGAGTAGTTGGAAAAAATGATGAGGAAATTTGTTCTGAAATATTTGAATTTGCGAAAACAAATAAAAAGATTTCGGGAGTAAGTAAAAAAGCCAGTACAATTATAAGGCTTTGGGAAATCGTATATAGAAAGCCTTTATTAAGTGCAGAGGAAATAAGTAGTTGGGGCGACGAGGGCAACAAAGAAAAACTAAGAGCAAAACTGATTGCTTTTATTGATGCACTTGCAAGTTTTGAGAAAGAATTGGCGAAATATTTGAAAGGAAATGTTTAGGTATGCAATCCCCAGAGCATTGAAATGCGTTACGAGGACGAAAACATTTGGCTTACGCAAAAAATGTTGTCTATTCTTTACGATGTGTAAATTCCTAATATCAGTTATCATATTAAAAAGATTTACAAAGACAGCGAGTTGGACAAAAGGGCAACTATTAAAAAATTTTTAATAATTCAAACTGAGGGCGACCATGAAACGCTTAAACGCCATTTGCTTGCAGTTGTTAAAAGGTTGTGCTACCTTTAACAACTGCGTGTCCGTGTCCATTTTACCCTAAATAAAGGCTTTTAATGGAGTATTTTTGGTTTTGGACATTGCAATTATGAAATTCGTATGATTTTATTATGGTGCGTGTGAGTGAAAATGTGCGTGAAACTTTTTTAGTTGTTATGCGGTCTTATTCAGCAGTTCAATAGATTTCAATTCGTCCTCGTCATTGATATGCGTATAAACCGCTTTTGTCATTCGGCTGCCTTTTGCGTGTCCTACCCATTTTTGAATAATTAACTCGTCAATTCCTTTTTCGTGGCAACGGGTAATAAAGGTATGCCGTAACTCGTGCAAGGTCATTCGGGGTAGTCCGTTTGCTTTAAGCAACTTTCCAAGCCAAAGATTTAAGGTTGTGCCGTGGATATGTCCGTAAATTCTTTTTGTCGGGTCGATGTCTTTGTATTTTAACAAAAGTTGCTTTGTCAAATCGAACATTGGCATTGTGCGGACACTTGCCGAGTTTTTGGTCATAAGGTCATCGGGGTAATTGTGGTCATAACTTTCGTCAATCCGCAATGAGTTTTCTTTGAAATTAAAGTCGTTCGGTCTTAGCGCAAGCAATTCGCCTTTTCTTATCCCCTGCAGTACACAAACCAATAATGGCTCGTATTTGCCTAAATCCGCAAGGCATAGTTCAATAAATCGGGCTTGCTGTTCGGGTGTCAACGCTTTCTTTTCAAACTTTGCGTATTGTTTCGGTCTTGGTATGATTAAGGTCGGATTGCTGTCAACGATTTTGTTATTAAAAGCGATTAAGAACATTTGACGGCATAAGTTATGGATTTTGTCCTTTGCCCGACACCCTACAATAGCGTTGATTGTCTTGCTTAACATAAGGCTTGAAACCTCGTTAATCGGAACGCTGTACAGTTTTTCTAAATACGAAACCGTCTTTTTGAAACTGTCAATAGTTGCTTGCCGTACATTACCGACCTTGTAACTGCTGAGCCACTCATCAAACCATTCTTTGAAAGTGTAGTTTTTCGCCGTACTGCCCTCAACCGTTGCAATCGTCAATACGCTTGGTGTCGCTACGCTGTCCAACTGTTGCAACCTTAACCGCATTTTTTCAATCTCGATTTTATCCGCAACGATTTTCAGTTTCTCGTAAGCCTCGACCTGCGTTCTGCCGTAAACGGTGATAACCTTGCCGTTGTGCCGCAATCGCACATACCAATTACCCCTTTGGTGCTTGGTGATTGTTTTCCCTTTGTATGTCATAAATTCATTCAAAGTTCAAACCGATATTGTTGTTTTTTCACGCCTCCTTTACTCATTTCTCACCCTTTATTATACCATAAACCCATAAAAAACGCAAGTAAATAAATAGACAAATGACACAAGATAGTGTATAATGTGTCCATATATGGAAAAGAAAAAACGAGATAGACCAAGAGCGCGGCGGAACGGGTTTACCATACCAAACCCATTTTTGAGCGACGATATAAAAGTCGTGGATATGGATAATTTGACCGCCGAGCAAAAAGCGATGCCGATAGTTAAGCACGATTACAGTTACGCAAAGCGACCGCAATTTCAAAGCCTTTTTGTTTTTGTGTTCGTGCAATACAAGCGCAATAAAATAAAAGACGATGACACTACCGCCGAACAGGTTATAGGCGAGAGGGCTTTTTTCAAAGACTATGAAAGCGCCAAAGAGTTTTTTAGAATAGTGCGCGATACCGATTTTATAGACTATTTTTGTTTCAAATACGAAAAAGGAAAAAAAACGGGGCTTTTACACCTACAAGGTTTTATGCGCTACAAAAGGGCTATGGACATGAAACAAGCCCACAAGTTTTTCCCGACGATACACCTTGACCCAAGTTACGGCACAAACCAAGAGTGCCGCGATTATTGTATGAAAGACGAAACGGGAATTGACGGCTACGATTTTTACGAGTACGGCAATTTTACCGAAGTTGCGGAGCGAATCGACATAAACGAACTGATACAAGATATTATAGGCGATATGCCCTATGACGAAATGCTGCTTAAATATCCGTGGCATATGCTGAATATGGGCGATAAGATAGAAAAACTGCGGCAAAACCACCTTAAAAACAAATTCAAAAATGCCGATAGAACAATCCAAGTAACTTATATTTACGGCGCGGAAGGCACGGGCAAAACAACCTTTCCTTACCGTGTTTTGGGCTTGCAGTATTCCGATGTGTTTAAGGTTAGCCAATATAAGCACTCCGGCAAGTTTGATTTTTACGCTTGCCAATCCGTCATAGTATTTGACGAGTTTTTCGGGCAAATCGAACTAACCGAAATGAATGATATGCTAAACGGACAACCCTATACTTTCCCTTGCAGGTTTCACGATAAAGTCGCTTGCTTTACAAAAGCGATTTTTACTTCCAACTATCCGCTTGACGGAATATACCGTGAAGCCCGCGCCAAAGGGCAAGAGCCGAGTTATAAAGGTTTTTTGCGTAGAATAACCGAGATAATCCATATCCCCAAGCAAAACTATTACATATGGGAAAAAGGACAGCCGACCGCCAAAATAATCGCCAAACTGACCGAGCAAGGCGCAAAGTACGAAGTACAAGGGGTGCAAAATGAAGAATAAAGATATTAAGAAAAATTATGACGGCTTAACTATGGGCGATATAGTGGATATTGATTTATCCCAAAATACATCGGTTGTCGTTAAAGAACAAGACCTTGACAAATTTTTTGAAACCTTAATGAAAAGGGTTACAAAACTTTTTCAGCGGCAACAAAAGTATATGACCGATAACAACGACACAACGGACGCTTTACTTTTCTTTTTAGAGAAGTATCCCGAACTATTTGCGGACGAGTACGGCACGATTAACCGCGACATGATAAAATGGGCGTTAGCCGAAAATATCAAACGCAACCGCGCTCTTATTGACAAAATACAAGAGATAGAAAAAAAACTCAACCTTGAAATCCACCACGAGTGGTAAAACCCCGCTTATCCCTTTTAGATTGCTGAGGCAAAACCCCCGATAACGAGAGCGGCAAGTGTAGTGGTTTTTCGTGCTAAAATAGCCAACTCGAAAGCAACCCGAAAGATACCTTATCCCTTTTGAGTTGCTTTCGGCGGATATTTTAAGGCACGAAAAATGCGGTTTGTCAAGGGGTCAAACCTGACGGTGGAGATTTTTGCAAGAAAATACAACCGCTTGCCCCTTGACAAGCTGCAAACGGAACGAGAGAGAACGCTTATAAGGAACTTTTTTGTAATGCAAATTATCCGCAAATTATCTTAAAATATAGGTTGTTTTATTTGATTATATTGACGGAATTTGTTATAATTTAAAGATAGTAAACTGGGAGTTTTGTATGGTTTTTCAAAATGCCCTTTGGAGCGCATATGAGTAAATATTTGGAATTACCAATAGAGCAAATAGAGATTGACCGCGATAATCCACGCATTGCTCACTCTCTAATTTATTATGACGAACGAGATATTACGGCTGAGTTATTGGCTCTTTTGTTGAGTACTTCTGCACAAGCGACAGAAAATTTGCGAGAATCTATTAAACAAAATGGTGGTATTATACACCCTATTATTGTAAGAAAAATAGACGCTCACTCGTATCAAGCAATTGAGGGCAACACAAGGTTACAACTCTATAAAGACTTTAAGAAAAACGGCGTAAAAGGCAACTGGGATACAATCAAGGCGATTATACACGAAACGATTGCCGAACAAGATGTACACGCAATAAGACTACAGGCACATTTAGTCGGTCCGAGAGAGTGGGATTCATATTCAAAGGCAAAATACTTAAACCACCTTTACAATGTTGAGAATATGCCAATCAGTCATTTGATTTCTTTGTGCGGTGGCAACTCAAAGGCAAGTGAAATAAAAAGTATGATTGCGGCTTATAAGGATATGGAAGAGCATTATAGACCCCTGTGCGAGGACGATTCGCAATTTGATATTAAAAAGTTTCAAGGTTTTGTCCAATTACAAAATAAGAAAGTATCTGATGGGCTAATTGGTCACGGATATAACAAAACGGACTTTTCAAAATGGGTGTTCGCTGGGAAGTTTTCAAGATTAGAGCATATTAGAGATTTGCCCGAAATTTTAAACAGCAAAAAGGCAAAAGAAAGATTTTTGAAAGAAGGTAGCGCGGAGGCAATCAAGGTATTAGCGGTTGAAGAAGTAAAGCCTAATTCCTTAGCAGATATTCCGTATGAGGTGTTGGCAAAGGAACTTTCAAAAAGGGTTGTTGATATTACACACTTAGAGTTAATGCACTTACGAGATGATGCCGAGTATTCGGATAGACTGCAAAGCCTGCGGAATGTTTGCGATGATATTAAAAATATTATCCTAAATGAAATAGACGGAGAATAATGTGTCAGAATCAAATCAGCACTATGAATTAGTTCAACTGCTATTAGCGGAAGTGAAAAGCATTTTGCCCAAAGATAAATGGGTGTTGATACAGTCAGATTCGTTTTCGTCTAACGCCATATCCCCTAAGTTCTCTGAGGGATATAGACCCGATGTGTATTATGAGTTTGAGGGTTTAATGATTGTTGGCGAGGCAAAAACAAGCAAAGATGTTGAAAACGCTCATAGCCTGTTGCAATACGAAAGTTTCCTACGGTCTTGTTCCCTGTTTCAAGGCGAGGCGATATTCTTATTAGCCGTTCCCTTTACGGAATACGCAACAGCCTACAACATTATTAAACGAATTAAAGACAAATTTCAAGGAGTATACGAAGCAAAGATTATAAAAGGTTATGTATAGATGTTAAAAAGAGTTAAGTTAAAAAACGATATAAAAACCGAAGCCAAACTGAAAGCCTTTGATTATCAAAAAGAGGCTTTTGAAACGGTCAAGGATTTAGAGTATGCTGCGATTTTTCACGAGCAAGGCTTAGGAAAAACAAAAATCGCAATAGACTTATTATTGTATTGGCTTAAAGAAACATCCATAGATACCGTTTTAATTGTAACAAAAAAACAACTGGTAAATAATTGGAAAAATGAATTTGAAACACATACCTTTATCAAGCCAACCATTTTGTCAAATGACAAAGCAAATAATTACTATGCGTTTACAAGTCCATCACGAGTTATTATAACAAATTTTGAATCCTTGCAGACGGAAAGACAGCAGTTTGAATTGTACTTAAAAACTCGTTATGTCGCAATTATTATTGACGAATCTGCGAAATTGAAAAATCCAAAGTCAAACCTCACGCAAACATTTTTAGAATTAGCTCCACTATTCAAAAAAAGGGTTATTATGACGGGTACACCAGTAGCCAATAGACCGTATGATATTTGGTCGCAAATTTACTTTTTGGACAGTGGAAAAAGTTTGGGGACGGATTTCAACGATTTCAAAGATAGTACGGATTTATCCAATGATCTTGCCGAAAATGAATGCTTGCAAAATGATTTTGAGTTAAGTCTGGCGGGTATATATGCAAAAATTCAATCGTTCTCGGTTAGAGAAACAAAGAATAGCGGTATTATTGTTTTGCCTAACAAGATTTATATTAGGCACGAATTGGATTTGTATGACGAACAATTCCAGTTGTACGAAAAAATTAGAAATGAATTACGTGTTGAGGCATTTAAGGGTGGTAAAAGATGGGTGGATGACAGCAGTGCTGTTGTCAAAAGATTATTGCGGCTTTCTCAAATCACCTCTAACCCAATGTTGATTGACGATTCATACAATGGTAAATCCGCAAAGGAAAAGGTTTTGGATGAATTGATTAGTGACATTTTATCCAAAGGCGAAAAGTGTATTGTGTGGACAAACTATATTGAAAATGTTGATAATTTACACAATAAATATAAAAATCTTGGCAGCGTTAAAATTCACGGCAGTATGAAAATTGACGATAGAAACAAATCGGTTGAAAAGTTTAGACTGCCAGACTATAAAATCTTATTTGCAACTCCTGCATCGGCAAAAGAGGGTTTAACACTTACGCAAGCAAACAATGTGATTTTTTATGATAGAGGTTTCAGTTTGGACGACTATTTGCAAGCACAAGACAGAATACACCGCATCTCACAAAAAAAGATTTGCTATGTGCATAATTTAATTGCCCTTAATACCATAGACGAGTGGATTGATATTTTATTAAGCGCAAAAGCAAAAGCCGCCGCGCTTGCACAGGGCGACATCACGATTGAAGAATATAGAGAAATTGCTGATTATAGTTTTGGTGAGATTGTAAAAGAAATACTCAATACAAGCGAGGACAATATTTATGGGTAAAATGACGATTGGGAAAAAAGAATATGAAACAATCGAAACACAAATTAGCCAAAGCGAACTGTATTTTTATGAGGAAAACCCTCGTATATTTTCGACGATTTCCAATTTTGACAGCGGTGTCAACATACAAGAGGAAATTGAAAAAGTGCTTATTGTTCGTGACTATGTTAAAGAACTTAGTTCCGCAATCGAGCAAAATGGCGGTCTGACCGATAATGTTATTATTATTGAAAGAAATGAACAATACATTGTTTTAGAGGGAAACAGTCGCTTGGCGGCATATCGTCTTTTAGCGAAAAAAGACCCCATAAAATGGGATAAAATGAAGTGTGCCATTTTGCCAGCGGATATTTCAGAAGACGCAATTTTTACGCTATTAGGTCAATTTCATATCGTAGGTAGAAAACCGTGGAGCGTGTTTGAGCAAGCGGCGTATTTGCATAGACAACAGAAAGCATCTAACATAGACACAGCCATTCTTGCAAAAAAAGTTGGGATGAGCAAAGGCGATGTTGACCAATACTTGGAAGTTTACCGTTTTATGATAGAACATAACGAGTTGCGAGAAGAAAAGTGGAGTTATTTTAACGAGTATCTGAAAAGTAGAGGCATTAAAAAGTATCGTCAAGCAAGTTCGGAAATAGATGAAGTATTTGCAGAAAAAGTGAAGTCGGGCGAAATCAGACAGGCTGTTGATGTTAGGGATAAATTAAGTCAAATTGCAAAGGGCGACAACAAAGAATCCAAGAAGTTAATGCAACGATTTATCAGGAAAGAGATACCGTTGGACGATGCGTGGGAGCAATTAGAGGCAACTGGAAAAACGGGTGCGGCATATAAGCAAATAGAAAAGTTTAGAAAGTTAGTAACGAATGAGGATGTTAAAAAACAAATCAAGCAAGAGTCTGTCAGTAACAAGTCGGTAAAGTTTGAGTTAGATAAGATTTCAAAAGCGTTAATACGCTTGCTAAAAGAATTGGAAGAATAGACAAATCCAACACAAGGTAAAGTTTTTATGATTAAAGGTAAAGTTTTATTATTAGAACCTGCATATAGAAATAAGTACCCACCTATGGGGCTTATGAAACTTTCAACCTTTTACAAAAAATTAGGTTATGAGGTGCGATTTTTCAAAGGCGATTTAAGGAAGTTCGGTATAAGTCTTTTTAGCAACGAGTTTATATTAAAAAACCCCGAATTAGAATATCGCAAGGATGAAATAGGCAAATACTTGTCAATGGGACGGAAAAGCCAATTAGATCAAATAGAAAATCTAAGCGATTTACAAAAAGAGCAGTTGCGAGAATTAAAAGAAAAATGCAGAAAAAGGCAGTTTGGCATATATGATGTTGTGCTTGTAACAACACTGTTTACTTTCTATTGGACAAAGACCGTTGATACAATTAAGTTTGCAAAAAACTTTGTTAAGAAAGGTGGTAAAATCTTTGTTGGTGGAATTGCCTCAACGATTTTGCCAATTAAAATTAAGGAAGAAACTGACATTGAACCAATTAAAGGATTGTTGGACTTAGAGAAAACAAAGTTACTATACCCTAATGCTATGGAATCAGTTGATGAACAGCCACTCGACTACTCTATTCTTAGTCATATTGAATATAAGTATCCTGCCAATGATGCCTATTTTGCGTATACAACAAGGGGTTGTACGAACAAATGCAAATTTTGCGCTGTTCCGATTTTAGAGCCAGTATTTAGCGATTTTATTAGCATAAAAGAGCAAATTTTAGCACAGGAAAACGATGTCGGACAAAAGAAAGATTTGTTGCTTTTAGATAACAATGTGTTGGCATCCAGTTCATTTGATAGAATCATTGACGAAATAATAGAAATGGGGTTTGCTAAGGGTGCGATGCAAAACTTGCCGAACAGCAAACGGCAAAGATATGTTGATTTTAATCAAGGAATAGATGCAAGGCTGATAACTGAAAGCAATATCAAAAGATTGGCGGAAATCAACATTAGACCGTTAAGGATAGCGTTTGATGATTATAAGTTGAAAAGCAAATATGAAAATGCGGTTAGGCTGGCTGCAAACGCAGGCATAAAGAATATGTCAAATTATCTGTTATATAATTTTAAGGACACGCCCGAAGAGTTGTATCAAAGATTGGCAATGAATGTTAGGCTATGTGAAGAGTTAAAAGTGGCTATATACTCTTTCCCTATGAAGTATCATCCAATAGGGTTAAAAGTCTGCGAACTTGAAAAGGACGATAGTTTCAAAAACCGTGATTACATCGGCAAGTATTGGTCAAGAAAATTTATTCGGGCAATTCAGGCGGTATTAAATTCTACGAAAGGCAAAATCGGCAGAGGCAAATCCTTCTTTGAAACGGCGTTTGGAAAAGATTTAGACGAGTTTAATAAAATTCTTTATATGCCTGAGCCGCTAATTATTTATAGAGAAGACTGCAAAAAAGCAGGTTTAACCGCTCAATGGGAACGACTTTATTACGCTGTTACTGGCGATAAAAAAATACAGTTGGATGAGTGGATAAGGGCAAACAAATTTGAGGACATTAAAGCATTAACCGTAGACAAGGAACTATTGTCGGTGTTGGAGTTTTATACTGTCAAAAGGAACGATATTGTTGAAAAACTACGGCTAGGCAAACAAGGGGGAAGTAATGAATAAAGAAAAAATCAAAACAAAGCAACTTATGGTGCGAAACTCAACCGCTGAATTTTTGATATTTACCAATCAAGCAGGGCAAGACGGCATAGATGTTTTGGTACGAGATAAAAACATTTGGCTTTCACAAAAGTTATTGTCTAGACTTTACAATGTGGAAAGAAGTGTGATTACAAAACATTTAATCAACATTTATGACGAGGGTGAATTGGACAAGGGGGCAACTTGTGCAAAATTTGCACAAGTTGAAATTGAGGGTCAAAGAGAAATTACAAGACAAATTGAATTTTACAACTTAGAGGCAATTATTTCGGTTGGCTATCGTGTAAATAGTGAACGGGCAAAAGAGTTTAGACAATGGGCTACAAGGGTTTTGAAACAGTTTACAACACATGGTTGGGTTTTAGATAAACAGCGGCTTATAAACGGTGCGTTATTAGATGACCAATACTATGAAGACTTGTTGGAAGAACTGCAAGAAATCCGCACAAGTGAACGCCGATTTTATCAAAAAATCACGGACATATACGCAACCAGTTTAGATTATAACCCCGACAGCGAAAACACAAAAAACTTTTATGCTACGGTTCAAAACAAATTGCATTTTGCAATTACACATAAAACCGCCGCCGAGTTGATTTATACAAGAGCAGATGCCGAAAAAGAACACATGGGCTTAACTACTTGGAAAAAAGCCCCAACAGGCAAAATTGTCAAAAGTGATGTATCGGTGGCAAAAAATTATTTAGAAGTGTCGGAACTTGCAGGACTTAATCGGATTGTTGAAATGTATGTGCTTTATGCCATAGACCAAGCCGAGCGGAAAGTGCCGATGACAATGAAAGATTGGGAAGAAAGGCTCAATGCGTTCTTGCAATTTAATGAGAGGGATTTATTAGAAAACTTGGGCAAGGTTTCTGCCGAAGTAGCCAAATCGTTTGCCGAGAGCGAATTTGAAAAATACAAGCCGATACAAGATAAATTGTTTGAAAGCGACTTTGATAAATTCTTACTTGACTTTGATAAAAAACAGATTAAAAAAGACAAGAAATAAGACGAATGATTTTTATGCCCAATGCGGAAATGGGCGGGCTGGGTTGGGAAGATTTCCGCCGAAACACTCGCAAGGTTATTTTTCAGGTTATTTTGTGCGTGGCTTAGGCTGGCGGTTGCGGGTTTGTGGGGGCGTCTGCGAAGCAGCCCCCAACACCGCACCGCCAGCACAAAGACGAAAAAACCGAGTGCCGAAAAACACTCGATTCTTTCTACAACAATGTCGGCTTAAACTTTTCAAACTCCTTTCTAAAATTATTCTTTCCGCTGTGCGTGAAAGTGTGCGTGATACTAAGAGTGAAAGTCCACCATACACCCAAAAACTACGATTTTTAGCCATTTTAACGGCATATATGCCCATTTGCTTGCAGTTGTTAAAAGGTTGTGCTATACTTGTATCCGTGCAAAGCTTAACCGTACAGGCGTATGCTAAAATTAACCTTTCTTTAAATATTACGGGCGTGCAAGACCATATGCACACCGTAGATATGATAGTGGCATCGGTGGATATTGCAGATGTGGTCAGCGTTTCACTGCGCCCCGATAAGGCTGTAAACGTGCGTTATTCGGGTGCGGAAATTAAGGCGGACGGCACGGATTCGGTTAATAGGGCAGTTGCCGCGCTGCGGACGCAGTACCCGCACGTACAAGGCGCGGATATCTGCATACAAAAAAATATTCCGATGTGCGCGGGCTTAGGCGGTTCGTCCGTAGACGCCGCCGCCGTTCTATACGCGCTTGATAAGCTTTTAAACCTAACAGAACGCGGGGTAGACATTGCCGCCGCCGCGCTTGCAACAGGGTCAGATGTTCCGTACATGCTGCAAGGAGGCTTTGCCCGCGTAAGCGGCACGGGCGGGCGTGTGGAACATTTTTCATCTGCCGCGCCGCTGTATGCGGTAATCGCACAAGGCGCGCACGGCGTGCTTACGGGGCAGTGCTACGGCTTGTTTGATACGCTGTATCCCCAAAAAATGTTTGCACCCTCCGATAACACCGCCTTAACCGCCGCGCTTAAAAAAGGCGATAGTTCCGCCGCTTATACACACATGGATAACGCGCTTACCGCCCCGGCGGTTAAATTAAACCCTCAAATCGCGCATACGCTAAACGCGCTAAAAGACGCGGGCGCGCAAAAGGCACTGCTTACGGGTTCGGGTTCGGCATGCACAGGCTTTTTTCCCGATTTACCCTCTGCACAAGCGGCGGCGCAGCAGCTGCAAGCTTGCGGGCTGTGGGCGCGTGCCGTACAATTAATCCATTCAGGTATAAAAAATACCGTATCTTAAAAAATATATTTATTTAAGTTAGGGTATAAAAATTTAGATAGATGGCAAGTATTCGGGCTATGAAACATAAAGTTTACATAGCCTTATTTTTGGCCGCGTTTGTTGCCGCAGTCGGAATATTATCGGGGTGCGAACCGCATACTAAAACCATAGGCCCCGCTGCACCGCTGTTACGGCTGCATATCCGCGCCGACTCTAACGCGGAGCGCGACCAAGCCGCTAAGCTTGCCCTAGTTACGCTAGTTACACAATTTACAGAGGACGCGCTTGCCGAGGTTACGTGTTTATCAGAAGCAAAGCAAGCAACCGAAAAGCTGCTGCCCCGCATAAAATCGCTGTGCGATGCCTATCTTGCCGAACAAGGCTTTGCGTACCGCAGCCGCGCGTTTTTGTCTTACGAATTTTTCCCCGAAAGAAGCTACGAAAACTTTGTGCTGCAAAGCGGCTACTACGACGCACTAGTAATCACGTTAGGCGCAGGGCGCGGAGACAATTGGTGGTGCGTCATCTATCCGCCGCTGTGCTATATCGAAGCGGCGCACGGGGGCAGCGCGGTATATAAATCTAAAATAGCAGAAATTTTTAAAAAATACTTTTAAGCAAAGGAGAAATACTATGGAAGAAACAGAAAATAAAAACGATGAAACGGCGGCAAAAACAGAAACAGAGGCAGAAACAGAAACGTCCGAAATGCCCGAAACGGTGGTGCTAGAACCGCAAAAGCCGAAAGGGCGATTTACTTTGCTAATTTGCGCGTCCGTCTTTTTATTCGGCGCGATGCTTGCGGGGCTGATTACGGCAAACCGCGCGTTTATGGGGTATCAAACGGGCTACGACGATTTTTATCAAAATTCGTTTAACAGCTATAATACGGCGGTTACGGGTATCGAAAACAATTTTTCGCGGCTGCGCGGCGTGTCCGAACCATACGCATACGACCCCGCCTTTGCAACCGAAACGTTCCGCCACGCCGAAACCGCCCGTATTTCGCTTGCCAGCCTTGCCCTTAACGAGGCAGAAACCGCCGCCGCGCACGCCTACCTCAACCGCGTGGGCGATTGGTGCTTTAATTACAGCCGCTGCGCAGGCATAGAAGGCGGCGCAGACGGATACATGGGCGACATAGAGGGCCTATATTCAGACGCAGCAGGCATGCGTTCCTACGGCACAAGAAGGCCAAATTCACGCTTCGGCGGCGGCGGCAGATTTTATTAGTTATTAAATAAATAGCCGTTAAAAAATTCCCCTCTTTGAGGCGCGACGCGGCGGCTTTAGCCGCAAAAACACACCGAAGAAAAATTCCCCTCTTGAGGGGTGGCAGGCGCAAGCCTGACAGGGTGGAAAGAAAGCACATCCACGAAATCATACGGATCAGAAAGGCAACGAAAAATAAATGAAATCCTTTGATGTAATCATAATCGGCGCAGGCCCGGCAGGGCTTACGGCCGCGCTGTATGCCGCCCGCGCATCGCTAAAAACCTTAGTTGCGGAAAAGTCCGCTTGCGGCGGTCAAATGCTGCACGCAGCCGCGATTGAAAATTTTCCCGCGTTTACCTTCATCACAGGCGCGGATTTAGCCCGCCGTATGCACAGCGCGGCAGAGGCGGCAGGCGCGCAATTTGTATACGGCACGGTACAAAGCGCGCAGCTAACGCCGCATAAAAAAACCGTTAGCGTAAACGGCGAAACCTACGCCGCAAACGCGCTGATTATCGCCACAGGCAAGGGCGCAAAAACGCTAGGCATAGCCGACGAGGCGCGCTTTGAGGGCTTCGGCGTAAGCTACTGCACTTCTTGCGAGGGCGCGTTTTTTAAAGGAAAGGATGTTGCGGTAGTAGGGGACGCGTTAAAAGCGCAAAGCGCGGCGGCGTACCTTGCGCCGTTTGTACGCAAGCTGTACATCGTTTCCAAAAGCATTCAAGGCTTTTCGCGGTTTAAAAATGCCGAAGTAATCCCTAACGCCCAAATCGTCAAGCTTTCGGGAAACGACGCGTTAGAATCCATAACGCTACAAACCCCGCACGGCGAAAAGCGCACATTAAACGTAAGCGGTTTATTTGTTACGCTAGGCAGCGCGCCGAACAGCGAACTCTTTAAGCAAATCATAAAAACCGATAAGCACGGCTTTATCAGCACCGATAAAAATTGCCGCACCAATAGCAGCGGCGTATTTTGCGCGGGCGATGTGCGCGCCGCGCCCCTTAAACAAATCATAACCGCCTGCGCAGACGGCGCCACCGCCGCCACCGCCGCCATACGCCATCTAAGAAGTAAGTAAGCACAAACTAGGAAAAATTTTTATTCAAGAATAATGGTTTTTGTATCGAGTTGTTTTAATTCGTTTATATCTTTTATTTCTCTTTTTAAGTAAGATTGCAGTCTTTCTTTTTCTTTATCTTGAATTTCTAAATGGATATGCTCTATTATTGTTTTGAAAGTTTCTTCTACTATTTTAATTACTTCTTTAATGTTTTGCAAAGGTTCTAATATAGGTATTTTTGAACTTAAAACGCCATCTAAATTTAATTTCCTTATGTAGTCAGTATATGCGCCCGTTATAAAAAGTCTAGGCATAACATCTTTGACATGATATAATTTGCCGATACGGATTTGAACAAAATTATCACGAGGGTCATTATGAAAAGTAAATCCAAACCACTTGTCAGATTTGATGAAATATAGTAAGTCAAAAGATAAAAAATCTGTTTTAACTCTTTTTATGCCATTTTGCTTTACTGTATCCAATAAGCTCAAATGTAATTTTTCAGCATAGTTTGTTTTTTTAAAAAAACACATAGTTTTTCCTCCTACGATATTTCAGATTAGTAAAACCCTACCTATCCTCTAATATAGATAAAATCGGGTAGAATTCGTTATAATGCTTTTGGATAAACTGACCGCTGCGTTTGCGGTACAGACGTTTGGCAAGCTTGTCGGCAATCGGCAATAGAATTTGTTCGTGTCGGCACAACGCGGCAGAAACACGGTTTACCGCGCCCGTTGCGCGTTTATTTTGACACGCGCAAGCATGGTTGCACCGCGCACGGATAGCGCAGGCCATGCAATCGGGGCTTTCGGCTTTACTTTGATTAAACAACTGCTGCACTAAGCCCTCATCTACGCCGCTAAACACATCGCCTATCTTATATTGAGGGTCGTCTACAAATTCTAAGCACGGATAGAGTGCGCCGTCTGAGGCAACCGAAAGCTGATTTTTGCCCAGTTCGCAGCGTTCCTGACGGTAGGTGCGGTTGTTGATATGGCTGCCGATTTTATTTTCAAACGGACTTAAATAAAATTTAACCTCTGCAAGCGTATTTTCATAATAAAATTCGGCAAGCTTTTTATACTGCCCTTTAAGCTGCCGCATATGCGCGCTTTGCCATTCTGCACTATAATTAAGCCCGCAAAAGATATACACAAACCCCAGCTTTTTTAAATAGCGCACCGATTCGGCATAATAGCGCACCGTGTCGGGGTTAAGCGTAAGCATAACGGGCGAATTAGGCAGGTGCGCAAGCAACGCACTGGCCGCACTTTCCACCCTTTCAAACGTGCCGTTTCCGTGCGCGTCCTTTCGGTGCAAATCGTGCGCTTGCCGCACGCCGTCTAACGATATAGCGGTAAAAATATTTTCCCCTTTACAAAACCGCACAAACTCCTCATCTAGCATTAGGCCGTTTGTGGTAAGCTTAAAATAAAATTTACAGCCCGAATTTTGTGAAAGCCCGCGCGCATAAGACACAATTTGCTTAATTAAATCCTTATGTAACAGCGGTTCTCCGCCGAAAAACGCAATACCCGTCTTTGGCTGCTTTTGGGATACGGCAGTATCTAATACCTGTTTAGCCGTTTCAAACCGCATTACACCGCCGCCGCTTTTTACATAACAATAGGCGCAGCGCATATTGCACGCGGAGGTTAAGTGCAGCGTGTAGTGCATTTCGCCTAACCCTCCGCGCTTACGGCGGCCAACCACGCGATAAAATCCAACACCTGACGACGGATTTCCTCTTCGGCATTTTGGCGGGCTATTTCTTCGGTTTCGTTAATATAGGGCATCGGGTCGTTAAAAACGGCGGCATCGGGGTGTTGCTGCCGCAATGCTTCCGCATCCAGTTTGGGGGAAAAGTATCCAGTTGTAACGCCAAAATACTTACCGTCCCATACATCGTCGATAGAAACATATTCTACATCAACCGTGCTTTCGTCTTTTATAATATGTGCATCAAACTCAAAATCCGCCGATTCAGAGGCATTGCCCTCTACAAAAATAAAGCCCGCTTTTTCAAACTCCTCCGATAAAATCCGCAATGCGTCCGCATCGGAAACGTGGTAGATATTAGGCGGCGACGGTTCTCCCGACGTTTCTCCCCAGCCGCCTATATAACAGCCCGAAAGCCCCGCACTAAGTAGTGCAGTTAGTGCCAAACCCGCAAGCGGCTTTTTCAGCCAGCTTTTCGGACGGTATTGCAGCAGCGTTTTATTGTATTCTATTTGATACTTGTCGGGGTACGCAGGCTTTACCGCCCGCAGCACAGGCTTTACTTTCATATCATTTTACCTCCGCATATGTTTCGGGTGCTTTCTTACGCAAAAAATCTATACATACAGTATACCGCGCTTTTACCGCTTTGTCAATAGGAAAAAATCCACATTATTCGTGCGTAAAATGTAAATTTGGCATACATTTTAGTTACGTATGTGAGAAAGCGGTTGTGGATAACGTAAAAAAATTATAGCCGAAAAGCAAAAATAAGGGCAAAAAAACACAAAAAAACGCTTGACAGGCGGCGGCGGCGGCGGCGGTTATACTTTAAATAGTTATCAAATTGTGGATAACGCTAAAAAATATAAAAAACAAAGTAGGACTTAAGAAAAATGAAAAAGTTAAAATGGCTAGCGGTTATAGTTGTTGCGTTAATTGCGGTTGTTGTTTTGGGGGCTTGCGATTTGTTCGGTAGCGGAACGAACAACGGAACCAATAATAACGGCGGAACGAACAACGGAACCAATAATAACGACGGAACGAACAACGGAACCAATAATAACGGCGAAGAGAACACTGTTGAATTAGACGAAAGCTTAATTGTTAGAGTACAACAGCCCACAGAGAACGCGATGACGGTTAAACCCGCCGCCGAGCTAATAAGCCAAACGTGGAATTACACCCTTACCGAAACCAATCAAATTGAAACCTTTACATATTTGGCAAAAACCGCAAACGAAAACCCGCTTGATTCGGGAACGTTTTTTCTTGATTCGTCGTTCAACGTCGCATGGCATATAAGAGATTCCTCGGGGAACGCAATATTGCACGATTCATTGAATTCCAATAATTTTACAACTACAAGAACCACCAATATTCTTACACTTACGATAGGGGAAACGTATACGATAAGAATACGAAAAGGTACGCCAAGCGGCAATGTTGTAATCAGAATGTATGCGCCTAACGGCACGGACGACATAAGCGGATATACAAAAGTTACAGATGTTTTATGGTTCAATGCACAGCAAAAAATATACACCTATACGGCGGCAAGAAGCGGCATATACTTGCTTAGCACTTCGTTCAACGTCGCATGGCATATAAGAGATAGTTTCGGCAATGCTATATTGCACGATTCATGGAATTCCAATAATTTTACAACTACAAGAAGCACAAATAACGTTACTATGAACGAGGGCGAAACCTACACGATTAGATTGCAAAAAGGTACGCCGAGCGGCGAATATACCTTTGATATAAACAACAATTAAAGCTTGCAAAAACCGATAATAAACAGCAAAACAAAAAGGCGGCCAAATTTTAGCCGCCTTTTTGTGTTTTTTAAATGTACGTTAAATTAGCTTTACTTGCAGGCTTTTGCGCTAGACTTCGCGCTGCTAGACTTTACGCTAGACTTTGTACCCGTAGCCGCCTTAGTAGCTTTTGTTGCCTTTGAGGCGCTTGCGTGCGTAGCCTTAGACGTACTTGCTTTTGCGCTGCTTGCGCGGGAGGCCTGACTTTTTGTGGCTTTCGACCCTTGCGCACTTGCTTTCGCGCTAGATTGCATTTTGCTTGTAGGCATGTTTTTTTCACTCTCCTTTGCAGCATTTTTACTTGCTACACGGATAGTATGCGCCTAAAAAAACTTTTTATACCTGACCGTTTCAAATTTGGCTTGAAAAGCGCTACGCTTTATTTTTTTGCGCGCCCAGCGTACCGAGTGGTACGCGGCACGCGCAAAAAAATAAACTGTTGCGCGGGCTTCACTCAAATTTGAAACGGCCCCGTTAACCGTGAAAAACCTTGTTTACCTGCCCGAAAACGAAATTTCGCCCCTTTTGCGCATATTTAAGTATTCGCGTGCGTAGCGTTCGATAAACTCAGGCGTTTTACGGTACTCAATCTCATTAAAATTGCTTTCGATTTGCGCGTTTAAAAACGCCAACTCCTCATCTAAACGTTTAGCGCGCCGATTTTTACTCACCAACGACCCGATATTGATAAACAGCGCGATAAGCAGCAGCAGCGCAAAAATCACCGCCGCCGAAACAATTATATTGCGCACCCGCACATCCTTTTGCCTTTTTGTCATAAATAGTAAACCTCCCAACATAAAGCAATCTATTCTATCATACTACACTACGGCAAAAAAGTAAAGTAAATTAATTGCTAGTATGCTTTTTATGTGCTATTATATGTATATAGGAGGCGGCTATGAAAATAATTTTAAGCAAAAAAGGCTTTGACACTTCATACGGCGGACACCCTAGCATAATTGACGGCACGCGCCTTATTAGTATGCCTGTCCCCGAAAAGGACGGGCTGTCGGCGTACAGTGATTTATATCTTTCTAGCGATGAAAAGCTATCTAGTGTAGCCGAAAAACACTACAAACATATTTATGTTGACAAACAAAGAACAGAGTTTAGCGGAAATATAAAATGCCATGCAGACCCGAACATTTCTAACTATTTTAGATTAGATAATTTTAGGGGTTCGTTAGGACAATCCGACAATTCGTTAGGACAATCCGACAAAGCGCAATCGCATTTAAAAGGTCAAGAAGTCGGAAAGGGCGATATATTTTTATTCTATGGCTTATTCGCAGAGGCAGAGGGCGGTATGTTTGTAGGTATGGAAAGAGATGTGTTGTGGGGCTATCTGCAAATTGACGAGGTTATATCTGTGCAAGAAAGTCTGCCACAAAAGCAAGAAATAGAAAACCTATACCCATGGCTAAAATTTCAACCGCACTGGCGTTTTGACAATACCTATAAAAACAACACGATTTACATAGGCAAAAATTACGGAATATTTAACTACACAACCGAATTAAACCTAACCAAACCCTATGCCAGATTTAAGGGTCAGTGGCAGGTTAAAGCCTTAACGGGCTTAGGGCTGTCGGGTACAAACGACGGGGTGTTTAACGCAGACGGCTGTATCACCATGCCCCCAACATTCGCTCAAGAGTATGTAATTGAGGAAAATGACAAAGCAACACAATGGGCAGAGAGTATCATTAAAAAGCATATAAAAAATTAAGAACTAACCGCCCCTCCCGCAATAATTCGACAAATTAAGCCTTAAATTAGCTATAATCCGTGTGTGGTTTTATGGTATAGTATGTGCTGCATGAACCCACACAGTAGTACACCTTTAACCAAAAAAAGGGCAGCTTTATGGATTGCAAAGTATGCGGCGGCTTTTTTAATTATGGTTGCGCTTGCTGCCGTGCCCTTTTACGGCGTGCGCCCCTTTGCGGCGGCGTTTTATCTTGCGCTGATTTTTTTAGATTTACCGCTTTGGCTTGTAAGCCCCCTATACGTGGCGGCAGAGGTTGTAGGCGGCGGCGCAGACATCTTCGCCTTTTTTTCGGCGGCGGTGGTTTGCGCGGTAGTGATAGGCTTTCGGCTGATTTATGTAAAAACTAAAAAAAAGCATAAGTGGCTGTTCGGCATTGCCGCGCCGCTGCTTTCGGCAGGACAAGCCGCATTTATGACGTTTACCGCGCATACGTGGTTGCAGGTTTTGCTGTATGCCGCGCTTGCGGCGGGTTTTAGTTTAGCAAGCATGCACGCCGCAAAGCCCGTAGTAAAAGAAAAATTGCGCTACAAAATGCTAGAAACCGAAACGGTGTGCTTGTGCATAATAGCGGCGGCCGCCTCTGCGGGATTGTCCGCACTCAGCCCTTTCGGATTTCCGCTTTCTGCCTTAATCGCCGCGTACTGTATTTTTATTGCCGCAAAAATCTCAGGCGCGGGAAAGGCGTGCTTAGCCGCGCTTATTTTAGGCGCGGGCAGCGCGGTATACAGCTACGATATCGCGCCGATTGCGGCGTTTGCCTTTATAGCGGTACTAGCGTCCGCCTTTGCCTCCGCGCCCAAAATCATACTGCCGCTAGCGGGCTTGTGCGGCTATGTCATATTCCGATTTTTTTTCTTTACCGACATCGCGGGCGCGGTTTTATGGATTTGCGCCGTAGCCGCTGCAGGGCTTGCCTATTTTTTAACCCCTGCGTCCGTACTGGCAAAAATTAAAAACTATTTATTTACCGACGCCGCGCCCGCCGCGTCGCGCTACATGGTTCACCTAAACCGCGCCGAAACCGCCTCACGGCTAAGCGGTGCGGCAAACGTGTTCCGTTCGATGGCCGAATCATTAGAATATAAAGAAAGCGATTTGCCCGACTATACAGGAAGCCTAAAAAACCGCTGCTGCGCTATGTGCGAAAATCATCCGCGCTGTGCGGGCGCGGGCTTTGATGCGGCGTTAGACGAATTAACGCAGCACGCCCTTAAAAAGGGACGCCCCTCTATCGGCGATATTCCGCAGTATTTATCCGACCGCTGTATCAATTTGGCGCGGCTGGTTGCAAGTGGCGCGGCGATAGGAGAGGCGCACCAAAAGCTGCTTAGGCAAAACGAATCCGACCTTTCGGCGCGCAGCTTGGTAACGGCGCAGATGCGCGGCATGACGGAGGTTTTAGACGATTTGGCAGGCTTTACCGCGCGTCCCGCCGCCGCACAGCAAGAGCGCGAAAAGGTTTTGGTGGAAGAGCTTAATTACGGCGGCGTAGCGGCGGCGCAAAGCTTAATTTCGGACAGCGATGTCAGCATAGTAGTGCGCAGCGAAACCTTCGACCGCAAAACCATCGAAAAATCGGTTTCGCGCGTGCTGCGCCGCCGCTACGGGGTTACCAGCCTAGACGACACCGTTCTGGCAGGCTTTTGCGCCGTAGGGCTAAAATCGCGCCCGCCGTTTGATGCCGTGTTCGGGCTGGCGGCCGCGCCTAAAAAAGCGGGCGATGTAAGCGGCGACGCACACTCCTTTATTAAAATAGGCAATACGCGGTTTATGATGGCGATTTGCGACGGCATGGGCAGCGGCAGCGCGGCGGGCAAGCTAAGCGCAACGGCGTTAGGACTAGTAGAAAATTATTACCGCGCAGGCTTTTCGGGCGAATTTGTACTGCGCAGCGTAAACCGCTTTTTGGCGCGCACGGGCGGCGAAAGCTTTTCTGCGCTAGATATCTGCGTAGTAAATCTAGAAACGCTTTCGGCAGACATTATCAAACTAGGCAGCCCCGCAACCTATGTAAAGCGCAAAGACACCGTTCAGCGTTTTGACGGCGCGGGCGTTCCTATCGGCGTATTAGACGCGGTTCAGCCCAGTGTAGAAACGGTTACGTTAGAGGCGGGGGATATACTGGTTTTATCCTCCGACGGCGTAGCCGACAGCTTCGAGGGCGATAAACTTACAGCGGCAGTAAACAACGCCCGCACCACAAACCCCCAAACCCTCAGCGAGGCCATACTAGAACACGCCCTATTCAACTGCGGCGGCACCCTTAAAGACGACGCAACCGTATTAACCGCCCGCATTATTGCGGTGTAAATTTCGCCCTTTGTTTAATTATTAATCTTTGAATTTTCATTAGTCATGTTTTTAACTATTTCCTTTGGATCGATTGTGGTATCTGCAAAGCATTACGCAATTATCAATGATTGACGCTCCGCCTTTTGACCAAGCCGTAATATGGTCGGCATCCATTTCTTCAAGGGCATAATTTTTATCTTTTCCTTGATTTTTACATTCAGGGCAAATGCCATGTTGCTGCTCATATTTTGCCCGTTTAGTCGCGTCGTCAAAAACACGTACTTGCAGGTGTTTTGTATCACCGTCTAAAATGTAAGTGTAAATGCCTTTTTTGTTTTTAATATAGGGGTCAGCCATAAGAGTATAAATTTTTGCCTCAATGTTTTTTGCATTATATGTTTGTTTATAATATTTGTCATATAATTCACCCCAGTTAATGCCTTTCATTTCCTTGCGATAAGTGGGAAATATCGAATTTATCCAATCAATAACACTTTTATAATACACCCATAAGTCATCCGCATTGGGAGTGTGTTGATACTTTGACATATACTCTCTAATATCCTTATCGTCGCTACTTTTACAATGCCATTCTATTGCGCGCTGTAAAAGTTCTTGACGAATGGGCGAGCCGTTTACATAATCTTTTGAGAGCAAGTACGCGGCGCAATTAGTTTTGCTGAAAACTGTTTTTGCGTGTGTAAGCCAAGTGCCTGTGTAAACGGCATTTCTTAATTCTTGCGGCGTAAGTTTTTCGCCCGCTGTGTTTATGACTTCAAACCAGTCAATTACTTCTTTATCTGTTCCCTCGCAAAAATATATCAATAATTCATAATCCAAAATTTTATTTTTTTCAACTTGTGTAAGGCTGTGAAAATATTTACTATTTATTGAAAAATCATTGTTGAGATATTGGCAAAAGGAAATCGTGCGTTGTTGACCGTCTAGCATTTCAAAACCGCCGTCTGAATTTTTTATCCAATACATAACATTAAGCGGAAAACCACTTAATATAGAATGTAAAACTGCATTTCGCTTTTTTTCGTCATAAACAAATTCACGCTGATATTTGGGACGAATGTTTAGCTTTTTGTTGTAACCTAAAACCCCTTCTTCTTTGTTATCAACATAGTTCTCAAAGACATCACTTATCTTAATTCGTTTTAAATCAATTTTCATAGGTTTTCTCCTTTGCGTTTGATTATAATTCTTGCATATGGAACATCAACAACTCCATCTGTAATCATATACAAATCCCCGTCAACCGCACCTCTTTTTTGAACTTCTTTGCGATATTTTTTATGCTCGGGTCGATAAGGCTTAACTCCTATTTCAATCCCCGAATTAGATATTCCAAGTCCAATAATTTCAAACTGCTCTGGATTATACTTATCTAAAAAAGTAATTGGCACACCCATAGCACCAAAATAATCGCAAGGGATATCTGTATAGGTATCACAATTTATTGCATTATAATTTTCATATCTTGGATACTTTTTTGGTGAATAGTTTTTATAAAGTGTAAGTTTTTCTAAATGTTTTTCAACATCTAAGTTAGTAAACCAACACGAAGTAGATACACGAACAATTTTTTTACCATTCTCTATTTTTTGAAAGCTATCATATTCATCAGGAACAATGAAGTGCATTCCTATATTGAAATTTGTATAGCCAGTGCGTATTTTATTTTCCTTAAAGAGTTTAAAAATTTCTTTATAAGTCAAAGCATTTGTATTCCCGATAATTATAAAGTTTTTATTATAGTCAACCAATTGAGCAACATACTCACGAAACAAAGAAAAGGGTGGGTTTGTTACAACAATATCTGCTTGCTTCAACAACTCGACACATTCGCTTGACCGAAAATCGCCATCTCCGCTTAATCTCGTTAAAGTATTTTTTTCATTACTTGCAAGAGAGGTTACAATATCTTGTAAATCAAAAGCGCCATCTTGATTTTCATCTATTGCTTCATTTATCACAATCTTGTGAGGTGTCCTTGTGGTTTTATTTTCAACAGTTTCATAATCAAAAAGTGAAAGCTGCCTATTGGCAATCGGTGAACCGATATAACAAGTGGCAATAAGTTTTTTCAATTCTAAATAATTAAAATTCAAAGCAAAGTATTTAAAAAAATTGCTTTCATACGGGTCATCACAGTTGCAGAAAATTACTTTGCCGCGAAATTGCTCTTTATAGTGCCGCATTTCTTTTTCTATATCTGCAAGCAGAGTATAAAACTCATCTTTCTTTTCTTCTTTGGCTTTGTCTAGTGTTCTTTGCTTCATTTTTATACACCCTTTAAAAAATACATCGCATTGCTAAAGTATATATAGTATAGCATTTTTTTGCAAATAGGTCAAAAGAATAAGCAATATAAAATAAATTTTTGCCAACGAAAGATATTGAATATTGTTAGGTACGCAATCATACACGCAATTAACGCTTTAAAAGCACTTATAGCAGTAGATAAAAGACAGTTTTGTTTGTTTGACAATCCCTGTGCGTTTTTGCTATACTACGGGTATGAAGCAGAATTTAACACAAAAAATACTCTCTCAGCATTTGGTTTCGGGCGAACTTACCTGTGGCAGCGAAATCAGTATCCGCATAGACCAAACCCTTACGCAGGATTCTACGGGTACTATGGCGTATTTGCAGTTCGAGGCGATGGGCATTGATACGGTTAAAACCAAAAAATCGGTTGCGTATATAGACCACAACACGCTGCAAAGCGGCTTTGAAAACGCAGACGACCACGCCTACATTCAGTCGGTTGCCTTAAAGCACGGCATATCGGTTTCTAAGCCCGGCAACGGCATCTGCCACCAAATTCACCTAGAACGTTTCGGCGTGCCGGGACAAACCCTGTTAGGTTCGGATTCGCATACGCCTACGGGCGGCGGCTTAGGCATGTTAGCAATCGGCGCGGGCGGCTTAGATGTAGCAGTGGCGATGGGCGGCGGCGCGCTGTACCTTTCTATGCCCAAAGTGGTTAAGTGCGAATTAAAAGGCAAGCTATCCAAAAACGTATCCGCAAAGGATATTATTTTAGAGGTGCTGCGCCGCCTAAGCGTTAAGGGCGGGGTAGGCAAGGTAATAGAATACACAGGGGAAGGGGTTCAAACCTTATCCGTTCCCGAACGCGCCACCATAACCAACATGGGCGCGGAGCTAGGCGCGACAACTTCGCTGTTTCCGTCTGATAAAAACACGCAAGCTTTTTTGCAAGCACAAGGGCGCGGCGGCGATTATGTGCCGCTTGCCGCCGACGAGGGCGCGGAATACGACGAGTCGCTTAGTATAGATTTAAGTGCGCTGCGCCCGCTTGCCGCTTGTCCGCACAGCCCCGACAACGTACACTCCATTCAAGCACTGATTCGCGATAAAGGCAAAATCAAGGTAGACCAAGTATGCGTAGGTTCTTGCACGAATGCCTCATATCTAGACCTTATGCGCGTAGCGGCCGTTTTAAAAGGCAAAACCGTCCACCCCGATGTTAGCTTTACCGTAAGCCCCGGTTCTAAGCAGGTGTTTACCATGATGGCGCAAAACGGCAGCCTTGCGGACTTAATAGACGCAGGCGCAAGAATATTAGAATGCGCGTGCGGCCCGTGTATCGGCATGGGGCAATCGCCCAAAACAGGTGCGGTTTCGGTGCGCACCTTTAATCGCAACTTTTATGCGCGCAGCGGAACGGCAAGCGCGGACGTATATTTAGTCAGCCCCGAAACGGCGGCGTTTACGGCGTTAAACGGCTATTTAACCGACCCCGCACAAGAAAAAGAAATTCCTATCATAACGCCGCCCGCAAGGTTTTTAGTAAACGATAATTTAATTTTAAACCCTGCCGATTTTAAAAATATTCAGGTTATTCGCGGCCCTAACATAAAACCGTTTCCTAAAAACACCGCGCTTTCGGATACGCTTTCGGGCAAGCTTTTAACGCTGTTAGAGGATAACATCACCACCGACCACATCATGCCCTCCGACAGCAAGCTGCTGCCGTACCGTTCTAACATTCCGCACCTAGCCGATTACTGCTTGCGCCCCGCCGACCCCGATTTCGCCCAAAAAGCCAAAACGCACGGCGGCGGTTTTATTGCGGCGGGCACTAACTACGGGCAAGGTTCCAGCCGCGAGCACGCCGCGCTTGTGCCGCTGTACTTAGGCGTTAAGGCGGTAATCGCTAAATCGTTTGCGCGGATTCATAAAGACAATTTAATCAACAACGGCATTTTGCCGCTAACGTTTGCCAACGCAGACGATTACGCTAAGCTTTCGGTTTTAGACGAGTTGCAGCTTAGCGGTGTGCGCGCCCAAATTTTAAAAGGCGACACACTAACCATAGTAAACAAAACCAAAAACTACACGTTCACCGTTACCCTAGAAATATCTAAGCGGTTAAAGCAGGTAGTGGTAGACGGCGGCGTCCTAGCCCACATCGGTGCGCGCAAATAGCGGCTGTTGATACGCACTACGCTTGCTTTTTTGCCTCGTTGCGTACAAGAAGTACAGCGTCCTCGTCAAAAAAGCAACTGTTGTGCGTCTGAACAACCGCTATTTGCGCGCACGGGTAGAGCAGTGCCCGTTGAATGGGACTACACTTAAAAAATAAAAGGAGAATTTTTATGGCAGATTTAGTAGAGGCGTTAATTGAGGTAAAGGTTACGCCTGCAAAATTAAAGGGCTTTGATGCGATAGCCGAAGAAATTTCGCGCTTTAAAGAGGTTAAAAGCTTATATTTAATGAGCGGCGCGTATGATTTAGCCGTGTTTATTCGCGGAAAATCACTGCGCGAGGTTGCGCTTTTTGTGTCGGAAAAGCTTTCCACTATCGAAAATGTACTGTCTACCGCCACGCACTTTATTTTAAAAGAATACCGCACGGGCGCAGACGAGGTTAAACGGTTATCGGTGCAGCCATGAACTATAAAAACAGATTAAACAAAACGGTGCAAAATTTGCGCCCCAGCGGCATACGCAAGTTTTTTGATATCGTAACGCAAATGCCGGACGCGCTTTCGCTAGGCGTGGGCGAGCCGGATTTTGTAACGCCGTGGGATATCCGCGATGCCGCCGTAAAGTCGGTTAGAAAGGGCTTTACCGCCTATACCTCTAATCGCGGGCTGATAGAACTGCGCAAGGAAATAGCCGAATACCTTACGCGCTTTTCTTTATCGTATTGCCCAAACGAAGAAATCTGCATCACCATCGGCGCAAGCGAGGGCATAGACTTAGCCTTGCGCGCCATTATTTCGCCCGGCGACGAGGTTGTCATGCCCGACCCCTCTTACGTTTCGTATCTGCCTAACGTGCAGCTTGTAGGCGGCGTTCCCGTTCCTGTTAAAACGACAGCCGAGCAACGCTTTAAGCTTACTCCGCAGGCGTTGCAAGCCGCTATTACGCCGCGCACTAAGCTGCTGATTTTGCCCTACCCCAACAACCCCACCGGCGCGGTTATGACTAAATCCGAATTGCAGGCTTTAGTACCCGTTATTATCCAAAATGATTTATTAGTGCTTACCGACGAAATTTACGCCGATTTAACCTACGGCTTTCAGCACACCTCCGCCGCATCGTTATCGGGCATGCGCGAGCGCACCGTATACGTAAGCGGATTTAGCAAGGCGTTTGCCATGACGGGCTGGCGCGTAGGATATGTTGCAGGCCCCAAAGAAATCATGGATTTGATTGTTAAAATTCATCAATACACCATAATGTGCGCACCTACCGTTTCGCAGTACGCCGCATTAGCCGCATTGCAAAACGGCCAAACGGACGGCTTTTCCGCCGTAAAAGAAATGCGCGAAAGCTACGATTCGCGCCGACGCTTTTTAGTAGATGCGTTTAACCGTATAGGCTTACAATGCTTTGAGCCGCAGGGCGCGTTTTATGTGTTTCCGTCCGTTGCGGCGTCGGGCTTAGACGGCGAGGCATTTGCCGAAAAGCTATTGCGGCAAGAAAAAGTTGCCGTAGTTCCGGGCAGCGCGTTCGGCGAAAGCGGCAAAGATTTTATCCGCACCTGCTACGCCGCCTCTATGGATACGCTGACAGAAGCCGTTAAACGCATGGAAAGGTTTTTAAAGAATGGATTTTTTTAATGGAAAATGGAAAATGGAAAATGTCGGCTAAGGTTTTAATTAAATAGCCTTTAAAAAATTCCCCTCTTGAGGGGTGGACGCGAAGCGGACGGGGTGGAAAGAATATTTAATTGACAATTAGCCTTAAAAAAGATACAATGGACATCAAAAGATTTATTTAATAAAAAAAACCGTTTAATAAAAAGGAGAACATAGTTTATGACAGAAGTTTTAATGACAGCCGAGTTTAAAAAGCAGTTAGAAGAGCGTCTTGCGGATTTAAAAATCAACGGGCGTCCTGCGGCTGCCGAGCAAATCCGCGTGGCGCGGGAGTTTGGCGATTTATCCGAAAACGCCGAATACGATATCGCAAAGGAAGAGCAGGCTAAATTAGAAGCCGAGATTATGGATATCGAGGCTAAGCTGCGCAACGCGGTAATCATCGAAGAAAAAGCTAAATCCGATACGGTTGATTTCGGTTCAAAGGTTAAAATTCAGGATATGTACGGCAAAGAGTTCGAATACACCATTGTCGGCAGTTCCGAATCCGACCCCGTAAAAGGCAAAATGAGCAACGAGTCGCCCATAGGCAAAGCGGTTATGGGCAAAAAGAAAGGCGAGCAAGTTACGGTTATCGCGCCCGTAGGCAACATTTTTTATAAAATTATCAAAATATCGTAAAGATTAGCGCACGGGGTAAAACAAGCTATGATAGAAGATACACAGGATATAGGCGAGCAGCGGCTGATTCGCCGCGAAAAGCTTGCCGCATTAAAGGCGGCGGGGCAAAATCCGTTTGAAAATGTAGTTTTTAAGCGCACCAAGCTGTCCAAACAAATACTGGACAATTTTGAAAAGCTAGAAAACAAAAAGGTAAAAATCGCGGGCAGAATTTTAACGCGCCGCATTATGGGCAAGGCTAGCTTTGCCCACGTTGCAGACGGCGAGGGACAAATTCAGGTATACCTTAAAGTAGACCAATTAGGTGTTCAAGCCTATGAGGCATTTATGCGGTTGGATATCGGCGATATTATCGGCGTGTCGGGCAAGGTGTTCCGCACCCATAAAGGCGAGGTTTCCGTTGCGGCGGACAGCTTTGTCTTGTTGGCAAAGGCATTACAGCCGCTGCCCGAAAAATATCACGGGCTAACCGACAACGATTTACGCTACCGCGCCCGTCAGCTAGACCTTATCGTAAACCCGGAGGTCAAGCAAACCTTTATTATGCGCAGCCGCATGATCACGGCGATTCGCGCCTTTTTAGAATCGCGCGGCTTTTTAGAGGTAGAAACTCCCGTACTAAACACCGTTGCGGGCGGCGCGGCGGCAAGGCCCTTTGTTACGCACCACAACACACTGGGCTTAGATTTATTTATGCGCATTGCGCCGGAGCTATATTTAAAAAGGCTTATTGTGGGCGGCTTTGAACGCGTGTACGAATTAGGCCGCATGTTTCGCAACGAGGGCATGAGCCCGCGCCACAACCCCGAATTTACCATGTTAGAGCTGTACGAGGCATACGCCGACTACAACTCTATGATGACACTAACCGAAGATTTATTTGCGCACGTACTTAAAAAACTAAACCTAAACCCCGTTATTTCTTTCCAAGGCACGCAAATAGACCTTTCACCGCCGTGGGAACGCCTTACCATGACAGAGGCTGTTAAAAAATACGCAGGGATAGATTTTAACGAAATACATTCCGTAGAAACGGCCGTAAAAGCCGTACAAGCAAAGGGCGTAAGCTTAGAAAATATTCCGCGCACAAAGGGTAATCTCTTATATGCGGCGTTTGACGCACTGGTAGAGGATAAGCTTGTTTCTCCCGTTTTTATTACCGAATACCCCGTAGAGGTTTCGCCCTTAGCCAAAAAGGTTACGGGCAATCCCGACTTAACGTACCGTTTCGAGTTTTTTATTTGCGGACGCGAAATGGGCAACGCGTACTCCGAGCTTAACGATCCGCTTGACCAACGCGAACGTTTCGAGGCGCAAGCCGCGCTTAAAAAAGCGGGCGATGCAGAGGCGCAAGATACCGACGATGATTTTATCGACGCCCTAGAAACAGGTATGCCGCCCACAGGCGGTTTAGGCATAGGCATAGACCGCTTAGTCATGCTGTTAACCGACAGCGCGTCGATTAGGGATGTAATACTGTTCCCCACCATGAAACCCGTTAAGAAGCCCTAAGGCACGCGTGATTCGCGCTACGCTTGCCTTACCGCCTAAAACTGACGATTTACAACTGACAACTGACGAATTATTGCTAAGAGATAAATAAAATAACTGCAAGAAATTGTTTAAAATTTTAGCCGAAATTTGTACTTCGTGATTTTCAATACAGTTGTCAGTTGTAAGTTGTAAGTAAAAGCAAGTCAATGCAGTGTAAAAACAAGCAGGATAAATCATGTCCGTTACTAAATTTTTAACCGAATACGCCGCGCGAAAGCCCTTGCGCTGGCATACGCCGGGCCATAAGGGCACGCTTAACCCTTGCGACCTTACCGAACTGGCCGATGCGTCCTTTCCTGCGGATTTTGTCCGCGCTGCCCAAGCCTCCGCCGCCGCGTTTTACGGCGCACAGCAAGCCCGCTTTTTAACCAACGGTTCGTCTATGGGCATTAAGGCGGCGATTTTAGCGGCAAAGGGCGACATCATAGCACCAAGTAGCTGCCACCAATCCGTTAGCGAGGCCGTGCAATTATCTTTGGCAGAATTGTTTTGTTTCGATACGGGCGTAAGCGTCTGCGGATTGCCTAACGTACCGTCGCTAAAAGACGTTACAGACGCCCTGCAAAAACACCCGTCCGCCAAAGCCGTCCTCTTAGAAAGCCCTGATTACTTTGGCAGAGTAATCAGCCCCGAAATCCCCAAAGCTATAAAAAAGGCGGGCAAGCTGTTTTTTTGCGATGCGGCGCACGGTGCGCACTTTCCCGCACACGCGCAGCGGTTTCCCGTATCATACGCCGCCGTTGCGGACGCCTGCAACCTCTCCGCGCATAAAACCCTCAACGCGTACACGCAAGCCGCCTACCTGTGCGTCAACAACGCGGCACTCATGCAAGATATAGATAACGCGCTAAAAAACTTAGGCACCACAAGCCCCTCCTATCTATTGCTTTCCTCGCTAGAAATGGCAGTGGAAACCGCAAAAAACAGTTTTGCCGCCTACGAGCGCCTTTATGCGGATGTACAGCATTTTAAAGGCTTATTAAAAAAAGCGGAGTGCTTGCAAAACGACGACTTTACCCGAATTGTTGTGCGCGCGGCGGCGTACAGCGGGCAAGAGCTGGTACACAGGTTGGTTAAATATAACCTATTCGCCGAAGCGTCTGCGGGCAGCTACGCCGTGTTTATTGCAACGCCGCACGAAACCCGCGCCGATTTTACCGCCTTAGCGGACGCACTAAATACTTTAACGGAGCTTTAATGAAAAACACAAGCGGAAAATTTATCACCATAGAAGGCTGCGAGGGCGTAGGCAAATCTACGCAAACGCGGTTTTTGCGCGAGTACTGCGAAAAATTTAGCATAGACGCGGTTTTCACGCGTGAGCCGGGCGGTACGCCGATATCCGAACAAATCCGCGCCGTAATCCTGGACGCGGCGCACCAAAGTATGGATTCGCTTACCGAACTGCTTTTATACGCGGCGGCGCGCCGTCAGCACACGGCCGAAATAATTGCGCCCGCGTTAGCGGCGGGAAAAATTGTATTTTGTGACCGTTACAGCGATTCAACGCTGGCGTATCAAGGCTATGCGCGCGGCATAGATAAGCAAATTATCAACGTACTCAACCGCTTTGCAATGGGCGAAACCGAAATCGACTACACCATTTTTATGGACGTTCACCCCAAAAACGGCTTTTTACGTAAAGGCGGCGCAAACGCGTCCGACCGCTTAGAAAACGAGGGGCTTGCCTTTCACGAAAAGGTATACGGAGGATTTAAAGAAATCGAAAAATCCGCGCCGCACCGCTTTTTATCGTTTAAGGCAACCGGCACAAAATTTGAAACGCACGCGCTGATTATTGCCGCGTTAAAGGAAAGGGGAGTATTAACTTAGCTTGAAACCGCCCTACGCCAGCTTAATAGAAAATTCGGCCGCTTTTACGCTGTTAAAGCGCGACGCCGACCGCAAAAAGCTTTTTCACGCGTATCTATTAAACGCGGCGGACGGCTATGCCGGCGCGCTTACCATGCGCCTTTTTGCCGCGTATTGCTTAGCTAAGGAAAACGGAGAACAAGACGCAGAGTTAGTTTATTTAGGGCGGCACGCAGACGTAACCGAAATTCCGCGCCAAAAAGATACGGTTGCCGTAGCGGACGTAGACGCGCTGATTGCGGGGCTATACAAACGCCCTTCGCGCGGTGAATACAAGTTTTACCTAATTAACCACGCCGAAACGCTTAGCACGCAGTGTCAAAATAAGCTGCTAAAAACGCTAGAAGAACCTCCGCGCGGCACCGTTATCCTGCTAAACTGCCGCAACTTGTCCTCTGTATTGCCCACCGTGCTTTCGCGCTGCCGCCGCATAGATGTTTTGCCGTTCAGCGAAAGTGCGCTGCGCGGCGCACTGTGGCAGCAAACGCAAAACGAGGCGCGCGCCGCACTGGCTGCATCGCTGTCGGGCGGCTTTATAGAACGTGCGCACGCGTTCAGCCAAAACGAAAAAGCGGCGGATTTATTTTTTTTGTGCGCGGACGTTTTATTAAGTTTAAACTCTTCGCGCGATGTGTTAGACGCGGTTACGGCTTTTTCGGCGGCAAAAGACCAAATAGAAACCGTTTTAGACTACATCGAAATGCTGCTGCGCGATGCGGCCGTATACCAAACAGGGGCGGTTCACCTATGCCGCTTACAAACGGTTATAGAAAAAATAGAGCGGCTTAGCCAAAGCTACACTCCTGCCGCGCTAGAAAAGATTTTGCCGTTTTTGGGTAAAATTAGACGCAGGGCGCGTTTAAACGCAAACCAAAACAGCATCTGGGACGAGCTTATTTTTACCTTAGCAGAGTTTAGGGCTATCTACAAACCATAGAAAGAAAAGGAGAAATTTTTTATGAAAAAAGTTGTCGGTATAAAGTTTAGGCGCACGCCAAAGGCATATTACTTCGAGGCAGGCGATTTTGCGTACACACTGGGCGCGGGCGTAATTGTCGAAACCGCCAAAGGTATCGAGTACGGCACCGTTGCGGTTTTGCCGTTTGAGCAAGACGAAAAAAAGCTTTCCGCGCCGCTTAAACCCATCATGCGGCTTGCCGATGAAGAGGACGAGAAAAAAATGCAAGCGTATCAGGATAAGCACGCCGAAACGCTTAAAACCGCGACCGAACTGATTGCGCAAAGCGGCCTAGACATGAAACCCGTAGACGTAGAGCATACGTTTGACGGGCAAAAGCTGATTATTTTGTTTACGGCGGATAACCGCGTAGATTTTAGAGAATTGGTGCGCAAGCTGGCGTCGGTGTTCCGTTTGCGGATAGAACTGCGCCAAATCGGGCCGCGCGACGAATGCCGCACCTTAGGCGGACTAGGGTCTTGCGGACGCGTCTGCTGCTGCAACGGTGCCATAGAGGAGTATCCGCACGCCACGATTAAAATGGCAAAAACGCAAGGGCTTTCGCTGAATCCCTCTAAAATAAGCGGCCTGTGCGGCAGGCTGATGTGCTGCTTAGCCTACGAAAACAAAAATTACGCCGAAATCAACAAGCGCATGCCTAAAATGGGTTCTACGGTTAAAACAATGGACGGCAAAGAGGGCATGGTAATCGGGCATATGTTTTTAAAAGAAAAGGTTAAATTAAAAATCCCCGAACGCGATAGCTTTGTTTTTTCGGATTATCCGCTTGCCGAACTATCCTTTAAAGCAAAGCACCAAACCGACGACAAAGACGAAGACATCCCCGCCGAACTAAAAGGCTTAGAGTAATGGAGAATTTACTTTTTTGGAACGCCCCAAAAAAGGTAACAAAAAAGGGCGGCTAGGGGGACACTTTCGGTTGTGTCCCCCTTAACAACTCCTGCGCAACTCGTTACTTTTTGAAAAAGTAACCAAAACACAATTACGGCTGTAAGATAAAATATGTAAGCTGTACAAAAATAAATAACCTTTAAAAAATTCCCCTCAATGATTGTCCTACGGAAACAGACCGTTAAAAAATTCCCCTCTTGAGGGGTGGCAACGAAGTTGACGGGGTGGAAAGGTGCTTTTCTTTCCACCCCGTCCGCTAACGCGTCCATGGGTCGTTCGTTCCTCACTCCCCGCTTTGGCTAAAAACACGGTGTGTTTTTGCGGCTATCGCCGCCGCGTCGCGCCTCAAAGAGGGGAATTTTTTCTGTGGCTAAAGCTTAAAAGAAAATTCTAAATTATTAAAACATTGTGAAAATAAAAGCAATTAAAACATATTGTGGATAACTCCTCAAAAAAATTTGCACAGTTTAAAAATTTTCCGCCAAATCTCCCCAAAATCGCTTGACATAGACGACGACGACGACGACGTATACTTATATTTAGTTATCGTGCGTATTTATTTTGTGGATAACTCAATTTACAAAAAGAAAGGAGACAACAATGTTTTGTAACAAATGCGGAAAAGAAATGCCCGACAGCTCAGTTTTTTGTAGTAGCTGCGGTGCAAGTCAGCAGGGCGGCGCTGCAACGGCTCAAACAGCCTATCGGGCACCCGATTGGGAGTTCAGAACAGAAAAATGCTATCCCAGCGATGCGGTTGAAAAAAAGCGCAGGGAACTCTATGAAAATTGCGGTTGGACTATCATAGACATGGATAGAAAACAAACGTATGAGGGGCAAACTTTCTACGGTGCAGGCGTTTCTACCAAAAATTATTCCACTTCAACTTATATTAAAATGCAAAGAGATCGAAATCACCCGCATTATCAAAAAATGAAAGAATTATCACCGATAGTCGAATCATATTACACACGCTCTGCACCAACGAAAGACCTTGTAAAAAATTCATCCATTGGTACTTGGGTGCTTTTAGGATTTACAGTTTTGCCGATAATAGGATGGTTTGTTGCAATTGGGCTCGGTATTAGCCAAAGGGCGAAAAACGACAGGATTGAGGAAGAAAACGAACAAATCGAAGCGGCTTTTGAAAGAAAAAAGCCCGCAGCAGACGAAGCCCTTGCAGAACTAAAAAAGCTGTTAGGCAGAACTTAGGGGACAGACACAGGGAGACGGAGTAGCGTGCTGTTTATACGGCGGCGGCCAGCTTAGTTTCGGGGCATAAGCATAACATAAATTTTCCTTTTTACGACAGTATTTTTTTAAGCGATAAGTTTGACAGGCGTATAAAAATATGATAAAATCTATGTTAAGGCTGTAAACGCAGACCTTTATAAACAAAAAAAAGGAGAAACTAAAATGCCCAGAATTATCAACGACGATTGTATCGGATGCGGCGCGTGCGCCCCTGAGTGTCCTGTAAGCTGTATCCATGAGGGAACGCCGATTTATAAAATCGACGAAGCCGAATGTATAGATTGCGGCGCGTGCGACCCCGTTTGCCCCACCAGCGCAATAGTAGCTAAGTAACAACAAAAAAACGCCCTTACCATTCGGGCGTTTTTTGTTTTGTAAAATCTAAGCTTAATTACGGTATTCCTCTTGTGCCCCGTGTCGAATATGTAAAACCATTATGGATTTTGCTTGTTCGTTTATTACATATCTTATTATATAAGGATACTCTATTATTTCCCGATATTCTTGCGTTTCATTTTCACGGCCAGAATACGGAAAAACATTTAACAAGGCTATTCTTTGTTTTATTTTGTCCGTGAATTCTTTTGCTTTTACTTTGTTATCCAAAGCTATATAATCAAAGATACTATCAAAGTCATCAAGTGCTTTGTTGGATAAATCAATTTTATAGTTCATGTTAAATATCTAACTCCGAAACTTTTTTGTCCATGTGCTTAAAAGCGTCTTCCATAGAACAAAAATTTCCTGTTTCGGCATCGGCTTTACGCTGACGAATCATTTTCAGTGTTTCATATTCTTCGTATTTAGCGTATTCGTCTGCGCTTAAAATAACCGCGCCTTTATATTTGTCGGGATTTTTTAAAAAGCTTTCTGTATTGATAATCATAACGGCTCACCTCACAACCAAAGTAATCTTATTCTAGCATAATGCAACAAATTTGTCAAGACATAATTTAGTTTTACACCTGCTTGTTTCCTAACGAAACGTCATACGCCTTTTTTTGTGCGGGGTTGTTTAGCGTTTCAAAGGCGCGTTCTACTTTTTTAAAGTGTTTGGCGTGCTTGCCTTTCGGCCCGTAGCGTATACAAAACATATTTTGCCGCACTTGCAGCCGTTTAAAGGCCGCGTCTATATCGTCGGCTTGCGCAGAAAGCGGCAATTCCAACAAGTCGTACAGCGTATCCTTTTTAGACGGCTGCTTTTTTTCGGCAGCGAAAACGGCAGAATCGATTTTTGCTGCCCCAGAGGATTGCATAGCATGAATCAAATCCCGCAAGCGCGAAACCTCGCTGCATAAAATATCAATTTCCTCATCGCATTGAGTAATTTTTGATTGAAAGCTGCCGCGCTCTAACGTTAAGGCCTCCTCCGAGTCAAGCAGCTGTTTTTTTAAGCTGTCGCGCTCGGCAGCAATTTCGTCCGCTTGCGTTTCGATAATAAAAGCCTGCTCTAACGATTCCTTTTCGGCTTCGGCGGATAAGCCCTCTGCGTCTGACAGGCCGCTTAATAAATCAATTTTTTGTTTCAACTCCGCGTTTTTTTGCTGAATAACCGTAAGCTCTTCTAACATTTCAAGATAACGCTGTTCGTTGCGCTCCGTTGCGCGCACGGCGGCCGTTAAATCGTCTATTTGCTGCTGCATTTCCTGCCGCGCTTGAACGTAGCCTTGTTTCATGCCCGCGTACAGAATGCTGTTTTTAATTTTATCCTTATAATTGTTTAAGCGTCTGGAAAACTTAGATACCGCATCGTTTAAACGTTTGCGCGACTGCTTGCGGCAATCCTTTATTTGCGTGTTGGCAAGCTTTATTTTTTTATCCGCAAGCCGCTTATAGTTGGCAATTTGTTCGTGCGCCTTAACGCGGGCAAGCTCTACTTCCAGCTTATGCCTTTCTATCTCGTCTAAGATTTCTTCTTCCTCCTCCTCAACAGCGGGAGGGGGCGCGGAGGGCGCGGCGGGCTGTTCGGGCGGAGGCGCGCTTTCTGCATTCGGATACGGAATAGGGCGGCTGCGCTTAGTTTTAAGATTTAATATATACGCGCGCAGCAGAGAGTCGTACTTTACGCGCTTTTCGGGGTTGGTTAAAACATTGTACGCCTTTCTAATCGCGACAAAATGCGCCCGCTTGCTTTCGCAGCCCTCGTGCAAATCGGGGTGAACCTGTTTCGCGCACTTGCGGTACGCGGCCTTTATATCGGCATAGTTAGCCGTTACGTCTATACCTAGTAGTTTGTAGTAATTAACCATCCGCTTTTCCTATTTTGTATCATACTACAATCCTCCCAAAAAAGCAACCGTTTACATACAGAAAAATATCCGCAAAAATCCCCCTCATTGGAAACGCGTTGCGTTAAAATGGAGAATGGAAAATGAGAGTAATTTACTTTTTTGGAACGCCCCAAAAAAGTAACAAAAAAGGGCGGTTAGGGGGACACTTTCGGTTGTGTCCCCCTTAACAATCCCCCCGCAACTCGTTACTTTTTGAAAAAGTAACCAAAACACAATTAAGGCTATAAGGTCATAAATAGAGTTTGTAATATAATTATAAAATAGCCTTTAAAAAATCCCCCTACTAAAAATCACTTAGCCCTAAGATGTAATCGCAAGTTACGTCAGATAGTTTGCAAAGAAAAAAAAGTTGATTGCAATCTAATTCAGAAATACCGTTTTCAAAACGGCTACATTGTTGCTGCGTCATATGTGCTATGCAAAAAAATCTACTTGAACGTATTCAATGTTTCGTTAAATCTTGCGCATACTAAGCGTATGAGTAAGGTAATGCGCGGTGCGGGAATATTAGCGGTATGTGCGATGGCGGCAAAGCTGGTCGGCGCGATGTACCGCGTTCCGCTAACGAATATCATCGGGTCGCAAGGCATGGGGCTGTACCATATGATTTTTCCGCTGTACACCGTGTTGCTAACCATTTCTAGCGGCGGACTGCCGGTGGCGATATCGCGCGTGGTTTCGGCGCGCATGGCAAAGAATGACGAAAAGGGCGCGCGCGCCGTACTGGCAGTAAGCTTAGTTTCGCTTACGCTAATTGGGCTTGTCGCGGGCGGGGCAGTCGCGCTATTGCGCAATCAAATCGCCTCCGTTCAAGGAAACTCCGCTGCCGCTATGCCGTATTTAGGCATCGCGCCCTCTATTGTGTTTGTGGCAGTAATTTCGTGCTTTCGCGGCTATTATCAGGGCAAGCAAAATATGCTGCCCTCTGCGATTAGTCAGCTAACCGAACAAATCGTAAAGGTTGCGGCGGGCTTGACGCTAGCAAGATTTATGCTGCCGCTAGGGGTAGAATACGCCGTGCTGGGCGCGCTTATCGGCGTTTCGGCATCGGAATTATTAACCATGCTGATACTGGCGGTACAGTTTTACTTTACCAACCGCCGCTATAAAAAACGCACGCGCATATCGGTGTTCGCGCTTAATACCGAAGCCGCCGCCGATACGGTATTAGCCGCGCCGCCCTCCAAACCGCAAAAAATAGGCAGTCTTTTAAAAGAAATTTACAAGGTGGCAATTCCCGTTACGTTAGGTTCGCTAGTCATGCCGCTTACACAAGTTATAGACAGCATTTTAGTCATCAACATGCTTACGGCGGGAGGAGTAGGGCGCACGGCGGCAACTTCGCTGTTCGGGCTTATGGCAGGCCCTGTCGGAACACTGCTTAACATGCCTGTGGTTGTAACGCTGTCGTTTTCGGTTGCGCTGCTGCCCAAAGTGTCGGAATGCTTTACCAAAGGAGAATGCGCAGGCGCGGACATCGGACGCAGCTTAAAATTTAATATGATTTTAGGGCTTTTGGCTACTTTGACCTTTGCCGTATTCGCAGGCGCGCTCATGCGCGGATTTTATTCGCGCGGGCTAAGCGCGACAGAAATCCGTCAAGGCACAACGCTGCTTATTATCGGCAGCATATCGGTTTTATATATCAGCCTTTTACAAGTGGCAACCGCCGTGCTGCAAGGCACCAACCGCGCCCATAAGCCCGCCGTTAATTTGCTGTACGGCGCGGTGCTTAAAATTATTTTGTCGCTTGCGCTGCTGCCGTTTTTCGGTGTAGCGGGCGCAATGGCGGCTAGCGCGGCGTGCTACGGGTTGGTGTGCGTGTTAGATATCCGTGCCATGCGCAAAATTGCTGCCCCCAACATAAAGCTGCGCGAATTTTTAATAGGGCCGCTTATCGCGGGCGCGGCGTTTATCGCAACGGGGCTTGTACTGCTGTATGTGCTTTCTCCGCGCCTTTCTGCCGTTTGGAGTGCCGTGATTGCGGCGGGTGCGGCGGTACTGGTATACTTTGCCGCATTGATAGCAACTAAATCCATTCGCGCCGCCGACCTTAAAGAGTTTCCGCTGCTAGGCAAGCTGATTAAAAAAATTGCCGCAAAAAAGCAAAAGACTGCCGATGTTGCCGCACAAGATGAAAACCCTGCGGCATAAAAAAGCTACGTAATCAATAGATTAACAATATTAGAAAATCATTAAATCGTATAGTTCAACGGCTTTTGTATTGACTAAAAGTAAAAAGCCGTGTATAATAAATACTATGGAAACGTATAACGATAATAACGAATTTACCGAAACAGACAGCACAGACGGCAAAAAGCCTAAAAAAAAGCGCAGCAAATGCTGTACTTGCTTAATTGCTTTTTTAGTGGTTTTTGTGATTTTGTTTTCGGGCGCGTTCGGCGTGGGCTGGTACTTCGGCGATAAGTTTACGCAAGAAACGTTTGATTTGCGCTTAGGCGAGGTAGTCGGCGCGTATTTTGATATCCGCACCGTCAGCGAACGCAGAATGAACCTTAACCGCTTTAACGACAACGATTTAAAGCAGTTTGAAAACGGCGTGCGCGACCAACTATACCTAAACCATACCGCGCCTATCCCATACGAGGAGTTATTTGACGAATTATTTCGGCCGCTGCTTGGTCCTTCGTCCTCACAGCCCAAAGACGAACCCGACCGTATTTCTGCCCGTAAGCCCGCTATCCGCGATACGCTGCTTATGCAAACCATACAGCAACACGGGATTGTAACTAACGACGCAGAAGAAGCATCGGCGGGCAACCCGATTGTAAATGCAGTAGCCTCCCTTTTAAATATACAATACGTCGCCGTCGACCGCTTAGAGGCATACGAGGGCGGCGAGGTAGAGGCCTTTAACTTTACCGACCGTCAGCTTGCCGCGTTTATCGACAAGATATTTAAAATGGGCATGGAAAGAATAGAAACGGCGGCAAAAGAACAAGGCGTGTTCAGCATTCCTGCCGCATTAAAAGAAATGGACATCATGCAGGTGCGCCTTGCAGGAACACAGCAAGCCCCTAAACTTACCGCTACGGTGCGCATCAATTTTGCCAGCCTTTTAAACACCTATCTTTCCGAAGTTACGTCTATGCGGTTTAACTTTTTAACGTGGCTGCTTGCGCCTAAGCATATGTATCTATCCGTAGAGGCTAATTTAGGCGAAACCCCGTCGCTTAAATTGCAGGTAAATTACCTTAACGAAAAAAAGTCCGAACGCCTTAACAAGGTGCTTTCGCGTATATTAGATTTTAATATCGAGGAATTTTTAAACGAGTACGCAAAAAACGACTTAAAACCGATTACCGATACCTTGCACGAATACGCAAGCTTTAAAGACGCCCCTTCGGGCAAGGTGCATATGGAATTGTGGAACACCGCCTTGCATTTTTCGGGCATCAACAACGACAGAGAAGAGGACGAAAAGGTTACTAGTGAAAATATTGTCTATTTCCTACAAGGCACGCTCACCTCTAACGTAGTAACTAACGAGGACGCGGCGTTTGATAATCAATACGAAAAAGACGGACAAATTTTTTATAAGGGCGCGGATTTTACGGGCGGAGACGGCTACACCCTAGTAGACTACGAAAAAGAGTTTTTAAAAGAACTGCGCGCAAAATATCTGATAGACGACAGCATTCAAGACATCGGCGATATTATCAAGCTGTTCGGCATCGGCGAAAATCTTAGCGAAGACGACATTATGGATAAAATCCGTCTGCAAGATATTTCGTGGCTAGCGTTTGAAGCTAAGCAAGAAAACGTTTTCCTTGCCGATAATCCGCTTTTGCGCCCCAACCCCGACAGCACGCAAAGACTAATCATTACCGACCGCATGCTAGGCGTAATCTTTCAACGCTTCTTGCAAGAGGGCTTAGGCGAGGCGGGCGACGAAACTTTGGGCAGCTTAAACCCCGAATTAAGCCACATAGTATTAAAGAAAGAAACGCACGGCGGGCTAACCCACAACCTTATCGAGGTTGCCTTTACCATAGATGTTTTGGCAGCTTTGCCCGATAACATCGGTGCGCTGCTAGAAAATCTTTTGCCGCGCCGCACCATGCTTACCGTAACCATAGACATTACGCCCTCTGCGCCGCATGGCTTTGAATTTATCGAGGGCGCGCTGCGCTACAACGATTTATCCGATGCCGAAACTACACGCTTATTAAACAACGTAAGGCTGCTTTCGGGCATAGATATTTCTCCCGCTACGCTGCTAGGCGAAATCGAGGAATCGTTCCGCACGGTAATCAGCCAAATGCACGACGTTATGCCAGGTATTTCATTAGGCGAATCGCGCAAAATTGATGCGGGCGGCTACACCGAAACGTATATCGAAGGCATCAATTTATTTCAGCTTTTAGCGGCACAGCTTAACGAAATCAATGCGTCTAATCCCACCCCCGAAGACGAAACCAACCAACACGAGCTAATCGATATTATCTTGGAATTGTGGTTAGAAAGCCCCGAAATTATGCGGGATGTTATTGTACGCGCCGCCAACGCGGACGAGTCGCGCTTTATGAACGAAACAAAGGATAAATACTATCTTATCCCCACCAACGAAAACCGCTTAGAAACCTTTGACGATTTTAAAGCGTTTATCGACGCAGAGGAAGAAGACGCAGATAGGCGGTTCAGCTTTAGAAACCTTAACGTTCACGGCGAATATAAAAACCCTGACGATGCGCCGGAAAACTTTACGCTAAGTAAAGACCGTTCTATGGCGTATGATGTGCGCGATTTAGAAGACTTGCGCGCTTTCCTATACGACCGCGACTTTGCCCACATTATGAAAGAAGAGTTGGAAACGCGGCGCGAAGAGCAAACAGACGATGCCCTAGACAGGGTTTCGGTGCTGTTAGGCTTTACCGAAGTTGTAAGCGTACTGTTTAACCCCGATATGGATGCGGCGGGCGCAGTGGTTGAAAAAGAGGAAAACGGCAAAAAATTCGGCACTTCGCCCGAAGGCACGGTAACTATGGTAATCCGCGTACAGCAAGATAAGCTGATAGACGACGAGGGCGATAAGCGGTATTTAGATATTCTGCCCAGCGAAATGTATTTTTCGATGCAGTTTACTATTTCACAAGCCAACACATTCAGCTTTGACGACAATCCCGACAAGCAGTATTATCTGCCGCAAGTATCTATTAACCGCATGACGCAAGGCGGCGCGGATTACGAAAACCTTATGAAAATTATCCGCATGGTAAACGGCGGAGAAGAGCCGTTTAATATAGACGATTTAGGCAAAGAGGTAGGGCACGCGCTGTACGAACAGTTTACGCAGCTGCGCAGCAATTTAGGCGAAGATAATATCCGCTTTACCGCACGCGATGCGCAAGACGAGGCGCACGCGCAGGACAAAGAAAACGGCATAGAATACGGGCTGTTAATCGGCACGGTGTACCACTTCTTAGCCGCCTCTATCACCGATGAAGACGGCAATAAAGACGACAGCCTGCAAGCCGAAACGTTGCGCGGCGCGCTGCAAGGCATGTACGCCTACGACGAAATTCTATCCGCACAAAACCCCGATTACGCCGCTATGCACCACAACTACCGCGAGGAAGTGATTGTGTTTAACCCGTTTACCCAAGACGACTTGCCCACATTAGTCGAATATACAAACGGCGTAATATCCGACCGTCAGTTCGGCGCAATCTTATCTTCGGGGCAGATTTATCAAGGCGCGCCGCCCCCTTTGAGTGATGTGTTCGGCGACCCTAACCCGTTTGCGCTGTACGAAATGTTGCAATTCACCGTAGCGGAAACGGATGCCTCCCACATGCTGCTTTCGTTTACGTATAAAGTTCCTATCAACTTTAAAGACGAGAACAGCGAAGACTTTTACAAGGGCAGTCAAGGACGCGACCCCGGCTACTGGGGACTCATGCCCGAATACATGTTTTTAACCTTCACGCTTGAATGGGACGAAAACGAAACGCCCCGATATTCGGCAGGCAGCTTTATCATTAATCAGCTAGACCCTGCCCAACAAGAACAGTTTTTGGCGATAACGGGGTACAGTATCTCCACGATGAATATGCGTTTAGGAGAGTTTGCCGACAAACTAAACGAAACCGCACCCTTTAACACCGTAACATATTTTGTAGACAACAGCGAAGGCAAAATACAGTTTAGTTAATGTAATGGAAAATGTCGGCTAAGGCTTTAAAATAAAAGCCATAAAAAAATTCCCCTCTTTGTAGGCACGGCAGTGGCTATAAAGTAAACAGCCATAAAAAAATTCCCCTCTTTGAGGGGTGGCTGCGCAGCAGACGGGGTGGAAAGAAACCACAGTCCTAGAATTCGGACAAGGTAAAAAGAAAACCCATTGCCCCTCAATCACAGGATAAAAAGAAAAAACCAAACTTTATTAAAGGAGAAAATAATAAAAATGGCAAAGGATTTAAAAGGAAGCAAAACAGAAAAAAATCTGCAAGAGGCTTTCGCGGGCGAAAGCATGGCGCGTAACAAATACGACTATTACGCTGCCCGCGCCAAAAAAGACGGCTACGAACAAATCGCCGCATTTTTTGCAGACTCTGCGCAAAACGAGCGCGAGCACGCAAAAATTTGGTTTAAGCTGCTGCACGGCGGCGGCGTTCCGCCAACGGCCGAAAATCTGCAAGACGGCATAAACGGCGAGGAATACGAGTATAAAGACATGTACGCACGGTTCGAAAAAGAAGCCCGTGCCGAAGGCTTTACCGAAATTGCAGACCTATTTAAAGGCGTAGCCGACATAGAAAAGGTTCATGCCGAGCGTTACATAAAACTGCTGCAAAGCCTAAAAGCGGGTACAGTATTTAAAAAGGCAAAAGAAATCATTTGGGCTTGCCGCAACTGCGGACACGTCGTTTCCGCCGCCGCCGCACCCGCAGAATGCCCCGTCTGCGTCCACCCGCAAAGCTATTTTGAAGAGAAGCAAAACAATTACTGATAAATCACTGACAACTTACAACTTACAATTTATTGCTATTTATTTTATTTAATTATTTTAGCCGAAATTTGTAAGTTGTCAGTTGTAAATTGTCAGTTAAAAAAACCGTTTTGCCGCAAGGCTTCATACAACACAATCGCGGCGGCGTTAGACAGGTTTAAAGACCGCACCGCGCCGTTCATAGGAATGGTTAAAACGCGGTCGGGGAACTGCGCCAACAATTCGGCGGGCAGACCTTTGGTTTCTTGCCCGAACACAATAAAAGCGTTATGCGGATACGATACGTCCGTATAACGCTTTTTAGTGCCCGTTTCAATAAAAAACATTTCCGCGCCTTTATTTTGCATCAAAAAATCCGCAACCGAATCGTAATACATAACGCGCACCTTATCCCAGTAATCCAACCCCGCGCGTTTAAGATTTTTATCGGTAATCTCAAATTTAAACGGCTTAACCAAATGCAACGCCGCGCCCGTACACGCACAGGTTCGGGCAATATTGCCCGTATTTTGCGGTATTTCCGGTTCGATTAGCACAATATTAAACATGCCGAAATTCTCCATTCTCCATTTTCAATTTTCCATTTTTATAAATACTGCGCCAGTATTTTTTTTACAAACTCCGCGCTGCGCGCCTCCTCATACGAAAACATCACAATCGGCAAGTCGGCGCGGCCGCAAATTTCTTTTACCTTGCGGTCGCGTTCTACGCGGTCGGGACGCGCATGCGAGGCATCGTTAATTTCGATAAGCAGCAGCGGTTCGGTAGTTAAAGCATCTACAATGCAAAAATCCGCTATGCGGAATAATTCGTTGCGGTAACCCGCTTGCGTAACCTTATCGATTACCGACACCAGCGCGGTTTCGGGGAAAATATCAAAATGCTGTGGATGCAAAATATCGCGTAACAGCGTATAAAAGGCGATTTCGGGCTTGGTAAGCACGGTTTTTTTGCGGCGGTATTCGGGCAATTCGCGAGGGACTTCGGGGCGCGGCGCGCCGTCTGTACCGCCGTCCGATTTTTTAAAGGTCTTTTTAAACTCATAAAAGCCTGCCGCCAGTATAAAAACGCCCAACGGAAATAATATGCCAAACCATAACGCGCCCAACCGCGCATATAAAAGCGACGCCGCTACAATCAACGCCGCGCCGAACAGAATTAGCACTATGGGGATTAGTCGGTTTTTTTGCACTATTTAGCAGTCCTTTTAAAAACAAATGCGCGGCATAGTATATATCCGCCCTTAATGCTTCTCTTGCGGGGGCGGCGCAGCTGTGGGGATAGCTACCGTTTTAGCGGCGCGCTTTTTGGGCGGCGCAATATCCGCAGACGGGGCGGGGGATTTTGCCGCGTCCGCCGCAATCGCTTGCTTGCCCTCCGCCGAAATCTTAGATAAAGTTAGCGTTTTTTCAACTTCACCCGTAAACAGCGTATCGATACGCACGGTAGGAATATCTTTATGAAAATCTACCGCCCTTTGCGCGGCAGGCCTTGCGCCTGCTGCGGGCGTATTTCGTAACTTTCTTGCCGCACTTGATTTTTTGCCGTTTGCCCGTACTCTTGCCCTTGCCCTTGTGTTACGCGGCGCGGCGCGTTTTTTGGCGGTTTTTTGTTTAACGGGCCTTTCCTCTCCGTAGTGAAAAGCGGGCAGCTTTTTGCCGAATTTTTTATTGACTAGCGGAAAGACCAACATAAAAAGCAGCAGCGCGGCAACCGCCCCGACAAAAACCACACTAAGCAATACTTTTAAAAAAATAATCATAGGTTATCTCAGTATATGCAGCAAAATAAAACGCGTTGTACCTATTTTTTAGCGGGGTAAATTACAATTCTGCGGTTCGGTTCAGCCCCCTCAGACCGTGTAACCACCATAGAGTTTTCCGATAAAAACGCGTGAATTTCTTTGCGGTCGGAATTGTTCATCGGTTCTAACGCAACGCGGCGGTTTTGACGCACGCATTTATCCGCCATTTTTTCTGCCATGCGCTTTAACGATTCGGCGCGGCGTCCGCGATAACCAAACGCGTCTAAGGATATTTTTGTAAAGCTTTTGCGGCTTTCGTTTACTACCAAATTAGTTAAATATTGCAGCGCGTCCAGCGTTTCGCCGCGATGCCCGATAACCGCGCTTTCTTCGGTTACGATGTTAATAGATAAGCCGTTTTCCGCCTCACTGTTAAGCGTAGCCTCTATACCCGCTAATTGCAGCGTTTTAGATAAAAAGCCTTCTGCGGCGGCAATCGTTTCGGGCGTAGCGGGCGCGCTTTCGCGCGGTTCGCGGTTCTTTTTATCAAACCTTTCGCGCTTAAAAGTTTCGGGCTTTACTTCGGGCTTAGAGGTTTTTTCCGCCTTTATTTCCGCTTTAACTTCTGCTTTCGTTTCCGATTTGCTTTCGCGCTTAGCAGCCTTTTCAGCCTTTTCTAGCTTTTTATCCGCTTTTCCTTCGGGTTTAGCGGGCTTTTCGGGCTGTGCGGTTTCGGTTACTAATTTTACCGAAGGCTTTGCCGAAACGCTTTCTGCCGCGCCTTGCGGGGCAGGGTCGTCCTGCCCTGTGCTGATTTCAATTTTGGCCTTTTTAAAAAGCCCGCCTGTGGAGATAATTTTAACCTCCGCCTCATCGATGGTTACGCCTAAAATCGCTAAACCCTCCGCGATAGCGTCCTCCACTTTTTTTGCCGACACCTCAATCGTCTTTTTCATGTTTTACCTCTTTTTGTTTTTAGCGTTGTTGTCTGTGTTTTTGGGTGCTTTCGCCTCCTTAGGCGCGTTCGGGTCGGGGCGTCCGATACGCAGTACACCCTCTTCCTCTTCACTTTCGGTTTCCTTAGCCTCGCGCTTATCCAGCAATTTTATTACGCCCGCCGCCCCCAGCGAAACCGCAATCATAACTAACGAGTTCATAATCATATACAGCGAAAACGCCGTAGTATAAAACAACGAAAATATACCAAACATCACGGGCATCATATACGCCATCATTTTGCCGCCCGCCATGCCGCCCATAGGGCCGCCTGCCGCCATGCCGCTGTTTTTTTGCATGCGCCGCGTAAGCATTTGACTTACCACCATAACCAAAATAGATAAAATCGGCAGCACCAAATAGCCGTTTCGGGTGTTGACGTTTTCGTCGGCGTATAATTTTTCGGTAACAACGGGGTAGTAACTCATCATGCGGTCAAGTTCGGCAGGGGCAACGCCCAAAGCACCCGTCGCGCCGTTTCGTCCGTCGCGCCCGTATTTGCCTACCGCGTTTCTAAACGCGTCCTCGTCCATTACCGAACGCGTCCACGGAACGTCTGCCACCCAAATGTTCTTTACCCACAAAAAGCTTTCCTGCGTTTCGGGGTACTCCTTATCCACCGCCGCTTGCCCTGCCTGCTTTGCTTGCAGCAGGGCGGCGGCCTCAAAGGCATTCATTTGGTCTAGTAAATCGTTCTTTTCTTCGGTCCAAAAGCTTTCGGGCTCATCGTCTAAATTGTCGGGCAATCCAAAAGCGGCATGGTTTAGCTTAACCGTAACCGCGTTAGCAGGGTCGTCCACCTCTTTACCGCCCGCGTCTAACAAAATATAGCCTTTCACGCCCGTATCGGTAACCTCGCGCGAAAAGCTAGAAAGCTCCGCCGCCGTGTATTCTTCGTACAGACGCACATAGTTCATCATGTTGCGGTATTGGCTTATGCCCGTTAATTCGGTAAGCAGCCAAATAGAAACTACTAAGGTAACTATCATAGGCAAACAGCCTGCCGCCATTTTATAGCCCTCGCGCTTGTTAAGCTCGCGCTGCTTAGCTTGCAGGGCGCGGGGATTGTTTGCGTATTGTTTTTTAAGCTTTTCAACTTCGGGCTTAATGCGTTCGGTAATGCGCTGATTTTTTTTCATGGCAATTCGCTGATAAATATCCAGCGGCGAAAGCAAAAGCTTTAACAATACCGTAAACAATATCACGCGCCAGCCGTAATTTTCCATAAATCCGAATACGTTTAAAATCAGCCATGACCACAGGCCCGTAGGGGAGGAGTACGCCGTGTTAATCAAATTTAAAAAAGCCATTTCATGTCTCCTTTGGGATTGTCAGGAACAGGGTCAACCCCGCCTTTTTGCCCGGGTCGGCAGCGCAATATACGCTTTATGCCCAAAGCGGAGCCTTTTAGTACGCCGAACCGCCTTAACGCTTGTATCATGTAAGACGAACAAGTCGGATAGTAAATGCAGGATTTAGGCAGCAGCGGCGAAATACATTTTTGATAAAAAAAGCATAAGCCGATAAAAAGCCACTTAAAGGTAATTATGCTAATAAAAATCCGCAGTGCTTTATGTTTTTTCATGCCCATAGCTTTGCCTTGTCAAACAGTGCGCATACGCTGTTATATAACGCCTCATAGCTAAGCTTTTCTGCGCACGGCTGCGCCGATACCACTATTTGCGCAGGACGCAGCTTTTTTAGCAGCTGCCTTGCAACGGCGCGTAAGCGGCGTTTCAGCTGGTTGCGCACTACGGCCTTGCCTACCTTGTTAGGAACCGAAAACCCGATGCGCAAATTTTTTGCCGCCACCCACGTCAGCCGCAGCGGGCCGTCGGATTTGCGTTCGCCCTTGTTGTATACAAACGTAAACGAACCGCGCTTGGTAAGGCGGTATTTTTTACTTAGCATAGTGCGGCGGTTTAACGCGCGCCTAACGGCGTAGGCGTAACGGTTTTGCGCCCTTTCCTTCTTCTGGCGGATATAACGCGCTTTCCGCCCGCCGACTTCATCCGCGCACGAAAGCCGTGAACCTTGTTACGCGCGCGCTTTTTGGGTTGATACGTTCTTTTCATAATTTTAATTACTTCCTTTTTAGTTAGACTTACTTAGTATACAGTAAAGTTAGCCAAGCAGTCAACTAAAATTAATGGATAATGGAAAATGGAAAATGGAAAATTTCGGCTAAGAATTTAAAATAAAAGCCTCAAAAAAATCCCCCTCTTTGATTGTCTTACGGAAACAGACCATTAAAAAATTCCCCTCTTTGAGGGGTGGACGCCGACAGGCGGACGGGGTGGAAAGAAAATGAAAGACGGGGTGGAAAGAAAAGTGAAAAATGAAAAAAGAAAAGTGAAAAACGAAAACATAAAAACCTCCCCCATATCGCTTGACACGCGGGGGGGGGGGGTATGATATGCTTATTTTTTTATGTAAAGGAGGTAAACCAGGTATGAAAAAGAAACTAGCTATTGTTACCGTATTAGTAGTAGCATTTGCGTTACTTTTAGCAGGCTGCGGCGCGCCGTCTAAGGAAGCCCTTGAAGAAAAGTATAAAGATGCTGGCTACACGGTACAAGTTTCGGATGGAATGGCCGGTGCTACGGAGTGGCAGTTAATTGCTACGAAAGATTCCGATAACGTAACCATCATTGCGTATTCCAGCAAAGCTCTTGCCGATGCCGCAGAAAATGTTGCAAAAGCACTGGGCGGTGTAGGCGGATCCGTAAAACGTAAAGGCAATGTTGTTGCGATAGGAACAACCGAAGCCCTCAAATTGTTTTAATTCTTAAAGCACTAAAACAGTTTACACAAAAAAAACCCGAAAGCCTTTGTGCCTTCGGGTTTTTTTGTTTTTATAAATACTTGCTTTTTATTTTTATCTGTGTTAAAATTGTACAAAAGCGCAAAAACTTGCCCTTTAAAAAGGCAAGAAATACCGTGTTTTATGGAGAAAGGCAGAATGAAAATTTTAACCGCAAGCTTATGTAAAATAGGGGGACGCGATTACAATCAAGATTTCGTTACCGTCAGCGCAAGCGGTTCAAACGCGTGTTTGGTGGTTTGCGACGGCTTAGGCAGCTACACGGGCAGCGAGGATGCTTCGCGTCTGTGCGCCGAAAAAATTAAAGACTTATTCGAACAAGTTAGCGAATACGACCCTGCCCGCGCCGTTAAAAGAATTTACTGCGAGGCGTACATCGAAAACGCGCACCATTTTGTAACCAGCCATAAAGAACGCAACCCGAAAATCGCGCAAAGCTGTACTACGGTGGCGTGCGCCATTACCGACGGCACCTCTACCACGTTTGCCCATATCGGCGATACGCGCGTGTATTTTTTTAGAAACCACAAACTTACCTATCAAAGCAAAGACCATTCGCTTTCGCAGGTTGCCGTAGAATTAGGGCAAATTAAGCTGCGCGATATCCGCACGCATAAAGACCAAAACAAATTAACGCGCGTATTAGGTTCGGATTATTTTGTACAAGCCGATATCGAATCGCTGCAAAAACCCCTAAACGCAGGCGATTCTATTCTCCTTTGCACCGACGGCTTTTGGGAATACGTCTACGAGGAAGAAGCCGAACAAGACCTTGCGTCCTCCGCAACGCCCGAAGAGGCACTTCATAAAATGGAAAAAAGGCTGCTTGCCCGTATTCCGCGTTTTAACGACAACTATTCTGCTATTGTAGCGATGTGTAAGGAAGATTAATTTATGGCGCGCATTCGTACCAACAAAAATATCTGCCTTGCCTGCTTTGGAGACTTAGACCTTCAACGCAGCTGTCTTGCATGCGGAAAAAAAGCGGACGACACGCCCAGTTTGCCGCATCATTTGCCGCAACGCACGGTGCTTAACAACCGCTACCTAATTGCAAAAGCCTTAGGAGAGGGCGGTTTCGGTATTACGTATTTAGCGTGGGATTTGGCGCAAGGCATTAAAACCGCCATAAAAGAATATTATCCGTCGGGCTATGTAAACCGCGTACCCAAATCTAATCAAGTAATCATCAACTCTAAACAAAATCAAGCGGCGTCTAACCGCGGGCTAAAACGCTTTATAGACGAGGCTAAGGTTTTAGCTAAAATTAAAAATCTGCCAGGCATTGTATCGGTGCGCGATTTCTTTTCGGCAAACGGCACGGCGTATATCGTCATGGAGTTTTTAGACGGAATTTCGCTAAAAAAATATATGCAGCGAAAGGGCGGCAAAATCACAGCGGACGAAGTTTTAACCATTTTGCGTCCCGTAATGGAATCGCTCTTGGAGGTGCATAAGCTAGGGCTTGTTCACCGCGACATCTCACCCGACAACATCATCATTACCAAATATAACGAGGTTAAGCTGATTGACTTCGGCGCGGCAAAGCAGTCTAATTTAGACGGCAAGTCGCTTTCGATTGTTTTAAAGCAAGGCTTTGCCCCCGAAGAACAATACCGCACACACGGCGAACAAGGCCCGTGGACAGACGTATACGCATTAGGCGTAACGATTTACTACTGCATCACAGGCAAGCTGCCGCCCGAAAGCATTCAGCGCATGTATAAGGATACCATTGTTAAAGCGTCCGAAATCGGCGCGCAAATCTCCCCGATGCAAGAAAATGCGTTGTTAAAATCGTTAGCGGTTTATGCAAAAAACCGTTACCAAGACGTTAAGCAGCTTATGGCGGGACTGTACGGCATACGCGCCGCAAAGCTGTTTGAACAAGCCGCCGCGCAAAAGGCCGCCGCACCCCGTTCCGCCGCCGCGCTGCGTTCGGACATTCCCTTTACCGCACCGCGCGCCGCACCCGTACCTGCACCCGCGCCTGCGCAAAAGACTGCCGCGCCCGCACCTGCGCCGCGCGCTGCACCCGCACCTGCGCCGCGCGCCTCAGTACCGCATGCACACGCACCGCGCGCCTCTGTACCGTCCGCACACACACCGCGCGCCGCCGCGCCCTCTCCCAAAACCATCGAAGACCGAAAGCGCGAAATCGCACAAAACCGTGCGCGCCACTTACAAAACAAAAAATAAAAAACACTATTGCAAAAGGGGGCTGTTTCTAAAATTTTTTAACGCACAAAGCCCCTCATTTTAGAAAAGCCCAAAGGGAAAGTGTATGACAAAACCTATACGAACCAACAAAACGATTTGCCTGTACTGCTTTGGCGACCTTAATGTAAGACGCATTTGCACCAGCTGCGGAAAGCACGGCGACTTAATTGTAAACGCGCCGCACGACTTACCCGTGCGCACAGTTTTAAACAAAACGTATCTTATCGCCAACACGTTAGGCGAGGGCGGCTTTGGCATAACGTACCTGGCGTGGGATTTAACGCGCGGCATTAAAGTAGCGGTAAAAGAATATTATCCCGTAACCTACGTAACGCGCACGCCGTCATCTAACAAGGTGGTTATTAAATCTCCCGCCGTGCAGGTTGCCACCAACCGCGGACTGAAACGCTTTGTGGACGAGGCGCGCATACTGCAAAAAATCAATACACTTCCAGGCGTAGTGTCGGTATTAAATTTCTTTTGCGAAAACGATACCGCCTATATCGTTATGGAATTTTTAGACGGCGTTTCGCTGCATACGCACATGAAACGGAAATTGCGCCTTTCTATGGACGACGCGCTTAAAATTCTGCGCCCTGTAATGGATTCGTTAGCAAAGGTGCATAGCATAGGATTGATTCACCGCGACATTTCGCCCGATAATATTTTATTAACCAAATACGGGCACGTAAAGCTAATTGACTTCGGCGCGGCAAAAAGCATGAACTTAGACGGGCGTTCGATGTCGGTAGTTTTAAAGCACGGCTTTGCACCGCCCGAACAGTATCATAAAAGCGGCTTGCAAGGCGCGTGGACGGATATCTACGCACTGGGGGCAACCATTTACTACTGCCTGACAGGAAAGCTGATTCCCGAAAGTACCCAACGCATGGTAAAGGATACCCTAATAAAGCCCTCCCTTAACGGTGCGAAAATTGCGCCGCGCCAAGAGGCCGCGCTATTAAAAATGTTAGCCGTCAAGCCGGAGTTAAGATACCGCGACATGAACACTTTAATCGCCGCGCTGTATATCTAGGATTTTTTTGCGGTACACTATCCGCATGAACTGTAAAAATTGTAACACACAAATCTCCGCAGCCGCCGCGCACTATTGTCCGTGCGGCAGCGGAGATTATTGCCCGCACTGCGCGGCAACTTTCGGCATTTGCGATTGTTATCAAGACATGAAACGGTATTCATAAGCAGTCTTAATAGCAAAAACGGCGTTCATTAAAAATTTACAAAACCTATTGACAAGTGTTTTTTATGGTGTATACTGTATATATGGGGTATACTATTCCATAATATGGCATACGCCAAATCTTGTTAAGGCGGTAAAAAACAAGTAAGATGAACATTACCGAAGTACGCATCAAATTGCTAAAAAGAGATGCGGCAAAGATTAAAGCGATTGCGTCCATTACCATTGATAACTGCTTTGTAGTCCACGACATTAAAATCATTCAGGGTAACCGGCCGGAAGGCGAATACTTTGTCGCGATGCCCTCTAAAAAAATGCCCGACGGCGAATTTAGGGACATTGTGCATCCGTTAAACTCTGAAACACGCGAAGTAGTTTTACAGGCAATATTAGCGGAATACGAACAGGCACGGGCAAGATACGCGCCCGAACCCGAGTCCAACACGTCGTAAAATCTGCTTAACAGCGCACGGGAACGCCGCAATGTGCATACTATGAGGTATGAAAATACACTTTACGGGGTCGCGCGGCGTAAGCATGCGCTGCTTAATGCAGATTGCCTCCTCCGACGGGCACACGGTTACAGGTTCGGATATCCTACATAACGGCCACAACGCGCAAAATGTACACGGCGCAGATATGTTGATATACACTACGGCTGCGGGTGCGGATAATTGCGAAATTTTAAAAGCTACGCAACTAGGTATTCCAGTGCTTGAACGTGCCCAATATTTGGGCACCGTTTCGCGCAATTACAAAAATGTGATTGCGGTTTCGGGTTCTCACGGAAAAACCACAACCACCGCTATTTTGTACGAAATTTTTAAAGCCAAAAAACCCACAGTGCATTTAGGAGGCGATTATTCGGCCTTGCCTTCGCCCGTCGGAGGGAAGCAGTTTTTCATTGCGGAAGCGTGTGAGTATAAAAGAGGCTTTCTGCACCTTAACCCGTCGTTGTGTGTGGTGTTAAACAGCGAGTTAGACCATACCGACTATTATCGCAGCGAAGAAGACATATTTGACGCTTTTCGCACTTTTTGCGCGCAATCCGAATCCGCCGTTGTGTTCGGTGACGACCCGCGTTTAGCCGCGCTTGCCCAAAAAAACGGATACATAACCTTTGGCTTTTCGCACGGCTTAGATTACACGGCAAAAAATATTGTGCTGCAAAGCGGCGGCGGATACGCCTTTGACATTTTTGCGCAAGGCGATTTTTTAACGCACGCTGCAATCCGTGTGCAAGGCAGGCACAATATTTTAAACGCGCTTGCAGCCGCGGCGGCGGCGGGCGTGTACGGCATTCCGCCTAAAAAAATTGCAGAGGGCATAGCGGCGTATTCGGGCGTAAACCGCCGCAACGAGTTTTTAGGGGAGGTAAACGGTGCGCGCATATTTTCGGATTACGCGCACCATCCTACCGAGCTTGCCGCACTTGTATCGGGCGCGCGCGAAGCGGGGATAGAACGATTGATTATTGTTTTTCAGCCGCACACGTATTCGCGCACCAAAAACATGGCGGAGCAATTTGCCCAAAGCCTCTCCCAAGCAGACGCAGTGTACCTTACGCCCGTGTACGCCGCGCGGGAAAAGCCTCAGCGCGGCGTTACGTCGGCGTCTATACTAAAAAAAATACCGCACGGCAAGGCACGGTATTATACAAGCTTTTCAAAGCTTTCTAAGCATTTAAGCGGGATAATCAAAAAAAACGACACGGTTATTTTTACAGGCGCGGGCACGGTTGACCTCTTAGCAAGAAAATTTACCGCTACTGCGTTTCCTTAATGCGCTGTTCTAATACCGCGCGTTCGTCGGTTTTGATTTTGCGCACATAGACCAACAGCAATTCGTACAGCTTTTTACTCATGCTTATTTTAGCGGGATTTTTAGAAAGTAATTCTATAAACACGCGCTTTAAAACAATTTCCAACGTTTTGCCGTAATGGATACGTTCATTTTTTGCTAAGCATTTTAAAACTTCCTCCGCAGGGACAAGCTTGTTAGTAACCAACAAATCTGTAAAAATTTTCAGCGCACTTTCTGTCCCCGCATTTTTAGAATACTGATAAATCGCGCGGCGGATAGCGGGCGTATCGCAAATCGACTTTATACATTTTTGGCTAGAAAACGCATAAAACTGATTTAACACCTCAAACCCGAAAACCTCTGCAAGGCGTTCGTCCTTTACTAGGCGTTCCTCCCGCGTTAAAATCGCGTAATCCCACACATCGGAAGCCAGTGCGTAATCCAACTCCATAAAATTGCGAAACGCCTTACTAAGCCCCATTTTATCGGCGGCGGCGTCTAGCTTAACAAACCCTTCAAACAGTTCATAAAATTTAAAAGTTTTAGCGTTCATAACAAAATCATTCCCTTGCGTAAATACTGTATTCTATTTTAGACCATAAACGCCGCGCTTGTCAAACAAAAACACACAAGAAAAGCAGATTTTGCATTGACTTTTTTATATAAACGTGTTACGCTGTTTGTATGGAATATGTGTTGCAAAATCGGTGGAAGGCGGAGGGAAAGCACCTTATCTATTACGGCATACGGCAGTTCCCGAACCTGAATAAAAATAAAATCAAGCTGTCCAAAAAAGAGAGAGCCTTTTTAAGTCGGCTTGCGTTTGAAGCAGTCGATACAAACTCCGCCGTATTTAAAAAGCTTTACACCGCTAAAATCATAGTAAAAAAAGCCGATTATATCGAAACGCCGAAAACCTTAGAGGAGGCAGTTTTTTGTACAACATGCGTCGCGAACAATTACATAATTCCAGGCATAGAATTTAACGCGGACGGCTTGTGCCCGATTTGCGCCGACACAGAACGGCAAATCGTTTCGGTTCTTCCCGTAAAAAATACTATCGAACCTAACAAAAAAGGGCGTTTCGACGCCGCGCTGTTTTATACAGGCGGCAAGGATTCAAGCTACCTATTATACTATTTAGCCAAAAAACTAGGGCTGCGGGTTTTGGCGTTGACGTGGGATATTCCTTATATGTCCCAAAACGCTAAGCTTTCGATAGAGAACGCTAAAAAGATTTTTACCAACGTAGAATTTGTACATAGAAAAATAGCCGACAACGATTTACGCGCAATGTACAAGCATTTAATCGAAGTGCAGGATAATACCTGCGCCTGCCCGTCGTTAGCATACGCGGCGTTTTACGGCTTATTGTGCGAAGAACGCGTGCCGTACCTGATTTTAGGCAACGAGCCCGCGCAAATGAAAGCCCTGTATTACAACAACATCGCGCCGAAAATCGCGTACAAATTTCAAAACTATACATTTCTGCATTTTCTGCTAAACGTCGGCAGGGTTTTATTGTTTAAAAAGCCGTTCAAAAAAGGGCAAAGAGAATTGATGCTTTTGGCAAAGCAGCTAGCGTGCGGCGACCATTTTTTAAAAAAGATAGCAGGGTATCAAAACCGCCTGATTTCTAACGTTTGCGATTCGATGGAAAAAATCCCGCATCTTAAAAAGTCGTTAAAAAAATCCGTAAAACGCAGCGACCGCCGCGCGTCGATGCCTGCGCTGGTGCATATCGACATGAACACCGTTTCGGATTCGGGCGTTTACGACCACAAAAAAGCGTTCGAGCTGATTGTAGAGCACTGCGGCTACGTGATGCCGGAAAGCACGCATAAAAGCTTGCATACCAGTTGTCAAATAGAGGCGGTTAAGGATTATTCGCAGTTTAAAGCGTTTTACGAAATGAAGTCGCGCATCATACCGTTTTCGGCGTTAGAGTTGATAATCGCGGCAATTCAAAAAAGCATAGACAAAGAAACCGCACTGGAAGAAATGCGGCAAAGCTTTGTGCTTGATAAGCCAAACGCGTATAAGGTAATGACGGATTATGTCAACGGTTAAAATAATTTGTTATTCGCCTACGGCGGGCGGCAAAAAGCTTTCTAAAAAAATAGCCGCACATTTTCAAGCGGAAATACACGATATCACCCGCGCAAAAGCGCGGGAAGCGTTTGATTGCGCGGCTGCGCTTAAATCCGCGCGCGTTTTATTTTTTGTCTGCCCCGTGTACGCGCACACCGTTCCCCGCGAGGTAAAAAAATTTTTAAAGCGCGTTTCGTTTAGCGGCTACGCAGTTCCTTGCGTAGTATTCGGCGGCGTGTGCGGCGGCCGCGCCTTAGCGGTTTTGGCGGCGCGGCTTAAAAAATGCGGCGCAAGCATAATCGGCGGCATACAAGCCTCCGTTCCGCATAGCTATCTGTCGCTGTCGGGCGGCGCGGCGGCGCACGGCGATATGGATGCGGCATTGACGGAATATTTTCCTATTATAGAAAACCGCGTCAAAATCGGCGAATCAATCGGCAGCAAGGCAATCCCCAAAAAGATAAATCCGCTTGCGTATATCGCGCCGCGTCTGCGCAAGCGGCTTAGCGTCGCGCTACCGGCCGTAAACCGTGCGCGGTGCAACGGCTGCGGACAATGCGTTTCGGCGTGCCCCGTAGACGCGGTTACGGACGAACTGCACATAAAAAAATCAAAATGCACCCGCTGTTTGGCGTGCGTAAAATACTGCCCGCAAAACGCAAGAAAGCTGTATTTATCCAAGCCGCTGCTATGGTATTTAAAAAAGTACAGCACAGACAAAGGCATTACAACCTACTAGCCGCATTTTTCCCTTAAAAAAACTTTCGTTAAAACGCTTGCTTTTAATTTGTGTATGTGGTATATTATTTTGGCATCTAAATTTTCCAGAGGAAGAAAAAACTATGAACCATACCGTTATCGACGCTATCGAAAAAGAATACATGAAAGAACAAGTTCCCGCATTTAACGTAGGGGATACCGTTAAGGTATTTGTTAAGGTTATCGAGGGCACGCGCGAACGCCTGCAAGGGTTCGAGGGCATTGTAATCGCCAGAAGGTCGGGCGGTGTGCGCGAAACCTTTACCGTAAGGCGCGTATCGTTCGGCGTAGGCATAGAACGTATTTTCCCGATACATTCACCCCGTATAGACCGTATAGAGGTAGTGCGCAAGGGCAGAGTTCGCAGAGCAAAGCTGTATTATTTGCGTAATCTTTCGGGCAAAGCGGCAAAAATTAAAGAGGTTATCACCGTAAAAAAGCCCGCGCCTAAAAAAGAGGCTAAGCCTGCTGCCAAACCCGAAGCCGCCCCTAAAACCCCCGAAGTTCAAGCTGCGGCAGAATAAAACACAATTACAATAAACGCGCCTGCGCATTTGCAAGCGCGTTTTTTTAATCCTCTAAGCTTCTCTACCATTGCGTAATCAGCCGTACCCAGTCCCAGTTCCACCAGTTATAGCGCAGCAATAAAATGCCGAAAAACAAGGCGCCAAATACTAAAAAAGCAAATAAGTCGCGCCACGCAAAGCGCATTACCTTCATGCGGGTTCTGCCCTTTGCGCCCTTATAACAGCGGCTGTCCATCGCGTAGGCCAGTTCGTCCGCGCGGCGAAAGGACGATACAAACAACGGTATTAAAATAGGGATAAGTGCTTTGGCACGTTTAAAAGGGTTGCGCGAATCAAAGTTCGCGCCCCTTGCTTTTTGTGCCGCGATAATCTTGTGCGTTTCTTCCGAAAGAGTAGGGATAAGCCGTAGCGCGATACTCATAATCATAGCAAACGCATGTACAGGAATTTTAATCCATGAAAGCGGCTTTAACAGGCTTTCGATTGCGTCCGTCAGCGATACGGGCGTGGTGGTAAGCGTAAGCAGGGTAGGGCCTATAATCAGCAGCACCAAACGGCACGCCAAAAGCCCGGAGTTAATAAAGCCGCTGCGGTAAAAGCTGAATATCCACCACTCCGCGATAGGCGTTTCGGCAGAATTATGGTAGAACAGCAGCGTAATCGAAATGGTAAACAGCAGTAAAATTAAAATGGTGCGCAAGCTGCGCAGCAGCCTAAGCGGCGGAATACGCGCCGAAAAAGTTACCGCCAACACAAAAACAAACAGTATGCCAAAGCCGAAAAACGTTTGGATAAAAAACACCAGCACCATATAAGCGATAGTCAAAATCAGCTTTAACCGCGGGTCTAGACGATGTACAACCGACTCAGCGGCATAATATTGCCCAAAAGAGATATCGCGCATAGCTTAGCTTATCCCTCCTTTTACGGCGGATAAAATGGCCGCTGTCAATTCGTCCTCGCGCACAATTCCTTTGCCGACAGAAATGCCCGCTTTTGCAAGACGCAGGGCAATTTCGGTAACTTGCGGCATTTTAATGTTTAACCTGTCCAACAATCTAGTTTCCGAAAACAATTCGCACGGCTTTTTTACGCACACAAGCTTACCCTCGTGCATTACGGCAATGCGGTCGGCAAGGGCGGCAATTTCGTCCATATTATGCGAAATCATAATTACCGTAGGGCATATTTTTGTGCGGATAGAACTAATCAATTCTAAGATTTCTTTTTTTCCGCGCGGGTCTAAGCCTGCGGTAGGTTCGTCTAACACCAAAATTTTAGGGTGCATCGCCAGTACGCCCGCAATGGCGGCGCGGCGTTTTTGTCCGCCCGACAAATCAAAGGGCGAACGGTTTTTAATTTCTTCGTAGTTAAGCCCCACCATTTCAATAGCCTCTTTGGCGCGCGCGGCAACTTCCTCTTTGCTAAGCTTTAAGTTTTTCGGCCCGTACGATACATCTCTTTCTACCGTTTCGTCAAACAGCTGATGTTCGGGGTACTGAAACACCATACCCAGCGTAGCGCGCAGCTTTTTAAAATCTAATTTCTTTTTATTTTTGGGCGTGATTACTATGTCGTCTACGGTGATACTGCCCGCTTGAATGCGCAGCAGCGCGTTTAAATGCCCGATAAGCGTAGTTTTGCCGCTGCCCGTATGCCCGATAATACCAAAAAACTCGCCGTCCTCTATGCGCAAATTGATATCCTTTAACGCATGGTTTTCATACGCGCTTTTCTTAGAATAGGTAAAATTTAAATTTTCTATCACTACGGGCATTTTTTGGCGCACACCTCCAACGCGTTAATAAGGTCGTCTTGCGTAACAATACCGTCGGGCAATTCTAACCCGTTTTCTTGCAGCCGCCGCGCAATGCGGGAGGGAAGCGGAACATCCAGCCCGATAGCGGCAAGCTCGTCCGCACGGCTAAAAATTTCGCGCCCGCCGCTTAGCGCGATTTTTCCGTCATTCAGTACGATGATGCGGTCGGCTTGCGCAGCCTCCTCCATAAAATGCGTAATTAAAACAATGGTTACGTTTTCGTCGCGGTTCAGCTTTTTAATAACCGTCATTACTTCTTCTCGGCCGATAGGGTCCAGCATAGCGGTAGATTCGTCCAAAATCATTACGCGCGGCTTTAAGGCAAGCACGCCCGCAATCGCCACGCGCTGCTTTTGTCCGCCCGAAAGCCTAAACGGAGTAGCCTTTGCGTACGCGCGCATACCTACCGCGTCTAACGCCCAGTCTACGCGCGCACGGATTTCTCTAGGGGCAAGCCCGATGTTTTCGGGACCGAAAGCTACATCGTCCTCTATAATAGACGCCACCATTTGGTTGTCGGGGTTTTGAAAAACCACGCCCGCCGTGCGGCGCACATCAAAAATACGCTTTTTATCAAAGGTGTCAATGCCGTCTACCGTAACGCGCCCCTTTCGCGGAAGCAGTAAGCCGTTAGCAAGCTTAGCCAAAGTAGACTTGCCCGAACCGTTATGACCCGCCAACGCCACAAACTCGCCCTCGTTAATTTCAAACGACACGCCCTTCACCGCCGAAACCGCATCTTCTGTTCCTGCGTTATAGGTATAGCTTACGTTGTTAAATGTAATAATGCCCATCTCAGTATTTTTGCATTATAACACATTTTAATCCACAGGTAAAATATTTTTAGCCGCCTAGCGCAGATTTAATAACGGGCAAATAAATTTAGCTGTATTCTTTAATATCTAAACCTTGCGAAAATAGTAGTGCGTTAATTTCTTTTATCATTTGTTTAAGGGCTTTTGTTTATCTGGGCAATGCCCAAATGTCAAGCATATTTTGGCAATGCCTAATAATATATATACAGAATGGATACGCAATGGGCAAAAATAACTAAAAACATTTGTGAGCAAATTAACACCTCACTAAGCAGTGCGGCAGCGAATTGAACACGTCTTTAAGCCTATCTATTTGCGGCTTTTCCGTCAAATTCGCACCGTTTATGTGCATCCAGCACACTTTGGTGCGAATTTGACGGAAAAGCCATCTAATATCTTAGGCTTAAAGATGCGTGCAGTTTCTACGGCGAAAATGCCAAAATTACGAAGGAAACCGAACACAGCAATACTAGACGTATTGCAAGAGAGAGTTGACGCACGTAATTTTGGCATTTTCGCCGTAGAAACCGTGTTCAATTCGCTGCCGCACTGCTAAAAAGCAAAAGTCAAATCGCGCACGAAGTGGGCATACATTCCTCTACGCTTTCACAATATCAATCGGGCAGAGCCTTTCCAAGCTTAGTAACCCTAAAAAAGCTATGCCGCGTTTTAGATTGCAGTTACGAGGATATTTTAGATTAAATTTTTGTCCCTCCCAAAAAAAAGAAATAGTGTACCTCAATCCGTCTGTTCCCCCAAGTATAATCCTTAGTAAAAACACGCATAGTAAGGGTATGGAAAATAAAAACGGTTTAAAATGGATTTCTGCCGTGTTGGCTGTATTGCTGTTGGTGTCGATTTTTGCTTTAAGCCGCCTTTTTACGGGCAGAGAGAACGGCACGGCAGTGCAGGCAAACGCACGCGCGCGCAGCATTACACGCAAAACCCGCTTTAAAGCGGCAAGGCTTGCCCGCGTTAGCGTTCTTTATTTGGATAAGCCCGAATAAAATACCTATGATGGAGCTACATACTCAGGCGCATAAGAATAGCGGCAAAGACGTGGCGGCAGCTTTGGGCGTTTGCCCCGAAACAGGTCTTTCTACGCGCGGGGTGCTGCGCATGCGCGAAAAATTCGGCGCAAACGAATTAACACGCGCTAAAAGCAAAAGTCTTTTTATTAAGCTGCTGCACAGCCTTGCCGAGCCGATGATGCTAATCCTGCTGTTTGCTTTTGCCATAACCCTAACGGTAAACCTAATTAAGGTTTCGCGCGGCGAGCCGTTTGACTGGCCCGAATGCGTCGGGATTTTTGCCGCAATCGCGTTGTCGGTTTCGATTGCCCTTTTTATGGAGCGGCGCAGCGAAAAGGCATTTGCCGCGCTTAATAAAATAGGCGGCAATATATCGGTTAAAATTTTGCGCGGCGGCAGCGTGTGCAAAATACCCGCGTCCGAGCTGGTAGTGGGCGACATCATAAAGTTGGAAGTAGGCGATAAAATTCCCGTAGACTGCCGCCTAATCGCGGCAAACAACTTAGAGGTTGACGAATCTCCGCTTACGGGCGAATCCATGCCCGTCGGCAAAAACGCCCAAATCGTTTTCTCCGCGCACGAAAACCCGTATTTGGCAGAGCGTCTTAACATGGTGTACGGCGGCTGCTTTGTTACGGCAGGGCAGGCAAGTGCTATTGTAACGGCGGTAGGCGACCAAACCGAAATCGGTGCAATCGCCAAAGAGCTTAAAGATACGGGCACGCAGCAAACCCCCTTACAGCAAAAGCTAAACCGCTTAGGCAAAATCATCGCCATTTTCGGCGCGCTTGCGGCGGCGGCGGTATTTGCCATACAGCTAATCCGTTTGTTTGTAGCGGGCGAGGCGTCTTTTCAGTCCGTACAAGAAATTTTTATTACGAGTATCGTGCTGATAGTAGCAGCCGTTCCCGAAGGCCTGCCCACGATAGTCGCGGTAAGCCTTGCCCTTAACGTAATTAAAATGGCCAAGCAGAACGCGCTGGTTAAAAAAATGTCGGCTTGCGAAACGGTAGGCAACGTAAGCATTATTTGTTCGGACAAAACAGGAACGCTAACCGAAAACAAAATGACGCTGGAATTTGTTTGCACGCCGCACGGCGGACGCTTTTCACCCGATAAAATCGCCGCGCCGCAAATTATAAAAAACGCGCTGCTTAATTCAACCGCCGACGTTGCCTTTAACCCCCTCTCAAAAGCTTTCGACTTTATCGGAAGCCCTACCGAATGCGCGATGCTGGCGGCGTACCAACGCGCAAAGCCCGCCGTTAGCTACACGCAAGTCCGCGCGGCGGCGGAGGCGGTTTGCGTATACCCGTTTTCGGGCGAATACAAACGCATGACATCGGTAATCCGCGAGGGCGGACGGCTTACCGTTTACACCAAAGGCGCACCCGAAATTATTTTAAATTTGTGCGAAATGGACGCGGCAAAAAAGAAACGCCTCTTAGAGGAAATCGCGCTGTTTCAAGCGCAGGCAAAGCGCGTGATTGCCTTTGCTCACGGCGCGGCACATTCATGCGCCGCCTTCCAACGCGCCTGCGCCGAACAAAGTTTGGTGTTCGACGGCTACGCCGTAATCAGCGACCCTATCCGCGCGGACGTGTTTGCGGCGGCTGCCGAGTGCAAAAGGGCAGGCGTTAAAATTAAAATGCTTACGGGCGACAACGCGGTTACGGCGGCGGCGATTGCGCGTCAGCTAAACATCATAGGCGATACGAATGCGGGCGTAGTTACGGCGCACGACATCGAAAACATGTCGGACGAAGAATTGGCTTTGCGCATAGGCGGCATTCGCGTAGTCGCCCGCAGTACGCCCGCAACCAAGCTGCGTATCGTAAAAATTTTAAAAGCATTAGGCGAAACCGTAGCCGTAACGGGCGACGGCGTAAACGATGCGCCCGCCGTTAAAAACGCAGACGTTGGTATTGCTATGGGCATTGCAGGCACGGAGGTATGCCGAGAGGCGGCGGATATCGTGGTATTAAACGATTCGTTTGCTACGGTAGTTACCTCTATCAAATGGGGGCGCGGCATTTACGAAAACTTTCAACGCTTTATCCTGTTTCAGCTTACCGTAAATTTGGCAGCGGTTTTGGTTACCGTCGCGTGTGTGCTGTGCGGCATGGGCGCGCCGTTTACCGCCTTACAGCTGCTATGGATAAATATTATCATGGACGGCCCGCCCGCCCTAACGCTGGGGCTAGAGCCGATTTACGAAGGGCTTATGGATAAAACCCCCGTCAGTAGAAAGGAACACATCGTAACGCGCATGATGGCGGCAAGAATTTGCGTAAACGCCGTGTTTATCGCGGGCTTATTGTTTTTTCAGTCGGCGTTTAACTTTATCGGCATTGCACCGCAAAAAGAACGCACCTTTATCTTTACACTGTTTGTTATGATGCAGTTATTTAACGCCTTTAACGCGCGCGAGCTAGGGCGGCGCAGTATATTTACTTCCTTTTCGCGCAACCGCATTATGCTAGTGGTTATGTTAGTTACGTTTTGTTTGCAAATTATTATTGTGCAAACGGGCGGCGCGGCGTTTAACACCGTCCCGTTAAGCTTTTACGAATGGATTATCGTATTTTTGATAGGCTTTTCTATGATTGCGTTTAACGAAATTTACAAGCTGATTTATGCGCGGGTTAACCGTTCCCTTCATCTAAAAAAACTTTCAGCCCGTCAAAGGCGGCAATAAAGCCGTGCTTAGCCGCAAGCGCGGACAGTTCGTCGTGCGGCAAGCTGCCGTTGTGCGAAAAATGCGTTAAAAAATATCGGCAATCAGGCTTTAAAATCCCAAAGGCTTTCATGCGCTGTTTCTCGTCTGCTGCGTCTAACATGCCCATATGCCGCCCCGCACCTTTACGCAAATAGCCGTAGGTGCAGTCAAACGCAACCGCGCTTAACAAAACTCCTTGCTTTTTAAGATACGCATACACCTCATCGGGCAAAATCCCGCTGTCGTTAAACTGCAAAAACGCATGCTTTTCGTCCTCAATTAAATAAATAAAGCAATCCTCTCCTACGGTATGTTGCGCGGGCAGGGCAGTTACGGTAAGCTTGTCCGCACAAATTTTTTCATACGGCTTTATGGTGCGCAAGCTAAGCGACTTTTGCGCCGCGTCCGTTAGCTGCGCACCTACCGAGCTTTTAATTTTTTCAATCACCGTTTCGCTGCCGTGCACATACAATACAGGTTCGGTCATGCCGTGCGCATACGGCGCGCCGCGCAAAGCTAATTCCGCAGGACTGCAATGGTCAGGGTGCGCGTGCGTAATAAATACATGCATAACCTGCGAAAGGTCTAAACGGTTTACTACGGCATGAAAATACGTATCGGGCGGAAAGTCTAACAGCAGTTTGCCGTTAATCAGCAGCTGACTGCGCGTGCGGATATTTTTGCCTCCCGCTTTTTTCGCACGTACACACGCCGCGCAATTACAAAATACCGCTGGCACACCCTCTGCCGCCGCTGTTCCTAAAAACATAATTTCCATACCGCTAGTATAGCAAGCCCAAACAATATTGTCAAGGGGGCTTGACAAGCATGGTATAATAGTAATATAGGACGTTATTTAATGCACAATGCACAATGCACAATGCACAATGTCGGCTATGTATTTTAAATAGTAGCCATATAAAAATCCCCCTCTTTGCAGGCGCGACGCGGCGGCGTTAGCCGCAAAAACACACCGTGTTTTTAGCCAAAGCGGGGAGTGAGGAACGAACGACCCATTGCTGCGCAGCAGACGGGGTGGAAAGAAAAGCTTTGTTTACCCCCCAAAAAAACAGATACAAAAAGGATGCAAAACAGATACAAAAAGGATGCACTTTTTCTATAAACATTAAGAATGGATTAAAATTTTTGCAAATCTTTGTTAATTTATTGCCAAAGCCCCCGTCCATGTAGTACAATAATATAGAAAAATAATTTGACAAGGCGGACAGCGGTAAAAATGAAAAAGAAATTAACCCTGATAGCATCCATACTCTTAGTTAGCACACTGTTTTTAACGGCGTGTTTCGGCGGCGGCGGCCCCGTAGACCTCGGACCGAGCGAACCTACCGTACAAGAGTTATATATTATTGCCCCGCCCGAAACTACCGTGTACGATGTCGGGCAGGTGTTTAACCCCGAAGGCATGCGCATATCGGTTTTGTACACCAATGGAGACGGCTATACAACCGCCGACTTTTCTTTTTCGCCCTCAGGTGCGTTATCGGTTAACGATACCGAAATTAGAATTAATTATAAGGGCAAAAGCGTGGTGCAGCCCATCACCGTAGCCCAAATGACAGGCATCACGGTTAATGCACCGCACAAAACCGTCTACTTCGAAAACGAATTTTTCGATACCGCAGGCATGACGGTTTTGGCAAACTTTTCAGTCGGCGCGCCGCGCGCTGTAAGCGTTGAGGACGTTATGATTTTACCCTCAACCGCGCTTTCGCCGCGCAGCCTTCGCCGCACCGATACCGAAGTAACGGTGCGCTATCGCGGCTTTACGGATACGGTGTCTATCATGGTATCCGAACCGCTTAAACCCGTTGTTTTTATGGTTATTACCAATCAGCCCGATATTACCGAATTTACCGCAGGTCAGCCGTTTTCGCGGGAAGGCTTAGAAATCCGCGCAGGCTTTAACGACTTTACGTCCAGAGTTTTAGAAAACTATGAGTTTAGTGTTGCGCCCGCAATTCTTACCCGCGTAACCGAGTACGTTACCATTACGTTCGGCGGGCAGTCCATTACAATTCCCGTTACCGTTTTAGAGCGCGAGATAGATAAGCGCGGTGTAGGGTACGGCTTTACCACCGCTAACAGTACAGGCGCGTATAACGACCCCGCTAAACGCACAACGCGCACAACGGCCGAAGATATGGCACTGCTAACCAGCGGCTCAAATCCGATTTCGTGGTATTATAACTGGGCGTCAAGGCCGGGCTTTGACTCCGCGTCCAGAGCGGTTGTTTCTCAAGAGGCGGATAACGCAGGGCTATTATATTTTCCGATGGCATGGAATGCAGACCCGAATTCGCTGCCCGAAATCGAAGAGTACATCGTATCGCGGTTAGGAACGCCGCACGCGGTAGAATATATGTTGGCGTATAACGAGCCGAATTTCAAAAACCAAGCAAACTTAACTCCTAACGCTGCCGCAAACGTGTGGCCGAATTTTATTGCACTGGCAAAAAAATACGATATCAAAGTAGTTTCACCCGCTATGAATTTCAGCGGCGGCCACGAGGCTATGGGGTGGAATGACCCGATAGCCTGGCTAGATACGTTCTTTGCGCACCCCAACGTGGATATAAACGACATAGACGCTATTTCTATCCACTCATACCCGTGGTGGCCCGGTGCATTGCGCAGCCACGTCAATTTGTATAAAAAATACGATAAGCCTATTTGGATTACCGAGTTTTGCGGTTGGGAAGACTTAGGGGACAGAACCGCTAGTGCAGAGCTGCAAGCATGGTATTTAAGTATGGCACTAACGTATTTAGAGCAAGACCCGATGGTAGAACGCTATGCGTGGTATCTGCCTAAAGGGCATGAGCCGCAAAACAGCGAGCCGTTTCATAACCTGCTTACCGACGTTGTGTTAAACGGAAACGATTTGCCTGCATTAACGCCGCTAGGCAAGCTATACACCAACATCTCCACATTCGACCAAAACTTTTGGGCGGCGGTAGGTACGCGTATCGAGGCAGAGCATATGACGGCGTCTAACCAAGCGGCAATGGCGGAAGACCCTAACCTTCCTTGGCAGCAAGGCGTTACGTTCCGTGTTACTACCGACGGTTTAGACACTAACCCCGACAGCTTAGATATCTTTGATTTCAGGCATGTTCCCATAGGCGGATGGCCGCACGGCAGTGAGCCCGCGCACGATATGTGGGCAGAGTATCAAATTAACGTAACCGAAGAAGCCACGTATGCGTTACAGCTTAGATATCAAACCACGCAATCCGCCACCGTACACCTTACCGTAAACGACACCGCCGTAGCGGGTTCGCCGCACACGCTTAATTCGTCCGCATGGACTACGGGTACATTTAGCTTAGGCACGCTTACGGCAGGACGTCATATTATCCGCCTACGCGTTTCAAACGGAAACTGCGCACTTAACTGGCTACAAGTAAACAAAGCATAAGGCTGGACTAAACCGCAATTCTCCATTCTCCATTCACCATTTTCCATTGCTATAAGCAGTACAAGGCTGTACTTTAACGTACAGCCTTGTACTGCTTATAGCACACTAGCCGTTCGTATACGCGCAGAATCGTCCGATATTTCGTCATAAGCGATAAGGCAGTAATCCGCATCAAAAGTATTATCTAAATAAAAATCATTAAACGCGGGACGCGCGTTGTTGTAGTCTATCCTTCCTGCTTGCGTTATTCCCGTTGTATTGGTTAAGATTCCCATACAGCCGCGCTTTTGGTTTGCCTCATTATTAAAATGCAATCTGCCGCGTCGGTCTTTATACATATAATCATTAGGTAAGATGTTAGGGCTTTCAACGGTACGCACCGACGAAAAATTCGGAAACGGCGATGCGGTGAATTTTTTATAAAGCCTAATTCCCAGCGTAACGGTATAGGTTGCCTTGATTTGCTTGCCGCGCTTTAACGCCTTTAAGGTTAACGCCACAATTACGCCTCCGATTGTCGAAACCGGCACGCCCATAAACATCGATATAAACGTAAAAACAACGGCTGTTCCGGTCGAGCCGAAATCAGTGCTAAGATAGTTGGGCAGTGCGCCGCCAAAAAACAGCCCCGAAAAAATGCCCAGCCCGATTAGCAAAACAATTACGCCCGCCGTTAGTGTACTGCGTTGCGGTACGCCCTCAATTTCGTAGGGGCGCGAAGTATTGATGCGCAAAGATTTTCCGTCTAACAAATGCGCAAATTTTTCTGCCGCTAACGTGCGTGTTTGTGCCTGCGCCTGTGTTATACCGCCCTCCGCCATACTGCGCAGTACAACGCCCGATTGCGCGGCGGTATGCAGCGCGCCGCCACTATACGCGCATACTTTACTAGCACGGTTGCGGGTGCACAGCGTATACGTTTCCAATAGCATAGCCATGCCGTCGTAAAACACTACCGAAACCTCACTGCCTATTGTGTACAGCTGTTTGCTGCTTTGCGAAAATTTAAACGTTTCTAAATAATGGTCGCCCTTATCGTCTTGATAGCTGTACGATATCGTGTGGCGGTAGCCGCTAGAATTTTTGGTGCTGTAATAACGGTATTCGGCTTTTCGTATATAGCCCTTTGTAACATGCCCCTGCGTAAGGATTAGGTTGGTTATTTTTTTAAAACTGACTGCGTTAATAAACTCCATGATAGCCATCGTATACAAAAACACGCCCGCCGCTATAAACGGCAGCATAAAAAACGGCACAAAGACCACGCCCTCCTGCGAGGCCACTGTCGTGCCCGCAATGACTATCCCGTTCCATACAGAACCGAACAGCAGCATAAAAATGCCTAAGCCGGGAGTTCCTTTTTTAAAGCGGCTTTTAAAGGTGGTGCGCTTTTTAGTGTCCAACTTAAAAAATTCCATACGCTAAGCGTACCGCAAATTACCCATTTTGTCAAGCCTTATGATAATGGAAAATGGAGAATGGAAAATGGAGAATTTCGGCTATAAATCTTCTATGCCTAAAAGTTGACCGACCGTTACGTCAAAAATCTTAGCTAATCTGCATAGTGTTTCGTAGTTAGGTTCGCTACCTCTGTTTTCCCAATCTCTTATACATTGGTCTGTAACGTCTAGCTTTTTGGCAAGCTGTAATTGCGTATATCCTTGCATTTTTCGCAATTCTCTTAGCGTGGATTTAAATTTCATAATTTCTTATCCTCCTATTAAGAATAAAGCAAATTGCTTGATTTTACTTGACACCAAGCAAATTGCTTGATTATAATAAATTATGAAGTTTGGAGGGTTTTATGACATTAGGAGAAAAGATACAGGTACTGCGCAAAGAAAAACAGCTTAGCACAAGACGCTTAGGAGAAGTTGCGGGCGTATCATGTTCTATGATTAGCAAATGGGAGCGCAATGTATGCGAGCCGAAAGTATACAGTATACAAAAGCTTGCGGATTATTTTAATATTACGTTAGAAGAGCTTTTAAATAGTAAAGTTGAGATTTAAAGATTGTTAAATTAAAATTTTTAGCCGAAATTTGTCAGTTGTCAGTTGTCAATTGTCAGTTATTAATTGACAAACCCTTTTTCCTGTGCTATCATAGATTTATGGATGAAAAATCGGAAAAAAAGCCGCCCGCAAAAAGAACGGGCAGGGTAATGCCGAAAATAGTTACCAAGGATACCAACACCGAAGGCGAAACGCCGCTTACCAAAACAGTGGGCGAGGTAATCGACCCCGATGTTTTTTCTGCGCAGGATGAGGTTGCGGCGGGCGAGTATTCGCGTTCGCGCACCATAGACGGTTCTATGCTGCCGCACGACCGTTTAAAATTAGCCGCAAAGCACCGCCGTGCCGCGCTAAGCGTTTCCGCCTCTATCAACTACGATGCGGTAGACCGTTTCGAGCCCGATATTGAAGCAGGCTTATTTGCCGAGCAGGTAGAGCAGCGCGCGGCACAAGGCTTAGTAAACGTAACTAAGAAAAAAACCTCCAAAACGTATTTCAGTATATTTTTCGGCAACATCTTTACGCCGATTAACATGATAGCCGTTGCCGTTTCGATTGCGTTGGCGATATTTAAAGCAGAATTTGTTCAGTACATGTTTGTGGTTATCATCATGGTAAACACCTCAATCGGTATTATTCAAGAAATCCGCGCAAAGTTTACGGTTGAAAAATTAAAGCTGCTTAGTGCGCCAACCGCCACCGTACTGCGCGACGGCGAGCGCAAAGTTATTCCCGTAAGCGAGATTGTACTAGACGATATCATGTATTTAGAGTCGGGCAAGCAAATCTGCGCAGACGCGATTGTAGCAAAGGGCGAAATGGAGGTAAATGAATCGCTGCTTACGGGCGAGTCTGTTCCGGTAAAAAAATCTGTCGGCAGCGAATTGTTTTCGGGTTCGTTTGTGGTGGGCGGAAATTGTTACGCCCGCGTAAACAAGGTAGGGTCTGCCAACTATGTAGAAACGCTTACCAGTCACGCGCGCAAATATAAAAAGCCGAAATCAGAATTGTTTAATTCGATAGGCCTTATTATCAAGGTAATTATCCCGATTGCCATACTGCTTACCGCAGGGGTTATCACGGCATATTATCTTAACGAAATCCGCCCCGTAGAAAACGAAATCAGCCGCGCGGCGCTTTTAGATTTATGGCAGACCAATATCCACCGCGCGGCGGGCGTTATGATAGGTATGCTGCCAACGGGTATGTTTTTATTAACGAGTACCGCGTTGGTTATATCGGTTATCCGTCTTGCTAAAAGGCGCGCGCTGGTAAAAGACTTATACTGTATAGAAATGCTAGCGCGCGTAAACGTACTGTGTTTAGATAAAACGGGCACTATCACCGACGGCACTATGGTGGTTAAAGACGTAGTAGAAATTAAGGGCGCGCACGAAATCCCGTACAGCTTTAACGAAATAATCGGTTCGGTGCTGACGGCAACGGGCGACAACAACCAAACCGCTATGGCGCTTGCCAATCATTTTGGCTACTCTAAGGCGCTTTCGGCAACCGTAACCCTGCCGTTTTCTTCCTCACGAAAGCTTGCCGCCGTATCGTTTGGCGAGGCGGGTACGTTTTTGTACGGCGCGCCCGAATTTGTATTAAAGGATATCGGCATCCGCATAGAAAAGCTAATCAACGAGTACGCGTCGCAAGGCTTGCGCGTAATGGTACTGGCGCACAGCCCTGCGCAAATCACGCAAGACCGCCTGCCTTCGGTGCGCCGTCCGCTTTGCTTAATCGCTATCGAAGACCATATCCGCCCCGACGCGATAGAAACGGTGGGGTGGTTTAAAGAAAACAACGTAGACGTTAAGGTTATATCGGGCGATAATCCGATTACCGTTTCGGAGGTTGCTAAAAGGGTAGGGATTATCAACGCCGAATTATACATTTCGTTAGACGGGCTTTCTAATCAAGAAGTTTTTGAAGCGGCGCATAAATATACCGTATTCGGCAGAGTTACCCCCGAGCAAAAAATGCTGTTGATTAAGGCGTTAAAGCAAAAGGGCAATACCGTTGCTATGACGGGCGACGGCGTCAACGATATTTTAGCCATGCGCGAATCCGATTGCGCCGTAGCCATTGCCTCTGGCGCAGAGGCCGCGCGCAACGTAGCCCACTTAGTGTTGCAAGACAGCAGTTTTTCGTCTATGCCGCAGGTAGTGCGCGAGGGCAGGCGCGTTGTAAACAACATTCAGCAAACCTCATCGCTGTTTTTAATGAAAACCTTTATGACCATCCTACTGGCGGTAATTTCGTTGATTGTACGCGATATGGCGTATCCGTTTACCACTAGTCATTTACTGCTTTTAGAGTTTTGCGTAATAGCGATGTCGTCGTTTGCCCTTGCCTTGCAGGTCAATACCAATATGATAAAGGGCAAATTCCTATCCAACGTTATCGGGCGAAGCGCACCCGGCGGCGTTACACTGGCTATGGCAACGGTGGCAGTGTATTTATATAACCGATTTTTAATTCTTCCGCTGCCGATTCATATGTACGAAAGCTTGTTGATTTTGTGCGTAACCATTACAGGCTATATGATTTTAGTTAAAATTTGCGAGCCTGCCAATTTATTTAGAACCATGCTGCTAATCGCCATAGCAGGCGCAATTATTATTATGAGCTTTGTTATGAGCGGCCCGCTAAAGCTTGTGGCGATAGGGCTGCAAGACGGCTTATTCTTAATAGCGGTTGTAATGGGCGCGTACTTCTTTATGTCTATATTGATAAAGATTATGAAATCCCTAAAAATACTACATTAGGTCGGCGCAAAACGGTTTGATACGGGCTACGCTTTGTTTTTTTGCACGCTTGCGTACATTTAGGTACGCGGCACGCGCAAAAAAACAAACTGTTGCCCGTCTGAAACCGTTTTGCGCCGACCTTGCGGCAATAGGTAATGGAAAATGTCGGCTAAGGGCTTAATGCCTTTAAGCAAGTTTTTTTAAACAAAAATTTTTTAAATTTATTGCGAAAAACAGTTGACAAATATTAAATAATGCTGCATACTGTACATATTGTTAGCATATGCTAACATTTGGAGGTAAGCGGATATGACGCTGGCGCAAGCAAAAAAGAATACTCAGGTGGTTATACAAGAGATAATGTTTCAAGGAAACGGCCGTCAACGCTTACTGGATATCGGCTTTATACAGGGGGCAAGCGTTGAGGTAAAAGGCTTTGCGCCTTTGGGCGACCCTATATTGATAGAGGTAAACGGTTGTTTGATGGCACTACGCAAAAGCGATGCCAAAAACATCGGAATTATTCCAAAAACGGTTTGATACGGACTACGCTTTGTTTTTTTACGCGCTTGCGTACATCTGGGTACGCGGCACGCGTAAAAAAACAAACTGTTGTCCGTCTGAAATCCGTTTTTGACTTAACCCTGCAAGCAGGAAACACAAAATTTTTTTGCATATTAAGTTAGCATAAGCTAACATTTAGGAGAGGGTACCATGAAAATTGCATTAGCAGGCAACCCCAACAGCGGCAAAACTACGCTGTTTAACGCGCTGACGGGGTTAAATCAAAAAATAGGCAACTGGGCGGGCGTTACGGTAGAAAAAAAGTCGGGCAGGTACCGTGCAGATAAAAGCATAGAAATTATCGATTTGCCGGGCGTGTATTCGCTAAATCCTATTTCTGCGGACGAAAAAATCACCCGCGATTTTTTGTTGACGGAAAAAGCCGATGCGGTTATCAACGTACTAGACAGCGCGGATTTAGAGCGCGGGCTAATGCTGACGCTGCAATTAGTAGAAACAGGCATTCCCGTTGTGCTTGCACTTAATATGCAGGACGAATTAAAGCTGCACGGCTTAACGCTGGACATCGCGGCATTCGAGCGCGAATTAAAGATTAAAGCGGCAGCAGTTTCGGCAAGAAAAAACCGCAATATTAACGCGCTTATGGAGTTAGCGGTTGCGGCGGCTAAGGACGGCACGGCTGCACCGTTCACCGCGCAAGGCGATAGCGAGGAAGAAAAGACGGCGTTCCGCCACGCGTACATAGCCTCTGTAATAGATGTACTTAGAGTTAAGTCGGAATCCAAAATAAAACGAATTACGCAAAAAATCGATAAAATCGTTTTAAACAAGTGGCTGGCGTTTCCGATATTTGCCGCCGTAATTTTTACGATGTTTTACGTTTCTATCCAAAGCGTAGGCGGGTGGCTGAGTGAGAGTGTTGAGTGGCTGTTTTTTGATGCAATCGGCGAGAACCTGCGCACGGGCTTAACCGGCGCAGGCGCGGCGCAATGGGTTTCTTCGCTTATGGTAGACGGTATTGTGGCGGGTGTGGGTACGGTGCTTGCGTTTGTGCCGCAAATCATCATCTTATTTTTGTTTATAACCTTTTTAGAGGGTTGCGGATATATGGCGCGGATTGCCGTTTTGATGGACAGGATTTTTAAAAAGTTAGGGCTTTCGGGTAAGTCGTTTATTCCTATGCTAATCGGCTGCGGCTGCACCGTACCCGCTATTATGAGCGCGAAAACCATAGACGGAGAGGCTGAGCGCAAAAAAACCATCCTATTAACGCCGTTTATGCCGTGCAGTGCAAAGTTGCCCGTGTTTGCCCTGATAGCGGGCGCACTGTTTCCGAATAATCCGTTTGTCGCGCCGTCTATGTATTTTTTAGCGATTGCAATGGTGATAGTATGGGGCTTGCTGCTAAACGCGTTCAGGCGCAAAAAAGCAAGCAGCGATGCGGTTGTTATGCAGCTGCCGCATTACCGCTTGCCGCAAGCAAAGTTTGTTGCGTTAGAGCTATGGAGTAAGGTGAAAGGCTTTTTAATTCGGGCAGGCGTTATTATTGTGCCTGCGGCAATCATTTTGTGGTTTTTGCAGAGCTTTAGCTTTGGATTTGTATTTGTAGAAACGCAAGATAGTATTTTAGCCGCAATAGGGCGGGGCATCGCGTGGATATTCAGGCCTCTAGGCTTTGGCGACTGGCAGGCGGCGGTGGCGGTGATTACGGGGGTTTTCGCCAAAGAAACGGTTGCGGCAACGTTTGGCATTATGGGTACGGACTTAACGCAAATTTTTACGCCGCACGCAGCGTACGCTTTTATGGCGTTTTTATTGCTGAGTGCGCCGTGCGCGGCGGCGGTGGCGGCAACGCGCAAAGAAACAAACAGCACTAAGTTTATGTTTATTGCCTTTGCCTTTCAATGCGCGGCGGGCTATTTGCTTGCGCTTATCATCAATCAGGCGGGCAATCTGTGGGCATACAATCCTACGCTGTGTATTTCTATTTTGACAGGGATTTTGATTGCGGGAATTTTTGCCCTTAGCATTCGGCACGCCGTAAAAAAGCGAAAGCGGGGCGGCGGATGCGCGGCGGGCTGCGGCGGTTGCGTTCGCCAAACATCCTGCGCGGAAAAAGAAAATATAAACGAGGCAAAAAGCGAAGCGGTTAAAGAACCCCTAAGTAATTGACAATTTGTACAAAACAGTATATACTATGCGGTATGAAGTCTATACAAAAAAGCGGTGAGGACTATTTAGAGGTTATTTACGGTCTTTTGCAAAAAAGCGACCATGCGCATTTAACGTGCATTGCAAAAGCAATGGGCGTAACTAAGCCTAGCACGTCTAGGGCCTTACATATTTTAGCCCAAAAAGGCTACATTCAAAAAGAAAGCTACGGCACGGTTACCCTAACCGCGCAAGGCACACAGCACGCCGAAGCGGTAATTAAAAAGCATAAGGCAATCCGCACACTGCTAACAGACGTTTTGGGCGTTTCTCCAAAAGCCGCCGAAGCGGACGCATGTAAAATAGAACACTGCATCGGCGAAGAAACCACCGAAAAGCTGTTTAATTTTTTAAAGCTTTAAAAAGGTTTGGCTTTACGTTGCTTTAATCATATCTACGGCGGATAGCCTGACAAATCTTTTAAGCGGGGCAATAGCCGCAAGAAACGAAATACCAAAGCTTAGCACAATTAATATCAGCACAGGTAAAACGCCGAATATAAACAGCGGAATAGCAAATACGGCGTTCATAACGGCGGCTAATATGCAAATGCCGCAAATTGCTGCGGCAAAGCTTACCGTGGTAATCAAAAGGGTTTCTAAAATAAAAATAGACAACACGCATTTTTTACTTGCACCTAAGGCGCGCAATATGCCAAAGGTTCTTTTTCTGTAATCAAACGATACCGTCAAAAAATTTAACGTCATAACTATCGAAATAATGATAAATATTACGCCTAAAATTAGTGCAGGAAGCCACATATTTGCGATAAAGCCTTTTGCACGATTAGCATGGCCGGAATATATCGAGTGAATGCTTGTGGTGAATACACCGCCAAAACCGTCTGTGTTGTCGCGGGATTCAAGTATGGCGTTTACCATGCGCAGGTCTTTATACAAATTGCCGCTTAACCGTACCGATGCCAAATTAAAGCTTAAGTCTTCTTGCCCTGTAACGTGCGCACGGTAGCCGCTTGCCACAAAGCTGAAACATAGTGAAGAAAAGCGCGCGCTTTCTATGGGCCGACTCCGAATAGCTTCAAGTTTGTGGTTAAATAAATGCTGATACTGTATATCGGTGCTAAACACCCCTGTAATGGTAAAATCCCCAAGGCTTAGGCCGATTAAATCATCCGGGGTTGCAATAGGCAAAAGCGCACCCTCAGGGCTAAGGTAACCGTGTTTTATAAAATAATCCGCCCTAAAATCGGTAAGGGCTATTTCGGTAAAGTTTTGGGGCAGGCGCGAAAGCTGAGGATTTATAAACCGTGCGTCTATGCGTAAATCCGCATCGGCTAGCCCTGTTTGCGGGTTTAATTCTGCTAACAATTCATTTTGCGTATGGTAAAGCGTATCGACCATACTGCTTTCCCCTAAATAATCCGCAAAATCCGTAAAATGTTCAAAAAGCGCGCGGGTATGAACATAGTTAAAATGCACCGGTATTACGCGATTGCCATGTGTGTCAAAAGTAGCTATTTGCCCCGCCGAAAGGTCAACAAAAGCCGAAGAAACACTTAGCCAGTTTGTGCCGTTTTTGTATAAGGCGCGCAACTCAGCCCTTTGCGAATTTGCGGTTACTGCCATCAGCATATAACCAAACAATATAAAGCATACAGCCGAAAGAAATATAGAGGTAGCAAGACGGAATTTTTTTCGTGTAAAAACGTCTGCCGCCATAGCAAACCGATGTTTAACCGAAAGGCGCAGGCTGTTTTGCGGCGGCGTGTCGGTTGTGGAGGACGGGGTTGGCGCAATTTCACTGATTTCCTCTTTGTTTGTATCCGCGGTTAATTTGCCCTCTTCTAGGGTTATAATGCGGTCGCCGTATGTTTTTGCGTGTCCGCTGTTGTGCGTTACCACAATAATTAATCTATCCTGCGATAAGGTTTTACACAGCTGTAAAAACATTTCGGCGGTTTGTTCATCCAGCGCGCCCGTCGGTTCGTCCGCTAAAATAATTTGCGGGTTTTTAATCAGCGCACGCGCAATAGAAACGCGCTGTTTTTGCCCGACGGATAATTCGTGTATTTTTCTGTCCGCTAAAGTATGAGAGGTTTCGTCAACCAATTCTAACTGCGTTAGCAGCGTATCAATTTCGGTTTGCGGTTTTTGTTGCTGCAACGATAAGGCGATTTCTATGTTATCCCTTACGGTTTTATGTTCTATTAAATTATATTCCTGAAAAACAAAGCCTACATAGCGGTTTCTGTATGCGTCGTAATCGCGTTCGGTAAAGTTACGGCTAGACGCGCCGTTTATTATAAGTTCTCCGCTGTCGGGCTTATCCAAGCCGCCCATTATATTTAACAGGGTAGATTTTCCGCTGCCAGACCTGCCCACTATAAAAACTAAGCCCTTGTTTTCAAATTCTAGCGATATACCGTCTGCCGCTTTTACTTTTTTGCCGCGTTCAGACATATAGGCTTTATGTATGTTGTGCAGTTGTAGCATGGAAAAAACCTCCAAAATATGTATCTAGTTTATCATATCTATTAGTCAAAAGCAAGCATTATATACATTTTAGTAAAATCATACTGCGTCGCCCCTAAGAGAGCAACGCAGTACGACAAAACAAGTTAGTGGGCTACAAATCCGTAATAGTTAATCGTCATAGAGCCTGAGCTGGCATTTCCCGACATATTGCTTCCGCGTGTTACCATAAAAATTCCGTCTTTAAGCATACACACGCCGATTGCGCTGGCGGTTCCGTTGTTAGTAATTGTTATAGTAACCGTAGCATAAGGCCCGATTTGTTGGGCGCGCAGATGGCTTAGGCTTTTCCATCCGGCGATGTCGTTTAAAAAAGCCCGCCTTTGATTGTACATAAAGGTTAGTGTTTCGTTGTGAGGGTTATACACTTCTACAGTCCATGTACTGCTGTTTGGTTTTTTAAGATTAAGTAGGTTTAGGTACGTGGTAGGATTTCTGGTAGACGCGCCTTCTTCTGCTTGCGCAACCGCTTGTTCCTCAGGCAACGCTGCGGCATCTGCATTAAGGGCACTTGTTCCTACAAACGCGCATGCAAATGCAAATAGCGCAAACGCTAATACAATAGATAATAGCCTCACCTTGTTAATTTTTTTGACGTTCATAATTTTCTCCTTCTACAATTAAATTTTTTTAAATAACGGCATACTGTGCATTTTTTAAAGCGTTTCTTGCGCCCTCCGTACACAAGCGATAAAGTACTTTTAGAAAAACATATAGTATAACCGAATATTTTACAAGTGCAACTAAGTATAGGATAAAATAATTTCTAATAAATGTCAATAGCAGTTTGCAATACAAATTGTTATTTTGCAAGGGCAGCCGTACCATAATGAAAAACAGCGCTACGATAAACCTAGTTGACACAAGGCTTTACCGTATGCTACAATAGTAGAAATTCAAGCAACGTCTTAGGAGAAAAACGTATGAAAAGATTTATTACTGCCGAATCCGTAACGGAAGGGCATCCCGATAAAGTATGCGATAAGATTTCGGATTCGGTGTTAGACGAGTTGATTAAGCAAGACCCGTCTAGCCGTGTTGCGTGCGAAACTTGCGTAACAACGGGCTTTGTGTTGGTGATGGGCGAGGTTACCACTAAGGGCTACGCCGATATAGAGGGCGTTGCGCGGCGCGTGATTAAAGAAATCGGCTACGACCGCCCGGGTTTGGGCTTTGATTACGAAAGCTGTTCGGTAATGACGATGCTGCACGGGCAAAGCGAGGATATCGCGTTAGGCGTAGATAACTCATTAGAAGAAAAATCGGGTAAAGAGGCGGATAGGTTTAATAAAATCGGCGCGGGCGACCAGGGCATGATGTACGGCTTTGCCTGCCGCGAGACCGAAAGCCTTATGCCCATGCCGATTGATTTGGCGCATAAGCTTACCATGCGGTTAGCCCAAGTGCGTAAAAGCGGCGCGCTGCCGTATCTGCGTCCCGACGGAAAAAGTCAGGTAACGGTAGAGTATCAAGACGGCCGCCCCGTGCGCGTGGATACGGTAGTAGTTTCTGCACAGCACGATGAAGAGGCAGCATTAAGTCAAATTCAAGCCGACATCAAAAAAACGGTTATTGCCCAAGCGATACCGTCCGCGCTGTTGGATAAAAATACTCAATTCTATATCAATCCTACGGGCAAGTTTGTGCGCGGCGGGCCGGGCGGCGACAGCGGCTTAACGGGGCGCAAAATTATTGCCGACACCTACGGCGGTTACTGTCCGCACGGCGGCGGCGCGTTTTCGGGGAAAGACCCTACTAAGGTAGACCGTTCGGCGGCGTATATGGCGCGTTACGCGTGCAAGAATATCGTGGCGGCGGGTTTGGCTGAAATCTGCGAAATGCAGGTTTGCTACGCAATCGGCGTGGCGCGTCCCGTATCGGTGTATATCAAAACCTACGGTACGGGCGTATTGCCCGATGACAAGCTGGCAGAGCTTGTTTTGGCCGAGTTTGATTTCCGTCCGCGCGCTATTATCGAGTATTTAGATTTATTAAAGCCTATATACGGCGAAACTGCCGTGTACGGACATTTCGGGCGCGGCAATTTTGCGTGGGAAAAAACGGATAAGGCAAAGCACTTGTCGAAATATGTTAAATAAGAAAAGTACTTAGATGTACGCTGGGCGCGTAAAAAAATAAAGCGTAGTGCAAACCGCCATAATTTAGCAAATAACTACAAAAAAATTTTTTTAAAAATTTTATAAAAAGGGGTTGTTTTCTTGTAAAAAGTATAGTATACTATATATGGTACCGTTTAGTTTAAGCCGACACAAAATCGACAAACGGCAAAAGGAGCAGAGAAAATGAAAAAATTCGGATATGTATGTATGATAGTTTTATTGTGCGCGTTTTGCTTTGCTTTTTCGCCTGCCGACACCAAAACGGACGGGCAGCCTTTGGTGATAGCGCAATCCTCCGCCGAGCAAGAGGGTTCGGGCGACATAAACGGCGATGTGCTGGAAAGCGGAAACTACCGCCAAACGCCTGTATTTTACTTCTTGATTTCTATTTCCGCCTTGATTGTGCTTGCCGCAGGAGCGGTGTTGGTGCGCAACATGATTCGCAAGCGCGAAAATACCTAACGGAACCGCTGATTAAGTATAAATCCGATAGCGTCTTTTTAACAGTAAAAGACGCTATTGTTTTAGTCTGCCTCAGCCCGAATGGAAACTCCGAATGTAGCGGGCTTAATCACGGGCTAAAATGCGGCGATTTTTAAAGTATTATTTAAGCATAAAAAATCTGGTTTTTGAACTTGACTTTTTTTATTAAAAAGTGTATACTTGTACAAATCGGCTTTTGTTACGCTTAGCAAAAGCATTATGCGCGGAGCTACATGGTAAAAGAAACCAAACAAAAAAGAGAATTAAAAATTATATTCGGCGTGCTGCTTACGATTGCTACGCTGTCTATTATTGTTGCGATTATCGTTTTAGCGGTAGATTCCGCCAAAACAGGTTCGCAATTATTTTTTAATAAATACGATTACATAGAACCCGTCATGCGGGACGGGGTATTTATTGCCGTGCGCGACGGCGAGTATGTTTTAGTGCGCGAGGACCGCATTATTTCGCGCCGTCATTCCGCATTAACATTTTTAGAGGATACGCAAACCTATGCCTTTGTTACGTTAGACGGCTTTACGGGCGAGTTAGACAACGAAGGCAGAGAGCTGTACCGCCGCCGCATAGTTGCTAACGAAATCAGCCTTTTTAACCGCAGCGGCACACCGTTTTATTTTGCAGAGGAAGGCGGTGTGCAAGCCGTATATTTTGCGCAAAGAACAGCCTTTGAAAACGCAGACAAAATTTACACCTTTGCCGAATTAAACCGCGCGGATTTACTTACATTGCCGTTAGGGGTAGTGTTGTACCGCGACCGTCAAAGCGGCGAAAATTTAATTTCTTCTGTTCAGGCGCGTCAAGCTGCATTGACGCAATCTGCCCCAGCCCCTGCATTTTTACTTTCTGCAAGCGTGGTGAACGGACCGTTTTTAACGGTATCGGACGGAGATTATAAAACTTATAGTTTACCAAATTTGACGCATATTCCGTTTTTAGACGGCGCGCGTTCGAACGAGATATTTAATGCAAACGGTACCCCCGTGCGCTACGCGTTTGAGGGCGGGAAGCATATGGTCCGCTTTGAAAGCGGCGGCACGGTGCGCGAGTACGAAACATCGGGAGAGCCGAGCGACGTTCATGCGGTATCTAACAGTTCGGTTTTAGTGGTTTATCAATACCGCGATGCCGCTAAAACCGACCCCGAAACCGTTGCGCTACATACGCCCGATACAGTTTGGGAGGGGCGGTACTCCGTGCTTACCCATCAATTATTTTTTATAGGCGACACTTTATTTAGTACCGCGTTTGCACGCATTACCGAAACGCAGTCGGGTGCAAGCGAAGCGCGGGTTTTGCATGCGGACGGGGTGCAATATGTATTTATTGACGATGCGGTGTACACGTTTAACGGTACGCAGCTTTCGCTTAGATTAGGTGCGGCGTCGGGCTTGGGCGGCGTAACATACAAGATATTCCAAGGCAAGATGTTTTTTGTGTACAACAACCGTTTTTACAACAACACATTCAGGCAATTGTTTGGCGGAGAAAATGTTTCGTTTGATTCAGACCCCGCGCGCAACAACCTTGTGCGCGTTGAAGAGGGGCGTTATGTGGATTTCTCAGGAAGGCCCGTTTCTAACGTGCGGAATGTTTTTGATGTATATGATTTTGCAGGAGCGCGGATAGAGGGCGAATATATTTTTGAAACTGCTGCCGGCGCATACCAAAGCTTTTTGGGTACGGTGTCGTCCAGTGTAAGCGGTATAGTTGAAAATGTCTATAAGTCCGAGCGCGGCGGCTTTGTATTTAAAACAAACGTCGGTTTTACTGCGGGCGGAATACTGTTGCGCGGTGCGGAGTTGTTCGGCGACAGCGGAATAGCGGTTGCGGACGGGCAAAGTATTACTACCTATATAGTAACGGCTAATAACGAATTTTCCTTGACACAAACACATTTTTATAGTACAATTACATCTACATTTTCTCCGTTTGGTATTGTGATTGAAGATGCGAACGGTCTGCAAGGCTTTTATGACCGCGACGGAAGAAGGGTGTTCGGCCCTACGTACCTGCACATTACACTAACCGAGAATTTTGTTTTTGCCCGAATGCCGTCGCGCAGTACTGCTTCGACAGGGCTTATACGCGTATATAACCACGCGGGAAGAAGTGTAACCAACTTACAGGTTACCGAAATTGAGGGGCTAAGAGAGTACGGCGGTTATATCGTAGTGCGTACTACGGACGGAAGAAGCAGATTGCTTGCGTGGAACGGCACGGTAGTAGCCGAATACGCCGAGCATTGGGGTACGTTTGAAAGTTTAGTTACCGATACAGGCGACCGTTCGGATGCGCAAGCACCGCGTTTGCTTGAAATACCCGATACCGAATTTACGTATGAGATTTTTGTTGTGCAGGACGGAATGCAAATATTGCGTATCGCCAACTAATCTACAAGGAAACAGTATGGAAAAAGTAAACAAAAAAGGACAAAATTTCGCCGAGTTTATGGCGGAGTACGCGGCGGCGGAGTTTCCCAAAACCGCCGCAACCGTGGATAACGTAGTTTTTGCGGGTCTTGCCGAAAAGCTGGGCGTATTGCTGATTCAGCGCGACAACTTTCCCGATATCTACGATTGGGCACTGCCGGGCGGCTTTATAGACAGCGGCGAAACGGCGCAAGAGGCGGCCGCGCGCGAACTGTTTGAAGAAGCGGGTGTAGAGGGTGTAGAGTTAGAGCCGTGCTGTACGGTGTCAACCCCTAACCGCGACCCGCGCGGCAATTATATCAGCAGCTGCTTTATGTGCGCGCTGCATGACCCTGCGGCGGTTAGCGCGGGCGACGACGCGTTAAGCGCGAAGTGGTTCGAGGTAGATTACGCCGCAAAAGACGATATATACGAGTTGGTATTAAAAGCCGACGGTTTAATTTTAAACGCGGTTATGCGTATTGTGCGCGACCGCGACGGTAAAATAGATATCGACGCTTCGGAAATTTTACAAAAAGAAGGCATCGCGTTTGACCACGCAAAAATAATTTTGTTCGCAATAGAAACATTGTAGGGAATTTGAGAGAAAGAAATGTCACCAACAGACATAGGACTATTAATCACCGTAATAATTTTGCTTATTTTTAACGCGCTTTTTTCGGTGTGTGAAACGGCATATTCTGCGGCAAACAAGGTGCGCTTGCGTACCTTAGAGGCTAACGGAAACCGCCGCGCGTCTAAGGTGTTAAAACTATTAGACAATTACGACAAGGTTTTAACAACCATTTTAATCGGCAATACGGTAGTTACGGTTACAACCGCCGCCTTAGCTACGCTGTTATTTATTTCGTTATTTAAGGATGCACAGCTGGGCACTACCGTTGCTACGGCGGTTATTACCGCGCTGGTGTTAATCTTTTGCGAAATCACGCCCAAAATGATTGCCAAAGAAAGGCCGGAAAAGGCGGGCATGCGCATTTATCCGTTTGTGATTGTGCTGATGGTATTGCTTTTTCCGTTTACGTGGTTATTTTCAATGTGGAAAAAGCTGCTTAAAAAAGTATTCCGCATTAAAAACGAGGCGGTTATTACCGAAGACGAGCTTTTAACCTACGTTGAAACCGCCGAAAACGAGGGCGGAATTGAAAAACACGAGAGCACGCTGATTAAATCGGCTATTGAGTTTGAAGACGTAGACGTAGAAGACGTTATGACGCCGCGCGTAAATGTAATTGCGGTTAGCGAAAGCGAAAGCATAAAAGATGTAGCGTCAAAATTTAGAGATAACGGCTTTTCGCGCATGCCCGTTTATTCGGGCACGATAGACACCGTAATAGGAATTCTGCACGAAAAAGATTTTAACCGCTTTTGTTTAAGCGGCGGAAAAGCTATCCGCGAAATTTTAAAGCGCAACCTTAACGTAGCGCGCACCATGAAAATCAGCGTCGCGCTTAAAATGCTGCAAAAGGCTAAACAGCAAATGGCGGTGGTAGTTGACGAGTTTGGCGGAACCTCCGGCATTGTTACGATGGAAGATATTTTAGAGGAATTAGTAGGCGAGATTTGGGACGAGCACGACGATGAGGAAGTTTTTACGCGGCGCATTTCCGACGATATGTTCATGGTGTCGGGCGCGGAAAGCCTTGCGGATTTATTTGAATTGTTAGATTTTAAAACGAATGAAGAGTTTGATTCAACCACCGTAGGCGGTTTTGTTACCGAACAAATGGGCAAAATTCCGTCCGCAGGAGAAAAGACCGAGTACGGGCGGTTAGAGTTTACGGTGGTAAAGGCTACAGAAAAACGCGTGTTAGAGGTGCAGTTAAAACTGCTGCCCGAAGTTTCGGAAGATTAACGGGTACAAAATTTCTTAATATCCGCGCATTTTTTATGTTTATCCAAAAGGTTTTAAGGTATAATTAACCATATGCAAGAAGTTTTACACGCGGCGGAACACGCATTAGCGGCAACCTTACATATACTGCCGTTTTTATTAGCGGCGCATATGCTGTTAGAACTTATCGAGCGCAGCGCGGCATCTAGAAAAAGGCTTTCGTTGCTTTTAAACGGTAAGCTTGCGCCTGCGGCGGGCGGCGCGCTGGGGCTTATTCCGCAATGCGGTTTTTCGGTGGCGGCTACTAAATTATATGCGGCAAAGCATATCGGCTTAGGTACGCTAATCGCCGTTTTTATAGCCACCTCAGACGAGGCGATTCCTGTACTGCTGTCTAATACCGCCGCGCTGGATAAGGTTTTGCCGCTGATAGGGATAAAGCTTGTTTACGCAATAGTGGCGGGTTACCTTATTAACGCGCTACTGCGCATGAAACGCTTACGCACCTTAAAAAAATCCGCCGCGCAAAAAGAGCTGGCGGCAAGTGCCGACAGCAAGGCGGAGGCATGCTGTGTGCATAAAGCGGAATCGGGCGGGCGCGTGCATGTGTGCTGCGTGCACGGTGCGCGCAGTGTCGCGCTGACGGGTTCGGTAGAAAAAACTAAAGCCCTGTACCGCGTACACGATTTTATGCGGCAGCCACTATTGCACACCTTGCTGATTGCCGCGTTTGTGTTCGGCGTAAATTTTATATTCGGATTGATGTTTGAACTAGGCATGGAAGAAGCGATTGCTAGCTTTTTTACGCGTTACCGATACGCCGCGCCGTTTGTTGCGGGGCTTATCGGGCTTATACCTAATTGCGGCGCGTCTGTGGTGATTGCGCAAAGCTATGCGATCGGCGCGCTTTCGTTAGGCGCGGCGGTTGCGGGGCTTTCTGCGGGCGCGGGCGTTGCCTACGCCGTTTTGTTTAAAGAAAATAAAAGCCTTAAACAAAATATAGGTATTGTTTTAGGCATGTATTTAGGCGGCTGCTTACTAGGTCTAACCCTTACGCTTTTCGGATATTAGTTTCTTAATCCTTAATAAAGGTTAAGCACAGCGCGTCTTTGTTGAGTTTTCCGTCACTCATTACGGTTATGCCGTTAGCGTAGCACAGCTTGTTTTTATTAAATACGCAATCCGCATCGCATTTAACAAACGTATCCACCGAATAATCGCGCGGTACAAAATCCTCCGCCGCCTCAAACAGGGCGCGCCGCTTTTCTTCGTTAGGCTGATACGTTACGCAGTCGGTTTTTGCGTTTACCTTAATTTGCTTAGCCGTGCAGCAGTACGCGCGGTTATGCACGCATTCGCGCAGTCCGCATTTTAAATCTTTCATAAAAATGTCCTCCTAAGTTTTGTGTTTGATAATAGTTTGGGCTTTTTACCGTCTTTTTTATTCTAAGCGATTGACTTTTTCGCGTTGTTAGGCTACACTTATATTCAGCGTTTCGGCAAGGAGGAGTAAAAATATGAAGGTAATCTTAACACAGGACGTAAAGGCGCAGGGCAAAAAGGGCGATGTTATCGAGGTATCGGACGGCTATGCGCGCAACTACTTATTTAAAAACAATTTGGCAGTAGAGGCATCGGCCGCCAACCTTAACAGCGTTAAACTGCAAAAGGACGCCGCCGCGCACCATAAGGCTGCCGAAAAAGCCGCCGCGCAGGAGCTTGCCAAAAAAATCAACGCAACCACCGTTACCATAACCGTTAAGGTAGGGGCAAACGGAAAACTGTTTGGGTCTTTAAATACGCAAAGCATTGCGGACGCGCTAAAAAAAGAGGGCATAGAGTTAGACAAAAAGAAAATTGTGCTTAACGAGCCTGTCAAATGCGTCGGCACGTATAAAATTCCCGTAAAGCCGTATGCAGAAGTTTCGGCGGTGCTAACCTTAAAGGTTGCAGCCGAAAGCTAAGGGATATAAAGGATAATATAAATCAGTATGGAAGAACTCACCTCCAAACGCGCGCCGCGCGTGAATACGGTATATGTAGTATTTGCCGCGTTTTTTACCGCGCTGGTGTTTGTAGTTACGCTTTTTGCAAGTATTCCCGCAGGTTTTTTGGGCGCGAACGGCAATATCAATTTAGGCGACGCGATTATTTTTTTGGCGTCGGCGGTGTTAGGACCTGCCGGCGGCGCGATTGCGGGCGCTGTAGGCGCGACTGCCGCAAATTTAGCGGGCGGCTACATGATGTACGCGCCGTTTACGTTTGTTATTAAAGGTGCGGCAGGCTTTGTTTGCGGATTTATTTGCCGCAAGAGTAATTTTATTAAAAACAAGCACGCCTTGCGCCGCATAATTGCTATGGCTTTGGCGGCGGCGGTAATCGTTACGGGATATTTTTTAGCAGAGTTGGTTATTATTTCAAGCGGCTTTGCAACTTCGGACTCCGCATTAATGGTTGCCGCACTGCGCACGATACCGGGCAATTTGCTGCAAGTAGGAATTTCGGGCGTTATCGCCTTTATCGTACTGCCTAAAATCTACCCCGTGTATTTTAAAACACAAGCCTCGCGCACAGCGGCGCAAAGCGGCGGTGAGGATGAAGCTTTAATCGAAGACGGCAATGAAGTATTGCTGAATGACGAACACAAAGACGAACATAATGACGGCTAAGTGCATGTATTATAGTCAAGGTTGAAAATATGATTTTTTCTAAATTATTTAAACGAAAAGAAAAAGCCTCCGTTTTAAAAGCGCAAAACACTACCGCCTTAGTTTTGGGCGGAGGCGGCGCGCGCGGCTTTGCGCATTTGGGCGTGTTTAAAGCGTTTGAAGAGGAGGGGTTTGATTTTGACTTTTGCGTAGGTACCAGTGTAGGCAGCCTAATGGGCGCGCTGTATTGCGCGGGCGTAAAAAGCGCGGAAATGATTCCGTATGCAGAACAGCTAGACCTTAAACAAATTCACCGCCGCTTTTTATTGATGCCCGACGACCCCTCTAAAATCGGCAAGTTGGTAACCAATTTATTAGGCGACGCGCTGATAGAGGATTTAGCTAAACCGTTTTATTGCGTAGCGGTAGATTTGGTAGAGGCGCGCCAAGTGGTGTTTGACAGCGGCAAGGTTGCTTTGGCGGTTTCGGCGTCGTGCTGCGTTCCGGGACTATATAGGCCTGTTGTAGACGGGGCGCGGCATTTGGTGGACGGCGGATTGTTAAACAATATTCCGTCCGAAACGGCAAAAATGCTAGGCGCGCAAAAAATTGTGGCGGTAGACATCAATCCTACGCGCGGACACGGCACCCCCAACACGGGCATGTGGGACGTACTAAAAGCCACCTTTCGCATTATGAGTGCAAACTCCTCGCAAAACGGGCTGCGCAACGCCGATGTAGTCATTGCGCCCGACATGGGAAAATTCAGCGCGTCCAAAAAAGACGGCTACGAAGAAATGATAGAATTAGGCTATCTTGCCGCCAAAGCGCAAGCAGATACTATCAGAAAACTATTAAACCGCACGGATAAATAAAACGCGCGATTAAGACGATTTTTTATTAAGAGGGTTCTTTTGCGGTAAGAAACGCTTGCAGCTGTTCGGCAACGGTTTCGGCATTTGCTATGTCTATAACCGTATCGCTTACCTGGGTTAATACAAAGTTATCTAGTGCGTTGACGGAGGCATTTTGGTGAAACTCAAAATCAAATGCGGCATCATAGCCAAAAAAGTCTTTGTTTAGGTCAAACATATTGTACCTAAAACATAAGTACACATCATTTTTATCGAATGCGGAGGTTTCGGCGTTCGATAACACATACGTCAGCCAGTTAAAATCATTATACTCTATTTGTAAATTAGTTACGCCGAATTGGTCTGTCCATTCCGTTGCGTTAGGGTCTTGCGGATAGTGTTCGTCCAGTTCGCCTTGTGTGTAAGGAATCACTGTTCCGTCAACCGTTACGCTTCTTATTACATGCAGATTATAAATATAGTCTCGTTCAAAGGATTCGATTTCTACCCCTTCGATATGTGCAAAAGCGGCTGCGTCCATATATAAAAGAACCATTTCGCTTTCACTGTTGTCGGGATTTTTGGCTTTCCGCGTATCATGCACCATCGAAACGCCGTCTTGCACCAACGCGTAGGAGTAGTTGCTTTGTTCTTGTATACTGTCGATGCGTTGGTCTTTGGTGTACACGTACATCGTTTCGTCATCACCGTCAAAAATAAACGTTGTAGCAAGCTGTTCGTGCGGAGATAGGTATAGATAATAAATGCTGCCCGACTTATTTTGACCGTCTTGTGCAAAATCATAATATCTAATAGCGGTTACAGTTTCGGTATTGACTAGCTGATAAAAGGTATAGCCGCTTTGCGTATATATCGAATGGATAAGCATTACCCCCGAATTGCCGTCTTCGGTAATTTTTTGCCGTACAAAGATTTCGGTATCTTGATTTTCGTACACGGTTATTGCACTGGAATACATATCGTTTTCCGCATCGGATTGAAAAAACGAAGTATATTCGTCTTCTTCAATCTCTATTAGTTGACTTCTGCCGTTTTGAGTAACCTCTTCGTTAGGGTTTTCTACAAAAATATAGCTGTGTCCGCTAAGCCCGAAGTTACCGATAAGGTTTTCAATAAAGCTTTCTATCCAATCTAGTTCGGTCTTAACCTGTTCGATAATATTGCTGCCGATAAACATAGTAAAGCTTTCCGCTGATACGGATTTAGTTTGATAAGAAACAGGGTTAGAAAAAAATTTGTTTGCGTTGGGCGATACCGCCGTTTCGTGTGCAGAGGGCGTTTGAATAAAGCTTACCCCGCTTGCGGAGCTTTCGGCAGCGTCTTCGGGGCCGTCTAACAGCGCATTCGGCAAAATTTCTTCTAGATTCGGCGTGTACTGCGCGTCTGCAAAGCCGCGTGTTACATCTTTAAGCCACGTGCTGTTTTTGGGGTCAGTACGGTTCGGGTCAGTACGGTCTGGGTCAGGGTTATTGCATCCGACGGCTGCTAAGCATACAAACGCGCAAAATACAGCAATTAAAAGTACTTTTAGGGTTTTGTTTAGTTTCATTTTTTGTTACCTCTTACCTATCAGTATAGTGCGGGTTTTTTTAAAAGTCAACTGTTTTATAATAAATATAGTTGTCAAAACCGCAGCCGTGTGGTATACTGTACCATATTGTATTTTAAGGAGAATAACATGAATTTTTTGCAAGGAAAAAAGTATCGCATAATTAAGCTGGTATACCGCAGCGTATTAGCGGCGGTGCTGCTGTTGGCGTTTATTTTTTCGCTGATTGCTACCGAACCGCGCGGCAAGCTAAACCCCGCGCTTAACTACCAGCGCGCATACAGCGACCTTACCCGCATATCGCAAGAAAGCCGTAAGTTCGGCTCGGAAGGCCACGCCAACATACAGCAGTGGCTTACCGAAAAAATTACCGAAATAGGCTTTTCGGAGCACAATAACGATTTACAGCTTACCATTCAAACCTCCGAAAGCGGTTACTGGAATTACGACCGCGCACAGCTTCCGCTAGGCACGCACGATCAAGTATTGACGTTTGTCGGCGCAGGGCAGGGCAATTTCAATTCGGAAGGGATGTATATGGAAGAGGGAGGAGGCGACCACGAGTATCTTCTAACATACGTCGGCGAAAACAAAGGTCCCCTTTTGTCTGACGGCGAATATGTCGGCTTTGAGAATCAGGGCGATTATGATTATGCGCTTGTACATGTCGGGCAAGGCAACGGCAATTTTAATATAGACGGCGTACATGTCGGCGATATGCAAGGCGACCATGATTTTTTACCTGTTAAAGTTGCAGACGGAACAGGCGGATACGCGCGTGTTTGGATTGACGACGGCGCGGTAACTAATTTTATTGCAACGGTGCGCGGTTCCGACCCGCTGTCGCATCAAAAAAAGGCACTGCTTATTACCTCTCACTACGACGGGCAAGACTATAGCACGGTTACGGACGATACCGAATATCCGCCCGATGCGGTTTATCCTGCCACAACCGATGCGGGCGTACCCGTAGTGGCGATGTTAGAGGTTATGCGGTACGCGGCACAGCCTGCTAACCGTGTAAAAAATGACGTTATTTTTCTGATCAGCGACGGCGAGGAAGTCGGGTTGAGGGGCGCGAAAGCGTTTATGCAAGAGTTTATTGATAACGGCATAGACCCCCGCGACCGTATCGGGTTGGTTGCAAACTTTGAGGCTACGGGCACAAGCGGCACCTTGTTGATGTTTGAAACGGGCGCGCATGCGGCGGCGTCTGTTCGGGCGTTTGCGCCGATTTTGGGCAACGTATACACCAACAGCCTAACGGCGTGGATTTATGACGGAATGCCTAACGTTACCGATTTAACAGAATATAAAGAACATGATTTGGCAGGCTTAAATTTTGCTAACGTAGGCAGCGGACAAAATTATCATACGCCCTACGACAACATGGAAAATTTAAGCGAAGCGTTATTAAGGCAAAACATGAATACCGTGTTATCTATGTATCAGCATTTCGGCAATTTTGATTTTGAAAAAATATCGGGCGAAACGCGCCTAGTTTATTTTAACTTTTACAACTGGGGGCTGATATCGTTTCCTGTGTTTGTGCTGTACATCTTTTTCGCGCTGATGCTGTTAGGGTTGGTTGCCGCCCTTGTATTAAACCGCAAAAAGCTAACTAAATCCGCCGTGCTAAAAACGCTTAAAGCAATAGGCATTGTGTTTGGGTGCATTGTTGCCGCGATAGGGGTTGCGTATTTATTTTCGTATATCATGCAAGCCATTACGGGCGTATGGCTGATACAAAAGCATAGTTCGTTTGGTATTGTGTTCGGGCAAATGCTAATCAGCATAATTGTCTTTGCCGTTGCGCTGTACTTTTTGGCAAAGCTGTGCAAGGTTAAACGGCGCGAGGCGTACACGGCAACCGCTATACTGTTGTTTGTGTTTACCGCCGCGCTTTCGTTTGCATTGCCCGAGGCCGCCTTTATATTCTTACTGCCCGCGTTTGTCAGCGTAACCGCACTGGTGCTGGAAAACACCGTAACACATAAAGTAGCTAAAACTATTATAACCGATGTCGGCTTGCCGCTTGTAAGCGCGCTGTTTGCGTTTACCTCTACCGTTACGTTTGCGGTGTTAATCGCCTACGCACTGGGTACGCTGTTCGCGCCCGCGCTTATGCTGCTGCCGCTGCTTGTGCTTGCAAACTTTCCGCTTTTATTACAAGAAGTTAATTTTAAAAAGCTGTTTAAAAAAGGCGGTACCGACGCTAAAACCGTATCGGCAGAAACAGAAACAGAAACAGAAACAACAGAAACGGCGGCAGAAGCCTCTGCACTAGAAACGCCCGCAACGGAAACGGCACATGAAGGGCAAAATTAGCCTAACGTCTAAAAAAACGTGTATACTGCTTTTGGCGTTTGGTTTTTTAGGGCTGGCGGTAGTTATATTTTTTATGGCTATGTGGCCGAACTTTAAGCAATTTGCTTCTAATCAGCGGTCGGGGCTTAATTATTTTGCGTACTTTACGTATCTATCTAATACCGTAGTATTTATTTGGTTGATTTTAACGGGCATTTCGGGACTATGCAAAAAAGAAAAAATGCAGCGGTTTTTAATTGCGCCGCAAATTTTCGGCGCGGTGTTTTTGTATACCTTTATCGTGGGGTTTATTTTTTACGGAATTCTGCGCTGGATAGTAACGCCGTATCCGTGGAGTGTTTGGTACGCGCGGCTTGCAGATTTTTTTAATCACGGGCTAACGCCGCTTTTTATGACGTTATTGTTTATTTTTTCTACAAACGAAACGCAAAAAAAACTTACGCAAAAGCATGTGCTGCTGTGGCTGATTTATCCGTTTGTCTATTTTGTTTTCAGCATGGTGCGCGGCGCAATAATCAACTGGTACCCGTACCCGTTTATTAACCCCGCGTGGCAGCCTTACGCAGCTGTAAGCGCACCCCCCATACTGCTGATTATTTTAGCCGCCGCCGCATTCATGTCGGTATTTTATCTATTAGGATTTGCCACTATGAAACTCTCAAACAAAAAAATCGCCAAATGCGGAGGGCAATTAAATTGAGTAATATTAAACTTTTTGAGGATAACAAAGTTCGCACCAGTTGGGACGACATTCAAGAAAAATGGTGGTTTAGCGTTTATGACGTAGTAGCTATTTTGACCGAACAATCCGAATATGAGAAAGTAAAAAGCTACTGGAAGTGGCTAAAAAGACAGCTTGTAAAAGAGGGAAGTGAACTGGTTAGTAAAACTATCCAGTTGAAATTAAAAGCATTTGACGGCAAAATGCGCCTTACCGATGTTTTGGATACAGAGGGGATTTTTAGGCTTGTGCAAAGTATTCCGTCTAAAAAGGCAGAGCCGTTTAAGATTTGGCTTGCAAGAACGGCAACAGAACGAATTGAGGAAATCACCGACCCTGAGATTGCGTTTAGACGGGCGGCAGATATCTATCTAAAAAAGGGTTATAGCCGTGAGTGGGTTAATCAACGCATTTTATCAATTGAGGTACGAAACGAACTCACCGCCGAATGGCAGGACAGCGGAGTGAGGGAGGGCAAAGAATACGCAATTTTGACGGATGAAATGACAAAGGCGTGGAGTGGAAAAAGCGTAAAGGGCTACAAAAAGCATAAGGATGTCAAGGCGGGCAATTTGCGGGATAATATGACAAACCTAGAAATCGTACTCAACATGCTTGCAGAGGTTTCGACAACAGAAATTAGCAAGGATGAAAAACCTTCTGGTTTTTCGGAAAGTTTGTCGGTAGCACAGCGTGGCGGAGGCGTTGCAAAGGTTGCAAGAGAAAACATCGAACAACAGCTTGGCCGCAGTATAATCAGCAAAGCCAACGCAGCGGACAAATTGGCACTAGACGAATCACCTAAAACATTAGGTTTGCAGTTGCCGCTTGACGACAACGAAATAAAATAAGGCAATCGGCTTTTTTTGGCGGTCAAATTCCGCAGAAGAATTCCCCTCTTTGCAGGCGCGACGCGGCGGCGACAGCCGCAAAAACACACCGTGTTTTTAGCCAAAGCGGGGAGTGAGGAACGAACGACCCATTGACGCGAAAGCTAGACGGGGTGGAAAGAAAAAGTAACTTACGTACAAAGCCCTAATAGGTAGTCGGTGCGGACGGAAAAAAAGAGGGCTAGGCGGATAAGGTGTTTGGTGCGCAAGCTTTCTGTTTGATTGTTTTCCCACGCGGCAACGGTTGCCTTGCCGCAGCCTAACGCTTTGGCTAATTCTTGTTGGGTAAGGTTTTTAGCTAGTCTAAGCGTTTTTATTCTTTCGCCTATATTTGAGTTCATAAATTTTCTCCTTTTAAAAAATAACTATAAAAGAATATTATACCATGTAACGGCTTGACAAATCTACAACCAAAGTGATAGCATAGTGTTGTCAAATTGATAACAGATTTTTAAAAGGAGATTAGATTTTATGGAAATTACCGTAAAAAAGCCGAGTGCGCAGGAAAAGGCGTATATGGAAGGCAAGCCTACATGGAGCTGCGGCGTTTCGGAGTTTGACTGGTTTTATGACAGTCAAGAAGTTTGCCTAATTATTGAGGGCGAGGTATGTGTTTCGTACGGAGAGGGCAAAACGGCTGAGTTCGGCGCGGGCGATTATGTAGTGTTTCCCAAAGGGCTTTCGTGCGTGTGGAAAGTTACAAAGCCTGTCAAAAAATATTACGAGTTTAAGTGAGGCGGGTGTAAAATGTTTTCACTAAAGCATAAAGTAACTATATCGGATATCGCGGCAAATGAAAAAATGTCGGTGCATGCTATGATTAGCCTGCTAGCTAATTGCGAGCAGTTTCAGATAGACGCTGCCCCTGGCTTTAAGGAATATTATATTTCGCGCGGGTACGGTATTTATCTAACGGCGCGTCAGGCGGATATTATACGCTTGCCCGATTACGGCGAGGCGGTTACCGTTTCTACCTACGTGCATGAAATCAACGTGTTTTACGGCGTGCGTAATACGTTTATCTACGATGCGGCTAATAATCCGATTGTTAAAAGCTACGCAATCGGCGCGAATATAGATTTGGCGGCTAAAAGCCCTGTGCGTATAGATAAAGAATTTGTCGCGGGCTTTAAGCTAGACCCTAAGCAAGAAATGTTTTACGCGCCGCGCCGCATAGCCGTGCCCGATACGGTGCCCCAAATTCTGCCGCCCTTTACCGTGCCTGATTTTTTTATCGATTTTTATCAGCACATGAACAACGTACATTACGTTACGCTGGCGTTAGAGTGCATTAAGCCGCGCGCCATTACACGGGTGCGCGCCGAGTATAAGGCGGCGGCGGTGGCAGGCGATAAGATAATTCCTACCGTTTACCGCGAGGAAAACCGCGCAACTGCGGTGCTGGCGGACGGGCGCGGCGGCGCGTTCGCGCATATCGAAATTACCGAATAACCGTGTTTTTTCATTATTTTAGCCTTGACAACTCCAAATATATTTGGTATAATAGGCTGTAACGCTATAAAAAAGCTTGGAGAATATGGTGAAAAAATTTAAAGCTTGTTTATTAATCACTCTATGCACCGTAATATTGTGTGCGGCAACCGTCTTTACGGGCTGCACCGAGCCCGACCCTTATCCGCCTGTCGAGGATGTTCCTGGCTATCGGCTGGTTTGGCGCGACGAGTTTATGGGCAATTCCTTAGATGAAAGCAAATGGGAGTTTCAAACGGGAATCGGTTCGCACCCGCCTAGTAATGCGTGGGGCAATGCAGAACTGCAATATTATAAAAGAGACAATGTGTCGGTTTCTAACGGCACGTTAAAAATTACCGCAAAGCGCGAGCGCACCGACTTTATGTATCGGGACGAGCCGTTTCATCAAGAATTTACGTCAGCACGTATTCGCACAAAAGGCAAGTTTTCGCAAATGTACGGACGGTTTGAGGCGCGGATAAGCTTGCCCGCAGGCGTTGCGCTATGGCCTGCTTTTTGGATGATGCCAGAGCCTGTAAACCCCGAAGTGTCCGAGCACGGCGCGTATGGCGGTTGGCCGCGTTCGGGTGAGATTGATATTATGGAAGCGCGCGGGCGCATAACCGACCGCGTTGCGGTTGCACTGCATTACGGCACTGCGCCCGGTATAGCGGGGCACAAGTACAGTGATAGATACCATATATTAGGCGAGGGGCGTTCTATCCAGCATTTCAATATTTACCGCGTAGACTGGCACGAGGATTATCTTGAATGGTTTGTAAACGGAGTAAAAATATTCGAGGTTAATTCGGACGTGTGGTTTACAAGCGGCGCGACTAAACAAGAAAATCCGCGCGCACCGTTTGACCAAGAGTTTCATATGCTGTTAAATTTGGCGATAGGCGGAATGTTTGACGGCATGCGTACCCCTCCGCCCGAATTTACTTCGGCAGTTATGGAGGTAGATTATGTGCGCGTTTGGCAAGCGGAGAGCCGACTTTAAATAATCTGTAAACGGGACATACTACCATAAAGCAAAATTTAGGTAAATCAAATGAGGGTAGCCAATGGCGGCAATCAAAAACTATTTTAAAATACTGGGCGTCGAGTATGACGCAACAGACACGCAAATCCGCGAGGCACACAGAAAGCTTGCAAAAAAGTACCATCCGGATTTAAATCAAGGCGACGCGACAGCGGGGGCTAAGTTTCGTAATGTTCAAGAGGCTAACGATACGCTGTTAGACGCCGAAAAACGGCGCGAGCATTGCGTTTTTTTAGAAAGCAAGGGAATTGCTACGGGGATATTTAACCGCATAGAGCCCGAGCCTGAGCCCGTTCAAGAGCAGCCCGACCCGTCCGCGCAAAAATCTGCCGCCGCGCCCGCCGCACCGAAAAGGCCGCTGACGCGCGCCGAAAAATATGCGGCAACCATGCAAAAGGTGCGCGACGAAAAGGCAAAGTTCCGCCGCACGATGATGATATCGCTGATAGCTGCGGGTGCGGCGGTTGTGCTGGGCGTTTCGATTGCGCTGGGCGTAATATTCGGCACGCCTAAATATACCGTAACCTTTGATTACGGCGTAACGGGGCAGGCAAATATTTCTGAAACGGTACGAAAGGGCGGCGAGGTTGACGCGCCCGAGTTGGTGCAGAATAACGGGCTTGATTTTGTGGGGTGGTTTGAAACAAAGGATAACGACGAAAGTGACGAAAGTCAAGCCTTAACTTTTCCGTACACACCTACCAAAACCATTACCCTATACGCGCGTTGGAAAGAACCTCCTCCGCGTCTGTCTATGGACGTAACCCTGCATTTTATGGACGGCAGAATTCCCGCAACCGAAACGGTTCAAGTTTACATGTACGAGCGCGGGCGCGAAAATGTGCCCTCTTTAAGCGGGCAGCGTTTGGGCTACACGTTTATGGGCTGGTACCGATTTGCGGCAGACGGAGGCGATTTTGCTTCGTCTGACCCTAATCCTCCGTCTAATTCGATACAGCTTCCCGCAAGTTCGACAAGTTTGGCGACTAGCTTATGGGGGGCGGAAACTGCCGTGCTGTACGCGCGTTGGGCAATCAACGATATTTCGGTTATTTATAGGTATAAAGAAGATATAGACGATGACGAATATGTCAGTGTTGGCGGCGGTATAGGAACCGTTGTGCCGTATACCCGCCAAGAGGGAGAAACTATTTTTTCTAATATTATTCTTGTCACGCCGCCAAATGCACAATTTATAGGCTGGTTTTTAGTGCCCGAGCAGGGTGATGCAGTGCGGGTTGCCGACGAGAATGCTGTTCTTTTGATGGATTGGCGCGAGATAGAAAATTCACATTTGCCCGTAACGCTGTATGCGCGGTACGAGCCGATATAGGAGAGAGAGGTTAAAAATTGATTTCTACACTTTTACAAATTACGCGCTTAGAAAGCTTTGCGCCCGACCCTACGCCGAAACCGTTTAACTACGATATGCTATGGCTTTTTTTAGCCGTAGTGTTCGGTGCGGCGGTGCTTGCGTTGACTATTTGGCGTTGTGTGGTAATGTGGCGCGAGCGCATAGCGGATAAAGAGCTTAAAAGAGTGCTTAAAGAAGAGGCGGAGCAAGAAAAAAAGCGCGATTCAAACGGCACAAAAAATCAAGTAGACAGTTCGTCAGGCAAGTGATATAATCATAAATAAATGTAAGGCAGAGGAGAAAGTCTTGAACGAGATTTTAGAACAAATTAACGAGAGGTTTATTCCGTTTTGGCTAAGCTTGCGCGACGAGCGCGGCGGCTTTTACGGAGGCTATAAGGGCGGCATGGTAAACCGCGACGCCCCCAAAGGCGCGGATATGCACCTAAAAATGTTATGGTTTTTTTCGCGTGCGTTTCAAGTTTTAAAAAAGCCCGCCTTATTAGACGCGGCCACGTGGGCGTATGAATATATCATAAAGCACATGGTAGACCCTACCTACGGCGGCTTGCATTATTCGGTAACGTGCGAGGGCGTTCCGTTGGATACGTTAAAGCGCACAGAGGTAACCGCGCTGGCACTGTATGCGTTTTCGGCGCACTTTGACGCAACGCGCGACCATAATGTTTTAAAGCAGGCATACGAATGCTTTAACACGCTGGAATTCCGCTGCCGCCGCCGAAACGGATACCGCGAACAATTTGACTGGTGCTTTACGCCTATGATGAACACTAAGGCAGAAGAAAACGCCGAGCGCACAACCAAAACCATGTTGCGCATTTTAGAGGCCTATGTAGACTTTTATATGCTAACCAAAGACGAGAATGTACGCAATTCACTGCTGTACGTATACGAGGTTTTCAAGCGGTATTTGTACAACGAAAAGCTGGGCAGCTTAGAGGTTTATCTAGACCAGCATTTTCGCGGGATTTCGGAGGTAGTGGATTTCGGGCTGAATATGCAAGCGTCGTGGACGCTTTCTAACGCCGCGCAAGTGTTGGGCGAGCTAACGCGCGACGATGTTGCCATGATTAAGCGATTAGCCGAAACCGCATTAAAAGACGGCTTTGACAACGAGGCAATGATGTACCGCAAAATAGGCAAAAAGCCCGACTACGACCGCATCGGCTGGGTTCAGGCGGAGTCTATTATCGCGCTGTTAAACTTATATGCCATATCAAAATCCGAAGCGCACTTAGACGCGGCTAAAACGCTGTGGAGCTACATAAAAGACGAGCTTATATTTACCGGCGGCTGGTACTGGGGAAAAACTAAGGAAGGCAGATTGCTGGATGTTCCGCTGTGCAGTGAGGCACGCGGGCCGTATCACGACGGCAGAATGTTTTTAGAAATACTTCGGCGCGGGATAATAATGGGGCTGTAAGGCTACATTAGTATAGATAGCGCGGGGCATACAGCGGGCAAAGCGGCACGTATGGATAGGATGAGATTCTACAAAATAAAAACACATACAACGGTGCAGCGGCGCGGGGCAATTTTTGCGGCGGCGGTTTTATGCGGGCTTTTGTGTTTTTTTGCGGCGGCGGCTTTACAGCGCGGCGGCGGTTTAAACGCGCACGCGGATACGGGCGCAACGGGAATCCCCGATACTTTTTGGTATTCCGCCGATACAAACGCGGCAGATTTTGTAATTAGTACGGCGGACGAATTAGCGGGGCTTTCTCAAATCGTAAACGGCGAGGGCATAGCGGCTTTTAGTTTTAGCGGAAAAACCGTAACGATGGCTGCGGATATAGATGTATCTGTGTACGGCAGCGGCACGGGTTGGGTGCCTATCGGCATATCGGGGAATTTTAGCGGAACTTTTGACGGGGCAGGTTATTCTATAACCAACCTGCGTATGGATAATACGGGCATAACGGAAGGCGGATTGTTCGGCAATGTAAACGGTGTTATCAAAAACGTATCGGTGACAGGCAGTATTAATGCGGGCGATGAAACCGGCGGCATTGCGGGTTTTTTATATCAAAACGGCATTATTCAAAACAGCAGCTTTATCGGAACGGTTCAGGGCACTGCCTTTACGGGCGGCATTGCAGGCCTTGTGGGGGCGTCTTCCACCGCCTCACAAAATCCGTCCATAATAGATTGCTATGTATTTGGCAGCGTAAGTTCCTTAGGCGATTACCCCGAAGCGGGCGGTATTGCGGGGCGCATAAGCAGAGGAATGCTGTTGCGCAATTATGCCGTAAATGAGGTAATTGCCGCGCAAGGAAACGCGGGCGGCATTGTAGGAAGAGCGGATAGCGCAGCAACTATTAAAGAGTGTGTTGCGCTAAACAGCGAAATTACGGGAAATATAAGCGGACGTATTACCGCCGCCGATGCAGCAAATACTACCCTAGAAAACAACTACGCCTTAGACAGTATAGCGGGTACGTTTACCGATAACCCCGACGGCTTAGACGGCGGCGGAATATCCGCCTTTGATATTCTTACTGACGGCACTGTCGGCGGCATTTTCAGCGCGGACAACGGCTTTACGGTGTTAGACGGATTTTTGCCTGGCCTGTTCGGTACGGCACAGCCTATGCCCGCGCATATTCGGGCAGACTTGACGGGCGCGCAAGTAGTGGTGCCGTCTGCCGAATATACGGGCGCGGAAATTTTTCCCGAATCCATAACGGCGCACCTAAACGGTAAAACACTTACGCTTATGCGCGGTTCGGATTTCGAGATAGACGCTATACAAGACAACATAAACGTGGGTACGGCAAGCCTTACCGTGCGCTTTATAGCGCGCTTTGCGGGTACGGCGGACGCCGAGTTTTTAATCCGCAAAACGCCCTCTGCGGACGATTTAACTTTCAGCTTTCCCGCTGCTAGCTTTAACGGTTCGCCGCAGGGTATAGGGGCAGTAAGCGGTGCGGACGGACTGGGTGCGGTAACGGTATATTACGAGGGCACGCAAGGCACGCTTTACCCTAAAACAGCAGATTTGCCCGTAAACGCAGGCACGTACGCCGTTACCGTTGATGTATCGGACGGCGGCGGATTTTTCAGCGGGGCGCAGGATATATTTTTAGGGGTTTTTACCCTAGCGCAGTTATCGGGCGCGGGCAGTGTTACCATTGCAAACTGGACGTATCTCACGGCGGCGCAAGCACCAAACATAAGCGGGCATGACGGCGCGGCGGCAATAGCTTATTCGGTGTACGGCGCGGATAACTTTACTGCGGATGTTCCTGTTACTGCGGGCGATTATACCGTGCGGGTGCAATTTTCGGCAACGCAAAATTTAGCGGCGCATACGGCCTATGCGAATTTTACGATATTTAAAACGGCGGGCGCGGCCGCGCCGAATGCAGTTTCTTCCCAAGATGTACAGGTTTCGGCATTTAGCATAACCGTAAGCCCCGTAGAGGTACAGGAAGGGCAAATTGTGGAGTACGCGGTTAGTAAAACCTCTGCCGTTCCCGAAACGGGCTGGCAAACCGATGTAACGTTTGTTAATTTAGACGCCGACACTACCTATTACGTTTTTGCGCGGATTAAGGGCGACGAAAACACGCAAGCGGGCGAGGCGTCGGTTACGCAAATCAAAACACAGCCGCATCAAGGCACGGACTGGTGGATATATGTAATCATTACGTTTGCGTCTGTTATGTTGGCAGGCGGTGCGGTGTTTGGAATTTGGTTTGTAAAAAGAAAGCCCGCGCCCGCGTCCGTTGCCGCCGCCGATGCTGCCGCGCCTGTGTACCCTTACGCATTTCCGCAGGATTTAACCGAACGCGAGTTAGAAGTAGCAAAACTGATTATGCAAGGCAAAAGCTTAGCGGTAATGGCAGGAGAATTGTTTATTTCGGTAAGCACGTTAAAGACGCACATTTCGCGCATATTAGAAAAAGCAAACTGCACCAATCAAAAAGAGTTTATAACAAAGTATAGATTGTAATTGTATTGAAAATCACGAAGTACAATTTACAACCGACAATTTACAACTGACAACTGACAAATTATTGCTAAAATATTATTAAAAAATTTAGCCGAAATTTGTCAGTTGTCAGTTGTAAGTTGTCAATAAATAAAAATCATACTTTGGTACTACGTTTTGGATTTTTACAAACCGTAGTTTTTTTGTATAGTGTTTATAGTAGTCTCATACCAAAGGAGCAGTAAAACCTATGCAAGCAAATCAACATTTCCTTTTAGAATTAACCAGCCGCGAGCAAGACGTTGCCGCGCTGATTATGCAAGGCAAAAGCAACGCGGCAATGGCGGCGGAATTGTTTATTTCGGTAAGCACGTTAAAGACGCACATTTCGCGCATTCTTAAAAAAGCCGATTGCGTAAATCAAAAAGAATTTATAGCAAAGTCATTGAAAACGCACAACTTACAATTTACAACTGACAACTGACAAATTATTGCTAAAATATTATTAAAAAATTTAGCCGAAATTCGTCAGTTGTCAGTTGTAAATTGTCATTAAATATAAAATCATACTTTGGTACTACGTTTTAAATTTGCAGCTTTACCGTCCTTTTTTGTACAATGAGAGTATAGAAAATTTTTTTATAGGAGAAACAACCAACCATGAAAACACACGTAAAACAATCAAGCAAGGTAAAATGGCTTTTAGCCTTTTTACTGGCGGCGGTGTTCGCGCTGAGCCTAAGCGCGATTACAGGAGCTTTTCGCAGCCGCACGGTAAGCGCGCAGGACGGCACGGAGGGCAACCCGTACTTAATTGACCTAAGCCAACCGCTTTTAGGTCAAGAAGTAGCGGGAGCGATTACAACTAGCGGCATTCAGCTGCGCCTGCAAGGAAACCATCATTTTCACATAACAGGCAGCACAACCTCTAATACTTTAATAGTAATGGCTGCTGCGAATGTTTTTATAACGTTTGAAGATGTAACCATTGATTTATCCGCATACAACGCCCTTGCAGAAACGCCCGCGTTTATGTTAGGACTAGGCGCGACTGATACTGCGCAAGCTACCGTAAATTTGGTAGGCGTAAACACCTTTAACGGCGGCGGAATAACTGCCAACGCAACGGGTGCGTTAGACGGTATTCGGTTAAACAGCAGTAGCGTTTTAACCATACAAGGCAGCGGTACGCTAAACGCAACGGGTAAAGACCACGGGTCGGGAATTTCATTAAGCCGCGCATGGGCCACCTCTGCTGCGGTGCTTAACATCAACGGCGGCACGGTAAACGCAACAGGCGGCGCAAACGGCGGCGCGGGTATTGCGGTTACGGGTATGGGAGGCCATACGTTAAACATCAACGGCGGCACGGTAACCGCGCGCGGCGGCGGCGGCGGTGCGGGTATCGGCGGCTGGATTCATTCCGGCACAACGGCGGATAACTACGCAATGGCAAACGCGGGCAATATCAATATAAACGGCGGATATGTATCGGCTGCCCGCGCCGCTAACACAGCACCTAGCACTACCAATTTCCGCGCGGCGGATATCGGCGGCGCGGCCTCCGCTTCGGCAACACACGGACACGGCGGAACCGTTACCATTACCAACGGCGTAGTAGACGGCTATACAACCAATGCCGGAGCGAGTTCGACGCCTCTGCAAGAGAAAGGTTTTGCGATAATCGGCGGCCGCAGCCGTCCGAGCCAAACGGATGCCAATATTCTACCCGGAACCTTAACCATAACCGGCGGACACGCTGTTGTACTTCAAGTATCAGGCACAGGCACAGGCGTTCCGCTTTTTAGCCGTCCTGTTCCCGTTAATGCGGAAGGTGCAGAGCTTGCAGAAGTACGCGTTAGTTTTCCTGCAACTGTCAGTGTAGGTGAAACGCTTACAAGTTTTTCCGTACAGGGCTATCCGTATCCCGCAGAGAACTTAACCTTAACAACCATTGTCGTTCTAACTCCGCGAATGATTCAAGTTTGGCTGCCTAAGAGCAGCACGTATCCTTTAATTACGGCAACCACCCAAGATAAGTTTTTCCGTGCGCAAAATACCGTTATAGGAAATGTGGCATCGTTTATCGTAAATATTACCGAAATTACCGCACAGCAGTTTTATCAAGCGGCGGTTGACCAAGCGGTAAGCTTAATAGACTGGGATGCCATTAAAAACGCAAACGAATCGCAAGATAACGTATTATCCGCGCTTACTCTGCCCGCAACAATAGGCGACGGCGTAGAAATTTCATGGACGTCTACGGACGCGGCGATTAACCAAAGCACAGGCGCGGTTACGCGTCAAGCGTTTTCTTACCCCGATACAACCTCTTTAACCGTTACCTTAACGGCAAGCTTTTCTAAGGGCGGGGCAACGGGAAGTAAAGAATTTACAGTAACGGTAGGGCAGTTAGACCCCACCGACGGGCAAGCTATCACCGCAACGCGTGATTGGCTAGTTGCCGAAGGCTGGGATTTAATTAAGGGCGGTAACAATATGGCTGTTACCAACAACGGCTACAATATCACTTCGGATTTAGTTTTACCTGCGCAAGGCTTATTTGGCACAACCATTACATGGACGTGGGTTAAGCAATCTGATGATACGCCCGATACGGGATATATTGATGTGTCTGTTTCGGGTGTAGGTACTATTGTCCGTCCGCCGTTTTCGGGAGAGCGTGATGTAACGGGCAGGCTTCAAGCGCGTGTTGCTAAGGGTTCGGCAAGTGCCCTTCAAGTGCTTATCCCCAGTACGCAGGTTATCAGAATCCTTCGTGCCGAGCCTACACAGGCAGAGCAAGACGCAATAGATGTTGCGGCGGCAAAAAATCTGCTAAACTGGAATGCTATCCGCAGCGGCAATTCGGCAGAAGACAACATTTTATCCAACTTAAATCTTGTAAATACTATCGGCACAGCAGGCGTATCCGTTACGTGGGCGTGGGCGCATACGGGCGGCGACGCGGCGGGCAGTGTGTCTAACGCGGGCGTGGTTACGCGCCCTCCCTTTGCAAACGGCAGCGATACAACAGGCACACTCACCGCTACGCTTACCAAAGGCGCGGCAACCGAAACGGCTACCTTTACCGTTACACTAAAAATGCTAGACGCTACGCAAGCAGACCTGGATAAAGCGGCGGCGGACGCGGTTATACTGCTTATCAGTCAATTGCCCGCATCTCCTGTCGAGGGAGATTTAGCGCAGGTGCAAGCCGCAAGGACTGCATATGACCTGTTAAATACGCAGGCGCGTGCAATGGTAATCAACTATGCGGTTCTGCAAGCGGCCGAATCCGCCTTAGCAGGCGTGCTTATGGCGCAGGAAGTTATCGCAATTAACTTAATGATTACGGCGTTAAACAGCAACACTACCTCTGCCGCGCTTTCTACGGCGGTAGATGCGGTAGATACGCGGATTAGCGAATGGACGGGCGATGTTGCGCTTGCAGGCGTAAATACGGCAGAGCTTGAAATTCAACGCGCAAGAATTGCAACGCTTGCGGCCAGCGAGGCAGAAGTAACCGCTATTAACGCACTGATTGCCGCGCTGAGTGAATTTGAAACGTCCGCAACGTTATCCGATGCAATAGACGCAATAGATACGCGCCTTAACGAATGGACGGGCGATGCGCTTGTCGGGGTAGACCATGCGGCATTAAGCACCCAACGCGCAAGAATCACCACGCTTTCTAATGCGGAGGTAACGTATGTAAGAGGGCTTATTAACAACCTGCCCGACGAAAACGACGTTGAGGAATCGGATGCGGCGGCAATAGCCTATGCGCGCAGCGCATACAACGCGCTAAGCGGCGCACAGCAAGACGGGCTTGTAGACGTTTACGACAAGCTAACCGACGCGGAGGTCGCGCTTGCCGCGCTATTGCCCGCAGAGGTGTTAGCGGTAATCGCGCGGATTAGCGAAATCGGCACGGTAACGCTTGATTCGGGCAGCGACATTCAAGCCGCCCGCAACGCATACAACGCACTTTCGGAAGAGGATAAGGCAAGGGTTGCCAACTTTGAAGATTTAACGGCGGCGGAAGCCGCGCTGACGGCTTTACAAAACGCGGCGGCGGCGGAAGTAGTACAAACTCAAATAGCCGCCTTACCCGCAGCGGCAAGCCTTACGCTTGCCAACGCGGCAGCAGTCGCGGCGGCGCGCACGGCGTACAATGCGTTATCGGCGGCACAAAAACCCTTAGTAACTAATTTGGCAGTATTAGAGGCGGCAGAGGCTAAAATTACAGAACTTCAAAATGCGGCGGCGGCAGCGGAGGCAGCGGCAGCGGTGCAAGCCCAAATAGCTGCCTTACCTGCAACGGCAAGCTTTACGCTTGCTAACGCGGCGGCAGTAGCGGCGGCGCGCAGTGCGTACAACGCGCTAACCTCTGCGCAAAAATCCTTAGTAACTAATTTGGAAGTTTTAGAAGCGGCAGAGGCTAAAATTGCCGAACTGCAAAAGCAAGAGGACGAAAAAGGCGGCGATGACGACAACGGAAAACGCAAGCCTTGCGGCGGCGGAACGCTTTCGGCAAACGGCGGCATCGGCTTTGGCGGCGGCTTATTAGTACTGGGCTTATTCGGCATACTATTAGCCGTTTTAAAGCAAAAATCGCAAAAATACAACAAAAGCAAAAACTAAACAAGGTTCAAAAGTAAATAAAAAAACACGGGTAAATCAACCGATATGCCCGTGTTTTATTTTGTTTTATTGGCGGTGTTACCCAAAAACTCCCGACAGCAAAAGTATCATACAAACTAGCCACACCACACCGTGTACGCAAATCGAGATTATACTAAACAAAATACCGCGTTTGGCTTTTTGCATACCCTCCTCAACATTTATTGAGGCCAAAAGTCCCTTTGCCGAAAGGCCGCTAAATAGGGCATAAAAGGCAAAAAATATAAGCCCGTAGCCTGGAATAAACGATAAACAGCCAAAAAGAAACGCGCGGTTAGCCTTCTGCAACGCTACCTCTTTATTAAAGGCGTCGGGTTGCGGCCCTGTATGATAAGCGCTAGGCTGTTGCTGTTGTTGCGGCTGTATCGGCGTTTCCGCCGCAGCAGTAACGCGTTTCCCACACTTATTACAAAACGCCGCGCCGTCCGCATTGCTTGTACCGCATGAATTACAAAACATATTCTATCACTTCCTTTTGCAGTAAAATATTTACTTAACTGTATTATAGCATGCGGTTATTGCGGTGTAAAGCGTTTTTTACGCAAAACCGCCGCAAGGCATACACAAATAGACCCCAACACAAACAATATAGACGCCGCAATAGGACCCCGCGCTTTGCAAACATAACACAAAAAACCACTAAAAGGGCAGAGGCAATTATAAACATTGCCACCCCGCTGTAAAAGTGCGCCTCACGCCCCAAAAAAATAGGCTTAGGCGGCACCCAACCTTCCTCACGCGGTTTTAAAAACGGCAAAAAGTCAACCATATTCTTAGTATACAAGAATACATTCATAAATTCAAGACCTTTGCACGAAATTCTTACAACGCCGCCCTAAGTTTTTTTAATTCCGCAATTAAACTTTGGCGATTTTGCAATCAAAATTACTCTTGACAAACACCCCTAATCAGTGGTAGAATAGATTTATGACAATCAATACAGAAAGTTTTTTAAAAGACCCTGATAAATATTTTGCTGAGGCAATCACCTCTAAAAATACCGTAACGGTTAGCACTGTTCACGGGGATGCTGTTCTATTAAGCGCAGAAGAATATAGCTTATTAGACGAGCTTAGATGCGTTGAACAAGGCGAAGCAGATATTGCGGCAGGGCGTTTTATTACACTAGAACAATTTGAAAAAGCTATGGACGATAAAATTGCGGAGTGGAAAAACAAATAATGCACTATAAAGTACTACTTTCCGAAAAAGCTTTGCAAGATTTTAACGAAATTTACGATTATATTGCGTTAGATAATCCAAGTATAGCCGAAAGCTATACAAACGAATTGCGGCAACATATTAGACATTTAGCTGATTTTCCTTACATAGGAAAAGAAAATCCAAAAAACAAACGCCGCAGATTAGTAAAAAAACCTTATATTATCAACTATTCAATTGACGAAAAAGTGTCTACCATAAAAATACTGCACATTCGGCACGGGGCACGTCAACCACTATAAGCTTAGTTTTGTATCAAATAGCTAAGGATAAACTTTTAATCTCCTTGACAAAATTGTAAATAGGCACTATACTAATAATGCGAACTCAATCGGGATTTCCGATTGTTTAGTAACAAATTAGTTTAAGGAAGAACATAAAAGTGAAAAGCAAATTGAGGTTATTGGTTGTAATAGTTTCAACCATCGTGATGTCGTTGTTGATTGTGGCGTGTGATAGAGAAAAGCCGAAATTACATACGCCGAGTTCGGCGGACGTTATACCGACGCATAACACGATTACCGTATCGAATGTTCAGGGAGTTGTAAGCATTGATGCGGTCGAATTTAGTTTGGGCGGGACAAATTGGCAGTCTGAGCCTTTATTTACAGACCTTAGCCCGAATACCGAATATAAGGTTTATATCAGGCAAAAGGCGACTGCGGAACATTCGGCAAGCGACAGCTTGATTAAAGAGGTTACCACGCTAAAGGCTGACCAAGCAGTTCCCGCCGTTTCGTTTGTTCAAAGCGATAAGCTTATTACGCTTGTAGGTGTAACGGACGCAATGGAGGTTGCGTTTGACGGTGTTAATTTCGGCTCCGAAACGTCGCACACGTATCAAACAAACGGCAATAAAACCATTAGCGTCAGATACAAAGAAACAAACCAAGCCAACCAAAGCGACGCACAGGTGATTGAGGTTAATATCAGTAATTTCTACGGTGGCTTAGGAACAAGCGAAAAGCCGTATCAAATAAAAAACTTCGGGCATTTACAGTTGATGACCGGTTCCTTTTATTTTGAATTGGTTGACGATATCGTGTTTCCCGCAGCACCGCTTACCAATGTTATTTCTCTCGGCTCGGCGCGGCAGTTTGACGGAAACGGAAAAAAATTTATCGACCCTGTAATGAGTTATGAAAATATTGCAAGAAGTGGGATATTCGGACAGTGTGTCGGAACGATTCGGAACCTTACCGTAGAAAATGCCGTTATGAATGTTAAAGCCAACAATGATTCGCATTTCGGGATTTTAGTCGGAGAATTGCTTAACGGCGATATTATCAATGTTCATGTCAACGGTGTGATAAATATAGAAAGTGATATTCCTGCGTTTTCAGGTTCGCGTGTTAATGTCGGCGGTTTAGTGGGTACAATGACAGGTTCCGGAAACTTTACAGGAAATTCGATTCTAAATTCATCGGCCGATATTGTAATAAACTGCACAACAACTGCTGGCGGAAGCGGACATGTAGCGATAGGCGGCTTGGCAGGTCGTGGTCAAATTCTTTCCATATTGAATTCTTACGCAGAGGTTGAACTTAATATTACGGACGGATTTAGAAGAGTAACTGCGGGTGGTCTCGCAGGCGGCGAGGAAGGAGCCGGAGGGCTTAGTACGATTATCAATGTTGAGAATTCCTATTCGATAGGTAATATGGTTGTGCAAGGTGAAGGCTGGCTTTCAAGCGACATGATTATTGCGGGCGGGCTTGTGGGAAGGACTTCTGGTGTAATAACAAAATCATATTCAAGTGTTGATATTAGTGTGGCGGCCACGAATCAGAATATTGTTATTGGCGGTATCGTGGGTATTGCTTTGCGTGCGAATGACCCCATAATTGAAAACACGTTCTTCGCGGGCAGTATCGTAACAAATTTACAAATCACCAACGGAACGTTTGTTGAAATGCTGGCAAGCATAGCAACAAATCCGCCGAGACCGAACAGTATTGCAAACAGCTTTCATATTGATACGATTGGATTAAGTGTTGTTGCCGATAATTCGACTGCTGTAAGCGAAGCCCTGTTAAAGTCTATTACATGGCAAAGAGAAAACATGAATTTTGATGAGGAAATTTGGAATTTGGTTGACGGAGAGCTTCCGGTATTAAAATAAAAAATGATTTATAAAAAAAGCAAAAAGAGGACGTAAAAATCCCCGATAATTTGCCCGATTTTACTTGAAAACCGCGCTGTTTCGTGGTATAATAGCCTTGTATCCGTACTTTGGGCGATTAACTCAGTCGGGAGAGTATCACCTTGACATGGTGGAAGTCACTGGTTCGAGCCCAGTATCGCCCACCAAAGCCGTCAAAGTTTGAACCGCTACATTTTTGTAAAAGGTTAAGCAGGCTTTGTCAGCAAAAATGCCGAGATATAAACTCGGCATTTTTGCTATTATTAACGCCCTATTACTTTTTAAGTGGTTCCATTTTGAAATGTTGCCCGCCCACCCAAAGGAAAATGCGTAATTTTGCAACAAAACGGCGAGCAAAATTGTATTATATATAGGTTTGCGATTTTGACATTGTTATGATATACTGTATTTATGCGGAGGTAACGGCATATGAAATCAAAAGTCAGTCGTATTTTATGCGCTTTGTTTATGACGGTTGCGGCATTTGGTTTTGTTGCCGGCATGGACCCTTCGGTGCCTTTTGACAGCTTGGAGGAAATGCAAGCGGTTTTGCCCGATTATTACTATTACTTTGATTCAACGGATTTTGATGAACCCTCCAATCTTTTTGCCGTCACAAATAACTCTCGTGCGTGCAGCATTGGTTCTATTAGTTATATTAGATATACTATGCGCTTAGGTTCACTCAATATCGTCGCGAGTTTGGACGGTAAATTTTTGAATTATTTGGATTATCAAGATATGGTTATAGATGGTGTTTACTGTAAATTTCACAAAGGCGGGTATGACAATGTGACGGATTTATGGTTATATTTTATACTCGAAAATGTTCTATATTCTTTTCAACGATTTGGTAGCAATATTTCAATAGAGAATTTTCTTTCAGATTGTGAATCAGCTATTATCGGAAGATATAAAGTATAAACGAACGGTTCAAACTTAATCCCCCTATTCTCCACCAAAACAGGGGCAGGAGAACTAATGTGGTTCGCCTGCCCCCGACAATGTGCCACATACTATAAATAACGGTTTTTCTAGAAGAATGTTTCGGCATCCGTTTAGAATACTGTTTTATTTTCGGTAAAAGAATAGACATTCAGCGAATTGTATGATATGCTGTATTTGGTGGTTGTAAGCAGCCGCTAAAAATAAAAAGGAAGGTAGGAAAAGATGGGCTTTTTTGACAAGTTCAAAAAGAAAAACAAAGAGGATAAATCGGATAAAAAAGCAGCAGAAATGCAGGCTAAAAACGACGGGGACGACGATGACGCAAGCATGGAAAGCATGGCAAGCGTTGCGGGTTTAAGCGCAGAGCATTTGGCAGCTTTAGGTGCGGAGGATACGAAGGGTGTAATGGACGCATTTTCTGCCATGATAACCAACAGCGTACAAAATGCTTTTACTGCGCCTGCGGCTAAAGCCCAACCTGCGCCAGCGCAGCCGAAAAAGACGGTAATTAGTATTACGCCGGAAACAGCCGCCGCGTATGATGCCGCATCGGCATTGTTTGACGAGCGCGGCTGGGACGATGAGGTGGTTGAGCTTTATCAAAAAGCCGCCGACATGGGACATCCTTACGCATGCCAACTTTTGGGTGAATACTACTCGGACGGCGGCGAGGAAGAATTATCGGAGCATTATAACGGTAAGGCACGGGCAATGGGAATAAAGTGTTAAAATAAACGCAAATCCATATACATAAAAAAAGAAAGTAAATTTTGCTTTCTTTTTTTAATAGGATTTAAAAAAACGGAGGGCAGTTTTTGAATTGCGCTGTAAAGTAATTTGACAGGTAAGCTAGGGCTGTGCTATAATAGCATAATAAGCATAGCTTTAAGGAGAGAAAAATACGGAATGGCAAAGATAACCTTTAAAACGCCGATAGTGGAAATGCAAGGCGACGAGATGACGCGGATTTTATGGGACTGGATTAAAGAAATTTTAATCGAGCCCTATGTTAAGCTGAACACCGTATTTTTTGATTTGGGCTTAGACCAGCGCGAAAAAACGCAGGACAAGGTAACGCACGAGGCGGCGGATGCCATTAAAAAGTACGGCGTGGGCGTTAAGTGCGCCACCATTACGCCCAACGCGCAAAGGGTGCAAGAGTATAACCTTTCTAACATGTGGATTTCGCCCAACGCTACGATTCGCGCCGCGCTGGACGGCACGGTATTCCGCGAGCCTATTTTAGTAAAGGGCATTACGCCGTTTATTCCCTCATGGGTAAAGCCTGTTGCCATTGCGCGCCACGCATACGGCGATATCTATAAAAACCGCGAGCTGGCAGTAGATACTTGCGCGTGCGAAAGGCCCTGCCGCTGTACGCCTCCGTGCGGCTGCCCTAGTGTAAAAACAGCAAAGGCCGAATTAGTGGTAACGTATTCGGACGGCACACAGGATAGGGGCATTATCGCCGATTTTGACGGCTGCGGAATTGTGCAAGGCGTGCATAACACCGACCGTTCGATAGCGTCGTTTGCCCGCAGCTGCTTTAAGTACGGGTTAAGTTTTAAAAAGGACGTGTGGTTTGCTACAAAGGATACGATTTCTAAAACATACGACCACCGCTTTAAGGATATTTTCGAAACGGTTTTCCAAAACGAATACAAGGCCGATTTTGATTCGGCGGGCATAGTGTATGAATATAAGCTGATTGACGATGCAGTGGCGCAGATTGTGCGCAGCAGCGGCGGTATGCTGTGGGCGTTAAAAAACTACGACGGCGACGTTATGAGCGACATGGTTGCGTCTGTTTTCGGGTCGCTTGCATTGATGACCAGCGTGTTGGTTTCACCCGACGGCAAGTTTGAGTACGAGGCGGCGCACGGCACGGTTACGCGGCATTATTACCGCTACCGCGAGGGCGGCGAAACCTCTACCAACCCCGTAGCAACGATTTTTGCATGGACGGGCGCGCTTAAAAAACGCGGCGAAACCGATAACAATAAAGATTTATCCGCTTTTGCGGCGCGTTTAGAAAAAGCAACGCTGGATACCGTCGAGGCAGGTTTTATGACGGGCGATTTAACGGGTCTGTTTAAGCTTGACGGCATTAAGCCTATAAAGCTTTCCAGCCGCGCATTTTTAGAAAAAATAGCACAGTATTTATAAGAAGTTTTTAATCTTTATATAGTTGTTTTAAAAAAGGCTGTACCTATTATTAAATAGAAACAGTCTTTTTTTATGGTTTTTCGAATTCTCACATAAATAATTATAAATAATCACAAAAAATATTGGGACAGAAACATAAAGAGGACAAACTTGTGGCACCTTTAATATGATAATATGAGATAGTAATATCACAAACAAGGAGTTCGACGTATGAAACAATGGGTTTTTTGCATATTCTGCCTGATGAGTAAGCTAGGCACGTTATGCGCAAGGATTGAAGAGCAGGTAGACGAGGCATCGCGCAATCTTACCACCGATACGCTTACGTTATTTAATAATGTATTGCGGCTTAATGACGCAAAAAGGCGCATTGTAAATTTTTTGGTTTTGGGGCGCATGATGAAAAGCCGCTTAGAAAAAGAGGAGGCGGTAATTTTACAGCGGCGCGCAAAAATGGAATCGTTTGATGAAATTGCAAAAAGCCTAGGCCTGTCTAGAAGCGGCGCGGCGCGCAAATGCGATGCGGCGGTACAAAAATGTATAGACGCCGCATTAAGCTTAACGTTTACCGAAGAGCGTTTTATAGCGGAGTATAAGGATATACCCTTAATATACGATACCGTGCGCAGGCTTAGCAAAGCGGCGGGAATAAAGGCCGCGTAAACGATTTTTCTTGTTTAAAAGCCTCTGGGCACTTTATTGCGTTTTTCGGGTTTTTTAAAAAGCAGCAGCATGACCAAAAAGGCGGGAATACTTAAACACGCTACAAACACATATGTCAAATACGGAGGCCATTCGGGATTAGGCGGTTCAAAGCTGCCGCCTCCGTTTTCGGGAATGTGCAGCACCTTTTCTATAACGTTGTCGGGGATAGGCGTTGCCGTTACATACGGCGCGTACACATAGCCGAATACGGTTTCGCCTGCAAGGGTAGTTTTAATAAAAAACCATTCGTTCGCGCCTGATATCGGGGACGAGCCTGCAAGCGTACCGTAATACACCGCCGTTGCGCCGCGCTGCAAATCGCCTAACACTTGTCCGTTAATATGGTCGGGCGTTGCGCGTATGTTAATGCCCGTTACGTCCGCCGTTACGGTTAGGCCGCCGTTTGCGAATTTTGTTACGGGTTCGAAGTCTACGCGGCTTACGTCGGATTTGCGCACATAGCCGTTTAAATCAAAATATACGGCGGTATAAAATTCGGCATTATGCTCGCCCGTAAGCAGCACAAAATACGTTTTTGGCAAAGTGGTTACGGCGCGCAGTATCCCATTATCGTGCAGATAAAAATGTACGCCGTCCTCTTCGATAACGCCGTAGGGAATGTCGGGAACAACAGGCACGGGCGTGCTTGCGTTTGCGCGGCTGCGCACCGCAGCGTGCAAAGCGGAAACGGCGCAGCACAACATAAGCAGCGAAAGTATAAAAATTTTACGCGCGGCTTTCATAACTCTATTATATGATAGACCCAAGTAAGAAAAATCAAACATTATTAAAACGGCTGTCGAATTTTTAAGGTAGTTTTGTTTATTGAAACAATTTAACGCATGACGCACTCAATTTAAAAAACTACCTTGTAAAGCAACAAAGTATGAAGTATGGACGAAAAAGAAATTATTACACAAATTTTGCGGCTAGAAAAAGCTATCAAGCATTGCCGCGTAAAAAACCGCCTTGCGCATTATAATACCGATAAGGTTCATGCAAAGCAAATAGCTTTTCATGCGTGCTTAAAGCGCAACCGTTGGGTGTTCGGCGGCAACCGAAGCGGCAAAACCGAGTGCGGCGCGGCAGAGGCCGTGTATATGGCGCGCGGCATTCATCCGCACCGAAAAAACCGCGATAACGTCAAAGGTTGGGTAGTGTCGCTGTCGAACCGCGTACAGCGCGATGTGGCGCAAAGCAAAATTTTAGATTACATAAACCCCGATTGGATAGTAGATATAGCTATGGTTTCGGGCAAAGCCTCTAATCCGCGCGGCGGCGTTATAGACTACATAACCATTAAAAATGTGCTGGGCGGCGTATCGGAAATCGGCTTTAAAAGCTGCGAGATGGGGCGCGAAAAATTTCAGGGCGTGTCGCTGGACTTTGTATGGTTCGACGAAGAACCGCCGCAAGACATTTACGACGAATGCCGCATGCGCATAATAGACCGCAAGGGCGAGCTGTTCGGCACGATGACGCCGCTAAACGGGCTAACCTATGTCTACAACAAATTTTACCTCAACGAGGACGCAGACCCCGAAGTTTGGCACATCACTATGGAGTGGGCGGACAACCCGTATTTAGATGCGGACGAGGTTGAGGCGGTTACGCGCACCATGAGCGAAAACGAATTAACGGTTCGCCGCTACGGAAAATTTTCTGCCGCGTCGGGGCTGGTGTATTACGAGTTTGACGAGCGCGTGCACGTAATCGATCCGTTTGCAATCCCGCGCGAATGGTACGATAAAATGTCGATAGACCCAGGGCTAAACAATCCGCTTTCGTGCCATTGGTACGCGGTTTCGCCCGACGGCGTGGTGTATGCGGTTGCCGAGCATTACGAGGCGCGTAAAGATATAGATTATCACGCAGAGGCGATTAAGGGCAAGTGCAGGGCTTTAAATTGGCCGCACACGCGCGACGGGCGGTACGAGAGCTTAATCGACAGCGCGGCGGGGCAGCGCACGCTTGCGGGTGTGAAATCGGTATCAGAGTTGTTTTACGAAAAAGGCATCTTAACAAATTCTAACGTAGTTAAGGATATTTTTGCGGGAATAGCGCGCGTAAAAAATTTTTTGTTGGGCGACGGCGCAGGGCCTAAGCTATACATTTTTAAAAACTGTACGCAGCTGATTCGCGAAATAAAAGGCTACTTTTGGCAGGAGGGCGATACGCCGCAAAAAAAGGACGACCACGCATTGGACGAATTGCGCTACTACTTAATGAGCCGTCCGCAAGGCTATACGCCGCGCACTAAAAAATCCGACATCACGTTGGATAAAGAGCGGCTGCTTAGAAAAATTCGGCGCAGATAAAACTTGAACGGAGGTGAGTGTATGGGGGAGAAGAAAACAAAGGATACGTTGGAAAAGGCATTATTTAAGCGTGCCGAAGGCTATACGGCACAAGACGAGGTAGAAGAATACGCAGCGGATAAAGACGGTAAAATGCAGCTGTTAAAGCGCAAGGTAACGCAGTATGAAGTTCCGCCCGATATCACCGCGATTAAACTGCTGTTAGAAACCAATAAAGAAACTGCCGTAGAAGAATTAACCGAGCAGCAGCTGATTGCCGAGCGCGACAGGCTGCTTAAATTGTTAGGGGAGCTAAACGGCGATAAGGTAAGTTTTTAAATAAATACCGAATGCGGGTATGTATTTTAAAAAATAAAAAAAGGAGGAATTTTTATGCAATTAACAAAGACGCAAGTAAAAGTCAGGTGCGAGTTGGGTATATGCAGAAATGCTGCCGAATTCACGGTTGCGCCGTCGCATGTAGGAATCCGTTCGCGGCTTCATGTATGCCGCGGTTGTCTTAGCGAAATTTGCGCATTGTTCGAAAAGGAAAAAGCGCAAGAAAAAGCGCAAGCAAAAGCAAGCGCAGGCGCAGCGCACGAAACGCCGCCGCAAGAGAGCGCGGCCACACCGTCCGCACCGAAAAAGAAAACAAAAAAAGCAGTAAAAGGGGAAGAGGAATGAGTGCAAAAATCAAACGCAAAAACGTAAGCGCAGACGAGGCAGCAGCCGACAAGGCCGCCGAAATCCGCGCGGACTATCTAGAACGTGCGCGTATTAGGCGTCCGTTGGAAACGCAATGGCAGCTTAACGTAAACTTTGTTGCGGGCAATCAGTATTGTATTGCGGGCCCCGACGGCGTTTCGGAATTCGAAAAAGAATACCATTGGCAAGAGCGCGGGGTGTACAACCACGTTGCGCCGATTTTTGAAACGCGCTTAGCAAAGCTGGGGCGTATCCGTCCTAAAATGAGTGTTCGTCCCGCAAGTTCGGACGAGGATGATATGCGCACCGCAAAAACGGCGGGCAAAATCTTAGACGGCGCATGCCGCGTTTTAGAGTTTAGCAGCTTAGCGGCTAAGGCAGCTATGTGGAGCGAGCTGTGCGGCTCTTCTTTTTACAAGGTTTCGTGGGACCAAAACGCGGGGCGTTTGGTAGGTTCGGTAGACGGAGCAAACGTATACGAGGGCGAGGTGCGGGTGGACGTGTGTCCGCCGTACGAACTCTACCCCTCTTCCGTTTCCGTAGAGGAGCTTTCCGAATGCGAGAGTTTAATCCACGCAAAAGCCGTGCCTGTTGCCGAAGTCAGGCGGGTTTGGGGCGTAGAGGTTTCTAGCGAAGAGGTAGAAGTGTTTACGCCGGGTGCGGGTATTTCGGCAATGGAAAAGGGGGACGGGTATTGTTTGGTAATCGAACGTTATACGCGGCCGCGCGCGGATTTGCCGAACGGCGAATTTGCCGTTGTTGCGGGCGGTAGGCTGCTGCATTGCGGCGGCTTGCCGTATCAAAACGGCAATTACGGCTGCTTAGATTTTCCTTTTGTAAAGCAGGATTCGCTAAAAAAGGCGGGAAACTTCTTTTGCCAAAGCGTTGTCGAGCGCGTGATTCCTATTCAACGCGCCTATAACGCGGTTAAAAATCGCAAGCATGAGTTTTTAAACCGTATTTCCATGGGCGTTCTCGCAGTTGAGGACGGTTCGGTTGATATCGATAATTTAGAAACAGAGGGCTTAGCGCCGGGCAAAATTTTGCAGTATCGGCAAGGCAGTGCGCCTCCGCGCCTATTAGAGACGGGGCGCGTGCCGCTAGATTTTGCGCACGAGGAAGAACGCTTGCTTTCGGAGTTTATTTCGATTAGCGGCGTAAGCGAGATTATGCGTTCGTCTACTACCACTTCGGCGCATTCCTCCGGCGTGGCGATTCAGCTGCTTATCGAGCAGGACGATACGCGTTTGTCGGTAACGGCCGAATACGTAAAGTCTGCTATCCGAAAAATCGGGCGTCAAATTTTGCGGCTGTATAAGCAGTTTGCGGGCGCGGGCAGGCTTTCACGCGTGGTAGGCGACGGCGGCGAGGTAGAATTGATTTATTGGAACAAATCCGATATTACCTGCGACGATGTAGTTTTTGATACAGAAAACGAAATTTCGTCTACGCCCGCTGTTAAGCAAAGCTTGATGTTCGACCTTTTGCGCATGGGGCTTTTGCACGACGAAAACGGCAAGCTAAGCGATGCGATGCGCTATAAGATTTTGGACGTTTTAGGCTACGGCGGCTGGGAATTTACGCGGGATATGGAAAGCTTAAATATTGCGCGCGCCGCAAAAGAAAACCTCTCAATTAAACAGGGCAACCCGGAGGTTTTAGAAATCGACCGCCATGATTTGCATATTGCCGAGCACACAAAATATTGCTTGGGCGGCGAATTTCAAAAGCTTTCGGCTAAAAACCCTAGTTTAAAAGAAAGGTTAATGCAGCACATACGCGAGCATAAGCAATTTAGCAGCCTTGAAACAGAGGCGGAGGGAGGCGGACATGACAGACCTTAATCCATCGGAGGTTACTCCGCAAGAGAGTGGGGAAACGCCCGAAGCAGAAGTGCAGCAAGAAACGCTCCCGCAGGTGCAAGAGGAAACGGAAAAACCAACCGAACAGGCGATTGCCGAAAAGCGGTACGGGAAATTTTGCGATGCGGACGCGCTGTTTAAGGCGTATAAGGCGTTAGAGGCAGAGTTTACTAAACGTTGTCAGGAGGCAAAGGCATTAGAATATTCCGCTGTCGAAAGCGCACAGGAGTGCACGCGCCTAAAAACAAAGCTAGACCAAATTCTTACAGACGAAGAGTTTTTAGAGCGTGCCGCGCAAGACGTGCGTGTTGCCGAGCGCGTAGTAAAAAGCTATCTTACCGAACGCTTGCTTGCGCCCAAACCCGCCCCCGTTCTGCAAGGCAGCGTAGGTTTCAGCGTTTCCGCACCTGCCCCTAAGCCTAAAACGCTGGAAGAGGCAAAGTACTTAGTACAACAAATGTTAAAACAATAAAATTTTAAAAATCAAAAAAACAAAAACAAGGAGAAAAAAATATGGTTACACTTCAAACGGCGGAAAACGCCTTAAAAACCGTTTATTTAGGAGCGGTTACAGAGTTATTAAACACTAAAATCAATCCCCTTATGACTAAAATCGAGCAAACGACTTCGGACGTTTGGGGAAAGGAAATCCGCAAGGCCGTTTCATACGGTATCAACGGCGGTATCGGTGCGGGCGACGAAGATTCTATTTTACCTGCGCCTGCGGGAAACAACTATTTGCAATTTGTAACAAAGCTAAAAAATCTGTACGGGCAAATAGAAATTTCGGATAAAGCGGTGCGCGCGTCCAGCGACGAACGCGGTTCGTTTGTAGATTTATTAAACGCCGAGTTGCAAGGGCTTTTAGAAGCGTCGAAATTTAATCTGGGGCGTATGCTGTACGGCGACGGAAGCGGAAAGCTTGCGGACGTAAGCAGTTCGATGCTTGGAAGATTAACTATGAGCGACGGAATAGAAAACTTTATTGAGGGGCTTGTGATAGACCTTTACAACAACGCAGGTGAATTGGTTCTGGCAGGTGCGCGTGTTACGCGTGTAGACCGTGCATCAAGGCTTGCCTATATAAATAATACAGGGTACTCGACATTCTCAGGCGGTTCGGCATACGTTCAAGGTTCCAAAAACAAAGAAATCACCGGACTCGGCGCGCTGTTTTCAAACAGTGCTACCTTATACGGCGTAACGCGCGCGCAGCATCAGTTTTTAAATCCGTACCAACAAGCGCGTCTTTCTAGCGAATATTTAGACGAAGCTATGATTCAAACGGCTATTGATTCGATTGAAATGAATAGTTCCGGTACGGTAAATTACATTGCTTGTTCCTTAGACGTAAAGCAAACGTATCAAAATTATATGGCGCAATTCAAGCGCAACATTGATGTTATGGAGCTTGCAGGCGGATTTAAGTCGCTTTCTTATAACGGAATACCCCTAATTCACGACCGTTTTATAGGCAAAAATACGATGTATTTGTTAGACACTACTGCCTTTAAACTGCATCAGTTATGCGATTGGCGTTATTTAGAAAACGAGAACGGCAAAATATTGCGCCAAAATCAAGGCAAACCCACCTACACCGCGACGTTAGTAAAATATTGCGATTTAATCTGCGAAAAGCCTAACGCGCAAGGCAGGATTACAAATATTTGGCAGTAGAGCCGAAATAAAGGCTTTAGGAGAAATTTACCTATGATTGGTACTTACGAAATTATTTATGACGATTTGTTTGGCATAGCGCAGCGAGTTAAGGGCATAGACTCCGATTATTTTATCGTGCGCAACTACAAAACGCGAGGTTTCGAGGTACACGCACGGGGCCAACGCGGGAGTTCTCTCGCGTTGTGCCTTCCGTTTGAGCACCTAGATGCGCGGTCGGTAGAGCATGTATTAAAAACACGCGCCGAACGGCACAGCATTTTGCTTGCGCAAATGGAAGAAGAGAATGAAAAGCTTACCCGCGCCGAAATAGGAAAAGTTTTAAAAAACGCCGAGTATACGTACGAGAGTATTCTCAGCAAGGAAGGAGTTTAATTAAAATGACGGTACATGATTGTGTGAAATTTGCGGCAGAATCGCTAGGGCTTGACGCCGTTGCGCAGGTTCTGACCGAAAAAACCCCGCTTAGCGGGTTAAACGCGTCGGACGAGCGCGAATATAAGCTACTGCTTTCGTGCGCGCGGGCGGTGCTTTTAGAAATTGCTGCCGAATTTGTTCCCTTGACGCGCACAGCAAATGTTGCCGCGCGCAACGGTAAAATACCCTATGCCGATATCTCAAAGGATTTAGTAGAGATTATTTCCGTTAAAAAAGCAGGCCGCGCCGTATTGTTTAGCAGTGATTATGACGGAGCGCACGTTTTTTCGGACGGGATTTTTGAGGTAACGTACGCATTTTTACCCAATACCGAAAACCCCGATGCCGCACTTGCGTACGCAAACGGCAAGGTGAACGCGCGCAACGCGGGCTACGGGGTTGCGGCCGAATACTGCATACGCACGGGCCAAACCGACGATGCCGCGCTTTGGGATAAAAGGTATAAAGACGCTATGGTTGCCGCAGCTGTTCGTAGGCGCGAATCATGCGTGGCACGCCGCCGTTGGCTTTAAAAAAGGAAAAAACTTAGGAGGTTTAAAATGCCTAATTATATTAAAACGCCTTCGTCGTCGCGCAGAAAAATTTCGGTAACCACTTTTGGCGGCGGCATGAACGCAAGCTTAGACGAAAGCGTTTTGCCGCTGTCGGTTGCCAAACGCATATATAATTTTGATTTTTCCGCAGGCGCGCTTACCGAAGGCTACGGCTTAGAAGCCGAACCGCTTTCTGCGCGTGCTATAACCAACATCTGGACGTTTAAACGGCACGATTTTGACACTGCGGCAGATGAAGAAATCATTATGTTTTCGGACATATACGGCAAGGTTTATTATTTGCGCGGCGGTACAGAGCACGAGCTTAGCGGTATTTCGTTTACCAGTGTTCCGCAAGCCGTTACTTACCGCTTGTACGGCGATGATGTTATATTGCTAACCAGCGAAACGGACGCAATGGCGGTTTGGGACGGAAAATCCACCCCTTACACCGTTCCCGATTCGCCGCTGATTACGTCTATGGCGATGCACTACGAGCGAATGTTTTGCACCGTAGCGGGCGAGCGGAACGCGGTTTGGTTTTCTAGCGACCTAGACCCCACCAACTGGGATTTAGAGCTGGATAAGGGCGGATTTATTCAGATGCTTGACGAACGCGGCAAGCTGAATAAGGTAATCAGCTACCTAAACTATATCTACATTTTTCGCGATTACGGCATTTCGCGCCTTTCGGCGTTTGCCGACCAAAGCGATTTTTTTGTAGGAAATTTGTTTGTAAGCAGCGGAAAAATTTACGCGCGCAGCGTTGCGTTGTGCGGCGACTGCGTGTTGTTTTTAGCCTCAGACGGAATTTACCGCTTTGACGGATTAAGCACCCGCAAAATCTTATCGGCGGTTTCGCCGTTGGTATTGCCGAGTGCTGCCGCTGCGGGCGTATTTCACGAAGGAAAATATTATCTCAGCTTTCGCGCCGCGTTTGACGAATCCGACAGCGCAGCGGAAGAGCAAAATAATGCGGTACTGGTCTACGACCTTAAAAACGGCGCGTACAGTATTTTAAAGGGCGCGTCCGTTACGGCGTTTGCCTCCAAAGACGAGCGGCTGATAGCGGTAACAGCAGACGGACGCACGGCACTATTGTCGCGGTGCGGCCATGTTTTCGGCGAACCTACGGTTAAAAAATGGACAAGCGGTCTAAGCGATTTAGGCACGGAGCGTATCAAAACCGTGCGCGAATTGTACATAGAATCCGACGACGCTTTTACTTTAACGGTAGAAAGCGAAAACACCAAAAGAGAGTTTTTTGTTTTACCTGAGGCAGGCATTACTAAGGTTCGCGCAAATGTACGCGGCCGTAAAATCGGCGTAACGCTTACCGCGCACACCGCAAAAGCACGGCTAACGCGCCCTACGGTTATATTCAGCAGTTAATTTATCCCTGTTATTTGAAATTTTAATAGCATCTTTTTGGCTCTTTTTGCGCTTGTCTTGCGCTAATTCTCCTAGCCGTAGCGCTGCTACGGCGTTGTCGAAACCGCTTGACAAAACACAAAAATTTCTCAAAAATCTGCTATTAAAATTCCAAATAACAGGGATTAGGGATTGCGGACAGAAGACGACAGATTTTTACAGGAAATTGAGGTTGCAAAATTATGGATTACGGAAAATTAGCCTATCTTCGGTTAGAAGAGGTAGAGGCCGCGTTAAGCCCTAAACGGCAGGCAAGGCTTAAAAATACAAGCTTGTCGGTATATCCCGATTTTCCGCTTATAGCGGCAAACGATTATCATTTTGCCGCGCTGGAAGGAACAGGCACGCTTACGGCGGTACTGTGCATTTCGGCAGAGGTTAGAACGGCGGGCAGAATATCGGTGTACATAGGCGGCATTAAAGCGGGCTTTATAGATTTTAGCGATGCAGGAGTTTTTGAGCGCGTGCTGTGCGTTTCGGTGCGTGTTGCCGATAACGGGCAGATTTTATTGCGCGCCGAAAACGGATTTTACGGTTTTCTAACGGGAATTTCCGCCGCGCTGATTGGCGAAAACGCATCGCTTATGCGCATGCGCGACGATTTCGCCGCCGATGAATCCAACGGCGATTGCGGGGTACTGCGCGGCATAAACGGCGATTTACAGCTGCAAGTTTTTAGAGCGGGAGAGGTTATACGGCATACTTCTATGGGACGCGGCGCATCGGCGGATATTTGTGCAGACGGCGCGGGCGGATTTTTTGCGGCGTATTCCGACTTTTCCGACAATTGCTGGATTACGCATTATAGTGCGCAAGGCGGAGAACGCCGCACGCGCATCGGCAGCGGCGCAGAATCGGCAGCGGTTATGAACACGGGCGAGGGTTTGCTGGCAGCCCTTGTGCGCGGCGGCGGCGTTTTTTTATATGAGCTGGATTATAACTTGGATATATTCGGCGCGGAGGAGCGGTTGCAGCACGAGGGCACGGTAAGCCGTGCAGCGTTTGTAAAAAATACGGAGCATCCTATTTTGCTTATATCCGACGGCAGAAAAATCTTTGCGCGTTTCGGCACAGAAGAATCCGTGCGGAATTCTGACACGTTTATAGGAAATATTACCGCATTTTTGGAGGACTTATAATCATGCAAGAAATTCATAATACGTTTAGCTTTTCGGTTCGCGCGGGCGTTAAAAAAACCGTAAAAAACAGCGTTACCGTTTCTGCGCCCCACATGTTGGGCGACGCGAGCCCGTATGCGCGTTACGTACGTATTCATACCGACACGGAGGTAGTAGAGTTTGAAACCCAACGGACATCGACTAATACAAACCATGCGCGCGGGCCTTTAACCGCAACGTATTCGGTTGTATTATCAAAATCAGATTTAGCGGGGCAAACGATTATCGGGTTTGGGTTAAGCAACGGGACAACACAAGTAAATTATGCCGAAATTAAACCGTACACCAAAACCGCCTCACAAGAGCTTACCGTTACCGCGCAGGTATTTTTAGAGGTATCGCTGCAAGGTTGCAGCTTAATTGCCTCTGACAATAATCCCTTAGTGCTAGGGCTTTTAGGCGCAAAGTCTTTTATGCTTTCTTGGTTAGATGCGCAATGGGGCGAATGCAACGTAAACGGAAATTACGGTATCACCGACACGGTACACAACACCGATAAGCCCGTTTCGGTTGGGAAGGCTTATATTTCGGGCGGTTTAAGGCTAACCTTGGAAGTGCCTAGCGAGGCACGGGACGCGGTATTATTTTTACAGAATACACCTTTTTTGCGTGTTGCGGTTAATTCGTTTAAGCGGCGTTCATACGTTATTTCTAAAAGCGTATCAGGCGAGCAAACCGTAGGCGAGGAACAGCCCCTATATTCGTGCGGTTCTGCCGCGCAAGGTGCGCAGCAGTTTACACAAGTACAAATTTTAAACGCTCCGTGGCGCGTAATTAAATGCAGCGAGCCGATACTCATTAATTACGACCGCGATTTAAAGCTGATTACCGACCCTTCGTTTACGTGCGCTGCGTTCGTTTCGGATAAAGAGCTGTTTTTAATCGGCGAAAAAAGCGGGCGGCTTTCTACGTTAGCGCGCTTGGAAACGCAAGGGCGCGCCGCGCATTTGCCCGAAAAAAACGAAATTGTTTTAATCGGAGCAAACAGCTTTGACGCGTACCGCTATACACCAGAGGAAGGCGTTGTGCATATCGGCGGCTTTGCGTTTGACGGCGCGTCTGCCGACTTAACCTGTGCGATAGTAAAGCGCAACAATCAATACGTTATTTTGCGTTCTTGCGGTACGCATGCGCAGCATTGGACGGCTAACGCATCGGTAACGCAAAATTCGCTACACAGTACTATCAATGAAGTTCCGCGCAGAATATTCAGAAACCGCTATTTATGCACGCTGTTAACCGATACGGCTACTTACTGCTTCGGCGATGCTTTCAACTCCGGCGGTGCAAGTTCTGTAGCTGCGGCGCTGCAAACATTCCGTACATTGCACGCGCCTATTTCAATCGGCGATGCTTTCGACGGCAGTATACATTTTTTTAAGCCGGAGCAGCCTGCCTTTTCGTATGTGTACTCGCCGTATTCCGATTTGGCGTATCAACATGTAACAAACTCACAGGTTAAGATATTTGGCGAATATTATCTTGTAATCAATCCGTTTGAGCGCAATTTGTTTTATTTTATACGCGATGCAAGCCGCGTTAGAAGAGTTCCGATAGACGATGCTAATACGGTTGCCGAAGTCGCGCGCGTAGGCGAATTACTGCTAGTGCGCCGCGAAAACGGCACGTTAGAAGAGTACGCAATCGAGCCCTACCGCAGCGATTTATTTCATCCGCATTTTGTTGCGGGGCAAAATCTTTCTGCTACGGCAATCGGCTTAGACCAAATTCAAGCGCGCCCCAGAAAAAAAACCATTACAATTTTAGATTATTAAGGAAACGCTGAAATAACTTTTTTGCAGTGTTTTTTAAATTTTAACCCGTAAAATACAAAAATAATTTTATTCAATTTTAAAAAGGAGGTGAGAAACATGTGGTGGGAAGATATTGTACGTATTGTAGTAAGCAACGGCTGTTGGGCAGCGGTTGCGTGCGGCTTATTGTTTTATTTAATCAAGGATTCTAAAAAACGCGAGCAACGCTACACAGCACTTATTCAGGATTTGGCAACACGCTTAACCCAAGTAGAGCAAATAAAAGAAAACACCGATAAAATACTTACGTTTGTTAGTGCCCGCGCGGCGGAAAAGCCCGCGCCCGAAAAAGAAAAATCCGATTCGGCTAAAAAAACGGTGCGCGTAAAAAAATTACGGCTGGCTATTGCAGAGCCTATTCGTGAAGGAGCGGCGATATGAGATTTAGTAAAAGTATGCTGCTGGTAGGTGAGGGAAGGCTTACGGGCGCGGTAGAGCGCGACGGCGGCGCGATAGAGTTTTTTATCGATACAGACGGCGCGATTGTAAAACGCAGAATGCGGCGCGGCAGCCGCGCGGTAAGCAAGGGCGAAATTGTAAGCTACGCCGACGATTACACCGAAACCGCAAGCCTGTCTATTTCGCTGCTGGGCAACGAATTAGAAGTAAAGACAATAGGTAGCTAGAAAAAGTAAATTATGCGGACAGATTAAGCTGTCTAGCAATATAAAGGAGAAATAATTTATGGCAAGTAAAGATTTTTTCGGACTGTTGTCCGAAGCAGTAGGTTCGGTTACCAACCGAAAGAAGCAAGACGAAGATATGCAAAACGGGCTTGAAGATTTAGCGGCGTTTATCAACGAACTAAACAAACCGCAATCGCTGCCCGACCGCCCCGATTTAGGCGAGCTTCCGCAATATCAGCGTTTAGCGGTAGAGGAAAAAAGCGCGGAGGATTTAGAGCGTGCGGCGCAAAGCAATTTAGCCGATTATAAGCTAAATTCCGTAAACGCAATCGAGCGCGAAATCGAACTGCTAAACGACAAGCTTTCCGCCGAAAAGGAAACCGCAAACCAAGCCGCGAAAGACAAAAACGCCGCGCTTGCGTCTGCATACGATTCGGCCAAAAAAGCGGTAAACGACGATACGTTAAAGCGCGGCTTAGCGCGTTCCAGCATCGCGGTAAATAAGCAAGCGCAGCTAGCCGATGCTAAGGCGGCCGAATCCACACGGATAAACGCCGCGTTTATAGACGCTATCAATAAGCTGGATAACGAAATAGAAGGCTTAACGCATAAGCGTGAAACCGCGCTTAACAATTTTAACATCAGCTACGCCGCCAAGCTTACTCAGCAAATTAACACCTTAAAAGAAGAGCAGGATAAGCGCAAGACCGAAGCCATTAAATACAACAACACGCTTTCCGAAAAGGAGCATAGCGCGTCGGTGGACAAAATGGATAAGGAGGCGTCTATTTACGGCAAAGAGCTTGATAACCGCGCTAAGGAAAATAACCTCACGGCGGGGCAAACCAACAAAGACGAAGCAATTTATAAAAAAATGGTAGAGGTTTTAGACTCCATGAACGGCGCGGACGCAAGAAAGCAAGTTATGGAAAACCCCGTATTCCGCGACAACGTAAGCGACTACTACTTCTACAAACTGTACGACCGCTACACCCGCTAGATAAGAAACGCTGAATTAGGTTCACCGCACTTCGTGCTTTGCTATTTTGCACGGTATTTTTTGGCAAATTCACAGCTTTTTTTAGCCTTTTAACGTAGCCCTGCTACGATTTTGGCTAAAAAAAACTGCAAATTTCCTCAAAAACTATCCGTGCAAAATAGCAATGTACCTAATGCAGCGTTCCCGAAATTCATCGTATTGAAAAAAAATTAAAGGAGAAAAAACTATGTTTTTACAAAAAAAGAAGTCGCCGCGCTTTTGGGCGGCGTTGGCGGGTGCGGCACTTATACTGCTGCAAGCATTCGGCGTAAAAATCCCCGCGCCTGTGGTGAACGAAGTGATTGCCGCAATTTCCGCGCTGATGGTGCTGTTTGGTTTTGTCGAATTGCCTAAAAACGGCGACGAAGAAGATAACACCTCCGATAAAACAGACCCCCCTGCGGACGACCAAAACAAAGACAACAGCCCCAAATAAAAAGAACGGCTGCAAAGGCTGTATGCAGATTTTTTGCATACAGCCTTTGTAAAAAAACAAAAAATCACTACACATTTTACGGAGGACATGATATAATGGGATTTGGTGATAGCGGCGGAATTAAAGAAGTAACTAAAGAAGATGAATTGCCCAAAAGACCTAGCGAGCCGAGAGACCCGAATACGCGGTATGATTATTACCAAAACGGAAAGCTAAAAACAAGCACATGGACAAATGCAGACGGATGGCCTATAAAAAGCAGACATTATAACGACCACGGCTATCCTGCAAAACACCCCAAAGTGCCGCATGACCACGATTGGGGTTGGGTCGACGGCGAATGGACAATATTCGATGAATGGTATTAAAAGGAGTAAAAAAATGAAGAATCCGCATGAAAAAAATATTCCAACAAATTGCGCTATATGCACAAAGCCTTTTTTAATTGATAAATACGGAGGCGGTAGCTGTGATTACTGCGGCTGGACACATCATAATGTATACGATAGACCAGATAAAATTGTGAGGGGCGATTTTGTTTCTTTCAATAAAGCAAAACAATTATTTAGCGAAGGTAAGCCGATTAAGCCCGATTTTAGCGATTTTCTTGACTGTATGAAAGTCTATTTTGAATTAGAATTTTTTTATAAAGGCAAGCAATATGGGCTTTTATTCATTAAAGGCGAGTATCATTTTTACGAATGGAACGTTATGGAAGGGGTTCAAATATATGCTTCTATCGAAGAGTTTGCGGCAAAAGCAAACATCAACGACGAATTATTAAAAGACATTTGGGATTCTGTTGAAAAAGTAGGAGAAGCTTCTTAATAAAAATTAGGAGTAAAAAAATGAAGAATCCGCATGAAAAAAACATTCCAACAAATTGCGCTATATGCGCAAAGCCTTTTTTAATTGATAAATACGGAAGCGGACGCTGTGAGAATTGCGGCTGGAAACAAACGGGTTTAGATAAACCAGATGATATCAATTGGAATTACAATTTCATATCTTTCAATAAAGCAAAACAATTATTTAGCGAAGGCAAGCCGATTAAGCCCGATTTTAGCGATTTTCTTGCATGTATGCGGGTATATAACGAATTAGAATTTTATTACAAAGGCAAGCACTACGGAGTATTAACCGATAATTATGAAATGGTTGATTTTTACGAATGGAACGTTATGGAAGGAGTTCAAATATATACTTCTATCGAAGAGTTTGCGGCAAAAGCAAACATCAACGACGTATTATTAAAAGATATATGGAGTTCTGTTGAAAAAGTAGGAACAGCTTCTTAAGGCAAAAAATAATTAAAATAAGAGGAATACATTTATGGGACAAAACGAAACAGTGTCGCAAGATTTTTCTATGCAAGGCGATAAATCTTACGATGAGGAAAAACGCGAAAAAAAACAAAAAATAGTGCGCAATGAGTTTCCCGCAGTAGGGAAATACGGTATGCCATTTATTAAAAAACAAAATATCGACATAAAACAAATTGAACTTTGGAGTATAGTTAAAGCAAAGTTAGACGACTACGATAACGCGCATAAAACGATACACTTTTTTACCTACGATTGGCTTTACGAAACTGTATACACAAAACCAGAAACTGCATTGGAAAAGTTAGACCAATACTATGCACTGTTAACACCTGATTTTAGTTGCTATTTTAATATGCCGCTAGCGTTGCAAATTTACAGCACATTTAAAAACCGTTGGTGCGGCGCGTTTTGGCAAAAACAAGGCATGAGGGTTATTCCTACAATCGAATGGGGAGACGAAAAAAGCTTTGAATTCTGCTTTGACGGCATAGAGCAAGGCGCGGTAGTAGCGGTGTCAACGTATCGGAGAGAGGGTTATCAAAAGGAATTTCTACAAGGGTTTAACGCAATGATGGAGACTATTAAGCCCTCCGCAGTTATTTGTTACGGTGAGCCGTTTAACGGCATGACAGGAAACATCAAGGTAATCAGTCCGTTTAATCACGAGGAACTTATAAAAAAGCTTGGGTTGAAAGAATATGTAAAAAAACTTATAGCAGGAGAAGTGTATCCGTCAAACTAGGGAGGTAGCATGAAAGAATTAAAACTAACCATCGACCTGTTGCCAAGAGGCGCGTGGGGAAACAATTTAAGCAAAAGATTGGCTAAAAAAGATTGGGACATACTTAGAGAACTATGCTATAAGCGGCATAATTATATTTGCGCGGGTTGTGGAAAAAGCAACGTGCAGTTAGAGGCACATGAAGTTTGGAATTTTGATATTCCGCGCGCAACGCAAACGCTACAAGATATAACAGCACTTTGCGTCGCTTGCCATGGGGTTAAGCATTTCCGCAATTCTCAGCGAACTGGTTACGGAGATTATGCTAAAGAACATTTTTTAAAAATAAACAAATGTGATTCTATGGAGTTTGCGTATCATCTTACGCGGGCAGAGCAATTATTTGAAGAGCGTAACCAAATTTATAGATGGACAATTATCGCAGACCTTAAAAAATTTGGCGGATACGGGATTGAACTTAAAGAGCGGCATATTCCCTTTATTGAAAATCCGTATGAAAATACAGACCTAAGAGATTGGAGAATTAACAGCAACATTTTTACAATTCAGCCTAGCGATAAAAAAGAGACAGTTTTGCCCCAAGTCCGCTTGATAATCGTAGATAATTACAGCGGCACGATAACGGTTGTCAGCGATAACGCAAATAAAATTGAATGGTTTTTAGATGACAAATTATATAAGATAAAATACAATGTGGTTGGAAGATTCTATGCAAAATTAAGCGTGGAAAATTTAAAAGGAGAGCACATTCGATTTGTTTTATGCGGCAACGGCGGACAGGTAAGTTCGCATGGCTTTGGACTAGCTTTACGGTTGCGCTGAGTGTGTCGGTTGCGCCAAGTACATAAGATGAAGAAGACAATACCTCTGATAAAACAGACCCCCCTGCGGACGACCAAAACAAAGACAACAGCCCCAAATAAAAAGAACGGCTGCAAAGGCTGTATGCAAAAACCCCGCATACAGCCTTTGTTTTTGAAACAAGCCGAAAAAAACAAGCAGCATAAGAGTGAAAATCACCGCAAGCAACTTGCGGAAAACAAAAAAATAATGTAAAATAGGAAGATAGAGGTAGGGCATACAATTAAAAAAAGGATAAATTATTATGGAAGAATATAGGGCAGTTGAGCTAATAAAAGACAACAATTTTCTTTTTGAAAAAGGCATTAAAAAAGGATGTGTGGGCGTTATATTAGAAAACAGTCAAAACAATCAATATATAGTATTATTTTTTAATCCTATGAATGTTGGGGAGTATGCAATCGGTCTTGCAAATAAAAGTGATGTAAAAACACTAGGAGAAATTCCCGATAAGTATAAGGCAGAAATAGCAAGCATGGTTAAAAACTCTAAAATCTTTAACAGCGTTAGTTTTAAAGAAAGCTTAGTAAAAGAACATGACTTAGTCGAACTTATTGCCGACAGAGCTGTGTATTCTAAACACGGCATTTATAAAGGAATGCAAGGGTGCGTTATCGGAAAGTTTGCTTTTAAAGGAAAATGGGAGATTACATTTTCTGAAGAAGGCACAGGAAAAGATATTGCCTCAATCCTAATAAAAGAAGAAGATTTTAAGGTTATAGAATAAAACCATTCCTTTGCAGATTTTTTATAACCGTTAAGCCCCGCTTCACAAGACGCCAGCGCAAAAATCCCCAACAACATAACCGCCGCTACGACTATTCCTAAAAACCTCTTTGTCATTTTAACACCTCCCTAAGCCCATTTAATTCAATTTAACTGCAATCATTAAACAGAACTGGGGCAAGTGAAAGGTCTAATAGCCTCCATACTATAGCGACGGCTATTGTAAAGACTAACACATAAAATCCGAGAAAAACCGCTGGACTTATCAAACATAGCAACTTCAAAACAAAGCTCTTTTTGTTTGTGTTTTCCGCTTTTGTGCTTTCTACTTGACTTCTCTTGTAATGCTCTCGTCAATCATTATTGCAACACCTCAAAAATTTTTTTACCATGGTAAATGCCTCATTGCTTTGATTTTTTTTAAACTCTTTTAAACTCTGCCGATAATATATCAACTTTATCCATTCGGACAACAAAGCATCTTAACCAAGGCGCAGAACTCCAGTTAAATATTGTATTGCTGTCTACTTTATATTCAATAGTCAAATTTTGGTTTTCTACTATCATTTTTCTAATTTTGTACGACCTGCCGCCTAATTCACAAGCAAAAACATAAAGCAGAAACATTTCATTTTCAAAATCAATTTCGTGCGGAAATTCTAAAAATATACTTTCAAACTCCGTTTGATTCCTTATAATAAATGATTTTGCATTAGGTACCCTTGCGTCATTGTTTTGATAAGTTATGTTCTCGTCCAAAAAAGACTCTTTAATCCATTCTCCTGCATCATCATATAGCACCGCATTATACTTATTACCTCCGCACCCCGCAAAAATTCCTAAGCCCATAATTAAAACCACCCCTAATGTCAGTAATTTTACTACCTTTTTCATTTAACACCTCCCTAAGCCCATTTAATTCAATTTAACTGCAATCATTGTAGCATTTAAACAATCTAGCTGTCAAGTCTTGTGACTAATTTTGTCATACAAAAATTTCTTTTCAACTTACTCATATAATCAATCTCCTTAGTTTTAATTAACCGCAACTCCATTTTCAAAGCAGGGGAGGGAAAAGAAAAAAATACTTAAAAACGGTTGACAAATACAAATATTTATCATATAATAATAGCATAATCTGAACAGGCGATTTAGCGCCGGGCTGAAAGGCAGCGGGTATTGTACGGGCGATACCTTGCGGGACAGTAAAACGTGTCCCGCTTTTTTTATCTAAAAAGGATTTATGCAAGTATGAAAGAAAAAGCTTATTTAGCAGAGGATAGCAAACGGCGCAAAACGATTAAAAAAGTAGCCGTTGTTACGTTAAGCGCGAACATCGTAATTATGGCGGCCAAAATGACGGTTGGCGCAATATTCGGCAACGTATCGGTAATATCCGACGCGCTGCATTCGCTTTCGGACATAGGCACTACCGTATTAGTGTTGGCGGCGGTATTTATTTCTAAGCCCGCAGCAGACGAAAGTCATAACTACGGGCACGAAAAGCGCGAGCCGCTTATCACCTTGTTTTTCGCCCTGATTTTAGGGGCGTTAAGCGGCTGGCTGATTTACGAGGGAATAACGGGCATTATTTCACCTAAGCCCTTTCGCGGCGTGGATACAGGCTTTTGGATGCTTATCGGCGTGGTTACGTTTTCGGCCCTGTCCAAAGAAGCGATGTTTTGGTTTACCGTAACCTACGCTAAAAAAACAAAATCCGATTTATTAAAAGCCGATGCGTGGCACCAGCGGTCAGACAGCCTTTCTTCGCTGGCGGTTTTGGCGGGGCTGATTAGCAGCGTTTTTATCGGAAACGATATCGTAGAAAGCATAGCGATTATCATAGTTGCGCTAACGCTTTTATGGATAACGGCTAAAATTTTAAAAACCTCCGTAGATAAGCTTACCGATAAGGCGGCGGATGCACCCACGCGCGCGGGGCTTTTAAAAATCATTACCGAAACACAAGGCGTAATCACCGTAGACAAGCTGCAAACCAGAATATTCGGCAGCGGATATTTAGTAGATGTAGAAATCGGCGTTAATCCCGATTTAACGGTTACGGCGGCGCACGATATCGCCCAAGCCGTGCATGACGCGTTAGAAGCACAACCGCTTTATCCCGTTAAGCATTGCAACGTGCATGTAAATCCCGTTATCATTCAAAGTTCAGACTGCTAGCAGAGTTAAGGGCAGACTGCTAATAAATACATAGACAATTTTGTAAAGGTTTTTATACACACCCGTACAAATATTCAATGTACACCGCAATTTTCGCGCTATACACGCTATATATAGACGAAGACACGCTTTTGTATTGTTTTACATTTTTGTATACATATAGGCTTATTTGTGCATTAGTTTTTGGTAAAATTTTGTTAATATATTGACAAATCGTGCAAAATCGGTTACACTTATATAAACTAAACCGTATATACGCACCAGAACTAATAAATAATAAGGAATAGAGTAGTATGTCAGAGGAACGCGAACCAAAAATTATAGAATACGGAGAGGTTAAAAAAAGCAATAACATATTGTTTTTTTGCCTAATCGGAGCGTTAGCCGCGCTTGCGGTAGTATTTTTATTGCTTTGGGTATTAAAGCCCTCGCGCGATACGGGCGAATTAAAAAGCATTGCCTTTGTGCAAAACAATCCCGCCGCCGAGTTCGGCCTTGCCGAAAACACGGTAGACGGCCAAACCGTATTTTCGGCGTCTACGGGCAGAACGTACCTAGTTTCGGTAACGCTGAGTGCCGAGCACAACGCAGACACGCGCATAGCGTGGACGGCAAGCCCCGCAGAGTTTATCAAAGAGCTTTCTGTAAATCCTTCGCCCGATAACCCTAACATAATTTTGTATGAATTTAAGGTAGAAGAAAACGCACCCGACGGATTGCAAGCGCGTATTACCGCACGCGGCGAGGCGGCGCAAAACGTAGTGGCGGAATTAAATTTTGTCGTCCGTCGTCAGTTTACCGAAACCGTTAGCTATCAGTCGGTGCAAAACATACGCAATTCGGCCGAGTACATCATTTCCAGCGGCGCGGTAAGCGTGCCCTTTTTTACTGCTGCGCATCAATCGGAATATAATTTTGTGTCGGTAGACTTTTTGGCGGAGGGCGGCGCGTACCACCGCAGTCAAGGCGCGGGCTACGACGGGCGCGATATCAACGCGCTTTCGTATTCGATTGTTTCGGGCAGCGATTTTATTCAGCTGGTTAACGTAAACGAAGGCAGCGAACACGTCAGACTGCGTCTTATGGGGCGCGGAAAGGCCGTGTTGCAGGTTCAGGCAAACCGCTTTAATCCGTGGCGCGACGAGGACGGCCGCGACTATACCGTTCAACTGGAAATAAACACGGTAGACCCGATTCAGCTGGGCATACTTACCGAGATTACCTTAGACGACTCCCATGCGTCCGTTGTATTTGCAGACGGTATGTACGGTGTAGAAATCTTCGCGCACGAAACGATAAGCGTGGGCATCAACGCAAACGCTTTTGAATTGCGCAGCCTTATCCGCACCAACCCCGCAAAACGTCCCGATAGCGGCGACTGGGTATTTTCTGCCCCTGCGGAGGTTTTTCAGGACGGTACGGCAGTAACGCTTTCTGCCGACCGCTATTTATCTACCTCCTTCGGCGCGCAGTTTACTTTGGTGCCGCAGCGCGCGGGCAAAACGTATGTAAGAATTAACGAGGTAGGCGGCTACGGCGCGCAGGCGGTAGTCCGCGTGCTTATCCACAAACGCATTACCTCCATCGGTTCGGTGAACAACGAAGACGAAAATTCTTTAACGGTGTACGGCACTACCAGCCAAACCAACGTAGCCGCTAATATGGTATACCGCATTGATACGCGTCCCGACGGGGCATCGCCCGATACGCAATATATAAAAAACACGCTGTTCTTTTCGTACAAAGACAAATCCGAAGAACCGCTTATGCCGCAGGACGCAGGCGCGGGCTACGTATTTTTAGCGGCGAATGCGGCCGAGTACGACCATACGGCTATTATTAACGGCATGCAGCTATACGGCGAAGACGAAAACGGAAAAAACATCTATACCGTTAGCGCGCCGCTGCAAATGCCCGGCAGTGCGGGCGGCGGGTATTCGGGCGTATTAACGCTGTCTATCGGCGCGCATCATTACGGCATAGATTCGGTGTTAAACTTTTGGTTAGAGCCGCAGTTTGCCGTGCGCGAGGAGGCGGAGGTTACGTTTGTCTTAACCGTTAAAATCGCGCATACGCCGTTTGGCATCAACTTTAATTTTGACGATTTCGGAGATATAGCAAGGGGCGATGCGGGCGCATATTTCTTTGCCGCAAACGCAAGCTGGCAACCTGTTGCGCAATCCGCAGATGCTACCCATGCAGTTTTAGTCCGCAGTTTTTCCGCGCAGAATGTAAACGTCGTGCAAGACGTAGGGTACAGCGTCTTTCAGCTTTTAAGCTATTACGACACAGGCGGCACGCAACTGGATTTCGAATCTCCCTCCGACATGGCGGCGGGCATAACAATTGACAGTTTGGGTTACAGTGAGAATTCACCCGTCAGCTTTAGCCGGCACGGCGCGCTGCGCACCGTAAACACGATAGGCACGGTAGACTCCCGTTACACCCTTACCATTAGCGCAGAGGGCGCAACACCTGTCGGTACACAAAAAACACTTAACCTACGCGTCATCTATCTGGAACAGGCGGCGACGCTAACCCTTGCGGACGCACAGCCCCGCGTAGTAGAATACGGGATGCTGCCCGCAGGCGGCATTGCGCTTTCCTTGCCGACGGTTTCAGAAACCACCATAAGCAACCGTACCACCGCGCTTTCGGATTCGGAGGACGCGCTAACGGCAGATATTTTTGTATCGCGCGATAACGTGCGCCAAAAGCTGTACCGCAACGAAATAAACGGGGTATCGTATTATTTTGATTACGAATACGCCGATAACCCTCTATACACGGCAGATATAAATAACGCGCTGTTCAGCCGCAGCCAAAGCGGAGGTATCACTATCCGCCGCGACCTGTATCTATACAGCAGTCAAGAGGGGAGGTGCTTTAATGAATTTGAAATTTTATATGCTAAAAAGCTTACGCTTGATTTTGCCGATACGGTTTTAGACGAGGTTTTTGCCCCGTATATTAAATTCAGCGCAATACGCAGCTTTGACGATATCGCCCTTTTCCGCACCGATGCGGGCACTTCCGATGCGGACGAAATGTTAATGTCTAAGCTTAATCCCGCCCCGTTCCGCATATCTAAGGGCACGCAAATCGAGCTGTACGCTTTTGGCATTATCCACGCACCCGTTGCGGGCGGCGGCATTGAAAAGCTGGTAGTGCGCCCCGACCTGTCCGACAACTTTATAGACCGCATTACGCTTTTCGGCCCTGCCGCAACCAACGCTAATATAGAACAATTATCCGCTAACGCTTTCCGCGCAGGGGGCGTAACCGACTACACGGGCGACGAAACGGCACGGCTGCGGGTTGCAACCCACAACCAAACAAGCGAAACACAGTTTACCCTTACGCTGGAATTTAAGGTAAAAGTGCCGATTGTAAGCATAGAGGTATTTAGCGAATTTGAGCCGTCACCTGTGGTATTAAACGAAACCGTCCGCTTGCATAATGCGGGCGTGGGTACCAACACGCGCAATATTTACGCGCTGGTTACCTACAACGTTTCTGTCCACGACACGGCGCAGTACGAGCATTACGGGTTGATTGCGGCGCAAGAAACCCACAACATCGGCAACGTATCGATGAGGTATTTTGTCGAAAGCGGCCGCGATTCAAACAACCATATAGAATTTACCGAAATTATTGCCAACGCCGCGCCGCAGGTAGAGGCAATATCGTCTACCGAAATTGCTTTTACGCGCCTGTTCCGTATCGAACTGACTGCCCGAACTAATTTTGCGGGCGGCGAGATGCACAGCGAATACGTGTTTACTTCGTTTGATAACAGCAACATTGCAAGCAGCCCGTTTGAGGTAAGCGTTTCCAACTATGCAGACGCGATTGAAATACGGGGCGCGGATACGGACGCGCACATCGGCGCAAACATCCACCTAACTATGGAATTATCGGCTAACGGCCACCATGCGGAGGCATGGCACGATATAGCTATCGGGCAAATTTCACCGCTGAATGCGGCAAACCTTTCGCAAAATTACGTGTTTGATATCCGCATCAACGACGACGATGCCGCCCTTATCCGTGCGGAGGACGCCATAGGCGGCGAATACGTGTTTGACGGCATTGTGCGTATTCAAGCCTTATCCAACGGCCGTTTCCGCATTTGGTCGCAGGGCAGTGTGCAAGACGGCGTAAAAATAGAATTTTTCTTGCGCTATTCCGCGCCCGCAGGCTTTTCTGACGCGCCCGTTTTAGTTGCACCGCTTATGCTTTTTGTGCATTCGGACGTGTTTACAATCAGCCTATCCAACGACGAATTGTACAACGGTGCGTTAAAGATTTTAGTAGACGGCAGCGCGGGTACGCTTTCCAGAAACGACCTTGCCCTTATATTTAACGGCGGCGATGCAGACTTTACTCCGCTAGCAGGCTTTACCGTCAGCGTGCGCACCTTTGTAAAAGGCGGCGATGCGGACGAAACTTTCCCCGTAGCCTTTACCGTGCGCGACGGACGCTTTTTAGAATACAGTGTTCCGCATAACATAGAAAGGCCGCTAAACACCTACGCGCTGGAATTTACCGTTACCAACCTTTCGGGCAGGGTGTTAAAGCAAAGCATAGATATTTTAACGGCGACATCGGATTTTGCCTTAGAAATAATCGACATCTACGATAATACAAATCCTTTAAGCCGCTTTACGCCCGTATCGGGAGAGACGTCCATATTTGCCGAAAATACGCGCTTTGTAACCCAAGCCGTTAACGTGTGGGACGCAAGCGTGATGTACTTGTGGGATACGGCAACTATTGCCGACCAACTGTACGGCGACGCACCCGTTGTTGCATTCAACGCGGGCGCAGGCGGCGCGTTCGGAAGCGGGGCAAACGCAAATCTGCTAACGGTAGACCCTGCGACCGCCGCCTTTACGGTTACCGTGTCGGCGCAAAATCAAGCAAACGCGCTAAGAACGGCAAACGTAACCGTATACAAATACAACCGAATCGAAAGCCTAACGCCGATTGCGGGCAGAATGCCGCGCATAACCGAAACGGCGGCAAATCAATATGCGGTTACGCTGATTACGGGCTACGACCTTGATTTATACGATTTTATTGCAATCAATTCGGCCGCTGTAAACGTACCCGTGTTTAACTCTGCATTTACCGTTGCACCGCAAGCGGCGGCAAGCACAGGCATTATTCAAGACGGAACGCGCCTGCGCGCTACCCAAGCCGCCGCTTCTATGGTATACGAAATAACCGCCGCGCACCACGCCGCCGACAGCGTACCTGCCGTGCGTATCGCACTCACCGTAGAAGTAGTAGACCTATCTATCGAAATTACGGCGATTTCCGCGCATAGCACCGCGCCGCTAATTTTAGGGCAAAGCAATCAATTTACGTTTAGCTACGCAGTATATAAAACCGATTATAACGGTACTAAAACGCTGTATACAGATGCAAATCTTAATCACCGAATTACCGATTTCGCTCTTACGCAGCCTAGCGGACACTTTATCTTCTCCTACGCGCATGACGAAGCTTTACAAACCTTTACCGTTACCTTACAGCAATTCTCTTCGGACAAAATCTTAACCTCTAATGATTTTATCACCGCGTTCCGTTTAGTATGCTTTGCGGACGGGCAAGAATTAATTTCCCCCGACGGCGGTTTAGACGCGCACTTCCGCGTAGTAGATACAAATGCCGTTGCTATCGGCTTAGACGCGCCCGCATTGCAAGCCGTAGCGGACGGTTACCGCGCGGATATTCTTACCGTGCAAACGATTAACGCAACACCTAACGCGCCCTTTACCGCACAGCTAGAAAAGCTTAACCAATTATTCGGCGGCGCGTTTACCCACGCGTACAGCTATACCAACGCAAGCAACGTGCTTAACGGCATTACCGCGCGTCCGAATTTTGAAAGCGTAATCAGCTTGTCGGGCAACACGGGAGAGGTGTTTATTTGGCTGTCGTTTAACGCGGCGGGCTTAGCCTTTGCATCGCAAGAAGTTTCCTTAGAGGTCTACACCTCAGGCGTATTAGAACCCGAATTTTACACAGGCAGTGTTGCGGGCGGCATCTTTACGCCCGTCAGCCTTCTATCAGATACGTTTAGCGTAGACTTCGGCGCGGCGGCAGTCGGCACGCGTGAAAAAACCGATTTCTATTTAGTAACCGCTTACGCGGCGGCATTCGGCGTAAACAGCCTAAACTATTCCGATATTTTCCTTGCCGAAATTACGCACGGCACGGCGGTGCTAACCGCACTAGAAAACGGCATTGCCGAAATGCCCGACGGCACGCACGTATTTTACCAACGCTATACGCTTACTTCGGTAAGCCAACCTAATACTGCCGTTTCGTTCCGCGTAACCGCCGCCGTACACAACCAAACCTACACGGCGCGCGCCGATTTAACGCTAACCGCGCAAGAGGCAGATTTTGCATTCCCCGCAAGAGTCGTAAACGACACCCTTACCCTTATTTCGGGCGAAACCGTTACGATTGCGCCGTTTATCCAAAACCGCGCGGCAAACGCGGGCGCAAGCGGATTTTTCGGAAGCTTTACGGTTTCGTATACCTTTACGCAAAACAACGTAGGCGCGGCATTGCTTAACGTAGCGGCAGACGGAAGCGTAACGGCACAGCCGCGCATAACGCCCTCCCCGCACAACACCGCCCTTTTGCGCGTAACGGTCCAAATTTCAGACGGCGCGTACAAGGGCGCGATACAGCACTTTAATATAGAGGTTATAGTAGATGCCGCCGCCGCGCCCGAATTTTCCTTAAAGCAAGGCGCGGATATCGATGTAGCGCGCGCACCCGCGCCCGCCGATACAATTTCGATTAACCTTTCCGATTATATTGATTTTGATTTTGATGCACCCGATACGCACGGCGCGGCGCAGTTTACCTTTAACGTTACGGCATGGCAAGGCGATAGCCGTTACGGCATAGCGGCAGAAGTTGTACGCACGGGCAGCGGCGCGGATGCGGTATTCACGTTCCCTAACCGCTTATTCTACTTTATGCTGACGGTTGATTTATCCGTTACGGCAGGGCAGTGGCAAGGCTATACCGACAGCCTAACGCTTGAATTTTTTGTTCGGCCGGATGAATTAGGGTTTATAGATGTAGAAAATCAACCGCAGCTGATATTTGTAGAAGACACGTACACGCTAACGGCGGGCGATTCTATTCAGCTTTCCTCCGCAGGCTACGATACCGCCTTTGACGGCGCATCGGGTGACGTTTCTCATGCGCAAATCGTATACAGTATAGCCGAAGTCGTCGGGGGTACTGCGGGCGCAAAGCGCACCGTAATCAACGGCATCGGCTTTATAGAAGAAGACCGTTTTAATACCTACGCGGCAGCAAGGGGCGGAGTGGTTACGCTGTACGTTTCGCTGGAAATTTCTAGCGGACCGTATGCGGGGCGCGCATATGCCTTTGACGGACGCGCCGAATTAACCGTGCACGTACTGGCGCTAAGCGGCGTAAAAGACCGTGCGCCCGATGTAAACCGTTCCTTTGCAGACGGCGGCGACATCTTTATCCGTTCCGGCGAAACGATTTCTTTGGGCGCGTCGGGCGGAATGCTTTTATTTGACCGCACCGCTATAAGCTTCCCCGGCGGCACGTTTACGCCTTCGGTACGGCTTGTAAACGATGTCAACACGTGGTATTTATCGCTTACAGGAACCGACCTTTCGGTTGCGCACGGCGCGTATTTCGGCGCATCGGGCAGCGACCCGATACATTTGGGCGCGGCGGTAGAGGTTTCGGTAGAACAATCCATGTACTGGGTAACGTACCGACGCGTGTTTAACCTATACATTATGCCCCAGTCTCCTCCTACGGTAACGGTAGGGGCAGCGGCGGTTTCGATAGCGGGGGATACGCCGCTTACGCACAGCGGTTTAGGCGTTCCGACAGTCTACGCGGGCGATCAGCTTACCTTTGAGGTTTCGTCCGACGTTGCGGCTGTTCAGCAAATCGAATTTTTTATAACGGGCGTAAACGGCGGCAACCCTGTTGCTACGCAAGCCGCACAAGGCTTACCGATAAATTACGTTGTACCCCAAACCTTAGCAGTCGGCACGTATCAAGTATATGCGCGGGCATTGATAGGCGGCGCATGGTTCCAAACAGACGCGCCCGTCAACGCCTTTACCGTTGCATTGCCCGACACATCGGGCGCGGCATACAGCGTTTCGGCAAGCACTCCGCAGCTGTTTAATGGCAGCTTTACCGAATTCACGGTAGAAAAGGATGCTAGCGCAAACCAAATTACCCGCGTGATTTTCGAGTTTTCTAACCGCTTTAACCCCGCGTTGGTTACCCTAAACGGCACGGACGTATCGGGCCTTGTCAAGCAAAACGGCACGCTGTGTACAATAGACTTTACGCCCGCATTGCCCGCCGACGCGCTAACCTTGCGGCTGTACAGTCAATCATCCGCTACGGTTTCGGCTACGATTTCGGCAACGGTATTTAACTATATTAAATCGGGAAGCAGTGCTAATCTTTCTAGCGGTTACAGATTTTTAAGCGCGGCGCAGGTAGAACTGCTTGCCGCCTCCGAACAGGCAAAACTGGTTTTACCGTTAGACGGCATAGTGGTGTACGGCGCGGCAGATGTGCCGATGTTTGTACAGCTAAGCGCAACCCGCTTAGAATTTAAAAACATCAACGACCTTGTATTTACGGTTTCCGACCCCCGCGTTACAGCCGAACCCGTATTAAGCGGCGGACAATTTACGGGCGAAATCCGTTTGTTTGTTCCCGCCGATGCGTTTACCGTCGAGGGGCGGATTGTGGCAAACTTTACACTGGTTAGCTATACGGTGGGCGGCGCAACCATAACAGACGGCACATGGGTAGAAGCCGAGTTTTTCGCCGCGCCGCAGTTTACAGTATCCCAAACCGCCGCTATGGGCGATTACAGCGTTACGGTTGCGTCCGCGTTGCAAACGGAGGTTTCGTTTGAGATTATCAGCGGCAGTATGTTCGTGCGCGATGCCTTCTTTACGGGCAGTATTTCGCAAGGAACCTCCGTAACCATAGGCTTTACTCCTAACTATATTGCAGGCGAAACTAACGAAGTACTGGTGCGCATAGTATGTAAAATTACCCGCGCGGGCGCATTCTACGGCTATACCGAAGTACTGGATACCGTTTTAGTTACCTTTGAAGATGATTTAGGCCTAAGTTCGGTGGGCGGCATACTCGAAGAGGCGCGTGAAGGCAGCCTTAGCCTAATCGGTTCTTTATCGTTAGACACCCTCGCAACTAGCATTATGTTTGAGGTTGAGGGCGCGGCATGGGAGGATTATTTTACCAAATTTGATAACGATTCTTTCGCAAGCAGATTAGACTTTATCTTTAAGCAAAGCCTTACCCCGCAAGAAGTAACCGTAAAAATCACTATAACACTGTTTCAAGGCACGTACACGTACTTTAAAATCCTGCACAACTACGCCGTTCCGTCGCCCGACTTTACCGTAGAGGTAGACCGCTTTACCGTAACGGTAACGGCGCATACAGGCGGCGAAAGCATAACGGCTAATTTAGGTGCGCACCAAATTTTAAGCGGCGAGGTGCACGTACAAAGCAGCACAACTACGGATAATACCTTCACCATAACCCCTGACTTTTTTCAAGACGCTGCCAACACCGTATACGTAAGGCTTGCCGTTACCGTTACGCAAGCAGATTCGGCGTATTACGGGCAAACGTTTAACGTGTTTGCAGAAATTGTTATTCCTACTATTTTAACGGGCGAAATTACCGAATCGCCGCGCACAGACGCGTTGCGTTTAAGCGGTAGGATTAACGCACCCACGCCGGGAGCCGTGACTGTTACCTATCAGGTTTCTGCGGCGGATTATGATAAATTTGAGAAAAGCCCTGGCTTTCCCTCCGACCCCAGAGAGTTTACCTTTAAGCAAAGCCTGGTGCGCCAAGAGGTAACCGTTACCATAACCGCCTCCTATCAAGGGGCTAGATATTACTACACCTATATATTGGTTAATGAACCTGTTCCGCAGCCCGACTTTACGCTAAGCTATAGCGGCTATTCCGTTACCGTAGAGGCGTCTATCGGCGGCGAAAGCCTTGCCTTCGCGCTTGAAGAAGCAGAGGTTTTGGGCGGCGCAAACCACGTGCAAGCATTTACTGTTTTGGGCGATACGTTCAGCTTTACGCCTATCTTTATACAAGGCGGCGTTAATCAAGCATACTTTTTACTCCGTCTGCGCATTACCGACCTAAATTCACCGTTCTATACCGAAAGCGGCACGTTTGGGTTTGCCTTGTTTACCGAAACCATTACCGTAACCAACCGCTACGCCGCCTTGCCCGACGCATTCGGCGATACGCGCAGTACAACGGGAGGTTTAGCACAAAGCCGTCTTAGCGGCACCGTAACGGGCGCGCCCGATGCGGGCGTAACGGTTACGTATACCGCGCTGGTAAACGATTATACTCAATTCTTTACCGAAGTTCCGTTTGGTATAGATAACCCCCTCTTCACCTTTAAAAAGAGTTTCGTAAGCCAAACCGTAACGGTTGAAATCGCCGTAACGCACCTAGACGGCAGCGGGGTATATATCTACTACTATACGCTTACAAACCAACCTTTCCCCGTATTTACGGTGGTAAATGCGGTTACATCGCTGTCGATTAGCGGCGGCACACATGACGGCATGGGCGAGGGCATGGTAGAGGTATTACTGCCCGCAGGCATAAACGCCCCTAGTGCAGAGTTTTATTTCACATCCTCCACAACCGCATTCTTTACCCACATCGCAGACGCAAAAGGCACGGTAATATTCCCGCAAAATACAGGACGCTATCAGCTAAGCGGCTATGCAGATTTAACGCTAGATAACTCTTTTTACAGCGGCACATACCGCGTAGAGTTTGAGGATTTAGTGTTTATATTCCCCGATTTTGAGGTATTCGGCTTTGCCAACGGCGTAAACGGCTACCTGTATTTGCGCGCAAACGGAATTTCGGATGCCATGTTCGCAGACGCTACTACCTTTGTTTTCGATGCGCATTCGGCAGATTATATTATGGGCGGCGCGGGCGGCGCAACGGCAGTTTCGCCTACAGCCGCTGAATTTAAACTAACCTCCGCGCATACGGCGGCAACGCTTTCGGGGCAGGTTACCTTTGCACTTAACGCGCTTTCTCCCTACGGCGCGGTTACCTTAACGATGCCGTTTAGCCTGAACTTAGAAAATTGGGCAGACTTTACCGTAGAGTTAGCCGACACTCCGCAAGGCGGCACGCTAACCCTCACGCACCACAACACAGGGGCAGATGCGGTTACGTACAGCTTTATGCTAGCGTCTGGGGACGAGAAATTCTTTGTAACGGATTTTAGTGCGCTAACCCCCTCCGATACGGTTTTCGACAGCCAAATCTTTGAATATGTTAAATTGCACAACATAAACGGCGGCTTTGTTACCTTAGAAATTACCATGACGTTTACAGGCGGCACAATAGTTAAAACCGTAGAAATTTATATACCGCCCGCAATCCCTACACTAGTTATATCTGCGGAGGAGGATATGGGCGGCGGCGAATACGAAATCCGCGTTAGCGTGCAAACTCCGCACGGCGAACTGTACGGGATAACCTCCTTTACTACGGATATACTAAGCCCTATGCCGCTCATCGCGCCCGTTAGCGGATACCCCCAAATCAACGGCGGCGGCGAAATTGTTTATCGATATACTAAGCTTACCGCACCCGTAGACGGCATTACGGTAATCCGCATAACCCTGCAAATCGAAGAAGTAGCGGGCGAATTTAACGGCTTTGCATCGATTGCAACCACGCGCACCGCCGCCGTCATTTCAAAAGAAATTACCACCACGCCCGACCAACTGCAAAACACCTACCGCGTGCGCCTAAACCCCGACGACGCACCGCCCGCCTCCTGGCGCGCCGCATACCGCATAGAATTCGATAACCCCGCCCAAGAAGCTATTAAGTATGAATTTGACACAGAGTCGGGCGTACTGAATTACTGGTACAATCAGCAAGAAAGCGGTTCGGTTCAGTTTACCGTGTTTGCCGATATTTACTACACTAGCGGCGGAACGGAATTTTTAGTAGGCACACTCAGCCGCGCCGACATCATTGCATGGACATGGACTGTGCCTGTTAGTATAGCAGGGTTTAATATCGGAACGCGTGTTACGGTTGCTGGAACCATGACAACAGGAGGCTTTACACTGGGAGGGACTACGGGGGCTAGGAGGTTTAGAGTTAATTACGGCGCGGCCGCATGGAGCATTGCAAGTCATGTTAGCGTAGAACGCGCGACAGTAACTGGCGGATACAGTGTTGAGCATACGCCCGACTCTACACTTTTTGAAACATCCGTATTGTCAGGCAATGGAATAACCGATATTCAAATGACCATTGAATTTAACTTAGGAAGCCATTATTCTCCCGACGCAAGCGACTATTATGTTGTACTCAGGTTAGAGCGTAATGCGGCAAATATGACGGCCGTTACACGATTATCCTAAAACCCCGAACAGGAGGCATATCATGCAAAAAAACTACGCCGTAGATATCTGCGGCCGCACCGAACAATTGCCTATACTGCAAATCGATAAAAACTTAGGCATAGCCTTTTTTAACCTGCACGGCAATGTAGAGCTAACCGAATACTGCGCCGCTAAGCTTGCAAAGACGGTTGCGGGCGCAGACGTGATTCTTACCGCCGAAAGCAAGGGCTTACAGCTTGCGCATTGTGTAGCGCGGATTTTAGGGCATCCCTTTTACGCCGTTGCACGCAAATCAAAAAAGCTATATCTACAAAACGGCATAGAAACGGTTGTACAAAGCATCACCACCGCAGGCGAGCAGCGGCTATACCTATCGCAAACCGACGCCGCGCTATTAAAAGATAAAAAGGTAGCTATCTTAGACGACGTAATTTCTACGGGCGGCAGCTTGTTAGGGTTAGAACGTCTTACCGCCTTAGCAGGCGGAGAGGTTTTTATCAAAGCGGCGGTACTGGCAGAGGGCGAAGCAGCGAGACGCACCGACATCGCCTTTTTAGCCGAAATTCCGCTACTGCCCCTATAAGGAAACGCGCTTACCTCAATCAGCGTTTCCATAATACAGAATAAAGGAAAAATCATCAGCATGGCAGCTAAAAAAAGAAACACCGCTAAAAACTCTAACACTAAAAAACAGCAGCAAAATAAGCAAGCATGGATGTTCCGCATAGCGGCGTTTGTAGTAATTTCGCTGATTTTAGGCTTATCGCTGATTTGGGGCAGACAAATCGACTCCGCTTTGGGGCTGTACCGATTAGACCGCGACGACTTTGGCGGCACAGGTGCAGAGGTTATTCGCGGCGACGGCGGCGATTTAATTGTTCATTTTATAGACGTAGGGCAGGGCGATGCCACGATTGCCGAACTGCCCGACGGACGCTTTATGATTATAGACGCAGGGCCCGCACGTGCGCGCGGCCAACTGCTTGCCTACATAGACGAACACTTAGTTCAGCCTGCCGACAAGGATTTTAATAAATTTGATTTTGCCGTTTTAACCCACGCAGACGAAGACCATTGCGGCGGCTTTCCCGCAGTGCTTGCACTGTATCCCGCCGATGTATTTTACCGCCCTAACGAAAAAGCCACGCACTCCGACTTTCCCGACGCGGGCGAACACTTACTGCGCGCAGGACACGGTTCGCACAATACCCGCGCCTACGGTGACGCTATGAAAAGCGCGCACCGCGCAGGCGCAACGGTTATCGTAACGGACGGACTAAGCCCCGCAGACGGCAGCGATAAAATTACGCCGCAAGGCTTGTCGGCTACGGACGCGGGCTATTACGAAATTATTTTCTTCGGCCCTACAAAAAACTCCTACCGTCACCGAAACGATTATTCGCCCGTTATCATTATAGAATACGAAAACCGCCGCATCGCGCTTTCGGGCGATGCCGAGCGCGAGGCAGAGGAGGAATTTGTAGCAAATGTTGCAAACCTTGCCGCGCCTAAATTTGCGCGCTTTACGTCTGCCTTTACGGTAGATGTTATAAAAGCGGGGCATCACGGCAGCCGTTCTTCGTCTAGCCGCGAATACCTAGAAACCCTAACCAACGCCGCGTCGCGCAAGGACGTGTTAATTATTATCAGCTGCGGCTTTTCTAACAGCTACGGGCACCCGCACGCGGACGTATTGTCGCGGTTTAACGACATGGGCTTTTTAGAGGAACATATTTTGCGCACCGATGTAAATTCGGATATTGTAATCAGCATCCGTTTTGATGCGGACGCAAACGACTTTTTAATATTTCACGGCGCAACGGCAAAAATAACCCAGCGCAACGTATCGCTAGGCTTTATGGATTTGCGTTGGTGGCAAATCGCCTTACTTATTTGGCTGCTTTGCCTAGCCGTATGTATCGTCGCCCCTTACGTTTCCGCTAAGGGAAAAGAGGCAAAGAAAAAGGGTAATAGCCCGCAACGCCGCAGATAGATTTTATAGGCCGCAAAATAATTTATAATCTATATTAGACCCAGCCAGTAAAATAATTTCTTGACTGGAAAGTAAGTCGGATTCTTTAAAATAGCGGCGATAGCTAGAATATTCGTAATCCGCGCCTAAATCCAGCGATAGCGGGGCGCGGTGGATAACGCGCGTAGCGTTTAAAATTTCGTCCGTCTCCTCTAAGGGCTTGCTTTGAAACCGCCCGTAAAAAAGCCGCCCGCAAGTTTGGTGCGTATCGTTATAATACGCGCCGTAGCGGCTGCATAAGCGCATAACGCCCGTACTTAGTCCGCTTAATCCCTCTTTTACCACCAAATGCGCCTCATGCGAAAATAAGCAGTACGCAAAAATTTCTGCCGCATCGCGCGTCTTTTCATTTTTTAACAGTGCCAAAAAAGTATCGTAGTCGGTTTTTGTTTCAAACAGACTACGCGTTTTGGTGCGCAGTAAAACATAATAAACGCCGCTTGCGGCTTTACTTCGCTTCGTCCGTGCCATCTTGCGGCTGCGGTTTATCCGCATCCTCATCTTTACCCGTAAGGTCACGCAGCAGCGATTTATATAAAGCCAGTTCTTTTTTTGCCGCCGCACTGGTTTCTTTTTTAAAAATGTCAATCAGTTCACGCACGCAATCCGCATTGCCCTCATGCGCGTGTGTTTTTAAAATATCTATACCCAGCCGCTTGTCGCTGTGCATCAGCATGCGGGCAAGGCGGGGCAGTGCGTTGTCTAAACCTTTTCCCCACGCCAGCGCGTACAGGTTATACGCCTCTTCGATGTTGTCCTCATCTTCACAAATGCGTCCAAGCCGCATATGCGCGTCGCGGTTTCCTAAAATGGAGGAAAGCGTTAAATACTTTCGGGCGCACGCAAGTTCGCCTTTATTTAACAGGCGGTCGCCTTTTTCGTACAATGCGCCGGGTTCGTCCAGGGCGGCGCGGTTTTCGATTTCCTCATCGGGCAGGGCAGCGTAGTCTAGCATAATTTTCTCCTTATCCTAAGGTGTATTTCAAAAGTTTATTTGGATTAACCGGCGTTACTTTGCAAATAGTCTAACAGCGGTAAATTTTTATCGTCTATCGCGTGTTCTAAAATAGTTTTTCCCATATACTTGTCCGAAAGCGCGTAGCCGTGCTGAGTCAGATATGCCAAACTGCGTGTGCCTCTGGATAGCGCGGCGCGGCACGCCTTTTCTAAAAATATTTCCTTGCGCTCAAAGCTGTATCCGCAGTTAAACAGCATGTCCAGTACCGCAAAATGACCGTCAAACACCGCCTTAGCAACGGCCTTATCCGACGGCTTTACATAACCGCCTACTTTAATCAGCCGCTCTAACACTATCCATTCGCCCGAATCCACCGCCATATCGTACGATTCCTGCACGTACCAGTTTTTGTGCTTTTCGATAAACTCTAAAATTTCGTCGTGGTTGTTTAAAACAATTTCAAAAATCACGCGGCGTTCTATTACGCCTGCCAACTCTGATTCGGTAAGATAATAGCGTTTTTGCAAACAGCGCAATTTATCTAAGCGTCCGTGAACCGCCATACTGTTGATATATGGCGTAAACAAACTCATGTAATCGCCCGTTTTAGAATGCGCCATATCTAAAATCTCAAAAAAAGCAGGCTCTATTTTTTCGTTAAACTTATGGTCGCAAATCTGCGCCAAAAACGTGCGCGCTATCGGAGCATCGGTTAATGCGCCGTGATTAATCAGCAGCTTAATAAGCTCAAAATTTTGGTTTTTAGCGGCGCGGCGCAGCGGCTCAGAATATTTATACTGCACATCCGCACCGCTTTGCAGCAAGGTTTTAACGCTGTCTAAGTTGGCATGCTTAGATTTACACTCCGCTACTAAAAGGTCGCACAATGCTTTAAAACGTTCACGTTCTAGTTGTTTTTGTTTAAAGTCGGACATAAAATTTTTACCCTCACAAGAATTATTTATATATTTAGTATAAATAATGCCCGCAATTTCTAATAGTATAACATATATCCGTACAAATGTAAACACATTTTACTAGCCGTGCAATAGCCGCATAAACAATGCCCCTTTGGTAAAAACTAACCGCATGATACGCCTTACTGCATCGGATATTGCCCCCCAAAGCGGAACATACGCGGTTTACGCCGCAGACGGGCTGCTAATAGGCAGCATTACCCTAGATAAAGGGGGAGTTTTTCCGCCCGCCGCCAACGAACTATGCCATTTTGTATTAGATGCAAATTCTATCGAATTTTGACAAAAGCAAAAAAACTTTAAAGGTTTCTTTCCACCCCGTCAACTTCGTTGCAATGGGTCGTTCGTTCCTCACTCCCCGCTTTGGCTAAAAACACGGTGTGTTTTTGCGGCTGTCGCCGCCGCGTCGCGCCTACAAGAGGGGAATTTTTTAAAGGCTAATTTAATTATTTATTACAAACTGTATTTATAAACTTACAGCCGTAATTGTGTTTTGGTTACTTTTTCAAAAAGTAACGAGTTGCGCAGGAGTTGTTAAGGGGGACACAACCGCAAAGTCCCCCTAACCGCCCTTTTTTGTTACCTTTTTTGGGGCGTTCCAAAAAAGTAAATCCTCCATTACCGAAATTTTCATTATTTTAAAAAACCCCTTAAAAGTATTTGACGGATTTAGTGGATTTGTTATATAATGTTTTAGCGTGTCGTAAAAGGCACGCATTATTTTGAATTCCTTGCAAAAGCAAGGGCGATACTACTAAAAAGGAGGTAGAGTAATTATGCCGACAATGAACCAGTTAATTCGCAACTGCCGTAAAGACCGCACCTATAAGTCGAAGTCGCCGATTTTAGACGAAAACCCGCAAAAGCGCGGGGTATGTTTGTCTGTTACCACGACTACGCCCAAAAAGCCTAATTCGGCACTGCGCAAAATTGCCAGAGTCCGTCTTGTTAATAAGATGGAAGGTACGGTTTATATTCCCGGTATCGGACACAATCTGCAAGAACATAGCGTCGTGTTGATTCGTGGCGGCAGAGTGAAGGATTTGCCCGGTGTGCGTTATCACATTATTCGCGGCACGCTAGATACAGCAGGCGTGGCGAAACGGAAGCAGGCTCGCTCTAAGTACGGCGCAAAGCGCCCTAAATAAGAATGTTCCAAAATAACCCACACTAATTTTAAGGAGAGAATCATTATGCCCAGAAGAAGCGGGGTGCCGAAACGCGACGTTTTGCCCGACCCTTTATATAATTCAAAAGTTATAACCAAATTGATAAATCAAATTATGACCGACGGAAAAAAGGGAATTGCACAAGGCATTGTATACGATGCGTTCACCCTAATCAAAGAAAAAACATCCAAAGACGCTATGGAAGTTTTCCAAAAAGCGTTAGATAACGTAAAACCCGTTTTAGAAGTAAAAGCGCGCAGGGTAGGCGGGTCTACGTACCAAGTTCCCATAGATATCCGTCCCGACCGCCGTCAAACACTGGCGATTCGGTGGATAGTAAACTACGCGCGTGCCCGCAGCGAAAAAACCATGATGGAAAAGCTTGCAGGCGAATTGATGGACGCGGCAAACGGCGCGGGCGCATCGGTTAAGAAAAAAGAGGACATGCACCGTATGGCGGAGGCGAATAGGGCCTTTGCACATTACCGCTGGTAAACGAAAGCCTTAGCCGCACCGTATACGAACTACGTACGCCTTGCCGCCTCAGTTGAGTACATTAAGTACACGCCTTTCGGCGGCGCGGCGTCTGTTGTCCGTCTACGGCGCAGCTAAGGCTTTCGTTGACAGCATTTAAGAATTAAGGAGAGTTAAAGAAACAATTTATGCCAAGACAATATACGTTAGAACACACCCGAAACATCGGGATTATGGCGCACATCGACGCAGGTAAAACCACTACTAGCGAGCGCATTTTATTTTATTCGGGAAAATCGCATAAGTTAGGCGAGGTTCACGAGGGCGCGGCCACTATGGACTGGATGGTTCAAGAGCAAGAACGCGGCATAACCATAACCAGCGCGGCAACCACCACGCAATGGCGCACCGCGCCCGACCAGCCGTACCACCGTATCAACCTAATCGATACGCCCGGTCACGTAGATTTTACCGTAGAGGTAGAGCGTTCGTTAAAGGTTTTAGACGGAACGGTTGCCACATTTTGCGCCAAAGGCGGCGTACAACCCCAATCCGAAACCGTGTGGCGTCAAGCTACGCGCTACGGCGTTCCGCGCATTGCCTACGTCAACAAAATGGATATCAACGGCGCAAACTTTTTTAACGTCATGGATATGATGAAAAAGCGTTTAGGCGCAAACCCCGTTGCCATTCAACTGCCCGTAGGCGCAGAGGACACTTTTAAAGGCATTGTAGATTTAGTTACCATGAAGGCAACTATCTACACCAACGAATTAGGCACGGATATGAAAGAAACCGAAATTCCCGACGAATTAAAAGAGCTTGCCGAAAAGCACCGCGCTATTTTATTAGAAACGGTTGCCGAATCGGACGACGCTTTAATGGAAAGGTTTTTCGAGGACGAGGGCGCGTCTTTCACCGTAGACGAAATCCGCAAGGGTATCCGCAAGCTTACTATCGGCATGAAAATCAACCCCGTACTGTGCGGTTCGTCTTACAAAAACAAAGGCGTGCAAAAGCTGTTAGACGCGGTTATTTTCTATCTGCCCAGCCCCTTAGATATTCCCGCAATCAGCGGTTTAACCCCCAAAGAGGAAGAGCAAGAGCGTAAAGCCTCCGACACCGAGCCTTTTTCGGGCTTAGCGTTTAAGGTTATGGCAGACCCTTACGTAGGCAGACTCACGTTTTTCCGTTGTTACAGCGGCAAGCTAAGCGCGGGTTCGTATGTATTAAACAGCACCAAAGACCGCAAAGAGCGCGTAGGGCGCGTACTGCTGATGCACGCAAACAACCGTCAAGAAATCTCCGAGATTTACGCGGGCGATATTTGCGCGATAGTAGGGCTTAAAGACACTACCACAGGCGATACGCTATGTGCGGAGGATAAGCCGATTGTATTAGAAAGCATGCAGTTTCCTACGCCCGTTATCAGCGTAGCTATCGAGCCTAAAACCAAAACCGACCAAGAAAAAATGGGTATGGCACTGGTTAAGCTTGCCGAAGAAGACCCTACCTTTAAAACCTACACCGATGCCGAAACAGGCCAAACCATTATTGCGGGTATGGGCGAATTGCATCTAGAAATTATCGTAGACCGCTTAAAGCGCGAGTTTAAGGTAGAGGCAAATGTCGGAAAGCCGCAGGTTGCCTACCGCGAAACTATCCGCAAAAAGGTGGATGTCGAGGGCAAATACATCCGTCAATCGGGCGGCAAGGGGCAATACGGCCACTGCAAAATTTATATGGAACCGCTTACACCTGGTTCGGGCTATGTGTTCGAGGATAAAACCGTCGGCGGTTCTATCCCCAAAGAATACATTCCCGCTATCGACAAGGGTATCGCCGAAGCTAAGCAGTCGGGCGTTTTAGCGGGCTATGAGTGTATGGACTTTAAAATTACCGTATACGACGGTTCGTACCACGATGTCGACTCGTCCGAAATGGCGTTTAAAATCGCGGGCAGCATGGCGTTTAAAGAAGGTATGCGCAAAGCTGACCCCGTACTGCTAGAACCGATTATGAAGGTAGATATCACGCTGCCCGACGAATATTTAGGTACGGTTATGGGCGACGTAAGTTCGCGGCGCGGTAGCCTAATGGGTACCGAAAACGTAAACGGCGTTATGGAAATTAAATCCGAAATTCCGCTTTCGGAAATGTTCGGCTACGCAACGGATTTACGTTCGGCTACGCAAGGGCGCGGAAACTACACCATGACGTTTAACCACTACGCCGAAGTGCCGCGCAGTATCGGCGAAAAAATTATCGGCGACAGGGCGCGCAAGGATTAAGCCCTTAAAAAAATCTTTTTTAAATCTGCTGTAATTTGATTGAAATAAAATTAACAATCGGTTATAATATAATGGTTCGCCTCTGCTTAGGCTTAACGGGGCGCGCCGAAAAACAACAAAAAAATAAAAACAAAAATAAAAAAAGTAAAGAAATTCTTGGAGGAATTTAAAAATGGCAAAAGCTAAGTTTGACAGAAGCAAAACCCACGTCAACATCGGTACTATCGGCCACGTTGACCACGGTAAAACTACCTTGACGGCTGCAATCACTATGACGCAAGCCGCCAAAGGCCTTTCGCAAAAAATGCGTTACGAGGATATCGACAAAGCGCCCGAAGAAAAAGCGCGCGGTATCACCATCAACACCAGCCACGTCGAGTACGAAACGGCAACGCGCCACTACGCGCACGTGGACTGTCCGGGTCACGCCGACTACGTTAAAAACATGATTACGGGCGCGGCGCAAATGGACGGCGCGATTTTGGTTGTTTCGGCTACCGACGGCCCGATGCCGCAAACGCGCGAGCACATTCTGTTAGCGCGCCAAGTAGGCGTACCCAAAATTGTTGTATTTATGAATAAATGCGACTTAGTTGACGATGCGGAATTATTAGACCTTGTAGAAATGGAAATCCGCGAATTGTTAGACACTTACGGATTCCCGGGCGACGATACCCCCGTTATTCGCGGTTCTGCCGTTAAGGCGTTAGAAGCGGCGCAGGCAGGCAAAGCGGACGACCCGGCTTGTGCGTGCATTACCGAGCTTATGGCTGCGGTAGACAGCTTTATCCCCGCACCCGCACGCGACACCGACAAACCGTTCTTAATGCCGGTAGAAGACGTATTTACCATTACAGGACGCGGCACGGTTGCAACGGGACGTGTAGAAAGAGGCGCGATTAAGGTGCAAGACCCTGTCGAAATCGTTGGTATCCGCGCAACGCGCAGTACGGTTGTTACGGGCGTAGAAATGTTTAGAAAAATGCTTGACGCAGCGCAAGCAGGCGACAACGCAGGTATTTTATTGCGCGGTGTAGACCGTAAGGATATCGAGCGCGGCCAAGTTTTAGCCAAACCCGGTTCTATTACGCCGCACTCCGAATTCACGGCGGAAATTTACGTTCTTAAAAAGGAAGAGGGCGGACGCCACACTCCGTTCTTCTCTAACTACCGTCCGCAATTCTATTTCAGAACTACCGACGTTACGGGAACTATCGAATTACCCAAAGGCGTAGAAATGGTTATGCCCGGCGACAACGTAAGCATTAACGCAAAGCTGATTACCCCCATTGCTGCCGAGCAAGGCCTGCGCTTCGCTATCCGCGAGGGCGGCAGAACGGTAGGTTCCGGCGTTATCGCTAAAATAATTAAATAGAAGCGCATGTGGTGATAACCGAACAACAGCATCTTTACGGTTCTTTTTACGTATGTCCGCGCTAATTCTCCTAGCCGTACCGCTAGTACGGCGTCGTCGAAACCGCTTGACATACGCAAAAATCTTCCGTAAATCTGCTATTGTTCGATTATCACCACAAGCTTTAAGCATGCTTATAGACTTTAAAATCTGCAACTGTCATTTCACAAATACAACCTTTATAGCCGCACTTAAATATATCCACTATAAGCTTTAAAGTGGTTATAGGCTTTCGTGAAATTTGTTTAAAATAAAGTAGCTATATAAACCCTTCGCAGTATTTGCGGGGGGTTTATTTGGTAATTTAGGGGAATGGGGGCGAATAATTATGCAAGAAAATGAATAAATATTCATGCAAACATCTTACAAACCGCAATAGGGTATAAAGTGCGGTTTTTTTGTGTATAAATATAGATTGCAAACAGTTGTGATTATCTAAAAAGTGTGGTATAATGGCTAAGACACCGTAAATTCATGCAACGGCTAACAAAAGGAGCTACTAAATTTTATGAGCAAAGAATATAAAGCAAAGGATATTACCATATTAGAGGGCTTAGACGCGGTACGCACGCGTCCAGGTATGTACATCGGCACTACGGGGGCAAGGGGCTTACACCACGTATTGTGGGAGATTGTAGATAACGCCATAGACGAGGCCGCCAACGGCTTTGCCCAATCCGTTTCGGTAGAGCTGCATACGGACGGTTCGATTTCCGTAGAGGATGACGGGCGCGGCATTCCCGTAGATATCCATCCGCAAACAGGCTTTTCGGGCGTAGAGGTGGTTTTTACGCAGCTGCACGCGGGCGGTAAATTTAACAACGACAACTACACGCATTCGGGCGGCCTGCACGGCGTAGGCGCGGCCGTTACCAACGCGCTTTCGGAATGGCTGATTGTCGAGGTGTACAAGCATAAAACCACCTACCGCATGGAGTTCGAAACCAAAAACGTAGACGGCAAATTTAAAGGCGGCGTTCCTAAATATCAATTGTTCGATACGGGAATGAAGACCGCAAAAAACGGAACGATGGTGCGCTTTAAGCCCGACAAGCGCATTTTTGAAACGGTAGTTTTTTCGTTAGAGACCATTGCCAAGCGCCTTAGAGAGCTTGCGTTTTTAAACAAGGGCATCAAAATACAGCTAACCGACAACCGCTTACAGCCCACCAATCCGCAGCACCGCCGCGAATTTTGCTACGAGGGCGGTTTAGTGGATTTTGTTAAATATCTTAACGAAACGCGCACCGCAGTATTTAATGAGCCGATTTATCTAAAAGGCGTGCGCGACAATATCGAAACAGAGGTTGCCTTGCAGCACACCGACGCGTACACCGAAAACATTTGCAGCTATGTAAACAACATTCCTACCACCGAAGGCGGCATGCACGAAACGGGCTTTAAAATCGCCCTTACCAAAGTTATGAACGACCACGCCCGCAAAACGGGTATGCTAAAAGAAAAGGATTCTAATCTGTTAGGAGACGACTACCGCGAGGGCTTAACGGTAGTATTATCCGTTAAAATGCAAAACGTACAGTTTGAGGGGCAAACCAAAACTAAGCTAGGCAACCCCGAAGCCAAAGCCGCCGTTGATGCGGTAATAGAAGAAGAACTTGCGCGGTTTTTTGAGGTTCCCGAAAACAAGGCAACTTTGGACATCATGCTTAAAAAGGCATTGCAAGCCTGCAAGGTGCGCGAGGCACTGCGTAAAGAAACCGATATCCAACGCGCCAAAAAACAAATCGACAACTCTAATTTGGTAGGCAAGCTGTGGGCGTGTTCGGGCAAAAAGCCAGAGCAGAACGAATTGTTTATCGTAGAGGGCGATTCGGCGGGCGGCACGGCAAAGGACGCGCGCAACCGCACCTTTCAAGCTATTTTGCCGCTTAAAGGCAAGCCGTTAAACGCCGAAAAAAAGCGCATCGACCAAGTGCTTGCAAACGAGGAAATCCGCACCATTATTTCCGCATTGGGCACGGGCATAGGCGAGGATTTCAGCTTAGACGACCTTAACTACCACAAGGTAATCATTTTATCCGATGCCGACCAAGACGGTGCGCACATCCGTGCCATTTTGCTTACTTTCTTTTTCCGCTATATGAAAAACCTTATCAATGAGGGGCATGTGTATATCGGCTTGCCGCCGCTGTATAAAATCGCCAAAAAAGATACGGTAGAGTATGTATACAACGATGCCGCGTTAGAATCGGTAAAAGAGCGCGTGGGGCGCGGCGCGGTAATTCAACGCTACAAGGGCTTAGGCGAGATGAGCGCGCTGCAATTAAAAACTACCACAATGGACCCCGCCCGCCGCACACTGGTTCAGGTAAGCATAGACGACGCCGCCGAAGCAGAAAAATTGGTGTCGGTGTTAATGGGCGATGCGGTAGATTTACGCAAGGCCTATATTATAGAAAACGCCGACTTTAATAAAGAGGACAGCTTTAAAAGCGCAAGCAAGTAAATGCGGACAAAAGCACAGGAGTTTAACATGAATAAAAAAGAAGACGAAATACAAGAACAGCCTGCCGAAAATATTATTATAAAAACTATGGAAGAGGTTATGCACGCCTCCATGATGCCGTATTCGGAATACGTTATTTTGGATAGGGCTTTACCGCGCGTAGAGGACGGCTTAAAGCCCGTACAGCGGCGCATTTTATACACCATGCACGAATTAGGCTTTACCTCCGATAAGCCGTACAAAAAATGCGCGCGTATCGTAGGCGATTGCTTAGGCAAATACCACCCGCACGGCGACAGTTCGGTTTATCAAGCACTGGTGCGCATGGCGCAAAGCTTTTCGATGAACACGCCGCTGATAGACGGGCACGGAAACTTCGGCAACGTCGACGGCGATTCTGCGGCGGCTATGCGCTACACAGAGGCGCGCATGTCGCCCATAACGAGTGAATTATTGCGCGATTTAGATAAAAATACGGTACGTTTTTCGTGCAACTTTGACGACACCCTTACCGAACCCGATATGCTGCCTGGGCGATTTCCTAACCTGCTGGTAAACGGCGCGTCGGGGATTGCCGTCGGCTTAGCCACCAACATTCCGCCGCACAATCTGGCCGAATGTATAGACGGCGTAATCGCGTATATCGACAATCCTAAAATCGCGCTTAAAGATATGATGAAGCTTATTCGCGGCCCCGATTTTCCTACGGGAGGCTACGTGATTGCCGACGAGGAGTTGGTTAAAGCGTATGAGACAGGGCGCGGCAAAATAACCTTGCGCGCTAAGCTGCACATAGAGCTGGGCGAAAACGATAAAAAACTAATCGTTATAGACGAATTGCCTTTTCAGGTCAACAAGGCGTCGCTGTTAGAAAACATTGTTAAGGTACGCGAGGAAAAGAAAGGCGTGTTTATGGGAATTGCCGAAATCGCGGACGAATCCGACCATACGGGCATGCGCGCCGTTATCAAGGTAAAAAAGGACGCCGACCCCAAGGAAATTATCGAAAAGCTATTTAAATCCACCAACCTTTCTACCACATTCGGCATTAACATGGTAGCCATTGCAGACGGAAAGCCGCAGCAAATGGGCTTGTTTGATATTATCGCGTATTACATCAATTACCAACGCGAGGTAATTTTGCGGCGCACAAAGTTCGAGCTTGAACAAGCCAAAGAGCGCGAGCATATTTTAGAGGGCTTAGTCATTGCGGTTAAAAACATAGACGAAGTTATTAAAATTATCCGTTCCAGCGCAAACACCTCCGAAGCGCGCGATCGGCTGCGCCAAAAGTTTAGCCTGTCCGAGCGTCAGGCGCAAGCGATTTTAGATTTGCGTTTAGCGCGTTTGACGCATTTAGAAATATTCAAACTAGAACAAGAGCTTAAAGACGTGCGCGAGCTTATCAAGCGTCTTAGCGCGATTGTCGCCAGTAAAAAAATGCAGATGGAATTAGTTAAATCCGAAATGCTGCAAATCAAAAAAACGTACAAAGCTACGCGCCGTTCTACCGTGTTAAAGGACGCAACCGAATACACTATCCCTAGCGAAACAGACGAAAAGCCTATCGAAAACTTTTACGTTTGCTGCAACGCGCATCGGCAAATCAAAAAAATGTTGGTTAAAAACTTTAATATGGCGCAAAAGGATTTTTCGGATAACTCCACGCGCAACGAAATTTGTTCTATCATTACCCGCATGAGCAGTGTAGAGCGGCTATGGTGCTTTACCAATTTGGGCAACTGCTTTAAATTAGACGCCGACTCAATCCCCGACGGCAAATGGCGCGAAAAAGGCGCGCCGCTTAATAAAGTAATTTCTGAGGCGGTCGAGGGCGAATATGTAGTATACTTTAAAAGCTTAGTAGACGCGCTGCCCAAAGGAAATTTATTATTCTACACGCGCGAGGGCATGGTTAAAAAAAGCGATTGGAGCGAGTACAACGTAATAAAATCCGTGTTTCAAGCTATCAAGCTTAAAGAGGGCGATGAGGTAATCGCTATGGAGGATGAGCGCAAAAACCATACGCTGTTATTTGTTACCAGCGAGGGTATGTGCTTAAACGCCGACATGAGCGACATTCCCAACCAAGGGCGCATCGCCTCAGGCGTTAAGGGCATTCAGCTTTCCGAAGCCGACTTTTGCGTTTCTATCCGTCAAGTCAACGACGAGGGCGAGGCGGTTGTCGTTACCGACAGAGGCTTTTCTAAGCGCGTCTTAACCGCAGATTTAGACGTTATGGCGCGGTACCGCAAGGGCGTAAAAATTGTAGACTTTAAAAACGATAACGGCACGCGCGTACTCTTTTCTTCATACGTTAAGCAGCCGTATAAACTAGTTTTTGTGCAAGAGGGCGATTATATGACGGCATTTTCTACGGAAACGTTAAATATCGAAAACCGCACGCATGCGGGCAAGCCGCTAATAAAGGGCAAAAGCGAGATTAAAGAAATTTTAATATACCGCGATGAGGAAACCGTATGAAACCGTATTATATAACCACCCCGATTTATTATCCGTCGGGCAAATGGCATTTAGGGCATAGCTATACCACCGTGTGCTGCGACGCGTTAGCGCGGTTTAAGCGCATGGACGGGTTTAACGTATTTTATCTAACCGGAACAGACGAGCACGGCCAAAAAATCGAACAGCGCGCAAAGGAAGCGGGCAAGCCTCCGCAAGAATTTGTAGACGGCTTAGTGGCAGAGCTTAAACAGCTTTGGCAGCTTTTAGGCATAACGTATGACGGCTATATCCGCACAACAGAGCCGCGTCATAAAAAATCTGTGCAGCAAATCTTTACTAAGCTTACCGCACAGGGCGATATTTATAAATCCAAATACAAGGGACGCTACTGCACGCCGTGCGAATCGTTTTGGACGGCTACGCAGGCAAAAGACGGATTTTGCCCCGATTGCGGCCGCGCCACCGTCGAATCGGAGGAGGAATGTTATTTTTTCCGCCTGAGTAAATACCGCGACAGATTATTAAAGCTGTTAACCGAAACCGATTTTTTACAGCCGCAAAGCCGCGTAAACGAAATGGTAAACAACTTTTTAAAAGACGGCTTAGACGATTTAGCCGTTTCGCGCACCTCATTTAGCTGGGGCATTCCCGTCCCGCAAGACGAAAGCCACGTGATATACGTATGGATTGACGCGCTTTCTAACTACATTACCGCACTGGGCTATCTGCAAGATAACAACCAAAACTTTACACAATTTTGGCCTGCCGACTTACACATGATGGCCAAAGAAATTGTGCGCTTTCATTCTATCATTTGGCCTGCCGTGCTGATGGCGTTAGAACTGCCGCTGCCCAAAAAGGTGTACGGGCACGGTTGGCTGTTATTTGGCGGCGATAAAATGAGCAAAAGCAAAGGCAACGTAGTAGACCCTTTTATCCTATGCGGACGCTACGGCGTAGACGCGGTGCGCTATTATCTGCTGCGCGAGGTGTCTTTCGGGCAAGATTGCGATTACAGTGCCGAAAGCCTCCTTACGCGCGCCAACGCGGATTTGTGCAACGATTTAGGCAATTTAGTCAAGCGCACTACGGCAATGGCGCGGCAGTATTTTAACGGCAAAATCACTAAGCCCAAAGCAGGCGAGGGCACAGAGTTCGACCAAGCCCTAACGCAAAAAACCAACACCCTATATAAAGAGGTTGCTGCGCGCGTAGACAAAATAGAAATCAGCCGCAGCTTAGAGGCGGTGTTCGAGGTTGTTTCGTCCGCTAACAAATATATAGATTTAACCCGCCCGTGGATATTAAATAAAGAGGGAAATACCGCCGCGCTTAACGCAGTGCTGTATAACCTTACCGAAGCTATCCGCGTAGCCGCAACCTTGCTGCTGCCGTTTATTCAAGACGCGCCCCAAAAGATTTTTGCAAGTATCGGCGTAAGCGTGCCTAAAAGCTTTAAGGCGGCAAAATACGGCGCGGTAAAAGCGTATCAAACTACCGAAAGCCCGCCGCTGTACACGCGCTACGATGTGCAAAAAGAATTAGACGAATTAGACTTAATTGCCCGCGCAGGCGAAAAGCCGCCCGCTAAAACCGAAACACCCCAAAAGGAAGGTAAGCCCATGATAACCATAGACGAATTTTTTAAAACGCAGTTAAAGGTTGCGTGTGTTACGGCAGCCGAAAAAATCGAAAAGTCAGACAAGCTGTTAAAGCTTAACCTAGACGTCGGCGGCGAAACGCGCACGGTAGTTTCGGGCATCGCCCAAAGCTATACCCCCGAATCACTGGTAGGTAAAAAGGTAATTTTAGTGTACAACCTAACGCCCGCCAAATTGCGCGGCGTAGAAAGTCAAGGCATGATTTTATGCGCGGTGCAAGACGGCAAGCCCGTTATTGTATCGCCCGAAACGGCTGTTTCTAACGGTGCCGAAGTATGCTAATCGATACGCACGCGCACCTAACCGATGCGCGGCTTAATCATAAACAAATTTTAGCCGATATGCAAGCGGACGGACTTTCGCGCATTATAACGGTAGGCTACAATAAAGAAACTTCGCTAAACGGCTACGCAATCGCGCAAACCGATGAGCGGGTTTTTTGTTCGCTAGGCTTTCACCCGTCTAACACGGGCGAGGCAGCCTCAGCGGATTACGACGCCTTTTTAAAGCTTGCCGCGTGTAAAAAGGTGGTAGCAATCGGCGAAACGGGCCTAGATTACCACTACGACAACACCGATAAGAGTATGCAAGCACAGCACTTTATCCGTCAGTTAGAGTTAGCGCAAGCGGCGGATTTGCCCGTTATTATACATCTGCGCGACGCGCACGAGGATTTGCACCGCATTTTAGCGCAGCACGCGCACCAATTAACGCGGCACGGCGTAATGCACTGCTTTTCGGGCAGCGCGGAAACCTTAAAGCAATACACGGATTTAGGCTTTTATATTTCTTTTTCGGGCTGTATCACGTTTTCTAACGCAAAAAAATATCCCGATATTATAAAAGCCTGCCCGATAGAACGTCTGCTAATCGAAACGGATTGCCCCTACCTTAGCCCCGAACCGTTTAGAGGGCAAACCAACTACCCCAAAAACGTGCGCTACACCGCCCAAAAAATCGCAGACGTATTAAACCTGCCGCTTGACGAAATCGCCCAAATCACCTCCCGCAACGCACATAGCTTATTTTATAAGCTATGTTAGGAAATGGAGAATGGAGAATGGAAAATGGAGAATGTCGGATAAGGATTTAAAATATTAGCCGTGTTGAGAGAGTTGCTTTTCTTTCCACCCCGCCCCTACGGGGCACCCCTCAAAGAGGGGAATTTTTTAACGGCTAATACTTTAACAACAAAGAATGAGGTTAATTAAATAACCGCAGAAAAATTCCCCTCTTTGAGGGGTGGCAACGAAGTTGACGGGGTGGAAAAAAAAGTATATACCCCGCAACGGACAGAGTGAAAAGAACGCCTATACCCAAAATCGGACAAAGTAAAATCCCCCTTTAGGAGGTTATAATGATTATTTGCAAATCTTGCAAGCAAATAAACGATACAGACGCAGAAGTTTGTATATATTGCAATAAAAATTTGCGCAAAAGTAAGCAAACCGAAATTGTCAATGTGTACGAAAACGCAGAAAACTCCTTTTTTAAACGGTTTTATTATGTAAAACTCCGCTATAAGCTGCTGCTATTTTTTTCTCCCGCACTATTTTTTGCTGTTTACTATACGGTATCCAGCATTATTGATATGGAACTGATAGTATTTAATTTAGTTACATTTTTTATTATACTGTTTCCGTCGGTTACAGCTGTCGGGCTGTATGTACCTGCGTTCAAAAAGCAAAACAAAAAGCTTTTAACCGCTTTTTTGGGCGTATTTTTATTTACGGGAATTGCATCAATCGCGTTAGGAATTTTTTGGGAAGGTGGGGCAATTAGCTTGATGGACGTATATATATCAGAGTTGAGTGCGGGTAAGGTTGCGCACATAGTGTTTTACATAATTTCTATGCTGCTGCTTATTGCCGCACTAGTCTTTTTTACCAAAGAAGCCAAACAACTTTCCAAAAAAATAAAGGCTAATTAGCCGTTTTGATAGAGTTGCTTTTCTTTCCACCCCGTCTGCTACGCAGCCACCCCTCAAGAGGGGAATTTTTCTTCGGTTATTATTATAGTCTCATTCTTTGTTAAAATTATTAACCATATAAAAATTCCCCTCTTGAGGGGTGGACGCGTTAGCGGACGGGGTGGAAAGAACGCCTATACCCCGCAACGGACAGAGTGGAAAGAAAAGTATATACCCAAAATCAGACAAGGTGCAAAGAAAATAATTACTTTTTTTGTTGTTCGTGCAGGCGTGCTTTTGCAAAGCCTAAGATTTGGCTTTTATCGTCTGCACTAAGTAAAGCGCAAATCTTTTCTAATTCGCTGAATATAGGGTCGGCGGCTTTTTGGGGCGTTAAAGCGGAATAATTCCGTTCGATGTTGCCGTACTCATCTTCTAGCCCTAACAAATAATCTGACGATACTTTAAACAAATTAGCCAAAGCCGTAATTGCTTTTGCTGTCGGTTCATTCTTGTTCAATTCCCAACTTGCTATATGCGATTGGGTATATCCAATGGCAGCCGCAACTTTCGACTGACTTAATTGCCGTTCTTTTCTTAATTCTTTTAAGCGTAAGCTAAACATACGTATATTTTATCAAAAAACGAAGTGATTTATCACTTGACAGAGGTAAATCACTTATGCTACCATATAGTGGTAAATCACTAATCCAAACAAGAATAATCTACACCAAAAGGAAAAAATAACATGGACGACTTATTTAACCAAATCGCAAAACAACAAGACGAGGACGAAATGCAAGATGCCATTCAGCACGCTTGGGATACCAACGAACAACTGCGCAAAATGTTTGACACCATGCCGACTGCCGAGCAGTTAATCGAAAAGATTGCTGCAATTGTAATGGCAGGGGATAAGCTTGAATAAAAAGCTATATAAAGCGGCATTAAAAAAAGAGTTTTTAGACGGTTTTGCTAAAAGACTGAAAAAGCTGCGCGAGAAAAGAGGTTTATCGCGTAAAGCTTTGGCTGCTTTTTCGAATGTGCCTGCGCATATAATCCGCAGCTTTGAAAACGGCAGAAACAGCACCGCAATTCCTTATGTTGAGTTTCTTGCCGATTTTTTTGGTTTAACGGTACATGAGTTAGTTAAGGGCTAACAATGTAGGCGCGGCGTTATTGTTAATGGAGAATGGAAAATGGAGAATGTCGGATAAGGGTTTTTAAATATTAGCCGTGTTGAAAGAGTTGCTTTTCTTTCCACCCCGTCAACTTCGTTGCCACCCCTCAAGAGGGGAATTTTTTAACGGCTAATACTTTAACTACAAAGAATGTGTGGCTATGATTAATAACCGCAGAAAAATTCCCCTCTTGAGGGGTGCCCCGTTAGGGGCGGGGTGGAAAGAAAAGTATATGCCCAAAATCAGACAAGGTGGAAAGAAAAGTATATGCCCAAAATCAGACAAGGTGGAAAGAAAAGCATCGCCCCAAAATCAGACAAGGGGGGAAGAAAACAAGTTGACTTTTCCTTAAATACTTAGTACAATTAAAGTAAACTAGGAGGGAACTACATCATGCAACAAAAACCCATTATAGGAATTGCCGCGCAAAACAACGCACTGGCCATAGAGTCGGGCAAGCCTAGGTCTACCTTTATCCGCGAGTCTTGCGTAGAGTCAACCTTAAAGGCGGGCGGCGTACCGATAGGCATACTGCCCACCGAAATCGGCTGCCACGCCGTGCGCAACCACCGCATTAAGCCAGAGCATTGGTCTACGGAAGAAAAAGAAAATTTATACGCCCAAATGCGGCTGTGCGACGGCATTATGCTGATGGGCGGCACCAAAATAACGCGCTACTACCGCTTAGTAGCAAAATTCGCTTTCGATAACGATATTCCGTGCATAGGATTTTGTGGCGGCGAGGGCGCAATGGTAAAGGCGCTTGGCGGCAGCGACGCCAAATCCATAAACGCAGACGCGCACGATAAAAAGGGCATAGCGTTTACGCACCCCATATTTGTTACGCGCGGCACGCAATTACACCGAATTACGGGCAAAGACGAGTTTATGGTTAATTCGGCGCACACGTTCAGTTCTAAAAAAATTCCTAAAGAATTAATTGTATCGGCGCGCGACCCCGACGGCAACAACGAGGTTATGGAAGCACCTAGCAAACGCTTTTATATAGCGGTGCGCTTTCACCCCGAAACCAATTACGACCGCAGCGAGGACAGCCGCAAAATTTTTGCCGCCTTTATAGACGCGTGTACGGCATACCGCGCCCAAAAAGCTGCCGTTCAACGCAGAAAGCCTGTTATCGGGCTTATGGCGAACACCGAAAAATCGTCTAGCCGCCCTTTTGTGTGGGACGAAGAACGCGACGCCGTACTGCAAGCGGGCGGTATCGCGCTGATGATTGTTCCTATGAAAGACGAGCAGGCCCTGCAAGCGCAAACCGCGCTGTGTAACGATGTAATCGATACGACTCCCGCAAAAAAATCCTCTTTCTCCACCGCACGGCAAACGCCTGCAAGCACACCCTCAGCCGCCGCGCAACCCACTGCCGCCGCGCCGCAATCCTCCGCAAACACGCAAGACGATGCCGCGCAGCAGCTAAAAACAGCGGACGAATTTGCGTTGGCTAAGGATTTTTCTAACGCCGTTATATGGTACACCAAAGCGGCCGATGCGGGCAGTGCGGACGCTACGTTTAATTTGGCGTTATGCTATCTAAACGGCTTAGGCGTAACCGCAGACGCAAACGTCGCCACCGCATTGATTATAGAGGCCGCGCGGCTAGGGCACGAGGGCGCGCTGAACATTCTTAAAAAGTAAAGTACTATGGATAAATCCGAAACATTTGCATACATGCTGCACGGCACGGCGTACATCAACCTAACCAACCGCTGTTGTAACGACTGCAATTTTTGCATACGGCAAAACGCGGACACACTGTGCGGCAATACGCTGTGGCTTGCGCGCGAGCCCTCCGCAGACGAGGTAATCGCGCAATTAACGCCCCTTATTGCCCTCAGCAAAGAGGCGGTTTTTTGCGGCTACGGCGAGCCTACTTACCGATTAGACGAAATTCTTGCGGTTAGCGCATTTATCCGCACACACCACAAAAAAGTCCGCCTTAACACCAACGGCTTAGGCGGTCTTATCAACGGCTTTGATATCGTTCCGCTGCTGCAAAATTCTGTTCACAGCGTTTCGGTTTCGTTAAACGCATCTGGGGCAGAAAGCTATCAACAAGTGTGCCGCCCCGTGTTCGGACCAAACGCTTTTGCCGAAGTTTTAAGCTTTATACAACGCTGCGTTTTAGCAGGCATCGAAACCACTGCCACCGTAGTAGACGTAAGCCGCGCCGAGCACGACGCCTGCAAGGCTTTGGCAGAATCTTTGGGCGCATCGTTTAGACTGCGCGGACGCATAACCGATAACGAAAGCTATCAATAAAGGACTGCCTAAAAAATAAAATCCGCAAAAATCGCGCCATGCTTGCCTATTTTCCTCTTTAAAAAAATCCGCACCCCTAAAATTTCGCGCATTTTTGACCCCTTTCAAGGCTTTTAAACGGATATTATAAAAAATCCCGCAAAATTCCGTCAAAAAAAGCGCGAAAGACGCCAAAATCGTTTGGCTTTTTTTTAATATTGTGGTACAATTTAAGCATAGCTGTAAACATGGAAATACTGTGCGATTTATTCAGCGTTTCCACACGGGCGAAGGAGCTTAAATTATGCCGAAAAACGATTCAAAATACGAAGCAGGCGACATACAGGTATTAGAGGGTTTAGACCCTGTACGCAAACGGCCGGGTATGTATATTGGTTCTACCGATGAGCGCGGACTGCACCATTTGGTAGTAGAAATTGTAGACAACAGCGTAGACGAAGCGTTGGCGGGCTACTGTACCGAAATTTGGATAGAGCTGCAAAAAGACGGTTCTTGTTCGGTTACCGATAACGGACGCGGTATCCCCGTAGACATCCACCCCAAAGAAAAGGTTTCGGCGGTAGAGCTGGTTTTAACGCGCCTGCATGCGGGCGGCAAGTTCGGCGGCGGAGGCTACAAGGTTTCGGGCGGCTTGCACGGCGTAGGTTCGTCGGCGGTTAACGCGCTTTCGGAATGGTTAGAGGTAGAAGTGTACCGCGACGGCAAAATTCACCGTCAGCGTTACAACCGCGGCGTACCGATGCGTCCGCTTGCCGAAGTAGGCAAAACGCGCGCAACGGGTACTAAAATTACGTTTTTCCCCGATTCGCAAATCTTTGAAACCATCGAATTTATCTACGACCGCCTGCGCACCCGTATGCGCGAGGTTGCGTATTTAAACAAGGGCTTAAAAATCGTACTTTCCGATAAACGCAAAGGCCAAGAAAAAGAAGAAATTTTTAAATTTGACGGCGGCATTATGGACTTTGTGGAATATCTTAACCGCAACCGCGTAACGCTGTTTCCGCAAACCGTATATTTTCAGCAAAAGTTTAAAGACGCCGAAGTAGAAGTCGCGCTGCAATACAACGACAGTTACAGCGAAATCATCTACACCTACGCCAACAACATCAACACCGAAGAGGGCGGAACGCACCTAATCGGGTTTAGAAGCGGGCTAACCAAAATTATCAACGAGTACGCCCAAAAGCAAAACCTTATAAAGGCTACCGAAAAGTTAGACGGCGAGGACGTGCGCGAGGGCTTAACCGCGATTATCAGCGTTAAATTATATAATCCGCAGTTTGAGGGGCAAACCAAAACAAAGCTGGGCAACTCCGAAATGCGCGGCTATGTAGAAAAAGCCATGCAAGAGGGCTTAGGCACGTTTTTAGAAGAAAACCCCGCGCTTACTAAAGATTTAATTATGAAAGCGATTATGGCGCAACGCGCACGCGATGCTGCCCGAAAAGCCAAAGAAACCACGCGCAAAGACTTTCTGCAAGGCAGTGCGCTGCCCGGCAAATTATGGGATTGTTCCGATAAAGACCCCTCCCGCTGCGAAATTTATTTAGTAGAGGGTAATTCGGCGGCAGGCACGGCAAAGGACGGCCGCGACAGACGTTTTCAAGCCATTTTGCCGCTTAGAGGTAAAATTCTTAACGTAGAAAAGGCGCGCCTAGACCGCGCGTTAGAAAACGCCGAAATCAAAGCCATGATAACCGCCTTCGGCTGCGGCATAGGCCCGGACTTCGACGAGAAAAAACTGCGCTACAACAAAATTATTTGCATGACCGACGCGGACGTAGACGGCAGCCATATCCGCATATTGCTGCTTACGTTCTTTTTCCGCTACATGAAAGCCTTAGTCGAAAAAGGGCATATCTACATCGCACAGCCGCCGCTGTACAAGGTAACAAAATCGCGGCAGGATTATTACTGCTATTCCGACGCCGAAATGAACGAAACCCTAAACCGCTTAGGGCGCAAGGGCTGCGATGTTCAGCGTTACAAGGGCTTAGGCGAAATGAACGCCGCACAGCTTTGGGACACCACCATGAACCCCGAATGCCGCACCCTGCTGCAAGTTACTATGGACGACGCTTTCGAGGCAGACGAAACCTTTACCATTTTAATGGGCGACATGCCCGAACTTAGGCGCAAGTTTATCGAAGAAAACGCCAAACTGGTAGAAGAGTTAGATATATAGAGTTTAAGTATTAAGGTTACCAAAACAAAAGGATTTATAAATCATGGCAAAGAAAAAATCGGAAGAGCTGAATATTATAGACAATACCAAAATTGTCAAAAAGCAGCTTAAAGAAGAAATGGAAAAATCGTTCATCAGCTATGCGATGGCGGTTAATATTTCGCGCGCTATACCCGATGTGCGCGACGGATTAAAACCCGTTCACCGCCGTATCCTGTATACGATGGGCGAGATGGGCTTGCACCACGATAAGCCCTACCGCAAATGCGCGGGTATTGTCGGTGAGGTAATGGGTAAATACCATCCGCACGGCGACAGTTCTATTTATATGGCGTTGGTGCGTATGGCGCAAAGCTTTTCTATTCGTTGCCCGTTAGTAGACGGGCACGGAAACTTCGGCAACGTAGACGGCGATCCCCCTGCGGCGATGCGCTACACCGAAGCCCGCCTTTCTAAAATTGCGGGCGAGATGCTGCGCGATATAGATAAAGAAACGGTAGACTGGTATCCTACCTTCGACGACCGCTTAGAACAGCCCACCATTCTGCCCGCAAAATTTCCTAACCTTTTGGTAAACGGTTCGGACGGTATAGCCGTAGGTATGGCTACCAATATTCCGCCGCATAACTTAGGCGAGGCGATTAACGCGGTAGACGCCCTGATAGACAACCCCGACATTACGGTGGACGAGCTGTGCAAATTTATGCCCGCGCCCGATTATCCTACGGGCGGCATTATCATGGGCCGCATGAATATCCGCCATGCGTACCGCACAGGGCGCGGCGGCGTAGTTATCCGCGCTAAGGCAGAAATTCAGGAGTACGCCGTTAAGGAAGGCGGCGAGGCCATGCGCCAGCGCATCGTAATTACCGAATTGCCGTATCAAGTAAGCAAAGAAGATTTAATCGTAACCATTGCCAATTTAGTTAAGGATAAGCGCATCGAGGGCATTTCCGATTTAAAAGAAGAATCGGGGCGCGACGGTATGCGGATTGTAGTAGAGGTTAAGCGCGACGCGCAAGCACAGGTAGTGCTTAATATGCTGTATAAGCATACCAACTTACAGGTTTCTAACGGCATAATTTTTCTTGCCTTAGTAAACGGCGAGCCTAAGATTTTAAACCTTAAAGAAATACTCTACCATTATTTAGAACACCAAAAAGAAATTATCGTGCGCCGCACCAAGTTCGAATTAGAAAAAGCACAAGAGCGCGAGCATATTGTAGAGGGCTTAGTTAAGGCACTTGCCAACATCGACAAGGTAATTAAAATTATCAAAGCAAGCCGCGATAAGTTTGAGGCGTGCGAAACGCTAATGAACGAATTTATCCTGTCCGACAAGCAAGCCAACGCCATTTTAGAAATGCGCTTGCAACGCTTAACCAGTTTAGAGGTAGAGCATTTAAAGCAAGAGCTTGCTTCGCTAAAAGCGTTAATTGCCGAATTAAAGGGCATATTAGCAGACCCTGCTAAGGTGCTAGCTATTGTCAAAGGCGAGTTAGCGGAAATTAAAGCAAAATTTGATACGCCGCGCCGCACCGAAATCTGCATCGACTACGACGAAATTGACATCGGCGACTTAATCGAAAAAGAGGACGTTGTAATTTCTATGACGCATTACGGCTATGTAAAGCGTCTGCCCAAAAACGAATACCGCGTACAGCACCGCGGCGGCAGAGGCATTACGGCGCACCGTCCCAAAGAAGAAGACTTTGTAGAAAAGATGTTTGTAACCAACACGCACGACAATCTTTTATTCTTTACCAACTTCGGCAGAGTCTACGTTATAAAAGGCTACGAGGTACCAGAGGCAGAGCGCACCGCACGCGGCCGTGCCATAGTCAACTTATTACAGCTGCAAGACGGCGAAAAGGTCAGCGCGGTAATTCCCGTAAAAGAAAACAGCTATCAGCACGGCCATTTAATGATGGCTACGCGTCGCGGGCTGATTAAAAAAACCGCGCTTGCCGAATTCGAGCGCGTGCGCAAGGGCGGCAAAATCGCTATTTTATTATTAGACGGCGATGAGCTTATGAGCGTTCAATACACGGGCGGCCGCGACGAAATTCTATTGGCAAGCCACGAGGGTAAATGTATCCGTTTCTCCGAAGAGGATGTGCGCAGAACAGGGCGCGGAACACAAGGCGTTCGTTCGATTAAGCTAAACCCCGCCGACTTCGTAGTAGATATGACTGTCATTCAAGACGGCTTTGAAGTGCTTACCATAACCGAAAACGGCTACGGCAAGCGCAGCGACTTAGAGGATTACCGTCTGCAAAGCCGCGCGGGCAAGGGTATTAAAGCGGGCAACTTTAACGAAAAAACGGGCAAGCTGGTCAATTTAAAGCTTATCGACCCCGAAAACGATATCATGGTTATTGCCGACAACGGCATCATTATCCGCATGCGCGCCAAAGAGGTTTCTAAAATTTCGCGCGATACGCAGGGCGTGCGCATGATGCGTCTTAAAAACGAGGGCAAGGTGGTTTGCGTAGCCTTAACACCTCCCGAAGCCGAAGAACTTTCCGATGAAGACGAAGAGGGCGGCGCGGCAGAATAGCGTTTCAGTACAAATAAAGCAAAAGGACCTTTTCAGCATGGTGTACTTGGATAAATTTGAATTGATGGACGAAGAAGGCAACCCCGAATTTGTTCAAAAAATCAAAAGAGCGTATTCGGCGGACGATAGGTTTCCGCTAGGGTTCTTTCCTGCCAAAGGCTTAAAGCAGTTGGATTTTGAAACGGTTACCATATTTTACGGCGGCAACGGTTCGGGCAAATCTACGCTTTTAAATCTGATTGCGTTAAAGTTCGGATTTTTGCGCCACGCGTCCGCCGCGCTTTCGCGTTCGTTTTTGACGTATTCGGATGCGTGTAATGCGCGGCACGGCAAAAGCCTGCCTCCGGGAAGTTCTATGCTAACCAGCGAGGACGTTTTTAAAAACATTTTTTCCGCGCGCGAGAAAAACCTTGATATAGACGAGCGCAAGGATTTAGAGGAAGAATTTTTTGATTACGGAAGCTTTGATTATCAGTTTGAGGGTTTCGAGAACGCGCACTTAGTGTCTAAAAATTTGGCAAAGCAGCGGTACGTAGAAAAAAAAGCGGGCATAAAGCAGCGGCAGTTCTCTAACGGAGAAAGCGCGATGCAGTTTTTTAAATCCGAAATTCAGCCCAAAACCCTGTATCTGTTAGACGAGCCCGAAAACAGCATGTCGCCTAAGTTTCAGCTAGACTTAAAAACGCTGTTAGAAAACAAGGCGCGGTACGACGGCTGTCAGTTTATTATTGCCACGCATTCGCCGTTTATTTTGGCTATTGCCGATGCAAAGGTATACAATTTAGACGCAAAGCCCGTTACGGTAGAAAAGTGGTACAATTTAAAAAATATCCGCGCTTACTACGATTTTTTTACTAAGTATCACGACCTTTTCAATTTGGGCGATTACGACTCCGGCACCGGCAAGTTTAAAAAAAGGAAGTAAGCCATGCAAGATATAAGTTTTGAAAAACTTCCGCGCACGAATTTCGCGGCGCAATTTTATACGGCGGAAAAATTGGGTGAATTTTTATATTTTTTAGACACCTCCGCTTTCGTTGCCATTAGCGGCGTAGACAGTCCCAAAAAAGCTAAGCAAGTTAAAGAGTTTTTGCTGCGGTTTTACGCTGCCTCCGAAACCGCCTATATATTATGCGGCGGAAAATCTTTACAAAGTACCGTTTCGAATATAGACGCCCAAAGCTTCGGCGCAGAAGAATGCACCGTGTTAATGCTGCCGCAGTCTGAGTTTGATAAAGCGCGGTACGGTTATCCCGATTTAATCCGCATAACCCAGCGGCTTACCGCGCCCGACGGCTGCGCGTGGGATAAAGCCCAAACGCACGGGTCTATCGCCAAAAACGCCTTAGAGGAGGCCGCCGAGCTAACACAAGCCATTGCCAACAACGATATTCAAAACATGCAAGAGGAGTGCGGCGATGTATTGCTGCAAGCCGTGTTTCACGGCGACATCGCCCGTAGAAACGGCACGTTTACCATAGAAGACATTATAGACACGCTGTGTAAAAAGCTTATTACGCGCCATACCCACGTTTTCGGTTCGGATAAGGCCGCAACCGAAGAGGAGGCGTTAGCCTTTTGGAACAACGCGAAAAAAAACAAGTCCTAAAAATCGGCGGCGTAACGCTAAACAGCCGCTTGCTGCTTGCGCCTATGGCGGGCTATACGGATATCGCATTCAGGCGGCTGTGTAGGGATTTTGGTGCCGCGCTTACCGCTACCGAAATGGTTTCGGCTAAGGGGCTTTTGCACGGAAGCCTAAAAACCGCCGCACTGCTAAATATCGCCGCAGACGAAACACCCTCCTGCGCGCAGCTGTTCGGCGCGGACGCAAACGACTTTGCCGCCGCATTGCAGCATAACGCGCTGGCGCACTTTGATATTATCGATATCAACATGGGCTGCCCGATGCCCAAAATTACTAAAAGCGGCGGCGGTTCGGCATTATTAAGCAACCCCTCCGCCGCAGCTGGTATCGTAGAGGCCTGCGCAAAGGCGGGGCGCACCGTAACGGTAAAGGTACGCTTAGGCAAGGATAACGGGCAAAACGCGCTAAGCTTTTGCCGCATGCTGCAAAATGCGGGCGCGGCAGCAATAGCCGTACACGGACGAACCGCCGCACAGCTGTACACGGGTAAAGCCGACTGGGACGCAATAGGCACTATCGCCGCCGCCTTAAAAATTCCCGTTATCGGCAACGGCGACGTGCTTTCTATAAACGAAGCAGAAGAAAAGCTTTCAACCTATCCCATAGCGGGCATTTTAATCGGGCGCGGCGCGCTGCGCAATCCCGCTGTCTTTTCGCACACTGCCCAACCTAAGCTTAAAGAAATCATCCTACAACACATCGCATACAGCCTTATGTATTTTCCTGCCCGCTATACACTTCTAACGCTGCGCAAGCACTTTGCGTATTATTTTAAAGGCGTTTTGCATGGCAAAGAAATCAAAGAGCAATGGTTAAAAGCATCTAACCCCGATACGCTTATGCAGCTTATCAAAGATACGCACATCGCATAAGCGCAAAGCTTTACTTCGCTAAAATTATGCAAAAACCGCTTGACAAGTATTTGGGGACATGCTATACTACTAATAATCCTAGTAATACTATATGATTAGTAGGATTGCTAAATAATTTTTGCCGCCCGCGATTTGACAACCCGCCCTAAATAGGGTACAATAAAGAATAGAGGAAAAACATGTTAGAATTAAAAAACATTTCATTCGCCGTTCCCGAAAAAGAAATTGTACGTTCTGTAAGCTTTAAGGCCGAAAAGGGCAAGCTTTTAGTTATTACGGGGCCTAACGGCGGCGGCAAGTCTACACTGGCAAAAATCATCATGGGCATCGAAAAGCCGCAAACAGGAAAAATTTTGTTAGACGGCTGCGACATTACGCCGTTATCCGTAACCGAGCGCGCACGGGCGGGCGTAGGCTTTGCGTTTCAAAGCCCCGTGCGGTTTAAGGGCTTGCGCGTACAAGACTTGTTGCGCTTAGCCGCAGGCAAGCCGTTAGCGGCAGAGGAGGCTTGCGTATATTTATCGGAGGTTGGTTTATGCGCGAACAGCTACATCGGGCGCGAGGTAAACGCATCGCTTTCGGGCGGCGAGTTAAAGCGCATCGAAATCGCTATGCTGCTGGCGCGCGGCACTAAGCTTTCGATTTTTGACGAGCCTGAGGCAGGCATAGATTTATGGAGTTTCGGGCATTTAATCGCGTGCTTTAAAAAAATACGCGCCCGCCGCGACGGCACGGTTATTATTATTTCGCATCAAGAACGCATTTTAGAAATTGCCGATAAAATTGTCGTTATTGCAGACGGCAAATTAACCGACGAGGGCACCAAAAACGAAATTATGCCAAAATTGCTGCACGGCTGCATGGAAACGTGCGAATTGTTAAAAGGAAACTAAATCACTATGGATAAAATTCTGCAAAAACTGTATAAAACCGTTGCCGATTTAGACGGCATTCCGCAAGAGGGCGCGTATAATCTCCGCGCGGACGGCGTAAGCATTGCCCGCAACAGCACAAAAAACATTACTATCACGTCTAAAACAGAGGTATCGGGTATAGACATTCATATCAAAGACGGCACGCGCGGCGAAAAACTGCATATTCCCGTCGCGCTGAAAGCCGCAATTTCCGAAAGGGTTTTTAACGATTTTCATATCGGCGAAAACTGCGAGGTTACTATTGTAGCGGGCTGCGGCATCCACAGCGATTGCGCAGATGTTTCGCAGCACGACGGCGTACACGCTTTCTATGTAGGAAAAAATTCAACAGTGCGCTATATCGAAAAGCATTACGGCACGGGCGCGGGCACAGGCGCGCGGATTTTAAACCCCGAAACGGTGATTGAGGTAGGCGAGGGCAGCGTGTTCGAAACCGAAACCGTCCAAATTGAGGGCGTAGACAGCGCAAGCCGCATAACCCGCGCAACGCTGGGCGCAAAAGCAAAGCTAGTAGTAAGAGAAAAGCTTATGACGCACGGGGCGCAAAAAGCGGTAACTAAGTTTTCGGTAGAGCTTAACGGCGCAGAATCGGGCGCAGACGTTGTTTCGCGTTCGGTGGCAAAAAACAATTCGCAGCAAGAGTTTATCGCGCGTGTTGCGGGCAACAACGCCTGCATAGGGCGCGTAGAGTGCGATGCGATTATTATGGATAACGCGCGCGTTTCAGCTACACCGGAGATTTTTGCCCACCACGTAGACGCACAGCTGGTTCACGAGGCCGCAATCGGCAAAATAGCGGGCGAGCAAATTATCAAACTAACCACACTAGGCCTAACCGAAAAACAAGCCGAACAAGAAATCATCAACGGCTTTTTAAAATAAAGGCAAAAAAAGGGGGGGGCTTGACACGTATGATATACTTATAATATAGGGTTTTTTTTGATAACTTCAATCAAACTTTGTGTTTTCAGCACAGTTGGTTGGAGTTTTTAATTGAAATCCGAAAAAATAAAAACTTTAAAATACAAGGAGAATGAAAAAATGAAGGTGTTTGAAATTAAGCAGAATAAATACTTAAACAGAGATGTATTAGGAGTTTATCATTGCGATTATTTGGGGTATCAAAAAAAAGATAATCCAGATTATATTAATCATCTTAAAAATGCAAAAAAAAAGAGCGAGATGGATTTGGTTAAAGATTTTATTGCAGCATACGAGGCGATTAAGCCCGATTTGCAAGAGCTTGTTAAAAAAATAAAAAATCCTAAGCTAATGGTTTGCTGTGTTCCGCGTTCAAAAGCTGACAGCAGTTACGCAAACAGTCAGTTGTTGTTTAGAAAGGTTGTTTCCTGTGTTGCGGATGAATTAGATTTGACCGATGGAACAATGGCAATTAAACGGATAAAAGATACAAAAGTAACACACAATTGGCGGTTAGAGGATAATAACGGAAATGCACCGTATGTTGGGATAACGAGGGATACTTGCCGCTTTGATACAAAACAAATCAGAGGTAAAGATATTATCTTGGTAGACGATATCTATACAAAAGGTATTAATATTGATGAGGATTGCATACAGGCTTTGTTTGACTTAGGTGCTAAAAATGTGATACTATACATAGTGGCAAAGGCGGCATAAATATGGCGAATGATAAAAACATAGACCTAGATAAATATAAAATTGCAGCAGAAAAGAACGGCTATAAAATTATTTCGATAAATGACGAGGGTTTTACGAATATTTTATTTGAGCAAAAGCCCAACGAGCTGCCTGCAATATTTGCATACAAAGGCGATATTACCTTGTTGTCTGATCGTACAAACAATATTGCTGTGGTTGGTGTTTTAACGCCCGATAAAGACATAATCGAGCGTGAGCGTAAAATTATAGAAAATTTGGCGTTTCGCAAAAAAACAATTATTAGCGGTCTTGCCGTTGGCTGCGATACTGCGGCGCACGAATACGCCTTAGAATTCGGTGCAAAAACCGTCGCATTTTTGCCGTCCACATTAGAAAAAATCTATCCAAAGCAAAACCGTGAGCTTGCAAAAAGAATTGTTGAAGCGGGCGGATTACTTGTTACAGAATATATTACCGAACCCCCAAACCGTTTTGAAACGATAAAACGATTTATTCAGCGCGACAGACTACAAGCACTATTTTCATCGGCTGCTATTTTGATAGCTAGCTACCGCAAAGGAGAAGGAGATAGCGGTTCGCGTCATTGTATGCAATATGCAAACAAATACGGCAGAAAAACATATGTAATGTATAACGCAAAGACAGATTCGAATCGTGCGGTGTTCGGTCTTAATGCAGATTTAGCGGCAAAAGGCTGTTCTATCCTTACACTTGGAGGTCTGAATGAGTTATGAAGATAACATTGCTTTTGTTGTTGATTTAGACGATACACTTATCTATACGCATAGCTTAAATAGCGACGCATACAATTATGCGCTTGAAAGATTAGGTTATCCAAGAATAAACAGCAGCAATAGAATCACTAAAAGCAATATTGCAACACTATATCCTAATAACATAAATAAAATTATTCGCCAAAAGCAAGCATATTTTGTTGAGTCGTGGATGCCGTACCGTACAACGCTTAATCGAAAATTATTGAAAGCAATTAGTGCAAAAGGCAAAAACAATTGTCTGTTGTGGACTAGCGCAGATAGAAAAAGGGCAATAAAAATAATTTCTCATTATGGACTTAACGAATATTTTTGCAAAATACTGTTTGATAAAAAAGACAATATTGTCGAGTCGATAAAAAGGATTAAACAGTATACGTCTGCACAATACGCAGTTTTAATAGACGATAGAAAAGAAATTGCTAAACCCTTCGAAGCGGATTGTATCGAGGTTGGAAGGCTAAAATCAGAAAAATTTAACGTAGGCACATGGTTAATTCGTCTTAAATAAAGCATAAACGCAAAAATAATAACGGCGTAACATATACTTTATTTTATGAAGTACGGCGTAAGTAGTTTGACATTTAAAAAAACATGCGGTATAATAACTATATAAGAGTGCGGAGTAACTCCGAAATAGGAGAAAAAAATGAAAAAACTTTTTAGGTATGGAACGCTTGCATTGTGCGCCGTGTGCTGCATGGTATTTTTTACGGCTTGTTTTTTAATAGACAAAGATATTGATTTGCCGACTGATCAGCCTACGCAGCTTGCCCGCGCCGAAACCATTTCCTACAACGACGAAACCAAAATAGTTTCATGGTCGTCGGTAGCAAACGCAATCGGCTATTTACTTAGCGTTACGGGCGCGATAGAAACCCCCATAACCAGTCAAACGGTTTACGCTACAAGCTATACGCTAACAGGCACGCAAAACGGCACCGTTACCGTATTTTTAATCTCAATCGGCGACGGCGATATGCACCTTAACAGCGAGGCGCAAATCGGCAATTTTACTGCCACCTCCTCATACGTCAATGTTAATTACGATAATTTTGATTATTTTTCTAAAAACTTCGACCCGTCGCTTACCACCTTTTACGATAAGTTCGAGGGCAATTCGTTGGACATGAGTAAATGGATACACCAAGAAGGCACGGGTTGGGAGTACGGAATTTGGGGTTGGGGAAACAGCGAAAAACAATCGTATCACCGTGAAAACGTCCGCGTGCAAGACGGCATTTTGCGGTTAGAGGCTAAAAAAGAACGCAGAGCTGATGACGCACACTTTGAATACACGTCCGCAAAATTAGTAACGTTTGACACGCGATACAACACGCATACCTTTTCGCAAAAATACGGCCGATTCGAGGCAAGAATCCGCATGACCAAAGCCGTGCAGGGTATGTGGCCTGCGTTTTGGATGATGCCGCGCAATTCTGTTTACGGCGGATGGCCGCGTTCGGGCGAGATTGACATTATGGAAATGATGGGGCGTTTTCCTAATCGCGCGTCCAGCGCATTGCACTTTTACGAATGGGGCGGACATTATTACGAGCATAACGAATACACGCTGCCCAACGGCGGAAACATTACACAATGGCATATCTACGGCGTAGAATGGACGCCCGAACGCATCACCTTTTTAATTAACGGAGTTCCACACTTAACCCTCCCCAACTATATGTACGGCACTACACCCGCGAATTCCAACCAAACCGTTACCGCGTCATCGCCTTTCGACCAAGAGTTTTACTTGATTTTAAACCTTGCCGTAGGCGGAATGTTTGACGGTCATAGATTGCCGCCCGATGGAGAATTACCCGTAGAACTGCAAATAGATTGGGTACGCGCCTACGAACTAAACAACCTCCCCGCATGGAATAATGTATAAGGCGGTAAAACCATGAAATCGTACCGTAAAGAATTAACCCTGTCCGTTCCGTCAAGGCGCGCCTACGTCAACATCACCCAAGACGTTCAAAAAGCTATAACCGAAAGCGGCGTTCAAGAGGGGCTTGTTTTGGTAAACGCCATGCACATCACCGCAAGCGTTTTCATTAACGACCACGAGTTATCATTGAGTTAAAGACACCGAAAAAACAAAGAAAAACAGCCTTAAAAGTATCTTTTTTGCATAAATTAGAGTAATTTCAATACGAGATTACTCTTTTTTATTCTCCAATGATTTTTATTAGGACACGTTTGTTTCTTTTGCCGTCAAATTCGGCATAAAAGATTTGCTCCCAAGTGCCGAAATCTAATTTACCGTTAGTAATAGCACAAACCACTTCGCGTCCCATAATTTGGCGTTTTAAGTGTGCGTCGGCATTATCTTCGTATCCGTTGTGGGCGTATTGACTGTGGGGCTTTTCGGGCGCAAGTTTTTCCAACCATTTTTCATAATCGGAAAGTAAACCGTCTTCGGCATCGTTAATGTACACGCTTGCGGTGATGTGCATGGCGTTTACCAAAACAAGCCCCTCTTGAACGCCGCTCTCAGTTATGGCTTTTTGAACGTCTTGGGTTATGTTGATGAAAGCCCTACGGGTGGGCGTGTTTATAATTAATTCTTTTCTAAGTGTTTTCATGACATTAAGTATAACACATAGACAAGATTTAATCAAAGCATTTTCGGGGGCGGTTATTTATCTCCGTTTGTGCTATCCGTATCAGTTTCTTCTTTGGAAATTTCCGATTGAAACGCAGCGTCGTCTATGACGGTTTCGATATCTTTTTTATCTAGGTTGAGTTCGGCTTCTATGCTTGCTAGTTCACTTGATAGACCTAGAATCTTTTGTTCGTGGTCGAAAGGTTTTTCTAGTTCGGATTGGGCGGAGGCGAGTTCAGATTGGCGGGCGGATAATTCGGTTTTGGCGGCGGTTAGGCTTTCTTCCATGCTTTTAAAGAAGTTTTCTAAGCGGGTGAGGGAACCGATTGCGCTGCTTGATACGGGTACGCGGTAGCTGCCGCTGGCTTTAACAACAACGTATTTTTCCTGCGGATTATCCGAGTATTCGGGAATAATTTCAAAGCCGTACAGCGTGGCTATTTTCTTACCCGCGTTTAGGTTGCAGACTAGCTTATGGTATAACTCCGCCGCGTCTTTGCGCTCGGTAAAGCTTTTGTTTGCGACGCTCATAAAGAAACCCGCAGAGGGCGGCAGCGATGTAGAAAACAAGCTGCTTTGGGCTAAGTCTTTGCGCATTTGGCTGTCGCGCAAGTCGATGTCTTGCATAAGTTTTGCAATCGCGTCTTGCGCCCGTGCAATCGCCTTTGGCAGATAGTTGGCGATGTTATCCTGTAACGAATAGCGGCTTTGGCGGTATTGGATTTGAAGTACGCGCAAGCTGCTTAGCTCTGTTTCAATCTCGTTTTTGCGTTTAATCAGCGGGTTGGCGGAGGTGATAGCTTTAATTTCGGCGTAAGAGAATGTAGTTTCGTCAATGTCCTGCGCCTCGCGCACGGCAAGCTCGCCCTTGTTAATTTGGGATATAAAACGCTGCTTATTCTCTAAAATCTGATAGCTATAACTATCGAAAGTGCGCTCGGTAACGTAGGTAAAAATCTCTATTTCCGCGTTTTCGTTGCCTTGCCGAATACCGCGCCCCTCGCGCTGTTCCATATCCGACGGGCGATACGGCGTATCTAAATGGTGAATGGCAATAAGCTTATGCTGCACATTGGTTCCCGCGCCGCACTTTTCCGTGCTGCCCAGTAAAATGCGCACCTTGCCGCAGCGCACGCTGTCGAACAGAGCTTGCTTGGCGGCATCGGTGTTGGCGTCGTGGATAAAGGCAATTTCGCATTCGGGAATACCCATTTGTATAAGGCGGTATTTAACGTGGTTATATACGTCAAAATGCTTATCGGGGCAGTAATCCTTAAATTTAACTTTCGGGGTGGAAAGGTCGCAAAATACTAGCTGCGTTTTGCTTGAACACTGGGTACCTAGCCAAATGCGGTAGACGTTTTCGGCGCATATATCTATTTTCAGAACGGGCGGACTGTTGGCGTCAAGGTCGGTTAAACAACCGCTAAAACAGCGCGGGTCTAGGGCAAGCTTTTTGCCGTCGGAAGTAATTTTTAACATATTGTCTACTTCGGGACTAACAACGCCCGCGTGTATTTTTTCGGCGCGCTCGGTAATGAGGTCGTTTAAGCGTAAAATTTCGTCTGTCGGCTTAATGGTGATGACGCGCTTAATCGCTTTGGGCACGGGCAGGTTTAGCATGTCCGCCGTTTTAACATCGGCAAACGCGCGGTACATTTTTAACAATTCAGGCAAATTGACAAATTTAGCAAACCGCGTTTTAGTGCGGTAGCCTTGTCCGCTGGGCGCAAGCTCTAACGCGGTAACGGTTTCTCCAAAGGTAGCCGCCCAGTCGTCGAAGCACCGCAGCCCCGATGAAAGCAAAGCTTGTTTTGCCAAATACGATTGCATGGTGTACATTTCTACCATTGAATTGCTGATGGGCGTTCCCGTTGCAAAAACCACGCCCTTTTGCCCGCCGTGCAATTCGGTTATGTAATCTATTTTCATATCCAAATCCGTCGAACGTTTACTCATGGCGCGCGAAATGCCCGCTACGTTATTCATTTTAGTAAAGATAAACTTGTTTTTAAATTTATGCGCCTCGTCTACGAACAAATAATCTACGCCTAAATCCTCAAATTTAATCAGCGAATCCTTTTTGCCGTTTGACAAGGCCTCTAATGCGGCTTGCTTATTCTTTAAAATCTTTTGCAGCGTTTTAACGGTAACGCGCTTATCTCTGTCGCGCCGAATTTCTATTAAAGCGTTTTCGATGGTATCTATTTCCTCTTGAATTTTGCGCTCTTGCCGCTCTTGCGAGATGGGCAGCCGCTCAAAGGACGACAGCGCAATTACTACCGCGTCCCAATCGCCCAGCGCGATGCGCGAAACGAATTTAAGGCGGTTTTCTTTCTCGAAGTCTTTCTTGCCTGCAATCAGCAAATTTGCGTTAGGGTATAGGGTGCGAAACTCGTTAGCCCATTGATAGGTTAAATGGTTAGGCACTACTATCATGGGCTTTTGCGCTAAGCCAAGCTGTCTAAGCTTCATCGCGGCGGCGGCAATCTCGAAGGTTTTGCCCGCGCCGACAACATGGTGCAGCAGGGTATTTCCGCTGGTTATTATCCGTTCCACTGCGTCCTTTTGGTAGTCTTTAAGCTCTATTTGCGGGTTCATTTCGGGAAAGGCTAAATAGCTGCCGTCGTAGCGGGCGAGTACGGTGTTGTTAAAGCGGTCGTTGTACAGCTCAACCAACGCGCTGCGCCGTGCGGGGTCGTCAAATATCCACGCTTTAAATTCCTCTTGTAATATGCGCAGTTTTTCCCGCGCCGCAATGGTTTCGGGCTTGTTGAGTATGCGGATATCCTTGCCGTCCGAGTCGCGCGCGGTATCGTACACGGACGGGGTTTGCAGGTTGAGCGCGTACTCAAAAAGCTTGTAGCCGTGTACGCGGTTTGTGCCGTAAACGCTGCGGGCTTGAAAATTAAGCTGTGCGCTTTCAACCTTCCATTCGGCAGCAAAGGTATTAAAGGTAATGTTTAGCTCGATAGCATTGCAGACGGATAATTGAAATTTTTCCGCGATAAATTGCTTGTAGACAGAGGCGTCTATCCACGGCGCGCCTACACGCACGGAAATTTCCGCCGCAGAAAGCGGCACGGGCTGTACCTTTAACAGCGCGTCTATATTCTTTGTAAATTCGGGGTAATCGGCAACTACGCTTTTTGCATAAAGCAGCTTTTGTTTGACGTTGCCCGACAGATATTCTGCCGCCGTTTCCCAACCGTCAGATTGCGATAAATGCGGGTGATGGCCGCTTAATAAATCACAGGCAGCGGGGTTGCGGTAAATAAGCCCGTCCAGCTCGGCTATCACCTCGTTTAAGCTTTTGCCCGTTAGCTTTTGAATGATTTTTAAGTCAACCTTGCCGATTTCGTTTTTACAAATGTGCAGGGCTTCAAGCGCGGTTTCTGCCTTGTCGGGGCGGACATATTTGCGTATGGTGCGTTTGGTAAAGACATCGGTTTTGCGTGCTTTTCCCGCAGCCTCGTCGTATTCTTCCAGCGAGAGCAGCAGCGTAAAATCTGCGTCCGCTCTAAACAATTTGCGGTTTAGGGTATCGTTAAGCAAGCCGTAACGGACCGTAAAGCGGCTATATAGGCCGGAGAGCTTTTGTTGGGCGCAAAGCAGCTCTGCGTCTGAGCAGTTTCGCAGCTGAATGTCTAACAGATGCCGCACGGTTTGGCGCAGTGTAATCATTGCTTTCATGCGCGGCTCGTTAGCGGTAGAGAAAGCTTCGGGCAAAAGCTGCGCGCCCTCGCGTTTGTAAATTTTGCCGTCAATTACGGTGTAGCAATAGTTTTTAACGGTATCGTCGGCAAGCAGCTTAGGGGCGAGGATTGTGTTGAACGCCGCTTGCGTACAGATGCCGACAGGCAGGTTTTGTACGGCTTCGCTTAACGCCGTAGCTAAATCCCGTCCGTCCGACTCGCACGTTGTTTCGTCCTCGCTGCCGTATAGGGATTTGCCTTTTTTCATCGTGCCCAAAATCATGTGCGGATTTTGGATAAAATAGTTGTTTATAGGTATGCCGTTTGCGTCTTGGCTTACGCTTAACCAGTGAGGCACCGCTGCATCTATATTTGCCTGCGGCACCGCCTTAAAGAACAAAATATCCGAAGTTACATTCGTGTTTGCGGTATCCTTAAAAGCCGTGTTCGGCAGCCTAATTGCGGCGATTAACTCCGCGCGCTCGGCAAAGAGGATACGCGCGGCAGCGTTTGCTTTGTCTAAGGTTCCTTTACTGGTAACAACAGCGGCAATGCCGCCTGCGCGCAGCTTGTCTAAAATTTTAAGAATAAAATAATCGTGAATAAAAAGGTTATGCTTTTCGTATGCGGGGTCGTACACCTTGAACGCGCCGAAGGGTACGTTGGTAACGGCCGCGTCAAAAAAGTTGTCGGGGAAGTCCGTGCGCTCAAAGCCCGATATAAGGATATTGGCTTGCGGGTAGAGGTGTTTAGCAATTTTGCCCGTGATAGGGTCTAACTCTACGCCGTATATGTGCGCAGTAAATTCGGGCGGCATACAGCCTATAAAGCTGCCTGTGCCGCACGCGGGTTCTAATACGGTGCCGCCTGTAAAGCCCAACCGCTTTAAACCCGCATAAACGGCATCTATTACGGTTTTAGGGGTATAGAACGCGCTTAAAACGGTTTCGTTTGCGCGTTGGTAATCCTCTGGCAAAAGCAGCTCTTTCAGCTCGTTATATTCATTGCGCCAAGCGTCGTTAAACGCGTCAAACGCCTGACTTAATCCGCCCCAGCCCGCGTATCGTGCTAAGATACTTTGTTGCTGCGGCGATGCGGCTTTGCCCGAAGAGTCTAGCTCGTAGATAAGCTTAATTGCGTCTAGGTTATGGCGGAAGCGTTGCTTTGCGCCCGTCCTTTGCGTGTGCGTGTCCGAAAGCCTAAAAGCGGGCAGGGCAGTAGGTTTTTCGCAAACAGCAATTTCGCGGTAGAGTTCCTCGTAAAAAATGAACATAAAAAACGGTTGTATAGTAATTTGTGTGTGCATTCAAAATTCTCCTTTAAAACGCAAAAAGGCGCGGACTATACAATCCGCGCCTTTTCGGGTCTTTTTATGTTTGGGGTTATGCTCTTTTATCGCGGTCGGGAATATAGATTTTATTCTCAACCTTAACGGCATGATAGACAGTGCCGTTATGCTCGTAGGTGGTGTATTCGGGCTTGCCCGTCTGATTGGCTCTTAGGATAAGGTTATCGGGGCACGGCTTGGTTTTGGTAATATTGCCGTCTAAAAATTTATCTGCGCTGGATACCTCTAAAACGGAAAAGCCCTTGTTTATAAAAAATGAGCTAAATTGCCACAGCTTTTCATACTTTCCAAAGCTGTCAAAAATAACCGAAAGGTCTTCGGTCGGGTGGTAAACGGTTACTCTGTAATAGTTAGTAGTCATGATATATTTCTCCTTTTACGGCACTTCTGCGCCGTTTAACGTTTTTTAGGCCGCCGCCTTTAATTTTTTAAGATTGCGGTTGGCGTGGGGCAGCCAAACCTTGTTGATAAACCGATTAAGGTTTTCATCGGGCGTGCAGTGTCCGCGCCCGTAGCATTGCAGGATTTTCTTGGATTTAAGCGAATACTCAATGCTCATAAACGGCGTGTCGGGTCGGCTTGCATCGCGGACAAAGAATATAAGCGTTTCCTCGCGTACCATCTTTTGGTCATAGCCCATCTTGCCGACACAGTGATTTAACGCATCGCCCTCGTTTTTCAGCTCTTGCGGACTGCGCGCTATGATAACCGCGTAGTCCTCCTTATGCTTTTGCAGCACCATGTATTTTTCGGCAACGGCGGCGAATTGTGCGTAGAGTTCCGCGCGCTCTTTTGCATCGGCTAATGCTTTGGCGGCAGCGTACTGGTCAATGCGGATATCGTGCCAACGTTTAAAGTTGTGCGGATAACGGTTTTTGGCTAAACACATATCTAATTTCAGATAGTTGCAAGCGTTAAGATAATCCAGATAACTTCGCGGGGCAGTGTTTTGTTCGTCTAAATAGGTAAAGAACCGTATAAGCTCTTCGCCGCCGAACAGCTCTTTAATGGGTCGGAACGCGTTGTCTTTTGCTAACTTTTTCTTGCACTCGTTAAACGCCTGTACCTGCGCTAAGGGCTTGCCGCTTTTGTACGCTTGCAACACGGTAGTTGCATAATAAAAGCCTTCGGCAATTTCGCCGCGTTCGGTAATCAGCCAGCGGCAAAACGCTTTATCTTTGGCGATACGCTTTAATACCATAATGCTGTCGTGGATTTTAAATAAGCCGAATTTAAGTAAAAATTCCGTCTGCGGGTATTGCTTGTAGAGCTTTAGGTAACGGATAATGCACCAACCCTTAAAATGCTGATACGCGCTGTAACGGTATTCGGGAAATCTGCCAACAAATTCGGTATTCACGGTAGTAGTTGATGCGTTATAATACTTAAACTCTACCGCGTACCACTTTCCGTCCTCGTACCATTTTTTGTAGCTGGTTATCCCTTCTGCGTGCCAACCTACACGAAAGCCCATGCCGAAGTAGACATATTCAAAATCCCTAACCCAACAGTTATCGGACTTGACGCCGTGAACGGCAACCTGCTTGTAGTACCGCTTGCGCTTGAAGTCTTTTACGGCCACCGTGATTTTTACAAGCTCTTTTTGCAGACGGGCAAGATACGAATAAAGCCGTATTCCTTTTTGAGAAGGGCATTCGGTTTTGTCCCGTTTGTCTATACGTTGCAAAATATACTTCGGAATAGGTTTAATAAATTTAGCATCCATGTTTCACCTCACAATAAACGCAGTGCTCAAAAGCTTTTGCAACACATTCGATAGAGGATTGCCCTCCGCTTTCGGCAGGACTTCCGCTGCGCCCTTGCTTTCTTGCACTACGCCGTCCTCGTCTATAAGCTTCCCGTCATCTAGCTGCCGCAATGTAGGTTGGGATTTCGGCTCAACCGTAACGGACGCGGGTTTTGCAGCAGGCACTTCTGTTTCAATGGGCGGAGCTTTCACGACAAATATTCTTTGCTCTACGGGCGCGGGTTTTGTAACAGGCTCGGCAACCGCGATAGGTTCATCGCAGATAAATTCTTCGGGTTCGTCCGCCGCTGTATGCTCCGTTTCAACGGATTCAACAGCAGTTCCTAAGCTATCAAAAAACGATGCTTGCGCTTGTGGTTTAGGCGTGGCTACTACGCTTGCGGCCGCAGAGGGCTTATTAGAGGGCTTGTATACGGGCTTTGGCGGCTTATACTCCGTTCCGTCCCCGTTATACAGCTTTCCTACAATCGAATCCTCCTCGAAATAGTGTATTAGCCAATCGAATACGGTTGTGTGGGTTAAGCACGCAAACCGCGCGCCTTTCGCGGCCCGGCTTTGCGCCTCCGTGCAGGCATAATCCATAAAAGTGGCAAGGTCTTTTTTGTTATAAAGTGAAACGCCGTCCCGCATGATGGTTACGCCTAAGTTGACTTTCTCCGCCAGTACATCGCTGGCGTTACGCTCTAAATAATCCTTTAAAATTACTTGTTCGGGGGTTATGGCCTCAACGTTTATATTAACCATTTATTTAATTCTCCTTGTAAATTTTTTTGTTTGGTTATGTTTTAGATAAAGAAAAAACCGCCCCTAGAAAGGCGGCTCGTCCCAAATTCCGACGCTTACCTCGCGCCGCGTTACGGGTATAATTTTCCAGCTTGGGTTTATAAGTATGTGTCCGTCCTGCCGTGCGGCAGGGGGGTCGCGGATATATCCGTCCATAACACATTCGGCGGCGGCTTTCGTATAGGTTAAAAAATGCCGTATAAAGCGGCACTTTCCTTGCTCACGGTAGCAAATCTTAAATCCGTAGTTTTTCAACTTTTAACCCTCCTCGTATTCATCGTCAAAATGCCGACTGATTGAAATACAATCAATATGGGCATTCGTTAATCCGTAGCTTTCTTCAACATCGGTGTGTTCCTCGCCCATCCGCATAAAATGACAGTTCTCGCTTGCATAAACAGCGGATTCTACCGCGTCCACAAACTCGTCGTTATACCAACTAATACAGTTCCAGCCGAAGTATACAAACCTTAACGGCTCTCTTTCGGGCGAATATTTTTTCACGTCATCTGCGCCCTCGCTGCGAAAACCCTTAACGTCATATTCGCGGAAGCATCCTTTTTCCCGCAGCTTTTTATCCAAAGCGTTAAATTCCGCTTCGGGCAGTAAAACCCTTACATCGTTTGCGTAACCCATAATTATTTTCCCTCCTTGTATTCGTCTAAGTATTTTTGGTATTCGGTATCTGCTGTTAATAACTCCATAATATCCGGCATAAGCTGCTCTTTGGTCTTGCCGACACAACAAAGCGTTAAAATGTTTGTATTCGCGCCTAAAAACCGTCTGAAAGCATAATCCGTAAGTTTCCAAATGTCGGGGTCGCGGGGTGTGTTGACATAATTGATACAGTGTATCGCCGTCAAGATAGGTTGTAGTTCCTTAGTGTTTTTCATAATATTAAATCTCCTATGCCCGTTTAGCCGATAGCGCAGCTGTATAATTTTACCTAACAAAAGAGTAGCTGAGTTTGATTTTTTGGACGGGGAATGTCCTATCGCTCTCATACGCATAAAATGAATCGTCGGGCAGTGCAAATCCTGCATAACCTTCAACAATTAAATGCCGCAGTCTGCGCTCTACCGTAAGCTCGGCGGGCAGGTGGCCAGATGCGTTAAGCAAAGCCTTAAAGTATCCCTCGCCAACGGCCTTGCGGCTGAATTTTGCCGAAAGCGTTATATCGCTTAGGTGCTGTGTTGCAACGTAATCATAATCGTTGGGGATATCCTCATCGCAGATATGAATAAAGTTAATCATATCCGCGCGGTCGGGCTTATCTTGCAAGTAAAACGGCGCAAGCCCCGTTATGCCGTTTTCTTTTAGGTATGTGTCTACTTCTTTTAGTGTCATAAAAGTTTCCTCCTTTACCGCTTTGCGGGACTGTCGTATCTATACGCGTAAAAATCGTGCATAGAGTGTCTTTGCTTTTCGTTTTTCTCTTTCCGTTCCTGCCGCGCTATTTCCATTGCCGATTCCTCACGGGCTGCCGCTAAAAATTTTGCGTTCTTTCTAGGGTCGCAAATTTTACATAATCCCGTACCGTTAGGAACATAATTCAATTCGCAAGTGGTACATTTTACATACATACTCATTCTAAGCCCTCCTGTACCTGCGCAAAGTCGTTTAACTCAATCCTGTTAAAAAACTGCCCGTACTCAAAATACAGACAGTCATTTTCATCGGCTTTTAAGTCAAACGATTGAACGCTCACCTTGCCCTCGCAGGTTATGGCTACGGATATTTCTTTCATATCCGTATCAAACCCCACGATGTTCAATGTACTCTCTCTGCTTCCGTCATCAAACGAAAACTCGCTGAGAAAGAACTTTCCTACACTTTCTTTTCCTTTTGTCATTTTTATGACCTCCGTTTTTTTTGCCTTTCGGCTACCCCAAAAAACTCAGAGGGCTCAATAACAAAGCAATAAAAAGCGTGATAAACCCCTATAAACTTGCAAGCAAGCCTACGTTAAAATCCCCACAATTTGCAATCCCGTACACGCTAAAAATCCCGTCCTTGCCCCTGTCAACGAAACAGAAAAAAAATTGTGTCCGCCCAAAGCCCTAATCCAAAAAAAGCCCACAATATTTTTTCCGTTGTATCAAATCCCGCCCTCCTCAACTCCCACCCTCACAGGGGCTTGCACCCTCTGACACCCCCAAAAAGCCGAAAGGCAAAAAATACGAGGAACAAATTTAATTAGTTTGCTTGACCTTATATCGCAAATAATGCTAAAATATTACAATGACACTACGAACACTTAATAGAAAAAGGAAATTGATTTACCTAATGATGGGTGCTGTCGCAGCAATCTTATTAACGGCAGTGATTCTTGCTGTTGTTGCGTCTTTGGGCAGTAACGATACTAGGACAAGCCTTATAGTTACCGCTAATACCGAAATTGTTATTGAAAAAGAGTACGACGGCACCGTGTTGTGTGAAACGGAAATAATAAAGGATACCTATTATTTTTTGAATGCACAGACCGATGTGGATATTACGATAACATCTATTGCGTTTAACAGTCCAAATGTATTAGAGGCTAATGGTGTTGTCGTGCAGTATTCGTCCGTTTTATCGGGGAGCGATGCAGAAAAATTTTCAATCAGCGGCGGCTTTTTTACCATACCCGCGCGCATAACACAAAAAGAAATGGTAGTAGAGCCAGAGCAATATTCAAAGGAATTTGGTGATGCGGACGATTTAGTAAAAAGTTTTAAAGATAATTTATTGCAGCAAGATGTTTCTATTGAGTTTGAAAGAGTCGGCGGCGAGGCACTTGGTTTATACAACATTTTGGCGGCGAACTCATTAAATCCTAATTACAGGGCGGTGTTGCGCGAGGGCAGCGGGGTAGCGGGTTTCAACATAACAAGGCGAACCATTCAGCTTGTGGCGTTAGATTTAATTTTAGAAAAAACGTATGATGACGTAGATTATTATACTGAACCGCTTATTCTCGGCGTTCATTACGGTTTTAATAATTTAGTCTTTGGGCATGACGCGGCGGTAGATATGCTTAACGCAAAATTTGATTATAAAACCGTTAATGCGGTGTCTAAGGTTGTAGTTGAATTTTCTGATTTAATTAACAGCAGTGTGTATGTTTTGGAAAACAGAACGCTAGATATTACGGCTAGGATTTTACCTAAAAGTATAACGGTTATTCCGAATAGTTTTGCCAAACAGTTTGGCGAAACGGATAATTTAGCACAAAGTGTCTTAGACGTAGAGTTAAACAACCTATTTAATGCCCGTTTTGAAAGAACGCTCGGCGAGGACGTGAATACATATAATATTACAAGTGCCGTCAGCGAAAACCCAAACTATGTATTGGTGCTGCCAGCAGGGAGCGGAATCGGAAAATTTGAAATTATGCCGCGCTTACTTACGGTAGCGGCAAAAGATGTTTTGGTGTCAAAAGCTTATGACGGAACGAGTCTAAGCGATATTCAGTTATTATTAAATCAGCATTACGAATTTGAAAACCTAGTTAACGGCAGCTTGTTGGATATAACTATAACGGCCGCTCACTTTAATTCTAATGAGGTTATCTCAACCAACAGACTAATCGTTTCATTTAGTGCTGTGTTGACAGGATTGGACGCGCACAATTACGTAATATCCGCAGGAGTGTTTGAAATAGCCGCAAGCATAACGCCAAGAATAATAGATTATACGCCCGCTAGTATAACTAAAATCTATGGCGATTCGGATATATTAGACGCAAGCTATTTTGACAATTTCACGGACGAATTGCTGCAAATCACCTTAACAAGGCAAAGCGGTTTTAACGTGGGCAGCTATGATATTATAAACGGAATTACCGATAATACAAATTTCTTAATCCATATCGTGGACGGTGCGGAAAAATTTCAAATAACAAAACGGACGGTAACCGTTAACCCGTTATCCAGTTTAACAAAAACCTTTAACAATTCTGAGGTCGGCACGAATGCGTTGTTAAAAGGTACGGACTATGAAATTACTAATACGGTGTTCGGAGATGAAATTGACATTACGGTAACGGAAATAGTTTACAACTCGCGGTTTATTTCAGCCACGTCTGCTATTGTCCATATAAGTTTATTATCCGCAAACTATGATTTAAGCGCGGAAAGCATAGTTTTTAACGCCTCGATTACGCCTAAAAATCTCGCCGTAACGCCTAATGAATTTATTCAACAATACGGAGATGCCGATTACTTGACACAAGAAGTAACCGACGAAGATTTAGCTATAACCATAATCGTTACATTTACTAGGAGTGTAGGTAGCGCAGTTGATGTATACGACATTACAGGGGTTTCAACTGCAAATCTCAATTATTCGGTTTCGTTGGTTTCGGGTAGCGGAGCGGCAAAGTTTGAGATTGTGCCGCGCGAAGTTGAGATTAACAAAGTCAGCGGGCTTTCATACCAAAAAACCTATGACGGAACTACAAGCTTTGATTCAACCTATGTATTTGACCGAACCACGCATTTTACCGTAGAAAATGAGATAGTCGGCGAAGAGGTTACGGTTACCATTATACAAGCGGGCTTTGAAAGCAAAGATGTCGGCGCAACCGTTTTAACAGTTCGTTACTATGTGGAAAAAATCGGTTACCGCTCTTTCTATGGTTATTTAGAGTTTGATGCCGAAATAACTCCTAAATCGGTTAATATAACCCCGCCGCAGTTTTCAAAGGTATTCGGGGAAGCAGATAACCTTTCGTACCTTTATTATCACGCACAAACAAGCGATTACATAAGCCTTACGTTTACAAGAGTTTTAGGAGAGGACGCAGACGATTACGATATAATAGACCTGCATTATATTGATAACAATTTTAATCTCACCCTAGTAAACGGTGTAGGCAAATTCAGAATTAACAAAGCCGATATCGCGATAACCGCAGAGGATAAAAGTGCGGTTTTTAATACCTTTGCGCATGAAATTAACACACCGATTGCTACGCCCGCTAAGACCTTAGAGGTGTTATACAGCTTAAGCGGCGCAAATAATTTTACAAGCTCGCAGCCTATAAACGCAGGAATGTATGATGTAAGAATAAGCTTTGCAGGCGATACAAACTATAATGCCGCAACGGTTTATAGGACGCTGTTCATAGAGCGCGCTGATTCGGTAATAACCAACACTACGGCTAACACGTTTGTTTATGACGGCACACCGCATAGTATAACGGCAAGCCTTAACCACGATGAAACGCAGCCTGTATTTTCTACGCAGTTTTTAGTAACCACAGGCACATATAATAATATCTTAATAAGTGTTCCGCAAACGCAGAATTACAGGTCGGCAGAAATCCGCATAAATGTTACCGTGTTACAAGGAACGCCGCAACCCGTTGTGTTTCCGTCCGCATCCAACATAACATACGGACAATATTTATTTGAAAGCGTTTTAACAGGCGGCGAGGGCGATGGCATATTTGTTTGGGATAATCATGCGGAAATGCCCGATGTAAACAACAGCGGGTTTCTTATGTTTTTTACTCCGCGCGATACGGTCAATTACAACTATTCGGGGATTGCTTTATTTGCAGTAATCCCTATTACGGTTAACAGAGCAGAAGTGCAAGTCAACTTTCCGTTAGCTTCAAATATACAGTTCGGTCAACCGTTATCTGCGTCGGCCTTAGTCGGCGGCTCAACCGTTTTCGGCACTTTTGCATGGGAAAACGCAAGTCATACGCCTGTTTCAGCGGATGCCTTTAACGTAATTTTCACCCCCTTCGACACACATAATTACACGTTTAATCAAATGGAAGAAGTGGTGCAAATTGCGCTGTTCTATCCTGTTACATTCGTTACGGGCGGCGGTCTTGCCGTACCCGATACAACAGCCTTTTCGATACCTGCAAGCCCTTTTACGGCAAAGAGTGGCTTTATATTTGAGGGTTGGTTCTTAGACGCCGCATTCACTATACCCGTACAGTTTCCGTACATCGCAACCGCCGCCACAACTTTTTATGCTTTATGGCGCGCTCGCGGCCTAAGTTTCACGCTTAACGAAACAGGCGACGGTTATATAGTTTTTGGCAGTGTTAACGAAATGCTCAATATTCTTAATATACCCTCCGAGTACAGGGGCAAGCCTGTGACGGCGATTGCGCAAAATGGATTTTCTAATAATGCGGTCTTGCGAACAATATATATTCCGTCAACGGTTGTTACGATTGGAGCAGACGCGTTTCTCAACTGCATTAATCTAGCAGATATTTATGTTGCAAATACCAGTGCCGCAGTTGTACAAGGAATTGATTGGGCAAAAACTAATAAAACCGCACCGCCTACGGTTGTTCATTTTGAAACAGACAACTCCGCCGCCGAAAACTTACCGCTAATTTTAACAGCAGGCAACAGCTTTGACTACTATATCCTAAGCGCAAGCGGCGACAGTTTCAATCTTGCCGAGCTTTTTTCGATTGTAGATAACGGCATGGATTATACGCTTGAATTACGCATGAACAGCGACGTAGTGAACGCAAACTATTTCTTTGCGAATACTGATAAAACATACGAATTGCACATAAGTCTAAGCGGTTTGTTCGGCATTATTGAGGAAGTAATTCAAGTCCGAGTTCACATTTTTAAAAGGGTAACGATAGATTTACTCCCGCAACATACACATATATTCACAGAAGCTACATCTATCGAGTTAACGCTTGATAGCTTTGTTGAACAAATTAATTATTTCGGTATAAATGAAAATGACTGCGAAGTTAGATTTTTTGTAAACAACGAGCAGTGTATTGTTGCAGAAGTTTCTCATGGACAGCATCGCATAAGTATTCAAATTAGGGACAGAATTACAAGCGTAATATATTTTACTTCAGATTTTTGGGTTAATGTTACAAATCAACATATAGGTTCTGCCATAATTACGATAGAAAAACAAACGGTGATAATTGAACATTTATTAGGAAGTACATTCAACATAGAAGATTTTATATCTGTACATTACAGCGGCATAACGGCTTTGGATAGTTATATTCGAATTGAACAGAATACAGAAGCGGTGACTGATGCGCGACTTTTTAGAGGTGATAATGAATTTTTAATTCGCATATTACTCCGTTCAAACAATTATGAGCTTGGGCGTAAGAATATTACAATCACGGCCGTTTATCGTCCGCCGCTTCGTGATATTTTATCTGTGATTTATCTTAACAATAAAGCCGTATATTTGACAAATAACAATACGTTTGTTTTCTCTAATCTAACCCTTGTTACGTATGCTGACATATTTGATTTTTCGCAGTTTTTGGGCTTTAGTTCGCAATATTTACAAAATGGTTTTATTGTGAATGGTTTTGATTTATTATACGGCAAAAATATTGTGCAAGCCGTATATTATATCAACGGCGAATCTTACGAATATGACTTAATTATTTATAATTTATACACGGCTGCGAGTTATATTGATGTATTAACTTATGATGGCATAACGATTATTAATTATGAGCATTCATTTCCCGTAGGTTTTGTAATTTCCACCGACAAGCTTGTTATTAGCGGAGTAAATAATTCGGATATCAATTTTATTTTAGTTGTCGGGATGCAAAGCGAATTTATAGTTTATATAGAAATTGTAGTTATCTATGATGAAATATTGATTGGCTCAGTCTTTGTGCGCTTTAATATTGGTTTGCCGCCGAAACCTTTAAGTGAAGTAATTGTTGCAATAACGGGAATAGAAAGCGATAAATTTCGCATTGATAATAACACTGTTTACTTGGTGCTTCAACCCGACAATCAAATTAATGATATTCAATTTGAACTATTATCTGGTTATTCGTTAGATGATTATAATGTATTAGTTGTTAATGCGTTAAATTTTAATCAAATATTTTACAATGGCATTGCATACGGTAAAACAGGAGACGACTTTATAGTCCGTATTAATAATTTAAATCAACTAAATCAATCGTTGCTATCTTATCCGTTTACAAACGCACTTATTGAACATGATTTGCAGATTAGACATTCTGCAATCACGCATAATGGCTTGACAGTAGGGTTTAATGTAAATGTATTTTGTTATTTGATTCAAGTTTATAGTTTCCGTGTGCTGCTCTTTAATAATGACCTTGCCGCGAATGTTTACGTAATGGGGGAGAGCATTGTTAATCATGCAAATACTTTTACCTTTGAATATGAATACGATAAAAATTATTTTGAATACGATACATATTTATTTATCCGTGTTGAAACACACGCTTTGACGGTATTAAATTCTACATTTGATTTTGTTATTCTTAGAAATGGAGATTATGGCTTATACTATGATATGGAATACTTATATACATTAAACGGAACAATAGAGATTCAAATTCCGTTTAGCCTCAAAGCCGTGTCGGGAATTACCACGTCGTATTTAATTAGAGTAACCATTATTATTTTGGAAGAATATTACGGTGCGCCAGTATTTATGATTAACGAAAACGGACACGAGTTTATTTATTTTGAGCGTGATTTCTGGTTTGACGATATAATATATAATAAAAACTACAAACTATTTGCTGGAATCAAAGATGACAGCATCACGCTGTTTATAAATTCCGCAGAGTTTAAATTTTTTGATGAAAACGAATTACTTGTAAGTTCAATAACCGCATTTATTTTGTTTGATGTATATTCTAATCGCTATTATATTCAAGTTTTAATTGCTGATAATTATGGCAGCAGTTATTTGTTAGAGATTGACGTGGAAAAAGAAGACAACGAAATACTTTTACTTGTTGAGGTTGACGGCGAAGATTATTATTTTATTTATGACGAGGATAATCATATTGACTTTAATGGTGAATTAGTTATGCAGGCTGATAAGCCTTTGCATAAGGATATTAACAACATTTCGGAAATTGTTTTTTTTGGTTCGCTAATATTCAATTTCGATATAAATTATTATTTTGAATCAGGCGCAATAATAATAACGATTGACGGGGCAGCGACATTTGTTATAAAATAATAGAAATAATAATGGAGAAAAATGAAAAATTTGTAAAAATTGATTGCATTATAAAAAAAGATATGATATACTTATAAATATGAGTAGCGTTTCTAAAAATATGAGGAGATTTTTTTGTATTTTTGCGGTTTTAATGATGGCTGTTTTTGTATTAGGATTTGCAGGTTGCGAGGAAAACAAGCCTGACCCATATGAAACGTATCCAGACGCATACGGAGAATATGTTTTTGGTTGGTTTAATGCTTACTATCGGGGCGCGACTTTTGATATAGGTGGCGCGGACATTATGGCAATTTTAAATAATACCTTAGACCCCGAACGAGAAAAGCATTATTTATTTGCAAAAGAAATTTTAGATTACGTAGGCAAGGAAATTATTTTCAATCCGCATAGTGTTCAATTCACAGGTACGCGCGATGAAATATTGTCTTATGTAAGCTTAGGCGGTGGACCAGGTTATAAATTTACTTTTAGGCTTAACCAATCAGACTCTACGAATTTTTCCAATGGATTAAGAAAACAATGGACATTTCACTATTGGTCGCCAGAAATATCTTTTAATCGCCCGCATATAATTTCATTTGGGGCAGATACAGATACAGGATTTTATTCCTTAAACCACTTTGCAGTAGCATTCCAGTTTTACAGAGATTCTATAACTTATTAAAAAAAGGAGAGGCATATGAAAAACAACAAGAAAAATCTTTTCGGTTTTATTCTTTGCATAAGCTTGATTATTGCTTTGATGTTTTCGGTATTGGGCGTTGCGTCGGCAAAAATAGACACGACGGATTTTACTACCGTGTATGTCGAGGCCGAAGCCGTTTCGATAAACAAAGCTGGCAATATTTTTGTGGGTGCGAATAAGGATTTACGGTTCGAGTTGCCTAACTATACGTATTATTTACATGAAACCGAGTTTAAAAGTGCTTACGTCGCGGATTTAGAGGAATATGTCGAAAATATTGTTTTGGTGCGCTTAAATAAAGATGTGGAAGGAAGAGACATTTTCGAGGTTCAATATGCAGTCGAAGAAACTAAGACGCTTTATGTCGTTTACGCTGAATGTCCGCAACCAGTATACGCGCATATTTACAGCTTTTTAAATGCCAACGAACCCGAAGTGGATACTGAGCGCCGAATCATGACAAGCTTGTCCGCGCAGTTTGAATTTGAACGCATGAATTACGATATGACGCCGCGTTATATAGATGATCCTTATTTTGACAGTATAGAACCTGATAAGCACGCTGAATTTTTTACGGATTATAGAACATACGGCAATCTGTCCAAATTCTCTATAGACGAATACAAAAAAATGCATATGCATAGCGGACGCGATGGCAACAGTACAAACGGTTATGGTTTCATTATCTATAATAATTACATTATTTATATTATTGACCAAGAATTATTTTTAAAAACAGGTTCAAACTTTTACATGGGTCAACGGTATGGGTATTATATCGAAACGCGTCCTGTGGTTAATTATTGCATGATTCGAGGGGTGGATATTAACGTAACAGATTACATGGGTGCGTTCGAAAGCCATGTTTTTATGTTCGAAATTGTAAATACAATAGAATGGGAAATTGGTACCATAGAAACAAAAGTTAATCCTCTGTTTCAAGCTACCTATCAAACCTATGTTAAAAAAGACGGGCGATGGCGGACCCCATCGCACGGCAGAGGGTTTGCGTCTCACTTAGATATTGTGACTTTTAATTTAACTAGTGACAGAAAAGGCAATATAAATATAACAGATGTTTCTTTTGCAATAGAGCTTTCAAATGAGACGGATAAAAACATTTCGGATCCGAGTTATATGGCGGTTAGAAATCCTTATGCGGCTACAACGCAAGAAATGGAAGTCTTGGACAAAGGCGCATTTATTACCCAGACAGATTATTTTTATAAGGGCAAGGCAAGAGGCGATACGGTGCGGGGCAGCAGCGGGGGTGAGGTTTATGTGCCTGTTATCAAACAGGTACTTTCCGCGATCCCCAAATACGGCAATATATTTACAGGTTTTTTCACTGCGAATGAAATGTTAAGAATTACGGCACAAAGCTATTTTAAAGAAGTTAAAGAGCTTGCTAATGAAAAATCACCTTTAAGAACGGATTATGGTATTTCGGCAGAACAGCAGGTGAAGAATAATATTGATGGAAACGGAATAGGGGAACGCAGAACAAAGCCAGAAGACATTAACAAATTAATTAAAAACCAAGTATTGCGTAGTGACCGCCATAGTTCGGGTACAACACCGCTATTAATATCAACAGGATATGAGGATAAGAATTTTAACAATGGGCAATATGTTTCGGGTAATTATAAAATTGGTTATAAAAGCGACTATCTCACAAGAATTAATACGTCTGTTGAATTAACATTAGTGCGTGATACAAGTTCGACTCACTGGGCTCTTTTTAGTGGTTGGATAAAAAACGGAAGTTATTATGAATTAGCATCAAATAGACAAAGCAAAACATTTACAAAAATAAAGGGCAATAATATAGCAAAAGACATTGTACAGAATGTTGTTCAGACAGCGTATTGCCAACCTAACGGCGCGACGAATCAATTTAGATTTGAGCCAGATACTACTGGCAATTATGAGTTTGAACTTTTAAATACTTTAAACAAAAAGTTTATTTTGGTTGAATCTGAGCTTGACGGTCAAGTTGTCGCAAATGTAAGTGCAAGCAAGTTGCGCCTTAATTTAATAAAAGATAGAACATACAAAATTAGTGTTCAATATGCAGATGAAAGTGATTCTGGGCGATTTGAAGTAATAATCCGACGATATGTGGACAAAGAAACTTTAAGCAACTTGTCTAATCGTTTATCTGTCGAAAACAACACTACATTAAAAGCTGAGCAAACGGTATTGATGAGGTTTAGACCGAGTATTAGCGGCATATATAGTTTTAAAATTTCTAGTGTAAAAAACTTTGAATGTGAAATAACAGATGGTAAAGGGAATATGATAGCCCGTAGTTCAGAAGGCTTTGTTTATTTAGACAGAGACAACGAATATTATTTAAGATTGCAAAATTTAACTAATAATGACAATATTGCTAACATTAGATTTTCAATGGGAGAAACGGCGATATTGGGGCAAAGATACAATCTTTCCAATGGAATGAACGAGTTCAGTTTCACGCCGTCTGAGAGCGCATCTTATATAATAACGGCAGATGGCAAGATTACGCTTATTGATAGCCGTGGTAATTTTGTATCCAGCAATAGAGACACTCTATTTGCAACTATGTATGCTGACGAAAGTTATGTCATTTGGGTTGAAATTGAACAAGCTACGGCATCATTTATCATTAAAATAAATTATGATGCTTTGCACTATAACGCGTCCTTGACTGAAAATCCTAACGATATTTTTGTTGCGCTTGAAAAATTTAAGACGCAAACATTTACACCTATCGTTAGTGGCGATTATATTTTTAAGAGCAATGAATTTGATGTCATGATTAACGGTCAACAAGGACAAGCTGCTTTAGACGGTTTTATTTTCTCACTTATTGCGGGAGAAACATATATAGTAGAAACTATTCTAAAGGATTCTATTATCAATGGTTATTATGGTACGCTTTATATTCGTTTAGCAACTGAATCCGTTGAAATTAGCGCAATTAATACAGGGCAAACAAATTATTCTTTTATTCCAGAAGTTAGTGGAAATTACAATATTTATGCTAGTGACACCTTTGTTTTATATGATAAATATCTAAATCGTTTAGAAATGACGGGCGATGCTCGGTACTTAGAAACAGGTAAAGAATATAAGATTGTGTTAGCAAACAAAGCCGATTTATTCGTAATTGCACCTACGGATATATTTTTAGGCTCGGTTGTTTTAACAAATAATAATCATGTTTATTACTTTGTTTCAGCAGATGACGAATATGTTTTCAAGGCAGCTCACAATGCAGGGGTAAACGTAGAAATAAGAATTTATGACAGTAATTTTGATTTGCTTGATACTGCTATAGTTGGTAGTAATTATTTTAGCCAAATTGTTAAAAGTTTGCCGAGCGGAGCATATTTTATTGAAATTATCTGCTCTGGCATTGTTGAATTTGGTGTTGATGTAAAATATACAGCGATTACGTTTAATGATACGGTCTTAATCTCTTTGTTACAAGAAGAATCTAAGTTCTTTACATTCACTCCAACGATTTCGACATATTACAAAATAGACGCTATAGGCATTTCGATTTTTGTGGATGGTGATTTATACACGCAACCGCTATTGCTTCAAGCGGGAACAAGATACGAAATAATGGCGGTTAATAATCAATCCGCTATGGCAAATTCTTCACTAATGTTAACACTTGATGCAAAAGATGTAGCTCTAAACGCAAATTTCGTTGAGGCGGAAAGATTGTATGAAATTAGCTCCGTCAGCTCAGTTCTTTATCAAATTACAGCAAATAGCGGGAGAGTTACGTTATACGATAGCAATCTTAATATTGTAATAACAAGCAGTGCAGATACACTATATTATTTATTCAGCAATGATGTTGTTTACTATATTGGATTTGAGTTGGCGTGTTCATCTTTCATTTTGTCCGCGTCTACAACTACCGCTATTATCGCAAATGAAAGCACAGCTATTGTCCAAGATTTCTATTACTCTTTTACTCCTAAAATCACTGGAAACTATAATGTTGATTTGAGTTTATATGAATATGAATTATTAGATAGTAATTATAATCAAATCATTGGCGGTTTCGGCGGACGTTTAGAGGCAAACCACACTTATTTTATTAAAGCATTAAGTAGTACAACCATTAAAATTTCTTTTGATACTACCATACTTGCAGTATCAAATGGCATGGTTTTAACAGCTAATTCGAGCCTTACAAATTATTCGCTAACTCCCGCAAGAACAGAAAATCTGCGCATAATCCCTACAGGTGGAAATGCGGTAATTAGAATTTATGATTCTTCATTTAATTTGCAGAGAACATCTTCTGCGGGTCTGCCAGTAGATTTTATTTTCGAGCGTGGAAATATTTATTATATTCAAATAACAAATGCCACAAGAATACAGGCAATAAGATTAAACACTAATTCTATTGTTGAGGGCGCAAGTATATCGGGAACCAGTTTTTCCAATGAAGATAGTTATTTCACATTTACACCCGCAGTCAGTGGAGATTATTTATTACGAGGCACTGGCTTATCTGCAACTTTTCATACGCTGTTTGACGGGACATTTAGTTCGGAAGTTTCAATTTCAAGCCTGTTAGCAAATGTTGTTTATTACGTTAAAGTTGAAGGAACTACAAATTTTTCTTTTCAAATAGTTAAACCAATTACATCAAGAGAGTTGAGAAGCCCGACAGGACTTGTAGCAAATGATGGAATATTCAGATTAACAAATACAACGCAACAGACAATAAATTTTGAACTTAATTATTTTCCCGTAAGAGATTATCATACCAACACAAGAGAGTTCATATATAAAATTGATACCCATTATATATTTTCTACTACGGGAGTTGTAACTCTAAGAAATCTAACAACTATTCCGCAAAATTATTTCGTTTCATTTGTTGCGTATATTGACGGTATAAGTGTTTCCTTTAGCTTTAACGTAAATATTCCTGTGGATAATATTTTATTGTCAACAACGAGTTCGAACAATACCTTTGCTAGAAGTAATACGGGAACTGTGTCTCAAATTATTCAGCCCATAAATAGAACGGATGGCATTTTTAATGTAACGTATATTGTTGAAAGTGGCGGAGCAAATTTGGAGTCTCTTAATGCACATACAGGAGTATTTAAAATAGCTTCACACGCGGAGCCATCCTCGATACGCAACTATGTTACAAGGGTATTTGCGTATCTCAACGGAGTTAAGACCACTTTCTTTATTGATATTAGAGTAGCGGATTTTGTTTATGAACCAACGATAGATGACAATAATTTTAGAATTAATTGGGTTACTTCAACTTCAGGATTTGGGAACATGAGACTGCTGATTGCGGATAGTGGCGGAACGCGACATGATGTGATTTACAGTATATTAAGGTCAAGTTATGAACTTAGTTTAATTACTGTGTCTCTTACTCCGAGGCAGCTAACTTTGACATATACGGCTACATTTAACATCGGACTTGATAATCAGTTTATCATACAAAGAACGATAAACATACATTCACATTTCGCTGGAGGCAATGGAACGTCTGCAGACCCTTGGCGTATTGGCAATGAAAGACATTTTAAAAATCTAAAAACTTCTAATATAGGTTGGCTTGGTAGTGGAGCAGTTCATGTAAATTACACAATACCTGTTGTTTTGCTTGAAAGAAACGGTGGAACAGGCGATAGAGCTGTGCCACGAAACATTCCTACTTTGAATGCTACAATTAGTGTGCCTCAAAGGAATGGATTCAAGTTTTTAGGATATTTCAGTGCAGCAACTGATGATGATGATGATGATGACGCACAACAATATTGTCATGCAAACGGGAATAGAACAGAGTTATCATTAGCAGATGCACCGTCCATGTTGTTTGCAAGATGGGAAAGAGATTACCAACATCTCACAATTAAACCATATCAAAATAGAACAGGTACTTCTGGTCTACGAAAATACTATGTTGAGATGACAAATCCAAATCCGTATCCAGTAAAAATTGCCTATAATTCAAAATTAGCACATGATTCTGATGCTAAAAATTGGACTAATTTAAAAGATATTGAGTATATAGCCCAACTAGCATCGGGTGCAACATCACGTGTAATTATACAAGAGAATTGGACTGCGACTTCTATTACAGTACGTATAGAAGGTGAAAATGGCAAAAAATATGTTACTTATTCTAACAACCTAACTTCTTCGACATTTGGAAATATTCGTTATCATACATTTTGATAGTGATGGATTTCCGAGGTTGCAATATCTCAAAATTTCTCAAATTGAATTTATGTATAGGTATTTACTTGCAGAATAAACAAAGAAAAACGGCTATAAGCAATTAACAGCTTATAGCCGTTTTTCGTACCCTCAAAACCCCTTGAAAAATATTTTTTAGTATTGAAAAAAAATGTTGTGTAAAATGCTTGACAGGGGTGCGCAGTATGTGATAATATTAACTCACCGAAAGGGAGAAGTTGTTAATAATGCTTTTTAAGTGTGGTTGGCAGCAGTAAATATTACACTGGGAAAGGAGGCGTCAGGCAAGCAGGAAAGCAAAGGATTTTTTGGTTAGAAAGCAAGGTTTTTATGCAGGTAAGATTAGTTTAGGAAGAATAGCAAGTGAAGAAACAAAAAGCCCAAAATTAAGTAAGATGAAAAATGTCTTACTTAAAAAGGATGGAGAGCAAAGCAAGTTTGTTCTTGTTTAAGAAAAGTTGGAGGTAAAATGAATTATGGTACACAGACGGAGCGAAACCGCAGCGGCTTGCGGATAACCGAAATCTCAAAGAGCGAAAGATTTAAAAAACTACGATGCCCATACTGCAAAGGCGCACTTGATGTGTGGATGAGCAGGCACGGCATTTGCCACGACGTTACCACTCAATGTAAAAGCTGCAAGCGCATTTTACAGATTGACGCAAGCGGCCGAGTGTCGGAGCAGCCGACATAACAACTAAATAAAGTATATTCTTACCTGTTTCCCGCGAAAGAGCGCGGGGGTAAACAGAGAGCCTGAGCCTGAGACCTGCGCTGTAAAAGCTGCCTATAAGGTCCTGATGCCTGTATGCCGTAAGTGGTTTCCGTTAAGAAAACGGGAGCTGCTTGCGGCTTTTTTTATGCAGTAAAAAATCTTTAAAGGAGGTACTTAAAACTTATGGAAAGACGTGCAATTATAAAGTGTCCCGTATGCCGAAAGCGTGTATTGGATATCGATGCGGACTTTGCGGTGCTGTATATTAAATGTCCGCACTGCCGAAACGAACACCGCGTTGTATGGCGGCGAAGTCAAGCCGCCTAAAAATCTACCCTACAATTATAGTAACACATTCCGTGCAAGCGTGCCGTAACCAGCCGTGCAACCGAATAGCCGGATGATTTCCAGAGATGGATTTTCATTCGGCTTTTTTATTACTTTCGAAGTATAGCTATTGCCACAAAAATTCTCCCTCTGGAACAACCAAAAAACACATTCCATGAGGAGGAATTTTTAACATGAAGGTACAGTACAAGTTAGCCAACGGACAAGCGGTTGTGGTTGAAGTAAGCGCGGAAATTGCCCTGTATTTAGACGAACAAAAGCGCGCGGAGGAAAACTTCAGCCGCAAAGAACGCTGGCGAAACGAAGCAAGCTTGGACGCTTTCCGCGAAGAAACGGGGTGGGAGCCTGCCGACCCTTATGCAAATGTCGAAGTTATTGCTGAGGCGAATGAAGAGCGCGAGCGGGTGGATAGGCTAGTAAGCCGTTTAACGGACAAGCAGCAAAATGTTTTCCGATTATACTTTTTTGACGGTTGCACAGCAAAGGAAATTGCAAAAGATTTGGGTGTTTCAGAATCCGCAGTTTTGCAGCAATTAGTAACTATCCGAAAAAATTTAAAAAAACTTTTGTAAAAAACCTTATGTTTTTCCGTTTTCATCTCCTTAGAGATAGAGGGGTTAATTTTACGCCTCTAAATAATCTGAAACACAGAAGCAAAAAAACGATTAAATTTAGGGCTTGCAAAATTTGCGGACGGCCGCCGTAAAAAAAAGCTGTTAATAATCGCAGGAAACGAAATGTTTCATAAGCTAAGCTGTTTACAGATTAAAAACAATTTAATAGTTAGGTCTAGGGCTTAGTCGGTGAAGAGCCGTCAAAAAAAAGCCCGACTCTAACAAAACAAAATTTAAAAGGAGATGTAACAATGGCAAGAGAATTTAAGTGGAGCAATCCAAACAAGCGCGCAAAAAAATACGCCGAAGACCGCAAAGCAAAGGTACATACGAAAGGTCCGAAAGAGGGCAAACCGTTAACCGATTACGAGGCGGGTATGCGTAGCGGTTATTTGCAATGCCGCACCGATTCGGCTTCGATGTTTAAGTATGTCGAGGCGATTAAAGCGGGCAAGAGCAAGAGCGAGGCGGCAAAGGCAGCCAAAGCAAAATGGGCTAAAAAAGCGTCTTAAAAAATTAAAAAGGAGTTATTACATGAATTTAGTTGAATTAGAAGGCAACGTAACAAAAGACGTTTTGCTTAAAGCGGACGGAAAATATTGTTATGTAAATGTCGCCGTCGGGCGCACGCGCAGCAGCGGCACGGACTTTATAAGCTGCAAGGTTTTCGGCGAAGTAGCCGCATCTTGCGCGGGTTCGCTTACAAAGGGCGACCGCGTGGCCGTTACGGGGCATATATCCAGCGGCAGCTTTACGCCGAAAGGCGCAAAAGATAAGGTATACCGCACGGACATCGTAGTGGACACTATCCGCAAAATTCCCAAAGGCGGCGGGCAGGCAAGCGCGGGCGGCTTTATTGACGACACCGTAAACCTTGCTGCAAAAGGCATAGCCGCCTAAAAGCCTTGCGGACAGACAGAAAAAACGCTGATTAGCGTTTCTACGGCTTGGTGATGGTGGTCTTTTCGGCTAATCGCCGGCCGTAGTTTTTATTCTTAGCTATACCAAAAAACTTAGAAAGGAGGAAAAATTAAATGAAATCTACCTTTGCAAAAATTATAGCTGCCGTAGTTTTGACGGCGGTGCTTATCTTTACATTTACGGCTTGTATTGATTTTGACGGCTTGTTTCAAGGAAAAGGAGAGACCGAACAAACAGACAATAGCCAAACCGATAACAGCAGCAGCGATACCCAAACGGACGACAACAAAAGCAACGACGGCAACGAAAATGACAGCGGCAACAACGATGACGGCACGGATAACGCCGAAAATACAGAGCCGCGTTATGCCGTAGGAACCTATGTACACTACAACGGAAACATTTACTTAAAGCTTTTACCGCAAGATAAAACTCCCGATTCAGACGAAACTGTATGGGAGCTTATCGGGGAATTGCCGTCGCCCGTTCTTGCGTATGGCACCGCTTTGGTTGTGGACGGAGTTTTTCCAACAGGCACCCTTGCTGTACACAGTAGCAATGTGTACATAGCAAGTAAAGTCATCACTTCGGGTTCGCCGCCTAGCACGGCGGCAGGGCAAAACGCAGGTTGGAGATTGGTAACGGATTATGAAGAAGAATAATGCAGTTAAGCTAAGGCCTGTTATAGCGGTTATATTGGCGGTTATACTGCTTGCGGGAATGATTGCGGTTGCCGTACGCTTGGAAGAATACAACCCCGCACATGACAACGGCGGAAATTTTGTGCAAGACGGCAGCGGAGATAACAGCGGCGGAAATATAAATCCGCCCACTTCGGCTACGCCCGTACTGCAAATGATTGAAAGCCTGCAAGAGAATATCCGCGTGCTAACTACCGAGCGCGATGCGGTTATAGAGGAACTTTTGCAATCCGAATTATCTAACGAGTTAAAAGAGCAGTTGATTTACGACCTAGAAAATAACATCGCCACTATGCAAATCTACATCGCCGCGCTTAACGAAATGATACTCACTTTGCAAGCGGAAAACGCTCAGCTTAAAGCAACCATAGCAGAATTAGAGGAAATCCGCGACAGCCTGCTGCAAGCGTGCTACGCGCTTGAACAGCTGGTGGAAACCTTAAATCAAGGGCTGTTAGAGTACCGCTTCGGCGTAGTGTTTATGTTTAACGACACAATTTATTCCGTGCAGTTGGTTCCCGTAGACGGGCGCATCGAAATAGAAAACCCCGCGTCAACGGATTATGTGGTGTTCTTAGGTTGGTCGCTGTTTCCGAACGGAGATATTATAAACCTTGCCGACATTAAAGCCACTGCGGACATAACCCTCTACGCGGTAATTACACGCAAATATAACGTCAATTTTGTGTACGAAAATACCTCACACGGCAGCTACATTGTGGAAATGGGCAATACGCGCACCGTAACCGCCCCCGCTAACACAGACCGCAAAATATTTATAGGCTGGACGCTAAACGGCGTAACGGTAATCAACACGGCCGCGCACCCCATATTTGAGCATACAACCTTTTTTGCGCGGGTAGAAACGCGGCACCGCGTAGAGTTTGCCTATAAGCGCGGCGATACGATAACTAACATTTCCACGCAATTCGCCGCCGTTGCAAGCGGTATTACCGTACCGTCCGCGCCGACCTTTGCAGGCTATACTTTCGGCGGCTGGACATTAAACCAAAGCACGGTAACGCCGCGAAATATTGCTCTGAACGGCGACGTTATTTTCTTTGCCAAATACACGCCCGCTAACCAAACCGTAGCAAGCGGCAGCTTACCCGCAACGCAGCACTCATTAAACCAAAACCGCATGACGATAAGCAATATGTACATAGACCGCGTGTTTATTAACCTTGACAGCCTTATAGACCAAAGTTCGCCGCTGGACAGCTTAAGCGTAACGGTGCAATTAGGCTTGCCTAGCGGCAACCGCAGCATACGGGTAACGCTGGATAGCTTTCACGATATTTCTTACGAATCCAGCTATTCGGGCGGCGCACTGCGGGTGTATTGCTACGCGCTGTACCATAAAGCCAACGCGCCCAACACATCGGGGATACCTAGCGGTACGCACATCATCGTGTTTGATACATGGGTGGAAAGCAATTTTATCCTACAATCGCCCGATAACATCTCGGTGCGCGTAACCGCGATTACGTACAGATTTACGGATAATTTTAAATATTAAAAGGAGGACATCTAAAAAATGAAAAAAATTATACTTATCGCGGCGGCGGTAACGCTTGCAATTATCCTAGTTTTCGGCGGCGTTATGTGTGCTTCCGATGTGGAGAAAATTCAGTCGCAGCAGTCGGCAGAAAATCACGCGCCTCTTGCGCAAGAAAAAACAAGCACAATACCGCCTATGGTTCACGGCACGGTTGCGCCGCTGTCGCTTTCGATGGTTAACGCAAGCGCGGAAACGGACGAGCTTGGCGAAACCCAAAGCGGCAAGCTCTACGCGGATAACGGGCAGGAAATACTGTACATACGCGAAACGGGGCAGCTTATTACCGCTAACGGCGAGCTGTTGCACACCGTATCAGATAACGCGATGGCGCGCTACGACGAGGTAACGCAGGAGCTCTTAGACAGCGCAAACCGCTCCATGAAAATTTGGTTCGACAGCGTTTCGGTACAGCACAAAATTCAGTCGGGCAGCGGCCAGACCTTGCACCATATCCGCGCCAGCGACACCTTATACATCGCCACCATTTTAGACCGTCAAGACGGCTTTACCAAAACCATTTACGTTACGCGCCAGCGTTACACCACCAACTGGTGGGACAGGCTTCTGCCCGGCAAACAAGACGGCTATTACTATAAATATTACGACATGAACGGGCGGCATATCCCAGACGAGTGGTTTACCGAACACAGCCGCGCCCCGTGGTGGCGTTCAGCCTTGCGCGTTGCAGCGGGCTTAACAACTCCCGGCTGGCTGTACGGCGTGTTTAAAGGCTACGCGCCGTTATCCAGCGTAGTGGTTACGGAAGCGGGAACTTTTGGTGAAATTGCCGCGCTGTTAGAGTTTGCCACGTGGCACCCGTGGGACAAGCTAGAAGGCATTTTAACCGCTAATAACGACGGCGTGTATAACAGCGGCGTGTATATAAATCCCGCTAACCGTCAGCTAACCGACCGCTTAGGCGCGCCGATTTACCACATCGAAACGGGCTTGCCGTTTGTGTATAAGGATAACAAAATACTCACGCTGCCCGATAAAAAAGAGCAGGTGGTTTCGGCGGGCGGCATCTTGCAAAACGGCGCGACAAGGCAATATCTTAGAAATTTAGGCTTTGAGGAATATATCCATTATATCGACGACCCTGAGTTCGGCATTATAGGCGTGTTAGTTTTAGCGGTTAAGGACGGCGACGGCAAGCTGGTAAAATGGACTTTTCCCAACGGGGAGGACGCAGACGGGATTGTGCGCGTCGGCGTCGGCATCGACACCGACGGAGAGCAGCTTTCGTGGAAAAGCTTTTGGGAGCGGTTCGGCAGCGGCTGCGGCAACATCTTAGGGGTGTTGTTTGTTATCGTTATCCTTATTGTATTTCTAATTTTTTGGCCGCTTATCGCCCCCGTCTTTAAGGCTGTATGGAAAGCTATTACCGCGCCGTTTAGGTGGGTGAAAAAGAAAGTAAAGAACCTGCAAGAAAAAGCGGCGCAAAAGCGCGCCGACAAGGAGGCAAAAAAATGAAAAAGACGCTTAGAAGGGTATTAGCGGCAATTTTGCTTATACTGGCCGCCGCACTGGCAGGGTACATACTGTTTACTGCAGTCCGCATAAAAGGTCATGCGTCAGCGGATTGTACCACGCACGGGCAAAGGAGCATTTACTATGAAAAAACGCAAAGCTTTTAACCTAGTTTTAACAACAGCTTTATCGCTGTGGTTTTTACTGCTCGGCTTTATAACATTCCGCTTATCGTACCTACGCTTAGGCGAAGCCTTTCGGGATTTAGGCGTTTCGGTGCAATACTATTTTTGCGAATTATTCGGCATAGAGCATAGCATTGTCCCTTCTGTTACAGACTTTTCAAGGGTGTTGCGTCCCGCACCCACTACGCCGCAAGACTTCGGCGGCTTTAAGGAATCCTCGCAAAGCTTTTTTTCGCTGTTGTTCAGCGCGGAAAACTTCGGCTCTTGGGCTTACGCTACGGGCTTTGCACTGGTCAATTTTTTAAATGCACTGTCTATCTTGCTGCCGTGCGCCGTTATAGCGTGGCTCATTATTAAGCGGGTGTATAAAAAACCTAACACCAACCACAATCAAGACACTAAGCCGTTAAAAGCTTTTAAACGGCTGTCAAAAAAAACCTTTATCCCCATAAAAAACAGTATCCGCGATTATATAGCCTTTGTAAAAAAACATTCATGGATATGGAAAGCATGGATTGCCCTGTGGGTGCTTAACTTAAACTTGGCATCTATCGCGGTTGCGGCACTCGCGTATTACTTTTACTTTGCAATGTCGTTTAATATAGGGTCGCTCTATGTGCAGATTGTCAAATTATTTACGGATTTAGGCATATTTTTTAAAGCAATCCCGTGGGGGTGCTGGGTGATAGTCGGTTGGCTGTTGTTTTGCCGTTTTCGGGTTAAAATAGCCCTCATGCGCTTGCGCCATATGGAGGCTAAAAATTGCGGCTTTATAAACGCATTGCCTATTGTATCCATCACCTGCGGCAGCATGGGCAAGAAAAAAACCACCGCCATTACGGATATGACGCTAAGTCAAGAGCTCATGTTCCGTCAAAAAGCGGAGAAAATTTTGCAGCAAAACGATATGAAATTTCCGTATTTTCCGTGGATATGCTTTGAAAAAGAGCTACAAAAATGTATGGAGTACGGCACGGTATATAATCTTGCCACAACAAAGAAATGGGTGCAAAAAAAGCGGCTGCGGTTTGAAAGGCACGGCAACACCGCCTTACAGCTTTACGGCTACAACGGCGAAAAGTACGGCATGGAATATGACGACTGCTTAAAAATATCTAATCTGTTTGAGGTGTTAGAAACCTACGCGCAGGCGTATTTTATCTTCGTTATTCAATCCAGCCTAATAGTATCTAATTACTCCGTGCGCACGGATAACGCGCTGCTAGACGAGGGCAATTTTCCCGCGTGGTATTCGGATTTTTTTCCGAAGCACCATACAAAGCACAGCCGCCACGCAAAGGTGCTAGACTTCGACGTCCTGCGGCTGGGTAAAAAAGTGTTGGATAACAACCCCAACATCGGCAGCTTCGAGTTTGGCGTGGTTTCTATTTCGGAGATTGGCAAAGAGCGCGGCAACAATTTAGAACTGCAAGAGGTTAAGAAAAAAACCGAAGACGCCAACCAAAAAAACGACCTTTTCAACAGCTGGCTTAAAATGTGCCGCCACTCGGCAACGGTGGATAACTTTCCGTTCATCAAGGTTTTTACGGACGAACAGCGTCCCGAATCGTGGGGCGCGGACGCACGGGATTTATGCGAGGTTGTCAGGATAACGGACTCGTCCGACGCTAAGCTAACGCTGCCGTTCTACACGGTAGAGGATATGTTAAGCGAGGCAGTGTTTAATTGGTTTATCCGCCTGTACTACGATTTCCGTTTCCGACGCGGGGATAACACGCTGCTTATGTACCTGCTCAAAAAAGCCGCCGCATGGATTTTCCGCCGCAATATGCGCATCTACAACCGTTTCGGATTTTCCTCGCTGTGCATAGAAAAAGAGCGCGGCACAATGGACGGCCGCGCAGTTAAAAAAGCCTACTACCTCATGCACCGCAAAATCTACGCCCGCCGCTTTTCCACAGACTGCTTTTCGGATTATTTTAACGATTTAGCTAAAAAAACCAAAGTAGGCTTAAACGATTACCGCGAATACGCAACCGAAAAAGCCGACATATCCGAGCTGCAAGCCCAAAACAGCTACTTCATCAACTCGCTGTATAAGGGCTAGCAGTGCGGAGTATAACCGCTCAAAAACAAAACCCCGCCCGTCTGCAACCAAATTACGCATAGGCAACAATCCTAAAAGCCTTTACGGAATACAAGCGGCAATGGCGCACAAGCGGTTTAGCGTGCGCTTGCCGCTCTCCGAAAGGCCTAGGATTTGCCCTAAGCTTTCGGTTGCGGATTTTAACAGCGGACGGGCGGGCCGCAACCCGCCGCAATACCGCTACTATATATAAATTAACACTATACATACATTAATGTGGCTAAAAGAATAGTATTACCTTTTAGCCACTGTGTGTAACTGTGTAAAACCACAAACCACAAAAGGAGGAAGTTAATATATGTCAACCAGAGTACGTAATTACTGCTTAACGCTTAACAATCCCGCTGAATCAGATGAGCAATTCAGCGAATACCTACAATCGCTAGACCACATAAAATACTTCGTTTTCGCCCGCGAAAGGGGTGACGGCACAACTCAAAACCCTGAAGGCACCGTCCATTTGCAAGGATACGTAGAGTTTACTAACGGCAAAACCTTTGCTACTCTCAAAAAGCTGTTTCCGCGCGCGCACATCGAACCGCGCAACGGCACAAAAAAAGCGGCGCGGGATTACGTGATGAAAACAGGCAAGTACGCAGACAAAGCCCACACCCGTATCGGTGAGGTAATAGAGTGGGGAGAATTTGCCGAAGAACGGGCGCGCACGGACTTAGCTAAGATTACCGAAATGTTGGACGGCGGCGCAGCCGAGCGGGAAGTCCGCGAAGCGTTCCCGACGCAGTACCTGATAATGAAAGCCAAAATTCGGGAGTACATTCAATCTCTGCGCGAGGAAAAATTTAAAGGCAGCCGCCGTTTGGATTTAGAAGTAACGTATATTTGCGGCACTACGGGCGCGGGCAAAACCCGTTATGTACTCGATACCTACGGCGACGAAAACGTGTTCCGCATGACGCGCTACGGCAATCAAATGAACGAAGAAAAGTTTGACGGCTACGCGGGCGAGCCCATTATAATTTTTGAAGAATTTCGCAGCCATATTTCCATCTCCAATATGTTAAATTACTTAGACATCTATAACGTCAATCTGCCTGCCCGCTACGGCGACAAAACGGCCTGCTACACAAAGGCTTACATCATCTCAAATTGGACGCTTGACCAGCAATACAAAAAAATTCAAGCCGAACACCCCGAAACATGGAAAGCCTTCCTGCGCCGCATCCACTACCTGTGGGAATACGACCGCAGCCCCGCCCCCAGACCCTTCACCAAATCCCACATCCAAACCCTCTGCCTCCAACCCATCAACGACACCGGCCTACCGTTTTAAAGTATCTTAGTCATAGTTTATAAAAAGCATAAGGAGATTGTTCATTATGACAATTGCAAAAAATCAAAGCATTGTTTACGACAGAAAAACAAAATATATTATAACGGAATTTTATATCGGCAAAATAGAATTAAAAGACGCTATTATTAACATTTTACATTCTCGGTTTAATGCGGAGAAAAACAATAAAAAAGCCAGCTAAAAAAGGCTAAAATCATTTACTTTTGGAACAAATTATGCTATAATTATAATAGCAAAAAAGATGTTTTGAGGCGTTCCAAAAAGGAGGTTAACGTGGAACGACAAGAATTACAAACATCAACGCTTTCAGCAATTCCGACAAATGGTTGTTATCAAGCTGGATTATATGCGAGATTGTCTAAGGATGACCTGCAAAAAGGCGAAAGTATCAGTATTGAAACCCAAAAGCTGATATTAGAGAAATTTTGCAACGAGCATGGTCTTAATATCGCAGAATACTATACAGACGATGGATATTCGGGTGCTACCTTTGACAGACCGGATTTCAATCGAATGATAGACGATATTGAGAACGGCAGGATCAACTGCGTGATAACGAAGGATTTAAGCCGACTCGGAAGAGATTACATTCAAACGGGAACGTACATTGAATTGTATTTTACGGGGAAGAATGTTCGTTACATAGCGGTAGACGATGGGGTTGATACGCTCAAAGCTGATACTACCAACGACATAATGATGCCGATTAGAAATCTTTTTAATGAGTGGTACGTCAGGGATATATCCAAAAAGGTGCGTAACGCGAAAAGAAGAAGAATGGCGGCGGGTATGTTTATCAGCGGACAAACTGCATATGGTTATCAGAGAAATCCAGAAAACAAGAATCAACTGATTGTTGACGAAGAAGCTGCGGAAGTAGTTAGGGAAATTTTCAGAATGGCCTTAGAAGGCAATGGTGTAGTTAAAATCGCAAAAGAGCTTTCGGAAAGACGTATTTTAATACCGTCTGCATACAAGTGTTTAAAAGGCGATACAAGGTTTGCAAGATATATTAGCGAACAGCCCGAAGAATACAAGTACAAATGGTGTGTTCCCACTGTGCAGATGATAATGAGAGATATGGTTTATGTCGGCGATATGGAAAATCATAAGCAAGAAAAAATCAGCTATAAGATAAAGAAATTTCGCACGATTCCGAAAAGCCAAAGAATCATCGTCAAGGATACGCACGAACCAGTTATCAGCAGGGAAGATTTTATGACGGTGCAGAACTTGATAAGCGCAAGGCACAGACCGCAAAAATACGCTGACGAAAATGTGTTTAAGAGTATAATCTTTTGCAAGAAGTGCGGCGGGCGGTTAACTATTCAAGGCAAAAATAAAAAAACTGGAAGAATGAATTGGTATCGTTGCTTAAAATCTTACTCGTATCCAGAAAAATGTGAAGCAGGCAATTATATCGGCTACAAGGTGTTGTTAAATCTTGTTACCGAAAAAATCAAAGAAAAGATTGCATTGTTTTCCGCAGATGAGAGTATCCCTAAAATGCTTGTGCAAAGAGTAAATAATCCTAAAAAAGACGATAGGTTAAAAAGCGAAAAGCAAACATCGGAGAATAGAGTGGCTTCGCTAAAAAATCTAATACGTAGGCTTTATGAGGATTATTCTTCGGGGATTTTAACGCTGTTGAACTATCAAGAATTGCTGGCAGGCTATCAAGAAGAACAAGCGCACCTTAACGAGCGGATTGCTGAAATAGGCAGAATACTTGCGGACAGTAAGGACGAACTGGAAAATTACCAACTATTCAAAGATACGCTCTTAAAGTTTGCAGACTTTGATGTCCTTGACCGTAATATGGTTAATCATTTAATTGACCGTATTGAGATAGGACACAAAAAGAAAATAGATGGGGAATCCGTCCAAGAGGTTGACATCTATTTCAGATTTATAGGCAAATAATTTGCCTAAACAGTCAAAACTGAAATTGGTGTCTATAACTCAATGACAATGAAAGCGGTTTGCACAGTGATTTTGAAACATGGCTAGAAAAGCTTGCGCCCGAAAAGCCGCACAGCCAGTACCGCCACAACGGCTGCGAGGACAACGCCGACGCACACTTAAAGCGTCAAATTATGGGAAGAGAAGTAGTTTGCGCGATAACAAACGGCAAACTAGACTTCGGTACATGGGAGCAAATTTTCTACGGCGAATACGACGGCAAACGCCCCAAACGCATTTTAATTAAAATTATCGGCGAGTAGTATAACCGTACAGAAGCATTATTTATCCTCAAAATAATATACAAGAAAACCGTTTTCCATTTTTTGTTTGATGTTTACAAGTGATTTGTCAGCAATATTTAGCGTAATTGAGTTTATAAGAAACCCGCCGCTAATTTCATCGTCCAAATAATCGTATGCAACGGTTGTATCGAGGTGCGCGAAAGTTTCCATGCTATGCGAAGCAGGCGGGTTAATTATACCTATTCTTGTGATATGTGCATCGGGCTCTGCTATTACATATTTTACCAAATGCGTTCCTTCAACTTTTTTAGCAGGCAATTCGTTTGTTGTTATATTCGCAATGCCTTTTTGATTGATTATCAATTCGGGTGCTTGTACATCTACAAGCTTAGACGGGTCATTTGTAAAGTGTGCCGCCAATATTGTACTGCCAAAACGTGCTACTATATTGACATTTCTACGATCAACGCCGTTAGCAATCGTGTCAAGATTTGCTGATTCGGTTCCGTCAGGACTCAAATAAGCCCACCGTTCAAAATAATATCCGGCGGCGGGAACTGCTTCGTAATTATCGTGTGTGTTACGGAATCTGCTAGTAGAACTCCAAATAATATCATCGCGTAAAATAATGGACCCGTTTCCGCTTTCTACAACAAAAGGTTGCTCTAACCATCGGGCATAAATTGTAATATCCTCAGTTACGGTTAGAGTATTTCCGGCACGGGTAATATACGTTGGCTCATAATACCAACCAAAAAAGAAATACCCTTCTTTTTTAGGAACTTGCAAAGCTATGCGGGTATCTTTTTCATATCTAATAGAGGGTAAGCTATTTCCGCCTTGCACGTCATAAATTACCGTGTAGTAGGTAAGCTTTTCTTCACAGCCTAAAAAAGCAAATGTGCCGGCAAACAAAAGGCTGACCATTAAAAAAATTCCGATTTTCTTTTTCATAAAAAACTTTCCTCCTGATAATTTCATAAATAATTATACACATTTTTCATAAAAAAGTCAAGCATATTTCGTGCGCGCAAAAATCCGCCTTTTATCTCCGCGTATAAACCTGCCTGCATAAGGCAATCATTATGCGCGGAGGTGGTTTTTTATGAACCCGTTTTTAGCACAATCTAAGCCCGTAGAGGAAAACATTAAAAGTTGGGCACAGCTGTATCCTAAGCCGTACAGCAAGTTAAAGGCCGCGCCCTTTACTAAAATCCGCGTGATTTTGGCAAACGGCGCAGAGTTTGAGTCTACGTGGTTTTTACATCAGTTCGCGCGCAACTGCGCCGACAACGATTTGCGGCGCGAAATCGCACTCATCCGCAATCAAGAGCAGCAGCAACAAAAACGCCTTAGCTGTTTAAAGCCCTTAGACGAGCATTTTTTAGAAACCACCATCAGCTACGAGCAGCTAGCCATCGAGCTTACGGCAATTTTAGCGCAAAACGAAAAAGACAAAAACAATAAAGCCGCCCTCGACCTTGCGCTGTTAGAAGATTTCGACCACCTGTTCCGCTTTGCCAACCTGTTAAAAAAGGATTTCGGCATAGAGGCCGAAACGATAGTAGGCAAGTACACCGAAATTATGCCGGGCCGCCCCACTATCAACGAGCACCGCCACCCGTTCGACCACATCAAATATTCGCTGTGCGCCAAAACCGCCGACCCGTACTCTAAGCTTGCAGCAGGCATTATCACGGCGGCCGAGCAGCAAACCATGAACTTTTACATGAACATTGCCGCAACGTACCCCAACGATTTAGGGCGCAAGCTTTTTGCCGAAATCGGCATGGTAGAAGAAATGCACGTGTCGCAGTACGAATGCTTAGCCGACCCCACATGCAGTTGGCTAGAAAAATGGCTTATGCACGAATACACCGAATGCTACCTCTACCACAGCCTGTATCAAGACGAGTCGGACGCCTATATAAAAGGCATTTATCAAGAGCATTTTGAAATGGAGGCCGCGCACTTAAAGCGGGTTGCCGAATTACTCAAAAAATACGAAAAAAAGGACGTTAAATCGGTTATTCCTAACCCAGAATTTCCCGCGCCCATAAAATTCGGTTCTAACATCGACTATGTGCGCAAGGTTATAGCCGAGTCTGTATATATCACCTCCGACCGCGAAAAATATGTAGACGCGCGCAAACTGCCCAAAAGCGCGGACTTTTTCCGCTTTAACAATACCGTTAACGGCAGTCCTGCGCAAGTCGCCAGCCATTTGGTGATTCGCGAATCCATAAGCGCATTCGGCGGCAAAGACTACCGCAGCCAAAAATCCGCCCACCCCATACACGCCCTAGACGACCGCACCCAAGACAACGTAACGGTAGGCAAGGAGTAGGGAAGAAGGTCGTCAAAATGGATTGAGCCACTTTGTTATTTTTTGTGCGTGCAAAATCTCCTTGACAAAAACAAATTTATGATATAAACTAATAATGAAAGACGGTGTTGCCTGCCTTTAACGAGGCTATCCCCTTAAATGGGTAGTGGCGCGTGATATTACCACCGTCTTTTATTATGTCTTTTTTTCGCTGCTAACACAAATTCATTTGACAAATCGGCTAATACCGTGCTATCTTAATCTTAGCCAAGCAAATTTCGGTTTGCCCCGCTTTATTTTCCCCCTAAATACGGAGAGGTATCGAAGTGGTCATAACGGACCTGACTCGAAATCAGGGAGCGTGAAAGCGCACGTGGGTTCGAATCCCACCCTCTCCGCCAATGTCGTTTAAGTTTGAACTCCCCCACGAATATTACATATTCGTTAAGGGAGTTCCAGGCTTAATCGTACATTATGAAAGACCAGAGCCAAAGAAAGCATTATATAATGCAGGTTGGGAAAACTGGAAAACACAAAAGCGAAACAGCAAAGGGTTTTGCAAGAATACGGAATAAAAGCAAAGACGGCAGAAATGCCGTCTTTTTGTTTACTTGATTACTTGATTACTTCTTCCAACACGCTGCACATTGCTTTAAATAGACCAACTTGACTATCTAATACGCCGTGCCATTTTAAGCCGTGAAACATATTATTTCTTATACGCCAAATCGCCAACAATGCACCGTCAAATGATTTCTCGCCGTTTGAATTTATAAAGTCAATAACAATGCCTATGTATGTTTTTCTTTCTGTCGCAGATATTCTTGCTCGTTGGTCAACTGTCGGATATAAGTATTCGCTTACATATTGCTCAACAGTTTGTGCAGGAGGGTTTACCTCTTTCATTCTTTCTTTTAATTGCTTTGCAAACGCTCTAAAAATCACTTTACCTGTTTCACTAATATTTTTCACCGCCAACAAAATGTCTTGGTGGTTACAAGCACAAGTACATTTTTCGTCCTCAAACACATTCCAAAGTATAGAGAATTTACCTACAAGATAAATCGTACTGTGTTTTATTTCCGCATTGCGAATTGTTGCTGTGTCTTTTTCAGTTTTAACGAACTTAGTCGTATATGGTTTTTTGTCAAGTTCCTCTAAAAACGAGTAAACTTTCGTTGCTGTGATGTTTTCCATATCGCCGCCGTTTTCTGCATATCTTTTCAAATCGTAAGCAAGAACACGAGCACAATCTATAACAAACTTATTATCTATAAGTTCCTTGTTTGTCTTTTCGTCTTTTGGTTTATCTGCCATTTTCTATTCCTTTATGCTTGCTTGTTACCACTTCGCAACTTTTCATAAATTGCCTTAAACAATGCTGTTTTCACATCGTCCATAAACTCCTCGTCTGTAAACAGTATTTTGAAAAGGTCGCTGTTTTGCTCGTAGCGGTTTATTGCCTTGTTTTCAAACTCTTTGTCATAAACTTTCTTAAAGTCTTTTTCTTCATTGTTTTGGGCAAATGCACGCATACGGTCATCGTCTAAATAGTCCTTTTCAATTTGCTCAAACACTTTGTCCATATTAGTAAACTTGGTTTGATACTTTTGATTTATCTTTGTGATTATCTCACTTAACTTGACTTTTATTTCTTCGCCTTTTTTACCGATGTAGCCAGTAGGTGGGTCAATCTCGCCTTGCTCTTTCACAAGTGAAATGCTACCCTCAAACTTCTTTTCAACCTTAAAAAATTCCAGTTCAACAAGGTCTTTTACATCTATTGTTTTTGTGTGTTCTTTCGGTAAGAATTGATTAAGATACTTATAGTAAACAAAAGCACTTTGTAATTCCTTGTCGTTCATACGAGCAACTTGCACAACAAAGTTGTAGTTTCTCAAAAACGCTTGCATTATGTTTTTGAACTCTAATTTGTCGGCTTTTTCTAACTGAATATATTTCTCTTTGGCTTTATAAAGAAAACCGCTAAGTTTGCTCATATCTTCGGTGTTGGAGTAGTAAGCCGTTGCAAAGCCGTCAATGTCTTTTTTGTCAACAATTTGATATGCCTCTAATCTGCTGTAAATATCATAAATGTTGTTTACATCAAAACCCTCTGTCAGAACTGTTGCTTGATAATAGTCTTGGAAAGCGGTTTGAATGTCTTCGGCTTTGTTTACAAAGTCCAAAACAAAAGTGTCTGTTTTGCCCTCACAAGTTCGGTTGAGGCGAGAGAGCGTTTGCACCGCTTTTATGCCTGCAAGTTTTTTGTCAACAAACATTGTGTGCAATAAAGGTTGGTCAAAGCCTGTTTGATATTTTTCGGCAACTATCAAAACATTGTACTCTTCCTCAAACGCATCAGGCAGTTGGCTTTCGCTTATTTTGTTTATGCCAACCTCTGTAAAACTTTCTTTTAAGTCGGGGTCAAACACATCGCCCGAAAAGGCAACAAGCACTTTCAATTTGTCTGCCAGTGATTTTGTTTGTATATATTTCTTAAATGCGTGAACATATCTAACGGCGTGAAGTCGTGACGGAGTAACAACCATTGCTTTTGCTTGACCGCCTATTTTTTTTGAGGTTGTGTTTAGGAATTGCTCAATAATGATTGCCGTTTTCTGCGTTATGTTTGTAGGGTGCAGGGTTTCAAAGCGTATCAATTCTTTTATGCCTCTGCCTGCCTCAAACTCTGGGTCTTCGTTTGTCTTCTTAACAAGTTTATAGAATGTGCTGTATGTCATATAGTTTTGCAGAACATCTAAAATAAAACCCTCTTCAATGGCTTGTCGCATTGAATATATGTGATGTGGTACATAACTGCCTGTTTCCGTTTTCCTGCCGAAGATTTGCAGTGTCTTGTGTTTCGGCGTTGCCGTGAAAGCAAAGAATGACAAGTTCTTGTGTTGTCCGTGACTTGCAAGTTCATTTAACATTTTGTCTTCATCGTCAACAAAGTTTTGTTCCAGTTCGCTCTCAATACGGATAGCCTCTTCAAGGTCGCCTAAACCTGCTTTAAGTTTCTTTGCACTGTTTCCAGTTTGAGAGGAGTGTGCCTCGTCAACGATTACAGCAAAGCGTTTGTCTGCTGCCTCAATGTCCTTATATATTATCGGAAACTTTTGCAAGGTGGTAATGATAATTTTTTTGCCATTGTTGACTGCTTTCAAAAGGTCTTTGCTTGTTTTGTTCTTATCTATCTTTTCAATAAAACCTGTTGTGTGTTCAAACTGATAAATATTGTCTTGCAACTGTTGGTCAAGGACTTTGCGGTCAGTAATAACTATAACACTGTCAAAAATCGCTTTGTCTTTTGCATCGTGCAAAGTCGCAAGCCTATATGCAAGCCAAGCGATACTGTTGCTTTTTCCACTTCCTGCACTGTGCTGTATTAAGTAGTTTTTGCCACTGCCTGCAAAACGAGTGTCTGCAATAAGTTTACGCACAACATCAAGTTGGTGGTAACGAGGGAAGATGAGCGTTTGTTTTACCGCACCAGTCTTTTTGTTTTTCTTAACTTCTAACTGAACAAACTTTTTAAGTATGTCAAACAAACTGTCTTTACTAAGAACTTGCTCCCATAAGTAAGAGGTCAGAAAACTGCTTTCGTTGTTTGGGTTGCCTTTTCCGCCGTCATTGCCTGCACCATTAGAACCTTGATTGAAAGGTAAGAACCTTGTTGAACCGCCAGTCAGTTTGGTTGTCATATAAACTTCTTGCAGGTCAACGGCGAAATGCACAAGCGAGCGTTTGTTGAACTGAAAAATAATCTCTTGTGGGTCACGGTCATATTTATATTGCTTGATTGCATTTGCATAAGTTTGACCAGTAAACTCATTTTTGAGTTCAATAGTAACAAGCGGAAAGCCGTTTATAAAAAGCACAGTATCTATGCTATTTTTGTTTTGATAGGAATAGTGAAGTTGACGAACAAGTTTGCAAATATTGAGGTCGTACAATTTTACAGTGTCGGGGTTAATGTTGTTTTCGGGTTTGAAAGCAAGCAACTCTATTGTCGCTCCGTTTAATTTTACGCCCTTACGCAATACAAAAAGCAGTCCGTGTTCGTCAATATTCTTTTTTAGCCGTTCAACAAAATATGTATCGGCTTGTGAGCCTTGACTGTCGGTAACTTTTTTCCACTCTTTGGGTTGCGTTTGTTTTATGAAAGTAAGCAGGTCGGAAGTAATTATGCCGTTGCGGTTGTCAAAAGCAGAGGCGGTGTCCTTGACATATCCACCATAAGTTGTGAGAAACTTCTCAATAAACTCCTCGTAATTCTTTTCTTTGGTTTGCATTATAAAACCTCCTTTCTGCCTGTTACACATTCGTATATCAATGATTTTTTGTATTCTTCCAATTTGTCTATTATGCCTTTACGGTATTCAATTATTTTGTCTATACGACCACACTGTTTATCAAGATAGTCAGCAATTTCTCTTTGTTCGTCAGTTGGTGGAATTACAACGGTTAAACTTTTTAGCAAGTCTTGACTTAATGAGGCACGAGAAACCATATTCATTTCTCTTGCAAAATAATCTCTATGCAGATTGCTCCTAAAATAGTATTTTGAGAATTGAGGCAACAACTCTTCCTTATAAGGTCTAAACCTAATTAAGAAACCAGAAAAAGTAGCATTGCTCACATCTGAAAAACAAACAGACGATAAACCAATTTCTTCTATCGTTTCAGATGTTCTCGTAAACAAAACATCGCCTCTGTTAATTGAATATAGTTCACGCTCTCTTTCATTGCTATCAAAGACGCCGTCAAAACTTTGAGGCAGTGCAAAATTATTGTAAACATCGGTATAATTTACAAATGGTAAACCGCTTTCAAACCTGTCGCCACTGGCACTAACTCCATTCTGAAACTTACCTAAAAATCTTAATTTTGTAAGTACCCAATGGCTGGGAACTTGCCCCAAAAATTGACTTCCGCTATCCTTGTACTTAACAGTGTTGTCTAAGCCTTTTGTAACAATCTGCGAAATAACATTTGCTCTGTACTCGCTTAATAGGTCAATGGCTTTTTTATTTTTTGCGATTTGTTGATTGATGATGTCAATTTTTTTATCAAGATACGAGGCGATGCGGCTTTGTATGTTAGTGTCGTTTTCATATTGAACTCTAATGAACTTATATTTATCGGCGTTAAGAGTAACTTGTGTTGTTCCAAAAGACCAAGAGTTTTTTTCTTGCTCAAATTCGTCACATAAAAGCAAATAGTATAAGTATTTAGTTTTTAGAACATCACTTGCAATGGCAAAAAAGCCTGTTGAATAAATGCTGTCTTCATCGGTTTTGTTTATAAGTGTGGTCTTAACTGTATCTTTCATTTTGGCTACAAGAATATTGTTTTCTTTTACTTCCAAATTAGCCCTTGATGGTTTAGAGAAAAACGATACATAGGTTTCATTTTCTTCATTATCAATATCGCCAGTTGAAATATACAGGCGTGTTCCTTCATACGCTTTTACGGTATTGCCAACAAGTTTAGCAATATTGCTTATTCTTACATTATTTATCATTCGCCAACTCCTTTAACGCATTGTCAAGTTGGCTGTCTAATTCTAAGATTTCAGACATTATTTCAGCACTTTTGCGTAGTGGTTGATATTTGTAAAAGTGCTTTGTGAAAGGTATTTCATAGCCTATTTTGATTTTGCTTTCGTCTATAAATGCTCCGTGAGGGCAGTATGGCAAGACTTCACGCTTCATATAATCGTTTATATCTTCTTTGAATGAAATTATTTCGGTGTCTTCAAGTTCTTTGTTAAATACGATTTTGCCTTTTTTGTCTGTCATAGGCTTTCCGTCTTCATTTAGTTGTGGCTGGTTTACAACAACTTTTCTATATGCAAAATCAGCAATGTCAAATATCTTACAGTTTTTATTGTCTTTAAAATTGTTATACATTTCAACAATGCTGTCAATTTGTGTCGGACTAATATCTTTCATTTTTTTGCCTAATGACCTACGGCGTTTTTCGTATATTTCACTTGCATTGATAAGTTGCACTTTACCAATGCGTTCTTTTGGTTTTTTGTTTGAAAGCAACCAAATATATGTTGTAAGCGGCGTGTTATAAAAAATGTTGGTTGGAAGTTGAATAATGGTGTCCAACAAGTCATTTTCCAAAATATATCTGCGTATTTCACTACCGCCTTTTTCAGGGTCGCCTTGATATAGGGCAGAGGCATTGTGAATAATAGCAACTTTGCTACCATTCGATTTCTTGTCATTCGGTTTCATTTTGGCAACCGCATTTTGTAAAAACAATAGTTGACTATCATCTATCGCAGGAAGACCTGCACCAAAGCGACCACCTTTACCTCGCTTATGTTCTTTTTCCACTTCGGTTTTATCTTTTTTCCACTCTCTGCCGAAAGGTGGGTTCATAATAATATAGTCAAAATGCTCTTCGGGAAACTGGTCGTTTGATAAAGTGCTACCAAATTTTATAGAAGAGTTTTTACCGCCTTTAAGCAGCATATCACTTTTGCAAATAGCATAAGTTTGAGGGTTGATTTCTTGCCCAGAAGAGAAAACCTCGTTTGTGCTGTTTAATGCTTTAATATGCTCGTAGGCAATAGAGAGCATACCGCCAGTTCCGCACGCTCCGTCATATATTGAGATTACTTTGTTTTGTTCGCTTAGTTCTTCGTTATCAAGAAGAAGATTGACCATTAACTGAATGATTTCTCTTGGCGTGTAGAACTCTCCTGCATCGGCATTGTATGTTTCACTAAATCTGCGAATAATTTCCTCAAATATGTAGCCCATTTCTATATTGCTGATTTTGTCGGGGTGCAGGTCTGCATTGTCTGTATTGAACTCTTGAATAATAAGATAAAGCAAGCCTGCATTATCAAGTTTGTCAATTTGTCGGTCAAACTCAAAGCCTCGTTCTTTGCTTAAAATATCTTTTACATCGTCCGAAAAACCAGTAATATATTTTTTGAAGTTCTTTTTTATATTGTCGGGGTCTGCAAGTAATTTTTTGAAATCAAAATCGCTTACATTGTATATTTCTTGCTTTGCAACATTTTTAAGCAGTTTGTCAATCGGTGGCGTGATTGTTTTGTATTCGCCTGCGACTTTCAAGACTTTTGCTTTTGTATCGGCAAGAACACTGTCAAAACGCTTTAAGACAGTGAACGGCAAAATCACATCGCCGTATTCGTGCGGTTTGTAGTCGCCTTGAAGTTTATCGGCAATGCTCCATATTAGACCTGCTTTATTATCAATTTTTTGCTTATCCATTTTGTTTTTCCCCCTTAACTGTGCCTGCTTTGTTTTTTTCTTTTGGTAGAACTTCAAGATTGTTTGTTCCAACAATTTTTATATCATCGCCGTCAAAATAAAAAGCAATAGCATCACCGCTATCAATACCTAATCGTTTCCGCACTTCTTTCGGAACGGTTATTTGACATTTCGCAGAAAGTATTGCTTCCTTGACCTTTTTCATTAAAACTCCTTACAACTCAAAATTCTTTACTTTCTTTACTTTTTAGTATAACAAATCGGAAGTGAAAAGGCAAACAAAAGGAACTATGTTTTCAAAATTAAAAATTAAAATGGCAACTCGCCGTCATCGTCAATGGGTGTGAGTTTTGATTTGCGTTGCTGTTGGAGTTGGGTTGCTTGTAGTGAGGTTTGTTCGTATTTCTCTTTGAGGTTTAGTTCAGGGTTGCGGTCAAAATTGAAAACTTTATGTATTCGGCGATTAAAGGCTTGCCAAGTGGTTGGGTGTTCGGTTTGAACATTTTTGTATTGCTGTTCAAGTACCCAATTTGTAACGATATAAACTTTTGTGTAACAAGCCTCTTTGTCGTTGTATCGGCTCGGCAACATTAGAGGGTAGCCGTCTAAGTAGTTAAGCATATCCTCAATTTTGAAACTTGAACGAAACTCCTCAAACACAACAACATCTTGCCCGATATACTGGTCAAAAGCGGTATGGTCGTATTTTGTAACTCGGTAAACATTTTTGTAGCCGTAGCGTTCCATAATTGAGCGTGTTTTGCCTTTGGCTGTTTGACCATAAATGTAAGTAACATCTAACTTGCGGAAGTTGTTATCAAACTTGTTTTCTCTAATTAGTAAGTCGTGGGCGGTTTTTATGTTGCCTATCATATGAATACGCTTAGGCTTGCGTTTTATAAACTCGCCCCACGAGATTTGTTTGTTTACAAGTTCCAAAATGTCATTGTATAAAACTGTGTGTTCGTCCTCGTCCTTTTCGGCAGGCTCGTCAAAGGTTTCTATTGTGCTGATACGCTCCGATACATCGTATAAATGTTTGCCCTCTTTTCTGCAAGACGGCGTGTCGTGTATCAGGTAGTTATAAGCACTTTCGGGTATAGAGCAGCGTTGAACAAATACAAGCCCCATATCGTCAGTAGCAAAAGCCTTAAACCAAGAGCCTCTTTGATTTTTAGCAAACTGAACAACAAAATGATAATGAGGCTTTTTAAGTTCCTCGCTGTTTGGCTGTTTGTCTTTGTCGTGTAAAATATATGCGTAGCGGTGTATGTCTGACGATGTTATAATTGCTTGTAACTGTTCTTTATGATAACAAGTGCCAGACCACCAAGTTGATGTAATTCTTGAATAGTCCATAGTTTTTTATGCTCCTTATATAATATATATTAGTGTTGAATGTTGAATGGGGGGCTAAGGACATAGTTACCTTAGCCCCCCACGAAACAAACGGCGAAATACCACACGGCAAGCAGTTCGGCGTGGCGAGGCGTGAACGCCTGCTCGCCACTACGGCCAAACTGCTTGCCTCTGCGTGTGTGTATTTTTTCGCCTTTACTTTTTGCGTTTCTTTGCACTTCGTAGAAACATTTGCTTGAATGTGTCTGTGTCCTCTAAAATTAAATTATCAAACACATAGGGTGTTATTGTTTCGTCTTTGCATTTGTAGAAGTTTCGGAAAGTTCGCTCGTCATACTTAAAGTTTAATAATGACGGCAGATAGAAAGTGCGTTTGCCTGTTTCCATTCCGCTTGCTCTTTCGGTATTGTTTTCGGTCAAGTATAGGTATTTACGAAAGCCTATTGCCTTGCATATCTTTTCAAGGAATATCAGAGACGGTGTAAGAACTTTTTGCAGTTTGCCAAATATTCGCCCTTTGCGTGTGCTGTCGTTTCCCCAGTGGACAAAACGGACTGCTAAGGCTTTGAGAGGCAATAACAATGCAAGAAAGGCATAAGGCTTTAATACCCATTTTTGCTGTATCATATATTCGTTTTTAGATACAACACGCCTAACATCAATGTAGATGTTTTCGCTGTCTTGTTCCGTGCAGATTATACGCCAGTTGCCAAAGTGTCGGCATAGGCGAAAGAAGTCAGAAACATTGACTGCGTTTTGCATATCCTCGTTTTCATCGCCCATTCGTTGCTTTGCTGTGTCTACTGAAAGCATTGCACCAACTTCGTCAAGGAATAGCACGCAGTGAGCAGGTAGTCTTGCACGCTGTTCGCAGTGTTCTTTTGAAACAAAGGTTGTGTATTTGCCGTCAACCATTATAGGAATGTTTGATAAGAGGCACGGCACGGCGTTTGAGTTTTTGAAAAAGTTGTATGAAAACTCTATCTCGTTCCAGTCAAGCGGTTTGTCTTTTTTCTTAACAAACTTGAAGTATCGCCATCGCAGGTCGCTCCACATCTTACGAGCCATTACAACTGCCTCATATAAGCCACTGCTTGACTTTCCGCAACCGGGCGAGCCGATTTTAACAACTACAACATTGTCAAGGTTGATATTTCTTTCGTGCTTTATCTGAGATATTTTAATGCGGATATACTGCAACAGTTGATACACAACAAATAAGTAAATAATGACATACCTTAACGCCCATACGAGTATGAGCGTGTAAGGTATTGCCACTATGATAAACACGAGTACGCTTTGAAAGGTAAAGCCTGCTATAAAGACCATTCGGAAGTTGTAAATTGCGTTGGCTATTTCGGCATAATTAAACGAAGTAACGGCTTTAACAACAACGCTGTCAATCTTAAAATCAAAGCCGAAAAACAAAATGTGTACGACTAAGTATTGCAGTATAAAGTAAACCGCCGAGAAGTTTTGCCAAACATCAACCCTTTGTGTTAGTTTTGGCTTTTTCATTTCTTGCCCCCAAACGCTTTTGATATGGCTTTGACAACGCCCTTAACCATTCCGATTATGAGTTTGATTAACAGCGTTATGATTTGAACGACAAGCGGAAAGCAGAATATCAAAAGCAGTACAATTATGATTATTGCAATGACTGTGCCGAAACTATCGCCGAACAGTTTGCCGAATTGTTGAAAAAGGCTTTTAAGTGAGAATTGTTCGCCGTCCTCGTTTATTCCGACATCTGGACGGACAATATCCGTTGCCTCATCGCCGTTAGGCAAAAACCATTTGTCGCCCTTACGCAAAACAATGGTGTTTAATATGCCAAACTCTGGGTCGTCTATAAAGTGAAAATAAATGTTGAAATTGAGTTTGCGTAAGAACTCCACAGTTGCACAGTTTTCTAATATACCGCCTCTAATGGTTTGCACTTGCTTGTTCGGCACTGTGATTACTTGTGAGTTTTTTTGGTCGTAAACAACAGGCAAGCCACTGTCAAGTTGATAGATAGGTCTGCCTAAACTGTCGCAAAGTTGGTTGTTTGCAGGGTTGATGTATATGCCCGATTTGAACTCTCCGCTATCGTTTGCGGTCAGCACGCCCTCAATCTTTTCCCAAGGGTGCGAAACCATTTGTATTAACTCCACAGCCTCGCCGACTGTTCCTGCCTCAATCAGATTAACCGATTGTATAGGGTCAAAGCCTTTGAATACGCCGTACAGCCAAATGCCGACTGCAACAGTTGCCCCGATAGCAAGACCGATTTTACCGCCGAAAGCGGCACACGCCATTATTGTTAAGCCAAGAGTTACAGCCGTTCTTGCAGCAGCAGGTAGCCAAACTGCACGGTTTTGGTCTATGAACCAACTGACTGGTATTTCACGCCCAAGCATATCAAAATACTTGTATTCAAATGAGGACTGACTAAAAGGGTTAAGTCTATCCCACCAGTTTGTTTCAAACTTTTCCATTTTGACATAGAGCGTTTTTATCAGATTGTCTTTTTTGTCAAGTATGGTTGCGATATAGATTTTGTCGCCTGCCTTGACTGTGGTTAGTGTTTTACCGCCACCGCTTCCAATGTCATATTGCATTGATACGCTGTTGTACCAGTAAGTAAGGGCTTTATTTGCGGCATCGTACAACTCTTGCGTTATTTCGTTGTATAGACCCATTGCCAAGTTGTCGGGGTTGTAAAGCAGTTTGCCGTCCTCTGTTATGAGTTGCCCTGTTTCACGGATAAGCCTAATTTCTTTGCCGTCAGCGTCATAGAGTTTTCGCTCTTGCAGAGAACTGGGTGGTTTTTCCGTGTCGCTGTATGCCGTTATTCCTGTGGGCGTAACACGGAGCGAGGCAGTGCTTTGTAAAACTTGCGTAACGCTTATAGGCTGTGAGCCTTGCGAAACTCCGCTTGTCATTGCCTGTGCGGTCATTGCTTTTTGTGCATACAAGATACCAAAAAGGCAAATGAAAGCAAGCATAAGTGAAACACAACTCATTATTATTCTTTTAGTTTTCTTTTTCAATTTGAGCCTCCTTTAATATTTGAAGTTGTCAGCATACTTGAATGTAATTGCTGTTATTGTGATGTAGCAGTTTTCGGGCGGTATTCTGTAACCGCTACTGTCAACCCAAGTGTCAAAACAAATTATGTGCGTGCCTAACGGAATACCGCTTGAACTCACTGCATTTGACTTGTGAAAAACTGCAAAGTTAAACACATCTAAACGACCACCCGAATATTGAGCACGATACGACATATCGTGAAAACTTGTAAGTGTAACCTTAACTGTCCTTGTTACTGTCGGAAACTCCAACTTTACTGTAACCGTCATACTGTCAAGCGGTTGCGAGGTATCAATTAAGTGGTCAAGGTTGAAAAACACTCTTTCAACTCTGTAATTACCGCTGTTTGTTATGTTTTGGTTTAGGCTGTTTTGTGGCGTAGGCAGATTTGCACTTGCAACAGTCTGATTTGTCGGTGTGTACTTTGCAAAGAAAGTTACATCGCCGTTGAGCGTTATTGTGCGAGGGTTAGAAACTGCCGACTGATTAAGTGTCCAACCGCCGAAAGAATAGCCAGCAAAAGTGAGTGTTGTCGGTACAGTTATGCCGTTTGCCGTTGCCACATATTGCGTTGAGATGTTTGTTATTGTGTCGTTCCGCTTATATGCGAAAGTAACAAAGTGCCTTGTTTCAACCTTTGCAAACCAAGTTGTGTGTTCAAAGATTTGCCGTGTCGCAGGGTTGACAATATCAACGCCGTTGAGTGTCCAACCTAAGAATATTTTGCGGTCAGTATTTGCAGGGTTTGTAACTGTTCGGGTGTTTCCCATTTCAACAATAAAGTTGCCGTGTGAGTTGTTTTCGTAAACAAAGTTGACATTGTATTTGCGTGTTATAACGGCATAGAATGTCATATCGCTTGTAACCGTTATTTGCGAGATGTCCACCAATGCACCGTTGAGTGAGAGCGACCAACCAAGAAAAACAACATAGTCCGTTGATACAGGGTTCTGTATTTGTATCTTGCCGTCAACTGGTATCATTTGCACCGAGTAAATTGTGTCATTGAACATAAACACAATGCCAAAGCGATACTCTAACAAGCCTTGATTTAAGGTTTCAACAAGTTGCTCCAACGCAAAACACGCTTGTAACAGGCTATCTCTGATTTCCTCTAACTCAACGATGTAGGCTTTGAGTTCGGCGTTTTCCGCTTGCAAGTCAAGTATCATATTGTTAAGTTCTCGGATATACACTTGCATATTAGCGATGTTGTTTTCAAGTTCGTAAATAAGTTGTTCTTTAAGTTCATTGCTAAGTTGCGAGTTAAGCAGTTCCTCAACAACGGAATTACGCTCGTTTTCTAAAACCTTTATATTTTCTTGCAGTTGTATTATTTGCTGTGTCAGTATGTTGAAAGTGGGTATTTCGTTGTTGCCGTTGTTGCTATGGTCTTTGTCGCAAGGATAGTGATTTTCCTCACACTCTTTTTTTGTGCCTGTGTCTATTAAGTCGGGTAAGTTGTTGAAAGTGGCGATAATGCCAAAAAGCACTATCGCCACCAACACAATGGCAAGTAAAGGTTTGATATGTTTCATATCAGCACCCCCTTAAACACAAAAGCCAAAACTTACATAAACATTGCTTTGATTTGCGTTTGTGTTGCTAGATATACTGCCACCATAAGAAACGGAGTGATACCATACATCTGACGAGGAAACAGGAGTGCGTAGAAAGTAAGAGGTGTTTGTGCCGTTGAGTGGTTTTACTATACTGCCACCCTTAACATAAAACTCGTATCTGTCGCCCTCGTGATTTCCTGTAAAGTTGCCGACTTCTTGCCTTGCAAACATAAACAGTTTGTCGGCTGTTACGGCAATTTCTGTACTGCCTTTGCCTAAGTATGACCGCTTATCAACAGTTTTTATTACCGCTTGCAGTTCAGTCGGTAACATAGCAACAATGGCAAATTGCGTTGTGTTTCTGAAAAAACTTTCCGACCAACCGCCCTCGTTTGTATTTGCGTTATGCAACACATAATGTTGCGATAATATTTCTTTAAGTCCGACAGTAATTCCTGCCTTGCCAGTGCCGTCAGATAGGTCATCGTGTGCAAAGCCAAGTATTTGCAGGGTATAAGTTATGCCACCGATTTTAATTTCTTTTTCCTCGCCGATGTCGTAATATTCTCTTGCTTTTCCGCTTTGAGATACGGCGTTGATTATTTCCCAAGTGTCAGCCTCAAACGATACTGAAAGGGTAAGTAAGTCAATAGGTGTAGTCTTGTCGTCTTTGTCAGAGCCATTGTCTTTGTCGCCTTTGATAAAGTCCCAAAGACCGCCACCGCCACACGCTGTTAAAGCGAAAAGGCAAGTAACTGTCAATACTGTTGCGATTAAGATTTTTGCTAATTTAGATTTCATTTTTTACCCCCTTATACGCAAAATGCGAAACTAACGCCGAGCGTTGTTGACGGACTTGCCGTTGCTAAAATGCCGTCAGTGCCAACCCTTAAAAAAGTTTGTGTCGTTACCATACTTATACTGCGTGTCCACCAAGCAGAGGTATTGCTAAGACCATTATTTAACGCTTTTAATCTGTCGGCGTTTTCGGCTTTGTTTTTCCAATACTCGTATTGCTTGCCCTCTTTTGAATAGCCGTCCTCAGCCGTGCCGTCTATTTCCACACGAGAGAGTAAGAACAATTTGTCGCTACAAACTGTAACAATACCAGTGGTATTGAAAAGGCTTATTTTGTTGACCTCAATAATTTTGTCTTGCAATTCCTGCGGTAAGGTCTTAAAAGTGTTTGGCAAGGTTGTCGTACGCATTTCCATTGAATAATAGCCGTTTGTGTTTGAGGTTGATGTGTTCATTCTTATAGTTGTGCTAAGTAGATTTTTAACGCCGATAGTCATTCCTGCCTTGCCAGTGTCGTCAGATTTGTTGTCGTGGTTAAAGCCGAGTATATGCAATGTTACAAACTCGCCAGTTGAAAGTGTTATAGTTTTTTCATCGCCAATCTTGTAGATTGTGCTTGCTTTTCCAGTTGCCGACACTTGCGATATTCTTTCCCAACTGTCGGTGCCGAAAGTAGAAAGTTCAACTTTCGGCGTATCGTCCTCGTTGTTTTTGTCGCCCTTTATAAAGTCAAAAAGACCGCCACCGCAGGCAGTCAACATAAACACGGACGAAATAATTAGTGTCATAGCAAGTATGATTTTCAATGCTTTTGATTTCATTTTTTACGCTCCTTTTATTTTATTGTTACTCTCAAAGAGAGGGGGTTTTTGTGTCTTACACAGGCTAACCCCAAACCTTTTTACTTAAAGCGAATTAGCCACGAGGCTTAGTTAAGCCTAAACGCTCTTTAACCTTGTTCTCGCTTGTCTTAGCACCTTGTCTAAAAGCCTGCTTTTCGCCCTCATTCATAGAGGCATATTTGCGGAAAGTAGGTGTAAAAGTGCCGTTGTTGTTTGCGGTATTTTTACCGCTTGTCTTTGTGTTTTTTGCCATTGTGTTTACTCCTTTTTTGTTTGTTGGTAGCAGTTCACATTTACATATTTGTTCGCCGTATGGCGAAAGCAAACTGCCGCATTTTTTGCATCTGCAAAAATGATTTGATTTGTAGTTGTCATAAGGACATTTGCTTGTAACTCTTAACCCGTTTGAAACACACTCTTGTTTACAGCGAACTTCAAACATTGGGCAGTGATACGGTTGCCCTTTAACTGGTTTTACCATACGCTCCTCGCTTATGCCTTAGGCTTTTCAATACCAAGCAACTGATACTCCGTATCGCTTAAAAATAGCATTTTAGTAACAGTAAACTTTTCTTTGCCTTGATAAGTAATATCAAGTGCCGTATAAGGCTTGTTTGTTTTTTTGCTTACGCCGTTCTTAAATTCGGTTTTTACGATTTTGATTTCCATAGTTTTTCGTTTCCTTTTAATAAATTGCGGTAGGTCGCTACCCTTATTTTTTATAACCTCACTTTGCTTGCGTGCACTCAAACTATGTTCGGTTAATGGCAGGGCTTGTCTTTGCAGATACCGAGTATCAAGGGCTAACCCCAAGCCACATTGTTAATGGTGCGGTAAATCACTGTTAGCATAGTCAAGTAAATCCTGTGTCGCAAAGTACATATCTGCGAAGTCGTCATACTCATAGTGAACCCACCAAATTTCCACTGGTAAACGCTTTGCACAACACTTTGAAAAATAGGCATACGCTTTTTTCATACTCGTAAAGTACCTGCAACCAAAATTGCACTCCACTCTAAACACACTTGTCATTTCCATTTTCATTTACTCCTTTTTTCAAACTTATAATTTTGTCTTTAATCTTTTGGTCGTTGTCTTTTAGAATTACCTCTGACACACGGCTTATCATTCGTTGCTCACTGGGTGTTAAGCCGTTTTCGTTTAGTTCAGTAACCTTTACATATAAAGGCACATCTATAAACGCCGTGTTGTCCTCGTTCCTAAAAATAGTGAAACCTACTTGTCGGTAAAAGACTTGTTTCATTTTTTCATAACCCCCTTGTCATTTTCTTTACAGGTGTTTTCTTGTTCCTGCAAGACTTCAAGGGAAGTGCTTTTGCGTTTGTGCTTGAAATTACTGTTGTGTTCTTGCTTGTCCATTTCTTTAAGCAAGGCAAACTGTTCGTCAGTAACTTCAACCTCGCACGATGTACCATCGCAAAATTTGTACTTGTACTTTGGCATTTTCTAACCTCTCTTTTTTGTATAGTAGAGGCTAAAATAAACCCCTCTAACACTTAGGAGATGAGAAAGGCAATAGTAAACCTTTCTACTTAAAGTTTTTCAAAAATATTTTTTAGGTCTTTATGAACAACTGAAAGTTGTTTGCTAATTGCCATTTTGCTTACGCCAAGTTGCTTTGCAATTTGAGGCATTGTTTTTTGTTCGTAATAGTAAAGTTGAACAAGCCGTTGTTGCTTTTCGTTAAGTTGCTTAATAGCACATCGCAAAGTTGCGACTTCCTCTTTTGCGAGATAGTCGCCAAGAATGTCAACAGTTTCGTCTTGTGGCTCCCAGCCTGTTTCTGCGTACAGTGCCTCAATAGACACTTCTTTACGCCAACGCTCTTTGCGAGCATAGTTTTTTTCCTCTCTGTGAAAGTCTGCAAGTGTTTCTGCAACTTCCTCGTTGACTTCAATTTCGGTTAAGTTTCCGTTTAGTTTGTAGGGTGTTTTCATTTTTTAATTCTCCTTTTGGTTTTTCTTTTTCGGAAAAACGGAGTGGAGAATTAAAGTTGAGGACACGAAAAAACCCCATTCCGTCAACCGACAAAATGGGGTGTTAATTTTTTAGGGTTATAAATAAAAAAACCTTACAAAAATCAACCGAGTTATTTTTCGGTTAATCTTTGCAAGGGTGTAGGTGGGTTCCTTCGCTTTCTCTAATAGTGCGAAATCTCTACTTGTTGAACAAAGTGTCTACTTATAATTTGCAGCCTGCCTTACTATTTCAAAGGCTTAGGATTATAAGGTATTCAGTTGTAATGCTGTGTTACTTTTAAGGCGGTGTGTCTATCACGGCGTTTTCAAACGCTTTTACTGTAACACCTGTCTTATCTCGTTTTGCTAAAATCGGCTTACTGCATTTGGGGCAAGTAAGTATAACCTTGCTTTTCAAGGGTAACTTTGCAGTCTGCTTTTTTCCGCATACGGAACAAAAACAATCTTTCATTTTTTCACGCTCCTTTTAATTTATTTGTGTTTATGAAAACTACCAACTAATATACCTATGATACGGCAGTCCTCGTGTTTAACCACAATATCAGAATGTTGTGGGTTTTCTGCTCGTAATACGATATTTGCCTTATTAGGTTGATAGGTTTTAACTGTTGCCTCGTCCTCAATAATCGCAGCAACCACATCGCCGTAATCTGCACTGGGTTGTTCTCTGAATATTAGTAAGTCGTTGTTTCTAATGCCAACGCCTGTCATACTGTCGCCTTTGGCTCTTAACATAAAGAAGTCGCCACTTCGCCCAGTTATTTCCTCTGGCAGACGATACACGCCCTCGTAATTCTCTATTGCAAAAATAGGTTGACCGCACGCTATTGTGCCTATAAGCGGTACGCTGACACTGTTGCCTGAAAAGATAGGAACTGTTACTTTGCCGTCATTGTCGCTATCTAATTCGCCTCGCTCTTTTAATACTTTGATACAGCGTTGGACTTGTCCGATACTTGCTAAATTGCACTGTTTCATTATTTCTCTGTATGAGGGTGTGCGACCAGTTTCCATTGTTCTTTGTTGAATAAAAGTTAAAACTTGAAGTATTTTACTTTCTTTCATAACTTGCATAAAATCACTTGCACTCCTTATGTAAATATGCTACAATACAATACGCTTGTATCGTTATGTATAATAGCACAATGAAAATCATAAAGCAAGTGTTTTTGAGTAGAAAAATAAAATTTATGTAATTATGTAAATCCGTTGCGAGTTTACGACTTGTCAATGGGCTTTGCGGTTGTATTTTTTTGTTCCAAAAAAATCTCCACCGTCAACTTCTTTTTGCTTTGCAAAAAGTATGACCCACTTGACAAGCCGTATTTCTCTGTGTCGGCTTTGCCTTGCCGAAAGCAACTCAAAGGGGATAAACCCTTTGGGTGCTTTCGGGGCAAATCTTAACACAGAGAAATCACTCGCTAACGGCAATAAGGGTTTTTGCCTCAGCAATCTAAAAAGGATAAACCCAAAATCTTAATCAGTAAAAAACTTATAGGAGTATAGAGAAATGAAAAACGCAGTAATTTACGCAAGGTTTTCAAGCGTAGGACAAAACGAACAAACCATTGACGGACAAATCAGAGTTTGCCGAGAGTATGCGGAACGACAAGGCTATAATGTAATACGCATATATGACGGCGACAAGGCAAAGTCAGCCTCTAAGGAAACGGAAAAAAGAAAAGACTTGCACCGAATGTTTGAGGACGCAAAGTCTGGCATTTTCCAATGTATCATAGTTTATGCAATGGACAGGTTTGCACGAAACCGAACAGAGAGCCGTATATTTAAGACGGAGTTGCAGAAAAACGGCGTAAAGGTTTTGTCAGCAACGGAGCAAATAAGCGATGACGAGGGTGGCGAACTTTACGAGATGTTTTTGGAGTGGAACGCAGAGAAATACAGTCAAAGACTTTCAAAGCGTGTTCTTGTCGGACTTGACACTTCCGTTGCGAATGGTACATACGCAGGCGGTCAACTTTTGTATGGTTACAACTTAGTAGGCACAGGCAGAAAAGGCAGTCGTGGCGAAATCAATACACTTGAAATAAACGAGGAGCAAGCCGATGTTGTGCGGTTTATCTTTGAGCAATACGACAAAGGCACGGAAAAGAAAGACATTGCTATTGAGTTAAACAAGCAAGGGCATAAATTTAGAGGCAAGCCATTTTATGCAAGGACTTTTGACAAGTGGCTATTAAATGCAAAATATACTGGCGAGTTTCTTTTTGGCGGTAGGTTTTGCGACAACATCTTTCCGCAGATTATAGACAAGGCACTTTTTCAAAGGGTGCAAATGCGGTTAAAAGAAAATCAATATTTTTCGGGCAGTAACTCGGCAAAAGAGCAATACCTTTTGACTGGCAAGGCTTTTTGCGGTCATTGCGGTACGCCTATTGTGGCAGACGGCGGAACAAGCAAAACAGGCGTAACATATCATTATTACGCTTGCAAACGCACAAAGAAAAGTTTATGCGATAAAATGCGAGATAAAAAAGACTTGCTTGAATATCTTGTTGTTTCTCGTGTTGTCAAATACTTGAAAGACGGCGTTTTTGTTAATAAAGTTGCAAATGACATTATACGGCATTACGACACGAGAACAAGCAACGATACATTTAAAAGCCTTGACACAAGAATTGCTAATGTAAGGCAAGACATTGAGGAGTTGACAACCTCGTATATAGGTGCAAAAAATGCCCTGCTTAAAGAGAGCATTGAAAAGCGTATGAATGAAAATGAAATCTTGCTTAAAGACTTGACACTACAAAAGGCACAACTTGAACTTGAAAAAGGTTTCAGAATAACGAAAGAACAAATCATTGCTTTTGCTGAGGAGTTAGTTGCTTATATTGACGAGCACAACAAAGACCACCAAAAGAAAATCATTGACAATGTTGTTGAGAAAGTTTATATATATGACGATAGGCTTGTTGTATATTTTAACTTTAATGTTGGTAATGATATTGAAAGCGTAAGTTTAGAGGAAACAAACGAGGCAGTTTCAGAGGCAATGTCGTGTTCAAACTTAAACACCCCTTGCCCGCCACAAGACTTGTTGCCTTCGTAAGAAATTACGAAGGCAACATTTTTGCATTTTAGGGGCTATTTAGGGCATATTTGACCTCGTTTCAAGCCTTTTCTGCCATTGTAGTCGTTTTGAGGTTCAAATCCCTTTCGCCCGACATTAAAGAAGTTAACCAACTTTCGTCAAGAGGGGGGTTGAAGTATCGACTTTTTGACAACCGTTCAACCAGTTAACCAAAGCGGAAAAGTTTACGGTTTGAACCCGAATAAAACAAGTTTTCGTTTAGACGTAGTGTTATTACCTTGAGTTTTGTGTCGAAACATGTTATAATTTAGATTAAGATAATACGCTCCTATGAGATTAACGATATGTTCAACAATTTTCCATTTCAATTTAATTTCCCGTCACAGGGGGTCGAGTGTGCTTTTTGCTTGCCTAATGGGCAAGTGATTAAAGTACGATTTAGTAGTGACCAAAAAAAGATATATATGCAGCGGCAAAAACGACGGTTTATGCTTAAGCAAAATATCTTAGTTCTTGCAAACCAAATTCATAATGCAAATAGTATTGCTCAAATAAATACAATTGCTAAAATGAACAATATTTGTGATTGTTGCGATTACAGTGGCTTGCATATGGATGCAGCAAAATACAGCTTAGTTGCAATACTAGAGTCAATGAATCGATTCTCGGAATTGCGAAGTAAAATGTGCTTCTTAGGATCGGATACTGCATTTGCAAAGCTAATAGCTGACCTAGAAAGAGGGGATGTAACTGTTTTGCAAAAATTTGGTTTGGATAGTATTTTGCCATCAAATGAAGTGCAGAAAATAACTCAACTTATTAAAAGCAACAATGCGAGTGGGGAAGTGAACGACAATATAGCTTATGCCGTAGCAGGAGGCGGGTTGTTTGATGGAATCATGCTACGAGAGAAAAGTTTCAACAACTCATCGCTGTTTCGAACGCTCATTAATTTATCGGGGGGTTGCAAGTCAGGCTTTTCGCCCACAGGTTGTTCGAGTATAAAATCGATAGTCGACCACGAAGTCGGACATTTAATTGATTTTTCTAGAGGCATATCTTCTAAAAAAGAATTTATTTCTTATCATGGCTCGTTAACCTCTAGCGACATTAGAAGTGGCTTATCAGAATATGCCTGTCACAGCATAGTGGAGTTTTTCGCTGAAGGATATTCAGAATACTGCAATAATGCATATCCTAGGGAGATTTCTAAGAAAATTTATTCTTTCATTAAATAGCAACAAGCAAAACTTTGTTTGCGTTAAACAAGAGATTAGTATTTAATCGTTCTAGCCCTATTTTTTGTTGTCGTTTTTCAAAGAAATTTGTTGAAAACCTACTAAATTTGTTGGACAAGTGTACTTGTGTTATGCTATAATTTATTAATACAAGTTTATACTTGCGATAGGTGTGCCTTGCGGGCGCAGAGGGGAGCTACAGAATGGACAGAATGGTCGTTTACAACATAATAGCAGGCTTGGTTAAGGCGCAACTAAAATGTCCTGAATGCACAGCAAGCAGAAGTTCGGATGGGAGTTCTGTTGTTTTTACTATTACTGGTTATCCGACATTCCCTAGCGGTCAAAATGGAACCGTAATTGCCACTTATCCTTTTACTTGGCTTAGTTTATCAAACGCAAATGGAAAAGTTGCTGTAGCACCGGGACGAATGAATTCAACAAGTGCAAGGTTTTGGCAAAACAGCGTAGGAACACCTTTTTTACATGCACATATTTTCAATGATGGACATCCTTGTTGGGGTCATAACAATCAAGGTTTGTCTACGGTAAAAGAGGTCGTCGAACATTTGATATTGACATTAAGATGCGCTAATATCGGAGAGTATTCTATAAGAGTTGGCGTCCCTGCGACTAGGAACTTTGGAAACACCGTTGCTGAGATTATGAAAAATGCAAGAAATCAAGCGGCACGTGTTGACAAAAAGTACGGACTGTCGCCAGTCAAGGGTATAGAACTGCCGCAATGGATAGATGCGCAATTCCGCTTAAGAGTTGGCATGCTTAGGTGGCAGTAAAATGTTGGTATCAGCGGAAAACCGTAAGATATAAAAAATTTACTATATAAGGAGTATATCATGAGAGGAAAACTATCAGACATTAACAATTCAACGACAATCAGCTTTGACTTTGAACTTTCGGAAACGCCGAAAGCGATGATTTTAAAATTGATTGAGTCACAATCCAAGGAAGCAATGATTGGTGTCTTTGGCGGCGAGGATGGGTACAACGAAACAAAAACCCAAGGCGATTTCGACACCCAAAATTCTTCGATTGGATTGACGGCGGGCGGCGAAGTAATCACACTTGCTTGGGACCAGCCGTTGCAAGCGCAAGTTGGCGAGCAAGTAAAGACCTTGCAAGCAAGTGGCAAAGAAGTGCCTTTTGTTGCCAACATAAGCAAGGTCGTAGGCTAATAGGGTAAAAAATCGTAAGGAGCAATCATTATGCATATCCCATGTGTAATTTTTTTGCCATGGGATATTTTAATTTAGCTGAGAATGAACATGGATAGGTTGATTGTTTACAGAATTATAGCAGGATTAATAAAAGCGCAACTAAACTGCCCTAATTGTACTGCTACAAGAAGTGCCGATGGTCAATCGGTTTTATTTACTATTAGCAATTACCCAAGTTTCCCTAACGGTGTTGAATCAGACGTTATTGTTTCTTATCCATTCACGTGGCTCAGTTTATCAAATATCAATGGAAAAGTCGCAGTAACCCCTAGCCGAGTAAGTTCCGCAAATGTTCGCTTTTGGCAAGGTGCGGTTGGAAGTCCTTTTTTGCATGCACATGTATTCAATAGTGGACATCCGTGTTGGGGGCATAGAAATCAAGACTTGACTACGGTTCAAGAAATAATTAAGCATCTGATTTTGACTTTGCGCTGTGCTAACATCGGAAAATATTCGCTTAATGGTCACCTTGCTACTAGGGATTTTGGGAACAATGCTGATGAGGCCTACGAAAACGCAAAGAAGCAAGCAGCTCGTGTAGATGCGATATTCAGACTAAGCCCTGTCGACAGTATTGAATTGTCGCAATGGATAGATGGTCAGTTTCGTTTGAGGATAGGAATGCTAAAATGGCAATAGGAGTAAAAAAATGGGTGTAACAAAAAAAGTTTCAACAAGCGCAAGTGTCGCACCAGCGCTTATTCCATTCGTTGCAGTTGAAACATACTGCAAGCAAGTCGAATATAGCACGGTAATTCAAGTTGAATTAAGCAAGCGTTTTAACTTTAATAAAGGCGAATTGGCGAGCAAGCGTGTATTGATGATTGGTGCCGGAACTCTTGGAAACGAGGTTGCGAAAAACCTTATTTATTCAGGTGTTTCAGACCTAACCATAGTCGACCTTGATAAATACGAATATTGGAATCTTCCTCGTTCGCCAATGATTACCGAAGAGGATGTTGGCAGACCAAAGGCATTGGCTTTGGCACAGCGCTGTGCCGAGCGCAGCCCTTTTTCTATATCTGTAACAGGTATTGATGCAGACATAACTATGCTTGGTTGGGGTTTCTTTAAAGATTTCGATTTAATACTTTCGCCCGTAGATTCGTTAGGAATAAGATACTATGTGGATAGAGGCTGTAAGTTATATCAAAAGACACACATTACAGCGGCGACAGGTTTATTCAAATATCCACACGAAAGAATGGTTGGGGATATAATTGTGTCGCCCGCAGGTTCGAAGGTATGCTATGCCTGTACTGAACTAGGGGGCGCACAAGAAATACAAAAGCGTGTGCATTGCGGCGACGGTTATTCCGCAGCTACACAGCCTCAAGTTATGGGATTTTCTTCGACAATTGCTGGCATAGCGTCATCAATTGCAATTAGTTTCTTGTTGGGGAAATTTCAAGCAGGGTTGAACGATGGGGGAACGGAGCAAGCAAAGCGATATTGGAAATACTCGCTACAAGAGGTTGGGCTTTCATTCAAAGAAACGGATGCCCACAATTTGTGTGCGACAAAACAATCATCAACGGTCGAAACCTGTACCTACCATAGTGGAAGTGATATTCTCAGGGCAGGGCGCTTGGTTTGGGCGTTTGACAAACACGGAAAAAAACAAGCTTTGGGCGAGGAACAAATCCCGACAATTACTATATCAAAAACTACAACATCGCAACAGCTACTTAGCGCAATTAAAAAAGCATTTAAGGGATATGATGCGGATGGGTATATAATAGACTTAGAGGGTTGGTCTATGCTGTTTTATTCGGTATATAAAACAAAATCAAGGACTGTTCCTGATGAAGTCCATAGCGATGCACCAACGCTGTTGATAGATAGCTACTTGGATGTCAAGAAATTTGCGCAGAAGTTGCCGCGTGATCACATATATCGTATAGCGAAAGATGGGGATTTTCTCAACGCTCGTATTATAAGGTTGGTGGTAAAAGAATGAGTAGTTTTGCCGTTAGATTTAATGTGTCGTCGCCTGTTTCTTGCGCAAGAAGCGGAGCGTCGGTTTATACGGGCTTTTGTTTGAATAGCCCTAGTTTAAACATGCTTATTTCGGAGGAGGTATATGATCGTGACTTTAAAACCTCGCATCCGCAAATTAACCAAACACTTATTTTAAGCAAAATTGCAGTTCGAAGCATTCTTTCACATTCAGGCGCAACATTGCCGGTAGGTTATCTTATAGGGAACAAAATCGAACCGCTTGCAGGGGAAATATTAAGATACAAATGTACGGACTTTATTTTAACGCCGCTAATATCATTAAAGTATCAATTTGCGACGCCTCAAGATAAATCAAAATTTGATAAAGCAAATTTGTCCGGCAACATACTCGGAAAATTTATAGGGCATGCTCCCATGGGTGGAAGTAAGTTAGAAAGGGATGCTATTGCGTCTTTGTCAGTAGGCAAGGTTTGTTTAGTGGTTTGTGGACCCAATATAGGGGAACAGAAAGTTACAATTGTAAAGGCTACAAACGCCTTCGAAATAATCGGAATTTTTGTGGAGTAAAAGCGATGAAAAAAACCAAAAAAGAATTAGGCATAGTTGATTTGTTGAATTCCTCAGCAAAAAACATTAAGTCGAGGCACGGACAGGATGTTGTTTTCCGTGGCGACTGGATTATCAACTCAAAAATTCGTGTTTGCATTAAAACAAAAAAAGGGCTTCTCATAATTGGTTTTTTATGGATTCGCCGCAATTGTTTTGCATGGCAGTCAATAAAGTGTAATAAGCGTTGGAATTATAATTACGCCGATGTTACGCCTACCGAAATTGTTGATATTGTAACTAAAAAAATAGAGGCGGCTCTAATTCGTTTTCAAATTATTGGTGGAAAGGAACAAGTCGGCACAAAGATAGTCGCACCTATTGTACAAGCAGAGGGTATTCGGTTACATTTGTCAGACGATGTTCTTGCAAGGATAGGAAAACATGTTCATACTCGACCTGATTTAGAATGCGGCGGTTATCTTATTGGACGCCTGCAATGGAGTGAGGATGGGCAATATGTAACGGGATATGTCGAGGATATTTTTCATGATGATTCTGTGGGCTCCGCAGCTCAATATACTTTTACTGCTCCGTACGGACTTAAAGCCTATTCCTATTGCCTTAAAAACTATTCTAACGAAGATGGTGTGTTTTCAAAAAACATTATAGGGAACTATCATTCACATGGCGGCTTTAATGCGTTTTTTTCACCAACAGATAGGACGATGATTTTTTCGGGAACGGCGGCAGAGTTTTATCTAGTTTTTAGTCCGGGCAGAAAAGAAGTTACTGCATTATTCAAAAATAAAGCTCAAAAACTATTTGCAATTCACTTAAAGCAAAAAAGTGGATCGGAGTTTAGATATTGTGAACCTACAATTCCTCATGTAGACATAGACTATACTAAGCGAGGTGAAGCATGAAAGGACGTTTATTGTCAAGAGTAGTATTAATTATCAACCCAACTGCCCTAGCTAAGATTTGGCATCATGTTTATGTCGAACCGGGTTTAGAGTGCGGTGGATATTTAATCGGTACTATGGAAAAACACGACGATGTAGTTGTGGTTGGTCAAATTGATGATATTTTCTTCATTGAAGGAAGTGGAACTCAGGCTAATTTTACTTTTACATCTGAGTCAGGATTGCAAGCATATTCATATTGTACCAAGAACTACTCGACAGATGGCGTATACAAAAAAAACATAATAGGCAACTACCATTCTCATGGTAAATATGCAACTTTTTTTTCCGAGATGGATGTAAAGATGATGAAGGCATCGACAAGTCGTGAATTCTATCTTGTTTTCAGCCCTGAACATCACTCATTTTCAGCTATATACAAAGATTCGGATTCAAAAATATATGAAGTAGATTGTCGTTTTGAGGCACCGGGATTTAGTTATATTGCTCCCAAACTAAATTTTGAAAGAGAGTGGCCGTTGGTTAGAACAGGCGTTGACTATACCGCAGCCTCAATTGTCAAACCACTTGAAAAGAACTCGGTTCTGCCGAGCAACAGTAGTGGAAAAATTATTGTTGAAATTGCCCAAGTAACACGCCCGACGGCAAATATGCAAACGCTCATGAGAAATTTCTCTGTTGAAGTAGGTAATTTTTTAACTAAAATTCAGAATTTAAGAGCGCGGGTAGTAAAAGGTACGCAAGAGTGCAACTCACGCGAGTTGCATGACCTTCGGATGAATTGGTTATATGTTGAAAAGATTAAGGATCGGTTTGCTGAAGAAAATATGCGAATAAGAGAAACGATGACAAGACTAGGCGAAGAATACTTGTTTGGCATGGATGCAGAGGTCTATCAGCGATATAGGCAATGTGTTGCTATGTGCCAAGAAATAGCAACTATTTTGGAAAAATGATGCGAGGTCAAGGATGCACAACAGAGGAACAATCACACAACAGTTTACGTGCGCCAGATGTGGAGCAGTAGTTTATAGCGGATATCGAATAGAGGTTCGACATGGTGCTTTCGTAAAGTGGTGTGAGGATTGCGCAAGAAGAACAACGACTGTTGCACATGGCATCTTAGTTTGGGATAATAGCCTCATACCTATGATAAACAGGGATTATTCTTTTTTGTTATCGGATATTGAAAGCGTTTATAGCCTCGTTGTTAGTATGATTAGCGGTGCAGACAAACAAAGATTTGAGCAACTATACCGCAGATTACCATCGCCCAATCAAAAATTGTTTTTAGCACAGTTATTTATGCCAAGCTGCACAGCAAGAGGTACAGACAATCGACTTACTTATTATAGGAGTAGCATACAATTATTGCCTGGCAAAACCGAAATATCGTTTCAAGAAAAGAGCGAAATAGAACTAGAAATGCTTTATAGAGAATACTTGTGTTATTTAGGCGATGAAGGGAATGAGGTGCGCAAACAATTAAGGATTTTGGCAAATGAATTGCTCACATTGATTATGGAAAAATTGCAAATAAGTGTACGACCGAATGTGCTTAACGACATAAGATTAAAGGTCGCTATATAGGTGGCATAGATGAAAATTTTAGCAATAGGAAAAAGAAATTCGGGCAAAACTTGTTATTTCAACTACGCTCGAAGTTTATTTAAGACAAAGGGCAAATACGCTTCTCGAACTAGTCCTATGAGCGATTTTTTTTCATTGCCAAAAGATGCAGAGGAAATGGATTTTGTTGTGGCTACAGGCGCTATTAAAAGTCATGATTTTACTCTAAGATATGAACGTGGTCAGGTTGGTGGGGATAAGAGCGTCCTTGATTTTTCTTTCGTTGATGTGCCGGGGGGAATATACGATCAGTTTTTGCAGAGTAGCACCCCGCCTTCCGATTGGGAAAGCATCTTATACAAAGCGAACACTCGTTATGGCTATGCTGAGTACGACCATCGTAATTATAATGCAATACTGATTATTGTTGATGGCGAGGATTTCAAGGGGCTGTGCATTGCAGGAACAGGTTCACAGGTGCAGAACCTGATTGAGTGTTCTGCTCAAGCAAGTAGGAGCAAGGGGCGTATACCGACATACCTTGTTATTGCGCATGCGGATAAACTATCGCAACAAGACAAAAATCTTATTGACCAAACAATAAAACGCATAGTGCAGTTTTGCATATCGAAAGGATTGCCGTCGATAGATACTTTTTTTGTTGATGTGGAAGAGCCGAAAACGGTAAGTTATTCACTTAGATTGAACTCCCATAGCTTAGATAACGATAATCGTAGGCGAGGGCAAATCCCATTCTTAAAGCTGATGAAGTTAAACATAGATAAAATTTTGGCAGATACTCCAAGGTCGGGATGGTTTAAAAAAATCTGGGTAGTTCCCAAAGATGAAAGACTTGAGAAGGCTATTAAAGCAATAGATGGCATTCTTAATCGGTTATATTAGAGGTAAGCATGGCAAAAGAAATAGTTTTTTCAACAAGCAAATTCAATGATTACCATTTTTTCACCGAATATAGAGGCGGTATCTTTGAAAGTTCAATTGGACAAGCCTTTGATGCTTACGTGGCTCGTGATTTTATTCAGCAGGAAACGCCAATTGTTTATATCGTTAGAAAATATGGGCAAGAGTGCCTAATCGGTGCATACTTAAATATTAATAAAATTGCACAAACAGGCGGCATTAACCAACGCTACGCTAACTGCCAAAGGGGTGGGAAGCCTTATCCCTCCTATGCGTTTGTTGGTTGGTGTTTGGATACAACGAGTCGTGAATTTTTGTCAAAGCGATATATCTCTTTAGACGAAACTTATTTGGTTTCGTTGCTCAAATATTATTACGATATTTGTTGGGATGATAACTTAAACACCCAACCTAAAATTGCTTTATGTAAAGATAAAACAATACCGCAGAACGCAAACATCAAGCGAGAGTTTTTGGCTTATCCTGAGATATACAGCGAGGCTATGCTTGGTGCAAAAACTATTATTCCGTTGACAAAGAATTATGGGAGTTTTGTTTTTAATCAAGCTGTTAATTTTGCGTTATCCATAGAGCGTGATATTTCATTTTGCATAGGCTTTTCTGAGCAAGCAGCAAGAGCAGCAAGCCAAGAGTTTCACTTTGTCGCCAGTACAAGTGAAAGGGCAAAAACAGATTGGCTAGATAACATTACGATGAAGTCAAGTGTGCGGCGTCAGATCGAGATGTTGATTCCAAATAGCAATGTTGAGATTGATGAAAAGGCACAGAGGCTCAGTTATGTGGTTAGATTTGCGGTAAGCCGAAGGATACGGCTTTTGACAATTCATTTAGTCACTAGATACTTAAACGATTTGAAAATACAAGAAGATGGATTCCAATGGAATGATTTGAGGTTCTTGAAGGCGTTAGCCTTAGGGGATATTCGTCAATATAGTAGTGATATGTTACACGCATATTTTTTGCCGTTTTTATGTGAAGAGGGCTATATCAAGCAAGGCAAAGAGAATGTAACATTAACGCGAAAAGGCGTCGACGTGGTAAACTATTATTGGAATATCAGCGACTAGGAGGCAGATATGAGAAAAAGCACATTAATAGCATTAATAATCGGTGCGATAGTAGTAGCGGTAATAATTATCGCTGTTGCATTAAGCTAACCAAGGTAAAAAAATGAGAAGAAGTACGCTTATAGTCATAATAATAGTTCTTGCGGTGGCTGTCACGTTGGCGATAGCAATACCTTTATCAATTAACGGCGGTCAGGTTTATACTATTACGCTTGACCGGCAAGGCGGGACAGGTGGAAGCTCAAGCGTTGAAGTAAAGAACAATAAAGCGATGCCGTCAGCGACAGCCCCAACAAAAGAGGGCTTTGCCTTTTTGGGTTACTTTGACAGCGATGGAAAGCAATTTTATACAGAAACAATGACGAGTGCAAACAAGTGGGATAGAAAAGAGGATGCAATTTTATACGCCAAATGGACGGCTAGAACTTATACAGTTACGCTCAATGCAAATGGTGGAAGCGGCGGCTCAAGCGTTACGGCAACTTACGGCGAGTCGATGCCAACCGCAACTATGCCAAGCAGAACGGGATGGTCGTTTTTGGGCATGTACGATACACAAGAATCAACGGGCGGCACACAGTATTACAATTCTGCAGGTTTGAGCGCGCGGTCGTGGGATAAAACTCAAAGCACGACATTGTATGCGAGATGGTCGATTAGTCAATATACAATAACATTTAATTCAAACGGCGGTACGAGTGTAACCGCCATAACAAGAGATTTTGGAACAAGCGTTACAAAGCCTACTGACCCAACCAAATCAAATTCGACGTTTATTGGATGGTGGTCAACAACTAATTTTTCAGGGTCACAAATAGCGTGGCCGTACACCATGACCGCCTCTAGTGTTACTTTTTATGCGAGATGGCTTGAGGTAACAACTAGCGGAAGTGCAAGCGGTATTGGCACGGATACCGTTAATATAACTATCAACGTGTCGGGCGGTTCGAGCAATTATAGGTATGAGGCCGTAAACTCTTCGGGAACCGTAATTACAACACACAGCCACCTTAATTTTTCGTGGGGTACAGGTGCAAACATTAACCGCTTATCATTAACAAAAAAAGCGGATAGCCAAAGCGATACTTTTTATGTAAGAGTAACGGATACGACTTTAAGTGTAAGCCGGATAGTTAGTTTTAGTTATACAACGACAAATAGTGGCGGCGGTGGATGCGTTGCTGCCGGAACTTTAATAACACTTTTTGACGGAAGTCAAATTCCGATTGAGCAAACGAAAACAGGGGATTTAGTGCTTATTTGGAATTTCCATACGGGGAATTTTACTGTTGCACCGATAGTTCTTATAACCAGTCATGCCGCAAAAGAAGTTGAGATAATTCATTTATATTTTTCCGATGGAACAGAACTGAAGGTAATTGGAGCGCATGGTGTTTGGAGCGTTAACCCTAATCAATATGTATTTATTAATGAGGATGCGGAAAATTTTGTTGGACAATGGTTTCATAAACAATATATCGATGAAAACAATAAGCCTGCGTCGACATCGGTTCAACTCGTAAGTGTAAGCCTTTATAGCGAATATACAACCACATGGGATATTGTCACTTACGGCGGCATCAGTTCTTACATGAACGGACTGCTTTCTATATCATACCCGCTTGTCGGCTTTGCAAACACTTTTGAGGTTGTGCAAGATACAATGCGTTTCGACCAAGAGTTGCTTATTTCAGATATAGAAACATTCGGCTTGTTGACCTATGAGGAGTTTATTTATATGTTTGCTCCCGAAGGAATGGCAGAAGATGAGCTGATACCGAGAGTTTTGTTTGATGCGGTAAACGCACAATACTTGAAAGTAGCGATTGGAAAGGGGCTACTAAGTTTTGAGGAACTTCAAGTTATATTTGGGCAATTTGCTAACATCATTGATGAAACCGAGATGGATGATTAAAGCGTAATCATGAAGGCTGTTTGAAAAGCAAAAGAGGTGTGACATCGGTACTTATAAAAAAAACAGTTATTCTCAAGGTAGAACCTGTGCGCTTGGAGGCGAATTGGTTTACGAAGGCTATGAAGTGTCTGCGAAAAATGCCACTTTTTTCGTCTGCGAAAAATGTTTTAATGAGAACAGCGAAAAGTATATTGAAAAAGTAGATAAAAATGATATTACAGAAAATGATGTGAATTCATTAGTGTCGAGTTTGATTGATTTATTAGCAGCTATATCAAAGACTGAGTGCTATCAAAAAGCATGTATGCAAAATGGTCTTTGCGCTGGTCAACAAGATATATTTGGTCGTTTATGCTGGTGTCAATGGCAAACACAGTTATATGTAAATACCTTTTTTGGGCCGATTCCTTGTGGGCCAATATTGTGTACGCATCCAAAAATTTAATGAATTAAAATGGTAATTAAAGCCGAGCGGTAGGTCATAACGACTTGCCGCTCGGCTTTTTTGCGTTTATGGGGATTTTATCCCTCGCTGGACATTTTGGCATAGTGGGCATCTTGACCCATGGCGACATAAACTGTTCGCAGGGCGGCTCTGTAATCGGCGGCATCGTTTACGGCGGGGTAGTAGATTTCTGTGCCGACGCTATCGGCGGGGGTTGTTTTTTCATAGATATGGTGGAGCATTTCGTCTATGAGGTTTAACTTAATTGTGTCGCTGCCGATATGAGTTCTGATGCGTGAGCGAAGCTCCTCACGGTCGTAGCTGCAGAGTTGGAGGAACTGGTAGTCTACAATGCGATTGATGATATGTAGCAGGGTAGACGGGTGCTTAGCGTCCTTGTACTCTTGCCACAATGCAGAATAGGCGTTGAGAACCGAGGTGACATTCTCGTATTCGATATCAGGGTCTTTGCTGCTGCTTTTTTGGACGCAGGGCTTGCTGATGCTTGAAATGTTGTCGTCGTTCTTCTTGATTTCAAAGAACGCAACCTTTTTGAAGTAGGCCTCGTCGGGTCGGAGCATCTGCTGTGAAACGGCATTGTGGAAATATGGGTTGTGCGTCAAAATAAAAATCTGCTTGATGTTATATTTGGCCCCGTCCAAGAAGCAATCGTCAATAAGTTCACGCACGAGCGAGCCGACAATAGCCAAGACACCGCTGTCCATGCTTGAAACAGGGTCGTCGATAACGACAATTTTGCCTTTGAGCAAATCCTCTTGTTTCCAACTGCCCTTTACAAGGTGGTAGAAATAAAGGAAAGCAATGAAGTTCCGCTCACCCTCGCTGAGCAGCGTAGCGGGAGTTCCGTCATCACGCACCACTTGGTATCGGTCGGGAACGGTGGGGTGGGCTTTAAGTGAAAAGCCTCGGAAACCAACCCTGTCTAACAAGGCATTGACCAGTTCAATAGTTGGAGCAGAGCCGCCAAGCTTCTTGGTGAGCCTTGTGATTTCTGCCCTAAGAGCAGTGATAGGCGCTTGCTGTGAGCCGACCAAGGTCGTCTGGGATAATATTTTGGCATCAATATCCTTGTCATCCTGCCTAAACAAAGATACCACATTTTTCAACTCAAAAGCCAGATGCTCAAAAACTTCTGTCATAATAGCAGACAGTTCCCTCGTCTTATTATCCAAGGCATCATTATTTTTTGTGATTTTAGCGTTCGTATCTGCGACAAGAGCATTGATTGCCGCAAGAACAGCGCGAATGGAATCAATCTGAACAACTTCAGCGGGGTTGGCAACCTTAGCTGCAATTCGCTGATTATTCTCTAAAACGGTTTTTTCGAGCAGTGCTAAGGATTTTTCATAATCCCCAACAGAGCCAAAGCCAGACGGGCAGGTTTTCAAGGTTTCGATAATTTGTCTAATTGCTGCAATAACAGATGCGGTGTATTCTGCATAGGCTTTTTGAAAGCCTGCAATTTTGGCGCAATCGTTAGAATATTTTTTGTCAAAGCATTCTGTGATTTGAGCCTCGAAATCAGAGGGGAGATGCTGTTGGCAGAAAGGGCATTGCCCCTTAGAATTGGGGGCATAATGCTCATACCCTTGTCGAACCCAAGGCGTTGCTTCGATAGATTGCATGAAACGGCTGAATTGGCTATCGGCGGTGCTTATTATTGGTTCGCCAAGCAGGCTTAGTGATTCGACAGCATCTAACCGAGATAAGTCAATAGGCAAAAGCGAGGACGGTTTGCTTATAATAGAGCCGACCGAAGCGGTGATAGTGGCAAGAGTGTTCGAGGAATACCTTGGCGGCTACACACCCTCACAGATAGCGGTACGGCTTAATGAGGACGGCATCAAAACCTACTACGGCAAGGACTGGAGGGCGCACGGCATCATAAATATGCTCCAGCAGGAAAAATACCGAGGGGACGCTATCCTCCAAAAGACCTACATGGAAAACTTCCTAAGCAAGCGGAGGACAAGGGTAGACGACAACCAGCGGGTGCAGACTCTAGTGGAAAACAGCCACCCTCCGATTATAGACAGAGATACCTTCGACAGAGTTCAAGCCGAAATCCAACGCAGAAAAGTGAAAGGTAGCGGAGGTCGGAGCAAGGGGATGTACAGCTGTCAATACGCATTCAGCACGATGATACGGTGCGGTGAGTGCGGCACATTATTCCGCAGACACGCTCAAAGTTATAAGGGCATAACGCACCGCACATGGGCTTGCCAGCAACGGATAGGCGATGCCAAGACCTGTAAAATCAAGCCGCTGAGAGAGGTCGACATAGAGCAAGCATTCGTGCGAGCCTTGAACCGCTTAATCGGCAACAGGGACGAGTTGGTAGAGGAAATCATGCAAGCCGCCGCAACGGTAATAACCGACCAAGACCAAGCCGACTATGACCGCAAAATGCAAGAACTCCACGATGCCCGTGAGGAAATGCTCGAAATACAAAAACCCGCCAAACTACAAACCGCAAACGGCAGAGAGCGAATGAAAATCCTAGTCAAAACCATAACCCGCCTAATGGAGGAAACGAAATTCATAGCGGGGCTGATAGAGTCCAAAAAACTCGCCCGCCACAGGCTCGACGAAATCCGAATAGCCCTCGAAAAGGATATGCTCGACAGCTTCGATGAGGCGGTGTTCAAAGCCCTAGTGACAGGCATCACCGTCCACGCAGACTGAGAACTAGAATTCGAGTTCATCTGTGGAATAAAAGCAAGAGAGAAAGCATAAATCAAAGCGAAACATGAAATAAAAGTTTCTATTACCCTATAATAAACTTGCATTCATGAAGTTTTTCTGCTACAATATAAGTAAATCAACTTGGAGAGGAGATTTGCAAATGGCAGTAAGCTACAAAAAGCTGTGGAAGCTGTTAATCGACATGGATATGAAGAAAAAGGACTTACAAGAAGCCGCACAGCTTAGTCCTGCATCTGTTGCAAAACTTTCAAAAAATGAGAATGTAAGCATGGATGTTTTAAGGAAGATATGCGCGGCCCTCGGCGTGGATATTGGCGAGATAATGGAAATGATACCAGACTAACATCTACGACGAAATATTTTACAAGGAGGTTGTCACTATGTTGTTGGCTGAATTGCTACAAGCGATAGAATCAGGTGCTATAAGCACACGTGACTATAGAAACATTGAAGGAATGCTTTTTCATGCAAGCGCTAATGCACTTGCTGATTTTCGACCGATTAAACTTGGCGAAACGAAATCGAATCCGATTCAAATTATAGATTTTTTTAGCGGAGCAGGCGGTGCTTCATTAGGGTTCGCTGCTATAAATATGGTTGTGCCGCTTTTTAGATTCTTAGGCGGGTGTGATATTAACCTTATGTCAGCATCGACTTATGGTAAGAATTTTGGCACGCCAGTTGTTTGCGAGGATATACTTGAAATAGCCAAGACGCCTGAATCAATAAGGGCATATATGACTCGCATTGGATACGACCCGAATATGCCTACAATTATTATAGGTTGTGCCCCATGCCAAGGTTTCTCATCTCACGGTAAAAAAAGGTGGAATGAAGAGGATGACGACAGAAACAGTTTGGCGATTGCATTTTCGCGAATAGTTTCCGAAATCCAACCAACGGTCTTTTTAATGGAGAATGTGCCAGAATTTTTGTCAAAAAAGTATTGGCACTATTTCAGTAAATCTCGCGAGGCATTTATTAAGTCCGGGTACATTGTAAAGCAAAAAATTAGTAACTCTGCTGATTATGGTGTTCCGCAAGAAAGGTTCCGATCGGTAATTATTGGGATGAAAAAAGAGTTCTTGTTGCCAGAAGGCTATTTGCAACCGCAGGATTACAAAACAGTAAGAGACGCAATATTCTCATTAAGCCCATTGGTTGCGGGTGAAGCTGATTCAACGGACTCTTTGCATAAGGCCGTGACGCACAAGCAAAGCACAATTGATGTCATTAGACAAGTTCCGCATGATGGGGGGAATCTACCTGTAGGCGTTGGACCCAAGTGCCTAACAAGAGTAAATGGCTTTTCCGATGTTTATGGAAGGCTAAGCTGGGATAAGCCGGCTATAACCATAACTCATTACGCTCGAAACCCGGCGAGCGGTCGCTACACACACCCTGTGCAAGACAGAGGGCTTACAGCAAGGGAAGCCGCAAGATTGCAAAGCTTCCCTGACGGTTTTGTGTTCGCTGGAAAATCAGACGATATATATAGGCAAATCGGTGAGGCCGTGCCTCCCTTGCTGTCATGCGGGGTGGCGGTTAGTACATTAATAGAACTACTGTCGTGTGAACCTACGAGTGAGCAGTTGGACAATGGCTATGCCTGCGTAGCTACGCCATTAAGCAACTCATATTCAAGCGTAATCGCCGGGATTAAGAATATGCGGAGGCGAGCTTAATATGCGATTTACTTGTGTTGACAGTTTCTCTGGCGCAGGTGGATTGTCGCTTGGACTAAGTAAAGCGGGCTTTGAGGTATTGCTTAGTTTTGATATTGACAAAAGATGCATAGAAACAATTAGTCGCAATCCGAAATATTTTAGTCACCCCGCTGTATGCGAGGACATCAAGAATATGCTTGGTGGTCGCTTGCTTAAGGATATTGGGTTAAAACAAAATGAGTTGTTTTTGCTTGCGGGCGGACCGCCGTGCCAAGGATTTTCTGTTCAGAGAATAGGCGACGACATTGACAGCAGAAATGAGCTGGTTCTTTTATACGGAAAACTAATAGAAGAAGTACGGCCGATGTTTTTTATTATGGAGAATGTATCGGGCATTAAAGGAAAAAGAGGCAAAGCTATTCTTTCTGAACTTGTTGGCAATATGGAAACCATAGGGTATACTGTCCACAAAGAGTTGCTAAATGCGGAAAACTACGGTGTCCCTCAGCGCCGCAAGCGCTTGGTTCTTGTTGGCGAGCGCAAAGATGTTGGTGCGAGTTATAGCTTTCCGACGCAACTTGGCACGAGGCATACTGTTCGAGATACGATAGAGTTTTTGCCGAAGCCACCTGAAGATGGTAGACCGCATTCAGAATATCCTTTACATAGGAGGGATAGACTGTCGAAAACAAATCTGCTACGAATAAAAGCAATTAAGCAAGGGCAAGGTCGAGATTTTTTGCCTGCAGAACTTTTGAACGATTGTCATCGTATAGACAGTTCGATTATCGGACACAGAAATGTTTATGGTAGAATGTCTTGGGATGAGGTTGCTCCAACGATAACGGCTCGTTTCGATAGCTTCACTCGTGGCTTGTTTGGACATCCAGAGCAAGATAGAAGCGTTACATTGCTTGAGGGTGCTTTATTGCAGACCTTTCCGCTAGATTTCGTTTTTGCAGGCTCTAAGATAGAGATTGCGCGTCAAATAGGAAATGCGGTTCCTCCAAACCTTGCGGAAGTTTTAGGGAAAAGCATTATTTCATATTACTTGGAAAAGAGGTAGAAAGATGTCATATTCGGCAATTGTTAGACGGTATCTAACAAGTTTACAGCAATCATATAGAGATGCAGTAACTGGCGGTCAGCATACTGCCGAGTTATCATACAGGACGCATTTGGATGCCTTCATACGAGAATTGGCTGCGGAACTTAGCGGCAATGCAAATATTGCGGTTATACATGAACCACGCAATCAAGCACGAATGGGTCGTCCTGATTGGCGTATTCATGACAGAAACACACTCGGCATTTTTGGGTACATTGAGGCAAAAGGTTTGTCGTTGACTGCTTTCGACCTTGCGCCGCATGAGGAGCAGTTTAATCGTTATTTGTCGTTAGGGCATAAACTCATAATTTCTGACGGTATCGATTTTGTTTACTCGTTTGAAAACGGTGCAAGACCTCAAGTTGTTTCTCTTGTAGATAAAACGCAATTAAATCGTGCAAACTGGTCTTCATTAAATGTGAATCCGCAGTTTGAAGTTCTCATGCGACGGCTGTTCTCAGAACCTGCTCCGCAGTATTGCGATGAGGGGCAACTTGTCGAGCAAGTGGCGTTAAGGACTCGGCTTTTATCTAATGAAATCAAGAGATGTATTTTGATTTCGATTGATGAAGCAATGGACACGGAAGAGCGGCAAGCAATATCGCTGCTTTCTGAGCTGAGAGAGATGGTCTGCAATCACAACGACGAAACATTGCGTAACGATGCAGTATTTTCGGATTTTGCGGCGCAAGTAATAATGTTCACATTACTCTATGCTCATCGTGTTGAGTGTACGGATGCGGATGCCCCAGTAGAAAAGGCGAGGAAAACCAAAGCCTATATCGAGAGGGACGTCGAGGACGGGCAGGCTTTAAGGCCATTTCTCAAAATAATTCGCTATATCAATAACCACGAGCAAGGTGGAAGTTTTATATCAATGTGGACAGAAGAGTGCATTCAATTTTTGTCATTTGTTCACATGACGGAAAGGCAAAGACAGCGACCAGACTATCATAAGCTATTCGAGCAGTTTTTCTCAAAATTTGATTCTCGTTCCCGTTTCGATTATGGGGCATACTACACTCCGGCTGATTTAGCCGACTGTATCGTTAGATTGACAGAGGCTATTGTGGGAAGCAATTTTGACGGGGCGAGCATATTTGACGATGAAAACACTATAATTGACCCTTGTTGTGGAACAGGTTCATTTCTCGAAAAAATAAGACAACTTGACACTCGGAGAGGGTCGTATAACCTTTGCGGCATAGAAATCCTCCCGGCACCCTATATGTTAGCAAGCTACAGAATGGCAGTTTTGAACCATGAAATAGAGGGCGGTCGTTCTCGTAGTGAATTGGTATTGGCTAACTCATTAAGCAACTGTGTTCTTGGTGAGCCTGCGGATATAAACACAGTCCAAGGATTTGAACTTAATCGAGCATATGAAATCTCGTCACGCCCGATTACTCTCGTTATTGGCAATCCTCCGTCCTCCGATTCGGCAAGAATGAACACGGGGGAGGATTTCTCACGAATCCTTGAGTTGATGGATGATTTTAGACCCCCGACAGAAAACAGGCATGGCAGACAAAATACGCAGAAACAAATAAATAACCCATATCTTCAATTTTTGCGTTGGTCATGCGAAAAACTAGAAAACTCTAATAATCACTCCGCTTTGGCATTTATCGTGCCGGCATCCTTTCTTGAAGCGGATTCGTATAAGTATGCTCGAAAATACATTGCAGAGAAATTTTCTTCATTGTGGGTTGTGTCAGTGGATGGAGATGCCCGTTCGGGAATACGCTCTGACAGTATGTTTAACACCCAACAGGGACGCGCTATTATTATAGCGACTCGCCGCTATGGGGAAACGCAAGGATTGAGTCAATATAAATACTTTGATGTTTCGAGGCATAGCAAGGCAGACAAATTAGCATGGTTTAGGCAGGATACTGCTACATCGTTAGCAGAATTTTCTGTAAATGATGTTGGCACGGCTAATTACGCACTACACCCGTCTTTGCCATTTAATGAGGAGTTGTACTCTTCCTACTGGGCGGTAAATACTGTGTTTAAGCATACTTGTTCTGGGATAAAACTTGCGCCATCAAGTTTATTTACTCATCTTAAAGCACCGATGATTAAGCGACGCAGTAGGGAAATAATGCAGAACGGGCAGAGCGCGGCAACGGAGTGGTTGGGAGGTCAAGACAAGCCGCCGAAAGCAGTTGCTGTGACAGCTTTTGCATTAGAATTAAATGCGTATGGAAACGCACAAGCCGTTGACGCACTATTCGACCGAAATATCGTAGACTACGCTTTCAGGCCGTTTTTTCCGATGAAAGCGTTTCTTTGGCGAGAGTTGTTGGATAAGTTCAAAAATGTTGGCGGTGGAGGAACAAGGCGTCGTCCCGAAATTAGCAAAGCCTATTCGATGGAAGGCACGGTTGGTTTGGCTGTAGCACATTCGCCTAAAGACCAAAAAGAAAGCTTGAGGCAATTTGTTTCATTTTGTTGGTATTACCCGGACAACGATTTATGTAGGCGAGGGGATTCTTATATCTACCTAAATAAGCATCCAATTAACAACAGGCGAAACGATGACTTCAATATAGTGAACAACATTAATGACCAACTGCGCGGAATGCTGGAAACGCTTTTAGGGGTTGATGGTGATACCGTTGCAAACGAGATGGTTTTTTATGCATTCGGCGTTCTATGCTCACAAGTTTACCTTGATGAATTTGAAGGTGCCTTATTTACAGTAAACAGAGCAGATATGCGCCCGCGCATTCCTGTGGTGAATAATCCAGATATTTTTAGGCGCATCGTAGAACTTGGCAAGCGACTCGCTCGACTTGAGAGAAGAGATTATGCTCCCGAAAATCTCATAGGCTACAACTACGATGACATAAAAGCACAAGTTCCTGCGGATTTTAGAATGCATTGGTCGAGAGCATTGCAACCCTTCAACGAGGAGGAAGAAACGCTGACTTTGTCAAACGGTAGAATAAACATAACAGTGGCTTGTCCGTTGGAGGTTCAACGAATCAACATTTCAGGCTATGAGATTATAAAGAATGTTTGGCTAAAATTCAATTCATACGGTTTTACGCATTGCTCGTTTACTCCAGATGATATGCACGGGCTTTTAGACCTCATGAATAAGTTGGTCGAATATAACGCTATTATCGGTGAGATAGACGACATAATGCATGAGGTCATTGAGGGTAGATACCCGTTAATAGTTCCAAACGAGTAATTTATAACGTGCGAAAGGATAGTGCAGCAGGTGTTAGAAAAGCTAAGAGTCGGAAGTATGTTTGCCGGCATAGGCGGCATTTGTCTCGGCTTCAAGCAAGCCGGGTTTGATGTCGTTTGGGCGAACGAACTCGATGCGGCGGCGGCAAGAACCTACCGTAGCAATTTTAGCAACACCGTCTTAGCAGAGGGAAATATCAAGACAATATCTGCCGTTATTGTTCCTGACATCGATGTTTTAACCGCAGGCTTTCCGTGCCAAGCGTTTTCAACCGCAGGAAAGCAGAAGGGCTTTGCAGACCCGCGAGGCAATCTGTTTTTTGAGGTCGCGCGAATCCTCGACACCAAAAGACCAAGGGTTGTGTTTTTAGAAAATGTGAGCAATCTTTCTGAACACGACGGCGGTCGTACTTTCCTCGTGATTTATAACTCACTCGCCCAGTTTGGGTATTATGTAAAATACAAAGTAATGGACGCTCAAAAATATGGCGACATTCCACAAAAGAGAGAACGCATCTTTTTAGTAGGCTTCCGAGATTTTGGCGACTGTGAGCGGTTCAAATTTCCTGAGGAGTTGCAACTGGCAAAGGGTGTTTTCGATTTGATAGACATAAGCCAAAGGCACAGCGACTGCTACTACTATAATGAAACAACCGAATACTTCAAAAGCGTACAAGCGGCAGTAAAGTCAAAGAGTCGGATATATAGAATAGGTGACGGTGGGGCAATCAGGGGTTGCACAAAATGCCCAACATTTGTCGCAAGCATGGGTGACCATTTCTATCGTGTGCCAGTAATACGCGACGATTTCGGAATCCGCAGGCTGACGCCAGCAGAATGCCTAACCCTCCAAGGCTTTCCAAAAGACTTCACCTTCCCGTCCGGGGTATCAATGGTAGATGCCTATAAGCAAGCAGGCAACTCCGTTTGTGTGCCAGTAATCAAAAGAATAGCAGAAAACATCAGGACGGTACTATCGTGAAATTATTACTTTTTCAACAAGGTAATTTAGGCTTATTCCAAAAGTATAGTTTCGTACTTTTATGATAAGCGAGCCAAATCAAGTCAAGGTTTAGTAACTCTAAATCTTGGCTTTTTTTCTGCCTTTTAGAGCTGTTTTTAGCCCTTTTTTCTTTCGATAGTCGCGCGGCGGGCGTAATATTTACTTTTGCTTGATTTGAGCATATACACAAAAGACTTGAACCTATCGGCGATATAGAGCGCAAAATAGCAAATGTCCACTTTATGCATAGTTTCTTTTCAAGGTCAAGCAAACGATAAATTATTAAATCAACCTAATTTACCCACAGTTTGCGTTAATTCGGCTCTTAAATATCAAAACGATAGAATACCCAACTAACGAACAATACGCAACCACGGGCAAACTGTGGCGCGTTATTGATTGACAAAAAGACGAAACCCGAACCTCTGCCGATTGGCGAGGGGCTTTTTTTGTGCCGAAAAAGCTGTAAATTGTCACGTTTAGTGTTTAGTTGGCTGAAATTTAGACAGGCAATAATGCGCCTGTGGTTGAAAAACTGCGGGTAATTTTTTGAAACGAACGTTTTGTGCTTGCCTAAATCAAATAAAGATGCTATAATAATCAAATGAAGCCAAGCGAGGTCAGAACAGTGGAATTTAAGGACAAAGTAAAGTCAATACGACAATCGTTGTTAATGAGCCAAGAGGATTTTGCTAAGGCTTTGGGCGTGGCTTTTTCTACCGTCAACTTATGGGAGAATGGTAAAACAAGTCCGAGCTATAAAGGGCTTAGAGCAATCAAGGATTTGTGTGAAAAGCACGGAATTGAGTTTGACGCGAAGGTATTTTAATCGAGCAGAAACAGAGAGGTAAAATTGAGTACACCGATACACGCAAAATATTATGCGAATGAGTTAATGCTTAGAAAGCCATCGAGTAGCGATAGCAGGCTGTCTAATGCGCTGTTCGATAGCAAACTCGCCATAAATCCGCATCAGATAGACGCGGCTCTTTTTGCATTCAAGTCGCCGCTAAGCAAAGGTGTTTTGCTTGCGGATGAGGTCGGGCTTGGAAAGACGATTGAAGCGGGACTTGTAATGTGTCAGCTTTGGGCGGAGCGGAAAAGAAAGCAAATCGTAATATGCCCGGCATCACTTCGCAAACAATGGAACTTGGAGTTACTCGAAAAATTTAATCTGGAATCGGTTATTTTAGAGTCGAAATCCTATAATGAATATATGCAGCAAGGTGGCGGCAATCCGTTTGACCAAAATAAAATTGTAATCACTTCATATCATTTTGCGGCGAGAATGTCGGCAGACATAGTGCTCGTGCCGTTTGATATTGTCGTAATAGATGAGGCGCACAAGCTCCGTAATTCATACAAAGAAAAAAACAAGCTCGGGCAAGCAATACGCTTTGCAGTTAATGACAGAAAAAAGCTATTGCTTACTGCAACGCCGCTTCAAAACAGCTTAATCGAGCTTTATGGAATATCGTCCGTTATTGACGGACGGATTTTCGGGGATTTGAAGACATATCGTGATAACTATATTTCGGACAAGCGGTATTCTGAGCTTCGGGAGCGGCTTGCACATTTTTGCAAGCGTACTCTCAGAAAGGATGTAGTCGAATACATAAAGTATACCGAGCGTTTGCCAATGGTTCAACGCTTTACCAACAGCGATGCCGAACAGGAATTGTACGACAGGCTGTCGGAGTTTTTGCAGGTTGAAAACACCTATGCGATACCATACAGACAAAAGCATTTGATAACAATGCAAATGCGCAAGTACATGGCTTCGTCAACCTTTGCAATCCTCAAAACGCTCGAAACCATAAGGGACAGGCTTGTCGATATTCAAAACGGAATCTTGGGCTTGGATAGCCTAATCGAAAACCTATTTGACGAGGACGAGCAGGATATAATCGACGATAATGCGGAGGAAGAAGAAATCGAAGCCGACGACGAAGGCAATACTCAAATTGATGTGGCTTTAACCGATTTACAGGCTATCGACAAAGAAAAGCTACAAGTAGAAATCAAAATATTAGAGGAATTTATCGAGCTTGCAAAAGGCATTCCCGTTGATACTAAATCACGGGCTTTGCTTGACGCGCTGAAAGTGTCGTTTACGCAAATAGTGAATAAGGGCGGGGCGCGAAAGGCTCTAATTTTTACTGAGAGCAAGCGCACGCAGGAATATCTTAAAAACTTCTTGGAGCAGTCAGAATATTCAGGCAAGATAGTGGTGTTCAACGGTTCGAACAGCGGTGCGCAGGCTTCGCAAATTTATAAGGATTGGAAGGAAGTAAACGCAAACTCGTTCCGCATCAGCGGTTCTGCTACGGCGGACAAGCGTAATTCGATAACCGATTACTTTAAGAATACTGCCGAGATTATGATTGCAACGGAGGCAGCGGCAGAAGGTGTTAATCTGCAATTTTGTAGTCTTGTCATAAACTATGACCTGCCTTGGAATCCGCAGCGTATAGAGCAACGTATAGGTCGTTGTCATCGTTACGGACAAAAGAGCGATGTTGTGGTAGTAAACTTTATTAACGAGCGTAACTATGCCGACATAAGGGTGCACGAACTGTTGGACGAGAAGCTGCATTTATTTAACGGCATTTTCGGAAGTAGCGACGAGGTTTTGGGTAGTATAGAAAGCGGTGTTGACTTTGAAAAAAGAATACTCGAAATCTATCAAAAATGTCGCACGCCCGAGGAAATCGAAAACGCCTTTAATGCTCTGCAAAAACAAGTAGAGCATAAAATAAAAAAGGCAATGAAGGAAACAAAGAGTAAGCTGTTTGAGAATTTTGACACAGATGTTTTTGAACGCCTAAAACTCAGCGTCAGCGATTATCTTGACAAATTTACGCGGCTGTTTTGGAACTTGACAAAGCACGAGCTTGAAATCATAGCGGAGTTTGACGACGCAAAACGAACCTTTGTATTGAAATCAGCAGTCGGTGATAATCTTGCCGCAAAATACAGCCTTATCAATAAATCCGATGACGAAACCGAAGGCTTTTTGTATCGCTTGTCACACCCGCTCGGGCAGTATGTTCTCGAAAAAGGCAAAAGTCAAGCGGCAAAAACGGGCAAGGTTATATTCAACTTTACGCGCCACATTCGGGACAAGGGCTTCAAAATAAGTCAGGTCGAGCAGCTCAAAAACCAACGAGGGTTTCTCACATTATACAAATACACGGTCAATAGCTTTGAAGAAGCAGAGCATTTGTTGTTTGCGGGATTTACGCAGGACGGCGTTCAGCTTAGCCCTGAACAATGCGAGAAGCTGTTTGAATGTGCTGGTACATATTACGACTTTATGCCCGTAAGCGAAGACGCGCACAAGAAGTTAGCTGCCGATATTGAGGTGTATCGCGCAAGCGTACTTGACAGCACCGTGTCGCAGAACTTAAAGTTTATGGAAGTGGAGCAGGAGCGGCTTTTTAAATGGTCAGAGGATATGATTTATGCAATAGAAAAAGAGCTAACTAATCTGAAAAACCAAATCCGAGATACCGAGAAGGAAATCCGAAACTCTACAAGCGCGGCAGAAAAGCTGGCATTAGAAAAAAGGCTGTTAGAGCTTTCAAAGCGCAAAAGAACGCTGCGTGCAAAGCTCGACGAGAACGAAGAAGAAATTATCGAAAAGCGCACGGCTCTAATAAACGAAATCAAAAAGCGGATGCAAACAATCGAGCAATTAGAAGAACTATTTACGATACAATGGGAGGTCACATAAATTATGACGGCAAAGCAAGGCGAGCTAATCGCAAAATTAAGAGAGATGTTCCAATTCGGGGACAGCGATTTGGATTTTGGTATTTATAGAATAATGAACCAAAAACGGACGGAGATTGACAAGTATCTGTCCGTGGAATTGCCGCGCCAAATCACAGAGCTTTTGCAAAGTCTTGTGGGTGGCGGCAGGCAGGCGGATATTGCCGAAATTGACAAGCAAATCTTAGAGACAAGAAAGCTGTCGTTGGGCGAGGCTGTCAAGGCGGCGGCTATTGCCGAGTTGGAAGCTAAAAAGAAACAGCTTGCATCCGCGCTCAACATCACTGATATGGAAGCCGATATTTACAGCAGCCTCACAAACTTTTTTAGCCGCTATTATGACGACGGCGATTTTATCAGTCAGCGGCGATACAAGGACGGCGTTTATGCTATACCTTACGAGGGCGAGGAGGTAAAACTGCATTGGGCTAACGCAGACCAATACTATGTTAAAACAAGCGAGTATTTTAGGGATTTTGTTTTCAAGACCGCATACGGCAAAACGGTCAGCTTCAAACTGATTGATGCCGAAATCGAAAAGGATAACAACAAGGGCAAGAACCGCTATTTTCAGCTATATAAAGAAGCTCCGTTTGGTTTAGAAAACGGTGTGCTGATTATCCGCTTTGAGTATCGCTTGGGAACATTAAAGCAGGAGCAGTACATAGACGAAATCGTGGCGGAGTTCACGAAGGTTGCGAGCAAAGAATTTTTAGACTTTGCCGAAATCGTGAATGTAAGAGACGGCAAGAGTTTGCTCGGCATCAACTTAAAACGCTATACAGCCCGCAACACCTTTGACTATTTTATTCACAAGGATTTGAACAGGTTTTTGACACGCGAGCTTGACTTCTTTATCAAAAATGATGTCGTTTATCTTGACGATATAGACACGCAGGATATTGCAAAAACGCAGGAGTATCTGCACAAGGCAAAGGTTATCCGCAGCATCGGGCGCAAAATCATAGCCTTTCTTGCCCAAATCGAGGACTTTCAAAAAAAGCTGTTCCTCAAAAAGAAGTTTGTATACGAAACAAACTACTGCATCACGCTTGACCGTGTGCCTGAGGAGCTGTATGCAGAAATCGCAGCGAATACGGCGCAGATTGACGAGTGGGTAAAGCTGTTTGCGATAGACGAAGTTAAGCCAAGGGCAGGCGACTTGCTCGGAGGTAGTACGGTTGGTTTTACTAAGCCTTTGACGGTTCGGTTTCTTAAAGAAAACCCGTTCCTTGTATTGGACACAATGTTTTTCGATAGAGCGTTTAAGGAAAAGCTAATCGACAGCATTGATAGCTTGGACGAGGTTTGCGACGGCTTGCTGATTCACAGCGAGAATTTTCAAGCGTTAAACTTGTTGAAAGAAAGATACAAAAATAATATTGATTGCATTTATGGTGATCCGCCGTATAACGCTAAATCAAGCGAAATCCTTTATAAAAATAGCTTTAAACATTCTTCTTGGGTATCGCTAATGACAGATAGAATTCGATTGGCTTCGGAACTTAAAACGAAGCGAGGTGCGCTAATAATCGCAATTGATGAAAATGAAGCTTTCAATTTGCAAAAGCTATTAGACGGAATGTTTGCAACATGGAATAAAACCGTTGTAACAATTCTTCATAATCCTGCGGGTGTACAAGGCGATAACTTTTCATATAGTCACGAATACGCCGTTTTCCTTTTTGAAAACCTGAAACATGTTATAGGAAAAACAGAAAAAGACGAAAAGTCAACAGAGCCTTTTCGCGATTGGGGACCAACAGGCACAAGGAATCCTCAAGGCAACACATTTTACCCCATATATATAGACCTTGACGGCGAAAATATTTTAGGATTTGGCGATGCTTGCGATAGTTATTTTCATACAAAGTTGCAGAATATTCGCAAAGAAAGTTATATTGAAGTCTACCCTGTCGGGGACGATGGGATAGAGCGCAAATGGGTGTTTGCAAGGGAAACTGTTGACGAAATAGCAGGTGATTTGTTTGTTGTGAATAATGGGGGTACCTTTCAAATACATAGAACAAAATCAAAAGGTAGTTTCAAAACGGTATGGACGGACAAACGTTATTATGCAAATATATATGGATCAAAAGTGTTGAATGACATAATTGGAACCAAGAAATTCGATTTCCCCAAATCCGTACATACTCTCGAAGATTGCTTGAGTGCAGTAAAAAGCGTTCAAGGGAAAGAGGCAGCTATCCTCGACTACTTCGCAGGTTCTGGTACAACGGGACATGCGGTTGTTAACCTTAATCGTGATGATGGCGGAAAGCGCAAATACATTCTCATTGAAATGGGCGAACACTTTGATTCTGTGATAAAACCCCGGATTCAAAAAGTTATATATTCTATGGATATCAAAGATGACAAGGGTAAATACATTGAAAAAGGATGGCGCGACGGCAAGCCTGTTAGCCGCAAGGGCAGCAGTCATTGCTTTAAGTACATTCGTCTTGAAAGCTATGAGGACAGCCTAAACAACATTGCTGTCGATAATACCTTAACCTTGCCGAGCGGTATCGAGGAGGAGTATTTACTTAACTACTGCCTTGATTTTGAAACGAAAGATTCGGTAAGTTTGCTTTCCGTTGCCAAGTTTGATAAGCCGTTTGATTATGCCCTCAACATTACGCGCAAGTTCGAAAACAAGGCAATCAAAGTCGATTTGGTCGAAACATTTAACTATCTGTTAGGCCTTATCGTCGAGCGCAGTTATAAAATTGCAACCTATGACGCGAAGTTTACGGCAGGCACGCACGGCGCAGTCAAAGCCGAGCTTATTGACGGCGACTCTTACAAATTCAAAATGATAGAAGGCAAAAACCTTGCGGGCGAAAAAATCCTTGTGGTGTGGCGCGAAATGACGGGCGATACCGTCAAAGACAACGCCGCGCTTGATGCCTTTATGTTAAAGCGCAAGCTATCCACCACGGACTTCGAGTACGACAAAATCTATGTCAACGGCGACAACAATCTGCCCAATCTAAAAAAGGCAAGCGAGCATTGGAAGGTGCTTCTCATAGAAGAAGAAATGAAACGCCTTATGTTTGACAACGAATAGAGGAAGAATGAGCAAGAAAACCGAGTTTCAAAATAAATTACTGTCAACCGTCATAAGCGGCAATGACCCGCAGGTCAAGGAAAAATACCTTGATATGATTTCTCATGCTCGGCGGATTGTACCCAAAAGACTGTTCAGATACCGCAGCTGCGACGAGCGGAGTCTTGACGCGCTTTTGAATGACAGAATGTATTTTGGAACCCCCGCGAGATTTAACGACCCGTTTGATAGCGTTGTGGATTTTGATTCACAAGGTAGACGAAAAATGTTTGCGGGTGTTACCAAAGAGCAATTAGTCCAAGGAACAGAATATTTTTTGAAAAATGGGTTGCCAAGCCAGTTGTCAATTCATCCGAATACGGGCAATTTAGCAACAATGATGCGGGAAAGCCTACTAAGCAATGAAGGCGAGGCGGAGGCTTTTTCAAAATTTATGGCGGAAGTATCAGGCGGCGTAATCGCGCAGATAACGAGTCTTGCCGATAGCAATGCGGACGAATTAGAAAAAATTTATCAGCAGGTTATTTCAGAAACCTTTGTCGGGTGCTTTACCGAAACAGTTGACTCTATGCTTATGTGGAGTCATTATGCAGATTGGCACAAAGGCTTCACGCTTGAATACGACTTGCATAATCTGCAATCGCCTTGTGTAGGATGTCAAGCTCCTTGCGGTAGCAGTTGGGATTATGCCGTTTATCCCGTAATATACAGGAAAGACCGTTTTAATGCAATGGAGGCTATTCCCGAGAGAGTCCTATATAGCATTGCGAAAAATCACGGCGTTCCTGTAACCTTTCAGACTCACGATGTGTTTTTCTTTGTTAAGGCAAACATTGTCAAATCTTTGAAATGGAAGTATGAAAGAGAGTGGCGGCTAATTTTTGCCTGCACAAATCCTAAGACAAATTATTTGCCATTGAAACCCAAGGCAATATATCTGGGACACAAAATATCTGAAAATGCGATAGCGGATGCAGAAGCGAAAATAACGGAATATGCAAAAAGAAACGGAATCAAGTTATATCAAATGAAACTTAACATGGATAATCCAAAATTCCAATTAGACAGGGTGGAAGTATGAGCAAAACAAAAGCAAAATCGAATACACCTGAGTTAAAGTTTTATCAAAAACTCGTACTCAACAGGTTTATATTATTGCAGTTTGGCGTGGAAGACTTAAAAGAGCTTTCACAGGGTTTGCGCAGCCCAAAATTAGAGCTGCTTGATAGAGACGGAAACACGGGCTTTTTTAAGGAACTGAGCCGTCGGCTTGGCGACAAAATCAAGTTTGACATTCAGAGGCTTGCTGAGTACGATTTGAATATTGTTCGGGCGTTGGATAAAATAAACCACAAGCGAAGCGAGAAAATTCGTCTTAAATATTTTCAGTATTTGTCGTTGCTGTTTTGCGAGTATTATCTTGACCGCTATTTTGGCGAACGCGACGAGCTACTAAAAGACATTAACGAGTTTGTGGATAGCTTCAATATGCAATACCCTAACGACGCGATTAGCAGATACAAGAGGGAAGACTTAAACAAGATTGCGCTATGGAATGCAACGGGCAGCGGCAAAACGCTTTTGATGCACATAAATTATCATCAATATTTGCATTACACAAAGGGCAAAAAAGACGGTATTTTTATTTTGCTTACGCCGAAGGAAGGCTTGTCAAACCAACATCGTGAGGATTTTACGCTTTCAAACATTAGAGCAAAGGTTTATCAAAAAGACGAGAGCATGATGTTTGCCGAAAGGGATGCTATCCATGTTATCGAGAACACCAAGCTCGGCGACAAGGACGGGCAAAAAACCGTTGCGGTTTCGCGGTTTGGAAGTAGCAATGTCGTGTTTGTTGACGAGGGGCACAGGGGCGCGAGCGGCGACATTTGGTACAAGTTCAGAAATGAGCTTTGTAGGGACGGGTTTTCGTTTGAGTATTCGGCTACATTCGGGCAGGCGGTTTCGGGCAACAGGGAGCTTGTTGACGAGTATGCAAAATGTATCTTGTTTGACTATTCCTACAAATACTTTTACTCCGACGGCTACGGCAAGGATTACAATATTATCAACTTGGCAGACGATACAAACACGAGGTTAAGGGACACCTATTTGACGGCTTGTTTGGTAACTTATTATCAGCAAAAGCGGTTGTATCTCGACAGCCGCGAAGGCTTCAACGCCTTTAATTTAGAGAACCCGTTATTTGTTTTTGTTGGCGCGAGCGTAAACGCTGTGCGGACAGACAAGGGCAGCAAGGTATCCGATGTCGTGGACATAATGCTTTACTTTAAGGATTTTGTAGTGGACGGCAGAAAGTTTGTCGCGATTTTAGAGAGTATAAGAAACGGCAAGACGGGGCTTATTGACAAGAAAAACAAGGATATTTTCAGCAATGCTTTTTCATATTTAGAAAGCTGCGGCTTGGCGGCGGATGCTCTGTACGATGATATTTTAGCGGCTGTGTTTAACTGCAAGTCGAAGGGCGGCATTCTCCATGTCGAGAACCTAAAAGGTATACAGGGCGAACTGCGTTTGCGCTTGGGCGACAACGATGCTTTTGGCGTAATCAATGTCGGCGACGATGCCGAGCTGTTGAAACTATTTGAGGCAAACGGCTTTGACACGGCGAGCGTGGACTTCTCTGAGAGTTTGTTTGACGGCATAACGAAACCGAACTCAACTATCAATTTGCTTATCGGCAGCAAGAAGTTTACCGAAGGCTGGAACTGTTGGCGCGTCAGCACAATGGGGCTTATGAATGTCGGACGCTCAGAAGGCAGCGAAATTATTCAGTTGTTCGGGCGCGGGGTTAGGCTCAAAGGCTATGATATGAGCTTGAAGCGCAGCGGAGCTTTGATTAAGGATAGAAGCGATTTGACTATACCGCGCTTTATTCAGATTTTGGAAACACTGAATATTTTCGGCATCCGCGCCGACTATATGAAGCAGTTTAAGGAGTATTTAGAAAAAGAAGGCGTTCCGACCGAGCGTGGTGCGCCGTATATTATCAAGCTGCCCGCGATTATGAACTACAAATATAAGCGGGCGAAGTTATATGCGCTGAAACTTAAAGACGATGTGGATTACAAAAAGGATGCGCCAAAGCCGTCGCTTAAAACAGCGTCGTTTTCGGGGATTGTGGAACTTGATTGCTACGGCAAGGTTCAGTTTGAGACTTCGAGGACGCGGGCATTGGGCGATGTAACAAAGAGTGTCGGTCATCTGCCAAAGGAATGCTTGCCGTTCTTGGATTACGAGAAAATCTTTTTTGAGCTTGTTCGGTACAAGAACGAAAAGGCAAGGTATAACTTCAATATCTCAAAAGCCGATATAAAGGAGTTGCTTTCAAGAAATGATTGGTATAGGCTACTCATTCCCGAAGGCGACGCACAGTTTAGGAGTTTGAGCGACATAGCGCGATTTGAAAAGATAAGCGTTGCGCTTCTTAAAGAATACTGCGACAGGATATACACAGGCGCGAAAAAGAACTGGGAAACTCCGCTTTTGACTTATGAACTGTTGGATGGTGAGAGCGCATTCGAGCAGAGCAATATGATTGACGAGTATGTCGTTACGATTGAGGACGGGCAGGACGACGACGAAATGGTCGGCTTCATTAAGCATCTTAGAGATAATCTTGCTGATGCGCGGCGCAATCGTCAGGCATTTACGCTCGACGGCATAAAGAATGATTTTGAGTTTCACGGGCTTTCAAATCTCTTATACTCGCCGTTCCTTTATCTTGCAAAGCGCAACACGACGATTGAGATTTCGCCTGTCGCGCTTAACGAGAGCGAGAGGGATTTTGTCCGCGACTTAAAGAAGTATATCGAAACGCATTCCGCCGAGTTTAGCGGGCAGGATATTTACCTCATCCGCAACAAGTCAAAGAAGGGCATAGGCTTCTTTGAAGACGGCGGCTTTTATCCCGACTTCATAATGTGGCGGATTCACGGCGGCAAACAATACATCACCTTTGTTGACCCGCACGGAATGCGCAACGAAAGCATAAACAGCTCAAAGGTCGGCTTGCACAAGACAATTAAGGAAATCGAAGCGCGACTCGGCGACAAAAACATAATACTCAATTCGGTCATCGTTTCCCCGACACCTATTCGAGAAATGACCGACAAAAAAATCACAAAAGAGCAATGGAACGCCGCAGGGGTATTCTTCCAACAAGAAGAAGGATACATCGGGCAGGTTGTTCTGCTTGACTAGGAAGGAAGAACTATGTATATATCAAAAGTTGAAATCAAAAACTTTCGTGTTTTTGATGCTATCGGGATTACGGCTAAACTTAAAAAAGGCGTAAACGCCATAATTGGCGAAAACAACAGCGGCAAGTCGGCTTTTATTGATGCGCTTCGGTTGGCATTTTCTGTGTCAACATATAAGAAGGACATATATTTTTCACTTTCTGATTTTCACATTGACAAGGCAGGCAAACGCGCAAATGAGGCACAGATTGATATTCATTTTGACGAAATTCATACTGATTTTTTTGAGATATGGACACCCGAAGACAATACAAAAGGTGAGTTTCATATACGATTTTATACAGTGCCAGCGAGCGGCGGCGGAGAAAGGATTAAGTATGAGGCGTGGGGCGGGTCAGTGCGAGGGAACACACTTTCGGCTGATACATTAGATGCTATACAGATTTCATATTTTGGAGCATTGAGAGATGCGAGTAGCGAGCTAAAACCATCTCGCGCTGGCAAGTTAGGGACACTTTTTTCGTCGATTACAGCAACGGATGCAGCGCAGGAAAGCCTTGTTGCGAATTTAAGAGAAGCAAACAAGAGAATTGCCGACGACGACTCAGTAAAGCAGGTCGGTGGAATTATTAACGAGAACTTGTCGAGAATAGAACGCGAAGTTCTAAGTCAAAGAATTGGAATTGGATTGATTGAACCGCGATTTGAAACAATAGCGGCATCTTTGCGTGCGTGGTTCAAGCCAAGGTATCTCTATTTGGAAAAAACGAATGCCGTTTTCAGGGAAATAAAGAATGCGTTTTCTACTGACGAATGGAAAACGCATACGGATGAAACAGATGAAGGGGTATACATTGAAACGGAAACGATAGAGTCGAAAGTTTTGAGCGCGACAGTAATGCAGGCTATTGAACGCGAACTTGGGAAAACATTTGAAATCAGCCAAAATGGACTCGGTTACAACAATCTGTTATTTATGGCTGTTGTTTTAGGCGATATAGTTAAAACCGCTCCCGATACGCTATTCAATGTGTTGTTAGTTGAAGAACCCGAGGCGCATTTGCATCCGCAGTTGCAAGAATTAGCGCATCGGTTTTTCGTTGAAAATTCAGATAGTGAAAAAGTCCAAGCAATATACACGTCACATTCGCCGACATTGGTTTCGCGCATAGGTATTGATAATCTCGTTTTGTTGTTTGACGGTTATCATAGGGTTGATTGCCTTTCATTATCCGAAAACAATCTTGATGACGCAGACCGCTCATATCTTGAAAAGTTCTTGGATGTTACGAAATCACAAATGCTTTTTGCGAAGGGAATTTTGTTTGTTGAAGGGATAAGCGAGGCGTTACTGTTGCCCGAGCTTGCTAAGCTGTTGGGGCGCAATCTTGACCGTTTTGCTGTTGAGATTGTTAATATTGACGGTGTATCATTCAAGCCGTTTGCAAATTTGATTACCTTTGCGAATGATGCGGGGCGAAAAACGATAAGGGCGGCGATTATTACTGATGACGATAGGTGTACGAAAAAAACCGAAGTGGCATCATACATTTCTACGGAGCGTGATTATGATGACCCCAACATAGCTGATGTCGTAAGTAGGCTTTCAGGAGGCGCGCCAAGTGAACGGTTTGCAGGCATCGAAACACTTTGCAACGCATCACACATCAAACTATGCGGAATAGCTAAAACACTTGAATATGTGTTGGCATCACATATAGATAATGTTCCATACATTTTGAGTGCGATAATTGATGTCATGCCAGAAGCAGGAAAAACGCTTTACGACTATATTTTTGCATTATCGAATATTGAACAAAAAGCAGCATGTCTTTGGCTTTACATTTCTTATAGAAGCAAGATAAAGGCTTCAATAATGCAGGCTTTGGTTCGACGGATAGAAAACAAATTGATTTATGAGAAAAATGCAGTTGGCGACTATGTTGAAACGACAGCAGACGCGTCATTTGAAACCCCAACAAAAATTAAAGAGGCTATATACTTTGTAACAAAGGAGGCGGATATTGCAACCAACGACTGAGCAGCAAGCATTTTTGGACGCAGAAGGGAAAGTTACATTGTGCGCTTGTCCCGGTAGCGGCAAAACATATATTGTTGGTAAGAAGCTATTAAAGTACCTTGCAGATTGGCAACATCCGCACAGAGGAGTTGCTGTTCTTTCGTTTACAAATGTTGCGAGCGAGGAAGTATTGCGACAAACGAGCGAGCAGACGGGGAATTGCTCGGTTGTAGGCTATCCGCATTTTATTGGAACATTAGACAGTTTTATAGATAATTTTATTTTTTTAAGGTTTGGCTATCTAATGCAGAGCGACCCTGCTCAAAGAAAGCGACCTAAAATCCTATTTCACAACACAACAAGTTCTAATCAATGGCAGAGAGAATGCTATAAGTTTTGCGCACAAAATCTTGATATTTTTCATTGGTCTGATACAGGGTTACTTAAAAACGGCAAAGAGATTGATTGCGTAATTACGACGAACAGACCATGCGTAAATTATAAGAAAGCTATGATTAAGAATGGATTAGTTACGCAAAGAGAAGTTCCTGCGCTATCACTAAGGTTGCTTAGACAATATCCCGATATAGCAAAAATGGTTGCGCATCGCTTTCCCATAATTATCGTAGATGAAGCACAAGATACTTCTCGCGAACAAATGGAAATCCTTGATTTACTTGTAGCGAATGGACTAATCACGCTGATTCTTGTCGGTGACCCTGACCAATCTATTTACGAATGGCGTGATGCGACACCCGAACATTTTGAGCAAAAAATGAACGATACGCAATGGAGCAATTTAATGTTGACGGAAAATTTTCGGAGTTCACAACATATTTGTAATGCGACTTCGTTGTTTTCATTTACGCAAACAGCGAAAGCGGTGACTATGGTTGCTTCTGGTCGCGACAAAGACTATGTGCGCAAACCCATATTGTTTCAAGTAAAAAGTAATAACTTTGAGGGAGCGGCAACAGCATTTAGGACTATATGTGAAGCGGAAGGTGTGGAATTTAGTAGCGATAAGGTTGCTCAACTCACGCGCCAAAGAATACACGATTCAACGGATATTTCTGATTTGTGGCAACATTCAATTACTGAATGGTTCGCTCGTGCTACTTACAATTGGCATTGTGCATCACGAAAGGAAGCCTTTGCGCTATGCGAAAAAGCCTTATTTGAAATGTTTGTCGGCGGCGCAAAAGAAATGACAAAAGATGAAATTTTAGCCGCAGTTGAAAAAGCAGAGGATTTGTGTGAGTGGAAACGACGAGTGATTTCTGTCTTGTCGATTCTTCCAGCGGCAGATGAGCCAGTCAAGAAATGGCGACAGGATTTAATAGCTCGATTAAGTGGGCTTTTAAAAGAAGGCGTACTAATTATGAGAAACGGGTTGAAGCTCGAAGATATAATCAAAACGAAAGTAAGGATGAAGATTGGTAATGCGTTTAGTAGCGAATTTCTTGACCGCCCGCTAAAGATATATTTTGAGAAGAAAGCAAAAAAGCATATCACAGTATCTTCTGTTCACGGAGTCAAAGGCGAAACATACGATGCAGTCTTGTTGGTAGTTGATAAGGCGAAAGGAGGGGCAAATACACTAACTGCATCAAAACTATTCTCTGACGCTCTGAATAACGAATTGATGAGGATTGCGTATGTGGCAATGACCCGTCCTCGAAAATTGTTAGCCATTGCTGTGCAATATAAATCTACAAACGATTTAACGCGCTTTCCGCAAAATTTGTGGGAGCATATCACAATTCAATGAAGACGATGTTGAATAGTTAAATGATTTGCGAGGAAAGAGAAAGATTAGCAAAGAAGCGTTTCTTAAAATAATGAATTATATTTCCGTGCAGCATAAGAAAGAAATTGCGCTGTCGTCGGTTATTTCCGATTGCTTTGACGGGATGGTTCACATAAACGACAATAAAAACTTAGAGGCTATTTTGATGCTCGCAAAGGCAACATTTGACCCTGACGAATTTATGAATTGGTTTGAGTTTGAGAATATGAATTACGAGATTTTTGAGGGGGCCGACAAAATTATTTTAGACACACCTGAAAAATTGTACGATTACTTAGTGGGCGAGTATCCTTATGAGCCCAAAAAGATAAGCAGAGAGTTATTTTTTGAAATTATACGACTGAACGAAGAACAGAGCATAATAAATCAAAAACTGGCAAAAGCCTTTGAGGATTATGCTGAAAGTAATTATATTGTCATAGAAGATAAATATCATTCTGCACTTATGCTAATGATAAAAAACACCTTTGATTTTTATGAGACGTTCGAATACTGGCTCTATGAAGATTGTAAAAAGTTCACAATAAACGGCAAAGTATTTGACATTACAACGAAAGACGCTTTATACGATTATATCTATGCCGAATTTGTTGAATGTAGCGGTAAGCCGCCTAAGCGTATCAAGAACAAAAATGCGAAGATAATTACACAAGAGGAACTTTTTGCGCTTATGAAAAAGCAATTATTAAAGGGGCGGTAAACCGATGAAAGAGTTTAACAAAACTTTCAATCGAGTATTCGTTACAGGCGATATTCACGGTGATGTTTTTGATTTAGAAAAGCGTGTCAAAAACATACCCGACATAAGCAAGGATGACCTCTTGATTATCCTCGGAGATTGTGCATTCTTCTACAATCATTTTTTTGGAGAGACTGAAAAAGATTTTACGAGGCAGGATTTCGCGGTAGAATTGCCAATAACCATATTGTGTGTTCAAGGTAATCACGAAGTGCCGTTTAAGGAAATGCCCGCTAAAAAGATTAAACTTTTAGGCGGCGACGGTTACGAAAGCCACGGGATTTATTTTGCCGAAAACGGAACAGAGCTAATGATTAAGGGCAAGAAGTGCCTGATTATCGGCGGGGCGTATTCGGTGGATAAGGAAATGCGGCTTCGGTACGCCTATGGCTGGTGGGGAAATGAGGAATTGCTCGACGAGGAGCTTGCCGAAATCGAAGCTCGCGTTACGGGTAAAGTCTACGATTTTGTTCTTACGCATACCTGCCCATATTCAAAGTTGCCGCGTGAGGTATTTCTGCCGGGTATAGACCAAAGCAAGGTATCGAACCGTATGGAGAACGCCTTGGAGCGCATTAAGAATGCCATCACCTTTGATAAATGGTTTTGTGGACACTTTCATACGGAAAAGATTGATGGTGAGGTAATATTCTTATTTGGTGGAATAAGGCAGATAGTTTAGAGGGATTTTGCGATGAAAAATAAAGATAACGACATAATGAAAGCCGGAGAAATGGAAGAATTTATCGAGAGTATTCGACAGATGCTTGAAGCTCAAAATTCTGTGCAAGAGCAGGTGATAGCAAGGCTTACACCGATAGCCAATCGCGTGATTTATGGCGAGATAGTTGACGAAAGCAAAATTGCTCATATTTTGGATGAGATGCTTGACCACTGCGACCATGCGGATATGCTTACGTTATTTAAACGGGTTTGTCGTGCAATATTTGAAAAACACCCGACACTTGTTCGTGATTATATTTACGCTTACAAGCATCTCTACGAATATGAGACCTGACTCCATTTTTCTGCCCGGCATCTCATCTCCTCATAATCCGTCACACAATCCTCCACCATTTTGTCCGCGAAAGCGACAGAAGTAGCAAAATCGGATTTTTCGTAGACCTCGTGCATTATGCGGAGGTAGTTGCGTTTGACCTCTTTATCGGAGTCAAGGAGAAACTCTCGCAGGGTTTCGGGGAAGTGGTCGGTGATTGCACAATGCTCTAATGCTCCGATTTTGACAGATAGCAGGCGCAGGTATGCGCCCCAGTTTATGGAGACAGATTCGTTTGGATCATATAGTCGTTCGCATTCGCAAAGTTGTCGTCCGAATTCGTCGAGGAAGGCGACCTTATCATAAGTGGATTTTACAATGACCTGTTTTTTGATATACGCAGGCGAAAGGTAATAATGAAAAGCCCCATTGGTGATTATCCGACCCATATTATCGCAAACGTGTTTTTTGCGGCTGGCAACTTCAAATTCAGGTTCGGGCAAAGACAGAAGGTTTGCTTTATCCACCTCAAATAAATTGTTTACCATTACATTGAATTGTCCGCGACGGCGGCGATTTAGATTAGCGTCACAGGCGGCGAGTAATTGTTTGTTAAATTCCTCTAAATCGGTTATCTCGGGTATAGGTGTAAGCATACGCAAACGCAGGGCGTGAATACCGACCTCAACATTGGCTTTTTCGTTGGGCGAATGAGAGTTGCAGAAATGTGCTTTGAAGTGAAAATGGTTCTTAAAGCGCAAAAACAACTCGGTAGGTATTTGTTCTTTTGTGCCGTCGGCGTGGTTACATATCTTTACAATGCCGGAATCATTATCGAAGCGGATTTCATGCGGAACGCCGCCGATATGGTAAAGAATGTTCTTGATGCCTTGCAATAAACATTCTCCAACCTTACTCTTGAATATTTGACAGTAAACGGCGTTAGAATAGGGAAAAGCTATTGTGAGCATATAGCCGCGCTGCTTTTCTCCGTTTAGTAAATAATGAACCTCTCCAAAGTCAACTTGCGCCTCGCCCGGATTATGGCGGAGCGGAACATGCTGTTTGTTGAGCGAATAAAACTCCCGCCGCTTGTTCTTGAAATATTTTTGTGTTAGGTAATACGAGCAGGCGAAATCTGAGTATTTATCCTGCAATAGTTCAAATACTCGCATGCCCGTAAGGTGTTGCTTAAAGTGCGCGCCGCGTTCTAAGCGAAGCCAAGCGGAAATGTCATCTTCATAAGGCAACATTTTCCATAGGTTGTCGCGCCTTTTCTTATGTAAGGCAACTGGGTTAAAGTCCTGAATCTTGACATATTTGCTGATAGTACCCGACGAGCATTTGATGCGCCGTGCTATATCGCAGACGCGCATTCCGTCTTCATAATAAAGCGAGCGGATCTTATCAATTTTTCTCATAGTAAGCATATTTGTATTGTCCTCCATAAAACAAGTGTTCTCATATATTATACAGTAAAACGCTATGTTTTCAGAGTAAAATGTGGTATAATAAAAAATGTTCAGAGGCAATTATTTAAGAAAAAACAAGTCAAGTCCTCGGTTAATATTTTGAGATAATTTGTGCATTTTTCTGAGATAAATTTGTTGAATCTTTTGAGTTAGCAGTCAAGCCGTGTATAGGTGTTAAAACCACTAAATATACGGCTTTTTCTATGCTTTTTTACTATATATAGTGGCTGAGAGGGGTAGGGGAAGAGAAATCTCTACCGACTTTTTGTACACGTAGCGGGGCGGCCTATCGTGCGAAAAAATTTGATTTCAAACACCCCTGCAAATCGTTTTTGAAAACGGGATTTTTGTGATATAATTTATCAGTATAGTTATGTTTATGTATGTTTGACTTCAATATGTGAGTCTTAGAGTACACTATTATATGAAAAATGAAGATTTCACATTTTTGCAACAGGGAGCGTGAGAGGTCTTGAACAAACTAATGCAAAATATACTAGAAAAATATATACATAATATGCAAACATCTGCATCTAACTGCGGATTATTTTTGTTGGATTCTCCGACTGGATATGGAAAAACCACGACCGTTGTCAACTATATTATGAACTATTTTTCTACGCCGATTATTCAGAAGCAGAAAGAACAGACGCATGAAATCGAACGCATATTCTTTGTAACGAACCTAAAAAAGAATTTACCAATTGAATCGCTTCAAAATAAGTTTGGGCATGATTATGAGAACTATTGTCTTTTCCTAAAGCCGTATTGGGAAGATGTTGTCCAAAATTTTGATGACGTAAAAATTACGGATACAAAAATTTTATATTCAGACGAATACAAAAATCTTAAATCAGATATTGGCTTGCTGGTATCTAACAAAAGACTAATAGAACAAGGACTTGTTGATGATAAGAGTTCAAGTGCAATTAAAAAAGCAATTAAAAGCTTTGAGGGTAAAATCGAAAAGGATAGTGAACCCAAGTTTCGGTATTTAATTAAGAAGAATTATTTTGAAAACCAATCGACTAGTGAGCGCAAAGGCAATTTGAAAAAGCATCCTTGGATAGAAAAATTATATCCCATCTGTAATATAGAGAATTATCGTATAATTCTCTTAAGCACAAAAAAGTTTTTTTCTCCGATAGATACCTTTACAAGAGTTCCTTTCTATATTTACGATGACTTTATTTCTAAGAATGCTATTGTATTTATAGACGAGTTTGATGCTACAAAAGGAGTTTTGTTAGACCAAATAATCGAGGATAGTTTAAAAATACATATTGACGTGATAAAGCTGTTTCTTAATATTTACTACTCATTAAAATATTTGAAGCTTCCTAAAAAATTTTATTTGACTACAAAATATTTTGATGAAAAAGTTGAGAAAGGCGATTGGCATAGTGTTAGTGAAATAGAGCGTTTGAATAAAGAGAAGTTTGAACAAGTTTATAATGAGCATAACCTTGAGTATTTATTAAAGACAAAAGGTTTTGATTGGAGTAAGATATTTCTTTTTGATGATAATCGAGAAATCGTAGTCTTTAAGGATAGTTCCAAAAAGACATTAAGAACATTTCTAAATAAGAATGAAAATATAACAAATATCCTTGCCGAAAGCAAGTTTTCTGTAAATAAAGAATTGGTTCAGATTTTAATTGATATCAAAGAAGCGATTAATTACTTTATTAATGCCCTGACGTATCTTTCTGAAAATTATCAAGCTGTAAAAAATGAAAGAAAAGATAACGGAGGGAATTGGTTTTTCTTTGAAGAAGCTGTTGAAACAATGTTATCGGCATTTAATATTTCGGAAGAATTTAGGCCTTATCTCTATAAAAAAATTGTAGAAAAAAACGCACAATTTACTACTAACTACAAAGAACTCAAAACCTCAAAAGATTTTTTTATGCGCAAAGGTTTTCAATTCACTGAAGTCGCGGATAGCAATTATCATGATTTGCAATCAAAAGTTAATTTGTTCAAATTCTCTTCGACTCCAGAAGATATTCTAGTTCGTTTATGTAATCGAGCCAGAGTTATCGGTATTTCAGCAACAGCCTCGCTTGAAACAGTTATAGGAAACTATGATTTAGATTATATTCGAGATCAGCTTGATAATAAATATCTTAAAATTGATAGTGACGATTTTAACACGCTAAAAAATGACTTTTTAGAAACTCAAAAGATTTACTTGGGTGATGAAATAAAAATACATACAGAGATTGTTGACTCAATTGCCGGCTTTGATTTAAGAATAAAGATAACAGATTTATTAAAGCAAATTCTAAATGGTGAAAAACTTGAAAAATATTTGAAGAGTTTAAATGTTTTAGAAGATGCAAACTTATATCATTATTATATATTAATTAAAGTTGGTTACTTGTATAAAACCGTTGGGCTAAATGAAAACATTAAATCATTTCTTTGCTTTTTAAATTCATTTCCTAGATGGGGTGGCAGTATCGATTTGACAGAATTAGAGAGTCTTTTTGATTCTGTTGTAAGCTGCAATGGTTTTAAAAAATACACTTATAAGATAATTAACAGTACGGAATTTGATGAGCAACTAGCAGAAGTGCATGAATTACTTAATGAAGGCAAGAAAGTCTTTGTTATCACTACTTATAAAACGATAGGGACCGGTAAAAATCTGCAATATTCAATACCAGAATCGGTAAAAGATACGGTCATTCTTGACGAAAAAAAGTATAATTATGATAAAGATTTCGATGGTATATATTTATCGAGTCCTACTAACTTAGTGCAAAATTTAAACGTCGATGCTGAAGATAAATATTACGACATTTCAAAGTATTTGTTTCAACAAGAATATCTTTATCAAAGTAAGAAAATATATTATTATCAATTTAAAGAAAATATAATTAATGCTTTCAAGAAAATATTTTATAACGACAAATACCTTTCTACTTACACTAGAAACGATGACCTCTTTTTACATAATGCGCAAGTCATGATTCAAGCAGTTGGAAGAATTTGCAGGTGCAGAAACAAAAATAAGAATATCTATATTTATTTAGATTTAGATATTGTCGAAAAGTTGAGTGAAATAAAAATATATCTTGAGTCCCGCATATTAAATGAAGAATTTAAGAAAGTTCTTCAAATTTCGCTAGTTGAAAATAATTTTGAGTTAGAAAAATTAAGTGAAATAAATAAAAATGCACATTCGCTTATCGAAAAATCTTCATGGAGAGTGAGAGATTCAGAAGAGAACGTGAAGAAATGGGTTGAATTAAGAGATTTCGTTTTAAAGAATCCGACCTGTGATTTTGTCCCAGATAAATATAAACCGCTTTATTTCTATTTTGAAGGAAAAACAAATGGTTACGGCTATAAACTTAATCATTTAAAAAACTTTACAAAAATTAATACCACAAGTCCTTCTTCAACAAAGAATGAGATTTCCGCTACAGATTGCGAATTAAGACAATTACTCAAATACGAAAAAATCGAAGAATTATTTAGAGATAATGGTTATGCAAAAAATTTTAAATCTGGGCAATATATTATGACTCCGTCATTATACAAACAAGTATATCAAGGCGCATTAGGCGAAGTAATAGGGAAACGCATTATTGAAGAACTATTTGATATTGAATTAGAAGAGATAAAGGATCATAGTTTTTATGAGTTCTTCGATTATAAATATAAAAACTTATATTTCGACTTTAAAAATTGGACAAATTTTACTGTTCCCAATATCCCATATCAAGATAAGTTGAAACGCAAGCTACGTGATATCAAAGGAAAAAAATGCATTGTCATAAACGTAATTCAAAGAGGAGAGCATTTGCTAAAACATTCTGATGACGGCATGATTATTAAAATCCCTTACATTTTTGACTTTGATACTGAGGGTTATAGCAAGGCGGTTATGGATCTTCAGGAATTAATTGATGATGCTGATTAGTAACGTCATATTCTCTTTGCCGCCTTTTATGCAAGGAGAAACACGTATGCAGCTTGGATGTTTATATAAAAATAACAGCCAAACAAACTAAAAACTAAGGAGAGAAAACGTTATGGGATGTAGAAGAATATTAGCAATAATACTTTGGGTGTTGGCCGCGTTTATTTTGGCGCTCGGAATACATCTTTTTGTGCTTACAATCCCTACCGGTACTTCATTAGACGGATTACTAGGCGTACTACGCATTTTAGCCTATCTTGGTACAATAGCTGCGGTAATCCTAACAACGATTGCGTTTGTTCTTTTTTTTACTGCGAAGAAACGATAAAGACAAACAAACAAAAAGAGTATCCGCAATTTAAAAAAACTATTGCCTTTTTTATGTCCGTGTGGTATACTAACGGCATGAAAAAGTGGTTAGCCGTTTTATGCGCCGTTTTGCTTGCCGTTACGCTTGCGGGCTGCGAAAAAGAAATCAAACAAGACGAAGAGTTTGAATACTACACAAACGGCGGTATAGTTTTTGGCGTTTTCGATATCGATGTTTGGCTGTTAGGCAGTAAAGGCGCGGCCGCGTATCAAGAAATGCTGGTTGAATTAGAAAGCATTAACACAGATACTAATCTAAATATAGATACGCCTCTGCGCTATTTAAACGAAGAAGCGGCGGTAGGCGAGGCGGTAGAGGTAGGCGTGCATGCGTATACGCTGATGCAGCTTTCTATACAGTATCACGAAAAGACGGGCGGCGCGTTTAACATCGCCATGCAAACCTTTTCGGAAATGTGGCGCGTAGATTCGGCGTCCACGCAGTATTTTTACCGCAACGTGGGCTTAGAAGATTTTGCTTTGCCCTCGTTTCAAGAGGTTGCCGCTGCATTACAAGCCTTACAAGACGCGGCTGCGCCCGACGCGCCGTTCGGGGTTGAGGCGTTTCAACAAAACGATAAATATTATTTTAAAAAGCTGGGGCAGGGCGTTAAAATAGATTTCGGCGCGATAGCAAAGGGCTACGCCGTAGAGGTGTGCATGGATATCGCCCTAGCACACGGCATTACGTCGGCGTATATCGGAATTGCCAACCACAACAAAATTTACGGGCAGTTCCATAACCCCGATACCCGCGAAAAAATCGACTTTTTATGCGCCGTTACGCACCCGCGCACGATGGGCATACGCGGCAATCCTTTTTATAAGGCAAACCTGTTTACCGTTCCGTTGCGCGGCGAGGTGTCGATTATTGCCTCTGGCGATTACGAACGCTTTTATTATTACGAAATGCAAGAAGAAGAATTTTTACCCGTTTGCCACATCATCAACCCTTTTACGGGAATGCCGATAGGCATATCCTTCGATAACGTATTAAATACCTACGTCTACGATGCAGACGCCGTAATTTCTGCCGTAATTTTTGACCCGTCCGCTAATACTGCCGAAGCGTTTTCTACTGCCGCAACCGTGTATTCCTTTGAGGATGCAAAGTCGCTGCTAATCGAAAACCGCATAAAAAGCGCGGTAATGACGGAAAATCACATCGCGTTTATCGGCATTAGCGAGGCAGATTTATACATGCCCGACAGCCTCATGTATTCGATGTTTATAAGCTACGAAAGCAACGTAGAATTTATTCCTTTATAAGTATGATGAAGCATGCAGAAAAAATTGATGCGATTAAAAAAGGAAGGCCGCTGCGCGTAGCCGACTACATTTTTTTTGTTGTTTTAGCAGTGGCTATTGCGGTAGGCAGCTATTTTATTTATTTTCCGCCCGTTGCTACGCCCGATACGGCAGTAGTTGCCGTCTATAAGGACGGCGAAAAACTAGACGACGAATACAGCTTGTTTACAAACGGCGAATTTACTATCGACAACGGCGCGCTTACCTTAGTAATAGAAAACGGCGCGGCGTTTGTAAAAAATTCGCAATGCGGCGACCGCCGATGCCACCGCACCCGAATCACCCGCCCGAATCAAAAAATCGTTTGTTTGCCTCAATCGCTTGTTATTCGGATAGAACGCGGCGAGAAGAAATTGTCTGATGACGACGGAATACACTTTTATGCGTAAGGAAACTAAAAACATAGCGGCAAGAAGAATAACGCGGCTTGCTTTACTTACGGCGGCGGCACTGATATTAACGCTGGTAGAAAATATGCTTGCGCCGCTTTTAAATTTAATACCAGGCTTTGCTTTCGGGGTGCGCATGGGCTTGCCTAATTTGGCAGTTTTGGCAGCCCTAGTGCTGTTCGGCCCTATTGATATGATTGCGGTTTTAGCCGCTAAGTGCTTACTGGGCGCGCTGTTTGCAGGCAGCCCTACCGCGCTGATGTATTCGGTTCCCGCAGGGTTTTTCAGCTTTGGCATACAATACCTCTTATACAAATTTGTCTTTCCTAAAATCAGTTTAATCAGCATAAGCCTTGCAGGCGCGATTGTACACAACGTTGTTCAGTTAGCGGTTGCGTCCTTAGTAGTAGGGCAGGATTTATTTGTATTATTTCCCATCATGCTGATTGCAAGCTGTATCGCAGGGCTGTTTATCGGCTTAGTCGTGTTTTTTACGGTTAAATACTTTCCCAAAAAATTACTGTAAAAATTTTGCCTTATCGGGTTTACAAGACTATTTTTATATGCTATAATTAAAAAAACTGGCGTTTTTGAGGAGGCATTTGGTGCTTAACATTTCAAAACATCATAAGGTGTGCAGCCGCCATTTGCCGATTTGCGAAATGCCGCCGCCCGACAAGGTATATATACCGCTTGTTCAGCATGTCGGAAAGCCCGCAAAGCCGATAGTTTCGCCTGCCGACAAAGTAAAAAAAGGGCAGCTGATAGGCGAGGCGGACACCGAACTTTCCGCAAACGTATTTTCGTGCGTTGCGGGTACGGTGGTAGAAATTGCCGAAATGGATACGCCGTACGGAAAATGCGCGCATGTCGTAATCGAAAACAACCGCAGTGAAGACCTCTTTTTATTTAAACCGTTAAGCGGCGCGCTAAGCCGCGAACAAATCTTACAGCGTATCCGCGAGGCGGGTATTGTAGGCATGGGCGGCGCAGGCTTTCCTACGGCATATAAGCTAGCCTCGTCGGCTCAAATACATACCCTTATATTAAACGCCGCCGAAAGCGAGCCGTTTTCGGCTTGCGATTTCCGCATATTAAAAGAACGCCCCGAACAGTTTTTGCGCGGCGCGCTGCTGCTATCAAACGGCGCGGGCGCAGAACATGCAGTGGTTGCGTTAGGATACGACAACCGCGCCGCAGCGGACGAACTTAATAAGGTGATTGCCGAACAAAAGCTGCAAAACATTAAAACAACGGTGTTAAAGCCCGAATATCCGCAAGGCGCGGAAAAAAAATTGGTGTACGCCGTAACGGGCAAAAAAGTCGCGCCGGGCAAGCTGCCGCCTTCGGTGGGCGCATTAGTTTGCAACGTACATACCGCGCTTTCTGCCTATTATGCGGTGTATGAGGGACGCCCCCTATACAGCCGTTTGTTAACCGTTTCGGGCGACGGCGTTCATTCGCCCGCTAACGTGTGCGTGCCGTTAGGCGCATTATTCAGCGATGTATTAGAATTTTTAGGCGGATACGATGCCGAAAATACGGTTAGAATAATCGGAGGCGGCCCCATGACGGGCCTACCGCTATTGCACCTTAATTACGCTTGCGAAAAGCGTTCTCATTTGCTTGCATTGCTTACCGAAAGCCGCGCGCAGGTGCGTCCTAGCGAGCCGTGCATTCGCTGTACCCGCTGCGTAAAAGCCTGCCCGATGAAGCTTATGCCGTTGTATATAGACGCGTATTCGCTAAAAGGCGATATCGAAAACGCCGCGCGCTTTGGTTTGCGGGCGTGTATCCGCTGCGGTTCTTGCGCGTATGTATGCCCGTCAAGACGTCCGCTTGTGCAGTCGGTTATCCTGGCAAGAAATACAAAAGAGGAGGCGGCCGAATAAGATGAAACAAGTTTTAGCATCCTCCGCGCCGTTTTTATCGGGCGCGCCGCGGGGCACACGCAGAATACTGATAGACGTGCTGATTGCGCTATCGCCGTGTTTAATTGCCGCAAGCATATTTTTCGGCTGGCATGTATTAGTCAACGCGGCGGTGTGTATGGCGGCGTGCTACGGGGCAGAATATGTATATAACCGCCTAATTCTAAAAAAGAAAAAGCTTCCCGATTTTTCGTGCCTGATAACGGGCGCGGTGCTTGCACTTATTCTGCCTGCCAAAGCGGTGTTTAGCGGTTGGGATTTCAATTTTTACGCAGACGGCTTTCGCACAGGCGGCGGCGCAGATAACATACTGTTTTCGTTTGATATTATTTTAGGCTGTATTATCGGCAGCGTGTTTGCCGTAGCACTGGTTAAAATGCTGTTCGGGGGACAAGGCAAAAACTTTTTAAACCCTGCCGCCGCCGCCCATGTATTTTTGCTGTTATGCTTTGCGTTTACGGCACTCAATACCACAGGGTTCGGCTTTACCGCGTCCAACGGCGCGTTTTTAGACGGCGATAAGGGTACGGGCGATACTGGTTTGTTTTTAGCTATGTTTATAGGAAATCAAGCCTCCCTAACGGCAGGGACCACCTCCGCAATCGCTATACTGGCGGGGTGCATCTATTTGTGCGTAAGAAAAATTATAGACTTTAAAATACCGCTGATTGGAATCGGCTGCTTTTTACTGTTTACCTTACTATTCGACGGCATGATTGCGCAAAGCCTTTTAATGCGCCCCGATACGCCCGCAAAGCTGTTTAACAACCTAGCGGCAAATCTTATGGCGGGCAGCTTTTTGTTTTGCTTAGTATTTATGGCAAACGATTACACTACCGCGCCCGTTACGTTTACAAACAAGGTAATCTACATCGCAGGCTTTGCTTTTTTTACGGTGCTGCTGCGTTCTTTTTCGGCACAAGGAGAGGGCGCGATTTTTGCACTGCTGCTAATGAATGTTCTCACTCCGCTGTTAGACCGCTATGTAGTGCCTAAACCTTTCGGCTACACTAAGCCCGAAAAGCGTTTAAAAGCGGCTAAAAAACTCCTTTCCGAACCAACCGTACAGGAGGAAACAGCATGAAAAGCGAAACCAAAAGTGCGTTTAAAAGCGCCATGATTTTAGCCTCTGTTGCCGCCTGTGTCGTACTGGTACTGGCATTTGCCAACGCGTTTATGAAACCGCCGCTTCCGCCTCCTCCTAAGCTAGAATTAGAAGAAGTTGCTATTCTTAATCAAATCGCGCCTACGGGCGTAGACGACCAAACCGCGCTAGACGAATACTACTTTGTTTTAATCGGGCCGCAAACGGCAGAGGAAATGAGTGCATGGAACGAGTTGCACGGCAACACCTCTTTTAAGGTAACGGGCATTGCGCGGTACAAAATTTTGCTTGCGGCATTTAAGGCAGATAAAGGCCCGCATGCGGGTACCGTATTTGTGCGCACGCTTACAGACGGCTACTACGACATTCGGGCGGATATTATAACCGCTATCAACCCCGACGGAACGTTTAAGCACATGCGGCTGTTAAACAACGCAATCTACACCGAAGACAATTACGCAAGCGGCGATATCGATAAAATCAACGCGGTTTTAGCGGGCAGACCTATCGGGCAAATCACGGCAAACGATATTAAGGGGCAGCTTCCTATCGTAATCGGCGCGGGCGCAACCGAAACCGCCAACGTGTTTAGATTAGCCATAGAAATCGCCGCCGCGTTATTTAGTGAGGTGGCTAATGGATAAAAAGCACTTCAAACAAACCTTATTAGGCGGCTTTGTATCAAACCCCGTGTTTGTACTGGTTTTGGGGCTGTGTCCTACCATTGCCAAAAGCACCAACATCGTAGACGCTTTTGCTTTGGGCGCGGCAACCGCCTTTGTACTGATTTGCACCAACGTACTGGTTTCGCTGTTAAAAAAAGCTATCCCCGATAAAATAAGGCTGATATCGTATATCATAATCATTGCAGGCTTTACTACACTGGTAGATATTTTTATCCGCGCGTACCTGCCTGCACTAAACCAAACCGTCGGTTCGGTGATTCCGCTGATTGCCGTAAACTGCCTTATACTGGGGCGGGCGGATTCGTTTGCGCGGAAAAACAAGGTAGGGTACGCCGCGTTAGACGGCGCGTCTATGGGCATAGGCTTTATGATAGGCATTACGCTGTTAGGCGCGGCGCGTCAGCTGTTGGGCATGGCGGGGCTTAGCGTGTTTACTACCGCCGCAGGCGGACTTTTATTACTGGGCTTACTGCTGGGGCTGTATAACTATATCCGCAGTTTAATTTATACCGCACGTAAAAAGCGGACGCGCACCTTGCGCAGAATTAAGCCTAATCCGTTTAAAGGAGGTAAATCGCAATAATGGAATTGTTTGTAACCATTATCGGCGTTTTAATGGCGTCCGTCTTTTCGGGAAATATCGTGTTCGGGCAATCCATGGCGGTTTGCCAACTGTTAGGTTCGTCTAAAAAAATGAATACCGCCGTAGGGGTAGGCACGGCAGTGCTTATCGTTAATGTACTGGCAACCGTAATTTGCTTTGCCCTATACCGCTTGCTAGTCTACCTAAACTTAGAGTACTTGCGCATCATTACGTTTTTATTAATTACCGTTGCACTGGTTTCGGGTTTAAATATCCTTATGCGCAAGGTAAGCAAAAGGCTGCACCGCAGTTTAGGCGTATATTTGCCTTTGATAACCACCAACTGCGCCATTTTTCAGGTTATGAACATCACCGTCAACAGCGTGCTGGGGCAAAGCTATACGTTTTGGCAAGGCTTTGGGTTTGCGGCCGTATACGGCGTTTGCATGGGCTTAGGCTTTTTAGCCGCCCTGGTTTTAATGGCGGGCGTGCGCACCAAAAACGAAACCGCGCTGATTCCCAAACCGTTTAGAGGCTTTCCGATTGCACTGATTACGGCGGGCTTAATTGCTATGGTATTTGCGGGATTACGGTTTTCGGGATTTTAACGGTTTAATGTAAACGCTTTAAAGGAGGCAAAAATCATGTTTTTAGAAAAAGTATTCTTACCCTATATGCTGCCCGTGCTTATATTTTTAGTTTTAGGCGGCGTAATCGGTTTTTGCCTTAAATTTTTCGGCGAAAAAGCCAAAGAAAAGCGCGACCCCCGCATAGACGAAAGCCTAAGGTTTTTGCCTGGCACCAACTGCGGCGGCTGCGGCTGTGCAGGGTGCGAGGCATTTGCCGAAAAGCTTGTGTGCGGCAAGGCGGATATTTCTATGTGCGGCGCGTGTTCGCCCATAAACCGCGAAAACATCGGCAAATCCTTAGGGGTATGCGTAGATACGCGGCGCACAGCGGCGGTAGTGCACTGCAACGGCACTAAGCAATGTAAAAATAAATACAACTATCACGGCTACGGAAACTGCCGCGCGGCCGAATTAGTCTTAGGCGGCGCAAAGGCTTGTCCTACCGCGTGCTTAGGGCTTTCGTCCTGCGTAGAGGTATGCCCGTATAACGCGCTTTCGATTCACCCCGAAACAGGTTCGGCAGTAGTAAACAGCGCGGATTGCACGTCGTGCGGCTTATGCCTTTCGGCATGCCCTAAAAAAATAATTTCGCGCATTCCCACAAGCGCAAAGGTTTATGTGGCGTGCTCTAACCCCTTTAAAGGAAAGGATATCCGCCCGATTTGCCCGAAGGGCTGTATCGCGTGCAAATTGTGCGAAAAGGCTTGCCCGAAGGGAGCGATTTCGGTGCTAAACAGCTTAGCCATGATAGATTACGATAAATGCACAGGGTGCGGCAAATGTATAGAGGTTTGCCCCAGCCACTGCATTGTACCTTACGAATTTCAAGGTTTGGAGGAAGAACAATGAAAAAAAGATTTTTTGCGGCGGTATGCGGTCTAGTTTTACTGGCATTCGCCTTTACTGCCGCCGCGTGTTCAGAGCATGTGTCGGGCGTTTCGTTAAACCACGAAACCTTAACCGTAGAGGTAGGCGAAACCGCACAGCTAACCGTTTCGCCTATTCCGCGCGGATACAGCACGGAGTACGATGTTACGTGGTCGGTTATCGCAAACCCTGCGGGCAGTATCACGGTAGAGGACGGTTTGGTAACGGCGGTAGCAGAGGGAATTGCCGTAGTTACGGCTACGGTTATTACTAAGTTTGGGGCATGGGACGCCTCCTGCGCGGTAACGGCGGTGCGCACCGTAACGTTTGAGTTTGCCGAAACAGTTTCGGATACCAATATCATAGAAACGCTTAATTATCTTGCGCCCACAGGCGTAAGCGATGGTTTGGCGGCGCAAAACGGCTATTTCGGACTTTGGAACGAAGAGCAAATTGACGCGTTTAATACCGTTCAATCCCAAATTGCCGATACGGATAACCGCATACTGCAAGCCTACGCCGCACTAGACGGCGAAAACGCGGGCGCAGTGATTGTAGAAACCTTTACGAGGGGTTATTACGGATTTAATGAGCCTAGACCGCTGATACTCTACATCGCAATCGGCGCGGACGGAAACTTTTTGGGTGTAGTATCAACTTTTGATTACGTGTTATTCGAATACACCGTAGAAGACTTTATCTTTGATATGTTCGGCTTTAACGATGCTATTTTCGGCAACCCGCCGTCCGTGCTTACTGTGGATATACTTGCGCCTTTTTTAACCCCTACGCCTTATTTAATTAGCCAAACAGGTGCTACCACACCTTCGCCCCAATATACAGGCCCTGCATTTATAAAAGCCGTCAGCCTAGCCGCCGAAGCCTTTCTTTTAGTAAACTAAAATCCAAAATCATATCTAAAAACAAAGGAGAACTGCCGAATGAAAAAATTGTATAAAATTGCAGCAGCAGTCATATTAATTAGTTTGCTTATGCTGGCATTTATTGCATGCGGCAACCCTAACGACCCTAACGCGGGTGCTTCCGTAACCTACAATCCTAGCGCGCTTGCAAACGGCACCTATCAAACGGCATATTCTGCCAACGCAGGCGGCGCAACCTCAGATGAAGATGATGTCATCACCTATGCGCTTAAATCGGGCAGCACCTTACCCGCAGGGCTTTCGCTAAATCCCTCAACGGGGCGAATCAGCGGTACGATTACAGCCAACGCAGGCGTGTATACGTTTACGTTAGTAGCTTCTGCTACTCAATCCAAACAAACCGCCGAGCATACGTTTACGCTTACGGTTAATAAAGCCGTCGTATCCGTTGCGCAACCCGTGTACTACGGCCCACAGCTTACATTCGGCGACCCCTTGCCCGAAATAACCACTTCCTCAGCGGGCGGCACGGTTGCACTGGATGCAAACCAAACCTTACAGGCAGGCACACGCAATTACGCGTGGACCTTTACGCCGCAAGACACCGACAATTATACATGGACGCACACAACAGGCATCATCAGCCTAACGGTTAATAAAGCCGTTATAAGTGTCGCACAGCCTAGTGTTTCGCCCGAAACACTTACCTACGGCAACCCCTTACCCACAATAACCACTACCACCACAGGCGGAACCATTGCATTTAACGTAGGCCAAACCTTACAGGCAGGCACACGCAATTACAATTGGACCTTTACGCCGCACGACGCAGTAAATATTATATGGTCAAATCTAACAGGCACCGTCAGCCTTACCGTTAATAAAGCCGTTATAAGTGTTGCACAGCCTAGTTTTTCGGGCGGTACACTTACTTACGGCGACCCCTTGCCCGCAATAACCACTTCCACCTTAGGCGGCACGGTTGCTCTTAATTCAAATCAAGTGTTGCGGGCAGGTTCGCACAGTTATGCGTGGACGTTTACACCCGCCGACACCAATAATTTTACAACCGTAACAGGCACAATACTCCTTACGGTTAATCAAGCGGTTATATCCGTTGCGCAGCCCGTATACGCTGGCGCAGCACTTACCTACGGCGACCCCTTGCCCGCAATAACCACTTCCACCACAGGCGGCGCGGTTGCACTGGACGAAAACCAAACCCTATCCGCAGGCACGCACCCGTACACATGGACATTTACGCCCGCCGATACCGATAATTTTGCCCTAGTAACGGGCACCGTCAGCCTAACCGTGTTAAAAGCCGACCAAACCATTCCCGATTCTGTAATATTAACGGCAGTACTGCAAGATAACAGCCTAACCCAAATTGCCCTTACCAACTTAGGGGCTAGCTACCAATATTCGCGCAACAATTCCACCTGGCAAAATTCAAGTATTTTTACGGGCTTGCTAGCTAACACCTCTTACACTTTTTACGCAAGGCTGCGCGAAACGGATAACCACTTCGCAAGCGAGCCGATATCCGTATCAAGAGCCACAACTCCGCTAGGCGAGGAGGTTTTCACTTATAGCGGCAATTCTATTACAGGCTTAACTAGCTTAGGTGCTACCTTAACTACGCTTGTATTTCCCGCACAGATTTCCTCTACCAACATTACGTCCATAGCGAGTTACGCTTTTATGAGCAACCAAACCGTGCAAGAGGTTATCATACCCAATTCGATAACCTCTATCGGGCAGGGTGCATTTAGGAGTTGCACAAACTTAACCTCTATTACCATACCCTTTGTAGGAAATACCCGAAACGGAACAAGCAATACGCATTTCGGATGGATTTTCGGGTCAACTAGCCATCTTGATCAAAATTCTTTGGTACCGTCCTCACTTAAAACAGTAGTTATCACTGGCGGAAATAGTATCAGGAGTAGCGCGTTTAGCGGTTGCACAGGCTTAACCTCTATCGAAATTCCCAATTCGGTAACCACTATCGGGTGGTATGCGTTTGAGGGTTGCACAGGCTTAACCTCTATCACTATCCCCAATTCGGTAACCTCTATCGGGAGTAGAGCGTTTTATAATTGCACAAGTCTGCAAGCTATCACCATCCCCAATTCGATAACCACTATCGAGAGTGGTGCGTTTTTCCTCTGCACAAGCTTAACCTCTATTGTAATCCCCAATTCGGTAACGGTAATCGGGGTACAGGCGTTTATGAATTGCACAGGTTTAACCAGCGTTACCTTTGAAAGCGGCAGCAAACTAACTACTATCGAAGAGAGTGCGTTTGAATATTGCGCAAGGCTACAAGCTATCGAAATCCCTAATTCGGTAACCACTATCGAGAATCATGTGTTTATCCATTGCATAAGCTTAACCGCTATCACGGTAGACGCTGCCAATCCAAATTATGCTAGCGAAGACGGCGTTTTGTTTAACAAAAACAAAACAACGCTTGTTATGTATCCTACTGGGAAAATAGGTGCTTACGTTGTACCCAATTCGGTAACCACTATCAGACAATATGCGTTTCGTCGTAGCGTAGGTTTAGATACTATCACCATATCTAATTCGGTAACGAGAATCGAGCAATGGGCGTTTAGCGGTAGCAGCTTAACCGAGGTTATATTTCAAAGCGGAAGTCAGTTAACCACTATCGAAAGCGGGTTGTTTTCTTTTTGCACGGCTTTAACCACCATTACCATACCCAATTCGGTAACCCGTATCAGGGATGAGGCGTTTTGGGCGTGCACAAGCTTAACCTCTATCACGATACCCAATTCGGTAACCACTATGGGTAGCTATGTATTTGATGAGTGCACAAGTTTAACCGAGGTTATATTTCAAAGCGGAAGCCAACTAACTGCGATTCAGGAAGGTGTGTTTTGGGGTTGCGCAAGCTTAATCAGTATTACAATACCTGCTTCTGTAACCACTATTTCGCGGCGTGCTTTCGACTACTGCACAAGCTTAACCGCTATCACGGTAGACGCTGCCAATCCAAATTATGCTAGCGAAGACGGCGTATTGTTTAATAAAAATAAAACCACTCTTATTTTGTGCCCTATGGGGAAAACAGGTGCTTACATGATTCCCGATTCGGTAACCCGTATCGGGGAATCGGCGTTTGGCAGCTGCGCGGGTTTAACCTCTATTACCATACCCGATTCGGTAACGCAAATCGAGCGGCATGCGTTTTATGATTGCACAGGCTTAACTTCTATCACCATACCCAATTCGGTAACCACTATCGGCGGTTGGATATTGTACGATTGCACAAGTTTAACCGATGTCTATATACAAGGCCGTACAGGCCGCCCCTCTGGGTGGGATAGTAGCTGGAACGAGGGTGTTTCTGCCACCGTACACTGGGGACAATAATATAAAACACCGCTAAAAAATTCCCCTCTTGCAGGCGCGACGCGGCGTGGTTATTAGTAAATAGCCATATAAAAATTCCCCTCTTGAGGGGTGGCAGGCGTAAGCCTGACGGGGTGGAAAGAAAGCATAGTCCCCAAAGCGGACGGAGTAGAAAGAAATTCCCTAAAAAGGGTTGCTTTATATTATACAGTGTGCTATACTGATTATTATGAAAAAGAATAAGATAGGAGATACGGGTGTTTGGCGAAAATTACTTGCCGCTGTTTTTGTGTGTGCCGTTATAACTATGGCGGCAATTTTGGCGGCGTGCAATAAGCCTGCACCGCCGCAGCTAATGCTTACCATACAAAACTCTCAGCAAGGAATTACCCTTACATGGAACGGCGAAAAAAATTCGTCCGCGCACCGCTACGAAATCCGCCGCGCGGGCAGCCGCTTAGGGCAGTATACGCTAATCGAAACGCTAAAAGCAAACGCCGATACGTACACCTTTACCGACCCCAACCCCAACGCTAATCAATACGAAAACTACTATAAGGTGTCTGCGGTTACGCGTTCGGGCGAAGTTTTAGTAGAAAGCGTACAATCGTTGGAAATGCAATTATTCGGCGAAAACGTATACATCTACGATGCCAAATATGACGCCATGCAAGACATTAAAGACTGCGTAAGCCGTATCAGCAATAAAATGCACGCGGACGAAATGGGCCCTGGCCGCTACACGCAATTTTTTAAAGCGGGCGAATACAATAATTTCGACGAGTTTGAGGTAGGCTTTTACACGCATTTTGCAGGACTGGGCAAGCTGCCCTCCGACACCAAATTTTACGGTTCTATCCGCACGCGTCCGCACATCGGCAACAGCGGCGGCTTTGAAAACAATGCAACCTGTACGTTTTGGCGTTCGATAGAAAATATAGAAGTCAACCGCGCCTCTACCGCACATGCAACGCAATTTCAGTGGGCAGTTTCGCAGGCTGCCCCCGCAAGGCGTCTTAACATCAACGTACCGTCGCAGTACCACCGCGACGGCTGGGCGTCGGGCGGCTATATTGCAGACAGCCGTTTTGCCGAAAGAATGGAGTTTGGCGGTCAACAGCAATTTTACACGCGCAACAACCACTTAGCCGCTATGGACGGTGTTTCGTGGAACCGCTTTACACAAGGCGCGACGGGCGCATCGCACGTAAATAACTTTAACCAAGCGCGCACATGGATAGCCAATACGCCCCTTATCCGCGAAAAGCCGTTTATCTATACAGACGGCGGCGGGTACAAAGTGTTTGTTCCTGCATGGCGCGAAAACGCCGTAGGAGTTTCGTGGTCAGAGGCGGATAACCATATGGGCGAGGGGATTAGCCTAGATTTAGTAAACGATTTTTATATCGCAAAGCCCGGCGTAACGGCGGCACAGCTAAATGCGCAGCTGCAAGACGGAAAGCACGTATTTTTTACGCCTGGTTGGTATTTCTTAGAAGAGCCGATTGTCGTAACAAAAGCCGATACCGTACTATTAGGAACGGGCTACGCAACGCTGGTGCCCGATAAGCAAAACAGCAGCGGCGCAATGCTGATAGAGGACGTTTCGGGCGTTATACTTGCAGGGGTAATGTTTGATGCGCATTACAGTTCTACGTACCTATTGCGCGTAGGGCGCACGGGCGCAAATAACAACCACTCCGAAAATCCCTCCATTTTATCCGACGTGTTTTTACGCGTAGGCGGCGTGTTGGAAACGCCCGTGCATGCAGAGGTTTCGGTGCAAATCAATTCTAACAACGTAGTCGGCGACCATCTATGGGTTTGGCGCGCCGACCACGGACGGCAAAACGAAATGGGCGGCAACGGCAGCGCGGGCATAGGGTGGAACCTTAACACCGCGCCGTGGGGGCTGATTGTTTCGGGCGATGACGTTACCATGTACGGATTATTTGTAGAGCATTATCAAAAATATCAAACGCTTTGGTTAGGCGAAAACGGCCGCACGTATTTTTATCAAAACGAATCGCCCTACGACCCCACCAACCAAGAAGTGTACACCAGCCGCGCAGGAACAGACCACGCGGCAAACGGCTACGCCGCATACAAAGTGGCAAACCATGTACAAAACCATTACGCAATCGGCTTAGGGTTGTACGGCGTATTTAACCGAACAGGCCCCAGCCGCGGGCAAACCGAATCCGTATTTATTGATAACGCGGTAGAGGTTCCGCACGCGCCAGGCGTGCAAATTTGGCACGCGCTAATCATAGAGCTTGCCCCCGCACCCAACAACACCCGCGCAACGGTGGGCACGCACAGCGTAGTAAACGGAACAGGCGCACCCGTCAGCAACGCCTCGCCCCCGTCTCCTTCGCGCATCACGTCTTTTATTAACGGCACGGCAACGGGTACTTTCCAAGGCAGCCGCGACGGCGTTCAGCCCGCAGACGAAATTTTCAACATTCCCCAATAAAAAAGGAGGTTTATTATTATGCACAGTAAAAAAACGCGTATCCTGTCTATTGTAGCGGTTGTATTTATGTGCCTTTTTGCTGTATCGCTGATCATCTTTTTTATTAAGTACGATTTAGGCGGCCCTACTATCGGCATTATAACGGCATCAACAGGCATCATCGGCTTTGGATTATTTTTTATTGTAAGAGGATTGACGCGTAATAAAAACCATATCGTTACCGAGCTTTCCGACGATCCGCTGCCCGACGAAACAACCGAAAACGAAAACGAAAACGAAACCGCGCAAAACGACGGTTCAGACACGCCGATTACCTAATCTTTTAGCAATATCTATCTTAGCCAACACCGTCAGCACAATGCAAATGGCCGCCACTACAATAAAGTAAACCGAGTTAGGCATAATAAACGAAGAGCCTATTAAAAACAGCGCGGTAAAAAGGTAGCGTTTGGCGGCGGCGGGCGCAACGGCACGCGTCAAAAACTCTTTAAAGCCAAGACGGGCGGATTTTAGCTTTATTTCTATTTTCGGCAGCGCGTCCAACCTGCGCAAAATCCGATACACTTGTTCGCCGTCCGCAATAAAAAACTTGCTTTCGGGTAAGAGCGCGGCGGTGCGTTTCGCCTCACGGTCTGCGCCCGCGGCGGTTAATACGGCAATCCGTTTAATCCCTTCGGTGCGCATGCGGGCAAAAATGGCACACAGCTGCGCAAACGAAAAAACTTCGGGCTTAAAATGTACAAAAACCGCCGTTTTATTTACCAATAAATAGCCCTCCCGCTGTTCGGCGGCGTACCGCGTATGCAGCGCGTTGTACATATACTCTAAGCAATAGGTTTCGCCCGACAAAAAAAAATGCAGCCACATTTCGTCGTAATCGCGCTTTTTAATCAGCGGTGCGCCGCGCTTTCTAAACAGGCGCACCAAAGCCGTTACGGCAAGCGCGGCAGTAATTCCCGCAGCTAAAATAACGTAGGTACTGCGCGAAAAATAGCCGGCAAAGGCAATCCCGAAAAACGCCGTAACCAAAAACAGCAAAATGCCGTCTATTATTTCCGATGCCTTACTATGCTGTACCATACACAAATTCTTGCCGCAAAAAAGGCAAAGCATACCCAAAGGAAACACGTATGAACGCTAAAATCTTAAAGCCCTCCGCGCAAAACATCGCACTGTGCGCCGAGGAAATCCAAAAGGGCGGGGTTGTTGCATTTCCCACCGAAACCGTGTACGGCTTAGGCGCAAACGTATACGACCCTTTGGCAATAGACAGAATTTTCGAGGTAAAGGGCAGACCCGCCGACAATCCGCTGATTGTGCATGTAAGTTCGTTTTGGCAAATAAAAAACCTTACGCACAGTCTACCCGAAAAAGCCGTTGCACTGGCAGAAAAGTTTATGCCGGGCGCGCTTACCCTAGTATTAAATAAAGCAGAAAACGTCCCCGACAAAGTTACCGCAGGGTTAAGTACCGTTGCGGTGCGCATGCCGTCTAATAAAATCGCGTTGCAGCTCATCGAAAAATCGGGCGTTCCTGTGGCAGCCCCTAGCGCAAACCGTTCGGGTACGCCTAGCCCTACGTCGGCAAAACACGTTTTTTCCGACCTTAAAAACAAAATCCCGTACATCTTAAACGGCGGGCAATGCCGCATAGGCATAGAGTCCACCGTGCTGGATTTATCGGGCGAAAAGCCGCTTATTCTGCGCACGGGCGCGGTATCGTGCGAGGATATAGTAGGCGTAATCGGTGCTGTGGGAGTAGCGGCGGGCAGCAGCGGCGCGCCTGCCTCGCCCGGCATGAAATACCGCCACTACGCGCCCAAAGCCCCCTTATATTTTTCGGCATACTATAACGCCATGCAGCAAAGCATCTGCGCGTTTTACGACGATGCGCAAGCACAAGGCAAAAACCCCGTAATACTGTGCCTAACTACCAATCAACCCTTGTACGGCGCGCGCCAAACCATACCTATGGGAGATTGCTTTAACGCCTACGCGCATAAACTCTACGCCGCCTTGCGCAGTGCCGACGCCCAAAAACACCAAACAATTATCGCAGAGGGCGTCCCTAGCGAGGGCGTGGGCGCGGCGATAATAGACCGCTTGATAAAAGCCTGCGGCGGCAATATTCTTTAATTGGAGAGAGAGAGGAGTATTATGACTAAGCCTAAGATAAAAAAATGTACCGTTGTGTTTGTTTGCACGGGCAATACATGCCGTTCTCCCGTTGCGGAACGGCTGTTTAAGCAGCAGGTAAAAAAGCATAAAAATGCGGGCAAGTACCGCATATTGTCGGCGGGGCTGTGCGCAAACAGCGGCGCACCCATGTCAGACTTTTCGCAAAGCGTGTTAGCGGAGGCGGGCGTTGCGCACACGGGGCATAAGGCGCGGCGGCTTAGCGAAAAACTAATAAAGTCTGCGGATTTTTTAATCTGCATGACAGAGGGGCATAAGCAAGCCCTAAGCCATTGCGTAAAGCCTGTCTATACCGTAGCCGAAATTACAGGAGGCAGCGAGGTAGGCGACCCCTACGGCGGCAGCATAGAGGATTATCGGCGCATGTTTGATTATTTGGTGTACGCAACTCCCGAAATAGAAACATTTATCGCCAAACTAATTCTAGCGTAATAGTTGACTTTATATAAATAGTATAGTATGATAACGTTAATAACGCCTTTAAAAGGAGTGGAAAAGATAGTATGACTATTGTAATCGGCAGCGACCACGCAGCGATTAAACTTAAAGCCGAACTCATTGCCCATTTAAGCAGCTTAGGGCATAAGCTTATCGACGTAGGTTCGGACGGACGCACCTCCGATTATCCCGATTTTGCCCATAAGGTTTGCCATACGGTATTGCAAAAGCAGGCAAATTGCGGAATTTTAGTATGCGGTACAGGCATCGGCATGACCATTGCTGCCAACCGTTATAGGGGCATTCGCTGTGCGCTGTGTACAGACGAATTTTCCGCCCGCATGTCGCGCTACCATAACAACGCCAACGTGTTAGCCTTAGGCTGCCGCGTAACGGGTTCAGGGCTTGCGCTTTCGATAGCGGAGGTGTTTTTAACCACCGACTTTTCCAAAGAAGAACGCCACGCCCGCCGCCTAGCAAAAATAGACAACGCAGGACAATAAGGTTTTACGCAGGTCAAACGAAAATCATTGTGCGCAAATTACGGCGGTTCAGCCGTGCAACAGTTGCTTTTTCGGCTGGGACGCTGTACTTAAACGTACGCAACCAGCCGAAAAAGCAAGCGTAGCGCGGATCAACCGCCGTAATTTGCGCACATGCGAATATTGTCGCATTTCGCCCCATATATATACACTAAACCGTATAGATTTTTTTAGTATGCGGTTTAATTTTTAGTATGGGACGGGCAAAAAATTGAAAAAGAAACGTATTTTATTAGCGCAATGGACGCTGTTTTCGTTTGCATTGCTGGTAATGATATTTTTTACGGCGTGCAGACCCGCGTTTGAAAGATTTCAGCATTTAATCAGCGAACTGCGCGACAACGTCTTTATTGCCGAATCCGAAAATTATTCGGTATATATCCTCAGCGGCCGCCGCGAAGAGCCCTTTATCATGGACGGCCACGCAGGTACTATGCGCGATTACACCCTAATTACGTTAGAGCCTAAAACCTGTCTCCAAACGCACACCTTTAAAGCCGTAATCAACGGCACCGAATACAGCGGACAATTTGTTGCGCACCCGTTTGCAAAATCGTTCAGTGCGGAAATTGCCGTAGCGGCACGCGGCGCGCACATTGCGCTAACCGTTCTGTGCGGCGGCACAGAAGAAACGCTTAACGCCGTATCCGTTTTAACAGAAAACATGATTTCCGCCGAAAAAGCGGTAGAGATTGCCGAAAAAAAATTGCGCGACAGTATTGATATGTTTCGCGCAAACGGCACGTTGCAATGCGAAATTTATGTGCGCCTTATGGCAAACCCCATAGACAATTCAGGCGGCTACTACTGGTACGTTGCCTTTATCGGCGCAAACCAAACCATCTTTGCCGTACTCATAGAACCCGTAACCATGCAAATTTTAGCTATTCGAGATTAAAATAATGGATTAAAATAATGGAGAATGGAAAATGGAAAATGGAGAATTTCGGCTAAGAATTTTAAAATAAAAGCCACAAAAAAAATTCCCCCTCTTTGATTGTGCGTTAAAAAATTAACCGCAGAAAAATTCCCCTCTTGTAGGCGCGACGCGGCGGCGTAAGCCGCAAAAACACACCGTGTTTTTAGCCAAAGCGGGGAGTGAGGAACGAACGACCCATTGACGCGAAGTTGACGGGGTGGAAAGGCGTTTTTCTTTCCACCCCGTCAGGCTTGCGCCTGCCACCCCTCAAGAGGGGAATTTATAAGGCTAAGGCTTAAAACCAAAATTCTCCATTCTCCATTAGTAAAACATCCCGTAAAAAATACCATTTGACAAGCTTTTCTTTTTGCCGTATACTGTACATATATGACAGGCTATCTTACGTTTAGTATTATTGTGGCGGCTTGTGCGGCGTGCGGTGCGGTATGCGCGGTGTGCGCGGCGCGGCTGGTTAAGCGGCAGTTAAAGCTGAACCGTTCTATTACGCTAATAGCCTTGCGCAGCACAAAGGCGCACTACATAGTATGTATGTCTATACTCTTTACCGCGCTGGTGTTTACGGTATTAACACTTGCAGGCGCGTTTCCGTTTGAGTTTGATTTGCTGCTTACCGCTTACGGCATGACGCGCTGGCAGATATACGCCGCGCTGGGCAGCCTTGCCGCGCTTTTATTGTGCGCAGAGTTTTTGCTAACCGTGTTATGCTGCGCAAAATCTGCCGTTGTAGACCGCGGCGTATATGCGGCGTTAAATTATTTAGACTGGTACCACGTACACGATTACATCATAGACGAAAGCAAGGGCGTAGTAGTTTTAAGTGCGGATAAAGCCACGTTTTCGGTAACAAAAGGCATGACCGCGCCTTTGCGCGTAAAAAAAGACGACATCCCCAAATTAAAGTTTATTTTAAACAAAAACAAAAACAAATTCTCCGGCGTGTAAAGCCGAAGAATAGCGTACAATCAAAAAACAAAACGGAGTAAAGCTGTATGTCGGACAAAACCGAAAAAGAATCCAAAAGCGCAGAAGAAAGACTGCTGCAAATTAAGGCGCGGCGCGCGCGCGAAAAAATGGTGGGCACGTCGGAGGATTTAATTCCGTTTGCTTGGCGCAATCCTATAACCCCGTCCAAATCCAAAAAAAAGTAAAGTAAGGCAAGCTAATCTAACAGCAGCTTTGCCACCCAAATATCCGTGCCGCCAAAATTTCCGCCTACATTAAGCCCTTCTCCGCTTGAAATGCCTATCAATAGTATGCCGCTATCGGTTTTGACCATAGCGGTTATTTTTTCGTTTTCGGATTCAAACGCATAGGCGTGAATAAAGCTGCCGTCTTGTATAATGCGAACCATAAGGGTATCAGCCGTTTGCCCGCAAAACAACGTGTACAGCGCGCCGCCGTTTTCAAAGCGCGTAACCGCATGGGTATACAGCGCGGTAAAAGGTTCAAACCCTAGCTTTTCAGCCTTTACGGCGGTTTCTTGATTAAAAGTAAACATAGAAGACGGCTTGTCCGCATGCACGGCAAACGCATAAACATAGGCGTTATCCGAAAACAGCCGCGTGCTTTCGGCAGGGTCGCTGCTTAAATCGCGCAACACTAAATCGGTGCGGAAATACGGTTCTGCCGCCAAATGCACCAAATAGGGGCGGTTAGTAGCGGCGTCGCGAAGGTGCATAACGTAGCGGCCGAACACGGGCGAGGGAAGCAGCGCATCACAACTATAATTAGGTATAGAATTTAAGCGCACGCCGCCGCTAACCGCCTCTTGCACCGACGCGTCATGGCGCGTCCAGTTATAATAGGTAAGCCGCTGCGTATGTCCCGCGTCGCTTTTTATATTAGCAAATAAATGAAAGCCGTCGCGGTGCGCGTATGCGGCAACATAATCCATAGTTAGTTCGTGGTTAAAAAACACCTTGTTTTCGTCCGCGCTAAGCGTTTCGCTTAACAAATGTACACGCAGCTGCGTTTTGGCTGCCGCGCCGGAGGTAGTGTGCTGAATAACGGCGTGGTACGGCGCGGGATAATCGCGTTCGGTATACCAGTCGTCTGCATAAAGGGCAATCAGCCGTTCGTTTTGCGCCAGCGGTTCTTTTAAATTGACGCGCCTCCGTTCTATGCCGATGCCGCATACCTGAACTACTAAGCATGCGTCGGTCGTGTTAATCAGCAGCAAAAAACCGCCCTCAAAGTCGGGGACTACCGCCTCTAAAAGCCCCTCATACAGTAAAAACCCTTCCATTACGCCGTTTTTGTTTACGTTTAGTACAAAGCTGCCCGCTTTGGTTTGCCCTAAAAAGTCGTAATCGTCCGAATCGGTATTGCCGAAAATAATTACGCCGTCCGAAAGCGTAGGGTAGGCAGCCACAACCGTTTCGTTTCCGCTGCCGCCAAAGTTGGTTTCCCACGCCAAATCTTCGCTGGCGGTTAAATAACGCGGCGCGCGCCTTAAATCATGCGCAGGAGGCGTATCGACCGCCGTGCCTCCTCTGCCGCCTCCGCTACCTGCGGCGGGGTTCACCCACGGCAAAAAAAACATGCCCACAAATAAAATCAACACTACCAGGCTTAGGGCAATTAGGGTATTTAACTGATGTTTACTAAATTTTGCTTTCATAATATGCAATAGTAGCATATAAAAAGATGTTTGTGCGGATAGACGCAAAAGCAGACAAAAAATTACATCGCAAGCTAAATTTGTTATGGCAGTGCCGTAGAAACCGTGTTCAATTCGCTGCCGCACGGCTAACGCCGATACTATTTGCGCACAAGCAAAAATATACTGTAAGGGAACGTATGTTTATCGCCTCTCAAATAGTAGGATTTTTCGGTTTTATTTTGGTGTTGATTGCTATGGCATTAAAGCGGCGGCGCGGCCTTTTGATTTTAAAGCTGCTTTCAACCGTATTTATCTTGCTGAGTTACTTTTTTGTCGGTTCGCTTGCGGGCGTTTTAGTAGCGTCCGTATCGCTGGCAAGAGGGCTGTGCGCAATTTTTTTCACCTACAACAAAAGCGCCGCGCTTAAAAAGCTGTCGTTTTATGTTTTGTGCGCGCTAACGGTAGTATTAAATATTGTTTTTTGGCAAAGCGGACTAAATATCTTAGCAGGGATTATCAGCCTAATCTCTATTTACTGCTTTTTCCAAACCAAAATATTTTTTATCCGCCTAATTTCTATACTAACGTCCCTTTTAGAAATCGTACTAAACCTGATTATTTTAAACCCCGTTAATATCGGTATAGAAATTTTTACTATTTCCAGCTGCATATTCGGCATCTGCAAGCACGACATCGTTATCTTTAAAGCCGCCAAAAAAACCGTTAAAAGAAAAAAATTCAAAAAACATAAAACATCACCAGTACAGCACAGATAGTGCGCTGGCGAACTATGATATAATGCTGTAATGTTATTGATTTTCGGGAGATGCTATATGACACTAGGAGAAAAGCTAAAAATACTTCGCTGCGAAAAACAATTAAATACAAGGCAGCTTAGTAAAATTGTAAGCGTATCTTCTTCCATGATTAGCAAATGGGAGCGCGATATAAACCCGCCTAAACTCTCACACATTAAAAAGTTTGCGGATTACTTCAACATTTCCTTAGAAGAACTTTTAAACGATAAAATTGATATTTAAGCTAACTTGCTGTACAAATAAAACTTGACAGCCGCTTTTAATTAGTGCTATACTTTTTATGTCCGCCTCCGTAGTTAAATGGATATAACAAACCCCTCCTAAGGGTTAATTACAGGTTCGATTCCTGTCGGGGGTACCATGTTAAACCCCTTAGGGTTTAACAATTATATTTGCCGCAAGGCAAATATAATATCATTGAAAACTTGTTTTCAATATCACTACGAAGTAATATCATTGGCATAGCCAATATCATCAAAAAAGTTAGAACAAAAAATAAGGAAATCATAATTATGGCAAAAAACGGATATGTCAGTTGGTTGGACAAAAGCTCGCTACTAGTAAAGCTGCTGTTTTGCATACCGATTCTCAACATTTTTTGGGCAGTCTACCGCATAATTAAGGGCGTTACGCAAAACAAGCCGATTATTTTGATAGCGGGGATACTGTGGATTATCCCCGGCGCGGCCTTTTGCTGGCTGCTTGATTTAATTTTTATTTTAATAAACGGCAAGCCTATTTTATCGTAACGCAGGGGAGAAAGCACACCGCACCATCAAAAGTTGAAATTCAAAAATAGACTTTACGGCGTGCAAGCCCATATAGGTTAAGCATTATCTTGTTTTAAAAAGGAGAAGAAAATATGAACTCATGGAGAGAGGGTGTTTCAGAAGAAGCGCAAAATGATTTTGATGAAATGTTTTCATTTGGCTTACAAACGGCAGAACATTTTCTAAATAAGAGCAAAGAGTTTTATCCATTTGCGAATTGTATATCAAAAACTGGAGAGATAAAACCAGTTATGGCATATGACGGCAATGAAAATCCTTTATCGAATGATGTAATCAAAAGTTTGGAGAAAGGTTTTATTGCTACTCGCAATGAAATAAGGGCAACTGCCATTGTATTTGATGGTAAGATAAATACTGGGGAAAGTGCAGTTTGTTTTTCGTTAGAGCATGAACAAGGTATTGCGATACAAATCTTAGTGCCTTATGAATTAAAAGGGTTATTTAAAAAAACTGCAATATTTAAAATTGAACGAACAAGCACTTCCTTATCAAAACAAATCATTTGGAATAAATGAAAATTTGATTTTCGCAAAATCAATTAAACATTAAGCAAAAGGAGAATTACAAAATGTCTACCCGACAAAAATTTTATGCTTTGATTTTAGTTTTGTTAATTGTTTTTCCTTTTGCTGCTTCTCTTGGCGGGTGCTCTTCCGCTAAGGACATTAAACCCACCGACGTATACAACCCATGGTATTACGAAATCAATCAACAGGCTAATTCAGTTAATGTAAAGTTGCCATGGACAAAGGGAATCGGGTTTGATTGCGCCGAAAATCCCGTGCGGCATGTTTTTATGCATTGCACCGAGCAGGATTTTATAGACCTTAAAAAAATGGGCGTAGAAACTATCAGGCTTGCATACCGTCCTTTTATGGAAAGTGCGGGCGGCGCGCCGGAATGGAAGCTTAATCAGGCGATGCTTAGAGTTTTCGACAGATACGTCGAATGGGCTGAAAAACACGAAATGTACTTTATCATAGATTTTCACAACGGGACGTGGGTGCAAGACGAATTTGGTTACAGCAACGATCCAAGTAAAGAAAAATACACGGGAATACACAACCCCGAGGGGGCTAAGGCGATGCTTTCTGCCGTGTGGAGGCAAATCGCCTTGCGCTATAAGCATACCAGCAAGTACATTATCTATGAGATTTTAAACGAACCCAGCAGGCACAACTTTCCTACGGAGCATTGGACGCAGATTCAAGCAGAGGCACTTGCCGCTATAAAGACAATCGACCCCCTCAGAACGGTTATTGTTACGGGCACAAGCGGAGATTTGCGGCAAATGACATTATTGCCCAAATATCCGTATGAGAACGTGATTTATACTTTCCATTTTTACACGCCTGATTTGTTTACCCATCAAGGCGCGAATTGGGGCAATGAATCCCGCGCCGACGTTAAAGATATGCCTTTTCCCGCAGCTGCGGCGACGCCTTTGTCGCCGATTCTTGGCGAATCCTATAAACAACAGGCCACTGTACAATATTTAGAGCAGTGGCTTGATACGGTGGTTGAATTTGCAAATACACACAATGTGCCTATTTTCGCGGGCGAATTCGGTGTTATACGAAACGCGCCGCAAGCTGACCGCGTTCGATATTATGAGATTCTGACAAGGCTGTTTGAAATCCGCGGCATATCGTGGGCGCATTGGGGATATCGCAGCACATTCGGGATATTCGACACAGCAAACGCACAGCATATCGGCGTTTACCGCAATATCAATACGGATATCGCTAAGGCGCTTCGCTTAAATCCGCTTGAACAGGGCCTCAAACAAAATCGCTCCTTTGATATATTTTACGGCGGAACCAGGAACAGTGCCGTAGTCGGAACCCTTACCTCCAATAACGGCACAAACAATACTACCGTAACCGCCGTTGATTTGACTAAGGAATACGCGGACGGGAAATATGCGATGGAATTAAAAAATCTAGGCACAAACGGCGCCGTCACGCAAAATTTTGTTAAAGATATTGATTGGCGGCATCTTGTTGAAAACGGTTACGCGCTTGTTTTACGGGCAAAATCCGATAGAGACATACGTTTCCAAGCCAGATTCTCCAATCCCGAAGAACAGGGCGAAGTATGGTACAGCCGATACGAAATAAGATTAACAGCGTCGGATGAATGGCAAACGGTAACGATTCCTCTGTCGGATTTTCAAGACTTTACCCGAAGCGGTCAGACTTTGTTTTCGTGGGATAAGGTAGTTGACCGTCTGCGCTTTATCGCGGCTTACAATACCGACGCAGGGGGGTTCAGCGGCAACATGACCCATGCTACGGTTTTAATAGACTATTACGGCATTATCGGCAACGACCCGCAAGAACCGCAATTCCCGGCATGGGCGTGGATACTGATAGGTACGGTTGCGGTTTTAGGCGGTGTGTTAACCGTATTGTGCATAACCAAAAGCCGCAAAGTCAAACCAAGACAACGCACAATCAAAAACCAAGCGAGGGCAAAAAATTGAGTTTAAGCTTTGAATATTTTGTGGTTAAACGGTTTGAAACGGTCAAAGCGCAAAAAACCGCGTTAGAAAGTATGCTGCACAGCAATCAAGCAAAAACTAACGCGCAGGAGTTTAACGCGCTGCTGCAAAAAAAGCACGAGCAGTATAAAACGCTGTTCGAATCCGACCTTATCAAACCGCTTGACGAGGCCCAAAATAATAACAATCTATACTCCTGCCTTTCCAAAATGGACTTTGAAATTCAAAACAAAGCCTATAAAGCTATGGATGTACCCGATTTGTCCGAGCCGAGTTTTTTTGAAATCAGCACCCTGCACGCCGTATTAGAATTTTTAAATACTTGCACAGATGAGGCAGACGTAAAAAAGCTGTGGGAAATACCTAAAATAGACGCGGCTTTGGATTATCAAAATCCTAAAACCAAATACCATCAGTTTATGAGCGCGGGAGCGCAAAAAAAGCTAGACCGCTGCAAACAAATTAAAAACACCAACCCCGTATACAGCCCGTGCTTTATTATGGTATGCAATCACTACGGCCAAAACGTCGGACTATTAGACTTTTGCCCGCAAACCAAAGACGCAATCGACAAACTAATTAAACTTTCAGCCCGCTACGCCCACCAAAAATTTGCAAAAATCCTTGCAGAATAAGACGGTTTAGCAGAAATACAATTTAAGGAGGCACAGTGTATGAAAAAAACATTTACGGCCGTCGCTGCAACTATCATTATAGCGTTTGCCGCATTAGCAGCGGCGTGCGATAAGCCGCCGCCAACCCTTTACGTTGACGGATTTTATGTGGTTAGTATAACGCTTGCATTTGACGAACAGCAAAAGCAGTCTATCCTAGACGGCTTTTTAGATGCCGAAACAGCGGCGCAAATACTTTTAGCTACACGTAATAACGGCGAAAAACTTCCCGTATTCGGCAGCGGCGGCGTATACGAAGAGATTTCCGCCGCATTATTGCCGCTTAGCGGCCAAGACGCATTAAACAAGTTTTACGAGTTTATACACCTCTACAACGACGACCCCGGCATGGATGAAATCGGCAAAGGCTATTTTATTCCGTTAGGAAGTTCGCATTACGTGCGGGAGTTTGAAGAACACGCCCGCAGGCTTTTTGATAACCATAATCCGTCCGCGTCCGTAGGCAACGCCTTTATAAGCGGGGGCGCGGCCACCCCCGAATTAGGCTATTCGGTTTCGGAATACGGCGTGCATATTATTATGATAAAATCCCTCTCCGTCCGCTAGCAGTGTTTTCTTAAAATGCGCATAAAAAAAACATTTGCTAAAAAAAAACAATTGTGATAAAATAAACAATAGGTTGGCAAAACCTATTGAAAGAAAAAACCAATTCGGAGAAAAACAACTATGACAAACCTTTTTGCATCTGCCGAAACTTCCTCTGCCGCCAGCGGCGCGGAAACTTCGTTTATCGTAATCTTCGCGCTGTTATCGGTTGCAATTTTATTGCCCGTTATTTGGCTGCTGACTAAGTACATGCGCAAGCCTAAATATGCCCAAGTTTACAAGGCAAACTTGCAAGCGCATACCGAAGCGCCCGATAAAAAGCCTAAGCCCGTTAAGTTTAATTTTACGGGCATACTGTTTGCCATTATAGGAATCGGGCTTATCGTGCGGTTGGTGCTGGCGTTTACGGTAACGGGCTACCGCAACGACTTTTCTGATTTATACGGCATGTATTTCGAAAGCGGCGGCAGCTTTGGCGGAACCTACGCAAACGGCAATTTAAACAACCTAAACTATCCGTTGGTTGCCTACATGTATTCGTTTTTTGGGATGCTTGCGCGCGCATTCGGCATGAGTGCAAATTCGCTTGCAACACCGCTGTTTATTAAACTGCCCCTGATACTGGCGGATATCGGATTAATTTTGCTAGTATACCGCGCCGCAAAAAAACATATCAACGAATACGCCGCCTTAACGCTTGCAGGCTTTACGGCATTATTTCCGCCCTTTATCATTGCCTCATCGGTGTGGGGAAGCGTCTACTCACTGCTTGCGCTGTTTATCGCCCTTTCGTTTTATTTTCTTGCCAACAAAAAATTCGCCCTTATGTTTATCGCATACGGGCTTGCGCTGTACACCGTTCGGGACGCCTTATATCTGTTCCCGATTTTTGCGGTATTTGTCGTGTATCAATTTATTAAAGCCATTAAGTATACCCGCAACAACAACGTGCGCGGCATAAAAAATATTATCAAAGATAAAGAGGCGCGCCCTGTGCTAAGCATGCCCGCGTACACGTTAGCCGCAATGCTTATTATGTATTTGGTTGCGCTGCCGCTGCTTACCGAACACGGCACGGGCTTTTTTCAATGGATGGGATTATTCTATATCCGCCCCATAGCCAACACGCAGTTTTTCGGCTACAACGCAATGAACGTCTTTAACCTGTTCACCCGCAACGGAATAGCACTGGGGTTAGAGTTTCCCGGCGCGCTGTTCGGCTGGCTGTTTATGGTAATTATTACGGGGCTTGTATTACTGGTGTATATAAGCCGCAAAAACCGCGCCAACATGATATATTTGGGCGCGTATATCTTGCTTACGCTTTCGGTATATTTTGTAGACTTTACCGCCATGAACATCTTAGCGGTATTGGCACTGTTTATACTGGCGTTGATTTTCGTGCGCGACAGACGCATTTTGCTGATTATAGGCGCACTGGGGCTATTGTTTACGCTTAACGCAAGCTTTATATTCCTTAACGCGGGCTATCTTAATAATCAGCCCCTTAGCAGTGCATTCGGAGAAGTACTGCTAGACAGCGGCGGTTACATGATTGCCAATATTATCTGTTCGGCGGGCGTTATTTTGGTGCATGCCTACGCAACTATCGTTATATTAGATATCGCCATGAGCAATCGCCGCAAGCTGTTTGCCGACATCAGCGAGCCTGTAAAATTCGGCACCAGCTTAAAGAAATTCATTAAAAGCTAAATAACCTGTATTCATTAAAATTCCAACAGCATCTTTTCGGTTCTTTTTGCTTTATTTTGCGCTTATTCTCCTAGCCGTACCGCTAGTACGGCGTTGTCGAAATCGCTTAAATAAAACAAAAATATTCCGAAAATCCGCTATTGTTATTTCACGAATACAGGTTCGTGGGGGAGGGGGAGTTAAAACTATTTACGGGAGTATATATTGTTTGCAAAGGTTAAATGCTTTGGGCTAAGCGGAATTGACGGGTTTAAGGTTATGGTAGAAACGGACGTGCGTTCGGGTTTGCCGGGCACCGAGCTTGTCGGCTTGCCCGATACGTCCATAAAAGAAGCAAAAGAGCGCGTGCGCAGTGCGATTAAAAACAGCGGATTTTCGTATGCGTCGCAGCACGTTACGGTTAATTTAGCCCCCGCCGACACCAAAAAAGAAGGTTCGCTGTTTGATTTAGCCATCGCACTGGCCATTCTGTGCGCCACCGAACAAATTCCGCTTATTCCTGCCTCAGACGGCACGGTTTTTATAGGGGAGCTATCTTTAGACGGCTATCTGCGCCCCGTGCGCGGAATTTTACCGCTGTTAATTTCCGCCGCCGCAAAGGGCTTTAAGCGGTTTGTTATTCCGTCGCAAAACGCCGCCGAAGCCGCCTTTATACGCGGCGCGGACGTGTTCGCGTTAGATTCGTTATCCGAAGTAATTTCCTTTTTATCCGCGCCGCAAGGCTACACGCCCGTACCGCCGCGCGAGTTTTCTGCCGCACAGCAGGGGCGCAGGTTTAAAGAAGATTTTATGTACATAAAGGGGCAAAGCTTTGCGCGCCGCGCTATGGAAATCGCTGCGGCGGGCGGACACAACATTTTACTAATCGGCCCGCCGGGTTCGGGCAAAACCATGCTTGCCAAATGCTTGCCGTCCATCCTGCCCGATATGACGGCGGAAGAGGCGATGGAAACCACCAAAATTCATTCAGTCGCAGGCTTATTGCCCGCAGGCGAGGGCATTGTAACTACGCGCCCGTTCCGCGCTCCGCACCATACCGCCTCTCAAATCTCTATCACAGGCGGCGGCGCAAAGGCAACGCCGGGCGAAATTTCGCTGGCGCACAACGGCGTATTGTTTTTAGACGAACTGCCCGAATATACGCGGCAGGTGTTAGAGGTGCTGCGCCAACCGTTAGAAAACAAGTCTATCCTAATTTCGCGTGCTAGCCGCGCCGTGCATTATCCGGCCGACTTTATGTTGGTTTCGGGCATGAACCCTTGCCCCTGCGGATTTCAAGGTTCGTCTGTTAAGCAGTGCGGCTGTACGCCCGCGCAAATCAACAAATATACCGCTAAGCTGTCGGGGCCGCTGTTAGACCGTATCGACATGCACATCGAAGCAGAAAACGTATCCTATGACGATATTAAAGGCGCGCAAAGCGAGGGTTCGGACGTTATCCGCGCACGGGTAAACGCGGCGCGGCAATTGCAAAGCGTGCGGTACGCACATACGGGCATTACCAACAACGCAGGACTAGATTCCGAGCTTATGGAAAAACACTGCGCGCTGGACGAAAAAAGCGAAATGCTAATCCGCAAAGCCTTTGATAAATTAGGGCTTTCCGTCCGCGCCTATACCCGCGTATTAAAGGTAGCGCGGACAATTGCCGATTTAGCCGCATCCGAAAGCATTCAATTTGCGCACGTGTCGGAGGCGTTAAGCTACCGCTGTTTAGACCGAAGGTAGTGGTTAATTACGCGCCAAAGCGCGTAATTAACCACTAATGAAGTGCCTACGGCATGAAGGCATGAAGTGCGCTGGCGCATGAAGTGCGAACAAGTTCGCATTGCGGTTGGATTTTGGCACTTCACTTCATGTTGCGCTAGGCAACACTTCATAAGGCAAAGCCGACTTCATAAGCAAACTTGTTTGCGACTTCATTAAAAGGAGAATAATTGAAAGAAGTATCCGTTCATCATCTATATTACTGGCTTTCGCTGTGCAGGGTTTCACCGATTCGCATGGCGAAATTGTTAGAAATTTACGCGCCGCATGAATTGTTTGAGCGCGTAAAAAAAGACGAAAAAATCGGTGCGCTGACGGGCGAGGCGCAGCACGCGCTGCTTAAAGAATACGCAGATGCCGATAAGCTGTACGCAAGCTATGACGGGCTACATAAGCACGGGGTTCAATTTTTAGCTTTTAGCGACGACGCTTTTCCTCAGCGGTTAAAGCAGCGCGAGGTTTGCCCGCCGTCGGGGCTGTATTACAAGGGCGATATTTCCTTACTTAACACTACGTGTTTGGCAATTGTAGGCATGCGCCGCTGTTCGCACTACGGAAAAGAAAACGCTTTTAAATTCGCCTCCGAACTAACCGACTATAACATCACCGTAGTAAGCGGCCTGGCTACGGGCATAGACGCTTTCGCACACGAGGCCGCCTTAAAAGCGGGAGGAAAAACCATAGCGGTGCTAGGCATGGGGCATGCAAACTTTTATCCCGCCGACAATCAAAAGCTGTACCAAAGAATTTGCGCCGAAGGCTTAACGGTAGGAGAGTACCCGCCGCAAACCGCCGCGGCAAAATACACCTTTCCAGAGCGCAACCGCATCATTTCGGGCTTATGCGACGGCGTTATTATTGTAGAGGCCGCCGTTTCTAGCGGCGCGCTGATTACCGCCGACCGCGCCCTAGAACAAGGCAGAGAAGTCTTTGCCGTACCCGGCCCTATCACTAGCCCTAAGTCGGCAGGCACTAACGCCTTAATTCAAAAAGGCGCGTCGCTGCTAAGCGGCACACAGGATATTATCAATTATTTTTCTTATAAAAACACAAAAATTCCCTCAATTTTACCCGCCTTACAACTAGACTTTTACGAGCAAAAGGTTTATAATCTACTAGTGTCGGGCGAATCGGGCTTTGACGAGCTGATAGAAAACAGCAACCTTACAGCGTCGGAGCTGCTGGGCGTACTAACCTCTATGGAGGTTAAGGACGCGATAGTGCGGCTGCCGAACAACAAATACAGAGTTAGGAATTAATCAACATGAAGCTAATCATCATCGAAGGCGCAGGAAAAAAAGAAACCATCGAAAAATATCTAGGAAAAGGCTACCGAGTTTTTGCAACTAAGGGGCATATCCGCGATTTGCCGCAGCGCACGCTTGCGGTTAATGTTAAAGAAAACTTCGCGCCGAAATATGTGGTTATGGACGATAAGTCCGATATCGTAGAGCGTATGCGGGCAGAGGCCGTAAAAGCAGACGAGGTTTTACTTGCCACCGACCCCGACCGCGAGGGAGAGGCGATTTCGTGGCACGTCGCACAAATTTTAGGCGTAGACCCTAACCAAAAAATCCGCATTGTCTTTAACGAAATTTCTAAAAAAGCCGTTACCGCCGCGCTGCAAAACCCCCGCGCAATAGATATCAGCTTAGTAGACGCACAGCAAGCGCGCCGCGTACTTGACCGCCTTGTCGGGTACAAGCTTTCGCCCGTATTGTGCAAAAAAATTCAAAACAAGCTTTCGGCGGGGCGCGTTCAATCGGCTACGCTGCGCCTTGTAGTAGAGCGCGAGCGCGAAATCCGCAGCTTTAAGCCCGAAGAATATTGGCCGTTTTTCTCTATGCTGCATAAAAGCGGCGATGCACTGCTTGTTAAAGCCGCGTTGTTTCAAAAGGACGGCAAAAAAATCAAGCTTACCTCACGCGGAGAGGTAGACGCGGCGGTTGCAGAATTAAACGGCAAACCGTACACCGTTACAAGCGTTAAAAAATCCATTACGCGTTCACGTCCGCCCGCGCCGTTTATCACGTCCACCTTGCAGCAAGACGCACTTAACAAGCTTTCGTATTCGCTTAGCCAAACCACCCTAATCGCGCAAAATCTCTACGAAGGCGTAGAGCTGGGCAGCGAGGGAAAGGTTGCGTTAGTTACCTACGTGCGTACCGACTCCACGCGTGTTGCGCCCGACGCCATCAACGAGGCACGCAGCTTTATCGCGCAAACCTACGGCAACGAGTTTATTCCCGAAAAGCCTAACTTTTACGCCTCTAAAAAGGGCGCGCAGGACGCGCACGAGGCGATTCGTCCTATATCGCCCGAACGCACGCCCGAAAGCTTAAAAGGCATGTTAAAAAAAGAGCATTACAGATTGTACAAGCTAATCTACGAACGCTTTTTAGCAAGTCAAATGAGCGACGCGCAATATAACTCTTTATCGGTAGAAATCGGCGCGGGCGCGTATACGTTTAAGGTAAACGGAAAAACGCCGCTGTTTGCAGGCTATACCGTAGTATACAGTATGCACGAGGACAACAAAAACGAAGACGACGAAACGGCGGCTAAGCTGCCCGATTTGCGCGAGGGCGAAGTGCTTAACTTTAAAGAATATAAATTCGAGCAAAAGTTTACAAAGCCGCCTGCCCGCTACACAGAGGCCGCGTTGGTTAAAGCAATGGAAGAAAAGGGGATAGGCCGCCCCGCTACGTACACGCCCACCGTAACCATTTTGTCGTCGCGCGAGTACGTTACTAAAAAGGACGAAAACGGCAAAATAGGCAAGTTTTTAATCCCTACGCCGTTAGGCGAAAAGGTAAACGATATGCTAGTTAAATATTTTCCCGATATTATAGACGTTGCCTTTACTGCCCAAATGGAAGAAAACCTAGATAAAATAGAGGACGGCGGCGTAGAATGGCAAAGCGTAGTAGCTAAATTTTACGACGGCTTTGAAGAAAAAATCGCGCACGCTTTGGGCGACGGCTTTTCGTTAAAAGCACCCGACGTTAAAACCGATATAATTTGCGACAAATGCGGCGCGAACATGCACATAAAGACGGGACGCTACGGCAGATTTTTGGCATGCCCCGCCTTTCCTAAATGCCGCAACACCAAACAGCTGGACGAGCCAAACGCAAACAGCGGGGCAGTTCTCAGCAGCGGCGAAGCAGACGCGCCGCCCGAACAGGACGCGGGCGGCAATTTCGACGGCGCGCAAGCGGTAACAGGGGTTAAAACGGTGCAAGAGCAAGAAATTATTTGCGATAAATGCGGCAAAGAAATGCGTTTGCGTCAAGGAAAGTTCGGCCCGTTTTACGGCTGTACGGGCTATCCTGCGTGCAAAAACATCAAAAACCCCGAATCAAAGGCAGACGCCGTTCCTGCGGGAGTTTGCCCCGAATGCGGCAAGGATTTAAAAAAAATCACCACCCGCAAAAGCATATTTTACGGCTGCAACGGCTACCCCGACTGCCCGTTCACTTCGTCCGCGCCCGTATTAGCCGACAAATGCCCCCAATGCGGCGGCTTTACAGTTTTGCGCAATTATAAAGACGGCGCGTATAAAGTTTGCGGAAAAAAAGACTGCACCTACAAATCCAAAACCGACAACTAAAAAACATAGTTATCCGCACAAAGTTTACACGGGTTGCAAAAATATCTTCATCCTCCATTCATATTGATAAAGACGGCGCTGTAAAAAATGCTGTCTTTATTAATTATTCCCTTACTAAAAAAGGGGGGGCTTGACAAGCATGGTATAATAGAAATATAGGGCTTTATTTAATGGAGAATGGAAAATGGAGAATGGAGAATGTCGGCTAAGTTTTTAAAGTAAAAAGCCGTTAAAAAATTCCCCCAAAAAGGATGCAAATAGGGTGCAAAAAGGATGCAAAAAACACCTGCCTTTTACCATATTATCGCTATTTATTTTTAAGCCTTAACCGAAATTCTCCATTTTCCATTTTCCATTCTCCATTCTCTATAAACCTCTTGCTTTTTTCTGCCTTATTGTGTTACAATTAGGCGGATGGGTGATATCCGCGAAAGGTTCGAAAAAAATATTAAGGCGCACACTAAGCCTAACGAAAAGTTAGCCGTTGCCGTAAGCGGCGGCGCGGATTCTATGTGCTTGTTAAGCCTTGCGTTAAACGCGCCCTTTATCAAAAAACAAAATTTGCGCGTAGTGTCCGTAGACCATCAAATCCGCGCCGAATCGGCGCACGATGTACAATTTGTGCAAGAGTTTTGCTTGCGGCACGGCGTTACGTTTTTGCCCTACGCCGTCAACGTACCCGCGTTGGCAAAAAAAAGCGGCGCTAGCCTAGAAACTGCGGCGCGGGAGGCGCGTAAAAAAATTTTTGCATTGCTTGTAGCCGAAAAAACCGCCGATAAGGTTTTAACGGCGCACCATGCGTCCGATAACGCCGAATCTATATTCATGCACCTGTTGCGCGGCTGCGGTTTGCAAGGCTTGTGCGGCATGGAAATGCTGCACGAAGGCTTTTTACTGCGTCCGCTGTTAGACGTACAAAAAGACGAAATCGTCCGCTATATTTCCCAAAACGAACTCCCATTTACACAGGACGAAACCAACACCGACAATACCTACACGCGCAACTTTATCCGCAACGAAATTTTGCCGCGCATTAAGCAGCGCTACACAGGTGCAGAAAACGCGCTGATTAACCTTTCACAAGACGCCCGCACCGCGCTTGCCTTTATAGACGCGGGCGCGGCGGGGCAGCACAGTGCCGTGCAAGACGGCGTATACACTGTATCCTTAGACAAGCTTAAAAACCCCGCTGCGGCGGCGCGGCACATCACGCACGCCTTGCCCCCGCACATAGCCCGCCTATTGCAGCGCAAGCATATAGAACTAATTATCGCCCTGCAATTCGCCGACGAACACGCAGGCATAGACCTGCCTGCCAAATTCCGCGCCGTAAAGCAAGCGGGCAGTATTGTGCTGTTTTCTAAATCTAACAAGTTTTCAAAAACGGAGAAACAAAAATCGTGAAAAATAAGCTTAGCCTGTTATACAGCGCACAGGAAATTGCCCGCCGCATAGACGAGCTTGCCTTGCAAATCCGCCTTGATTACGGCGAAGAAAAGGATTTTTTGTGCGTGTGCGTGCTGAAAGGCGCGTTTATGTTTTTTTCGGACTTAGTTAAAAAATTAGGCAGTAACGCACTGTGCGCCTTTATCCGCCTTTCCTCTTACGGTAACGAAACCAAAAGCTGCGGCAGCGCAAAGCTTGTGTGCGACATTTGCGAGGACGTAAGCGGCAAGGACGTATTGATTATAGAGGATATTGTAGACGAGGGGCATACGCTAAGCTTTTTAAAACAATATTTTGCCCAAAAAAATGCGGCGTCGGTGCGCGCATGCTGCTTAGTAGATAAGCCTGCTGCCCGCGTGCAAGACGTGCGCCCCGACTATACCGCCTTTACGCTTACTAAGCCGCATTTTGTAGTCGGCTACGGCTTAGATTACGCGCAGCGTTACCGCAATCTGCCCGCGCTATTTAATTTGGAGTAAACAACTATGCTGTATTTTGTTGCAACGCCCATCGGCAATTTAAAAGAAATTACGTACCGCGCCGTAGAAATTTTGGGGGAGGCGGATTGTATCTACGCCGAAAATCCGCGTCATTCGTTAAAGCTTTTAAGCCACTATAACATTAAAAAGCCCGTTTTTGAATATCAAAAATTTTCCGAACGTCAAAAAACGCAAGAGATTATCCAAAAGCTAAAAGACGGAAAAATTATAGCCGTTATTTCCGACGCGGGCGTTCCGCTAATTTCCGACCCCGGCCATGCGTTGGTGGACGCGCTGATTGCACACAAGCTGCCGTTTTCGGCGGCGGGTATTCCGTGCGCCGCCGTATCCGCGCTGGTGCTAAGCGGACTGGATGCGTCCGCGTTTTGCATGGCGGGCTTTTTGCCGCACAAAAAAGCCGATAAAAACAAGCACATTCAAAAATTTAAAGAGTTGCAAGCCTCTTTGATATTTTATATCGCCGTACACGATGTGCAAAAAGATTTAGACTTTTTATTTCAGCATTTGGGCGCGCGCCGCGCCGCGCTGGTGCGCGAAATTAGCAAAAAGTTTGAATCTGTTACGCGCTTTACGTTAGGAGAAACGCCCGATTTTACGCAAGCGGGCGAGCTTACACTGGTGGTAGAGGGCTTTAAGCTGAAAGTTGCCGCCGTAACGCCCGAAAGTATCCGCCAAAAAATTGCCGCGTTGGTTGAGGCGGGCACGGATAAAAAAGATGCCGTAAAAATGATTGCCGCCGAATACGGCTTACCAAAATCCGAAGTATACAAAGAAAGCTTTGATTAGCTGTTGAATAGTTTATGGACGCGTTATTTCATTTTTAAACAGCTTTTCAAATTCTTCAAGGGTGCCTGCTGTAATTAAGTTTTTCTGGATAATAAAACCGTCAATTTTGGGAAATAACAATACGATTTTGTACCATTCGCCTTTATCAATAATTTTTTTAATGTTATCTGCTCTTTTTAAAACTGTGTGCTTTTCAAACTCAAATGCTATCAATCCTTCTTCATCAATACTAATGTTTTTAGGAGTTAGCGCTTCAAGTATTTTCGCTTTAAAAATAAACGGAGAGATGGCAGCAAAAATTGTGAATGAAATCAAAACGAATAGTGCAATGACTAATAGCCAATTCCACATAAATATTCCGATAACGACTGGTATGCTGAATAGCACACAAAGTATCAATGCAACTACAAATGACAGAACAGCATGCGTTTTTAGCAAATGTTTTTTACATTCTTCTGAATACTCACCGCTAAACTCAATCATATAAAACCTCATAGAACTAATATTGCGAATAGACTTGCCGATACGAAAATCCTTAATTTAAAACTATTGCCTAATTTTGTATATTTCTTTCGTCTTTGATAGGATGTTTCCAAAAAGCCCTTACAATCTTTTCTGTTTTATCAGTATGTCTAAATCTAACATAGCAACCTTTTTTGCTGAAGTCATGAGGAGTATTTAGCTTCCGATTATCATCAAATACTATCCATCCTCTTGATGTAGGATGAAGACGACTTCTGCCGTCAGAAATATAGATTCTTTCAATTTCAGAAATCTGGCATTTTGTCAAAACACCGAATAAACCTTTAACAACTATTGTTTTAACTTCAAAATCGACATTTACTCTTAAAGCAAAAAATCGCAAGTTCAAGATTAATATACTTAGACCAAACAAAAAAAGAACCAACACAGCCGGATACATAATCTCTTTCGCACCTGCCAAATCTAATGCAGTCACTATCCATGCAACAATAGCTAATATAAAGAATAGTATTGTGGCGCACAAACCATAGGTAGCAGCTTCATGATTTTGCCAAAATTTAATTTGTTCAAAGGTTTGATTTGCTTGAATATTTTTCATAGAGTATTTTCCTTAGTTTAAAACTACTTTTTTGCCGTAAGTTCTTTTTCGATTAATTCAACTTCGGTTAAAAACTGTTCTGCGTTAAATTCGGAGTGGATAATTTTATGCGTTAAGTCAAATTCGGATAATTGAATTCCGTCGCATGCGGAGTTACGTTTAAATTGATTGGTAAAAAACCGCGTAATAAATATGCGCAGGTATTTTATAATATCCTTTTTGGCGTAATCAAAAAACGCGCGGCAGGCAAGGGCATACACCTTTGTCACCGAAAATCCTTTTCCGATTAAATTGTACAAGAAAAAGTCGTGTAATTCATACGGGCCTACCGAAACCTCTGTGTCTTGATTAGGCAATAATTCGGGCGATACGGGCGTAGCCAGCACATCGTTGAGTACGCGCGCAATTTCCGCGTTTTTAGTGGTTAGGCAGTAGTTGCGCGTCATGGCGCGTATCAGCGTTTTTGCCAACGACGAATTAGGGTTGTACTGCGCTAACTGGTCGCCGCCAAACGTAGACCATCCTAGCGCGGTTTCGGATAAATCGCCCGTACCCAACATCAGCGCGTTATATTTGTTGGCTAAGTCTAGCAGAATTTGCGTGCGTTCACGCGCTTGTGCGTTTTCGTATACTACGTCGTGCGTGTCGGAGTGGTCTATACGCTTTAAATGCAGCGTGATAATATCCTGGATAGGAATTTCCATGCCCGTTACGCCAAACAGCTGTATAAGCTTGGCAGCATTATTTTTGGTGCGCGCACTGGACGCGTCCGCAGGCATCATCACCGCAATAATATCCTTATTGCGCAAGCCGTATTTAGTAAACATTCTATCACACGCCAACAGCAGAATAGTAGAATCTAAGCCGCCGCTTAACCCCAAAATCAGCTTGCTTGCGCCCGCTTCACGCATACGCGTGTAAATGCCGCGTCCCATAATATCAAAAACGCGGTCAAATTCTGCGCCCTGCGGAACAAACGGCAAACGGTTAATCGCACGCGTTAATTCCGCGCCGCTGTCTTTAAGGCTAAGCGGGTAAACGCAGGTATGACCTTCTATGCAAGCCCCGTCATCGGACATGCCCTTATAAACCTTTTCACAGCGCACCGCGTCTACATCTATCTCCGCGTACAAAATTTCTTCGCTGTCGCCGTCGAAAGAGGCTACAATCGCGCCTAATTCCGCCGCGATTTTATCGCCCGAATATACGTTATCCGAAACCGCCTCGCCCGCGCCCGTCGATACATACGCATACGCGCAAGACAGCCTGTCGGTAACCGCTTTAATTTTACTGATACGCGACTCAAACGAATCGATTAAGGCAGCAGAGGACGCCAGATTTATAATTAAGTCCGCGCCGCCGCAAACCAACCGCTGCGCGGCAGGTATCGGTTTATCAAAATCTTCCTCAAACACTACCGAAAGCTTATAGCCGTTTTTGGTGTGCAGCACCGCATCGGGGCAAAGCGTGTACGGTTTATTTCCTAGCACGGCCGTGCCGCTTGATTCTCCGACTAGGGCAATTAAATCTCCGTCGCTGATTACTGCCGCGCAAGACACAACCGCGCCGCCCGCGTTAATGGGCACGCCTACAATAAAGGCGGTTTTAACCGTTTTAGAAAAAGCAACCAAATCATTCAGCGCGTTTTTCGCGCCGCTTAAAAGTTGATTGTACCGTGCCATACTGCCTAAGCTAGAACCTGTTAAGCTAAGCCGCCCAAACACGGCAAGTTCTGCCTTTTTCTTTTGCGCCTCTTTTACACAGCGCATAATTTCTTTGGCGTTTTTATCGGGTGCGCCCAGCGTAAGCGGCGGCGTGCATAGGGCTAACTTTATAAATCCGTGTTTCATATTAAATTCACTCCTTACCGCTAAGTATATCACTAAGCTTGCTTTTAGGCAATCTATTTACCACAATAAGTGCGCGCAGCACCTTTAAAAATTTTTTAAAAAAACTTTGTAAAAACGCTTGACAATAGTTAGGTACTTACTGTATAATTAGTTATGTACCTAACAAGTGTGCGAAAATATGTAAAGGAGGTGCACTATTTATGAAAAGCGAATTACACGAAAAGCTGTTTAGATTTCAGTTTTTGCTGCACAAAAAGCACAAGCGGTTTATGCACGGCAGCTTCGATCCGATGTACGGGCAGGGCAGAGTACTGGCGCTGCTTAAAATGAAAGACAACGTAAGCAGCCGCGAGCTGATGTACTTACTGGGCATGTCGCCGCCGTCGGTAAGCGAGCTGCTTGCAAAGCTAGAAAAAGCCGAGTTTATCACGCGCGAGCAATCCGAGCAAGACAGGCGCGTAAGTCTAATCAAGCTAACCGAAAAAGGCAAAAGCTATCAGCAGCCCCAACCTTCAGAGCGTCAAAAATTGTTTGATTGCTTATCCGAGCAAGAAAAAGAATGCTTTAACAGTATTCTTGACAAGCTGATAGAGCGTTTAAAAGAAACGCTGGAAATCAGCGACGAGCAAATCGCCGAAAAAATGAGTCGGCATTTTCACCGATTTGCGCATTGCCGCAGTAAATGTAAACACGGCAAAGACGAGGAAAACTAAGCCTTAGAAAAAATACGCAGATTGCCCAAAAGGCAGTCTGTTTATTTTTTTAAATGAATTGCATTTTTACCGCCGTTTTTGTTTGTCAAAAGCGGCGCGGTTTGTTATAATACATATATGAGTTTAAAGGTGTTAAAAAGCGGCAGCGATATTCGCGGCACGGCGATTGCGGCAAACGGAGAAACAGTCAACTTAACGCAGGAGGTTGTGTCTAGCTTAGGCGGAGCATTTGTAAGCTTTTTAGCAAAACATACGGGCAAAACCGAATTAAAGCTTGCCGTAGGAAATGACCCGCGTCTTTCGGGCGAGGCATTAAAAGAAGCGTTAATTGCCGTCTTTAAGCGTTGCGGCACTACGATTTATGATTCGGGGCTTACTTCTACGCCCGCCATGTTTGAAATGACGCGCCACGCCGAAACCGATTGCGACGGCGCGGTTATGATTACCGCAAGCCACCATCCGTTCCACAAAAACGGACTTAAATTTTTTACTAAAACGGGCGGCTTAACGGCCGAACAGCTAGACGAGGTAATCAGCTTAGCCGAGCAAGGCGCAATGCCCGAGGGCGATAAAACCATTCTGTACCGCCGCGACTTTTTAAAGCTTTATGCAGACAAGCTAGTAGCTTATGTGCGCGCCAAAACGGGCGAGGAAACGCCGCTTTACGGCCTTAAAATCGTAGTAGACGCAGGGCACGGTTCGGGCGGCTTTTTTGCCGACAAAATTTTGCAGCCACTGGGCGCGGACACAACGGGTTCGCAGTTTTTACATCCGGACGGCAATTTTCCCGCGCACGCGCCCAACCCAGAGGATTCGGCGGCCATGCGTTCAATCTCTGATTGCGTTATAAACACGGGCGCGGATTTAGGCATTATTTTCGATACCGACGTAGACCGCGCCGCGATTGTCAACAAGGGCGGCGAAGAAATTAACCGCAACAAGCTTATTGCCTTAGCGGCAGCAATCGTATTAGAAGAAAATCCCGGCGCAACCATTGTTACCGACAGCGTAACCAGCGACGGGCTAAAGAAATTTATCTATAAAAAAGGCGGCGAGCATTTCCGCTATAAGCGCGGCTACCAACATGTAATCGGCAAAGCCAAAGCCCTAAACGCGGAAGGAAGAAACGCGGTTTTGGCAATGGAAACTAGCGGGCATGCCGCGTTCCGCGAAAACGGATTTTTAGACGACGGCGCGTACTTAGCCGTAAAAATTCTGGTTAAGCTTGCCGCGCTTAAAAAAGAAGGCAAAGAGCTTGTTTCGTGCATAAGTGAACTGGAAAGCCCTAAAAGTCGTTTTGAAACGCGGATATTTTTTAAAGACGTTGCGGACTATAAAACCTACGGCGATACGATTGTAAACGCGCTAACCGATTTTTCTAAAAAACTTTTCACGCTAGAACCCTCCACCTACGAGGGGGTGCGTGTTAATGTAGACGCCGCGCAAGGCTGGTTTTTATTGCGCCAAAGCGTTCACGACCCCAACATGGCGCTTAACATCGAAAGCGAACTTCCGCAGGGTGCGAAAATCATTGCCAAAATCATCTATAAATATTTGTCGGGATTTAGCGGCTTAGACTGTCCCGGCTTAAAGGTTTTTACAGAATAAATTTATTTCGCTAAGGAGAGCATGTACACATGGACACAAAAAAGCAGAGTATCAACGCGCTAAGAATTTTAGCCGCAGAGGCCATCGAGCGGGCAAACAGCGGTCATCCCGGCATTGCACTGGGTGCCGCGCCTACGCTGTATACCTTGTTTACCGAGCATTTACAGCACAATCCCAAATCGCCCGCGTACTTTGGGCGCGACAGATTTATATTGTCGGCGGGGCATGGTTCGTCGTTGCTATATTCGGCATTTCATTTGTACGGCTACGGTCTTACCAAAGAAGATTTAATGTGTTTCCGTTCGCTTAAAAGCCGCACGCCTGGTCATCCCGAACACGGCATAACGGCAGGCGTCGAAACCTCCACAGGCCCGTTAGGGCAAGGCTTTGCTAACGCGGTAGGCTTTGCCGTAGCCGAAAAAATGCTAGCCGCACGCTTTAACAAGGCAGATGCCGAGCTTATCAACCACTACACCTATGTTTTATGCGGCGACGGCGACATGCAAGAGGGCATTACGGGCGAGGCGGCAAGCTTAGCAGGCACATGGAAGTTAGGCAAGCTGATTTGCTTATACGATTCTAACGACATCACGATTGAGGGCAGCACCGATTTAGCGTTTACCGAAGACGTAGGCAAGCGGCACGAGGCATACGGCTGGCAGGTGCTGCGCGTAAACAACGGAGAGGACACCGAAGAAATTTCCGCCGCTATCACGCTAGCTAAAAAAGAAACGCAAAAGCCCTCCTTAATCATCGTAAAAACTACTATCGGCTACGGTTCGCCCAAAGCCGGCAGTGAGGCCAGCCACGGCGCGGCACTGGGTGCGGATGCGCTGGCAAAAACCAAAAAAGCATTAGGTTGGACGGCAAAGCCGTTTGAGGTTCCCCCCGATGTTACCGCGCACTACAAAGAAATAACGGCTAATTTAGCCGCACACGAAAAAGCGTGGAACAAACGCTTTAACGCATACAAAACGAAATACCCCGAAGAATGCGAACAATTTTTAACCGCCGCAAAAGGCAAAGCCCCCGATTTAACCGAAATTGCCGAGTTGTGGAAGTGGCCCAAAAAAGATATCGCCACGCGCACCGCTTGCGAAACGGTATTAAACAAGCTATCCGATATACTGCCTAATTTAGTAGGCGGTTCGGCGGATTTAGGCCCGTCTAACAAAACGCTGTTAAAAGGCAAGGACGATTTTTCACACCTAACGCCGCACGGCAGCAACATCCGTTTCGGTGTACGCGAACACGCTATGGCGGCTATATCCAACGGCATCGCGCTGCACGGCGGCTTTTACAACTACTGCGCAACCTTTTTAATCTTTTCGGATTACCTTAAACATGCGGTGCGTATGTCCGCGCTTATGGGGCTTAACGTAACGTATATATTCTCGCACGATTCTATCGGAGTAGGCGAGGACGGCCCTACGCACCAACCCGTCGAGCAACTGCTGTCGCTGCGTTCTATTCCCGATGCTAAGGTATTCCGTCCCGCCGACGGCAAAGAAACTGCCGCCGCGTTTGCCGCCGCGTTAAACGGCAAAGGTCCTACCTGTATAATAACCTCGCGGCAGGATTTACCGCATGTAGATAAAACCTCTAAGGACGCGCTTTTAGGCGGCTATATATTGCTAAACAGCGAAAAGCCCGTGCCGGACTGTATTATTATGGCAAGCGGGTCCGAGCTTAATTTAGCCGTAAAAGCGCGCGAAATATTAGCGGTGCAGGGTGTAGATGCGCGGGTAGTAAGCATGCCGTGTATGGAGCTTTTCGAGGCGCAAACCCAAAAATATAAAGAAAGTGTGCTGCCTGGGAGCGTGCGTGCGCGCATAGCCGTAGAGGCAGGGTCTAGCCTTGCGTGGCATCGTTATACGGGCTTAGACGGCGCAACCGTTACTATGGATGCGTTTGGTCAATCCGCACCTGCCGATATCCTGTTTACCATTTACGGCTTTACGGCAGAAAAGGTTGCGGAGGTTGCCAAAAAAACGTACCGCGCGTGTTTGCGAAAGGCCGCCGATTTGCCGACGGGTGAAACCGATGAAAACGTATAAATTTTTCGCCTTTATGAATCGCTTAAAGCTGATTAACCGTTGGAGCTTAATGCACAACCGCCAAACAGAGGACGTTGCGCAGCACAGCCACCAAACGGCAGTTTTGGCGCACGCGCTTGGGCTTATCGATAAGGAAGTTTTTCAAAAAAAAACGTGTCCCGACAAATGCGCCGCAATCGCGCTGTACCACGAAACCGCCGAAGTATTAACGGGAGATATGCCTACGCCTGTCAAATACCGCAACGCACAAATGCGCGAGGCATTTTTCGAGGCCGAAAAGCATGCAGAGCAGCGTCTTTTAGACGGCTTGCCCGAAATTCTTAAAAAAGGGGTAGCCGCACGTGTGCGTCCTGAAAAATGCCGCGAGGCAGAGCTTGCCGCATTTGCCGATAAGCTTGCCGCATACATAAAATGCACCGAAGAATTCAGCGCGGGCAATAAAGAATTTGCCGCCGCCCTAAAAACCGCCGAAAAGCAAATTGCAAGCTTTAACGACGAAACGGTAAATTACTTTATGCAAAGCTTTGCGCCGTCTTTCTCTATGAGCCTAGACGAACTTATGGAGTGAAACCTGTATACTATAAATTTACAATAGCGTCTTTTCGGTTCTTTTTGCGTTACTCTTGCGCTAATTCTCCTAGCCGTACCGCTAGTACGGCGTTGTCGAAAACGCACAGATTAACACAAAAATCTTCCAAAAATCCGCCATTACCATTTATGTATACAGGTTAGCGGTTTCAAAATTGGTGCGATTCGCACTACGCTTTGTTTTTTTACGCGCTTGCGTACATTTAGGTACGCGGCACGCGCAAAAAAACAAACTGTTGTACGACTTGCCCTCAATTTTGAAACCGCCCTCATATAGGTTTTAGACACATAAGTTATTATGTAGGATATACTTAACACAGGTTTTATTAAAAATAAAATAAAAAACAAAAAAAACGGAGGATAAATAGTTATGTTGTTAGACAAATCGGGTAAATTGGTAAAGTCGTTAGATTTTCGGGGTACTAAAATAGAGTATCTGGACAGACTTACCGCAAAGGAACTTTTTTTAATTATGACCGCCGCACAACAGTCGGTTAATTTAAAAGAATCCTTTAAAGCAAAAGACCTTGCGCCGAAAAACTGGAAGGGCACTATTTACGAGCCTATCGCCAACGCCTGCAAGGACGATAAAAATTACGCCGACCGCTTATTCGGGGTAATTATCAAGCAAGCCTTAATTATGACGCCGCTGTTATTTAGACAAGCAAGCAGCGACAACGAATTCGAAGCCACCACCTACATACGCGAATCACTGGAATATTAGTATCTTGTGAGGTTGAAATGGCGAAAGATAAGTTAAGCGTTCAAGGCACTGATGTTAGGATAATTAAGGTACTGAACGAGGATTATATTTCCTTGACAGATATGCTAAGCGCAAAAGACGGTGATTTTTTTGTGTCTGATTGGCTACGCAATCGCAACACCTTAGAATTTTTAGGGATATGGGAAAATGTTAATAATCCAACTTTTAATTACGGCGAATTCGCCGTAATTAAAAGTCAAGCGGGACTTAACCGCTTTAAGATTAGTGCCAAAGAATGGATAGAGAGGACAAACGCTATTATTTAGACAAGCAAGCAGCGACAATGAATTCGAAGCCACCACCTACATACGCGAATCACTGGAATATTAAATTTGAGAATATAAAATATTTAATTGCTTGTAAACCTTTTTTGTCAATTTTATAATTTGCCGTTTTAAAGTATACAAACAAGATATATGGTGCAATTCTAAAATTTCACCCGCACTATCGGGTATAGAAAATTCAATTAACCTGATAAGATTTTGTATATCGCAAGTATGTGCAAGCAAAGTATTAATTAAATCATGATGAATAGTCATTAGTCCTCCTCTTTAATTACAAAGCGTAATCATTTTTAGTATATCAGAGTTATAAAGAAATAGCAAATATTTATATTACGATTTGTAATAATATATATTAACATGATTGCAATATGTTATAATTAAAACTAATGACTAATATGTTTGCATCAAGACTTGCAGAGTTGCGCAAAGAACAAGGATTATCTCAAAGAGCCTTGTCTGAAAGTTTAAATATTTCTCAGCCTGCAATTTGTTTGTATGAAAAAGGCGAAAGAGAGCCTGACTTCAATACAGTTTTAGTGCTTGCAGTTTTTTTTGGCGTTACTACCGATTATTTATTAGGGCTTGAAAATGAAGACGGTTCTAAGAATTTACCCCAAATAAAGGTATAAATTTTTTACTTTAAAAAAGCGGGGGAGATGTCGTAAGGTGCATTTTTTAAAAGTTCTTTTACGAATAAGGCGCGGATATAGCCTTTTGAATTGTCGGTGGAGTGTACAAAAAACTGCTTGCCGTAATAGTAGCGGGCAAGCTTGTAGTATTTGCTGTTGGTGTGTAGGCAAACCGCCGGTATGCCAAGCTTTATACATTCGTTTAATACATATTCTAATAAGTCCGAACCCACGCCCGTATTGCTTATATGCGGCGCAACGGCAAAGCGGTAAATATACGCCAAATCCGCGCTAAGCTGTACATAGCGTATCGCGCCTAAAATGCGGCTGTTTTCTTCGGCAATAAAAACCTTGCGGTGCAGTATATCGTCCACAATGTCAATTGTGCTTTCGCGCAGGGCGGTTACGGTTGCCGCGCCTGCCAATTCGTCTTGATACAGCTTAAAGGCCGCATGCGTTATGTCTTTAATAGCCCCCGCGTCGGCGGTACAGGCAGGGCGGATAGCGTGCATAATAATCCTTCTTTATGTTATTTCATTAGCAGCGTCATTACGGCCTTTTGCGCGTGCAGACGGTTTTCGGCTTGCTCAAAAACTACCGATTGCGGGCCGTCAATCACTTCGGCGGAAACTTCTTCGCCGCGATGCGCAGGTAAGCAGTGCATAAAAATCGCATGCTTTTCCGCCTTTTCCATAAGTGCTGTATTTACTTGATACGCTAAAAGCTGTGCTTGCTTTTTTGCGTCTGTTTCTTGCCCCATCGAAAAGAAAACATCCGTATAAATTACGTCCGCGCCGCGCGCAGCCTCGTCTACCGATTCGGTTAGCGTAACTTTTCCAAACTTTTGCGCCTCCGCTACGATTTCGGCATTCGGCGCGTTTGATTTCGGCGAACATATAACGATATCCATGCCCGTTTTCGCGCCCGCAACCATCAGCGAATTGGCTACGTTGTTACCGTCGCCGAAATACGCAAGCCGTACACCGTCTAACTTTCCAAACCGCTCGTACACCGTTAAAATGTCGGCAAGTGCTTGACAGGGATGAAAGTCGTCTGTAAGCCCGTTAATAATAGGGATAGTGCCGAATTTTGCAAGGTCTGAAACGTCGGATTGCTTAAACGTGCGTATCATAATGCCGTCTACGTTGTAACGTTCTAAGGTTTTTACGGTGTCAGAAATCGGCTCACCGCGCCCTAACTGAATGTCGCTGCTAGATAAAAACATCGGTACGCCGCCTAATTGCCGTATGCCTTGCTCAAACGAAACGCGTGTGCGCGTAGACGATTTAGCAAAAATCATGGCTAGCGTTTTATCCTTTAAATAGGTGTGCTTTTTGCCCTTGTTTAATAAAAATTTTAAATGCTGTCCAAGCTTTAAAATTTCAAATATTTCACACGTCGAATAATCTACCAGCGTCAGCAGATGACGGTTGTTGATTTTTCCTTTTGCTTTATATGCGTTAATATCCATAATTTTTCTCCTAATTATTCTTAGTTTTTTAATTTAATAGCAACTTAAAAGTTACTAAAATAGGGTTTTTAAATATTCGTTGAGGCAAAGATTTGGTCAAGCGCGCCGACCATTGCGTCAATCTCGGCTTTGGTAATCCGATACGGAGGCGCAAACCGCAGCGTGTTGTTGCCTGCCGCGTTAATTACAAAGCCCTTAGCCAGCATTTTATCTTGCACGGAGGTGTTGGAAAGCTTATCCGAAAGCTCTACGGCTTGCAAAAGCCCTAATCCGCGCACATCTTTTACAAACTTATATTTGCGCAGTTTAAATAGACGTTCTTGCATATATTCGCCCGCTTCCTCTACTTCTTCTAACAGCTTAGTATTTTTTAATTCGTTTACTACCACCAGTGCGGCGGCGCATGCTAGCGGCCCGCCCCCGAAAGTAGACCCGTGATCGCCTATTTCAAAGGCCTCCGCCGCCTCGCCGCGCGCCAAACACGCGCCGATAGGAAAGCCCGCGCCCAACGATTTTGCCAACGTAATAATGTCGGGCTGTACGCCGAAATGCTCAAAGCCGAACATTTTACCCGTGCGCCCCATACCCGTTTGCACCTCGTCCGCTATAAAAAGCAAGCCCTTAGATTTGCACAGCGCGTAGGCGTTTACCAAATAATCGTAATCGGCAGGACGCACGCCGCTTTCGCCTTGCACGCACTCTAACAATACCGCGCCGATTTCATCGTCCGCTTTAACGGCTGCCTTTAATGCGGCAAAATCGTTAAACGGCACATGCACAAAGCCTTGCGGAAGCGGGGCATAAGGCTTATGAAATTTTTCCTGACCCGTAGCCGTCAGCGCGGCCAAAGTGCGCCCGTGGAAAGACCCTATTGCCGATACAACCTTATATTTAGTTTTTCCCTTAGCGTAAAAATACTTGCGCACTAATTTCAGCGCGGTTTCAACAGCCTCTGCGCCGCTGTTTACAAAAACGGCGCGGTCGAAAATCGTGCCTGTAAGCAACGCCTCCGCCAACTCCGCTTGCGGCACCGAATAAAACACGTTAGAGATATGAATCAGCTTTTTTGCTTGCGCGGCGATAGCATCCGTTAGGGGAGGATAATTGTAGCCTAAGCAGTTTACCGCAATGCCGCCAAAAAAGTCGGTGTACTCTTTGCCCGCAGTGTCGTATAATTTGTTGCCGCTGCCGTGCGTAAAGCACACGTCTCTGCGCGCAAACAAATTCATATAATTTTTCGCATCCAAAATTTTTACTGTCATAATGTCCATAAAAAATATTCCTTATATCGGTCAAGGGTTTTAGGCAACTACCATAGTGCCCGCACCCTTATTGGTAAACAATTCTAACAATATAGAGTGCTTTACCGTTCCGTTAATAATCAGTACGTTAGATACGCCCATTTTAATCGCTTGCATACAAGCATCTACTTTGGGCAGCATGCCGCCCGCTATGCGCCCGTCCTTAACCATCTTTTCAATTTCCTTTACGCTGATGGTAGAGATTAGGGTAGAGGGGTCTTTTTCGTTTAAGCGGATACCGTCCACGTCGGTTAAAAACAGCAGTCTTTCCGCACCTAAGCTGCCGCCGATTGCGCCTGCGGCAATGTCGGCGTTAATGTTATAGCCCGTTCCGTCCGCGCCTACGCCTACGGAGGCGATTACAGGAACATAATCGTCTAGCAGCGCGTGCAGTACGGCACAGTTTACCTTTTTGACTTTGCCCACATAGCCGTAATCCGCGCCGTCCGCCGACATAAGCTTTTCCGCCTCGATAAGCCCCGCGTCAAAGCCGCACAGTCCAACCGCCTTTACGCCAAAGCCGTTTAGCATAGCAACGATGTTTTTATTCATCTTGCCCGCTAACGCCATTTGCACTACTTCCATAGCGTCGCGGCTGGTTACGCGCAAGCCGTTTTTAAACTCGGATTTTATGCCGTGCTTTTCTAACTGCGCGTTAATTTCAGGCCCGCCTCCATGCACCAAAACGGGATTCACCCCCGCCATTTTAAGCGTAGCGATGTCTTGCAGAATGGTTTTAAGCACATGCTCGTCGTTCATAGCATTTCCGCCGTACTTAATCAGCACCGTTTTACCCGAATAGCGGCTGATATACGGCAACGCTTCGGTAATAATCTCTGCTTTTTTAATATATTCTTCTTGCATTTTCATATTGCTTTTCCTTTTAGATTTGGTTTCCTACTAAGGGCAGCCCTTCGGTTTCTTTAAGCCCGAAAAGTACGTTCATGTTTTGAATGGCAGCACCCGACGCGCCCTTAATTAAATTATCGATTACCGATACGATTATTATTTTACCCGTGCGTTTATCCGCCTTAAAACCGATGCGGCAAATATTAGAACCTGTTACCGATTTTAATTCGGGCAAAGCTCCCGCCGTAAGCACGGATACAAACGGCTCGCCGCCGTAAAACTTTTTATATGCGGCTTGTGCGGCTTTTTCGTCTAAACTTAAATCCGCATAAACAGTGGCTAGTATCCCGCGCGAAATCGGCAATAAGTGCGGCGTGAACGAAAGCGTAATATCCGCGCCTGCCGCTAAGGAAAGCTTTTCCTCTATTTCGCCGGTGTGGCGGTGATTAGCTACCGCATACGCCTTAAAATTCAAAGCCGATTCGCACAGCGAAAAAGCCTCGTCCGCTTTTCTGCCCGCGCCGCTTTGCCCCGACTTTGCGTCTATTATAATGCCGTCAAGCTTGATTACCTTTTCCGCTAACAGCGGATACAAGGCAAGAATAGAGGCGGTAGGGTAGCAGCCTGGATTTGCGATTAAGCTTGCAGACTTAATTTTTTTGCGGTTCAGCTCCGTTAAGCCGTACACCGCCGTGTTGTTTAACTGCGGGCAAGGGTGTGTAATATCGTATGTTTTTTCAAACACGGCTAAATTGTCGTATCTAAAATCTGCCGAAAGGTCGATAACCTTTTTGCCCATGCGTATAATCCGTGCACCCATTTCCGCGCTTAACCCGTGCGGCAGGGCAGTAAAAACCACATCGCTATAAGATGCCGCATCCTCTGCCGACGGAACGGAAAACCGCATATCCGCATACGCGCCGCCCAACGCAGGATACAGCTCGGCAACAGGCGTATTCGCCATAGAACGGCTCGCCGCATACACCACCTTTGCGCCGCTGTGGTTAGCCAATAAACGCATAAGCTCGTAACCTGTGTAGCCGTTTGCTCCGATAATACCAACTTTTATCATAATCTCTAATTTCCTATATAGCCCAAAATAACAGGCTAAACCCCCTTTTAAAAAAGAGTTAAGTATAATTATACACGTTTATGAATATTTATGCAAGTGTTTTCACCCCAAATCCTGTAAATCTTTTTATAATCTCTTTTTGGGAACTCTTTTGCGATTAAAAAGCAATGTTTAACTTGACAAAATGTGCGTTATGCCGTATACTGTATACGGCTATTCAGCTAAGGCGGGTGTACAATGGCGGAGTTCGAATTAAAAAACATAACCAAAAAATACGGTAACGGCACTATTGCGTTGCACAATATAAACCTAAGAATCGCGCAAGGAGAATTAGTTGCCGTAACGGGTATGCCCGACAGCGGCAAGTCAACCCTTTTGCGCATTATTGCGGGCTTAGAAAAGCAGACAGAGGGCGAAATTTTAATAGACGGCAAGCCTGCTCCGCCCGATATACGGGCACGCGATGCGGCAATGATTTTTCAGCATTACGGACTGCGCCCTAATTTAACCGTGTATGCAAATTTAGCATTAGGCTTAAAATTGCGCAAAACCGACAAAGAAGAAATTGATGTACGCGTCCGTGAGGCCGCCGCACAGCTTGGGCTTACGGCTATGCTGAATAAAAAGCCCAAAAAAATAACCGAACTGCAACGCCGCCGCGCTATGCTGGCGCGGGCACTGGTGCGCCGCCCCGAAATATTTTTATTAGATGAACCGCTGGGCACTTTAAAAGGCAGGGCGCGCACCGCCTTGCGCACGGATATACTTAATGTGCATAAGCAATTAAAAACCACCTTTATCTGCGCTGCCGCCGATTTTAGTGAGGCTCTTAGCTGCGCAGAACGCGTGGTGTTATTAGACTGCGGCGAAATAGCAGGCTATGACGCGCCGCAAAGCTTATACGACAATCCGCCCAACCAATTTGCTGCCGCCTATTTCGGCGCGCCTAGGATTAACCTTTTTAAGTGCATGCTAACGCGCGAAAGCGGCAAAATGTACGCCGCATTAGACGCGCATAAAATTCTTATTCCGCCCGCCCGCGCGCGCCGTTTATTCGATGAGGCCTATATCGGCAAAGAGGTTGTATTGGGTGTAAGGCCCGAAAACTTTCACGCGGAAGAAGTTTTTTTGGCAGGCTCGCCCGACACGGTAATCGACGCGCATATCGAAAACGTAGAAAGATTGGGGCACGAAACCATTTTGCATATCCGCGTTGCGGGAAGTAAGGACGATGCAACGGCGCGTGTATGCGCACGGCAAACGGCTGTCGCGGGCGATACAATCAAGCTTGCCCTAGACGGCAACCGCATACACTTTTTTGACCCCGAAACGGGGCATTCCATAACGGGCGTACCGCACACCAACCGTATATTTGCCGAAGTGGAAAAAACCGAAAACGGCAGCCGCTTAGCTTTTGGCGATACAAAAGCCTTGATAGCCGCGCCCCTCGTAGCGGGTAACGTGCGCTTAGAAATAGACCCGCAGTTTTTAATAGAAAAAAAGGCATTCGATGCCATGCAGCTAGCGCGTTTAGAAAAAGGGGAACCGCCCTTTGAGGATGAATATTTTGAAATACAAGGCAAATTAGAGTTTGCCGAAAAGCACGCGCTTTTTACCGCTCTGTTTGTATCGGTTGCAGGCAAAAGGGGACTGGTTGTCGCGCTTTGCCCGCCCGAAACCGTTTGCGCGGGCGGCGACATTACACTGCTTGCGCAGGCGTCTAAAATAAGACTTTACGCAATAGGCTAATTCCGCGCTTTTAATTTATAGCCGTCTTTGCCGTCTTCTACCGCATACCCCAACTGCGCAATTTCTTCGCGCAATCTATCCGACTCCGCCCACAACTTTGCCTCGCGCGCGGCTTGACGCTGCCTTGCTAGCGTAATAACCTCATCGGGAATAGGCGCGGCAGTTTCGTCTTGCGCTTCGCGTACTTCGGCTAAATTAAGCCCCAAAATGGTATCAAACTCTAACGCGGTTTTATAAATATCAGCCGAAAACGGCTCTTTTAACATCGTCCACAAAATTCCTAAGCAAAGCGGAATGTTTAAGTCGTCCGTAACGGCGGAAATAAACTCGTCTTTATAACGCGCTAAAACATCCGCATCGGTTTTAGCCGCGCTAGATTTATGCTTAAACAGCTGCACATACAGCCTAAACAACGCGGTTTGCGCCGCACTAAGCCCCTCAAAGGTAAAGTTTAATTTTTTACGGTAATGCGCGTTTAAACAAAAATATCTAAACGACAACGGCGAATAGCCGCGCTCTTGTAAATCCTTTACGGTATAGGTGTTGCCCAACGACTTACTCATTTTTCCGCCGTCCACCAACATAAATTCGCCGTGCATCCAATACTGCACGGTTTTACAGCCCTCTAACGCCTCGCTTTGGGCGATTTCGTTTTCGTGGTGGATAGGAATATGGTCTACGCCGCCGGTATGAATATCAAAGACCTTGCCGAAATATTTTTTAGCCATAGCCGAACATTCGATATGCCAGCCGGGGTAGCCGCGCCCCCATGGGGAATCCCACTGCATAATGTGGTTGGGCTCGGCCTTTTTCCATAGCGCGAAATCGGCGGGATGACGCTTTTGACTGTTTACCTCTACGCGCGCGCCCGCAATTTGCTCCTCTAAATCCAGCCTTGATAACGCGCCGTAAGAGGAAAAAGCGGCAATATCAAAATAAATGCCGTCGTCGGTTTCGTATGCGTAGCCGCCTTTTATAAGCCCCTCCACATACGCTATCATTTCGGCTATATGTTCGGTTGCTTTGGGGACAACCTCAGGGCTTCCGATATTTAATTTTTTACAATCCTCAAAAAAAACCTGCGTGTAAAAGTCGGCGATTTCCTGCGGCGTTTTTTGTTGACGGCGCGCGGCAAGCGCCATTTTATCCTCGCCCTCGTCCGCATCGGAAAGCAAATGCCCAACGTCTGTAATGTTCATTACGCCGCGAATTTTAAAGCCGCAAAATTTAAGCGAACGGCGCAAAATATCCATAAAAATATAGGTGCGCATATTGCCGATATGCGCAAAATTATACACGGTAGGTCCGCACGAATACATCGTAACCGTTTTAGGTTTTATCGGCTTAAGCGTTTCTTTTTTGCGCGTTAAGGTGTTATAAATTTTCAACATGAAAAATATTCCTTAGGGCTTTTGGATTTTTTGTACGGTTTTTTCTAATTCTTCAAGCCTTGCCCGCAGTGCGGTAAGCTCTTCGGCAACAGGGTCGGGAAGGTCTTGGTTTAAATCGTTGTCTACGCGTTCGCCGTTCAGCTTTACTACGCGGCCGGGCACGCCCACCACCGTTGAGTTAGCAGGAACTTCGTGCAGTACTACACTGCCCGCGCCGATTTTTGCATTTTTACCTACGGTAAACCCGCCTAAAACCTTTGCGCCCGCCGCAATCATTACGCCGTCCTCGATAGTAGGGTGGCGTTTGCCTTTTTCTTTGCCCGTGCCGCCCAACGTTACGCCTTGATAAATGGTTACATAATTGCCTACAACGGCGGTTTCGCCTATTACAACGCCCGAACCGTGGTCTATAAAAACGCCGTAGCCGATACGCGCGCCGGGATGAATTTCGATACCCGTAAAAAACCGCGCAAGCTGACTGATAATCCGTGCTACAAGCCTGTAACGGTGCTTATAAAAAAAGTGCGCTAAGCGGTATAGGATAAGCGCGTGAAAGCCGCTGTACGTTAAAATAACCTCAAACTTATTGCGCGCGGCGGGGTCGCTTTTTAATACAGCGTTTAAATCATAGTGTATTTTTTTAAAAACTGACATACGCACCTTTACTAACTCAACATAATATATGTTGCTTTTTACGCTCTTGTAACAACTTGCTTTTTTTCTATAAAAACGAAAACAATCGCAGCAAGCCCTCGATTTGCTCTTGCGCACAGATTGCCGCCGCCTCGCCGTCGATGATTTTTGCAAGGGCACTGTCTGCAAGTGCCAGCGCGGCGTCTATTTTTTCGCGCCCCGTTTCCGTCAGCGCGTAGCGGATACGCCGCTTATCCGTTTTGTGCAGCTGCTTTTCGATTAAGCCGCACATTACTAAATCGGCGGCTAAATGCGCGATGTTGGTTTTATCTTGCTTTAAAACCGCGCAAAGCTCTTTGGGGGGCAGGGGCTTATCGCGCAACGCAAACAAGAAACGGTTTTTCAAGTGCAGCAAATCCGTTCCGACAAACGCGTTTTGCCCAGATTGAATTAAGGCTAATACTTTTGCCGCGATAGGGTACATCGTAGAGGTAAGTATATAGTATATTAGCATTCTTGTCAATTGATTTTTCACCCTCCATTCTCCATTGTCCATTCTCCATTTTAAAAGGCGCGGCTTTTCGCCGCGCCTTTTAAAAAGCTGTATACTATTTAGCCGTTTACCTAATTTACGGCATGGGCAATACTTTTAAGGTAGGGTAGCTGCCTGCCGAAAACGCCCAAATATCCGTAGACCAGTTTGAATAAATTCCGCCGTGCGCAATTTGCAGTGCCGCCGTAGTTTGCCCGCCGTCTCTTTTATGCGCATTAGCACCCGTTTCAATTGTGCCCTCTAAGTCAACGGCCTGAGTATCCCAATAGCTGTTTACGATTTGCGCGCCGCTTGCAGGTGCTTCCATTTGGAATGCTGCGCCGAATGCGCCAGGAGGGGATAACGCAGTCGCAAAGCTTAGGTTAATACCTGTAATTAAGGTGTTTTCAATCCTGCCCGTAGCTAGGTTTTTAACTACAAGCATAGAACCCGCAGACCAATCCCAGTCGCCTTCCATTGCCACATCAATCAGTACGTTTCGGATAGTTCCGCTGTTTTCACGGGCAAGAACTGCGCCTACTGTACCAAAGCCGTCAACGTGTCCGTCAAAAGCAACATTTTCAACAACCCCACCCGCTAAAATATTATTAAAGAAAGAAAAATCCTGCACCCCGCCCGAAGTAACGTCAATAGACGATACCGACCCGAACGAAATCGTGCGGCCTCTGCCGTCAAATGTACCTGAAAAGTTGCCTAACGACACCCAGTTTCTACCCGTAATTTCGATGTTTTGAGTCAGATGAAACGTGCCGCTCGGATTACTTCTAATTTGCGCTAAGCCCGCTTGGTTGCTGATGCCGATAGAGGCAGTAGGCTGACCGCCGCCCGATGCTACGTTTGCTGCAACGCTGTTGGTAGGGTTCGTAATGGCAGTGCCGACAGGAGAGGTAATTGTTACCAATATAAGCTCACCCTGCGTTACCGTAAGGTTAGAAATGTTCAGCGTGCGCGTAGTTCCGCTGCCTGTAAGCGTACCGCGTGTTGCGCCTGTTACGGTGATGTTGCTTGCCGTCAAGCCCACAGGGTCTGCGCTGAACGTTAAGGTTAATGCGGTAGTGGTAACCGTATTAGCCGTTCCGTTGGCGGATAAGCTCGTAAATGCCACCGTTGTTACGTTCGCGCCCGCTACGTTTACTGCAACGGTTTTGGGGCTGCCCGTAATGTTTATGCCCGAAGGGGAGGAAATCGCAACCGATACATTTCCGCCTTGCGCTACCGTGACAGCAGAAATTGCCAGTGTGCGCGTGTTTCCGCTGCCCGTAAGCGCGCCGCGCGTTGCACCTGTTAGAGTGATGTTGTTTGCCGTTAAACCTACGGGGTCTGCACTGAACGTTAAGGTTAATTCGGAAGTAGTAACCGTATCAGCCGTTCCGTTGGCGGTTATGCCCTCTAACGCCACCTGAGTTGCTGTTTCGTCGTCTTTGTCGCCGCACGCCGCCATCACAAAGGCGCACGCAAACATAAGCGTCAACACAGCTACCCATAATCCCAACTTTTTTTTCATACATTATTCTCCTTTTTATTTTTTGGATACCGTTAGCATACACTTTTTTAAACCGTTTGTCAATCTTTTTTTGCTAGCTAAATAAATATGTACAAATTTCAGCCATTTTAGCACCTTTTTTTACAATATACTTGCAAAAAGGTAAAAGGTTGTGTTATACTACATCTATGCGCATAGTGGCTACACATGCAAAAAAACAGTGCGGCAAACGCTTTATAGCGTTTCTTTTGGCGTTGAGTGTGTTTTTGGCTGTGCTTTTGCCTGCCTGCACCATTTTGCATGTTCCGGTTACAGATATTAGTTTTACTCAAAAAGCAGACGGCATTCATATGCGCATCGGTGATGAAATAAACATCGGCACACAGCAGGTTCAAGTTTCGCCGCAGCTTGCCTCTAATAAAAACTTTACGCTTGAATCAAGCAACAACGCTGTTGTAAGCCCCAACTATCTAAATACGATTATTGCTTTATCCATTGGTGAGGCCGAGCTTACCGTTATAAGCGCGGACAATCCAAAATTAACCGACACCATCACCGTAACGGTAGACTACGCTATCCCCAGACGCTTAGAAATTGTTACAGAGGGGCATCTCATTCAAGAAATAGACGATTTTTCGGAAGTGCAGTTTTGGGTTGTGCTAGCCGAACAAGGCGATAATAAATTTTCGCCTAACCTAAGCTTTGATTGGACGGTGCGCCATAACGGAACGCTGTTAAAAACCGAAGCGGGTCAAAGCCTTGCTTACGAATTACTGTTTACGCCCGATCAGCAAGGCTTATACCAAATCGGCGTAAGTGCGCAGTTCGACGACGGAACGCGCTTAGAAGTATTTGAAACCCTGTTGGTATTCGAGCCGTTTGAGGTTCGCCCCTTTACCTTTGCGCCGTCTAACGCGCTGCTGCAAGAGGAGGGTGCGTACCGCACGGTTTTCTTTGAAGCGGATTTTGAACAATTACCGCTTAATCCGCCGCCGGCGATTGTATGGTTTGTAAACGACGAGCCGCAGCCTTCGCAGCAAGCTAGCTTTTCGTACCGTCCCGAACGCGCAGGCAGGCACAGAATCCGCCTAACCATTAACGGCAAAGAAGTACAAGGCTTTGCGGGCGATATCGACCCTATCGAAGCAGTTTTATTTGATTTTGTAGAAATTGTGGCGAAAGGCGTTTCCGCGCCCGAAAATGTACGCTTTGACTTTGCGCGTTCGTACCCGCGCCTGATGTTATCGTGGGACAGCGTGTCCGACGACCCGCGCGACGTAGACTACGAAATTAAAATTGAAACGGTTGAAGGGCGCGAAATTGTAAGAGACTATTTAGTAGTGGGCGCAAATCAAGTAGACCTGCGCAAATTTATCGGCGAAAACGAGGCGGGGCAGCTGCCGCAGCATCATATATTCCGAACGGAATTTAGAATTTCCGTCCGTTCGCGCGGGGGCGATATCTATTTGCCCAGCGACTATACCGAGCCTATCCGCACGGCGATGGTGCCCAGCGAGGCAATGGCACATCTAAAAACCACCTTTTATAACGGGCACCGCAACTTTTACGCCGCAACCCCGGAGGATTTGGCGGACATGTTTACCTATGCGCGGCTGTTCCGCGACCGTCAGTTTGTAGAGGCGGGCAGAGATTTTCCGACTTATAATTTTAAAACATTTATTGCGTTTCCGTTTCAGCCCGCAAACGCCGAGCGTATGTTAGCGGAAGCATTTTCGCTGCATCAAGCTACGGGGAATTTCGGATTTACGTTTAAGACGGAGGGCGGAGGGCGCATTTTTGACATAACCATTACTTTCCGCACAGACGGGCTGCCCAGCCGCACCACAAGCGGCCCGGCGTGGTACGATTCGTTCAACTCTAATATGCCGCGCGTCAATTACGACCGCGCGCGCGTGCGCGATTCGCTGCCTATCGAAAGCGCGGATTCGGGCAAACTTCCCGTTGCGGTTTTTACTAGTGAACAGCTGTATAAGATTGCCGAACAGGGCTATCGTCCTGTGCCTGCGGCGGGTTCGGCTGCGGAAAAAATTTATACAGACGCATCGTTAATTTTGCGCAGCATTATAACCGATGAAATGAACGATTTTGAAAAAGCACTTGCTATACACGATTATATCATTTGGCGCGTTTCGTATGATTTTGATGCGGTAGGCTTTGCCGCTGAGGAAGCGGTACAGTATACCGCCTATTATTTAGAGGGCGTATTTGTGCCGCGCGCGCATGGGTATTTTGCGGTGTGCGACGGAATGACGAAAGCCTTTGCGCTATTAAGCAATATGGAAAATATTCCTTCTATGCGCGTTGCGGGACGCGGCTACGACGAAATAAACGGCCGTTGGAACGGGCACGCGTGGAACAAGGTGCGTATAGAGGGTAGGTGGTATATTGTAGATACCACCTGGAATAATAAAGCCTTAGATTTATCCGCGATGTTTAACATAAGGCCCGTGCGTGAAATGCTTACCCGCCGTTACTTTTTAAAAACGGACGCCGAGCTTTCCGCTACGCACCGCGAGGAAACGCCTAACCTGTATCCGCGAACCGCCGTAGAGCCTGTTAATGTTTTTCAGCGTATTACGTATCAAACACAAAATTTCGGAACGGGTAATTTCTTTATGGATTCGCGCGATGCCGCCTCCGCCGCCGTTCAAGCTGCCGCGTTGGCTGAATATATGTTAGAAACAACCGATTGGGCGGCGCAAGAGCAACCCGCAATGCCCGGCGGTACGCCCGGCTTTGATTTTGCGCACTTTATTTCGTTTGAAATTATGATACATTCGCGCAACCGCGCACTGTACCAAAATCTTACCAATCACCCCGTAATCAACGCGCTTAAAATATGGGGGCTAGAATTTAACACGCATTTCTTTATAGTAACCGACGGCAACTCAAACGAAATGTATCAGCATATTTTTATCGCGCTTAATTACTCTGTTCTTCCGTAAAACAACGCGCACCCTCAAAAAATTACACATTCTTTACATTTCCCACGTTATTTTGCTTGTAATATAGTAAAACATGTGCTATAATGGGTTTACTATGGAGTTCCACTTGGAGGTTCCGGCTGCTGTCGCTAAAATTGCGGAGCTGTCAGAGTTCGATATTTATATAACGGGCGGTTATTTAAGAAATGTAATCGCGGGATTGGGGGATACGGATATAGACTTATCCGGTCCGATTGTCGCGCCTGCCTTAAATTTGCCCAAAAACTATCAAGTAAAGATAGTAAACTACCGACTCGGCACGGCACTTATACGCTGCGGCGCGGAGGAGTTTGAATATACGCCTTTCCGTATAGAAAGCTATGGGCCGGGAGGTAAGCACACCCCCGTAACGGTTGCGTTTACATCCGATATAAAAGCGGACGCGGCACGGCGCGATTTTACCTGCAACAGCTTATATTATAACGTGAAAACGCGTGAGCTGATAGATCTTTTCGGCGGCAAAAAGGACGCAGAAAACAACGTGCTGCGCGCCCGCGAGCCCGAACGCATTTTTGCTGACGACGGTTTAAGATTATTGCGGTTGGTGCGTATCGCCGCCGAAACAGGCTTTAAAATCGAAGCGGCAACAGGCGCGGCTGCCCTTAAAAACGCCGCCCTTTTAAAGGATATTTCGGCTGAGCGTAAGCGCGTAGAGTTGGATAAAATTTTGCTTGCCGACCAAAAATACGGCGTTGCGCACGCGCATTACCGCGGCTTAAAGCTGTTGTATCAATTCGGTCTTTGGCAGTATCTTGTTCCGCAATTATTAGAGGGCGATAAAATGCCCCAAAATACCGCCTATCATAAATACGATGTATTAGAACACGCGTTCCGCACGGTGCTGCACGCGCATCCTTCTGTCCGTCTTGCCGCGTTGCTGCACGATATAGGAAAGCCCGGCTGCTTTAAAAAGTACGGCAACATGCACGGGCACGAAATTTCGTCCGAATTTATTGCGCGTATGGTAATGGGTTCGTATGGGCTTAAATATTCTAACGAAAAAATAGACGAGGTTGCACGGCTGTGCTTACACCACATGTACGATATAAACGGCAACACCTCCGAGGCAAAAATCCGCCTTTTTGTTGCGCGAAATTACGATATTATAGAAAAGCTTGCGCTTTTGATAGAGGCAGACCGCAAAGGGGCGGGAGTGTCCGACGCGCTGCCCGTATGCCGCTTAATCGAGGTTAAACAAAAAATGCTTGCCGAAAATACGCCGATTCGCCAAATGGATTTAGAAATCAACGGAGGCGATTTATTAAGCATGGGTATCCGCGGCGAGCCTATCGGCGTAATTTTGCGCGACATGCACGAAAAATGTTTATTAGAGCCTAGGCTTAATCGGAGAGAGTGGTTAATGGCGTATGCCGCCCGCAGGGCAAAAGCTTAAACCACTGACAACTGACAACTTACAATTGACAAATTATTGCTATTTTATTTATAAAACCCATAGCCGAAATTTGTAAGTTGTCAGTTGTAAGTTGTCAATTCATACTCCGATACAGGCATAATTTTTAGTAAAAGCGCACAAAATATCGGGGTATGAAACGGAAATTGTGCATAATATTTTTTGCGGCGGCGTTTTTATTACTAACGGGTTTTTGTTTAAAGCCCGCATTTTCGGGAACTGCCGTTGTCGAGCAACAGCGGGCGCAGGTTGAGCTTGTGTATAACGGGCATACATACCGCTACACGGATACGTTTATCGAGCCTACCGACCATTTAGTGGCCGAGCAAATCCACACGCGCCGCATAAACGCACCGCTTAGCGAAAAGCTTAAAATGTGCGAAACCATAGCGGCAACGGGCGGGGATTATAAAAAAGCTATGCTGTATCCTTTTCCGCTGTTAGAAAAAACTATGGCGGAAATTGTTTCTTCGATAAATACATCGCCCGTAGACTCCGAAATTAAATTTCACCCGCAGCGCAAGCCTATGTTTACCATCACGCGGGAAAAGACGGGCTGCGAGGTAGTAGAAGAAACGCTGTACCGCGAGATTTATTTGGGGCTGAAACACGGCGTTAAAAAGCCTATTCAGATACGCCCGAAAATTTTGGCCGCCAGAGTTACGGCGTTAGATAACGTGCCGCTTACTTCGCTGCGTGCGCGGTTTTGTACCGATTACGCTTCCTCTTCGGAGGCAAGAAAAAACAACATAGCCTTGTCGCTTTCTAAAATAAACGGAACGGTTTTAGCGCCCGGTGCAGAATTTTCTTTTAACAAAACCGTAGGCAGACGAACCGCAGAAAACGGCTTTAAAACGTCTAAAATAATCCTGTGCGGCGAATATGTAGACGGCGTAGGCGGCGGCGTTTGTCAAGCGTCTAGCACCGTTTATAACGCCGCGCTGCTAGCGGATATGTCCGTTACGCAAGCGCGTCCGCATTCGCTGCTGCCGTCTTATGTGCAGCCCTCATTTGACGCTATGGTAAATTCGGGTTCTTCCGATTTAATTTTTACCAACAGTTCGTCCTCTTGCGTGTTTATCCGCGCCTTAGCTAACGGAAAACGCGCCGAAATTGAAATTTACGGTGCGCCGATGCCGTATAAAATTTCTACCGAAAGCATTACACTGGCCGCCGCCGAGCCGCCGCCCGATAAAGAGGAAATAGACCATCAATACAAGTATCTTTCGCCCGAAAGCTTCCCCGGAGAGCGTATGCGCATCGCGCAAGGACACGGCGCGCTAAAAAGCGAAGGATATTTAGTCTACCGCGACCACGCAGGCAACTTTATAAAACGTACACAAATCCGTAAGGATACGTATCAAAGTCTGGCAGGCACCGTAATGATAGCCCCTTAGGACGCGCTGAAAGCGTGTGATACGGGCTACGCTTTATTTTTTTGCGCGTTTGCGTACCGAGTGGTACGCGGCACGCGCAAAAAAATAAACTGTTACCCGTCTGACACGCTTTCAGCACGTCCTAAGCGATAACGGACAACATACTGTGTAATGTAAAATCTTAGCCGAAATTCGTTAGTTGTCAATTTATCATTTGACTTTATTTATTGCATATGGTACAATTTTGTATATTAAACTCTTGCGAGGTGCGCATGAACGAGATAGAAGAAATCCAAATATCGCCGTCAAGGAAGGCGGCGGGCAATATCTGCGCCGGCGTGTCGGTTGTTTTGTGCGGTGTGTTTTTGCTTTTGTGCGGTGTTAACGTTATTCCGTTTACCGTGCAAGACGCGCTGGCGGCAAGCATATTATCTGCCGTCGGGCTTGCTTTTTTAGCGGGCGGACTTATCCAAAAAAACCCTGTTTCGGTTTGGCTGGCCGCTGCTTTTTTAACGCCCGTTTTGGTAGAAATTTTAGCTAAAACCACGTCTGCAACATACGGCAATTTATATCCTATATATATCGCGATTCCCGCCGTTGCATGTTTGGCAACCGCACTGATATTCAGAAAATTTAAGCCGCATTTATACCCCGTAATATTCTTCGGCGGATTATCTATGATATTCGCACTGCAAAGTTCCCGCGTTGCGGGCTGGTCTGTCGCCGCGCCTTGCGTAGTGGTGTTTGCGGGCCTGTGCGTTTTATTGCTAGCGTTAAAGTCTTATAAAAACAAGGATAAAAATATAGAGTAGTATGCGTAACCTTACCCTTTTAACAGACCTATATCAGCTGATGATGATGAACGGCTATTTTAAGTCGGGACGAAACGAAACCGTCGGCGTTTTTGATTTATTTTTCCGTCCTGTGCAGCAGTTTAATTATGCGGTTGCGGCGGGGCTTGCGCAAGCGGTAGAGTATATCGAAAGCTTAAAATTTACAAAAGCCGACATAGAATACCTAAAAAGCCTAAACGTCTTAGACGAAAATTTTATACAATATTTGCAGGGGTTTTCGTTTACGGGCGATGTGTATTCGGTAGAAGAAGGCGAAATCGTTTTTCCCGGCGAGCCGATACTAACGGTTCGCGCACCGCTGTGCGAGGCGCAGTTTTTAGAAACCGCGCTGCTAAACATCATCAACCACCAAACGCTTATCGCGTCTAAGGCTTCGCGTATTGCTGTCGCGGCGGATAAGGCTAAGGTAATCGAGTTTGGCGCGCGCAGGGCGCAAGGGCCGGACGCGGGCATCTACGGCGCGCGTGCGGCGATTATCGGCGGCTGTCAGGGTACTAGCAACGTTTTATCGGGCAAAATGTTTGACATCGATGTTAAAGGCACGCAAAGCCACAGCTTTATTATGACGTATAACTCCGAGTTAGAAGCCTTCCGCAAATTTGCCGAATGTTATCCCGACAACTGTTTATTGCTGGTAGATACCTACGATACGTTAAAGTCGGGCGTACCCAACGCGCTTAAAGTTTTTGCCGAACTGCGTGAAAAAGGCCGCCGTCCGATAGGCATCCGTATCGACAGCGGCGACTTGGCATACCTTAGTAAAAAGGCGCGCGAAATGTTAGACGAGGCGGGCTTTACCGACGCTATTATATTTGCCTCTAACGACATCGACGAAAATCTGATTGAGCAGTTAAAACTGCAAGGCGCGAAAATTGATTTATACGGCGTAGGCACTAAGCTTATAACCGGCGCGGGCGTATCTTCTTTGGGCGGCGTATACAAGCTTTCAGCAGTAGAAGAAGCCAACGGTTCTGTACGCAACGTAATGAAGATTTCGGATTCGCTGTTTAAAGCAAACAATCCAGGCTTTAAAAACCTTTTCCGCATATACGATAAAGAAAGCCGCATGGCGTTTGCCGATTTAATTACCTTGCGCGGCGAAGAAATTCCTAAGCCTTTAACGCTGACGCACCCCGTAGAGCGGTATAAAACCTCCGTTTTAGCCGATTACGAAATCCGCCCTATGTTAAAACAAATCTTTAAGGCGGGCAAACGCGTATACAAAATTCCTCCGCTTTTAGAAAGCGCGGCGTTTGCCAAAGCCGAAAAGGCACGCTTTTGGGAAGAATACAAGCGCACCGCGCAGCCGCACATCTACAAGGTAAACCTAAGCGACGGACTATACGCCTTAAAGCAGAAGTTGCTAAACAGCCGCACCTATTAGCTGAATACGTTTGCTAAACAGCCTCAGCCGCGTAAAGAAGAAAGGAATAAAAAAGGAGTAAAGTTGAAATTTTCGATTGATAAAAAAGGATATAAAACCTCCGAAGTCGAAGCGTATTTAAAAAAGCTTGCGGACGAATATAACCATGTCGTCGACGCGCAAAAAGAGCGTATCGACGAGTTAAAGCACGCGCTGAACGCCGCAGAAAGCCGCATGGCGTCGTATAAAGAAAAAACGGGGCTTATTACCAAATCAATCTTTAACGCCGTTGCAAAGGCCGAAGAAATAGAAAACCTAGCCAAACTTAAATACGAGCAAGAGCTTGCGCGGCTTAATGCGTTTCACGATAAGTGGGTTTCGTATTACAACAAGCTGTTAGAAAAATATCCGTTAGACGACGAGCTTGCGGCGCAGGCAAAATTCAACCGCCAAATGCGCAAAATTTTGCAAGGCGCAGACGCCTCCGCTTTTCCGCCCGAAATAGAACAAACCTATCAAAACGAAAAAAAGCGCGTAGAGGAACGCCGCATCGGCTACATCACCGTACAAACGCCGAAAGAAGACGATATGGCGATCGAAGAGGAAGGGGATGAGATTTTCGGGCTTGGCACGTTTGACCCCGTAGAGCGTATCAAAAACTTCTTGCACGCCGATAAGGCTAAGCCTCAAAAAGAATCAAACCGCAAAAAGAAAGCGGCTAAGCCCGCCGAAGTCTCAGGCTTTTCGTTTGAGGAAGCCCTAAACCCCAAAGAGGATTTAGAAACTATTATGCGCGAGCTGGGCTTACTGTTAGAGGATTAAGGCGGCACACGGTTTTCGGCTTACAAAAAACATGCTGTCGAGGTTTGACATTTTTTAGAATATGTGGCATAATAACTTTAAGATAAGGCTAAGAACCTTTTATAGGTTTATACATATTACTTAGTGGTATGTAGGTTCGGAGGTATACTAAATGAAAAAGAATTCGCTTATCCGTATTTTGCTGGGTGTAATCCTTTCTGTAATTCTTTCGGCGGCACTGTTTGCGGGCTGCGCGGGAAAATCCGCGTACGAAATCTGGTTAGAGCAAGGCAACAGCGGCACAATATCGCAGTGGCTGGATTCGCATAAGGGTCAATCCGCGTATCAATTATGGCTTGAACAAGGCAACACGGGCGACGAAGTAGCTTTTTTAGCCTCTTTGCGCGTGGACGATTTAAGCATAGAGGATTTATTCAGCTTTTATCTTACGCTGTATCCCGACCTAAGCCTTGATGAGGCAGTCGGCACATTCATGTCGCTTTTGTTAAAATACCAACGCGACCCGATTCAAGACGTTGTGCAAAGCGCGCTACGCAATTCCGTAAGCGTGCGCGCAGAGTTTTCTATCGGAAGAAACGAGGCTACGGGCGCGGGTGCGGGCGTAATTTACAGCATAAACCGTACAACGGGTACGGTTATTATTATTACCAACTACCACGTTATCCACGACCGCCGCAACACCGCTACCGACAGCGGGGTTAGCGCAAATATCCGCATTGCACCCTACGGCAGAGAATATTTCGACGACGAAGACGGTGGGCTAGACCTGTCTATTCCTGCGATGTTTATCGGCGGTTCTATTTCTAGGGATATCGCGCTATTGCAAACCTCTGCCGATATTTTTAAGCATAGTTTTTACACGGCGGCAGAATTTGCCGATTCTAACAATCTTATTGTCGGGCAGTCTGTTATTGCGGTAGGCAATCCGGAGGGCGTAGGTGTTTCCGCGACAAGCGGTATTGTAAATGTCGATTCAGAGGATATTTATATGGAAAGCTTATCCAGCGCAAATCAACGGGAAAGACACCGCGTATTGCGGGTAGATGCGGCCATTAACCGCGGCAATTCGGGCGGCGCGGTTTTTGATACAAGCGGCAAGGTGGTAGGCATAGTAAACGCAAAGGCCGTAGACAACGCGATAGACAATATCGGCTACGCAATTCCCGCAAACGTAGCAGACGGCATTGCACAATCCGTCTTAGACGGCGTGCGGCGGGGCAATAGGTTTATCAAACACATTATCGGCATTCAAACCAACATTATCGGTTCGCGCGGGGAGTTAGTAAACGGCATTGTGCGGATTATAGAAGAAACCGCAGTGCTGTCTGTTTCGCCCGATACGCCCGCGTTTAAAGCAACCCCCGCTTTACAAGAGGGAGATGTGTTAGTTTCTGCCAAACTTCCCAACCGCGAAGCAATTCAAATTACGCGCAACTTTATGCTTAGCGACTATCTATATTATGCACGCAACAATCAAGTTCTTGTAGTACGCGTACTAAGAGAAGGCACGCCCGTAGATATAAGCATCACCATCAACTCCAACAACTACAACTGGCTGTAAAATAATTGCCGCATCGTCCCCACGACCATAGGAGGTGTACAATGCGTAAAAAATTTTATACACATAAGCTACAGTTCTTTTTGTCGCTTGGTTTTATTTTAGCGTCATGTATATGTTTTGTATTGTATTGTGTTTTTGATGGCGACATAAATAATAATAGTGCATACGAAGTTTTGTTAGTAATTGGTCTTGCTTTTGCATGCGCTTCAATTTTCGGCTTAGGTATTTTGATTCTAAATCGAGGGATTGTCGAAATTAACAGTGAAGGAATTTTATATCGAAACTGCTTGAAATTTAGAAAACTAACACGTTTTTTTAAGTGGGAAGAAATACACGAAATAGAAGTTATAAAATTTTTAGGTATAAGAACGATAATATATATTACAAGAGTGCATATGTACTATGGGCATAAACGTTTATGTAGTATGAAAAATTGCGAGGATATAATTATACTTGAAGTCGCAAGCAAAAACATTTGTAAAAGCATTCGCAATCATTATAAAAAAGAAATTATTACGGGTAGAACATTTAAAAGTGCAATAGCCCAAGAGGAACTAGAAGAAGAATTAAAACAGGCTACACAAGAAACAGAAGAAAATAACGACACAAATGATTAGCCCAAGCTAGACGGGGCAAAAGCCCGATGCGGTAATCTCAATCCCATGCGCGTTGCATGAGTATTTGTAAAAAAACCATATAAAAATTCCCCTCTTGAGGGGTGGCAACGAAGTTGACGGGGTGGAAAGGCGTTTTTCTTTCCACCCCGTCCGCTAACGCGTCCACCCCTCAAGAGGGGAATTTTTTTGCGGCTAAGACTTAAAATATATTCCCCATTTTCCATTATTTAACTATGCCGCCGCAACAAAAAGCCGTGTGCGTGTGCGCGGGGTGGGTAATGTGGATAAGTATAATAAATTTTTTAGGCTAAAAAGTAGAATTTTGTAGATTTTCAATATTTTTTGTTGCAAAAAACACTTGACATAGACGACGACGACGTATACTTATTTATATGATAGGGTACAAGCTTTATCATGTGGAAAACTTTTTAAAAAGGAGGAAACGAATGATGGAACCGTCATACAATCCAGAAGTTGCTTCTGCCAAATCGCGGGCTACTACCGCCTTGGTTTGCGGCATAATCTCGTTGTTTTTTCTTGGCCTTGTTCTTGGCGTTATAGCCCTTGTAAAAGGCTTGTCGGCAAGAAATACGCTGAAAGCGGCCAACGAACCGAGCGGTGCGGCAACTGCGGGCGTTATTATAGGCACCGTGGGGCTAGTCGCTTGGGCTGTTCTTTTTGTCATTTTAATGATTTATATGTAGTGTTGCTTTAAAAAAGCTTGACTAAAAAAACGGTAACGCCCCTCATCGAATTTCGGTGAGGGGCGTTTTTAGTTCTACGACAGTTCGCGGAATTTTTCTAATCAAATTTTAATAAAAAACTTTACTAAAAGTACTTGACGGCATAATACTATGTATTGTATAGTATCATATATAAGGCAGTATGCGTTTTGCGCGTGTATTGTCTAAACGATAGGGAGCGGCAGAATAGTTGGATGTTCAACTTAAAAAAGGCTTATTAGAGGTTTGCGTGCTAAGGGCGGTTCGGTATGAGGAATCGTACGGCTACAAAATTATTTCGGATATTTCTCCGTATGTAGAGATATCCGAATCTACGCTGTACCCGATTTTAAAACGTCTTGAAGCCGACGAGTTTGTTTCGGCGCGAACGGCAGAATATAACGGCAGATTGCGGCGATACTATTTTATAACCTATAAAGGCACACAGCGTCTAGCCGAATTTGAAGAGGACTTTAAGTCTATAACCAATATACACCGTTATATAAATTCTTAGGGAGGGTTTAGCCCCATGACCAAGTACGAATGGGAAAAAGAATTAAAAAATAATCTTAAAAGACTTCCGCAAGAGGAAATTGCCCGCATTGTAGATTATTACAACGAGCTGTTTGCGGATAAGGCCGAAAGCGGCAGTTCGGAGCGCGAGATTATACGCGGGTTCGGCAATCCTTTTGATGTTGCGTATAAAATCATCTACGACAGCGGTGCGGTTGCGGCGCAAGCAGAAGAAACGCCCCCAAGCGCGCCTGCGCAGACAGAAGCAAAGGCAGACGAGCGTTCAGTTACTACCTTCCGCGCTAATAAAAGCCCTAAACGGCTTGCGGCAAAGCTGTTGTTTTTTATTCCGTATATGGCGCTTACCATCTTTTTGTGGAGCATGGTTATCGGGTTAGTTTCGGGCGGTATCGGCGCGGTTTTATGGGGTATTTTTACGGCGGTAGCAGGGCTTACTCCTATGGCGCAAGGCACGGCGCAAACCTTAACTATTTCGGGCATGGGGCTTGCCGCATTGGGGATAGGTATTGTACTGTGCATATCCGCGTATTCGGTTATACGCACGGCTATCCGCTTAACGCAAAAATATTATTACTTAGGCAAGCATAAAACCGCGTAAAGCATAAAAAGGCTTTAAAATCAATAAAAGGAATTAAAATTTATGGAAACCGAAAATAATCAAACCACCGTAAAACCGCTTAAAAACAAAAAGCTTTTATATACCGCAATTGTCGGCGTTATACTATTTTGTATCGGCGCGGCGTTGTTTGTAGGCGGTATGAGTGCGAGCGGCTGGGACGCAAAAAATCTGTCCGTTTTGCCGCCGTATGCAGAAAAGAGCGAAGAGTTTGAAAATCTCAACCAAGCTTTTACGCTTTCAGACCGCAATATGCGCGTGCATATCGGCGTTTCGCCCGACGATAAAATCCGCATAACGTATTTCGAGCGCGAAAAAGAGTTTTACACCGTTACGCAATCGGATACGGAAATTGGCTTTACAAAGGAATGGAAGTATAATATGTTTGAGCGCATGTTTTTCTTTGATACGCAAAGCCCCGCCTTCACACTGCTGCTGCCCGCAGATTACAGCGGTTCGGTTAGTGTAAAAACCACAAACGGCACGGTAAAAGCGGAAGGCATAACGTGTGCGCGGCTTAGCGTAGAAAGCACCAACGCAAGCATAGAAAGTATACGCGTAACCGCCACGGGAGAGCTTTCGGTATATACTACCAACGGTGCCGCGGCAATTACAGATACGGTTAGCGCGGGCAATCTGTCGGTAAGAAGCAGCAACGGGAATATCACGCTTAGCAATGTAAGCGCGGCGGATATTGCGCTAAGAACCACCAACGGGCGGTTTACTCTTTCCGATGTAGCGGCACAAGGAAAAATAGAGGCCGAAACCACTAACGGCAATATAACGGCGGAGCGCGTGTCCGCAGAGGGCATGCTGCGCCTGAAAACCACCAACGGCAATATAAATTTTGTCCGCATTTCCACGCAAGCCGCTGTTAGGTTAGAAAGCACCAACGGGTCGGTGCAAGGAAGCATACTGGGCGCGCAATCCGATTTTTCTATCACTTCCCGCACTACAAACGGGGCGAACAATTTGCCCACAGGTACGTCGGGCGGCGCAAAAAACCTAAATGTGCGCACTTCAAACGGACGCATCAGCATCGAATTTATCGCGGTATAAAAGTCTTTACTAGATAAAAGCACCCCGCAATCTTATTTTTGCAAAGGAATAAATGGTTTAAAACGCCCCGCATTCGTAGTCGAATGCGGGGTTTGTTTATTTTTCAAGGCTAAACAAACCGCTTTATGTAAAACAGTGTCGAATTATAGTATAATAAAACCGTGCTGAATATTTTATTTTGTACATTGTTTTTTATTGAGGCGGCATACCGAGGCGGCGGTATTGCCGGTCGATTTTAAAAACCTATACGGCTTTTTGCTTATCGTGCAAAAAGCCTTTTTTTATGCATAGAAAAATATCGTTTTTCACAATCAAAATTCCTTGCACAAAACTGTCCCGCAAGCGGGAATGTGCATAGCGCAGCTTTTAATTTTGTACCCCAATGTAATGCGCTAAAACGGAAATAAAAAAATCTTTGCCGAGATATCAGCGAATCCGCACAGGGCGTCAAAAAAGATTTATTATAGGGGTACAAAGATGACAAAGCATCAAAAAACATTTGCATACAACTTAAAAAGCCTAATCCAAGAAAGAGGCTTAAAGGGTATAAGCGAATTCTCTAAGGATATCGATATACCCCGTCAGACTATTTCCGATTGGATTCATAAAGGAAGAAGCCCCAACCTAGACGCTTTGCACCAATTAACCGATTTTTTTGATATTTCGCTAGATGAGCTGCTAGGAAAAACCGCTATTTAATGTATCTGCCCGATATGCGCGACAGCATATTAAAAATAAACCCTTTGCGCGGCCGGTCCGCGATACCAACCGAACGGGAAACAGTTATGGAGCAAAAAAATGAGAGCAAACAGAAGGCAGAGAAAGCAGGCGAGTCAAAACTTTCGCCGCAGGAAAGCCTTATGATTCCTAAGCATAGGTTTGATTGCGTCAACTTGTGTTTAAAAGATACTAAGGAGGCGTTAATTCAAACCTCCGCCCAAGCGGATGCGCAAAAAATACGCATCGATGAGCTTGAAAAATCCCTTGTAGAATCTAAGGTAGAAACCATTCTTGCGCAGCACCGTGCAAAGAACTTGACTGCGGTCAAGGCTTTGATAGATTTTTCAATACTATATCTGGACCACGACGGCAATGTGCCGAAAGCAGAGGAACAAGTCCTTGCATTAAAAAAGAGCCAGCATTATATGTTTGAAGAATCCTTTGACACGGCGTACGTGTTAGTACCTGTAAAGTCTGGTGAGCCTTTACACAAATCCATAATAAACCATATCAACATCAATAACAGGAGAGTAAAAAAATGAGCGTAATAAGAAGTATTCTGGACGCATTAGCGGGCGTAGATTTTACGGTAAAAGCCGGAAAATTTCCAAAAACAGAAAACCCTTGCGGTAAGATTGTTTTTATTAACAAACCCGAAAACGAGAAAACCGAAAAACGTGCGGCAAGATTTTTGGGCGGCGGAAAAACCGAAGTCGGCGCTTTTAAAGTAATTTTGCGCGGAGACGAGTATGAAACGCTCGAACAAATGGCAAATGCCGTAAAAAACAAGTTTAAGCTTGCGGGATTTGCTCAAATCGGCGGGTATGAGGATATCGAATCGAAAGACGATGCGTATGTTCAGCTTGCTGTCAGCTTTAAATTTATAAAAAAAGATTAAATCAAAAAGGAGATTCAAAAAACATGTATACTGGTTTAACGGGAAAAATTAAAATTGGCACTACGGAGGTTGCCTACATCAGCAATTGGAGCGTAGAGGATACGGTAGAGCTTATCGAGGTTGCCGAGCTTGGCAAACGCGCAAAGGATAAAATGGCGGGTCAATACGGTTGGTCGGCTAGCGCAGACGGCGCGATTGAATTTGTCGGCGCAGAAAGCCATAAGTTTTTATTTGACGCTATGCATAACGGCACAAAAGTAGTATGCGAATTTTACTTAAATAATACTACTAAATTTTCTGGCACAGGCTTAATCGAATCGTTAAGCGTAGACCTATCCGCCGAGGATAAGGGAAATATCGCCATTAGCATTTCGGGTACGGATGAATTAGTATATCCGAATTCGCCTGCTGTATAATAACAACTTCTTTCGGGGTTTTCGGGCTTTGTACCTTTCCTAAACAAAGCCCCTTCGGGGCAATTTCGGGCAAGACCGACCAGCCTTACCAACAAAAATTACTTTTTAGGAGGAGTAAAATGTTTATCAAACTAGACAAAGACTACGAGGTAAAAACAACACTCGGTACTATCCGCGAAATAGAAAAAGCGTTTAGTAAATCGTTTTACGAGGTTGTAAATACCGTTTCGGCTATGAAAGTCGAACAGCAAATCAAGCTGCTTTACGTAGGCGCGCGCAAAGCGGACGCCCATTTAAGCGAGTCCGCTTTTATGGATTTGTGCGAGGAGTATTTGGGGATAGGTGACCTTATGGAATACTTAGAAAAATTCTTTTATGCGTTGCAGTATCCAGGACTATCCGATGAGGAGGTGCAAGACCGAATTCAAAAAAAGCTGCAACGCAATCGGGAGCTACAAGCAAGCAAGGGTTCGATTGGGTAGAGGTAATAAAAAGCGGTGCGTTTGCAGGCTTAACGCCGCGCGAGGTTTGGGATTTAGAACTGTGGGAATTTAACGTCTACGTTTCGACGATTCAAGAAAAGCAAAAAAATGATATTGCGCAAGCAATCTTTACCGGATACTATGCCGCGTATTATACCAACAGCGGAAGAAAAGCCAAAAACCCTAACGACCTTATCAAAAAGCTATACGCCAAAAAGCAAAGCTTAGAAGACGGCTTAAAGGATATCGAAAAACTGAAAGAATTAGAAAAGGAGCTGTGATACTAGATGGCTAAAAATCAAATTAATCAATCTATTGATAATAGTAAAAGTTATTCTACAAAGCATGTAGAGCAAGAGATTAAGACTACCAATAATAACATAACCATCGACCTTAGCAAGATGGATATGCAAGGCGCAATCGACTCCTTTCAAAAATTAGAAGCGATTGCAAAAGCCTCTAATTTTGACTTATTTGTGCAAAAAATTCTCGATATGCAAGCAGTGTTCAATAATTTTCAAAAGACGGTTCAAACCACTAATACATCCGTAACGAATTTTTCGAAAAGCGCGGATAAATTTAGCGGAAATCAAACCGCTGTAATTATTGACACAGAAATTAATACCGGTGATATCAGCGCAGAAGTCGTAGATATCACTGCAAATATCAGCGCGAGTTTCGAGGGCGCGGCTAGCGCGGCGGGCAGTGCGGCAAAAGACATCGGTTCGGGCTTTAAAGATATCGGCAGCGGTATGAAAGACGTAGGTTCGGGCTTTAAAGATATCGGCTGCGGCTTTAAGGATATCGGCGGCGGTGTTATGGATATTGCTAAGGGCCTTAACGGGGCGGTAGACGCCCTAAACGGTCTTGCAACCGCGCTTCCTGCGGCCGCAAAAGGTTTTATGGAAATGTGCGTTGCGTTAGACGGCGTATTTATGTACATACCTCATATTGCGGTATTCGGCGCGGCATTGTACGGGCTTTCGCTTATCGGAGAGGATTTAGTGCCCGCAGGCGAGGCCATTCAAGCGGTAGGCGAGGGAATGAAATCAATTGCCGATGCCATGTCGGTTTTCGGCGAAGGCTTACAAAGCATTGTTACGGCGATTGCTATGCTTATTCCGCTGCTTCCTGCACTGGGTACGGCTATGCTGGAAATGGCCATAAATATGTCAGGCATTCTTGCGTATCTGCCCGAATTGTTGATATTTATAGGGATACTTATTGTTTTAGGGCTTTTAGGCGAGGGGATTAAGGCAGCGGGCGAGGGCTTAGTAAACGTTGCATTAGGCTTAACCGCCCTAATAGAAATCATGCCCGCATTTATTGAATGCTTGGCGTTAATCGGCGAAAACATTTGGGGGATATTATTGTTTATTCTGCTGGGCGTAGCCATGTTTTTAATGGCAATGGGTCTAGAAAAAATAAACGAGCAAATGGGTCCGTTTGTAGAAAATATGCAAAAGCTTCAAGAAATTATGAGCATCGGTTTTGTAATTGCGTTCGGCGTTTTTGCTTTGATACTGATAGCTATGTCATTTTTCCTAGAAAAAATAGCCACAGGACTAGACAAAATAACTAACGCAATGAAAAATCAATGCAAGCAGCTTGCAATTCTCAATCCTCTGTTGGCAGCGAAAGCCATTTTATCCAACCTTATTATGGGTGGAATTACGGTTGCGGCGGCAATCGCGGGTGCGTTATTAGTTAAAACATTAATACCCGCTATGGCAACGGGCGGCGTAGTAGACAGCCCTACTATGGCAATGGTAGGCGAGGGCAGATACCCAGAGGCTGTAGTACCGCTAGGCGAAAGCCCTCAATTTGCCGAAATGAAAGCCGATATCGCCAACGCGGTATTAGCGGGCATGGGTGCTTTAAATCAGTCGGGCGGCGGAGGCGGCGGCAAAGACCTTACGGTTCAGCTGCACATAGACGGCCGTCAGCTAGCCGAAACTACCGTAAGAGATTTTGTGGACGCATTAAATAACGAAGGGTACGGCGTGCTGCGCGCAGATGCCGTATATAGGTGAGCAACATGATAAACAACACAGACAGCTTAAAAATGATAGAAATAACGCCTGGAACCATCTTTTTTTCCAATATTTCACGAGCGGTTTCTTTTGAATCGCAAGGCGTAGACAGCCGAACACTTGCAAAAAACAACATACCAAACCCGACATCGGTAGACTGGGAAGGTACGGTAATTGCTAATCAAGAAAAAAACGCCAAAGGAGATTTATTTTTAGAGTACGTCAATAAAAAGCGAAAGGTAACGGTGGGCTGGCAGTTTCTTACGCAGCAGCAATACAAATCGCTGCTTGACCTGCTGTGCATTAATTTTAACGATAAGCATCAGCCTATCCTGTATTATAAAATAAAATCTCTAAACCCTAACGATGCGTTTTATCAAGCAGAAAACGGCAAATTACAGCCGCAGCTTGCCGAAATGGATGCATACTTAGAGGGCAAATATACAGGAAAGGTAGTGGTATACCACACCCCGCAAGAGGTTGACGTGTTATCCGATAGCCCGTCTAAGCAAGCCATGCCGCTTATGATAGGCTACGAGGGCGTTTCGCTGGTTTTTTTAGAGAGGTGAACATATGTCAAATTTAGCATTTAAAGAAATAGAGTTCGAACTTAACCCGATACTCCGCAAGCCTAACGACTATTTATACGCCCAGCGCGCCCTAGAACATAAAATAAAGGTGCATTACGAGCCGGTAGATAAAAAGTTTTTCGACGAGAGTAAAAGCGGAACAGGACAGTTTAGCGACGCAACGAATTTTAATAACAATACATTAGACCTCAACATCGGCAATACGCCCATGCGCAACGAAAAAAAATCAGTCATACGCTTTAACGCGCTAAACAACTCCTTTGATGCGTTTAGCCAACTGTATTCGTCCGAGGCGTTTAACGCAGGGCGCACAAGCGCAAACGACACACAAGTACGCACGGCGTACCTCCACCTAGACGGCAAAACCCGCTTTGGCAATAACGGCTTAAATCTAATCGGCAAAGATTCGGCAGTAAGCTGGATGAGCGATGCAGCTTGCAATGAAAACGGCATATTTGAAAAACCTGTACGGCTGCTATATACCTTTGAGGGTACGCACAGCATAGCCAACTGGCTGATTTGCGCACACGCAAACGAATTTCCCATAGATTTCAGTCTATGCGTGTACGGGCTTAATGATAAGGGCGAAGAGGAACTTAGGTTTAAAGAAATCAGAACAAACAACCGTGCCTCACGCGTTTCCATTAAGGTAAATCGCGGATTATGCACGCGGGTAGAGCTACGCATAACCCGATGGGGCGTAGAGGAGGCAGCAACGCTAAACCCTACTGCAATTAATTTACAAAATGCCGGAGGAACGAACGAAACATTTTACACTAAGCCTACTTGCGCAAAAATCCTGTACTTTTTCCACAATGCAGATATAGCGGGCGGAATTACCGAATACACTAGCCGCGACATGCTGCAAAGCTTTTCCGTAAACGAATACCTATGCAGCGGAATCGGCAAAGCAAACTACGGCGTACAAAGCAACACGGGTCAAATTTCATTAGTCAACCTAGATAAAATGTTTGATTCGCTAAAATTTGCAGACGTATTAAAAACAGGCTTAAAGGTAGAGTATTTTGTAAAGGCGCATAATTATTTTACTCCGCCCACGCGCGAAAGCGGCGAAGATAAAGGAACGGTAAACGATAAAGATTTAAACCCTGTACAGTTTGCACCCACCGACCCCCCGTACGTGCTGCTTGCCACGCACTACATCACCGATATAGAGTTTGACGAGGTTAAAAGCGTAGCGCGCTTTAAAACACAGGATAGATTACACCGTTTTAAAGATAACACCTATCCTGGTTACAAAAGACTGGTAGATGAAAATCTGCAAAAAATTGAAAAATTAGACCTGGCTTGGGATATTATGCGCCGCGCCGAGCTAATTGCGAAAGGCGGCCCCGAAACAGTAGGGCTAGACGAGCCGCATATAGACAACAGCATGCTGTATAAAATCACAGAGGTTGCAGAAAACGCTATGAAAAACCGCGTGATAGAAAAAGGCTATTTAGACGAATCCAGTCTTTGGGCAGCGCTGCAAAAAATGTGCGATATAGATTTAGTGCACACCTATATTAACAGGGAGGACGTATTGATTATAGATAAAATAAAGCAACTATAAAGTAAAACCTAAAAAATTTCCAAAAAATGGTAAACACAATGCGTAAAATGCACTACCCAAAAATTACAAATATTGGTAATCCAAAAGTAAACAAGGTAATTCAAAATAATTCAAAATAATTCAATATATAAACACTTGCCATTTTGTATTTACTTATTGTATACTATATCTTGTCAAAATGTAGCATTAATCTATATGATGGCATCTATATTATAGTAAGATTACCAAACGGAGGTTTAAAAAATGAAAAAGTTGTTCGCGATTATGGCAGGTGTAGTGTGTTTGCTAGGTATGGCGTTGTTTGTAGGCTGCGGTGGGTCTGTTGACCAACCCCCGAACGGCAATCCAAACGGCAATCCAACGTCTAATCCAGTAGCGCAAAGCATTACCGTAACAAGCCCCAAAAGCATTTCAAGTATTTGGGGAATGGACGAAACAGCGCAAATTTTTGCAAACATCAAGTATGTAGACGAGGCATTGCGTGTTGCCACAAGCGAAGACATTACCTTTACTTCTAACAGTGCTGCCGTAGCAACCGTAGACACAAACGGTTTAATCACATTTAGGGGTATCGGTATGGCAACGATAACCGTTAGCAGCAAAATCGCAAATGCAACAGGAGGTTTTATTCAAGAAACGGTACAAATTAACCTTACTAAACACCATAGTTTTCCAGGACTGCAAGTAACATCATTTGAGTTTGATAGTATAAATCAACACTATGCCCACGTAGAACTCAGTGTCATAAGCATTGAAAATCGGATTCCTGCAACAGGAGTTAGATATCAAGTTTCGGTAGCTTTCTTAGATTCAACAGGAAAGTATTTAGGACATACTAGCTTTGGTAGCAATGATACAATAATAAATTATGTTTTCACATCTACCCCAAGAAGAGTATTAGGTTATGTTTTTCTGTCCAATGAGCTAAGAACTAACGTAACGGAGGTAATAATTGTCAATATTTGGTAAATAGACATAATGAAACAAAATTTAACAATTGAATACGCAATACCAACCAACAAACCTAAGTTATTACGGTTAAAGTTTGGTGAGTATTACGGCTTAAAAATTACAGACAGCGGCAAAAACGTGATAAACCACGTAGAGGTAACGCCGTGCGACATTATAACAGAAGAAAGACAGTTTAGCGTGGCAACAGATTTTAAAACAGCGACGGATTTAGATAAAGAAGAGTTAAAAAAAGGCTTAGATGATAAAAAGCAAGACGAATTTGACAGCTGGACTTACGGCAAGTTGAAAAAAAATGCAAGGGAAAATGAGGATATTCTTTTAAAGGATGAAACGCGTAATCATGATGACGATGATGACGGAATAACCGTACCGCGCCATAAATTAGAATGCGAGGTGCAGATTGCAAAAGTGCGAAAATTTAACGAGAAAACCTCTCTTACCTTATGGACTCCCGTATTTACGCAGCCTGTCATAAAAACGATTATAGTAGGCAAAGAGATAAAATATAGTATCCGCTTTAACAAGGAACTAGCAGCCGCTTTTCAAGACAGCAAGCGTTCTATTTGGAGGTACGACTTTCTAAACTGGCGCTATAAGCTTACGGGCGGAGCGTTAAAGGCAGAAAAAACAGCAAAAATTATAGAAACAGACGTAGATTCGGTAGCATCGCGGGAAAAGTTTTCGTACACATATCCCGAAAATACGCTATTGCAGCACGATGCGTATATTGAAGAAAAAAACGCGCAAGGCGAGGTTGCAAAAAACGATTTAGCCGAATCCATTGCAAAGCATGTAATCAGCCGTTACAAGCACGGGCGCGAAACCTTTGAAATCACCTGGCAAGGCGACCCGCGCATAACAATCGGCGATTATTTAGTTTTAGAGGACAAATTCGGCATCGAAACCAAATACATGATTACGGGCAACGAGTTTGTATTAGAAAACAGCGGTAAGTTTTTTATGCGGTCGGAGGGAATCTCCGTACTGGTAGGAGACGAGTATAAAGACGAGCAAATTTACGTAATGTAAACTTCTACAATAACCCGCGCGAGGTATCGCGTAGCGCGCGGCAAAAATAAGTAAAAAAGTCAAGTTTTTTAAGACGTGCGGATTTTGCAACCGCACAGGTGTTTGTATTGCAAAAATAAATAAAAAGGAGAAAATAAATGTCAGAACAAGATAAAAAATTTAGCGCATCTGAGTTTACTGCGAGAAGTATCAATGGCGAAAAAGAATTTAAGTCGTCAGACGCGTTGTTTTGCGACGATGTAAACAAAATCATTAACGGCATCTTGCACTTGTATAATCAAGAAATACCCGACAAAATAGGCGAGCATGACGGCAAAGAAGACGCGCACGAAAATGCTATATCCGCCGCTATTGCAGACCACATTTTAAACGACGAGCACGTTTTAAGCGGCAGCGGGGTATCAGGAAAATACAGTCTTGCCGTAGAATATGTAAGCTTTCCGTTAAGCCACACGCAGCGCAGCTTTTCGGTTGCGTTCAGCAAACCCTATACCGCACTTTTTACCCAAGTGTACTACCGTCCGTACTATCAGTTTTTTGCAAATGGTGCGGGCAGCTGCCCAGGGCCAGGTCACGGAGGAAGCGGATGCGGACAGCTAGTGTCGGATGCGGGTACAAGCGGCTGCGTAGGGGCATGCAGAATAGTAAACACGCAAGCGCAGCTGTATACGGGCCCGTACAACATAACCCATAATCAAGATTATAAAACTTTTCACATAAAGTTTACGGGAACTATGCCTACAGAATATACCGTTGCGTCCGTGCTGATTTTCGGGCTGCAACCAAAAAATTAAGGAGGAGTACAAAAAAATATGTTACAAAGGTACAAAAAAATTGAGTATCACTATACGCGTCAGTTGGTTTATGTAACAGACGAAACCGAAGACGATGAGTCCATTGTGTATTTCGATGTCGAGGAAGATAACGAAAAAAACGAATATCCTATGTATTTAGATATTTCGTGCTACACCTTCGACGATGAGGGCAATATCTTTCCGCTGCAAGATTTTGTAGACGAAAAAACTGCCGAGCGTGATAAAATTACGCTTAGCGAATGCGAGCAATATTTAGCCGATACAGATTATCTTTCGATTAAGCATTTCGAGGGCTTAATAGATAACGGCGAGTTTCAAGCGGTAAAGCATAACCGTGCGGCGTGCCGTAAAAAAATCAACGAAATCGAAAAAAAGCTAAATGTTTTTAAGCCCGTTGTACTATCGCCTACACTCAGCAAAGAAGAGTGGATTGCGGCGGACAACGTAAAAAATTACCCGCATGAGCTAGTTATTCAGTGTATCGCGCGCCGCGAAGAGCCGTATTTTAAAGAGTGGATAGAGCATCACCTCAACTTAGGCATAGACCATATCTACATATACGACAACAACGACGAGGATACGTTGCCCGCATTTTTAAAAACGGTTTTATCCGAAGCGCATTTGGCAAAGGTTAGCGTTTTTCCGTGGCGGACGTATTACAAATTCCAACAAGTCGAGGCGGCGTATCATTTTGCTAAAAACTACCGCGACACGGCGCGCTGGGTAATGAATATAGACCTAGACGAGTTTTTTATGCTGGATATACCGCTTAAAGCTTTTTTGCAAGAGTTTTCTGCTGCGGGACAGGTGTACTTTTCGTGGGAATGCTTAGACGCCAACGGACAAGTTTATTACGAGGACAAGCCCTCTATGCAGCGTTTTACCAGACGCTACATAAGTTCGGACATCATGCAAGGAAAATCTATGTTCCGTCCGTCGCTGCTAAAACCTAACGGTTTTAACCTGCACGGTTCTAGACTGCTGTACGAAGATTTAACGGTAAACGTGCATCATAAAAAGCTAGACATCGTACCCGACAGCAACGCCCATATTTACGAGGTTGCATGGGTTAAGCACTTCTTTACCCGCAGCCTTGAAGAATGGGAGTGGAAAATTAAGCGCGGCTGCGCAGACGTAGTGTTTTTGCGCAAATACGATATGTTTTTTGATATCAACCCCGATTTAAGAGAGCATAAGCGCACCGACTTCCAAATATGGCAAGGGCACGGCGGCGCGGGCTTTGCGTCTGAGCATCCTGCCTTTAAGCGAAAAAGGAAGGGACTTACACAAAAAACAGAATAAATTAAATCAAAGGAGTTTAAGCAAATGGAAAAATTAGAGGTAATTTTATCGCTGACGGCAACGGCCGTAGGGCTTTTAGCGGCGGCAATTACGTTTATATTTAAGTTTTATAAAAGCGTTAAGGAAAAGCGGCTTGCCGAGCATACCATAAAAATCGGTGATGCGGTACTGCCGTATATTAAGCAAGCAGAAACATTCAGCCAATACAGCGGACAAGAAAAAAAAGAATTTGTTATGACCAAAGCCAATCAGTACGCCATAGAGCAGGGCATGCCCTTTAACGCCGCACTGGTAGGCGGTAAGGTAGAAGAACTGGTAAAGCTGACCAAAGAAGTCAATAAGCGCATGAAAGACCAAATCGCGCCGATTACCGCAAGCGTCCAGTCCCCCGAAAATTAAAACCAAAAAAACGGAGTTAAAAAATTAATATGGAAAACAAAGAAATCGAAAAAATCAAACAAGAAAAACTGGAAGAGTTAAAAAGCTTAGACTTTAAGTATTATTGCAGTCTTTGCTTAATCATCCGCGACGAAAACGAGTATTTGGAGGAATGGCTTAAATGGCACATCAAGCAAGGCATTCAACATTTTTACATTTACGACCATTCGTCTAAGCAGCCCGTATCCGATTTTATTGCAGCGCATGCTAAGGATTACAAGAGCAAGGTAACCGTCATTAATTGGCGCGGTTCGTATCCTAATCCGCAGATAGATGCCTACAACAACTGCTTAGCTAAATACGGCAAGGAAAGCCGCTGGATTGGCTTTATCGACGTAGATGAGCAGGTTCGCATGAATACGGGGCAAAGCGTTCCCGAATTTTTAAAGTACTACGAAAGCTATGCAGGCGTGTTTGTAGTTTGGAACATGTACGGCGCAAACGGTCATGTTGAAAAAACCGCGCAGCCGCTTAGAGAACGCTTTAATACACTGTCGCTTTCAAAAGCGTGCGACGGTATGGGCAAGGTTTTTGTGCAGCCGCTGCTTATGAAAAACATGATTATTCACAACGGCCACCCCATAGAGGGCTTTATCGTGGTAGACGAAAAAAAGGAATATGTAGACGAAGGACATTTGTGGAAAGGAAATTCTACTACGCGTATGATTTGCGTAGACCACTATTTTACAAAATCGTATCAAGAGTGGCTAGAAAAGCTGCGGCGCGGCAGATGCAATCCGTATTACGCCCGCAATTACTTCGACTTTTTTGAATACAATCCCGAAATGGATAGCTGCTGTGAGGATGTTTATCCGACTCAGGAATTTGACGTATCTGCCAAGTAACATGCTATGGAAAAACTTTCTGCAAATTTTAACACATGTCGCGGCACGGCGGTTCGACTGCCGTCGCTGCGCATCATGTTATATAAAGACGGTATTTTGGCTGCATTAAGCGATGTAACGCGAAAAGCCTATCAAGCTTGCACCGTAACGCTGCACGACACGCACGGCGTACATATTTTGCCCGCGCATTTTAAAGGGCGCGGGTACGGTTCGTGGAGGGCTGACCCGCCCAAACGAAATTACCGCATTAAATTTATTAAAAAACTGCAGCTTTTCGATATGCCCGCTTCGCGTCATTTTTGCCTAATCGCGGGCGTTTGGAACAATAAAGACGGCAGTATGTTAAAAAGTGATTCCGCGTTTTCTTTGGCGCGCGCGGTGCTTACTAATATGGAATATTCTGTGCGCACGCGCCCCGTAGAGGTGTATGTTAATAACGGCTATCACGGTGTTTTTACGCTGTCCGAAAAAGTCCGCCCCGAAAAGCATAAAATCAACATTTCGTGCAAAACGGGCGATATAGATACGGGGTATTTGTTAAACTATGTTTGGTTTGAGCATACCGAAAGAGCGCCTCCTGAGTCGCGCTTTCAAGCAGAGGGCTTAAAAAAATCGCCGCGGGGAATAAAGGGTAACGAAGAAAATGCAGAATATTTTATAATAAAATCGCCCTCAGCGCGCGGTGCAGACCCGACTGAGTACGCAGCTTTGGTGCAGTGCATTAAAGGCCAAACACAAAAGCTAGCGGACGCGCTAATTGCGCTTGATTACGAAGCGTTTAGCCGTCTTGCGGACGTTCCTTCGTTTGTAGATAATTTAATTTTGCAAGAGCTTTATAAAAACACCGATTACGGCGCGGGCGGCTGCTATCTTTACAAAAAGCGCGGCGGCGGAAAATTGTACGCAGGCCCGCCGTGGGATTTTGATTGGGCGGTAAACGGCGGTTGCGAAGGTTTTTACACTATTAACGGCACTACGCAAAATCCTAGCCCATTTATTACATATTTGTACGCGATGCCTAAATTTAAAGAATTGGTAATCTGCCGCTGGCAGAAAACGGCCGATAAAATCAAGACATTTTTAATTGATTTTTTTAACGGCTATATCAATGAACCTTCCTACAAGCACTTATTCGGCAAAAATTTCGCCCTTTGGGACGCGAAGTGTCCGCACGCCGCCGCCTCCGATTGGAAAAAGGACGCCGAATGTTTGCGGGATTGGCTGTTTAATCGTGCCGACTGGCTTAGCGGGCAATGGTGCTAATAAAAAATCTCCTCTCTAAAATCCTTGCCAATTTTTCGTATTTATGATACGATAGTACCATGCCGCCCAAAATAGACAAAAAAGAAAACCATCCCAATTTAGCCGCCCGCATTCCGCCGCACAGCTTAGAGGCCGAGCAGGCGGTTTTAGGCTGCGTTATGATAGACGAGGGCGCGGCGGTAAGCATACTGAACGATTTAAAATCAGATGATTTTTACGCGCCGCAAAACCGCGACATTTTGGCGGCTATGCAGCAAATTTTTTCTAAAAATAAGCCCGTAGACATTGTTACACTGGTAACCGAATTAGAGGCTTTGGGCAGGTTAGAGGCGGCAGGCGGTTTATCGTACCTTACCACGCTTTCTAATGCCGTTCCGTCGGCGGCAAACTACGGCCATTACAGCGCAATCGTACAAAAAAACGCATTGCTTAGAAAGCTTATAGACGCGGGACAGCGTATTATAGATAAATCGTTTACGGGTGATATAGACGATAACGCCTTAGCCTTTGCCGAAGAAGAAATTTTTGCAATCGCCAAAAAGCGCGAGCGTTCTTCGCTGTTAGAGCTGCGCGCCCCGCTTAATGAGGTTATTCAGCGGATAGAATTTTTACATAAAAACCCCGATGCCGCACGCGGTATTCCTACGGGCTTTAAACGCTTAGATAAAATTTTAAACGGCTTTCAGCCCTCCGACCTTATCCTAGTTGCGGCACGCCCCGGTCAAGGTAAAACCAGTATCGGTATGAACTTTTTACAGCATGCGGTTTTCGATACGAACCGCCGCACGCCCGCCAACAAGCCCGACCCCTACAAATGTGCGGTTTTTTCGGTAGAAATGAGTGCGCAGCAAATTGTTAAACGCCTATTGTGTTCGGAGGCGGGGGTAAATATGTCGCGCGTAAACTCAGGCGATTTAACGGCGAAAGAGTGGAAAAATTTGTACGCTGCCAAAGTGCGCTTAGATAATGCGCATATGTACATAGATGCGTCAGGGCAGCCCACACCCGCCGAAATTTTATCTAAGTGCCGCCGCTTACAGCGCGAAAAGGGCTTAGATTTGGTTTTAATAGACTATTTGCAGCTGTTAAGCGCGGGCAAGCGCACCGACAACCGCCAACAGGAGGTTGCCGAAATCACACGCGCCTTAAAGCTGGGTGCAAAGGATTTAGGCGTTCCTATCATCTTATTAAGCCAAATGTCGCGCGAAATCGAAAAACGCAGCGGTGATAAAAAACCGCAAATGTCCGACTTGCGCGAATCGGGCGCAATCGAACAAGACGCAGACGTTATAGTATTTATTCACCGCAAGCACGCGCCCGACGACCCCAACGTAGACCCCGAAACGCGCAACAAGGTACAGCTGATAATCGCTAAGCACCGCAACGGCGAGCTAGGCACGGTAGATGTACTATGGCACGGCGAAACCGTAACCTTTAAGGATTTAGAATACGCGCCGCGCAGCGCACCGCCCGAAACAGCGGGCGGGTCTTTCACCATGTCGGACAGCGCGGAAGAGCCTGTCGCAATTCGTTCGGTTAAAGAAATTTTAAACACGCCAATGCCCGATAAAGACGACGACATTTGGTAGCGGATAAATTACGCGGAAACGCGTAATTTATCCGCTAATGAAGTGCTTCGCATGAAAGTATGAAGTGCGCTTCGCGCATGAAGTGCGAACAAGTTCGCATTGCGGTCGGTTTTTGGGCACTTCACTCACAAGGCGCAGCCGTCTTCACAAGCAAACTTGTTTGCGTCTTCATTAAAAAAACAAATGCGTATCAGTTGATACGCATTTGTTTTTTTAAGCCTTCGGTCCGCCGTGGATGCGTGCGTGAGAAACTAGCCTTGCGTTTAATTCGTCCGAAACATCGCGCACATGGCGCACCGACCCGCGCTTATATGTTTTTTCGTGCGTATCAATTAATAGTACGCCGTGCGTTTTTTTCTTGTTTGATAATCCTGCGGACGCCTCTTTTCCGCGAATACGCGTAACTTGGGCAAACGGAATTGCAATTTTGCGGCGCAAGATGCCGTTAAGTAAAATTTCGTTTTCGGTTACAAGCACCAATTTGCCGGGCGTTAAAAACAAGATAAAGCCGCCTATTACCGACGAACCGCCGCATAAAAGCATTAAAAGCGATACAATCGCCAACGTCCACGACCAAATAGTATACGGCGCAAAAACCGCCGCGATTGCGTTGTTCGGGTTAAGCGGCAAACCGAATATAATCGGGATAAGCGAAACAAAAACCAACCCGGGCAGTAAAACGATACCGCCCGAAATCATTAAAATTATGCCGCTGCCGCCTTTTTTTCCAATCGTTTCCATAATCTTATTATACCATGCTTAACCAAATTGTCAACGCCTATTCAATTAAAAACGCATTAAAAACATATTAAAATAGAAATCGCTGTTATTTAAATTTCATAGCCCGAAATTCTCCATTCTCCATTTTCCATTCTCCATTACTAAAAAATTTTATCTCCTCATGTATAAACCCTGCAAATAGGGGTATTATCTTTTGCACGGAGGTTTTACAACATGAGAACGTATCAATCGCAAGCAAAGGACAAAAAGGGCAGAAAAAGCAAACGGGCCATATTATATTCGATAGTTTTAACCGCTACACTGGTTGCGGTAGCGTTGGTAATTACGCTTAGCCTTACACTGGGCAAAGATGAAGTGCCCTTGCATACGCCGCCCGACGACGGCACGCAAATAGAAGTACCCGTACCTGGCCCTAGCTTTGTACTGCCGATGGCGGCGGACGATTTTTCGCTGGGCAGAACGGCCGTACTGGATAGACTGGTGTACAATTCGTCTATGAATCAATGGCGCACGCATAACGGCATGGACTTTTTAGCCGAAGAAGGCGCGTCTGTTGTGGCAATATCCGACGGAACGGTAGTATCGGTACAGCACACGCAGCTAGATGCGGGCGTAGTGGTCATACGGCATGCGGGAGGCTTAGAGTCTACCTATAAGGGCTTAGCGGCGGATATCCGCGTAGAGGAAGGCGATACCATAGAGGCGGGCGATTCCATAGGTACGGTTGCGTCTGTACTGCCGCGCCGCCGCAGTGAGGGTTCGCATCTGTATTTAGAAACGCGCCTAAACGGAAAACTGGTAAACCCGCTAACGTACTTGCCCGAAATAGGGGATAAGTAAGTAGATTAAATACTGACAGTTGTCAGTCGTCAATTGTCAGTTAAAAAAAGAAAGGGCATACAGCCCTTTCTTTTTTATTATACCCATCCGCGTTTTTTAACGGCCTCTGCTACGCGGTTGATAGCAATTACATAAGCCGCGTCGCGCATATACAGCTTTTTCTCTTTGGCTAATTCATGCACGGCGGTAAACGCTTTGGTCATAGCGTATTCTAGCTTGTTAAGCACCTCTTGCTTATCCCAAAAATAATTCATGTTGCATTGCACTTGTTCAAAATAACTGCACGTTACGCCGCCTGCGTTACATAAAAAGTCGGGAATCATAAATATTCCGCGCTTTTGCAGCAAAGGGTCTGCATCGGGCGTAGTAGGGCCGTTTGCGCCCTCACAAATTATTTTAACCTTTTTAGAAATATCCGCAACATTTTTAGGCGTAATTTGGTTGCCCAAAGCAGAGGGGATTAGTATATCAACTTCCTCTTTCAGCCACGCATCGCCGTCTATAATTTGATAGCCTAGCTTTTGCGCTTTTGTCTTATCTATACTGCCAAAAGTGTCCTTAATAGAAACTAATTCGGCAATATTGCAGCCGTCCTCTTTTTTAAAGGTATAGGCTTTATTGTCTGCCGCATCCCAGCAAGAAACGCATTTTATTGTGCCGCCTAATTCGGAATACATTCTGGCGGCGTATTCGGCTACGTTTCCAAAGCCCTGAATACTGGCGGTAGTTTTGGCTAAATTAATTTTTTCGGCCGCCGCGTAGGCTTTAAGGGTGTAAATTACGCCGTACCCCGTAGCCTCCGTGCGCCCTAAGCTGCCGCCCATACCTACGGGCTTGCCCGTAATCATGCCGGGGTAGCGCGCGCCCGCAATCGTTTCGTATTCGTCTAACATCCAAAGCATGTGCTGATTGTTACTCATAACATCGGGGGCGGGAACGTCCGAATTAGGCCCCACTTCTTTAAACAGTCCGCGTACATAGCCGCGACACATGCGTTCTTGTTCGGCAAGACTCATTGTGCGCGGGTCGCATACAATGCCGCCCTTGCCGCCGCCCAACGGAATATCTACCGTTGCGCATTTCCACGTCATCCACATCGAAAGCGCGCGCACGTCGTCGGCGGTTTCGTCCGGATGAAAGCGTAAGCCGCCCTTAGCAGGGCCGCGCGCATCGTTGTGGCGGCTGCGGTACGCCTTAAAAACCTTAGTAGTACCGTTATCCATTTTAACAGGGATAGTAAAATGCAGTTCTTTCATCGGTTGACGCAAAAATTCGCGCATACCGCTGTCTAGCTTTAAGTATTCGGCAACCTTGTCAAATTGTGCCTGCGCGTTTTCATAAGCGTTGTAATCAGATTTTGCCATAGTAAACTCCTATTTGTAATAAAAGTGCCGAATTTTTCTTAGTTTCGACACCAACACACCCATTGTAATAAAATCCGCAATAAAAGTCAACCAAAATTTAAGGATTTTAAGAAGGTATGTTTCTTAAAAAAATTATTGTCTGTTAATACTTAAACTTTACGCTGTTAAAAAAGTATTTTCTTTCCACCCCGTCAACTTCGTTGCCACCCCTCAAGAGGGGAATTTTTCTTCGGTTATTATTATAGCCTCATTCTTTGTTATTTAATTTAAAATACATTTACAAACATGTGTTGTTAAATACTTATAGCATTAGAAAAATTCCCCTCTTGAGGGGTGGCAGGCGCAAGCCTGACGGGGTGGAAAGAGTAATTTACTTTTTTGGAACGCCCCAAAAAAGTAACAAAAAAGGGCGGTTAGGGGGACACTTTCGGTTGTGTCCCCCTTAACAATCCCCCGCAACTCGTTACTTTTTGAAAAAGTAACCAAAACACAATTAAAGCTATAAGTTCATAAATAGAGTTTGTAATATAATTATAAAACAGCCGTAAAAAATCCCCCTCAGCGATTGACTTTGTAAAAATAAACCGCTAAAAAATTCCCCTCTTGAGGGGTGCCCCGTTAGGGGCGGGGTGGAAAGAAAAGTTTATACCCCTAATCAGACGGGGTGGAAAGAAATAATTCATGTAAAAAATTTTCCGCACCGTTTGGCATAATTAAACTATTCAATGCCGTAACGTGCTAATATGTAAATGTGATTATGCGACAGGCAGAATTACAATATTTTCAAAGAGGTACGTAAAATGGAAAAAATTCATCATATTGACGTAGAAAAAGTAAAGCAAATTATGGCGCAAAAAGGCATAGACCATAAAGCACTGGCGCAACTTATGGGCGTAACACTGCCAACGGTGCAAAAATTCTTAAACGGGGCATGCCAACGACATATGACTCTAAAAAAGCTTATTAAAATTCGCAACGCCTTAGGGGTAGACTTGCGCGACATCTTACACCCCTATTAAAAAGTTTTAACGTAATAAAGTTTCTGCGTCGCGTTTGTGGTCGCGGTTGTAACGCTTTAAATAGTAGAGGTTGGTGTTTTTATTGATATAGTTTACGCCTTCGGTGCAGATAAGCGACGCCTTATAGCCTAAATTTTGCAGCACCGTAACCGTGTCTTTGGTAAATGCGCCAAACGGATAAGTAACGGCAAAGCAGCGAAAGCCCGCGTTTTTTTCCATATTATCCTCAAACCGCTGTAAATCCGTAGAGATAAATTTTTCGTAGTCTTCAAAGCTTTCGCTGCCGCGCGGTTTCATGCCGTTGCGTTTACCTATTTTGTGGCAGTCGTAGCTATGGTTTTGAATTTCCACTAAGCCGCTTTCACGCATTTGGATAATTTGTTCATACGTAACGGAGGAATTTTTTTCGGGCGATTCCACATACGCGCCTACTACGCTGAACACCGCTTTTAAATTATATTTTTGCAGCAGCGGAAAAACGTAGATAAAGTTGGTGCGGTTTCCGTCGTCAAACGTTAGCATAATCGGCTTTTCGGGCAAGGGAACATCGTTTTCTTTATACGCGATAAGGTCTGCAACCGTTATGGCGGTATAGCCCGATTCTTTTATATACTGCAAATCCTTTTCTAGCGCGGCGGGCGAAATAATGTAGCGTTGGTTATAGCCGGGGCAAACCGTATGGTACATTAAAATCGGCAAGGGAACACCCTTTGCACCCTCATTCGCGCTGTGAACTTCTTTTAACGCGCTGCTTTGACGGTTTACGCTAAAAGCAGCAAGCGTGGCTACTATACATACACAAAGCATCGCCAATACGATGCGCTTATAAAGTTTCATGCCGATAGTGTGTGCTTAACACAGGCACTATATACAAAAAGAACTGTATCAGTTTTTTGATACAGTTCTTTTAAGTAAGATTATTTTACTTGTACGGTTTACTATGGGTTAAATGAATATATCATCAATCACATCTTCAAAATCCCAATCATCGGAGTTAAAAGCACTCCAATTGCCGCTAATGTTTGCATACAGCGAAATAACTCTGCCGCTGCGTCTGTAATCATATTTTAGCGAAATGCCTTTGGGCAATTCTCTGCGGAGTTCTCTCATTTCTACGTTTATTTCGCTTCGGGAGTCGTTATAGGATTCCCTTGCAAATTCTTCGAACGCAAAATACATAACCATCGCCATTTCTAAAGTAACTTTGTCCGTAGGCGCAAGCGTTATCTCTTCCTCTTCAAACTCTTCCTCCATGTCTAATAAAAAGTCGGGCGTCGTTTTCATGGCCATAACCATGTGGACCAGACCCATACCCATTATGTCCTCATCGCCCAACACTTCCCAACCTTCGGTTTCGAAGGCATCTACCATTTCTTCGACGGTAGCGGGCGGGTTTTTTAAAAAGCCGGGTACACCGCTTCCGCAGCCTGCGAACAGCAGGACGAATGCGATTACCAGCATGGAAATCGCTAGCAATTTCTTTTTCATTTTTATATCTCCTTTAAGATTATTATTAGGTATAATTCTACATAATACGCGGCGAAGTGTCAAGCGTTTTTTAGCAAAGGTTTTTTAGCGGAAATTCATGGAAATAAAAACGTTTGCGTTTTTTTGCAGGATAGCGTATAATAGCGTAATAAATCCAATTAACAAGCTAAGAGGTTTACACATGAAACTAGGCGTAGTAGGGCTGCCCAACGTAGGAAAAAGTACATTATTCAACGCGATTACGGCGGCGGGAGCCGAGTGCGCAAACTATCCGTTTTGCACGATTGAGCCTAACGTAGGCGTGGTGGCTGTTCCTGATTATAGGCTTGCCGTTTTAGAAAAAATGCACAACGCTAAAAAGGTAACGCCTGCGGTGCTGGAATTTGTGGACATTGCGGGCTTAGTTAAGGGCGCAAGCGCGGGCGAGGGCTTAGGCAATAAATTTCTTTCGCACATACGCGAGGTAGACGCGATTGTGCATGTGGTGCGCTGCTTTGCCGATTCGGAAGTACTCCATGTCAACGGCGCGCCGAACCCCGCCTTTGATATCGAAATTATCAATTTAGAACTTATTCTCAGCGACATAGACACCGCTAAAAAACGGCTGGACAAAGCGCAAAAAAACGCAAAATCGCACGATAAAAAATTTGTTGCGGAGGCGGAAATCTTAGCGCGTGTAACGGCGCATTTAGAAAAAGGCTTGCCCGTGCGCGCAATGAACGTAACTAAGGAAGAGCGCGAACAGATTAAAGAATTTTTTCTGCTTACGGATAAGCCCGTAATTTATTGCGCCAACGTGGGCGAGGACGAAATAGGCAAAGAGGACGCTAATGCGTTTGTACAAGCCGTAAAAAAGCTTGCCGCGCAAGAAAACGCCGAAACCATTACCATATCGGCTAAAATAGAATCCGAGCTTGCAGCCTTGCCGCAGGACGAACGCAAGGCATTCGGCGAGGAGTTAGGGCTGGACGGCAGCGGCCTAGACCGCATTATCGCATCGGGCTACCGTTTGCTGGGACTTATCAGCTATCTTACAGCGGGCGAAAAGGAGGTGCGTGCATGGACGATAAAGCGCGGCACCAAAGCACCGCAGGCAGCAGGTAAAATCCACACCGATTTCGAAAAAGGCTTTATCCGCGCCGAAGTTGTACCGTATGCCGATTTAGTAGCGTTAGGCAGCCTTGCCGCAGCAAAAGAAAAAGGCAAGATGCGCAGCGAGGGCAAGGAGTATACGGTGCAAGACGGGGATGTAATTCTTTTCCGCTTTAACGTGTGAAAGGCAAAACTTGCGCGGATACGAACTACGCTTGTCTTTGCGGTTCGGTTACGTACTACTAGGTACGCGCCCTCACCGCAAAGCCAACTGTTGTCCGTCTACGCACAAGTTTTGCCTTTCACAACAAACAGAAACCGAAATTCTCCATTTTCCATTCTCCATTCTCCATTAAATAAAGGAACATATGCACATGGACTATAAAAAAATCATTGCAAAGCAGATAAAACTGGATACAGTACCATATGAAGATGTGTACAACAATCTTACCGTGCCGAATGACGCGGCAATGGGGGATTATTGCCTGCCTTGCTTTAAATTTTCCAAAGTTTTAAAAAAATCGCCGCAAATCATCGCGCAAGAAACGGCGGCGGCGTTTACAAAAAGCGATGCGTTTTCGTCTGCGGAGGCGGTAGCGGGGTATGTCAATTTCAAGCTTAACCGTAAAAACTTTATTAAAAACACTTTGGCAGCCGCTGAGAAAAAGGGCGAGAACTTCGCGCCCGAAAAGCCTAACGGAAAAACCGTAGTAATCGATTACTCATCTGTTAATATCGCAAAGCCGTTTCATATCGGGCATTTACTAACTACCGCGATAGGCGGTTCGCTGTACCGTATTTTTACGCAGCTGGGGTATAAGGCGGTAGGTGTTAATCATTTAGGCGACTGGGGTACGCAGTTCGGCAAGCTGATTGCGGCATTTATTAGGTGGGGAAGCAAGGCCGACGTAGAAAAGCGCGGCATAACCGCATTAAACGAATTATACGTTAAATTTCATGCCGAAGCCGAAAAGGATACATCGTTAGAGGACGAAGCGCGCGGACACTTTAAAAAAATAGAGGAAGGGGACGCGCAAAGCCTTGCGCTGTTCAGCTTTTTTAAAGACGTTACCATGCGCGAGGTAGAAAGGGTTTATAAACGACTGGGCGTACAATTTGACAGCTATGCGGGCGAAAGCTTTTACAGCGACAAGCTAGACGGCATTGTGCAAACGCTTACCGAAAAAAACCTGCTTACCCAATCCGACGGCGCGCAGGTAGTAGATTTAGAGGGGTTTGGGATGCCGCCGTGCCTTATCAAAAAGTCCGACGGCGCATCGCTGTACGCATCGCGCGATTTAGCGGCGGCGGTTTACCGTAAAAAAACGTATGATTTTCATAAAAATTTGTATGTAGTCGCGTATCAGCAAAATCTGCACTTTCAACAGGTTTTTAAGGTGTTGCAGCTTATGGGGTACGGCTGGGCAGAAGATTGCGTGCATGTTCCGTTTGGCATGGTAAGCTTAGAGGGCGGCGGCGCGTTATCTACGCGCAAGGGCAACGTAGTGTATTTAAACGATGTGTTAGAAACCGCCGTAGAAAAAACGCGCGAGATTATCCGCCAAAAAAACCCCGATTTAATCAACAAAGAACAAACCGCCGAAGCGGTCGGAACGGGCGCGGTAATCTTTTTCGCACTGCAATCGGCGCGTATCAAGGACGTAGTATTTTCGTTTGACAAGGCGTTAAATTTCGACGGCGAAACCGCGCCGTATATTCAGTACACACACGCGCGGTGCTGTTCGGTGCTAGAAAAAAGCGCGGCGGTTAAATCGGCGACCGCGCAAGACGATTTAACAGGGGAAGAAGGCTTTGAGTTGGTTAAGCTTATAGCGCGCTACGATGAGGTGGTTTGTGCGGCGGCGCAAAAATACGAACCGAGTATTTTAGCGCGTTATGTAGTAGACGTAGCGCAAAGCTTTAACCGCTTTTATATCGCGCACAAAATAGCAGGCGACGCAAACCGCTTAAAGCTTACCCGCTTAGTGCGCAACGTATTAAAAAACGGACTGGATTTATTGTTAATAAAAGCCCCTAACAAAATGTAACCCCGTTTTATATAAAGTTTGCTGCGCTTAACATGATATCTAATATGTGGCCGTCGCACAGCGAATAAAAGGCTACCTTGCCTTGACGGCGGCACTTTACTACGCCAACGGTGCGTAGGTTTTTTAATTGATGGCTTATGGTGGTTTGGTTCATGCCGAGAACCGTAGATAAATCGTTTACGCACATAGGGGAGATAGCCAGCGCAGAAACGATTTTAATGCGCGTTTGGTCTGAAAGCGTAGAAAAAAAATCCGCCATCGAATTCAGCGCGTCCTCTTTGGGCATCATTTCGCGCACCAAATTTTCGGTAATGTTGTCTATTAAAAGCGTTCGCGGCTTTTCGGAAATTTGCATTTTTATTCACCTCACATAATATACATGTATATATATATATTGTAATATGCGCACACATAGCGGGTCAATAGCGAAAAATAGCGCGTTATAGAAAATAAACACTACCTTTGTCGAATAAGGAAAATTCAATATGATTCAAGACGACATTTTCAGATTATTGCTTATCGTACTGCTTATCGCGAACGAAAGGGAACGCGACGATACCTTTTCGCGCTTAAACGAAATTATCATTATTGCGCTGCTATTAGGTTCATTTAACCACGGGCACGAGGAAGAAGAACGCCGTTTCCGCCGCGAGGAACGCAGCACAAGCTTTTAAAATATATGTACAGTTGCGCATATGGGCATTAAAACACGGCTATATTCTTTTGCGAAATAGCCGTTTTATCTTTGGTTTTTCTTTTGCGTAAAAATAGCATGGGTAAAAAAACGGGCATTTATACCGAAACGCTTGATTTTTTTGTAAAAGTATTATATGCTGAAATCTGCATATGTTTAGTAGTAATTCGGTGCATAGGTTGTTCGGGAACGGCTGGGACAAGGTTTTAGCCCAAGAGTTTAGTAAAGATTACTTTGCTGTGTTAGAACGCGCCGTATTAAACGAATACGCCGCCTGCACGGTTTTTCCGCCTGCTAAATTGATTTTTAAAGCGTTAGAAACTACCGATTATAACGATGCCCGCGTAGTAATTTTAGGACAAGACCCCTATCACGGGCCGCGCCAAGCTAACGGCATTGCGTTTGCAGTAAACGACGGCGTACCGCTGCCGCCCTCGCTTAAAAACATCTATAAAGAAATAGAATCCGAATTTTCTTGTAAAATGCCCGCAACAGGTAGCCTTTTGGGCTGGGCGGAGCAAGGCGTACTCTTGCTTAACGCGTCGCTTACCGTGCGCATGGGCTGCCCGCAATCGCACGTACTATACGGCTGGCATACCTTTACCGATGCGGTAATCAAAGCGTGCGGCGCACGGCAAGAACCGTTGGTGTTTATGCTGTGGGGCGCGTCCGCGCAAAAGAAAAAGGATTTAATCGCACCGCACCATGTAGTGCTTACCGCCCCGCACCCTAGCCCGCTTTCGGCGCACGGCGGTTTTTTCGGCTGCAATCATTTTATAAAAGCCAACCGTTTTTTAGAGAGTGCGGGTAAAACCCCCATAGACTGGACGCGCGTTTAGTTTCTCAATTTTAGGACAGTTTGTTTTACATAAGGATATTTGTCGAAAAAGCCGTATACCCGTTTTTTTCGACACACGCGGAAAGTGCGGGTACTGCAAGGCTTTCGCGCACTTACATCAAAATAATGTAAAAAGCGCGCAAGTTTCCCTACGCGCTTTTTAATTTAGGTTTTTTTACAGCTTATTCACTGCATTTGCTGTGGCCGTGAGGTCCGCCGTGGAACTCATGGGATTCGCGTTCACATACGTCGTCGCGTCCGTAGGCTTTAACTAAGATGCGTCCTTTCTTTTTCTCGTTAATTACTTCTACGGTGCGGTGGTCGTGGTTGCAGGTTAATACAACCTCAAAGGTTTCGTGGCTTTTTTCGTAGCCGCAGGGCGCGTGCAGTTCTTTTAACAGATACGTGCCGAAAGGCAGCACATCAAATAAAATTTCGCCCTCGTGGTTCGTTACGCCGCAGCCCACTTCTTTGCCGCATTCGTTGTAAATCGCAAATTTCGCGCCGGCAAGCTTTACCGTTTTTTTCTTTTCCATAATTGTTTTCACCTCTTTTGTTTTAAAAATTTTTCCGATTTTTTTATCGGTTACTAATAATATATTTACATTTTCTAAAAAGTGTGCTATACTATTTGTAACATGCAAGAGGTTTCTCCAAAAAACGCCGATAAAGCCGAAAAACAAGAAAAAATTGTAAAAATAACCGCGCTTGCGCTGGTTGTTATACTTTTTTTAACGTCTATCGGATTTAATATTGCGCTGGTGGTTATGCTGCGCGCGCTTTCTTCAAAAATCGATGAAACGCCGCCCTTAACCGCTACGGAGATTTTTAACCGCCGCGCCGCTTCCGTTTGCGAAATTACCGTTGCGGGAGAGGCGGGCACGGGCTTTTTGGTGGATACGCGCATGGGCTTTTTGTACATCGTTACCAATTACCATGTGATAACACGGCTTACCGAAGGAGAGGGAGAGGGTGTACCTGCAAAGCTTGCGTTTTATTCCGATGCGGCGGACGTGTACGAAAACAATGCCGAAAAAACCGAAATAACGCTTGCGGGCTACGATATTTACCACGATATCGCCGTACTGCGCGTTACGGATAAACGCCCTCAAAAAACAAGAGAACCGCTGAATGAGGCAGAAGGTGTTCCTGCCCGCACGGCGGAGGACATTGTTTTGCTGGGCAATATGCAAGGCGGCGGTATCGCCGCGTTTAACGGGATAGTATCGCGCGATTGCACGATCGTTGATTTTGTAGACGTTGCCGTTTTTTCCGCGCCTAGACAACGCTATAAGCCCGTCATACAAATTACTGCAGATGTCAACAGCGGTAGTTCGGGCGGTCCGATTTTTAACCTAAACAATCAATTTATCGGCTTTGGAATGGCGCAAGCCGTCAATTTAGGTCAGCCCGTTGCAGGCGTCAGCTATGCCGTTCCCGCCGTTATAGCCATGCCCCTTATCCGCAAAATGGTTTGGGGGGTGATGACGGGCGGCGGCGAAATAGATAAAATAGAGGCTTTTATGTCTAAGTTGAACGGACAAAACACCCTAGACCTATGGGGATTAGATTTTTCGATTACGCCCTTAGACGGCGGCTACACGGTTAATTGGGTGCGCGGCCCGCAAAACACGGCTCTTACGCAAGGCGATTGGGTAGAGATAGGCGATAAAATAGTAAGCATCGGAGGGGTGCAAACCGACGGATTAACTATCTCACAAATTTTTGGAATTATCGGTGCGTACAGGCTTGAAGGTCGAAACGAATTTGGATTATTAGAGATTAGATTTACGCGTAACGGAGTGTCGCGCACGCTGCGTTACCATAATATAAGGAGGGCTTTTTGAAAAAAATTACATTTAAAATTACTGCATTATTAGTAGCTGCGGCCTTGTCGGCGGCGTTATTGACGGGCTGCTTTGCTTTTTTACGGCCTGCCGTACATTCGTTTCCTAATTTGATTGACGCGCCCGATGCCGCACCGATTAGGCCGATTGACAGCTTTGAGGCTATGGAATTTGAAACCACTAAAACTGACGGAATAGAAAGTCAGCTGTTAGAATTGCTAGAAATCACCATGCGAAACCGCCGCCGTCCCGCAATAACGTCCGAAAACGTGCGCTTAGACGTTAAAGATGCGTATTACGCCGCTTTAAGTGTTTTAAACCGCTACATAAAAAACGCGTGGCACACCGCGCCCGACGGCGATTTTCAAAAGGTGTGGGCAATTCACGATTACTTAGCGGGTGTAGTAGAATACGATGAAGACCTTTACAGCAGCTGGCTGCATGACGATACGGCTGTCGAACCCGACCATCCGTCCTTTCACTTAACGGGCGTGTTTTTAAACGGCCGCGCCGTTTGCGACGGTATCGCTAAAGCTTTTGTATTGCTGTGCGCAATCGAAGGCATAGAGGCACGCTATGTTTCGGGGTATTACACCAGAAACAACGCGTACATTCCGCACGCGTGGAACAAGGTTAAAATCGGAAACGACTGGTACAACGTAGACGCTACTATGGATAATGTTCCGTTTTATAATACGGGTTCGGGCGTAAGTCAATGGAATGTTTTGCATCACGGCTACTTTTTGCGTTCGGACGAAATGCTGCATTTAAACGGCTGGCACGAGGAAGACCACGCTATCGACCAACGGATGAGTTGGGATATTCCCGTTGCCTTAGGCGAATACGATTTTTACGGGCGGCACACCTTTGCGGGTATTTCTGATTGGCCGCTTACCGCACGCGATACGTCAGAACTGCGCGAAATTTTTCAAATGGTGCGCCGCAGTAAAAATCCGCGCATCGGTGCTATACAAGTGCGGTTGGATTTTTTCACCCCGCATTCGGAGGATTTAGCCGATTACAGCAATGAGATTGCAGAGGCGTACAGGTCTGTACCCAACGCAAACTTTTCTTTTTCGCCCGGCAGGTCCGAACCCTTTATGCAGTATCCCGGCGGCATATTTGTGTTTATGATTTATGTGTAAAACAAAAAACCTCTGTCCAAATTTGCGGACAGAGGTTTTTTTAAAAAAACAGTATGTAAAAATTTTATCGGCTTAAAAGGCGCAAACAGATTTCTTCTGCCATTTTGGCACAGCCGATTTTCTTTTTGCCGTCCGCGCCCATAATATCGGGGGTGCGGTAGCCTTTGGCAAGCGTTGCACGAACCGCTAGTTCGATAGCGCGCGTTTCCGCCGCAAGCCCGAACGAGGTAGAAAGCATCATGCCTACTGCCAGTATCGCGCCGATAGGGTTAGCCGAATCCGCGCCCGCCGTATCAAAAGAAGGGCAGGAGGGTTCATACACGCCGAATTTTCCCGCACCTAACGAGGCGGAGGGCAGCATGCCTTGCGAACCCGTCAGCATTGCCGCCGCGCCCGATAAAATATCGCCGAACATTTGGGTAGTTAAAATTACATCAAATTGAGAGGGGTTTGCCAGCAGCTGCGCCGCGCATTGCTCGACGTGCATATTTTTAATTTCCACCTCCGGGTAGCGGTTTGCGATTTTAGATACGGTTTTGCGCCACAGCTTTGCGCTGTCTAATACATTTGCTTTATCTACGCTGACTACTTTTTTGCGGCGGCTTTTCGCGATTTCAAAAGCGGTTTTTGCAATCGTTTCTACTTGGTTGATAGAATATACCTCTGTATCAAACGCCTCTTGACCTTGCGCGCCCTCACGGTAGCCGCGCGCGCCTAAATACATGCCGCCCTCTAAATCGCGCACGATAATTAAATCTATGCCTTTTTTGGCTATATCGGTGCGCAGCGCGCTTGCGTGCGTAAGCTCGTTATACAACACAACGGGGCGAATATTGGCAAACAGCCCTAGCGTGTTCCGCAACGAAAAAACAGCCTTTTCGGGCGCAAGGTGCGCAAGATTTTCCCACTTTGCGCCGCCTATCGGGCCCATTAAAACGGCGTCCGCTTTTTTACATGCGTCTGCAACGTCTGCGGGCAATGAAACGCCTGTTGCGTCTAACGCCGCGCCGCCCAGTAAAAGCTCTTCGGTGTGGAACGTATGCCCGAACACCATGCCCACCGTGCTTAAAACGGTAAGGCTTGCGTCGATGATTTCAGGCCCGACGCCGTCGCCGCGGATTACTGCAATTGTCTTTTCCATATCTTTCTCCTCTCGGCGGTATAGACCGCGTGTGATACGGACTACGCTCGGTTTTGCGGCTTGTCGCGTACATCTAAGTACGTCTGACACGCGGTCTATACCGCCTTGCTTGTTTGGTATCTTACTTTAAAACTTCTTTTTTAGCACTGCGCCGGTTTCTGCGCCCGTTACTAAGTATTTATAGCGCAGCAGCCAACCGGAAACTTGGTCGTCTTTGGGTTTCCATTTGCGTTCGCGCAGCTTTAAATCCTTTGCGTTGATATCTACGCTTAGCTTTCCTTTGGTGATATCTATTTCTATTTTATCGCCGTCCTCAATTAAAGCAATGCGTCCGCCGTCTGCCGCTTCGGGCGAAACGTGTCCTACACACAGCCCGCGCGTTGCGCCGCTAAATCGTCCGTCCGTAATCAGCGCAACGTCTTTATCTAAGCCCATGCCGGTAAGCGCGGCAGTAGGGGACAGCATTTCGCGCATACCCGGCCCGCCTTTGGGCCCCTCGTATCGGATAACCACCGCGTCGCCTTTTTTGATATTGCCGCTCATAATGGCGCCGTAGGCTTCTTCTTCGCTGTTAAAAACCCGTGCTTTGCCTATAAACGTTAAGGCCTTATCGTCTACCGCACTGCGCTTTACTACCGCGCCGTCTTCGCAAAGATTGCCCCGTAAAACCGCAATACCGCCTTTTTCCGAATGCGGCGCGTCTAGGGGGCGTATTACTTTTTCGTCTAACACAGCCGCGCCCTTAAACGATTTTGATAAATCCTTATTAGTAACCGTTAAGGCCTTGCCGAAGATTAAGCCCTTTTTATCTAACTGATGTAAAACCGCCATAATGCCGCCCGCGCGGTCTAAATCCTGCATATCAAAAGCGGAGGCAGGGGAGAGTCTACACAGGTTAGGTGTTTTTTCCGCAACCTCGCCTACCGTATCTAAGGTGATTTTTACGCCGCATTCGTCCGCCAACGCAAGCAAGTGCAAAACGGTGTTGCTAGACGCGCCGATTGCCATATCCGCCGCTAAGGCGTTCATAAAAGCCTCTTTGGTTAAAATCATACGCGGACGGATATCGTTAGCTACCAGCTTAATTACTGCCGCGCCTGCACGCTTTGCCAAACGGATACGTTCGGACGAAACCGCAGGAATCGTCCCGTTGCCGGGCAGTGCCATACCGATAGCCTCGCACAAGCAGTTAAGTGAGTTTGCGGTATACATGCCCGCGCAAGAACCGCAGCCGGGGCAGGCGCGGTTTTCGATTTCGGAAAGTTCGTCAATATTCAGCTTGCCCGCTTTAACGCGCCCTACGCCCTCAAACACGGTAGAAAGCGTAATCTTTTCGCCTTTATGCACACCGCTTAACATAGGGCCGCCGCTGCAAACCACCGACGGGATATTGGTACGCGCCGCACCCATTAACATGCCCGGCACAATTTTATCGCAATTCGGCACTAATACCGCGCCGTCAAAAGCATGTCCTAACAGCATACTCTCTACCGAGTCGGCAATCAATTCACGCGAGGGCAAAGAGAATTTCATGCCCGCATGCCCCATAGCGATGCCGTCGCAAATTCCGATACACGGAATAACTATCGGCGTACCGCCCGCCGCATACACGCCCGCCTTAACCGCATCGGCAATTTTATCCAAATGCGTATGACCCGGCACAATTTCGGAATGTGCCGAAATAACGGCGATAAGCGGTTTGCTTAGGTCGTCGTCGGTTAAACCTAACGCTTTTAACAGTGCGCGCTGCGGTGCTTTTTCGATTCCTGAGAGTAATTCTTTTGGCATAGCAAAACATGTCTCCGTAAAATTTTGTATATAGTATAACATACTAACCGTTAAAACACAATAAACTAACTAAAAAAAATACGGAAATATAGTAAAAAACCGTAAAAAAACACGTAAAATCGGCAGAATTTTTAGAAAAGTTTAAGTTTTTGCATTTTTACGAAGTGCTGAGTAAGCTCATCGCACGTTTTTTACGGATAGATTTTTGAAAAATTATTGCGAAGAAATGCTTTGCTTGCCGCGATGCAGCGCGTTTAAGCCCGTGCGCGTCATTTCGATAATGCCGTAAGGCTTTACCAACTCAATAAACGCGTCTAACTTACTGGATTTGCCCGTTAATTCTATAATTACCGATTCGGGCGAGAGGTCTATAATCTCTGCCTTATAAATGGTGCAGGTAGTTTCAATCTCACTTCTTTGCGTTGCCGCAACATGAATTTTAATCATCATCAATTCACGCGAGACGGATTTTTCGGGGTCTAATTCGGTAATGCGGATAACGTCTATTAGCTTGCCTAACTGCTTAATCACCTGCGCGATTACGGTATCGTCCGCCGTTACCACAATCGTCATGCGCGAAACATGCTCGTCCTCTGTGCTGCAAACCACTAAGCTGTCAATGTTAAAGCCGCGTCTTGCAAACAAGCCCGATATGCGCGTCAACACGCCCGATTTATTAGAAACCAATACGGTTATAAGATGCTTTTTCATCTTTATTGTGTACTCCTACAAGGTTTTACTTGTTGATAATAATATCCTCTATATTTTTTCCTGCCGGCACCATCGGCAGCACCACCGCATCGTGGCAAACGCGGCAATCTACCAAAATCGGTCCTTTGCAAGCTAACGCTTGCGCAACCACCTTTTCGATATCCGCGTTTTTTTCCAGTACTAAACTTTCTGCGCCAAACGCCTTTGCCAGCAGCGAATAATCGGTAGGCAGGTTAAGGGTGGTAGACGAAAAGCGTTTTTCATAAAACATATTCTGCCACTGCCGCACCATGCCCAGCGCGTTGTTGTTTAAGATAAATACCGCGATAGGCAAGCCGTGCTTAACGGCAGTAACCACCTCGTTAAAGTTCATATGAAACGACCCGTCGCCCGTAAACAGCACTACGCGGCTTTTGTTGGCGAATGCCGCGCCGATAGCCGCGCCCATGCCGTAGCCCATTGTGCCTAAGCCGCCGCTGGTTATAAACGTGCGCGGCTTTTTAAAGCCGAAGCTTTGCGCCGTCCACATTTGGTGCTGCCCTACATCGGTTGCTACGACTTGCGTATCGGGGGATAGCTTGCGCACCGCGCCGATAATCGACCGCGCACACAACGCGCCGCCCGTGCTTTTAAAAGGAAAATCGGCAACATGCTTTTGGCACTGCTTTACCCACGCCGCGCGCTTTACGGGTTTCATTGCGCCGCCAAGACGGGTTAATGCCGCCGCCGCATCGCCGCACAGGTACACGCTGCTAGGTACATTTTTATCAATTTCGGCAAAATCGATATCTATATGAATAACGTTTTTATCCGCGCCGAACCTAGAACGGTTGGTTGCAACGCGGTCTGAAAAGCGCGTGCCTACGGCGATAAGCGTGTCGCATTCGATTAAGGCCTTGTTTGCGCCCGCGTGCCCGTGCATGCCAATCATGCCTAAAAACAGCGGATGCTCGTGCGATACCGCGCCTAAGCCCATCATAGACGACACAACGGGAATATCAAAGCTTTGTATAAACTGTATAAGCTTATCCGACGCATTAGCAGAAATTACGCCGCCGCCCGCAAATAACAGCGGCCTTTCGGAATTTTGCAGCATGTGCGCCGCCGCCTCGATTTGCGCCGCATCAAACTCGACAGCCGCTTGCTTTGCGGCAACAGGTTTAGCGGCCTTAAATTCGTAAAGCTCTTGCTGAATGTTTTTAGGGATATCAATTAAAACAGGGCCGGGCCTGCCTGAGGAGGCAATAACAAAAGCCTCGCGGATAGTAGCGGCTAATTCGGCAATATCCTTAACAATATAATTATGCTTAGTAATAGGCATGGTAATGCCCGCAATATCCACTTCCTGAAAGCTGTCGCGCCCTAATAGCGGTACCGAAACATTGCCCGTAATCGCTACCAGCGGAACGCTGTCCATGTATGCGTTGGCTATGCCCGTAACCAAATTAGTCGCGCCCGGCCCGCTGGTGGCAAGCACTACGCCCGTCTTGCCCGAAACGCGCGCATATCCGTCGGCGGCATGGCACGCGCCTTGCTCGTGGCAGGTAAGAATTTGCGCCAAGCTATCTTTTGCCTTATACAATTCGTCAAAAATATCCAACACCGCGCCGCCGGGATAACCGAACACATATTCTACGCCTTGCTCAATCAGACATTCTACTATAATTTTCGCGCCTTTAATTTTCATAACGCCACAATTGTACCTAATAATTAAAGAATTGTCAACCATTTTCGCCCCGCCCATTATAGGGCATCCTTTTTTAACAATTCTCCATTGCCGCAAAAGATTTTTCTAATTCCATTCCTATCTTAATTCCAAAATTAAGCACCCTAACTTTAAGCATATAATCAATATAGTCCAACTTATTTTCAATTGCCAAAGCATACGTTTTTAATAAGACCTTTTCGTGCGGGTTTAATCCTTTTTCTATTTCCTCAAACACTTCTTGCACATTTGTAAAAAACCAACTTCCGCTTTCAGCTTTCTCTATTTCGGCTTTCCATTTGTGTAAAAGTTCATTGTCAAGCAAGTCATAAATTTTTGATTTTTCCATGATAATCTCCTTAAAACTGTTGATTAATAATTTAAGTATAGCATATTAAAAAGAGCTTGTGATAACATTCTCTAATATAGAGAGTATTTTTTTATGATAAATCTATCCCGCCTAAAACACTAAAAATGCTTGACATACGGGTAGGGAGGGGTGGTATACTTATATAGCTAAAAAGGAGAAATTATTTATGAGTGATGACGCGCTTTCAAAAGCTAAGCAAGCCTTAAAGGATTTTATAGCGGCTACGTATCCCGCACCGGTGCAAGCGATTATTTTTAACAGCCACGCCAACCACCCTAACGCGGATAAGCCTGAGCATTGGCAAAACGTGCTTAATATGTTAAATCAAGCCAAACAAGCCCCTGCCGCGCCCGCCCACAGCGCACCGCAAACAAGCGGCGCGCAGAGCGAATTTGAATTTGAAACGGTAAACGGTTCGATTAAAATTACCTCCTACACAGGAAAGGGCGGCAGCGTAGCTATTCCTGCGCGTATCAACGGCTTGCCTGTTACCGAAATCGGAGACGCGTTTGATAACTGCGATGTAACCGCAATAACCATTCCCGATACGGTAACCACTATCGGCGAGGACGCTTTCAGGCGCAACGAGCTAACCTCTGTTGTAATCCCCAACAGCGTTACCGAAATCGGCGACGGTGCTTTCGAGCGCAACGAGCTTACAAGCGTAACGCTAGGTTCGGGCATCGTAAAAATCGGTGATAAGGCTTTTGTACAAAACGAGCTAACCGCCGTTACCATCCCCCCAAACGTTACCTTTATCGGAGACCGCGCCTTTGCCAAAAATCCGCTTACCGCTTTAACGCTGGGCAGCAGCGTAAAGCACATCGATGCGTGGGCATTTTCAGACTGCGCGCTAACGTCCGTAATCATTCCCGATTCGGTAGAAATTATCGGGCGCGGTTCTTTTGACAACAACAAGCTTACCGCTTTAACACTGGGCAGAAACGTCCGTACAATCGAAGAATCGGCGTTCGAACGCAACCAACTTGCCTCCGTAGAACTCCCCAACAGCCTAACTGCGGTAGGGGAAAAGGCGTTTAACCGAAACAACCTCACAGCAGTTATTGTCCCCGACAGCCTTACCTCTATGGGCGATTTAGCCTTTGGAAAAGCGGGCGTTGTTAAGGCAAGCGGCGGCGTAGCGGCAGAAAGCAGCGCGGACAAAAATTACCACGTTAAACCGTCCGCAGACGGAAAATCGCTTATCATTACAGGCGCAATAAGTTCGGACGGAAAAATCCCTGCCGTTATTCGCGGAATTCCCGTTACAGGCATTGCGGCAAAAGCATTGCAAGGCAAGCTAAACCTATCCGTAGTAATCCCCGACAGCGTTACGTTTATAGGAGACGAAGCCTTTGCCGACAACCGCATAAACTCTGTTACATTCGGAAAAGGCCTTACCGCCATAGGCAAGCGCGCCTTTGCGTCCGCCACCCTTAAAGGCGCAATTCATATCCCCGTCGGTGTTACGCGCATAGAGGACGGCGCGTTTGCGGAAAATCGGATAGAAAGCATAACACTGGGCGGCGCAGTTACGCATATCGGCAAGCGCGCCTTTTATAGAAACATTCTTAAAACGGTGATTTTGCCTGATACGGTTGCCGAAATCAGCGACGAGGCATTTTTTCAAAACGAGCTTACCAGCCTAAGCATACCGTCCCGCGCAAATGTTGCAGACACTGCGTTTTCTAAAAACATCACCGCCGAGGGCGACTTTGAGGTATGCTACGAGGGCAGCGGCAGGGGAATAGTGCTTTTAAAATACAACGGCAAGGCCACCAACCTAAATATTCCCGCTACGTTGCGCGGTTTACCCGTTACCCGCATAGAATGGCCTGTGCTTTTTGCTAACCGCGTATCAACCGCAGTTACCATTCCCGATAATGTAGTGATAGAGGGCAGCAGTGCCCAGAGGCCGTTTGCTACGGTTCAAACCGTGCGTATCGGCAGCAACGTAACCATAGGCAAAGCAAACGCACGCAGCGGCGAAAACGGCTTTGACAGCCTTGCAGAGGCTTTCGGCAGCCACAAAGACGGCTACGTTTCGTTTGAAACACTGTACAACCAAAGCGGCCGCCGCGCAGGTACGTATACCATATCTACCGAAAAGGTATCAAGAAAATCTGCGGGGGGTACGATGATTGTCAACACCGCCCAATGGAATTTACAATAAAACGCTTGCTATTAGTTTTATAATAGGTTATACTAGCTATACTGTGCTACGCGGGGAGCTAGCGGTGCCCTGTACCCACAATCCGCTGTAGTGGGGCGGAATGCCACCCCCGGCTTATCGTATGGAAGGCAGTTGCCGTTAAGTAATGTTGATGTTAAGGTCTTGCGCAACGAAGCCTTGTGAACCGTGTCAGGGCTTGATCGCAGCAGCACTAAGCGAGTAGCTTCGGGTGCCGCAAGGAAGCTTTAACGGAGTTGGCTGGCGGCGGGACGCTTCGGTACGGTCTGACAAAGGTGGCTGCACAGTATTTTGCCTTTAAAAACCACTATATATAGTGGTTTTTTCTTTGTTTATAGCACTATATATTGTGTTTGAATAATTTTCGTACATTTTTCGTACATTTATAGCGTAATATTGATAGATTCAACAAGTAGGAGAGTTTACAGGCTCATCTGATAAGCAAGACAAAGCATCGTTTGCCTTAAAAGCGGTAGGCACGGCTGCGGCAATAGCAATCAATCCTGCCATAGGGCTTGCGATGTTGGCTATCAACATCGCAACGTCGGCGTGGAAAGCTTCGCAGCAGCGGCAGAAAGAAAATAGGGAAGTGCAGCAAAACCGCTTGCGGGCGGGATACAACTTTAACCGCAGCAGGATTGAATAAAAAAAAGGACGATTATTCGTCCTTTTTAAGCTTTTCCAGTTCTGCTTCTAGCTGCGTGATTTTTTCTGCCTTGCGTTCAGATTGACGGCGCTCGCGCTCTTCGTCTGCGGCTTTACGCATTGCCTCAATCGCTTCCTTCTGTTCGGCGGTTAGAGGCGGGCGTTTACGTAGCCAAATGTATAGGTTTATGGCGATGACGAAAAGAATTTGGAAGAGGTAAGCGATAGTCCAAACTAATTGTTGACGAAACAGAACATATTCTTCAAGAACACGTATAGCATCGGATAAAGTTTTTGCTAAGTCTACAAACACAATAAAATAAATAATAACAAAACCTAAGCTTATCGAGGAAACAATAATTTTAATCCAATTTTTTTTCAGAAATTCTTTAACCATAAGGCACCTCAAATTTTTAAGTGGTGCTTTTATTATATAGTCGGAGGTAATATATGTCAAACAAATTTAACTACAAAGTGGAAGTAAAAGAAAACGGGGTTTGGGACGAGCTTGCGCAAGTTGACAATGCTAGCAAAACGCGGCTGCCGTGGGCCCGCCCGTTTATGAAACTTTTCAGAATGGCAGCAAGCGTGTATACAGGCGCAACAGACGGTATTTCTTTTATAAAAAACACCCTGCTTAACAAAATGGAACGCCGCACAGATTTTATACAAAAATTCTTAGAGGCTCAGAAATGCAAAAAAACAGACCAAACAGAATAAAGCAAGAAACGACCTCGTAATCACGCGGGGTTGTTTATTTATTAAAAACACTTGACACAATGCGCATTTATGCGTATAATCAATAATAGGTAGGGAATACATGAAGTACAGTGAATTGAAAAAAAAGTTAAGGAACGCAGGCTGCTATATACACAAAGAAGGCGCAAATCACGAGCAATGGTTTAGCCCGACATCAAGAAAGATTTTTATTGTAGGCAGGCATAATAGCGAGGAAGTGGCTCCCGGAACACTCCACGATATTTTAAAGAAATCCGGATTAAAGTAAGGAGGTGTTATTATGGCAAAGTATGTTTATCCCGCAATTTTCACCAAAGAGGCAACGGGCGGTTATTCGGTAGGTTTTCCCGATTTTGGAGATGACTGCAAATATGGCTGCTCTACGCAGGGTAAGGACTTAAACGACGCTTTGTTTATGGCTAACGACGCGCTTTGTTTAACGCTGTACGACATGGAAGAAAGCGGAGAGGTCATTCCAAAATCTAGCGACATATCGCTTATCAAAACAGATAAAGCGGGGGATTTTGTTTCTTTGGTTTCTTGTGATACGGAATACTATCGAAAATTTTACGAAAAAAAGGCTGTGCGCAAAACACTAACCATACCGGCCTACTTAAATGTTATGGCCGAGCGCGAAAACATAAATTTTTCGCAAGTTCTTCAAGAGGCCTTAAAGCAAAGGTTTGAACTTCAATAAAATGACAGTCTGTTAGCATTTCGCGCATACCCGTTCTACTAAAAAAACTTAGGTATAACTTCGCCGTACAGCGTTTGAATAAACGGCAGCATGCACTGATAACGTTCAAACGGGTTTACGCGCAGCGATTTCATAATAGCTTTTTCTACAATCGGGGCAAGCCGCACGCCAAAGCTAATCGGCTTTTTAAGCATATCCTCTTTTAGCCGCTGCGGAGCCTCCGGCGGAATAGTGCCCGTAAGCGCGTTATACAGCGTCGCGCCCGCCTGGTACACATCGCTGTACGGGCCTTTCGGTGCGTTTTCCGTATATAATTCAATAGGGGAATAGCCCTGCTTTAACACTACAAACGGCTTGTCAATCGGGTCGGAGAACACGCTTGCCGCGCCAAAATCGATAAGCTTTACGGTATGGTTTTTTACTACCATAATATTTTCGGGCGATATATCTTTATGAATTACGCCGTTCTCATGCAAGATATACAGCGAGTCAAAAACAGGACGCAAAACCGAAAGCGCGTCTTTTAGTTTAAGCCTACCGCCCAACGAATTTATATACACCCTTAGCGACACGCCGTCTAAAAAGTCGGTTACGATATAAGCCGTTTCATTTTCCTGAAAAAATTCGCGCATCCGTACTACGCCGTGCAAGCCCTTTACCGATTTTAAAATCGTGCTTTCTTTTACAAAAGCTTTCATCCAATGCCGAAACGCAGGCATATGCGCTTCCGAAACCGCCACACTGGGCGAATGAATACTGCGCGTAGCGTATCCTTTGGGGAAAAACTCTTTAATCGCAACCGTTTGCGAGGTGCGCAAGTCGTATGCCTTGTAGGTAATACCAAAGCCGCCTTGCCCTAACACCTTGCCTATAAAATAATGCTTGTGCAAAATTTTTCGGGCGGGCAAGGCAGGTTCGGGGTTACTCATTAAATCCACCCGCACATTGCAAAACATACACTGTCCGCCGGGGTTAAGCGTATTAAAGCACATCGGGCAAATTACATTTAGATTTCTGTTGTCTGCAACGCTGAACATGGTTTAATATATATCCAGTATGCCATACAAAAACAGATTTGTCAATAAAAAACGCATAAATTAATTCCCCATACAAAAAATGCCCTGTTAAATCGGCGTGTTTTTTGCAGTTTTTTCAGGGGGGCTTGACAAGGTATGGTATACTTATAGTATAGGGACTTAATAAAACAACTAGTTCCACAAAAAACTATTCATATTATGTTCACATATAATAGATATATTTTACAAAAGACTGGGTTCAACAGGAAGTAAAAGTTCATTAATACATACAAAAATATAACAAATGTGCCAATATAAGTAGAAGTTATGAATAAATTATTAAAAAAACACTTGACAAAATGAATATTCTATGATAGTATAAGTATGTAACGGAGAAATTCTCTCTCCAAAGACCCTTGACAATCAGGTAAAAAATTAAAATCAATCTGTGGTAAAACACAGTAGATATAGATAACACAATTGACCCTTGCCCCCATTTACCCACAAACCGTTAGACATTTCCTTTCGATTTTAAGTCGAACGGCGATTAAAACGGACGGGGCCGAAAAAACAAAATTATAATTCCCATAACCCATATATATAGTAAAAGGCAAAACGTACACAAGGGAATTAAGGCAAAAATATGCGTATTGATGTTTAATTTTTTGACGTGCTTGAAATTAGCACCGTGCACAATTTAGGTAAGCATTGAAAACAATCTGTGGAAAAGCACAGTGGACATATAGATAACACAATTGACCCATGCCCCCATTTACTCACAAACCGTTAGACATTTCCTTTCGACTTTAAGTTGAACGGCGATTCAAGCGGACGGGGCCGTAAAAACAAAAATTTTACCAGAACCATTTTAAGAGGTATAGAAAAATGAAAAACGTAAAAAAGGGAATTAGGGCAAAAATATGCGTATTTTTGTTAAGTATTTTGGCATGCTTATTTTTAGCATCGTGCGGTATAGCCGCGTGGGATAACACGAAAAACTTCCGCGGCGGCGAATTATCAGGCAGCGGAGAGATTGTAGGCAATGTAGTATCAACGGGTACGACTTCGGGCAACGTAACTACCATAACCGGTATTACGGTTACTACGACGCAGGCAACCAACTTTCACAGTAACTCGGGCTTGTCTAATGTATTTAGCACAAGCGTAAATACATCGGGTATAGTTACATACGGGTTTAACTATCTTGCGCCTACGGCGGCTAACAACTATGCGCGGCAAAGCTTTACGTCTACTACAGGCGGCAGATACTTATTAGAGGTATGGGGCGCGCAAGGTGGCGGTCAGAGTGCCACTGTAAACGCTACCGGCGGACGCGGCGGCTACGCTGCGGGCGTTATTGATATGTCTATCAACCAAACCATATACATATATGTAGGCGGACGCGGTGCAGCAGGCACATCACGGGGCGGCGGCGGAGGCGGCGGTACGGATATGCGTACCCGAGCATTTAATAACCCTGGTGTTATCACCGCGTCTATGACAGATGCCGACCGTATTAACATAGTACAATCTACCTATACGCGCTTTTTAGTAGGCGGCGGAGGCGGCGGAAAATCCGGTTCAGGTGCTGGCGGCGCGGGCAACCCCGGCGGTAACGAGCTAACGACTAAAGCGAATGCTAAAGACGGTAGCAGCGGAACGCAGACTCAAGGCGGTCATGGTGCCGACTCAACTAACAACGGCGCTACCGCTACGGCTAACGGTTCTGGGACTGCTACTGCCGGTATCGGTACCGGCGGTGCTGTTAGTGCACCCGCAGGCAAATCCAGAGCTAGCGGAGGCGGCGGAGGCGGCGGTTCTACAGGAACAGCTAACGCTGATGGCGGCGGCGGTTGGTACGCTGGCGGCGGCGGCGGATACGGTACGCCTGGCGGAGGCGGCGGCGTTACTTTTGCTGCCGGCGTAAGAGGCGGTACGCAGCTTGTTACGGGTACCTCAGACGGCTTTGGCGGTTTCGGCGGCGGAGGCGGAGCCGGTATTTCAGCAAACGGCGGCGGTGGAGGCGGCGGCGGCTGGTACGGCGGCGGCGGTGCGGGTGCGAACTCTCGTGTAGCTGGCAGCGGCAGCAGCTTTGCAGGCGATAACAGCCTGCCGCTTCCTACCGGCACTGCGTTAAACGCTACAAGCGGCGCAGGCTTAAAGGTATACGGAATTTCGGCTAACAATACGCTTACCGGCAATGGTTCACTGCGGCACGGCGGTCAAACCCAACCTACTACCGCAATCGGTACTACGGCTGCTACGGCGGCTACTGCGTTCGGTACGGCGCAAACTGGACAAGCTTGGGACGGCTACGCGCGTATTACTACGCTGGTTGCCCCCATTCAACAATCCTCTGTACCTACTTTTTCTACTACGCGCGACACTGCGCTTGCGGCTTGGACGGTTACAGGCGACAATACGGGAAATAAAGAGGTTTCGGCGTTAAATGTTACCGAAACCAACCCTAGCACCGTAACGCACAGAATTCGTTTCAGAACGGACAATCAAGGCGTTTACACCACCAACGCAATAGGCACGGCAAACAGTGCGGCTAACTGGCTTACGTGGAGTTTTTCCGGCACGTCCGGCAATCATGCTAGCGGATTAACCATAACCCCTAGGGTACACCTAGCCAACGCAACCGACACACGCAACAGCTTTTGGGTGCTGATGGAAAACATACGTTTAAGCGGCGATACTACGGGGGTTATCCAAACCTGGGTACAATTCAATATAAACACTACGCGAACGGCGTGGAGTGCGGAGAATATAAATAATGCGGATGTGCGGCAGGCGGCGAGTAGTGGTAACTCTATCTCTATAGCTGCGCCGCCGTTTGACCATGCGGATGCTAGTGAAACGCTGTTTAATCCTGTGGGGAACAGTAGACGGACGGTGTGGGCTAAAAAGCCTGTAACGAATACTAGCCCTTTTGTAATTACTTCGCAAGCTATTATGAATCCCGGCATGGCCACTTTGGATAGGGCGTTGTTTGACGGTAGTTTTACCGTACTGCACCGTTACGTGGTGCCTGGCAGTACTACGCTTAACACTAACGCATCGCCTATATACGGCACGGCGTTTAGCTCTAATACGGCATTAGGGGCAACCATTAGCGGTACAACCAACACCCTAACCATATCTATACCGCAAAATACCCCTACTAATCCATGGTACTTTATTGTTACCGTGCGGCTAACTAGCCGCGAAATTATTGCTAACCCTAACGGGGTAAACTTTCAGTTCGCTACGCAGGAGGTAGATATCATCTTCCGCGTAGACAATACGCGTAGCAGGCTTTCTACGCCTTTCCATCAAGCGCTTAATGTGTCGAGCAGTGCTACGGTAAACGTCAGTCAATTTGTATCCGACCCCGACGGCGACCCCGTAAGCATTATGGACGTTGTAGTGCCTAAATTTGAGTTTTTCCCGTCAGATAAGTACGGCAACGCAACTCCCTTAGCTAATAGCGGCGGAACATACTACCACACGGCGGCGGCATTGGGAGTGGGCGTTACCAACGCGCTAAACAACGACTTTTCTATTACGCGGCCTTCGCCGGTGGGGACTATTACGGGGACGCATTTGACGGGGCAGGGCAGTATTGCCACTACGTTTAAGGACGATTTAGTTGTGCCGATTGGCGGCGCGGTTACTAAAAACACGCTGGTAACGTACGAGTTTACGCCCAATACGGCAACGATTACTTTTTACGGACAGCGCGCCTCGCGCAGTCAGTACACCCAAACGCGCGCCAACGGCTTAGGGCACTTCTATATATTGGTGCGTATCCGTGACGGCGGCGAGCCCGAGGATTACGGCGTATGGTTGCCGATTGCGCTTAGCGTAAACGACCGCGCCCCGACAGAATTAGCCCTCCGTCCTGCCGCTCTTAACCTTAGCGTAAGCGGCGCGCCGGCAAAGTTTAGTCCCTTCGGCATGGGTACCGATACCCA